>JAESGQ010000019.1_pt1 | contig 539345 bp, 531 predicted proteins | sample 9266251 | NCBI WGS metagenome assembly JAESGQ01 (sample SAMN17056778, study PRJNA650883) | algae metagenome | isolation source: Kaiparowitsia implicata GSE-PSE-MK54-09C and co-occurring heterotrophs from... | place: USA: Kaiparowits Plateau, Grand Staircase Escalante National Monument, UT ...
GGCAAACGGACCCGGAGCCCCCGCTCCAACCGCTTCCGCCGCGACAAGCTCGCAAGGCCTTGCGCCCTTCCCAAGCGACGGAACCGGGGGCGAGGGTATCACTTGATCCAATGCGGGCGCGGTCAGGACGTCTCAATCAAGACGGGCGTTGGATTCATTGGGAGATTCCGGGCGTCGTTGGATGATTGAGTTTTTCTTTCGTCATTCCGGGCGGAGAGGCGAAGCCTCGCAGACCCGGAACGAGGCGGCGCGCGAGAGCGCGAAGCTGCCACGCACGCAGTCCGCTGACGCATTTCGCCTGTGCTTCGCTCCGGCGCCGCCTTGTTCCGGGTCTCTGGTTGCTTCGCTCCCGGCGCCCGGAATGACGAAAGACAGACGGGGAAGCGCTGTCGTACGGACGCCGACATCGCCGGTGTGTCGCAGGGCCGCCCCCACCCGGTCGCATCCCTCTCCCTCCCCCGAGGGAGAGGGGGAGGGGGACGAGCCGGCTGCGAGCCCGAACGGGCGGGCGGCGGGTAGGCGGTTCTGGAAGGGCAACGAAAAAAGGCCCCGGATGTCTCCGGGGCCTTCTTCGTTTCGGTCGAGATCGTCGCTTAGGCGATGATCTTGGCGACGACGCCGGCGCCGACGGTGCGGCCGCCTTCACGGATGGCGAAGCGCAGCTTCTCTTCCATGGCGATCGGGGTGATCAGCTCGACGTTCAGCTCGGCGTTGTCGCCGGGCATGATCATCTCCACGCCTTCCTTCAGCTGCACGATGCCGGTCACGTCCGTGGTGCGGAAGTAGAACTGCGGACGGTAGTTGGTGAAGAACGGCGTGTGACGGCCACCCTCTTCCTTGGTCAGGATATAGGCCTCGGCCAGGAACTTGGTGTGGGGCGTGATCGAGCCCGGCTTGCACAGCACCTGGCCGCGCTCGACGTCCTCACGCTTGGTGCCGCGCAGCAGCACGCCGACGTTGTCGCCCGCCTGACCCTGGTCCAGCAGCTTGCGGAACATTTCCACGCCCGTGCAGGTCGTCTTCTGGACCGGACGGATGCCGACGATCTCGACTTCCTCGCCGACCTTGACGATACCGCGCTCGACCCGGCCCGTCACCACGGTGCCGCGGCCCGAGATCGAGAACACGTCTTCCACCGGCATTAGGAACGGCAGGTCGATCGGACGCTCCGGCTGCGGGATGTACTCATCGACCGTCTGCATCAGCGCCAGAATCTGGTTCTCGCCGATCTCCGGGTTCACCCCGTCGGTCGCGGCCTTGGCCGAGCCCTTGGTGATCGGAATGTCGTCGCCCGGGAACTGGTAGGACGAAAGCAGCTCGCGCACTTCCATCTCGACGAGCTCCAGGAGCTCCTCGTCGTCGACCAGGTCGACCTTGTTCATGAACACCACCAGGGCCGGCACGCCGACCTGACGGGCCAGCAGGATGTGCTCGCGGGTCTGGGGCATGGGACCGTCGGCGGCCGACACGACCAGGATCGCGCCGTCCATCTGCGCGGCGCCGGTGATCATGTTCTTCACATAGTCGGCGTGGCCCGGGCAGTCGACGTGGGCGTAGTGACGGTTGGCCGTCTCATATTCCACATGCGCCGTGTTGATCGTGATGCCGCGCGCCTTCTCTTCCGGGGCCGCGTCGATGTCCGCATAGTTCATCGCCTTGGCGCCACCGGCCTTGGCCAGCGTCATCGTGATCGCAGCCGTCAGCGTCGTCTTGCCGTGGTCCACGTGACCGATCGTGCCGATGTTGCAGTGCGGCTTGTTACGTTCGAACTTTTCCTTGGCCATGGCCAAACTCCTGATGGCCCGGGTTGAGGGGCGCGTTGCTGTCTCAAAATCCCGGAGTGTGTAGCGGGGCGTGCCAATTCCCTAAAAAGATACGATCATTCAACATAAATTTGTTCCGCAGCGAATACCCCCCGGCTACCTCAGCCCGGATGAGCGGCAGACACACGCACGAATTTTTTTTGCGCGGATGGCGCGCCATGGTAGCTATGAGTTGCAAGCGAGAGGAGCAAGCAGATGCGAGATCAAATGATCGCCGATCCGATCAATCAGGCTCTCTTCGATGTCGCGCCTGTCTCTGATGAGACATGGCGCACGACTCTTTCCGACGATTTACTTTACAGCGTCTTCTATCATGCCAAGAAGGTAGAGATGGCGGCCTTTATTGGTCGTGAATACGGACTACCATCCGACGTAGTGGAGAAGTTACAGAGCTACGATCTGCAAACATGGAAAGGAGCCTTAACGTCCGGAAAGGCCGCCCGTTTTGAGTCCTTTCGCAAGCGCTCAACTGATCGACTTTCTGTTTTCAGTAAAAATCGAGACGTGCTTCATCAGTTAATGCAGATTGCCGATTTCGGCCGGATTGGTTATCTCGACGTAGGTTGCGGTCATGGCTTCACAATGCTTGCAGCGCAGAGTCTGGGCTTCGAGAAAGCGCACGGGGTTGAGGTAGATCGTCAGTTTTTTCAACTAGGAAAGCAATTTTTTCCAAACGGGCTAGACGCAGATATCGGGTACGCGGATGATGATTTTCTCGCCCTGCCTGTATCAACGCAGTACTCACTCATCACGTTCTTCGACGTATTAGAGCACATTGCTGACTACGATCTGGCGCTGAAAAAAGCCCTCAGTCTCTCTACAGACAAGGGACTAGTATATGCTTACCAGGGAAATCAAAATGGTATCCAGATGGTGCGGTACGAACCGCACTATAAAGTACCAATGATCAACCAGTTACCGCGCGATATGGCGATAAACATTCTGCTTAGGCTTAACAAAATCACATCTCCTGAGAAATATGTGATATCAGAATGGCCGCCATTTTCAGTATTCGAGCGCGAAGATTGTTATAGCGCCCTCGTACGGGGGCCAATTAACCTTCGCAACGGCGGAAGTTATCTTACAATGGAACAAGGGGATTCCTACCTCCGCGCTCTGGCAAAGGAATATCCTGTAGTCTTGGGTCCTGTGCTGAGTGATAAAGAAATGTCAGTAGTGGACAAGGCGTATGGAGATTATGCGCGACGTTATGAGGAAGCGAAGTCTAACCCTCATTTACACGAGCGGAATTTTCTAATGAATTCTTGGAATATATTGCTTGCAAAGGATAAGCGCGTACTGCGTGATGCCACCCGACTTGAAGTGCTATCGATGCCGCGTGATCGGCGTTCCGGTAGGCGACGAATTAACCAATGACTTTCGCGAAGCCAAACCTGCCGTGACAGCGATAGCGGGTCGGTCTGACATCTGCGCTTGATCTTCGGTTCAACGCGCCGATGCTCGCCAAGGCGGACGGACAGATTCGAGACAAACTGCCGCTCCAGCTTTGGCTAAGACGTGCCCTTCGTTTCACTCAAGCGCGCTGCACTTCTTCCAAAACCCTCGAATCCCCAATCGCTTCACGCTAACCGAGGTTAGGGCGTGTCGCATCCTCCGTCGGTTGCGTTTGGGATCGCCAAAGCCGCCATATCCACCTGAGGGCCAGCCTTTGTGGGTATCGCTCCCAGCAAACACCTAGTGTTTGGGGAGCTTATTGGTATGGCGTTAGATGCCCAATCTCAATGATACGGTGAGAGCCGATTTCTAAACACAAGCGCAATCGATCGTTCCCTCAGAACAATAGAAAGCTTAGGGACGAATAATCAAACAAAGATTTTGACAGACAAAAGAATGGAGCGGGTAGACGGAATCGAACCGACATATTCAGCTTGGAAGGCTGCTGTACTACCATTGTACTATACCCGCGCAGAGACGGCCTTAGCCCGTTCCGGGGCCTCGACCGCGATCCTCTTCGTCGCCCTGAACCCTCGGATCGACGCGCGTGGTGGGGGAAGCAGGACTCGAACCTGCGAAGCTTACGCAGGGGATTTACAGTCCCCCCCCTTTGCCGCTCGGGACATTCCCCCGCACGCGCTGGTCGATCCGAAAAGAACGCCCGAAACCGGCCTTTCGACCCGCTTCGAAACAAAAGACTTCGGGGTTCAGACACGCCTGCGATACAGGGAGCCAGACCCGAAAGCCCCAGGGGCTCCAAATCGGAGGGCGTCTTATAGTGTCGAGAATTCCAGAACGCAACGACCGCAAATCGGGCGGGAAAACGGCCGGGGGCGGAGGCTTGCGGGGGCGTTCGGGGCCGGAGGGCCGGGGTCCGAAGGGCCCGTCGGACAAGGGCGGCTGGAGCCCTCGGGCGACCGAGCCTAACCCGACGGCGGCCCCCCGGCAGACGCGAGGAAAGATCGACGCCGACCAGTTGATCTGGGGTCGGCATCCGGTGCTGGCCGCCCTGGCCAATCCGGCGCGCAAGGGCATGGGTCGGCTTCTCGCCACGCCGGACCGCGCCGCGGAACTAGAACGCGACGGCCTTGCGCCCGGCCGCGCCGTCGAAGTGGTCGATCCCCAGGCCCTGGAGCGGATGCTGCCGCAGGGCGCGGTGCATCAAGGGCTGGTGTTCAAGGTCCAGCCGCTGGAGGGCGTGTCGCTGGAGGATCTGGCCGAGCCGGCCGAGGGCGTCATCGTCATGCTGGACCAGCTGACCGATCCGCAGAACGTCGGGGCCATCTTCCGCTCGGCCCTGGCGTTCGGGGCGCGCGGGATCGTGGTGCAGGACCGGCATTCGCCCGTGCTGGCGGGGGCCCTGGCCAAGGCGGCGGCGGGGGCGACGGAGCGCCTGCCCTGCGCCCGGGTGACGAACCTGTCGCGAGCGCTGGAGCGGCTGGCCGATCTGGGCTGGCGGGCCGTGGGGCTGGATGGGGCGTCGGAGGAGACGCTGGAGTCGGCGCTCGACAGCCAGCCGACCGTGCTGGTCATGGGCTCCGAAGGCGACGGCATCCGCCGACTGGTGGCCGAGCATTGCGACTTGCTGGCCAAGATCCCCATGCCGGGCGGGTTCGAGAGCCTGAATGTGTCGAACGCGGCCGCGATCGCGCTCTATGAAGCCAGCCGCAAGCAGCGGCTCGCTTGATTAACTGGGGCCCCCTGCTAACAGCGCCGACATGGAATTCCTGAGCTCCCCCGAATTCGCCAGCCAGCTGACCGCGCTCGGGCAGGTGCTCGCCATCGACCTCGTGCTTGCCGGCGACAACGCCGTGGCTGTCGGCCTGGCCGCCGCCGCCCTGCCGACCGAACAACGAAGGAAGGCCATCCTGATCGGCTTGGCCGCCGCCGTTGTCATGCGCATCGGCTTCGCGCTGATCACCGTCCAGCTGCTGGCCATCGTCGGCCTGCTGCTGGCGGGCGGCGTGCTGCTGCTCTGGGTCTGCTGGAAGATGTGGCGCGAGATCCAGGAGCAGAAGACCCACGACCAGGCCGAGGCCCAGGCCGAGCTTGAGTTGGCGCTGTCGATCGAACACGGCCACGGGCCCTCACCTGAGGAGCTGGGCCTGAAGCGCAAGACCTTCGGCGCTGCCCTGCTGCAGATCATGATCGCCGACGTCACCATGTCGCTGGACAATGTGCTGGCGGTGGCCGGTGCGGCGCACGACCACCCCTGGATCATGGTCTTCGGTCTGGTCCTGTCGATCGCACTGATGGGCCTGGCGGCGACCTTCATCGCCCGCCTGCTGAACAAGTACCGCTGGATCAGCTACGTCGGCCTCGTTATCGTGCTCTACGTCGCCGTTCACATGATGTGGGACGGCTACCGCTCCGTCGTCGTGCGAACCGACAATGTGGATCAGCACAACGCCGCCGTCCCGGCCTTCCTCGAAATCTCCGAGAAAGAGGTCGCCAAGCATATGCGCGGCGTGAGGACCGAGGACTCGACGCTTCCCGCAGAGGGTGCCCCATCGGTCTCATCGCCTCCGGTGGTCACGGCCCCGACCAAGGAATGAGGTCAGGCGGGGCGCTCAGCCCCGCCGAAGCGTTCGCTCCACTCGGCGACCTGGGCGTCCTCGATCTTACGGAACAGGACCTCGGGGGCCGAGACGGCGCGGCCGCGCGGCAGGCGATCCAGCAGGGCCTCGTCCGGAGACGGCCAGCCGAGATCGGTCTCACCGACCGTCGCGGCGATGCGCTCGGCGGTGAAGGGCATCACCGGCGCGGCGACGCGGGCGAACAGCGCGACCAGGTTCAGGCCGGTGCGCACCCCCACGGCCGAGCGTTCCACGTCCGTCTTGAAGGCGGTCCAGGGCGCGGCCTCCTGCAGATACTCGTTGCCCAGCACCCAGACGGCGCGCAGGGCCTGGCAGGCCTTTCGGAACTCCATCGCCTCGAAGGCCTCGGTCGCTTCGGCGATGCCGGCGCGGACGTCGGCCTCCAGCTTGGCTTCCAGCGGTCCGGGCTCGCCGCCGTCGGGCACGACACCGTCGAACTTGCTCTCGGCGAACTTGACGATGCGGTTGACGAAGTTGCCCAACACGTCGGCCAGGTCCTTGTTGGTCGTCGACTGGAACTGCTCCCAGGTGAAAGCCGCATCCGACCCCTCCGGCCCATAGGCCGTCAGGTGCCAACGCCAGTAGTCCGCGGGCAGCAGTTCCAGCGCCTGGTCCATGAAGACGCCGCGCTTCTGTGACGTCGAGAACTTGCCGCCGTACCAGTTCAGCCAGTTGAAGGCCTTCAGCGTATCGACTGTCTTCCACGGCTCGCCCGAGCCCAGGATCGTGGCCGGGAAGCTGACGGTGTGGAAGGCGACGTTGTCCTTGCCCATGAACTGGACGTAGCGGACGTCTTCGGCACCCTCGTCCAGACGCCACCAGTCGCGCCAGGTCCGGCCGTTCGCCTCGGCCCACTCCTCGGTCGCCCCGATGTATTCGATGGGGGCGTCGAACCAGACATAGAAGACCTTGCCCTCCATGTCCGGGCGCGGACTACCGTCGGGCCCGACCACCGGCACGCCCCAGGCGAGGTCGCGAGTGATGCCACGGTCGATCAGGCCCTCGTCCAGGTGCTTCAGCGCGATGGAGCGGGCCAGGGTCTGCCAGTCGGTCTTGCTATCGATCCAGGCGCGGATGCGGTCCTCCAGCTTCGTCTGGAGCAAATACAGGTGGCGGGTGTCGCGCACCTCTAGCTTCCTTGAGCCCGATACGGCCGAATAGGGCTCGATCAGGTCTGTGGGGTCCAGCAGCCGACCGCAGTTGTCGCACTGGTCGCCACGCGCCGGGCGATGGCCGCAGTGGGGGCATGTCCCCTCGACGTAGCGGTCCGGCAGGAAGCGGGCGTCGTCGACGGAGTAGATCATGCGATCCACCCGCTCCTCGATGAAGCCATTGGCCTCCAGCGCCCTGGCGAAATGCTGGGTCAGTCGATGATTGGGCGCGTTGGAGGAGCGGCCGAACCAGTCGTAGGACAGGCCGAACGCCTCGCCCGCCCGCTTCTGGATCTCGTGCTGTTCGTCGCAGTAGGTCCGCACGTCCTGGCCGGCGGCGGCGGCGGCCAGCTCGGCCGGCGTGCCGTGCTCGTCGGTGGCGCAGATGTAGAGCACCTCATGGCCCTGGCCCCGCTTGAACCGGGCATAGACGTCCGCCGGCAGCATCGACCCCGCCAGGTTCCCTAGGTGCTTGATGCCGTTGATGTAGGGCAGCGCCGAGGTGATTAGGATACGGGGCATGAGGGTCCGAGGGGCGGTAGGGGAGCGCGACGATATAGGGGGGCCGACAGGTTCCGTCATCCCGTGACATTGGACGCTGGCGCAGGGTCCGGTTTAGCCTGTCGTTAAACCCAGGGAGACCCAGTCATGATCCTCGCTCTGATATCAGCCGCGCACGTTTTCGTCGCGCCCGTTCAAGAGGCCGCGCCCGACTGCACGGACTTCGCCGAAGACCGCGTCATCATCGCGGCTGTTCCAAATGAGGCCCGCCAGGGCACGACGATCCAGCTGTTGGCCTATTCACCTCAGGGCCCCGCCGGCTCCAAGATTCTGCCGCTGGCCTGTTTGACCGACTGGCGGATTCTGCCCGAGGGAGCGGCAAGGCTGACGGACGACGACGGACTGACCATCGCCGCAGACGCGCCGGCCGGAGAGCCGTTGACGGTCTCGGCTCGCGCCCCAGGCGGGCCCGCGCGCCTGACGACGCCCATCATCGGCAGGGACGAGATCGTCCTCACGGGGCGCTGGCGGCAGGTGGAAGTGACCTGCCCGGGAGGCGTCGCGCCACAGGAGCCCGTGGGTGAGCTGGAGTTCTATCCATCGGGCGCGTTCGCGGTCACTTTCCGGCCGTTCGAGGCTCGCCGCGACTATTGGGGCACGTCGATGTTCGATGCGGCCGCAGCTCGGCTGAGCCTGACGATAGAGGACGGCAACGACGTACCCGACAACCCGCTGCTGAGCGGATCGGCCGTGCGCGACGGCAACCGGCTGACGCTGGACGGCTTCTACTTCGGCGACCTCGGCCGTGCTCCGGCCCCGACGCCCTGCCGCTACGTCTTCGAAAAGCCCTGATCCAGACGCCGCGCGACCCGAACGAACCGCCCCGTCAGAAGGGTCGATGACACCAGGCTGGCGATGATGACGGCCCAGACCAGGCCGTTCACGCCGATCCCCAATCCCTGGTCATGCGCCAGCCACCAGCCCAGCGGCATCATGATCGCGCCGTAGGCGGTGAAGTGCATGATCGTCGGCCACCAGACGTCGCCCGCCGCCCGGTTGGCCTGGGCCGCCACCACCTGGATGCCGTCGGCGACGAAGAACAGGGTGGCCAGCACCAGGGCCGGCACGGCGAGGGCCGCCAGGGCCGGGTCGCGGTTGTAGGCGGCGATCAAAAGCGGCGCGGTCGGCCACACCACAAGGGCCACGATCAGGGTGAGGACCGTGACCACCGCGATGCCCACCAACCCGTTGCGCAGCACCCCGCGCGGATCACTCGCCCCATAGGCGCGGCCGACCACCACCGCCGTCGCCGAGGACAGCCCCATCGGGATCATGAAGACGATGGCGGCGATGTTCAGCACGATCGCCCAGGCCGCCGTCTCGGCCGTGCCCAGCTGTCCGGCGATGATGGTCATCAGGGCGAAGGCCCCGACCTCGATGAAATACGACGCCCCTGATCCCGCCCCGATCTTGACCTGCTCGCGCTCGGCCACCTTGTCCCGTGCGGGCTTGGCGAAGACGCCGAGGGCCCGCGCCTCTGGCAGGCGCAGGATGTAGATCACCAGGAACACCGCCAGCGACGCCCGCGCCGCGAAGGTGGCCCAGGCCGAGGCCTCGGCGCCGAACAGGCCGATCCCCAGCAGGTCGGGCACCAATACGAGGTTCAGCGCCAGATTGACCCCGTTGGCGACCCACATCGCGATCATGCCCGGCTTGGGCTTGCCCAGCGCCTCCAGAAAGAACTGCGCCGCGACCGAGATCAGATAGGCCGGCATGGACAGCGAGAACACGATCAGGGCCGGCCGCGCGCCCTCGCCCAGACCGTCCTCCAGGTTCAGCTGCGTCAGCGCCCAGGGCCCGAACACGATCAGCGCCAGCATGGAGGCGACGCCGATCTGGGTCGCATAGCTGAGGCCGCGCCGCAGCACCGCGCCAGCCTGATCGGGGCGGCCCTCGCCCAGCATCCGGGCGGTCATGACCTGAACCCCCAGCAACAGTCCGACCGCCGTGGTGATGATCACCGACGTCGGCGCCCAGGCCAGCGAATGATGGGCCAACTCCGTCGCCGAATACCGCCCCACGACGATGGCGTCGGTCAGCCCCATGGTCATGATGCCGATCCGCGCCAGGATCACCGGCCAGGCCAGGGTCAGCAGGTCGCGCGTGGCGGCTCGGGTGGCGGGGGAGAAGGGCAAGGAAGGGATTGGGGATTGGGGATTGGGGATTAGAGAAGACCGCACTGATCGGCGGTCGGTGGCTATAGCGGCCTATATCGCGCCTGTCTTTGATCCAGGCCCCTCTAATCCCTAATCCCTAATCCCTCGCCGCCCCTACCACGCCCCCATCTCGCGCAGCTGCTTGGCGAGGTCCTCCGGCATGTCGCCGGTATCGAGCGTCGACAGGTCCGGCGGGGCGTCCTTGGGCTCCAGATAGCGCCAGCCCTGGAAGGGGCGCCGCGCCTGGGGGGCGGTGCGGATGACCTCGGGCGACAGCTTGATCAGGCACATCGACGCCTTGCCCTCGCCGCGCGTGGAAATGTCGAGGATGGGCATGCGGCAGGTCACCGTGCCCTTCATGACCCAGTAGATGGAGCCGCCGTCCTCGATCTCGGCGGCGCGCTTGGGCGTCATGCGGGTGTTGACGGTCAGCCACTGGCCCTTGGCGGCCCGGCGCTCCAGCGTTTCGACGTGGGCGACGCCGACACACAGCTTGATCATGTGAAGAGGCATCGGTGTTCCATAGCTCTCCCTCCCCCTTGTGGGGAGGGACCGCGAGCGTCAGCGAGCGCGGGTGGGGCCGTGTGAAAGTGTCGCGTTGCTGCGAACAGCCCCACCCTGGCTCCGCTACGCTCCGCCGTCCCTCCCCATAAAGGGGAGGGAGAAAAACCGGCCGAACTCGTGCCCGGACTCATACAACTTCAGAAGAGCCAGCCTCAACACATTGAACTAACGAACTTGTACTCGTTGGACTCGGCAACTCCGGAGTCCAATTCGTTCAGCCCTTGGCCTCGACCACCGCCAGAACCGCGTCCGCCGCCACCTGGTCCCCGACCGAGACGCCGACCTCTCCCACCACCCCGTCGAACGGCGCGACGAGGGCGTGCTCCATCTTCATCGCTTCCAGCACCACCACCGGCTGCCCCTTGGTCACCGCGTCCCCCGCCTTCGCCGGCGTCGCCACGATCTTTCCCGGCATGGGCGCGCGGAGCGAGCCGTCGGAGGCGGATCCCGCGCCCATGGCCGTAGCCGCTGGCATCACGCCAGAGACAGCGAAAGCATTGCCATTCTCAAAGGCCGGGAGCGTCGACCCCAGCGCGAACAGATCGACGAACTGCTCCTCCCACGACCAGGGCAATGCCAAGGTCCTTGCAGCGCCATCGACGTAGAGCCGTGCCTCGTTGCGAGGTTCAGCGTTAAGGCGGAAGCCCGCCGAGATCAGGTCGCCCCCAAGCGCCTGGCTGACCATCGCGGCCCGATTGCGAAGACTGAGAGCAAACGGGCTCAAGGACTCGTCGCTGATGCTCGGAGCAGCGAGGAGCCGGTCCTCCTCCGCCCCGATGAACCCCGTGTCCACGTCCCCCGCCACGAACCGGGGATGCTCCAGACACCGCACCAGGAACCCGGCATTGGTCCTTGCCGGCCAAACCTCGACCGACCCGCACGCATCAGCCAACCGCTCCGCCGCCGCCTCGCGCGTGTCCGCATGGACGATCAGCTTGGCGATCATCGGGTCGTAGAACTGGCTGACCTCCCCGCCCGCTTCCACGCCCGTGTCGACCCGTACCCCGTCCGGCAGCACGAAATGATCCAGCCGCCCGATTGACGGCAGAAACCCGTTCGCGGGGTCCTCGGCATACAGCCGCGCCTCCATGGCCCAGCCGGTGATCGACAGCTGGTCCTGCCGCAGCGGCACCGGCTCGCCCGCTGCCGCGCGGAACTGCCACTCGACCAGATCGACGCCGGTGATCGCCTCGGTCACCGGGTGCTCGACCTGCAGCCGAGTGTTCATCTCCATGAACCAGATGCGGTCGGCGCGCAGGCCCTCCGTCCCGTCGGCGATGAACTCGATGGTGCCGGCGCCGACGTAGTTCACGGCCTTGGCCGCCCGGACCGCCGCCGCCGTCACCGCCTCGCGCGTCGCCGCGTCCATGCCGGGGGCCGGGGCCTCCTCGATGACCTTCTGGTGGCGGCGCTGGAGCGAGCAGTCGCGTTCGAACAGGTGGACGACCTCGCCGTGAGTGTCGCCGAACACCTGAACCTCGATGTGGCGGGGCGAGAGGATGTATTTCTCGATCAGCACCCGGTCGTCGCCGAAGCTGGAGGCCGCCTCGCGCTGGCAGGACGCCAGGGCGTCGAGGAAGGCCTCGGCGGCGTCGACGCGGCGCATGCCCTTGCCGCCGCCGCCCGCGACGGCCTTGATCAGGACGGGATAGCCGATGGTGTCGGCCTCGGTCTTCAGCCGCTCGGGGCTCTGGTCCTCGCCCATATAGCCGGGCGTGACCGGCACCCCCGCCTCCAGCATCAGCGTCTTGGCCGCGTCCTTCAGCCCCATGGCGCGGATGGCGGCGGGCGGAGCGCCGATCCAGGTGATCCCGGCCGCCATCACGGCCTCCGCGAACTCCGCGTTTTCGGACAGGAAGCCGTAGCCGGGGTGGATCGCCTCCGCCCCCGTGGCCTTCGCGGCGGCAAGGACCTTGGCCTGGTCCAGATAGCTCTCGCGCGCCGGGGCTGGGCCGATCAGGACAGCCTTGTCGGCCTCGCGAACGTGGAGCGCGTTGGCGTCAGCCTCGGAATAGACGGCGATGGTGCGCAGGCCCATGCGGCGGGCGGTGCGGAAGACGCGGCAAGCGATCTCGCCGCGATTGGCGACCAGGACGGATCTGAACATGGGGCCGGTTTAGAGACGCGCGCGGCGGGGGTCGAGAGGGGGCGAAGTCGAGGGGGAGCCTCAGCCGATCAAGGCCAGCCATTCGTCCTCGGTCAGGACGGTCACCCCGTGCTTCTGGGCGTCGGCCAGCTTGGAGCCTGCGCCGGGGCCGGCGACCAGATAGTCGGTCTTCTTGGACACCGAACCGGAGACCTTGGCGCCCAGGGATTCGGCACGGGCCTTGGCCTCGTCGCGGGTGAAGCGATCCAGGCTGCCTGTGAAGACGACGGTCTTGCCGGCGACGGCGGTGTCGGTCTTGGGGCGCTCGGCGTCCTCGACGCGCGTCAGCTCGGCGATCAGGGCGTCGACGACGGCACGGTTGTGGGGCTCATGGAAGAACTCGGCGACGGCGCGAGCGGCGACGGGGCCGACGCCGGAGATGCCTGCGATCTCGCCGAGCGTCTCGGACGGGCCGTCCTCGCGGGCCATGCGGGACAGCTCGACGATGGCGGGCCAGTCGGGGGCGAGGGGGGCCAGCGCGCGACGGGCAGGGGCGGCGATGCCGGTGAAGGCGAGCGCGAGCTTCTGGTCGACGGGTGCCTCGGGCCAGGGGTCGGTCGGGTCGAGCGTGGCGGAGGCGAGGACGGACAGGGTGCGGGGGGAGACGCCGTGGCCCTCGGCGAGGCGGGTCCATTCGGGCGAGGGGATGCCCTCGGCGGCGGCGAGGCCGGCGGCGTGGAAGGCGCTCCAGCTGCCGAAGTGGCGGGCCAGCAGCAGGGAGGTCTGTTCGCCGATCTCGCGGATGCCGAGGCCGAAGATGAGGCGTTCGAGCGCGATGGTGCGCCGCGCGTCGATGCCGGCGATGAGGTTGCCGACGCTCGTTTCGCCGTATCCGTCCTCAACGCGGAGCTTGGCTAGCTTCTCTTCGTCGCGGGCGAGGCGGAAGATGTCGGCGGGTTCCTTGATCCAGCCGCGCTCGGAGAAGGCGATCAGCTGTTTTTCGCCAAGGCCCTCGATGTCGAAGGCGCGGCGGCCGACGAAGTGCTTCAGGCGCTCGACCAGCTGGGCGGCGCAGACGAGGCCGCCGGTGCAGCGGCGGCGCACCTCGCCGTCAGGGCGGACGGCCTCGGAGCCGCAGACGGGGCAGTGGGTGGGGAAGACGTAGGGGACGGCGTCGGCGGGGCGTTTGTCGAGGACCGCCGAGACGATTTGCGGGATGACGTCGCCGGCGCGCTGCAGGACGACGGTGTCGCCGATGCGGACGTCCTTGCGCTCGATCTCGTCCTCGTTGTGCAGGGTGGCGTTGCGGACGACCACGCCGCCCACGGTGACGGGGGCGAGGCGGGCGACGGGGGTCAGCGATCCGGTGCGGCCGACCTGGATGTCGATGCCTTCGAGGACCGTCGTGGCCTGCTGGGCCGGGAACTTGTGGGCGATGGCCCAGCGGGGGCTGCGGGAGACGAAGCCCAGACGCTCCTGCCAGTCCAGGCGGTCGACCTTGTAGACCACGCCGTCGATGTCATAGCCGAGGCTGGCGCGGTGGGTCTCCAGATCGCGGTAGATGGCCATCAGGCCCGAGGCGTCCTCGACCCGCTTGGAGCGCGGGTTGACGGGGAAGCCCCAGCGTTCGAAGGCTGCGAGCGCCTCGGCCTGGGTGGCGGCGAAGGGCTCGGAGGTCTCGCCCCAGGCGTAGGCGAAGAAGCGCAGAGGGCGGGCGGCGGTGACGGTCGGGTCGATCTGGCGGAGCGACCCGGCGGCGAAGTTTCTGGGATTGGCGTAGGTGCGGCGGCCGGCGGCCTCCGCCTCGGCGTTGAAGGCGGCGAAGGCGTCGTTGGGGGCGTAGACCTCGCCCCGGATCTCGATCCGCCTGGGCCAGCCGGAACCGGTCAGGCGTTGGGGGATGTCGGCGAGGGTCCGAAGGTTGGCCGTAATGTCCTCGCCCGCCCGGCCGTCGCCGCGCGTAGCCCCCTGAACCAGCACGCCGTCCTCGTAGCGGAGGTTGGCGGACAGGCCGTCGATCTTGGGCTCGGCGAAGAAGGCGAGGGGCTCGTCGGAGAGCAGCTTGAGAAAGCGGCGGATACGGGCCTCGAAGTCGGCCACGTCGCCGTCGTCGAAGGCGTTGTCCAGCGACAGCATAGGCACGCCGTGGCGGACCTCGGCGAACTGGCTGGAGACCGGGGCGCCGACCCTCAGCGACGGCGAATCGGCGCGCACGAGGGCGGGGAAGCGGGCCTCGATGGCGGCGTTTCGGGCGCGAAGGGCGTCATAGTCGGCGTCGGAGATTTCCGGCGCGGCCTCGGCGTAGAGGGCGTCGTGGCGCTCCATCTCGGCGGCGAGGCGGGCCAGCTCGGCGCGGGCCTGGTCTTCGGTCAGGGTGTCGACGGCGGGCTCGGACATGGAGCCGGGTTTAGCATCGGCGGCGGCCAGAGCCAGCCGGGGATGACGCGGAATTAAGCGGACGACACCGCCCCGCTCGCGCTAATCGGACTTCGAACTCGAACTAGGAGCCTCCATGTCCCGTTCCTTCGCCGCCCTGTTCGCCGGGGCCGCCCTGACTGCCCTGGCCGCCTGCGCGGGCATGGAGACGGCGGCGCCTGCGCCTGAGACCGCCGCCCCGGCCCAGACGGCCGATTATGCCCAGCTGATCGACGATCTGCGCATCCTGTCGGCCGACGACATGGAGGGCCGCGACACCGGCGCGCCGGGCGGAGAGCGGGCGCGGACCTATATCGTCTCGCGGCTGGAGGCGATGGGGATCGCCGCTCCACCCGTGGGGCGATTGCAGCCCTGGCAGATGCAGGGCCGCACCCGCGAGGGGCCCCGGAGATTCAACGGCGTGAACGTGCTGGCCCTGATCCCGGGGACGCGGGCGACAGACCGCTACATCGTCATCACCGCCCACTATGACCACGTCGGCGTGGTCGATGGGCTGATTCATAACGGGGCCGACGACAACGCCTCGGGGGTGGCGACGACGCTGGAGATCGCGGCCCGGCTGAAAGCGGCGCCGCCCGAGCACAGCGTGATCTTCGCCTTCCTGGACGGCGAGGAGCGAGGGCTGTTGGGCGCGCGGCATTTCGTGGAGGCCCCGCCGGTGCCGCTGAGCTCGATCGCGCTGAACCTGAACTTCGACATGACGGCGCGGGCCGAGACCGACATGAAGCTGTGGGTCACGGGCACCTATCAGAACCCGACGCTGAGGCCGCTGCTGGAGCCGATCGCGGCCGAGAACGGGGTAGCGCTGGCCTTCGGCAAGGACACGCCGCAGGACACCGGCGCGGATAACTGGGTCCAGGCCTCGGATCACGCGGCCTTTTACCGGGCCGGGCTGCCGTTTCTGTATCTGGGGGTGGATTATCACCCCGACTATCACCGCCCGAGCGACGACTTCGACAAGGTGAACACAGCGATCTTCGTGGCGGCGACCGAGCTGTCGTGGCGGTCGTTCCAGGCGCTGGACCGAGGCATGGGCCGCTGATGAGACGGGTTACGCTGGTCGCGCTCGCGGCGACGGCGGTCGTCCTTTCCGGGTGCGATCTGCTGGAACCGAAGTCGCCAGACGGGAAAGCGGGCGCGGGCGCGACGGCCCCGGCCGGCGGGGCCGCATTTCGCCATTCCCAAAGCGAGGACCTGTCGGGCTTCTACACGCCGGTGGCCGCGACAGGGGAGGGTGGCGAGCGGCTGATGATGGTCTTCATCGGCCAGCCGGCGGACTTCGAGGCCTGGGAGAAGGGGCCCCGCGACGGGGGCTTCGCGCCGATCCTGCTGGAGTTCGCGAGTGGCGAGCGGGTGCTGCCGGAGCGGTATGAGGTGACCGATAGCCGCGTGCGCTATTACGGAACGAGCCGGGCGCTCGGCCGGGTGACGCTGGACGCGCGCCTGGACGGCGGGGCGCTGGCCCTGGCGCGGCGCAACCTCGGTGCGAACGAGGCACCGGCGATGGAGGGAACCGTCACCGTTGACGGCCGGAGTTATGGCGGGGTCAAGTTCGCCTGGTCGATGGGTGGGGGTTGACCTTCCCTTCTCCTCCCCACCCGCGAAGCCGATGGGGAGGAGACGGGAGGTATCGATCAGTTGACCGTCGCCTTGATGATCTTGCCCGGCGTGCGGGGCGGCTCGCCCTTGGGCAGGGCGTCGACGTGGTCCATGCCTTCGATCACCTCGCCCCAGACGGTGTACTGGCGGTCCAGGAAGGTCGCGTCGTCCAGGCAGATGAAGAACTGGCTGTTGGCACTGTTCGGATCGCTGGTGCGCGCCATTGAGCAAACGCCGCGCAAGTGCGGCTCGGCCGAGAACTCGGCCTTCAGGTTCGGCTTCTTGGAGCCCGAGGTGCCGGTGCCGGTCGGATCGCCGCCCTGGGCCATGAAGCCCGAGATCACGCGGTGGAACACCACGCCGTCATAGAAGCCTTCGCTGGCCAGCTCGGTGATGCGGGCCACGTGCCCGGGCGCGAGGTCCGGCCGCAGCTTGATGACGACGTCTCCGGTGTCGAGGGTCAGGGTCAGGGTCTGGTCGGCCATCGGGCGCTCCGTCTTGGATGAATTGGCGGGGTCATAGCCGCATCGGGCCACGGGCGCTATGTGGGGGCGATGAGCGAAGACGAAAAGCCGCCCAACCCTGAAGCGCCTGCGCGCCGCCGCATGGTTCGCCCGCCTTCGGGCGGGACGGCGGCCGGGCGCGGACTGGGCAGCCAGATCAAGACCGCCGACAATAAGTCGATGTCCTCGATCCAGTGGATCAAGCGCCAGCTGGCGGATCCCTGGTCGGAGAAGGCCCGCGCCGAGGGCTGGCGCAGTCGCGCGGCCTTCAAGTTCGCCGAGATCGACGACCGGTTCCACCTGGTGAAGCGCGGATCGCGCGTCATCGACCTGGGCGCTGCGCCGGGCGGCTGGGTTCAGGTGTGCGTCAACCGGGGCGCGGCGGCGGTGGTGGGCGTGGACCTGCTGCCGATCGAGCCGATCCCCGGATCGACCCTGATCCAGGCCGACTTCACCGATCCGGGCGTGGACGCCCAGTTGATCGAGGCGCTCGGCGGCGCGCCGGACCTCGTCCTGTCGGACATGGCCCACAACACGGTCGGCCATCGCCAGACCGACCACCTGAAGATCATCGCCCTGATCGAGATCGCATCGGAGTTCGCCATCCGCACGCTCAAGCCCGGCGGGCACTTCGTGACCAAGAACTTCCAGGGCGGGGCCGCCGGAGAGGTGCTGGGAGACCTGCGCGCCGCGTTTGAGGACGTGAAGTACGTCAAGCCCGCCGCGAGCCGGAAGGGGTCGTCGGAGGTCTATCTGGTAGCGTTGAACAAGCGGTGAGCGAGGCCGACGTCCGCGCGGCCTTCGCCAAGCAGGCGGCGATCTGCGCGGCGTCGGGGGCGCCATTCACGGGGCGGGTGTGCGGGTTGATCGGGGAGCGGCTGGACCGGTCGGGAGAGATCGGGCGGCGCGTGCTGGAGTGGGCGGGCAATCCCTCGCACGAGGGTGACGCCCTGGCGCTGAGGCTGGCGGGCGGGCTGCATGGGCTGGCGCGGTCGGGCGAAGATGCGGCGCTGGCGCGGGTCTATCCGCCGAACGCGGCACTCGGCGAAGACGATGCGTTGTGGGAGATCGTGGCGGGATCGCTGGTCTCTCAAGCCGCCCGGTTGGATCGTTGGCTGGACGGGCCGCCGCAGACCAATGAGGTGGGGCGGTCGGCCGGGCTGATGGCGGGGCTGTTGACGCTGGCTGAGCGGTTCGGGTTGCCGTTCGCCCTCTACGAGCTCGGGGCGAGTGCGGGGTTGAACACGCGGCTGGATCGGTACGGGTTCCGGCTGGGGGAGGTGGAGGCGGTTGATCCGGGCTCGGCCGTCAGGATCGCGCCGGAGTGGCGGGGGGCGTCGCCGCCGTCGGCCGAGGTGCGGGTGACGCGGCGCGCGGGGGTCGATCTCAATCCGTTGGACCCCACGGATCCGGCGACGCGAGAGCGACTGGCGGCCTATGTCTGGGCCGACCAGAGGGAGCGGCTGGCGCGGCTTGAGGCGGCGCTGGATATAGCGGCGGGGATGCCGCTGGACGTGGAACGGGCAGATGCGGCGGACTGGCTGGAGCGACGGCTGGCGGTCGAGCCCGAGCCGGGCCTATGCCGGGTGGTGATGCACACCATCGCGTTTCAGTACTTTCCGCCGGAGGTTCAGGCGCGGGTGAGGGCGCGGATCGAGGCGGTAGGGGCGCGGGCGACGGAGGAGGCGCCGGTCGCCTGGCTGAGCTTCGAGGCGGAGCAGTCGGGGTTCGAGCGACAGCCGGTGCTGAGACTGCGGGCGTGGCCGGACGGCGTGGACCATTTGCTAGCGCGCGGGCATCCGCATGGAAACTGGTTCGAGCGGACGGCGAACGCGGCCGTGTGACCTCTGGCCGAGCCGAGCGAGGTTCGACTAGGTTGGCGTCATGAACCCACAAGCCTTGAGACAGGTCGTGATCGTCGGCGGAGGCACCGCCGGATGGATGGCGGCCGCCGGATTGGCCCGAGTGTTCGGCCCGATGCTGGACATCACCCTGGTTGAGTCCGAAGAGATCGGCACCGTGGGTGTCGGCGAAGCCACGATCCCGCAAATCCAGATCTACAACCGGCTTCTGGGTCTGGATGAGGACGAGTTCATCCGAGCGACGCAGGGGACCTTTAAACTGGGAATCGTCTTCGACGGCTGGGGTGCGGCTGGAGAGCGGTACATTCATGCCTTCGGTGAGCCCGGGGCCCCGCTGGGTGGCGTGCCGTTTCATCACCACTGGCTGCGTGATCGGTTGTCGAGGACCACGCGCGGCGCGCCCGACCTTTGGGCCTATTCGCTGAACGCCCAAGCCGCGTGGAGCGGACGGTTCGCGCGCACGCCACCGGGGGGATTCGGGCCGCTGGGCGAGATGCCCTATGCTTTCCACTTCGACGCTCATCTGTACGCCAAATTCCTGCGCGCCTTCGCCGAGCGGCTGGGCGTCCGGCGGGTCGAGGGCAAGGTCGTTGATGTGACCCTTGGCGAGCCGGACGGGCGCGTCCAGTCGATCCGGCTGGACTGCGGCGTCGACATCGAGGGAGAGCTTTTCGTCGACTGTTCGGGCTTCCGGGGCCTCTTGATCGAGCAGGCGCTCAAGACGGGATACGAAGACTGGAGCGAGTTCCTTCCCGCCGACCGGGCCGTCGCCGTGCCCTGTGCGCTGGTCGAGGAGCCGACGCCCTGGACCAAGGCCACCGCCGACACGGCGGGCTGGCGCTGGCGAATCCCGCTTCAGCACCGCACCGGTAACGGCTACGTCTTCTGCAGCCGCTTCATCTCCGAGGACGAGGCGATCAGCCGACTGTTGTCGCAGCTGGATGGAGAGGCGCTGGCAGAACCCCGGCCCCTCCGGTTCGTGACCGGCAAGCGCAAGCGGATCTGGAACCGGAACGTCGTCGCCCTGGGGCTGGCGTCCGGCTTCATGGAGCCGTTGGAGTCGACCAGCATCCATCTGGTCCAAGCCTGTCTAGACAAGCTGATCCAGTACTTCCCCGATGAGCGTTTCAGCGATGCCTCGCGGGACCGGTTCAACGCGGAAGCCGACGCCGAATACATCGCCATCCGGGACTTTCTGGTGCTGCACTACACCTGCACGCGGAGGGACGACTCTCCGTTCTGGCGGCACTGCCGGACTGGGATCCCGCGATCCGAGACGCTGAAGGCGCGGCTGGATCTCTGGCGCGAGACCGGACGGCTGACCCAGGAGGAGCACGACCTGTTCAAGCCGACCAGTTGGCTGCAGGTGCTGGTCGGTCAGGGGCTGGACGCCGAGGGTTTCAGCCCCTTGGCAGGGAAGACGGATCCGCAGAAGCTGGCCTCCTGGCTGTCGGACATCCGGTCGTTCGTCGCGCAAACTAACGATCGCCTGCCCACCCATGCGGCGTTCCTCGCGGCCAACGCCCCGGCGGGCGCAGGCTGAGGCTGGGTCAGGCCGTCAGAGTGGCTGCCCGCGCTCGCTTGGCCTCGCGTCCCGTCCAGAACCGGTCATGCAGGGCGAAGAAGACCATCTGGACCAGGGGCTCCACGATGCCGATGGTCAGGGCGGCTTGAATGTCGCGGGTGATCGCGAAAGCGACGAACACGGCGACCACGACGTGCATAACCCCATAGGTCACGGTCTTGACCGCGATGTTCTTCAGCGAGGGCAGGGCGTGGGTGTGGCCGTGGTGGCCGTGGGCGCGGGCCTGTTCCTGGGCGTTCATGACGTCGAGGCGGGCGGTGAAGGCCTCGGCGGTCTCTTCCATGCCGCTGCGCATGCGCCGCTGCTCGATGCGGTGCCAGAGGCGGTCGTGGAAGGAGTAGGCGATGGTCTGGAAGAAGGGCTCGACCACGCCGATGGCCAGCGCCATGCGCCAGTCCTGGGTGATGGCCCAGGCCACCAGCATGGCCACGATCAGGTGCATCACGCCGTAGGAGGCGATCTTGAGCGCGAGGCTCCGCACGGATCGGGCGAGGGTGACGACCATCGAGCACCTAAATGTTAGCTTTGGCTGAAAAGTTCAACCGTGACTGAAAAATATACGGGCGACGGTGTGTTCCGGATGCACCGCGCCGGTTGACTTCGCACCCGCGAAAGACGATAGGCGGCCCGCAAAACGGAGACTCCCATGGAGATTCGCGAAGGGCTCACCTTCGACGATGTTTTGCTCGAACCCGGCGCGTCCGAGATCATGCCCGCTGAGGCGGACGTCTCGACCCGGCTGACCCGAGACATCCGGCTGAATATCCCCCTGCTGTCGTCCGCCATGGACACGGTGACCGAGAGCCGCCTGGCCATCGCCATGGCCCAGGCCGGGGGTCTGGGCGTCCTGCATCGCAACATGACGGTTCAGGAACAGGCCGATCAGGTCCGCGAGGTGAAGCGGTTCGAAAGCGGCATGGTCATCAACCCGGTGACGATCAGCCCCGAAACGACGCTGGGCGAGATTCGCCAGATCGTGGCGACGCGAAAGATCAGCGGCTTTCCGGTGGTCGACGAAGGTGGGCGACTGGTCGGCATCCTGACCAACCGCGATATGCGTTTCGACACCGATCCGAACACGAAGGCCGCCGAACTGATGACGGCGGGCGAGCTCATCACGGTGCGCGAAGGCGCCGGGCGGGAGGAGGCGCGGGAACTGCTTCGTACCCGCAAGATCGAGCGGGTCATCGTGGTCGACGAGGCCTATCGGGCCGTCGGCCTGATCACGATGAAGGATATCGAGAAAGCCCAGGCTCATCCCCACGCCGCCAAGGACGACCAGGGCCGGTTGCTGGTCGGTGCGGCCTCGACCGTCGGTGACGCGGGCTATGAACGGTCGATGGCGCTGGCCGAGGCGGGCGTGGACGTGGTGGTGATTGACACCGCTCACGGCCATTCGGTCCAGGTCAGCCGCGCGGTCGAACGGATCAAGCGCGAGAACAACCGGGTCCAGATCATCGCTGGCAATGTCGCCACTTATGACGGGGCGCGCGCCCTGATCGACGCGGGCGCGGACGCGGTGAAGGTTGGCATCGGTCCGGGCAGCATCTGCACGACGCGCATCGTCGCCGGTGTCGGCGTGCCCCAGCTGACCGCCGTCATGGAAGCGGCACGGGCGGCGAAGGACTCCGGCGCGCCGGTCATCGCGGATGGCGGCATCAAGTACTCGGGCGACCTGGCCAAGGCTCTGGCAGCGGGCGCCTCGGTGGCCATGATGGGCTCGATGTTCGCGGGCACGGATGAAAGCCCGGGCGAGGTGTTTCTCTATCAGGGCCGGTCCTACAAATCCTACCGCGGCATGGGCTCGGTGGGGGCGATGGGGGCGGGGTCGGCCGATCGCTACTTCCAGAAGGAAGTCGACAGCCAGAAGCTGGTGCCCGAGGGCATCGAGGGGCAGACGCCCTATAAGGGGCCGATCGCTCCGGTTCTGCACCAGATGGTCGGGGGCCTGAGGGCGGCCATGGGCTATGTCGGCGCCGCATCGATCGCCGAGTTGCAGGCCAAGGCGCGGTTCGTGCGGATCACGGGCGCGGGCCTGCGCGAAAGCCACGTCCACGACGTCATGATCACGCGGGAAGCCCCCAACTATCGGCAGGGATAAGAACCATGAGCGACGCCTGGGTCCTGGCGACCACCCCCGAACTGACGATGCTGACCGCGACGCTGATCCTGGCGTTCGTCCATGTCTTCCTGCCCGCCGCCGGGCGGACGATGGCCAACGGCATCGGCTGGAACGCTGGGGCCCGCGACGGCCTGCCTGCACGACCGGGCATCGTCACCCAGCGGCTGGAGCGGGCGCAGGCCAATATGTGGGAGACCCTGCCCCTGTTCATCGGCGCCGTCCTGGTCGCCCATGTGACGGGGGAGGAGGGGCCGCTGACCTTCTGGGGGACGCAAGCCTTCTTCTGGATGCGGCTGATCTACATCCCCATCTATGCGCTCGGCATACCGTTCGTGCGGTCGATCGTCTGGCTGATCGCCATGGGCGGACTGATCGCCATCTTCGCCGCCATCCTCACCTGACAGACTGAACTGAAAACCCTGATTTGACCCCCGCCGCCCGTCTCGCCGCCGCCGCCGCCATCATCGACCGCATCAGCGCGGGCAAGGCCCCGGCCGAGGCCGTGCTGAAGACCTGGGGGACCGAGAACCGCTACGCCGGGTCCAAGGACCGCCGGGCCATCGCCGACCAGGTCTACAAGGTGCTGCGCGCGCGCGGACGCCTGGTTTGGGCCATGGGCGGGCGCGAGGACGGCCGGGCCTTGGTCATCGGCGCGCTCAGCCTGATCGACGGCCTGTCGGTCGAGGAGATCGAGGCGCTCCATTCCGGCGACGGATACGGCCCCAAACCGCTGTCGAAACAGGAACGCGCCCGTATCAGCCTGACCGCCGACGAGGTGCCCGGCTGGGTCGCAGCGGGCCTGCCGGAGTTCGTGGTCGAGGATTTCAAGGGAACCTTCGGCGACCGCTGGGCCGAGGAGGCTGCCGGTCTGATGGTCCCGCGCGCGCCCATCGACCTGCGCGTCAACGTCGCTAAGGCCACGGTCGAGGAGGTCGAGGCGGAACTGCGCGAGGCGGGCTTGTCGCCGGAGCGGACGCCGTGGTCGGCCTGGGGACTGCGCCTGTCGGCCGAGCCACCGCCGAACGTCCAGGCGTTGGAGGCTTTCAAGGCCGGGCGCATCGAAATCCAGGACGAGGGTAGCCAGATCGTCTGCTGGCTGGCCGGCGTTCGGCCGGGGATGACGGTCGTCGACTATTGCGCCGGGGGCGGAGGCAAGACCCTGGGCCTGGCGATGCAGGGGCTGGCGGCCGGCGCGTCGCGCGTCGAGGAGGCCGACGCGCCCGAGCGCGTCTGGACCCCGACCGGCTGGGTCGATCCTCCCGCTGGAGCCAAGATCAAACAGCCGGCCACGATCACGAAGTCAGAGGGTCGGCTCATCGCCTGCGACGTCGTGCAGAAGCGGCTGGACAACATCCGCCCCCGCCTGGCCCGGGCGGGGGTGGAGGCCGAACTGATCCATCTGGGGCCGAACGGCGGCGGGGTCGAGGATATCGTAGACACGGCCGACGTCGTCTTCGTCGACGCGCCCTGCACAGGGTCGGGCACCTGGCGGCGTCGCCCGGAGGACGCCTGGCGGCTGAAGCCCGAGGACGTTGACCGGATGCATTCGCTGCAGACCGCGATCCTGTCCCGCGCAGCCAAGCTGGTGAGGCCGGGCGGGCGGCTGGTCTATGTCACCTGCTCGATGCTGCGCGTCGAGAACGAGGCCACGGTCGACGCCTTCGAGGAGGATCATCCGGGGTTCGCGCCGGTCGCCATCTTCGAGGCTCTGTCCAGCGACGCGATCACCAATGCGGGCCGGGCCCGGCTTGGCGCGCTGGCCCAAGGTCATCGGCTGCGGATGTCGCCGGCCGCCACGGACACCGACGGCTTCTTCGTCGCCGTCTACGAGCGTCGCGCATGAGATACCGGCTGGAGCGATGGGGCGCGGTCACCATCCTCCCCGTCATGGCCGCCCCGGCCGAGCATGGCCACCACCTGACGGCACGGATCGATCCGCTGATGACCGGCATCGGTCCAGTCGAGGCGGCGGTCGCTCTGACCTATGTCCTGACGGCGCTCGAAGGCTGCGATTCCCTGCCCGACCTGATCGTGTCGCTGGGATCGTGCGGGTCACCGACGCTTGAGCACGCCGCCGTCTATCAGGCCGCCTCGGTCGCCTATCGCGACATGGACGCCAGCCCGCTGGGGTTCGCCAAGGGCGTGACGCCCCTGTCGGACCTGCCCGCCGTCCTGCCCTTGCCGACGCCGATTCCCGGCGTGCCGATCGCGACCCTGTCCACGGGTGCGAGCGTCGTCTCCGGCGCCGCCTATGCCGCGATCGAGGCGGACATGGTCGACATGGAGACCTGGGCCCTGATCCGCGCCGCCATGCGGTTCGAGGTGCCCCTGATCGCCCTGCGCGGCGTATCCGACGGGCGCGCGGAACTGAAGGCGCTGGAGGACTGGACCTCGACCCTGCATCACGTCGACGAAAACCTCGCCCTCGCTCTCGACAGACTGAAGGCCGTGCTGGAAGAGCGCGGCCTGGACGCCCTTTCCCCCGCCCGTGCCATGGAAGCCGCCCGATGACCGCCCCGACCGATCACGAGAAAGTCCTCATCGTCGACTTCGGCAGCCAGGTGACCCAGCTGATCGCCCGGCGCCTGCGCGAGGCCAGCGTCTATTGCGAGATCCATCCATACGCCAAAGTCGAGGCTGCTATGGCGGCCATGAGCCCGCGCGCCATCATCCTGTCGGGCGGGCCCGAGAGCGTGCACGAGGAGGGCAGCCCGCGCGCGCCCCAGGCTGTGTTCGAGGCCGGCGTGCCCGTGCTGGGCATCTGCTACGGCGAGATGACGATGTGCGAACAACTGGGCGGCAAGGTCGAGGGCGGCCACACCCGCGAGTTCGGCCGCGCCGAGATCACGGTGGAAAAGGCATCGCCGTTGCTGGAGGGTCTGGCCCCTGTCGGCGAGAATGAGACGGTCTGGATGAGCCACGGCGACAAGATCGTCGCCATCCCCGAGGGCTTCGACGTCGTCGCCTCCTCGGCGGGCTCGCCCTATGCGGTCATCGCCGATGAGAGCCGCCGCTTCTATGGCGTACAGTTCCATCCGGAGGTCATGCACACCCCGCGCGGCCATCAGATGCTGAAGAACTTCACTCACGGCATCGCCGGGCTGAAGGGCGACTGGACCATGGCCGCCTATCGCGACGAGAAGATCGCCCAGATCCGCGAGCAGGTCGGCTCGGCCAAGGTGATCTGCGGCCTATCGGGCGGCGTCGATAGCTCGGTGGCCGCCGTCCTGATCCATGAGGCGATCGGGGATCAGCTGACCTGTGTGTTCGTGGACACCGGCCTGCTGAGGAAGGGCGAGGCCGTGCAGGTCACGACCCTGTTCCGCGAGCACTACAACATTCCGCTGATCCACGTGGACGCGTCGAAGGAGTTCCTCGGCACCTTGGCCGGCCAGTCGGACCCGGAGACGAAGCGGAAGACCATTGGCCGAGTCTTCATCGAGGTGTTCGACCGCGAGGCGAACAAGATCGACGGTGCCGAGTTCCTGGCCCAGGGGACGCTGTATCCCGACGTGATCGAGAGCGTGTCGTCTTCCAGCGGCAAGGCCCACGTCATCAAGAGCCACCACAACGTCGGCGGCCTGCCCGACTACATGAAGCTGAAGCTGGTCGAGCCCCTGCGCGAACTGTTCAAGGACGAGGTCCGCGCCCTTGGCCGCGAGCTGGGCCTGACCGACGCCTTCGTGGGAAGGCACCCCTTCCCCGGGCCGGGCCTGGCCATCCGCATCCCCGGCGAGATCACGCCGGACGCGGTGGCGACGCTGCAGGAGGCGGACGCCATCTATCTGGAGGAGATCCGCAAGGCCGGTCTGTACGACCAGATCTGGCAGGCCTTCGCCGTGCTGCTCCCGGTCAAGACCGTGGGCGTCATGGGAGACGCGCGGACTTATGAAAAGGTGCTGGCGCTTCGGGCCGTGACCTCGACCGACGGCATGACGGCGGACTTTTTCGAGTTCCCCTGGGACGTGCTAGGCCGGACTGCGACGCGGATCGTGAACGAGGTGCGGGGGGTGAACCGCGTCGTCTATGACGTCACGTCTAAGCCTCCAGGCACGATCGAGTGGGAATAAGCGCGTGGGTGACTGCCCCGGTGCGGACCGTCTTGCCCGATCGCGGCGCTCCTTGCGCCTCGCCTTTGCTATTGATCGTCGCCATTGCCGTCGGCCCTGCCTTGCCATAAGCTTCTACGGCGACAGGTTCCCCGGCGACGGGGATTAAAAGGGAACTCAGGTGTGAAACCTGGGCTGCCCACGCAACTGTAAGCGGCGAGCCCGCGAGCCATATGCCACTGGAGCCCGAAGGCGCAGCCTGACGGCCCTGGGAAGGCGGCTCGCACCGGCATTGACCCGTGAGCCAGGAGACCTGCCCGTCGCGGTCGTCTTTCGACCGGTCGTGGTGCGCCGGGCGGAGCGGGTCTTTCCCGAACGACGACGTCTGTTGGGCCGCGCTCGCGCGCGGTCGCGTCCGGACGTTCGCGCGCCCGGCGCGCGGCTTCGCGCGGTCCGGCTCGTTGTCGAACGAGAGGGATTGGAACCCATATGAAGACCCATCTGATCACCGGCGCCGCTGCGGCCGCGCTGCTTCTGGCTGCCCAGTCGGCGGCCGCTCAAACCCCGGATCGCCATGCCGCGTCGGTCGCCGATGCGACCTTGCTGGACGACGTGGTCGTCACCGCGAACCGCTCGGCTCAGGCGGCCCAGCGCGTGGGGCAGTCCGTGACCGTCCTGACCGGCGATGAGATCGAGGCCAGCCAGCCGGTCTCGGTGTCGGATCTGCTGATCCGCACGCCGGGCGTCAGCCAGTCGCGCAATGGCGATGTCGGCGCCTCCACCTCGCTGCGCATACGGGGCGCCGAGACCGACCAGACGGTCGTGGTGATCGACGGCGTCAAGCTGAACGATCCCTCGGGGCCGGGCGGCGGCTTCAACTTCGGCAACCTGCTGATCAACGACATCGGCCGCATCGAGGTGTTGCGCGGAGCCCAGTCGACGCTTTGGGGCTCGCAGGCCATCGGCGGGGTGGTGAACATCGTCACGGCCCGCCCGACAGAGCCGTTCCAGGCGCATCTATCGGCCGAGGGCGGGTCGCGCGGCACGACCTATTTCAGAAGCGGCGTCGGCGGTGACACCGATCGGCTGACATGGCGGCTCTCGGCCTCGCGTTTCGAAACCGACGGCTTCTCCGCCTTCGTCGGCGGAACGGAGGATGACGGTTATCGGAGTTATGGCCTCAGCGGCCGCGCGGATATTCGCCTTACCGACGTCGTCTCGCTGGATCTGAGGGCGGTCTATTCGGACGGGACGGGCGACATCGACGGCTTTCCGGCCCCGACCTTCGCATTCGGCGACACGCGCGAGACGTCGCGGACCCAGGAACTGGTGAGCTACACGGGGCTGACCGTGAACCTTCTGGATGGCCGCTTCAGCAACCGACTCGCCTATGCCTATACGCGTACCGACCGCTTCAGCGAGAATCCGGACCAGGCTGGGACCACGACGACTTTCGACGCCGAGGGCGAGAACCGGCGCTGGGAGTATCAGGGCGTGTTCGTCCTTCGGGAGGGCTGGACCGCGACGTTCGGGGCCGAGCGCGAGGATTCCGAGTTCCGCGCGGCCTCGCCTTCGGCTGAGGAGGTTTCGATCGACGGGGCCTATGTCCAGGTGCAGGCCGAGGTGATCGACGGCTTGACGCTGACCGGTGGCGCGCGGCGTGACGAGCACGAGACCTATGGCGGCAAGACGCTCGGCCAGGCGGCCGTCGCCTGGTCGGTGAACGACGGCCGCACCATCCTTCGCGCCAGCTTTGGTCAGGGCTTTAAGGCCCCCAGCCTGTTCCAGCTCTACAGCGACTTCGGCAATCTTGGGCTGGAACCGGAAGAAGCCGACGGCTGGGACGCGGGCGTCGAGCAGGCCCTATTCGATGGGGCGCTGCGGCTCTCGGCGACCTATTTCGCGCGTGAGACGACCAATCAGGTCGACTTCGTTTCTTGCGCCAGCACGGCGACCCTCGACACGGCGCCTCTGTGCTTTCGCAACGGGGTGCGTCGGTTCGGCTATTACGACAACATCGCCCTGACCGAGGCTGATGGGGTGGAGTTGGAAGCGTTGCTGCGGCTGGGTTCCCTCTCGGTCGACGCCAACTATACCCACACCAGGACCGAGAACCGAACCCCGGGCCCGAACCTCGGCCGACGGCTCGCGCGGCGGCCGGAGGACCAGGCCAATCTGGTTGTCGGCTACGTCTGGCCGATCGGCCTGTCGACCTCGATCGCGGTCCAGCATGCCGGAGACAGCTTCGACAACGCCTCCAACAGCGTGCGACTGGACCGCTACACCCTGATCGACCTGCGCGCCGCCTATCCGGTCAATGAGACGCTGGAGGTGTATGCCAGGGTCGAGAACGTCGGTGACGAGGTCTATGAAACCGTTCGTGGTTATGGCGTTCCGGGTCGGGGTGCCTTTGTCGGCGTCCGCGCCCGGTTCTAGGGAGGGCAGGACCGGTGACGGCCTTGATCGACAGGCGTCTAATGCTGGCAGGCGGGCTGGCATGCACAGCGGGATGCCAGCCGCGATCAGGGCCGTCGCCCGCGCGCGTCGATGCGCGTCCGGGGCGGATCGTGTCCCTGAACCCGTGCATCGACACCATCCTGGTGCGCGTGGCGGACCGGGATCAGATCGCCGCGCTCAGCCACTACTCGCGACAGGCGCATAGTTCGACGATCCTCGACATGGCGCGCGGCTTTCCCGTTACCTACGGAACGGCCGAGGAGGTGATCCTGCTGGAGCCCGATCTAGTGCTTAGCGGGCGGCCCTCGCCGATGTCGGTTCTGGGCGCTCTGGACCGGCTCGACATACCGACGGCCCTGTTCCCTGTGCCGGAAACGGTGGCGGACAGCCTGGCCCAGGTCCGCCAGGTCGCCGAGCAGGTGGGCCAACCAGATCGCGGCCTGGCCCTGGCCCGTCGCATCGAGACGGCAATCGCGGCCGTGGCACCGGCGTCGGGTGCAAGGCCGGTGTCAGCCCTCGTCTTCATGCCCGGCGGCTTCGTCTCGGGACCGGGCACCCTGATGGACGAGATGATGCGGCGCGCCGGGCTGGAGAACGCGGCTGAGCGATACGGCTTGACCCAGTCCATGACCTTGCCTCTGGAGCGGTTGATCGCCGATCCTCCGGACGTGCTGCTGGCCGGCGAGGCCTATCCCGGCGCGCCCAGCTGGGCCGAGCGGGTGGTGGCGCATCCGGCGCTGAAGGCGGTCGCCGGAGACATGCGCCGGGCGATCTTTCCCCAGCGGCTGCTGTTCTGTGGTGGGCCGGTCCTGATCCAAACAGCGGCGGTGCTGCGGCGCGCGCGCGACGCGGTCGTGGCGAGGCCTGGATGACGACCGTGAGCCGACCGCTGCTCTATGGGGGGCTGATCGTCCTGCTGGTCTTGTTGTCGGGGATTAGCTTGATCGCGGGCAAGGTCTGGGTGCCTTGGAGCGTCTGGATCCAGCCTGACATCGATCCACGCTGGGCGATCGTGTTCGAGCTGCGACTGCCGCGGACCCTGCTCGCCCTTGTCGTCGGGGCGGCGCTCGGTCTGTCGGGCGCGGTCCTGCAAGGCTATACGCGCAACCCCCTGGCGGACCCCGGCGTGCTGGGCGTGTCGGCCATGGCCGCGCTCGGTGCCGTGCTGACGCTGTACTACGGCGTCACGGCCGTCGTACCATGGGCTCTGCCGGTCGCGGCCATCAGCGGTGCCCTGATTGGGGTAGCTTTGCTCATGCTGCTCTCGGGCGCGGGGTCCAGCCTCGTGACCTTCATCCTGGCCGGCGCGATCCTGAACATCCTGTCGAGCGCGGGGGTATCTTTGGCCCTGTCGCTTGCGCCTAATCCCTGGGCGGTGAGCGAGATCGTCGATTGGCTCATGGGATCGCTGGCCGATCGGAGCTTCGAGGATTTGCGGATCGCCGCGCCGTTGATCGCCGTAGGCTGTGGCCTGCTTCTAACCACGGGACGGGCGCTCGACGCCCTGACTCTGGGCGAGACAGGCGCGCGGTCGCTGGGGATTTCGATGTCGGCCACGCGCTGGACTCTGTCGTTCGGCGTGGCCCTGGCGGCGGGGGCGAGCGTTGCGGTCACCGGGGTGATCGGCTTCGTTGGGCTGGTGACGCCGCACCTTCTACGGCCGCTCGTCGGAGCGCGGCCCGGGGCGCTTCTGATCCCCAGCATTCTTGGGGGCGGGGTGGTGGTGCTGGCCGCAGATATCCTGGTGCGGCTGACGCCCGCAGCGGCGGAGGTGAAGCTGGGGGTCGCCATGGCGGCGCTGGGCGCGCCCTTCTTCCTCGCGCTTCTGATACGCCTGAGAAGGGTCGTGGCATGAGCGCCCTTTTGTCGCTCGACCTATCCTGCGCCCAGCTCGGCGTGGTGCTGGGAGGCAAGGCCGTCGTGTCCGACGTTAGCCTGACTTTCAGGGCCGGCGAGGTCACGGCCGTGGTCGGTCCGAACGGAGCGGGCAAGTCGACCCTGCTGTCGTGTCTTGCGGGCCTGCGGGCACCGACCTCGGGGCAGGTCGCGCTGGGGGAGGCGGACCTGCATGCGATGAAGGCCCGCGAACGGGCCCGCCGCCTGGCCTTCTTGCCCCAGACACCGGAGATCGCGTGGGCGGTGGAGGCGCTGACCCTGATCGAACTGGGCCGCACGCCTTTCGTAGGTGCCCGCGGCCTCGCCGCCGAGGACGTCGCCGCCGTCGACCGGGCCTTGGTCGCCGCCGGAGTCCAGGCCTTCGAGCGCCGGTTGGTCGATACCTTATCGGGCGGAGAACGGGCGCGCGTCCTGATCGCAAGGGCTTTGGCCGGGGAGCCGCGATGGCTGCTGGCCGACGAACCTCTGACCGGCCTCGATCCTGGTCACCAACTGGACGCCGCGGCCTTGCTCCGGCGCTTGGCGGGGACAGGGATGGGCGTGATCGTGACCCTGCACGATCTATCGATGGCGCTGCGAGTGGCCGACCGCGTCGTCGTGCTCGCCGAAGGCCGTGTGCTGTCCGACGAACCGCCCTCTACCGCTCTGACGCCCGAGGTGCTGAAGCAGGCCTATGGCGTCGAGGCGACACTCACCCAGGGGCCGGGCGGCCCGTTGATCGACGTGATACGGCGCACCTGAACCACAGTTTCTCCGATGTCAGGATGCCGGCCTGAAAGCAGGGTGCCCTCTGTCGGCTGATGACCGACCCTGTCCAAGGCTTAATCCGGGCGCCCCAATGCCGCCGTAATCCGCTACAAATGTAACGCTACATATGTAGTGGAGACGGTGATGATCGAAGGGCTGCCCCGACGCGAACGCGAGGTATTCGAGGTGCTGTGCGGCCCGCCGGGCGCGACGGCGGCTTCGGTGCGGCTGGCGCTGTCCGATCCGCTCAGCGACTCAGCCGTCCGCACCCTGCTGAAGCGGCTGGAGGATCGGGGGCTGGTGGCGCGCGAGCCCGGGCCGGACGGCTTCGTCTATCAGCCCGTGCCGCGCGCCTCGACGGTGGCGGCCGGCGCGCTGAAGCGGATGGTCGACACCTTCTTCGCCGGATCGGCCGCGTCTGCGGCGACGGCGCTTTTGGGCATGAGCGGGCCGCTGAAGCCGGATGAAATCGAGTCGCTTGAGCGCCTGATTGAGGCCGCGAAGGAGCCCGAGGCATGAGCGCGCTGTTGTTCGCCCTGTTCGTGAAATCCGGCCTGATCGCGGCGACGGGTCTGGCACTGTCCGCCCTGATCGCCCGGCGTCCGGTGGATCGCAGCGACGTCCTGCGGGCCACGGTCCTCCTCCTCCTGCTTCTGCCGATCGTGGTCGCCTTCGGCCCCGAGCTGAGGTTGGCGCTGCTGCCGCCGGTCGAGCCAGTCGCCGCCGTGCCGACGACGCTATGGAGCGGATCGGTCCGGCCCGCCGAGGGGTTGACTGTGTCCGGTTCGGTCTTCGCCCCGTCTTGGGCCGAGCTCATGGCGGTGGCCTGGTCGCTGGGGGCCGTTCTGGTCGCTGGCCGGTTCGCGCTGGGGGTTTTGACCCTGTCGCGGTGGACCGCCGCAGCCCGGCCGGTCGAGGTACCTGAGTGGTGCGAGGCTGCGCTGCGTCATCGTCCGCGTCGCCGTCCCATTCTCCGCGCCAGTGAACAGGCGACGAGCCCGCTTAGTTGGGGCCTGCCGCCTGGCGTGGTCCTGCTGGACAAGAAGACGCTAGGCGAACCTCAGACCGCGTCCGCCGTCATCGCCCATGAGATGGCCCACATCACGCGTGGCGACTGGATCTTCCTCGTCCTGTCGCGGCTGGCGCTCGCTCTGTTCTGGTTCAACCCGCTGGTGTGGATGGTCCACCGCGCCCTAATCGAGCGGTCCGAGGAGGCCGCCGACGCCATCGCGCTCGGTCAGGTCGATCGCCAGACCTACGCCCGCGCCCTGGTCGGCCTCGCCGCCCGCACCGCCCCTGTTCCCCTCGGCACCGCCGCCATGGCCGCGCCGGGTCCCGCCCTCAAGCAAAGGATCGCCCGCATCATGTCCGACACCCCCAACGCCCGCCGCCGCCCCGTCGTCGTCCTGACCGCCATCGCGGTCCTGGCGGCCGTCGCCACCCCCATCGCCGCCCTGGAGATCGGCGCGCGTGTCCCGCAGACGCCGTTCGCTCCGCTGGCGCCGATGCCGCCGTCCGCGCCCGCCCCGGTCGGCGAGGCCCCGCCCGCTCCGCCTGCGCCTCCGGCTCCGACCTATGCCGAGGCCCCGCCGGCACCCCCGGCTCCGCCAGCGCCTCCGGCACCCCCGGCCGGGATCGCCGAACGCGGCGGCGTCTACATCTATCGCGGCGGTCAGGACGACTGGAACGAAGACACACGCGAGGCCGCGGCCCGCGCTCGCGAAGCTGCCTCCCGGGCGCGGGAGATGGCCGGCCAGCAACGCGCCTTGGCCGAGCAGCAGCGCGAGGAGATGGCCGCCGTCCGCGTCGCCGCCGAGACCGCCCGCGTCGCCGGAGATCATGCCCGCGCCGAGGCCCGCGTCGCCATGCGCGAGGCCGCCCGCGCCATGGCCAATGCCCGCGTCGAGATGGCCCGGGGCACCGAGGAAATGCGTCGCGGTGCCGAAGACATGCGTCAGGAAGGGCGTCGTCTGGCCGACCCCGCCTATCGCGCCGAACAGATCGAGGAAAACCGTCGCCGCGGCAACACCGTCACCGATCAGGAGTTGCGCGATCTCGGCCCCCGCCTGATCCGCCAGGCCGACCATCTGGATCGCCAGGCCGACCAACTCGCGGCCCAGGCAGCTGACGCGGGGTGAGGCGCGTCGCCGGACGGACAAGGTCCGTCAGTCGCGGTCGAGGATGAGGAAGCGGTTGTCCGGGTCGAGACGGACGGCGGGATTGGACATGGACCCTGTGGGAATTTCTATCCGACTGCTTTCGACATCGATCCGGACGCGTTCGTTCCGGCCGCCTTCCTGCAGTTCGACCTCCAGTCCGGGCAACCAGTAGGTCGGGTCGATCTGGACCAAGAAGAGACGTCCATTTTCCCGGACGACGTCCAGCGAAGGAAGGCCGGGCTGGCTGACCCATGGGGTCAAAAACCGCCGGGCGACCTCGGTCTGATCGCCGAAGGCGGTCACGAAGTCCTCGTAAGTCGGGCTCGCCAGAGCCGCCTCCGAAAACCGTCGGATGCCTGCGTCGAAGGCCTCCCGGTCCAGAACGGTCTCCAGCATTCGGAACACCCAGGCCCCCTTGTGATAGGACACGAGCGTGTTCATCGCGTCTTGGTCCAGCGGGGTGTCGAGCACAACCGGTTCAAGCGCCAACAGCCGGGCCCTGTGTTCCCAGAAGGTCTTGGCGACCTCCGGACCCTCGGTCGCTTCGAGGACGACGCCTTCCGCATAGGTCGCCCAGCCCTCGGTCAGCAGATATTGCAGATCGCCCGAGCCGGACGTCCACAGGTGCCCCACCTCATGGGCGAAGGGGGCGTGGTAGGGAAACTCTTGGATCATGTTGAACGGTGCCCCGTTCGGGCCGGCATGGATCGCCGGATTGGACAGGAAGGCCCGGGCGTCGCGATCGCGTGCCCGGTTCTGGATCACGGCCATCCGCTGGCTCGCGGGCTCGCCGAAGCGGGCGGACAGCGCCGATGTCGCGTCCGACAGGGCCTCGGCCAGCTGCGCGTCATCAGGCGCGAAGTCCCGCGCGGCGAAAACGTCGAGTGCGAAGGCTCCCGCCGTCACGCGGCGCGGGGTCCAGGCCGCGTCGTAGGCGAGGCTGAGCGCGCCGGTCGGGGTGGGGCTGATGATCCGGGTCGTTCTGCGGCCGTCCGAGACTGTGCTCGTCTGGTCGAAGTCGAGAGCGACGTGGACGGCCTCGGGGTTCGTCAGCGTCACGTCGAAGACGGCGCGCGACCCGGCCTCGGTCAGTCCGAGGCTGGGGTGCCACCAGTACTGGTTCCTGAGGTGGCCGTGATCGTCCTGGAAGACGCCGGAGTTGGCCCCGGTGTCGCGTTCCACCACGAGGTCATAGGTCACGCTGACACCTCGGCGACCCGGCGGTGCATCGACCCAGAGCATGCCGTTGCGGAAGACCCAGTCGGTGTCGGTCCCGTCGATTTGCAGCGCGCGGATGGTCGCTGCTCGGTTCAGGCCGAAAGCGAAGCCGTCGTCGTCGACGACCTCGACGGTCATGTTGTCCTGGACCGAGAGGCCCCGCGCCGGGTCGAGAGCGACGGTCATCTCGTGGCGGTGGATGCGGTTGCGCCCCATCGGAACGGGTTCCGCAGTCCAGCCTGTGGCCGTTCGGGTGACGCGGAACAGGCTCGGGTTCAGATGGGTGATCGAGGTGTCGTCGCCGCTGTTGCCGACCTCCACCCTGCCGTTGGCCAGAACCAGGGCTGAACCCGTGTCCGCGTTCTGCGACAGGACCAGCGGCGGTTCGCTGATGAACGTCAGACCATTGTCTCGGGCAATGGCGGCGGCCGTGGGCGAGACCTGCAGCGGTCCGGCCGGGCCGGATTCCGAAGCGGCGGCTTCCAGCCAGGTCGCCAGATCGGTCGGTGCGCCCGCGGTCTGGGCCAGGGCCGGATGCCCGACGCCGGCCACAAGGATCGCCAGAAACAAGGTTCTGAGGGTTCGCATCATCACCTCACTTCAGGTGTTGGGCTGCGCGATCAACGCCTCCCGCTCAGCTTGGGATAGCATCCGCCATTGCCCTTCGGCCACTCCGTCCAGGCGGATCGGGCCGATGCGGATGCGGAGCAGGTCGGTGACCTCCAGCCCAACCCGCTCGCACATGCGGCGGATCTGGCGATTGCGGCCTTCGGTGAGGATGAAACGCAGCCGGTGCGGCTCGACGCGGGTGACCTTGGCCCGTTTGAGCACCCGCCCATCAAGCATGATGCCGTGCCGCAACTGCGCCAGCGCCTTTTCGGTCACGTCGCCCGTGACCCGAACCAGGTATTCCTTGTCGAGCGTCGACTCCGGCCCGATCACCGCCTTGGCCACGACGCCATCCGACGACAGCAGCAGCAGGCCGCGCGAATCCTCGTCCAGCCTGCCGATGGGGGGAAGCGAGGCATCTGCGGCGGGGACCTCGCCCTCGCCGATGCGGTTCTCGGCCATCAGCAGGCGCACGGCGGGAACCTTGCCGGGTTCGGGCTGGCCGGAGACGTAGCCCACCGGCTTGTGCATCACGATGGTGACGCCCGCTGCCAGCGCCGCTTCGGCCCGGTCTGCCAGGGTCAGGGTCTGGCCCGGTTCGATCTTTCGGCCCGCGTCGGTGACGACCTCGCCGTCGATGGAGACCAGCCCGTCGGCGATCAAGGCGTCGGCTTCGCGGCGCGAGCAGACGCCGGACTGGCCCAGCCACTTGTTGATACGGACCGGCTCGGGCCCGTCGTGGATGCGGGTCAGGGCCACCTCAGCCGACCTTGCGGAACAGCAGCATGAGGTTGTTGGCGGGCATCTCGACACGGCGGGTCAGATGGAGGCCGTGCTTGAGCGCCTCGGCGACGACGGCGTCCCGGTCTCGCAGGCCCCAGGCTGGGTCGCGGGCCTTCAGGCTGTCGTCGAAGGCGGCGTTGGAGGGAGCCAGCGGCACTTCGGCCTCCCGAAACGGGCCGTAGAGCACCAGGAGGCCGCCGGGGTCGGGCAGAATACGGCCGGCCCCCGTCATCAGCCCCTCGGTCGCCGCCCAATGGCTGATGTGGATCATGTTGACGCAGACGATGACCTGCACATCCAGCGGCGGCCAGCCGTCCGGATCGGCGGCGTCGAGCGCGAGCGGGGCCCCCAGGTTCGGCAGGTTCGCCTCGGCCGCCCATGCTGCGATGCTGGCGCGAGCCTGTTCGGACGGATCGCTGGGGGTCCAGGTGGTGCGGGGGAGGTCGCGGGCGAAGGCGACGGCGTGCTCGCCCGAGCCCGAGGCGATCTCCAGGATGCGGCCCTCGGCGGGCAGGTGCGCCTTCAGGACATCGAGGATGGGCTGGGTGTTTCTCGCCACGGCGGGCGAGGCCAGGGCCCCCGGCGGAGCGGCGTCTTGAACGGAATCGAGGGTCTGCACGCTGACAGGAATACAGGGGCTGCAGGCTCCGCGCGACCGGTTTCCGCCTTGCGGTGTCGGGACGCCACAGTCCGAGAGGCGGAATCTTGCGCCGGTTGACGCGGCGGCAGGACGGGTGTCATTGCCCCTGAAACACGCCGTGAGGCGCTGTTACATTCAGGAGAGAGCCACGGCGGGCGCCAGATCGGCCGGGCGGAGACGTTTCAGGAGCCTGCGCATGCAAATCCAATCCATTCCGGGCCTCCACCCGGCGCCGACCCGTCATGCCGACCTCATCGCCTGGGTCGAACAGATGGCTGCCTTGACCAGGCCCGCGCGCGTCCACTGGTGCGACGGCTCCGAGGCCGAGAAGGAGACGATCATCGCCGACCTGATCGACAAGGGCACGCTGAAGGCGCTGGACCCGGTCAAACGGCCGGGCAGCTACTACGCGGCCTCCGACCCCAAGGATGTGGCGCGGGTGGAGAGCCGCACCTTCATCTGTTCCGAGGACGAAGCCGACGCCGGGCCAACCAACAACTGGTCCGATCCCATCGAGATGCGCGAGCGTCTGGGGGGTCTGTTCGATGGCTGCATGGCCGGTCGGACCATGTATGTCGTGCCCTTCTCCATGGGCCCGATCGGCTCGAAGATCAGCGCCCTGGGCGTCGAGATCACCGATAGCGGCTACGTCGCCGTGTCCATGGGCATCATGACGCGGATGGGTGCCGCCGCGCTGGAGGCGCTGGGCGACAACGGCATGTTCGTGCCGTGCGTCCACACCCTGGGCGCGCCGCTGGACGAGGGGCAGGCCGATGTGGCCTGGCCCTGCAACGAGGAGAAATGGATCGTCCACTTCCCCGAGACGCGCGAGATCTGGTCCTACGGCTCGGGCTACGGCGGCAACGCTCTGCTGGGCAAGAAGTGCTACGCCCTGCGGATCGCCTCGGTCATGGCCCGCGATGAGGGCTGGCTGGCGGAGCACATGCTGATCCTCAAGCTGACCGACCCCAAGGGCCGGGTGAAGTACATGGCCGCCGCCTTCCCGAGCGCCTGCGGCAAGACCAACCTCGCCATGCTCCAGCCCACGCTGGAGGGCTGGAAGGCCGAGACGGTCGGGGACGACATCGCCTGGATGCGCTTCGGCGACGACGGTCGTCTGTATGCCGTGAACCCCGAGGCCGGCTTCTTCGGCGTGGCCCCTGGCACGAGCCGCAACACCAACCAGAACGCGTTGGAGACCCTGGCGACGAACACCGTCTTCACCAACACGGCCCTGACGGCTGACGGCGACGTCTGGTGGGAAGGTCTGTCCAAGACCGCGCCCGAGGGCCTGACGACCTGGAAGGGCAAGCCGCACGATCCGGCCTCGGGCGAGCCCGCCGCCCACCCCAACGCCCGCTTCGCCGCCCCGGCGGGCCAATGCCCGACCATCGCGGCGGAGTGGGAAGACCCCAGGGGCGTGCCGATCGACGCCATCCTGTTCGGCGGTCGTCGCGCCTCGGCCGTGCCTCTGGTCACAGAGGCCTTCGACTGGGAGCACGGGGTCTTCATGGGCTCGACCGTAGCCAGCGAAGGCACAGCGGCGGCCGAGAACAAGGTGGGCGAGCTGCGGCGCGACCCGTTCGCCATGCTGCCTTTCTGCGGCTACAACATGGGCGATTACTTCGCCCACTGGCTGGCCCTGGGCGAGAAGGCCGATGCGTCGAAACTTCCGCGCATCTTCTTCGTGAACTGGTTCCGTAAGGATCAAGACGGCAAGTTCGTCTGGCCGGGTTTTGGCGACAACGCCCGCGTGCTGAAGTGGATCGCCGAGCGCATCGACGGGGAGGCCGAGGCCATTGATACAGCGGTCGGCCGTGTTCCGTCGGTCGAGGCTCTGGACCTGTCGGGCCTGGAGTTGACCGAGGCCCAACTGTCGACCCTGCTGGACGTCGACGCCGAGGTCTGGGCCGAGGAGGCATCAATGATCCCGGAGTTCTACATGTCGTTCGGCGACCGTTTGCCGACCCGCCTGTGGGCCCAGCACGCGGCGCTCGGCGAGCGGCTGGCGGCTGCGGGCGGCGAACCGGCAGTGATGGCGGCGGAGTAGCGCCTATCGACTTGCATTCCCGGCTGCGCGCGCCGATGCAGCGCGCGTGGCCGACCTTTCCACCGATATTGTCATCCTCGGCGCGGGCGTGCTCGGCCTCGCCGTCGCGGCGGAGCTCAGCGCGCGCGGGCATGAGTTCCGCCTGATCGATCCCGGGAGACCCAACGCCTCCTCCATTGCCGCCGGGATGATCGCCCCGGCCTTCGAGAGCGTGCTGGACGGCACCGATGCTGGCCGCGCTGCTTTGCTCAGGAACGCCGCCGCCGTCTGGCCCGCCTTTGCCGAGGCGCAAGGTCTGGCGCTGGACCTCACTCCCGCTGAATGGCGTGGTCCCGATCCTCAAGGAGTCTCCCAAGCCCTGGCCGCGCTGGGCTTCGCCGTCGAACGCCGCGCTGACGTCGTGGGCGCGCCGAGCGACATCCGGATCGATCCGGTTCACGCCATGAAGCGGCTGTCCGAGCAACTCGCGGGACGCGGGGTCGCGGCGACGGCCTCCGCCGTGTCTTTCGGCGACGAGGGTTGGACCGTCTTGACCGGCGCCGGGACGGTCCGGGCGCGGCGGCTGGTTCTTTCGACCGGTGTCAGCGAACCGATGCGCGGCCTGCCCGAGCTCGCCACCCGGGCCGTGTCCACTATCCGCCCCATCGCGGGTCAGATCGGCTTTGTCTCCGCGCCGCTGACAGACCGGGTCCTGCGCGGTCCCGGCGGCTATGTCGTGCCAGCGGGGGAGGGAGCCCTCATCGGCGCGACCATGGTCGAGGGCCAGTCGCTGGCCGTCGTCGATTCAGACGCCTCCGCTCGCCTGATCGCTCAGGCCGAGGCCCTGATCGGCCGCCCCATCCAAAGGCCGGTCGAATGGCGCGTCGCCGTGCGGGGCGCGACGCCGGACGGCTTGCCGCTGGCCGGACCCGTGGGACGAGACCTGCATCTGGCCTTGGCCCCTCGGCGCAACGGTTGGCTGCTCGCGCCGCTGGTGGCTCGCATCGTGGCGGACGGCATCGAGGGACGACCGCATGGCGCGCACGCCGCCGCCCTCGATCCGCTGCGGTTCAGTCTTCCGGGAGCGTGAACCGGATGCCGATGGTGACGCGTGCTCCGTCGACCGGCTGGCCATCGACCGACTGGGGGCTCATGCGGAAGTAACGGCTGAGGCCCTGCGCCGCGCGACCGAAGCCATTGCCGCTGGGCGTCTCCGATACCACGGCGCAAGCCGAAACCGTGCCGTTGGCGTTGACGACACAGCTCAGGCTCGCAACGCCCTCGACCTCCCGCGCCACCGCTCGATCAGGATAGGCCCGCGCCAGCTGGTCCCCGCTGGGCTGGCTGATCCAGCTCGGCGAGGTGATCACCGGAGGCCCTCGCGGCGCCTCGACGACCGGCCCGGTCGCTGTGCCCGTGGCCGTCTCTGGCCGTACGATGGTCTCGAGATTGATCGTCGGACCCGCAGCCGGGGTCGCCGTTTCGTTGATGACCACGGCCAGGGTCTCCGTGGGGGTCGTGGGAAGGGGCGTCTTGTTCAGTGGCGGGTTCGGTGCCGGCGGTGTCACCGTCGGCTCCGGGGGTCGGGGCGGAGGGGGCGGCGTCAGAGTGACCAGGTCGATCACGGGGCCTTCCGGTATTGTCTCTGTCGGGGCCAGTTCGAAGCGCTGGTTGTAGAGCATCGTCCCCAAGCCGACATGGGCCAGTACCACCAGCCCGACAGCGGCGATCGTCGCGCGCGGCAGGGTTCGGCGGCGTTCGCCATAGTCCATGGGGGTGATCAGGCGGGGTCCGCCAGCGGTCTCGATCATCATGGTCGTCACTCCCTTTGTGCGGCAAACGAGGGCGCCTCGGTTGTAGCGCCGACAGAAGACGCCTGGATGGGCCTTGGGGGTAATGACGGTTTCTGATGGTTCCTGATGGCCGTGTTTGTGGCGCTCGCGCTCACCGCTTGGGTGCCGCTGTTAACCGACGTTAACGGCCGCTTAACCACGTTCTTTCAGCCTCGCCAGCATGACCGTCAGGGCGATTCCAGCGTCAGGAGGCGTGGAGGCTGCGATTCGTCGCGCGTCCCAGTCGACCGGTGTCGACTTCGACTTCCTGATGAAGACGGCCCGGCGCGAGAGCGCGTTCAACCCCAATGCGCGGGCACCGACGTCCTCAGCGTCAGGCCTGTTTCAGTTCATCGAGCAGACCTGGCTGGCGACGCTGAAGCAGCACGGGGCCAGGCACGGCTATGGCCAGTACGCCGACTTGATCCAGCGGGGCGCGGACGGTCGCTGGCGGGTGGAAGGCTCGGCGCGGAATGTCGTGCTGGATCTGCGCTTTGATCCTCAGGCGGCGTCGCTGATGGCGGGCGAGCTGACGGCCCAGAACGCCTCTTATCTGCGCGGTCGGACGGGGAGGGAGCCCGGTGCCGGCGACCTGTACGCCGCCCATTTCCTGGGTCCGGCCGGGGCCGCCCAGATCATGGAAGCCATGGCCACCCGGCCGGGGGCCAGTGCCGTCGCCATGTTCCCCCAGGCCGCCGCCGCCAACCGCTCGATATTCTACCGAAACGGCCGCCCGGCCACGGTCGCCGAGGTGCATGCCAACTTGCAGAGCACAGCGGGTGGACCATCGCCCGTGGTTGGGCCTTCGACGCCGTCGGCGCCTCCGCTGGATGATCAAGCCCTCGCCTTGGCCGCCCGTATGGACCGGCTGAAGCAGGACCAAAGCTTGCTCGCCCTGCTGCTGGGTCAGGACGGAGAGGGCCAGTTCAAGTCCGGGGCCGGGGTCGGCTTCGGCGGCGCTTTCGGGCCCGAGCGGAAATCCTCGAACGACGCGGGGTGGTAAACCGGGCGTTAAGCCGGGCCGTTCACCATCCGGGCTGACCCAAGGACCAGCCTCGCCCCATGACTGCCGCCCGCGCCCGTTTGACCGAGTTCGACATCCGCCGCCTGATCAAGGCGTCCGACGACGACGATCGGGCCGCCGCCGCGCACAAGCTGTGCCGCAGCATGGATCGGCTCGATTTGACCGACGAGGATCGCGACGCTGCGCGGAAGATCCTGCGCATGCTGGTTGACGACGCGGCCGAACTGGTCCGTCGGGCTCTGGCCGTGACGCTGAAGAGCTCGGACCTCCTGCCGCGCGACGTGGCGCGCAAGCTGGCGATGGACGTGGACTCCATCGCCCTGCCGATCATTGGTTCCTCGCCGGTGTTCTCCGATGAAGATCTGATCGAGATCGTCCGCGCCGGTTCGAGCGCGCGTCAGGTCGCCGTGGCGGCTCGGCCGAGAGTTCCCCGCGACGTCGCCGACGTGATCGCCGCAGAGGCGGGGGAACCGGCGGTGCGGACCTTGGCCGCCAACGACAACGCCGACCTGTCCGAGCGCGCCATGGGTCGGGCGATCGACCGCTTCGGAGCATCGCCCGAGGTCGTGGCCGCCCTGGCCTACCGTCAGGTCCTGCCGCTTGAGATCACCGAGCGTCTGGTCGCCCTGGCGTCGGAGGCCGTGCGCGAGCATCTGGTCAGCCGCCACGCCGTCGCCCCAGAGACCGCCATCCGCCTGGCGACCTATGCGCGAGAGCGGGCGACCGTCGATCTGATCGATCAGGCACCGGCCGGCGCCGATCTGGCGACCTTCGTGACCCAGCTGAACGCCAGGAAGGCGCTTACGCCCTCCCTTCTGTTGCGGGCGCTGGCGCGAGGCAAGATGGCCCTGTTCGAACATGGGGTCGCAGAGCTCGCTTCCACGCCCCACAGCCGCGCCTGGCTGATGGTGCATGACGCCGGGCCGCTGGGGCTCAAGGCCATCTACGACAGGGCAGGCCTGCCGCCGCGCCTGTTCCAGGCCTTCCGCGCCGGGGTCGACACCTGGCGTCAGCTGACGGCCGAAGGCGGCGACGTGTCCGGCGAGGCGTTTCGCGAGCGCATGCTGGAGCGGTTCCTGACCCAGCGCCCCAATGCTTCGCGCGACGACATGACCTATCTGATGGAGCGTCTAGACAAGGCCCCGCAGGGTCCGGTCCGGTTGGACGCCGCGAACGCCGCCTGATCACTCCGCCGCGAGGGGCGCGGCGTCGTTCGCGGTCTGCTCCTGGGCCTCCCACTCCTCGATCTTGCGCGCCGTGTATTCCGGCGAACGGGTGAAGCGCGCGAGCGCCCCATAGATCACCGGCACGACGAACAGTGTCAGCAGGGTCGCGAACATGGCCCCGGTGAAGATCACCACGCCGATGGTCTGGCGGCTGCCCGCGCCCGCGCCTTGCCACAGCATCAGCGGCAGGGCCCCGAACGCCGTCGCGATCGAGGTCATGATGATCGGCCGCAGACGCAGCGCCGAACTCTCGACGATGGCCTCCTTGATTGACCGGCCTTGGTCGCGCAGCTGGTTGGCGAACTCCACGATGAGAATGCCGTTCTTGGCCGCCACTCCGATCAGGATGATGAGCCCGATCTGGGAGTAGATGTTGAGGCTGGACCCTACCATCAACAAGCCGAACAGGCCGCCGGCGGCCGCCAGAGGAACCGTCAGCATGATCACCGCCGGTGTGATCCAGCTCTCGAACTGGGCCGCCAAGACAAGGAAGACGAGCAGCAAGGCCAAACCGAACGCCGCTGCAACCGCGCCGCCCGCCTCCTGCTGGTCACGCGCCGCACCGCCATATTGGGTGTTCACGACCCCCTGAGGCTGCTGGGCGACCTGTTCGTCCATGAAGGCCACCGCGTCGCCTATCGTCATGCCCGGGTTGAGGTCAGCTTGAAGCGTGATGGCTCTTTGGCGATCAAGGCGGCGACGATCCGGCGTCGCTCCCGTTGTTTCCGTCGATACGACGGATGACAGCGGCACGAGAGCCCCACCACCCGTGCCCACGTAGAGGGTGTTCAGATCGGCGACCGATGACCGGCGTTCGCGGTCCGTCTGCAGAATGACGTCGTATTCCTGCCCGCCTCGTAGATAGGTCGTTGCTCGGCGCGACCCGAACATGGTCTCCAGCGTGCGCCCGATTTCCTGGGAGGACACACCCAGAGCGGCGGCACGCTGCGGGTCCACCTCCACGAGCAGGCGCGGCGAGTTCGGCTCATAGTTCAGGCGGGGCCGAGAGAAGCCCGGGTTGGCTTGGGCGGCCAGCAGGATGGGCTGCACCCATTCGAAGATCTCGTTGTAGTCCGATCCGGTCACGACCAGGTCGATGGAGTTCCCGCCCCCGCCGCCTCCGCCGCGCTGGAAAGCCCCGGGCGTCGAAGCGTTGACCTGGGCGTCGACCTGACCTCGCAGCTTGCCGTTGATCTCCTGGGCGATCTCGTCGGCGGATCGAGTGCGTTCGGACCAGTCCTTCAGAACCATGACGGCGTTGCCGGAGTTGAAGCTGCCACCGCCAAAACCAGGCGCGGAGACCAGAAAGCTCTCGACCTCGCCAGCCTCGCGGTACTCGGCCAGGATGGGCTCGAGACCGAGCATGATGCTTCGGGTGTAGTCGAAGCCCGCGCCTTCTGGGCCCTGGACGCGAACGGTCACTCGCCCGCGATCCTCCGGAGGCACCAGTTCATTGGGCAAGTGCAGGAACATCAACCCGGCCCCGCCGCCCACTACGAGCACAAGGGTGGCCACCCCGATCACGGCGATCCGCCGGCCGACCATCATGTCGAGCGAGTTGGCGTAGGAGTTCTTCAGCTTGTCCATGGCTGTGTCGACCCGCCGCGCCACCCAGCCCGAGCCTGTTGCAGGCCGCAGCAGCTTGGACGCCAGCATCGGCGACAGGGTCAGTGCCAGGAAGGCTGAGAAGGCGATCGACGCCGCGATCGCGGCAGCGAGCTCAACGAACAGGCGTCCGACATAGCCCGGCAGGAACAACAGGGGCGCGAAGACCGACAGCAGCACGATCGTCGTGGCCACGACGGCGAAGAAAACCTGACGGGTGCCGCGTTCGGCCGCGACCAGCGGTGGTTCGCCGTGGTCCAGACGACGCTGGATGTTCTCCGTCACCACGATGGCGTCATCCACCACCAGGCCGATCGCCAGAACCAGCGCCAGCAGGGTCAGCAGGTTCAGCGAAAAGCCCAGCGGGGCCAGCACGATGAACGTCGCGAGCAGGCAGATCGGGGCCACGATCGACGGAATGATCGCCGCTCTCAGGGTCCCCAGGAAGATGAAGTTGACGATCGCCACCAGCACCATCGAGATGCCGATGGTGATCCACACCTCTTCGATGGCATGCTTTGTGAAGACCGAGTTGTCCGAGCCGACCACGAGCTCGGTTTGCTGCGGCAGACTCGATTGAATGTCGTCGGCCAGGGCCGTGACGCCCTTGGAGATTTCAAGGTCGTTGGCCTGGGCCTGGCGCGTGATGGCCAGACCGATCTGATCCAGCCCATTGCCTCTGAATAGCCTGCGGGTCTCTTCCGGCGCTTCCTCGACGCGGGCAATGTCGCCCAGTCGGGTGACATAAACCGGCCGACCCTGCAGCGCGCCCGACGCCCCCGACCCCGTCGGCTGGGCCCCGGTCGAGACGGCGCCCGATGCGCCGGCGGACGTCAGAGAGGCGTTCCCGGTCGCGTTGATCGGCAGTTGGGCGAAGTCCTCGGCCCGGGCGTAGGTTCGATCGACCCGGATCGTGTAGTCCTTGTCGGTTGACTCCAGAGAACCGGCGGGAAGCTCCACGTTCTGGCGGGTCAGGGCCTGCTCGACCTGGGTGACGGTCAGGCCGCGGGCGGCCATGGCGTCAGGATCCAGCCAGATACGCATGGCATAGCGTTGCTCGCCGTAGATCTGTACCTGGGCCACCCCCGGCACCGTCGCCAAGCGGTCCAGCAGATAGCGGTCGGCGTAGTCGGTCAGCTCCAGCCGGTTCATCGACGATGACCTTAGGAACAGGATCATGATGGGTTGAGCGTCGGAGTCCGCCTTGGCCACTTCGGGCGGATTGGCCTGATCGGGCAGATTGCCCTGGACCCGGCTCACCCGGTCGCGCACGTCCGAGGCGGCGACGTCGATGTCGCGGTCGAGAGCGAACTCGATCGTCACGTTGGAGCGACCATCGCGGCTGGTCGAGCTGATCCGCTCGATACCCTGGATGCCGGCGACCTGCTGCTCGATCGGTTCGGTGATCTGGTTCTCGATGACCTCCGCCGAGGCCCCGGCATAGCTGGTCGAGACCGAGACGATCGGTGGGTCGACGTCGGGCAGTTCGCGCACCGGCAGGAAGAAGAAGGCCGCAGCCCCGATCACGCACAGCACAATGGCCGCCACGGCCGCGAGGACCGGGCGGCGGACCGCGACGTCCGAGAGCATCATCGTGCTGACCTTTCGGCCTGAGCCGTCGCGGGACGCGCTCCGCCCTGGTCGCCGGCACCGGCGACGCTGATCGGCGCATTAGGCTGAATCCGGTTCAGGCCCGACCCGACGACGCGATCGTTGGCGCTCAAGCCCGACACGATCTCCACGAAGCCGCCCTCGACCGCGCCGGGCTCGACGGCGACGCGCTGTGCCGTGGCTCCGTTCTCGCCGGGCGCGATGCGATAGACGAACGCGCCTTCGCCCTCATACTGGATGGCGGATTCGGGAACCGAAGGGCTCTCACGCTGACCTTGCTGGATGCCGACCCGCATCAGCATGCCGGGGCGGATGCGGCCGCTGGGGTTGGGGAACTCCGCGCGCGCAGTGATCGCGCGGGTCGTCTCGTTGATGCGGGTATCGATCAGGGCGATCTGGCCCGAGAAGGTCTCATCGCCATAGGCGTCCGCGGTCGCGGTGATCGGCAGGCCCTGGCGCAGTACGCTGAGGTAGCGTTCGGGCACCGGGAAATCGACGCGGATCACGTTGATGTCGTCCAGGGTCGTGATGACGGCCCCGGGGCTTATCAGCGTTCCGGCCGTGACCGTCGATAGGCCAAGGACGCCGGAGAACGGCGCCCGGATCGACAGGTCACCCCTTCGCGCTTCGGCCGCCGCCAGGGTCGCCCGTGCGGTCTCGACCGCCGTCAGGGCATCCTCGGCCGATACGCGGGGTGCGATGCCTCGCTCGGCCAGTTGGCTGAACCGCTCATATTCGCGCTCGGCCTGGGCCAGATTGGCGCGAGCCTGGATGATGGAGGCCTCTTCCTCGCCGGCCTGAAGCCGGACCAGCGGTGTTCCCGCGCTCACGCGCTGCCCGTCCTCGAACAGGACTGCAGTCACGAGTTGCGACGTCGCAGAGGTGATGTTGACCGAGCGCCGGCCACGGGCGACGCCCAGCACGTCGATCTGGTCGCTGAAGGGGCGCAACGTCACCAAGGCCTCGGAGACCTGCTGGCCCCGTCCGCCGCCGGGTCCGCCGGGTCCGCCCGGACCCCGCCCGCCCTCGTCTTCGGCGAAGGCGACGCGCAGCACGGCCGCCACGATCATCAGACCGAGCACGACGGCGGCGGCGACGAGAAAAAAGTGACGTTTGATCACAGGCGCAAAACTCAAGATGCGGGAGGGCGGTTGGCCATAACGCTTCCGTCGCGTCAGGCAATCTAAACAGTTTGTAACGTCTACCGTTCCGGTTTCCGTCGCGTCGTCCGGTCGCAGGTCAGAACCGACGCCAGATCGCCACGACAGGGCCTTCGGCCAAAGGGGTCTCCCGTCCCGCGACCGTTCGACGCCATCCCCCCTGGACACTCCAGCGGCCGAAATGCCGAACGACCGAGGTTTCGGCCGACAGCCACCGCGCTCCGTCGCCGTCCGTGACGCCGCCGAAAGCCTGCGCAAGGACCATCCAATCCTCGCCGACATAGGTTCCGAGGGTCAGGTCGGCGCGCACTTCATCGGGCAGGCCGTCGCGCATGCGGCGCGCCGTCTGGACTTCCACGAAGGTGCGGCTCGGCCCCCATCGGTCCGTGACGGCGGTCGGGGCTCCAAAGCTGCGGCCGGCGGAGATGCGAATCTCCCAATCCTGTTCTCCCACGCCCGGCGCTGCATAGCCGGCGTTGCGGCCCTCGCCGGCTCTAGCGTAACCGACGTAGAGGCTGGCGGCTCCGTGATCGTCCCGCCAGGCCTGCCAGGTCAGGCCCAGCTCGACCGGGCCGCGTTCGGAGAAATCGACGAAGGCGTCCTGACCAGACTGCCAGTCGCCCTTGATCTGCAGTGTCAGATGGTCGGTCAGTCCATACTCGGCAAACACCCCAACGGCTTGATCCTCGCGCCGAGCGGGCAGGGCGGCCAGTGCGCCGTTGGGATCGAACCCTTCGGACGCGCGCATGACCTCAGCCTTGGCGATGACCTGTATCTTGCCTTTTGGCTGGGTCCAGGCCCCGGCGTGGACCACGGTCGCCGTCCCCGCGAGCGCGAGGCCCGCGAGGATGGCGATGCGCATCAGACGTCGTAGCCCGGCGACTTGCGATCCAGCAGCCTGAGCGCGCCCGGCCAGGCCAGGGGCGCGACGAAGGCCAGGCCTCGTCCTTGCTCTTTTGTCTCGGCCTGAGCGGCGTCCGGGGCGAACAGCACATGCTCGCGTCCGCCCGATAACGCCGCGACCTGCTGGGCGCAGGCCCGTTCAAGGAAGAACATGGCCACCCAGGCCGCTGCCGCCGTCGGACCGACCGCCAGCGTCCCGTGGTTCCGGAGCAGCATCAGCGGCATGTCCCCGAGGTCCGCCACCAGCCGCTCGCGCTCGTCGTGGTTCAAGGCCAGGCCCTCATAGCCGTGATAGGCCACCTGGTACTGCAGCAAGCAGGCGTTCTGCCCGATCGGCAGCAGGCCTTCCTTTTGCGCCGCCACGCCGACGCCCGCCACTGTGTGCAGATGAATGACGAAGTGCGCGTCCTCTCGCGCGGCGTGGATCGCCGAGTGGATGGTGAAGCCGGCCGGATTGATGAAGCTCTGGGTGTCCTGGACGATCTTGCCGTCCAGATCGACTTTCACCAGCGAGGAGGCCGTGATCTCCTCGAAGTAGTGGCCGTAGGGGTTGATCAGGAAGTGGTGCTCGGGACCCGGCACGCGGGCCGAGATGTGGGTGAAGATCATGTCGTCCCACCCGTGCAGCGCCACGAGCCGATAGAGCGCCGCCAGCTCCACCCGCGCCTGCCATTCCTCGGCCGAGACGCGCGATTTCAGAGAGGGAGTCGAACCGTCGGCCATGAGCGTCTCCTTGAGCGTGGCGATGCACGTCGGGACCGTCGCGCCAACATGGGATCGGGTCAAGAACAGCCGTTGATTCAGGGTTCGTTAACCGAGTTTTCACGACCCGCGACCAAGCTGAGCCGCATTCGGAGTTCCTCCGGCTGGAGCCGCAAGTGACCGCAGTCGTCCAGATGCAGACCTATCGCTCCGACGGAGATGTGGCGTCCAATGCTTCGCGCCTGCTCGACCTGGCGCGGTCCAGGACGACAGAGGATCGGCGTCGGCTGCTGCTCGGCATCACCGCCCTGTGCGATGCGACCCCACCGGGGGCCGAGGCCTCGCCCTTGCTTGGCGACATCTTCATGATCCTGGCTCGCCAGGCCGAGCGTGACATCAGGAAGGCCCTGTCCGAAGCTTTGGCGCCCGCTGAATGGGCCCCGCCGGCACTTGTCGCCATGCTGGCGCTCGACGAGATAGAGATCGCTCGGCCGGTCATCGCCAAGAGCCCGCTCCTGAAGGATCAGGACCTGCTGCGCGTTCTTGTCGAGGCGACGATCGAGCACCAGATCGAAGTCGCGCGCCGACCGCATTTGTCCAGCCAGGTCGCCGACGCCATCATCGACAAGGGCGAACCGGCGACCTTGACCGCCCTGGCGGGAAATCGAACCGCCGAGGTGTCGGAGAGCGCGCTGGAGCGTCTGATCGATCACTCCCGGCGGATCGCGGCGCTGCGAGCCCCGCTGACCCGCCATCCCCGTCTCAACGACACTCTCGCCACCCAGCTGTATCAATATGTAGGTCAGGCTCTGCGCGAAGCCATCGGCGAACGCTTCCGGGTCGATGAGTCGAAACTCGCCTCGGCCATCGACCATGCGACGGTCAAGGTTCAGCCGCAGAAGGCCGAGCCCCGGGGCATCGAGGATGCCGCCAGCGTCGTCGAACGCGACGAGATGGAGCGACGCCTCGTCGCCAAGCTCCAGGCCGGCGGACAGCTTCGCGCCGGCTTCCTGATCCGCGCGGTTCGGGAAAGGCGGCTCGGCCTGTTCGAGCACGGCGTCGCTGCCCTGTCGGGCTTCACCCTGGCCCAGGTTCGGGCCGCCATCATGCGTCCGTCGCCCGACGCCCTGTCTCTGCTCTGCGCGTCCGTGGGCATCGACCGGGCGGTCTTTCCGGCCGTTCTGGACGAGATTCGCAAGCTTTCCGACGGTTGGCCCGGCGACGGCGATGTCGGCCTGCAGGGCCGGACCAGCATGCCGCCATCGGCCGCTGCCCGCGAGTTCCGCGCCCTGATGGGCCACATCGGCGAGTGATCCACGGGTCCGCGGACGTTTGACTTCCCCCGTCCGCTCGGCTCACCTCGCAGCGTGAGCATTTCGCCGTCTCCCCGCATCTCCGTCTGCGCCAGCGAACGGCCCGAGGCCCAGGCCGCGCGTGAGCGGCTGATCGCCCTCTACGGCACCGTGCCGGAGGCCGAGGCCGACGTCATCGTAGCGCTCGGCGGCGACGGCTTCATGCTGGAGACGCTGCACGCCAATCTTAGCCGCCTCACGCCAGTCTACGGCATGAACCGGGGATCCATCGGGTTCCTGATGAACGATTACGAGGAGGAGGGGCTGGTCGAGCGGATCGCCGCCGCGGGCCGTGCCGTCATCCATCCTTTGCAGATGGACGCCTGGACCGAGACAGGCCAAGCACAGTCTGGGCTGGCCATCAACGAGGTCTCCTTGCTGCGCCAGACGCGACAATCGGCCAAGCTCAGGATCAGCGTCGACGGAAAGGTGCGGCTGGAGGAACTGACCTGCGATGGCTGCATGGTCGCCACGCCCGCCGGGTCCACTGCCTATAATCTGTCGGCGCACGGTCCGATCATCCCGCTGGACGCCCGCATGCTGGCGTTGACACCCATCAGCGCCTTTCGCCCCCGGCGCTGGCGCGGGGCCCTTTTGTCGCACCAGGCCAAGGTCGAGTTCGAGGTGCTGGAGGCCGACAAGCGGCCCGTCAGCGCGGTGGCCGACAGCCTGGAAATCCGTCGCGTTGTCAGGGTCTCGGTCAAGGAACGGCGCGACATCGGCCTGACCATGCTGTTCGACGCCGGGCGCTCCTTCGAGGAGCGAGTGCTGACCGAGCAGTTCACGGCGTGAAGGCAAGTCACGGTTTCTTAGGGCGTTCGTCGCACTCTTGGACAGACTAGTCTTCAGGAGCGTCCCGTGAGCAATCCCGCCCAGGTCATCCATCCGCCGAACGTTCTCCGCGCCAAGGTTGGCGGCGGGTTTGGTGGAATCAATGCGGACGCCATCGCCAAGGCCGAAGAAGCGCTGAAGGCCATGTCGACCCAGTTCGGCCAGTGGCTCCAAGACGAGATCACCAAGCTGGATACGGCCCAGGCCGCGATCCGCGCCGAGGGCTACACGCCCCAGACTGCGGAGAGCGTCTATTTCCGTGCTCATGACCTGAAGGGACTGGGTACGACTTATCAGTATCCTCTGGTCACACGTCTGGCCGGCTCCCTATGCAAGCTGCTGGACGATCCAGCCGCGCGCATGGACGCGCCGCTTGTGCTCATAGACGCTCATATCGATGCCATTCGGGCGGTCGTGCGAGATCAGATCCAGACCGACGACCACCCCACCGGCCGTGTGCTGGCCGAGACCCTGGAAGCCAAGGTCGCAGCCCACCGCGCTGGCTAGGGCTGCATGTCGGTTTCAGTAGGCCAGCGATACCGTCGCCGCTCCCACGCGGGCGCTGGACAGCTTCGGGTCGCTCGCCTATAGACCCCCCTCCCGCGCCGCCGGACCCGTTCGGAGCGCCGCGCCTGGATAGCTCAGTTGGTAGAGCAGCGGATTGAAAATCCGCGTGTCGGTGGTTCGAATCCGCCTCCAGGCACCATCTCCTTCCCCTAAGTCAATGTTCGGTCGCCGACACCGGTTTCGGGGTCGATTAGTCTAACGTCGAAATGCAGCAGGGGTGCGACATTGCGGGGTGTTTCCGGCAACGCTCGCCCCAGGGGCGAAAAGCACTTGTGCGCCCTTGACGCTCTGAGATCGGTTCGCCAAAGGAGCTTGACCGCTTTCTTTGCGTGAGCGGCCGAACACCTGCCGGATTCTTGTTCCACGGTGTTCGACCAACCCGCCGAAGGGGCCCCACTCGGGGCAACCGGATGCGATAGAAGGCGTTTCGCCGTTCGGCCACTCCCGGCCGATCGGTGGGACACAACCGTTTTCATTCTGGGCCGTGGCGCACTGACGCGCTTCAGTCCTTGGGTTCCACGAGTCAGACCAAAAAGCAGGACCTGGCGACACATGCAAAAGACCAACATCCTTCTCGCTCTGGCCGGCGCCGCCGTCCTGATGGCGAGCTCGCCGGCTCTGGCCCAGGCCCCGGCTGCCCCGGCCGCCGAAGTTCCGGCCGCCGCCGCCGCCGCCCCGGCCGCCGCTCCGGCCGCTGACGCCGCGGCGAGCGAAGACCCCACCACTGTCGCCGAGGCGGCGGGCGGTGGTCACAGCGGCAGCCTGACCCCGATCACGATGTTCATGATCGCTCACCCGGTCGTGCAGGTCGTCATGATCGGCCTGCTTCTGGCCTCGATCTTCACCTGGACCCTGCTCATCATCAAGCTGATCGAGTTCTCGGGCGTGAACAGCAAGACCAACCGCTTCCTCGAGAACTTCCGCCAGGCGCGGACGATCGCGGACATGCGCAAGGTCGCGACCGCCGACGAATATGACGGCAACCCGCTGGCCGACATGGCCGCCGCCGCCACCGAGGAAATCGAACTGGCTCGCCAGTCCGGCCTGTCGGTGACCGGCGAGCATCGTGACAGCACGATCGCCCGGGCCCAGACGGCCGTGGCCGCTGTTCAGTCGGGCATCGCCGGCCGCCTGTCGGGTGGTCAGCAGTTCCTCGCTTCGACCGGCTCGGGTGGTCCGTTCATCGGCCTGTTCGGCACCGTGTACGGGATCATGAACTCCTTCATCGGCATCGCCGAGTCGAACACGACCAACCTGGCCGTCGTCGCTCCGGGTATCGCCGAGGCCCTCCTGGCCACCGGCATCGGCCTGTTCGCGGCCATCCCGGCGGTTATCTTCTATAACTACTTCAACACCCGCATCGCCGCCTACGGCACCCGCGCCGATGGCTTCCAGGCCGAGCTGCTGAACGGCATCTCGCGTCAGCTCGACAAGGGAGCGTAAGACGGATGGCCGCCAAACTCTCAGGCGGCGGTGGCGGTAGGCACGTCGAGCAGAACAGCGAGATCAACGTCACGCCGTTCGTGGACGTCATGCTCGTTCTTCTCATCATCTTCATGGTGGCGGCGCCGCTCGCCACCGTGTCGGTGGAAGTGAAGCTCCCGCGAGCCGTGGCCCCACCGCAAGTGAACCCACCCAAGCCGGTGTTCATCTCGATCCAGAATGACGGCGACGTCTTCCTGGGCGACTTCCGGACGAGCCCCGGTGCTTTGGGCGATGACCTGAGGACGCAGATCCGGACGCGGAATCCTGAAGAGGAGCGGATCTATATCCGCGCCGACCAGCAGACCCGCTATGGAGACTTCATGCAGGTCATGAACGCGCTGCAGGACAACGGCTTCTATTCCGTCGCCCTGGTCGGCGAAGATACCTCGACGCAGTAGGTCCCCATGACAGAGACACCCGTTGAGTATCATCGCAGTCGCTATGACGCCCCCAAGAGAAAGGGCTTCATGGGGGTTTCGCTGGGCGTCTGGCTGATCGCCTTAGCCGTCGTCGTGGTCCTGTTCGCCGTCCTGGTGTTCTATCTCCAGTCGACGCGCTTCGAGATCAAGGAGTTCGAATACACCGACGAGGCCGTGGACGTGGAGATCGTCGAGCCGGTCCCGCCACCTCCGCCGCCTCCGCCGCCTCCGCCTCCGCCGGACACGCCCCCGCCGCCCAAGCTGCAGGTGCGCGAACCGGTCATCAACACCCAGGCCCCTCCGCCGCCGATCACGCTTCCGATGGAGCCGACGAAGAAGGAGGACCGGGTCGAATACACGGGGCCGCCCGTGATCGTCCCCGGCCCGCCGCCGCCGCCGGCTCCGCCGGCTCCGGTCCGGCCTCCGGTGATCAGCAATCCGAGCTGGTCCCGTCAGCCGCGGCCCGAGTATCCGGAGCGTGCTCTGGAGCGTGAAATCTCCGGCAGCGCCGACTTGAGCTGCACCGTCAACCCGAATGGGTCGGTCAGTGGGTGCCAGGTGATCTCCGAGTCCCCAGCGGGGGCAGGCTTCGGCCGCGCCGCCCTGTCTGCGGCCCGCTCGGCCCGGCTGTCGCCCCGCTCGGTCGATGGCGTGGCGACCGGCGGTACGGTCCGGTTCACGGTCCGGTTCAACCTGCCGGATTGATCGTCGGATCATCTCGATTGACAGACGCCTCGGAGGGAGACCTCCGGGGCGTTTCTCTTTGTCCTGATAAGGCTTGATCGGCCCTGCGCCAGCCGCTAGATACCCGCCTCTCGAAAGCCCTGCGGGGCGACGTTGTGCAGCCTTAGCTCAGCTGGTTAGAGCGCCGGTTTGTGGAGCCGGAGGTCCTCAGTTCAATCCTGAGAGGCTGTACCATTTCCCACTGTAGGCCCCGCTGCCAAGGGGATGGATTTGGGCACCCGAGAGCCGTGAGGCGATCGGAGTTGCGCCAGAGGGGACGCCCTCATCTGTTGGACCCATCGTCGCGAAGCGATACGTCCCTTTTCGACCCATCACTCTTTGTGCCTACGGGACGCCAAGGTCTCCGAGCCTCAAACCCGCGCCCTCTCGGTGAGGGATTCGTCCTCTTCGCCCAACGGTTCCTCATCCGCCACCGGGCGACGCCGGCACCGGGCGAGCGGTGTCTCCATGGCCTGCAGCGCCTCGACCGCCGCCATCCGGCCGGCCTCGACGACCGGCTCATAGACCTTCCAGTCGCGGATGTCGGAGCCTTCCGGCATGGGCAGGATCAGCAGATCCGTCTCGGCCCGGCTATCGTCGACGTCGGCGTCGGTCGTGATGGTGGCGGCCCGCATCAGGATCGAAACGATCGGCGGCCCCTTCTTCCACGCCCCTGAGGCGAGCCAGCGCCACCAGGACGGCGGGTTCTCCAGAGCCTGGGGATCGACACCCCGGGCCTGGGACATGTCCACGCCGATGATCGGGCCCGCGTTCAGCTGGCGCATGACGTCGGTCGGAAAGTTCTTGATGACGGCGCCATCGACCAGAACCTGGCCATCCATCACGACCGGCGGCATGACACCGGGAATGGAGATCGACGCCCGCATGGCCCGACGCAGCAGGCCACGCCGATGCACCTCGATCCGGCCCGTGGTGAGGTTCGACGACACGGCGAAGAAGGGCAGGGCCATGTCGGCGATATCGACGTCGCCGTAGGCCTCCTCCAGCAGTCCGGCGACCTTTCTGGCCCGCGTCATGGCGATCATGGGAAAGGTCAGATCGGACAGGGGGTCTGATTTGACGAAGGCCCGGCGGATGCGGGCGTCAAGTTCCTCGTCGGTCCAGCGCAGCGCGGGGCCGGCGGCGATCACGGCCCCCATCGAGGCGCCGCCCAGGAAGTCGAAACAGATCCCTGCGTCATGGAGCGCCCTGATGGCCCCGATGTGGGCATAGGCCCGGGCCCCGCCGCCCGACAAAACGAGGCCGACCGCTGTCCCCGTCACGATCCGGGCGATCCGGGCGGCGTCGTTCGCGTCGCCCTCGACCGCGTGGAACCAGCGTCCGGGCTCGACGGCGTTCAGCCAGACCCGGGTGTTGGCCGGGCGGCGCATGCGGGGATCGCGCAACAGGATCAGATCGGTGAACTGCTGCAGACCGTGGGCTGTGACGGCCGGGATGACCTTGGGCGGCGCGGTCAGGGCGTCGCCGACGACGAACAGCCGATCGACCTGGCGGGCGCACAGATTGGCCCAGGCCGGCTCGTCCAGTTCGGCGACGTAGAGGACGAAGTCGTGGGTGTCCTCCATGCGCGAGAACCAGTCCGACGCGGAGGTCAGGGCCGAATGGTCGATCACCTGGCAGGTGAAGCCCAGGGCCTCGATCTGGGCGGCGACCCGTTCGACGAAGGCGCGTATCGGCCGGGTCCGCACGGAGATGAAGCCGAAGACGGTGGGCTCGGTCACGCCCGGGGCGCGCTCGCGGGCCCGCTGAAGCATCAGCCGCGACAGCTCGATCATCACCTCGGGCCGGGTGCGGATGGCCTCGAAGAAGTCTTCGCGTGGCAGGGCGAGGATTTCGGAGTCGCGCAGCGCCACGACGCTGGCGGAATGGGCCGTTCCGGCGATCAGGGCCATTTCCCCGACCGGTTCGCCCGGCTTGACGACGCCCAAGAACTGGGGTGCCTGGCCGTCCTCCTGTCGAAAGACGCCGAGCCGGCCGGAGCGAACCAGATACAGGCTGTCCGCCTCTTCCCCGGCCTGGAACAGGAGCTCGCCGCCGGTCAGGGCGAACCAGCTGGCGCGGGTGTTGCGGTCTTCGAAGACCTTGGCCAGCGCCGCTTCCAGGGTGTCGGGGCGATGAGGCGCCATGATCGGGTGTCGCCGGGCTGAGGGGCGGGGTTACCGCGCAGATCGAGAAGCCGAGTTAGAGGCGCTTCGGCGGCCGGTGCAAGGGCTCAGGCCCGCCGCCGGAAGGCCGCGCCGTCGGCATCGAACAGATGGGCGCGATCGGACGCGATCCGAAGGGACAGGGCCTCGCCCACCGCGACCCGCACTTCGCCTGGCAGTTGGACGGTCAGGGTCTCGGCCGATCCCGGCAGGGTGGCGTAGGCATAGGTGGCGGCGCCCAAGCTTTCGACGAAGGTCGCGGTCGCGGCGACGGCGTCGCCGGGGCCGTCGAGGCTCAGGTGCTCGGGCCGGACGCCGAGCTGGACCGGCAGGCCCACCGAGGCGGTGGCCGCGTCGACGCCGACCCGCACGGTCGCGCCGTCGGACAGGCGGACCGTCGCGCCGGCCGGCGAAGCCTCGACCACTTCGGCGGGGATCAGGTTCATCTTGGGGCTGCCGATGAACTCCGCGACGAAGCGGGTGCGCGGGTGTTCATAGAGCTCCAGCGGCGCTCCGACCTGTTCCACGATGCCGCCGTTCAGCACGACGATCCGGTCGGCCAGCGTCATAGCCTCGACCTGGTCGTGGGTGACGTAGATCATGGTGGTCTTCAGCCGCTGATGCAGCGCGGCGAATTCATAGCGCATCCGCACGCGCAGCGCGGCGTCGAGGTTCGACAGGGGCTCGTCGAACAGAAAGACCTGGGGCTCGCGCACGATGGCCCGACCAATGGCGACCCTCTGGCGCTGGCCGCCGGACAGGGCCTTGGGCTTGCGATCCAGATAGTCGGCGATGTTCAGGATGTCGGCGGCGGCCATGACGCGCCGGTCGATCTCGGCCTTGTCGGTTTTCGCCAGCGTAAGGCCGAAGGCCATGTTCTGGCGCACGGTCATGTGCGGATAGAGGGCGTAGGACTGGAACACCATGGCGATGCCCCGGTCCGACGGCGAGACGCCGTTGACGGTCCGGCCGCCGATGGCGACTTCGCCGCCGTCCGGCTCTTCCAGGCCGGCGATGACGCGCAGCAGGGTGGACTTGCCGCAGCCGGACGGACCCACGAACACCACGAACTCGCCGTCGGCGACGTCCAGATCGACGCCGTTCAGCACGGGCGTCGTGCCAAAGCTCTTGGTGATGCCGCGAAGGGCGACGTCTGCCATGCGTGCGTTCCGTCCCGATTTTCGTTGAGTGGACCGTAAACGGTTACAGCGGTGAGGCAAATGCCGCCGCGCATCGGCCGCGCGTCATCGCTCTTCCGCTGTGAACGGGTGGGAAGGGCGGGCGGAGCAGCCGGGCCTTCGCCCGGAGACCGTATGGCTTTGTGTTTCGGCGAAAGACGACTGCTCCGCGCGGCTGGTCTGATCGGAAGCGGACGGCCCCGCGTCGCTCGGACGCGACGGACCGGGGACCAACGGCCCTGTTAGAGCCTTGCCGTTACCTCAGCCTCCGGCGGGAAGGTCGGCGTGCTTGCGAAAGCCGATCCCCTGAACGGCGCCGGTCTTCTTCCGACGCCCTTATCGGTGGGCGACCGCCCGGAACGCGGTTCCGGGCTGCTTGAGCCCGGGACCCTCGCTTCGAACGGCGGAACGCCCACGCCACCCCGGTGTCCGATGCTCCGGAGGCGAAACCTCTGGCAAACGGACCCGGAGCCCCCGCTCCAACCGCTTCCGCCGCGACAAGCTCGCAAGGCCTTGCGCCCTTCCCAAGCGACGGAACCGGAGGCGAGGGTATCACTTGATCCAATGCGGGCGCGGTCAGGACGTCTCAATCGCGACGGGCGTTGGATTCGTGGGCGGAATCCGGGCGTCGTTGGATGATTGAGAAAAACAGCGCGTTTCTCTCCCTTCTCCCCTTGCGGGAGAAGGTGGCCGAGCGCAGCGAGGTCGGATGAGGGGTGAAAGGGAATGTTGCCAGTGAGCCGCCGACCGCTCGACACATCCCCGTCACCGAGTTTCACCCCTCATCCGTCAGCCTTCGGCTGCCACCTTCTCCCGCAAGGGGAGAAGGGACAGCGGTGAGCGTGAGCGAGCGCGGGTGGGGTTCGTGCGAGCGGAGTGCGATGTCCCGTTCGGGCCCCACCCTGGCTCCGCTGCGCGTCGCCGTCCCTCCCCACAAGGGGGAGGGAGAGGGGCAGACCTTACCCTTGCGTCTTCTTGCCCTTGTAGGGCTTGGGCTTGCCGGTCCAGGGGCGGTCGCCGGCGGCGGCCGGCTTGGGCACCCAGGGCTTCTTGGCGGACTTGGGCTTGTCGACCCAGGGCTTCTTGCCCTCGGGCGCAGGGGCGTCCTTGGTGCGCTTGACCCATTTGGGCTTGGCCTCGGACGCTCCGGTCGGGGCGGCGGCCTCGGCCGGGCGGGGCGTCCAGGGCTTCTTGGGGGGTCCGCCTTCGGCGCGGGGTGGGCGGGGGGCGCGGGCGGGGCGGCCGCCGTCCTCGTGGCGGGGCTTGTCGAAGCGGCGGAGAGACTTTTCGCCCGGGCCGGGGGCGACGGCGTCCGACACGGTCACGCCGTCCTCGGTCGAGGCCGCGACGGCCGCGCGGAACTTGGCCTCGGCGGCCTTGGTGATCTCGAACTTGGTCTCGCGCTCGAAGATCTTGATGGAGCCGACGTCCGGCTTGGTTACGTGGCCCAGGCGGCAGATGGTCGGCAGCAGCCACTTGGGATCGGCGTTCTTGTCGCGGCCGATGTTGATGCGGAACCAGACCATGTCGCCGCCCCGGGCGAAGTCCGTGAGGGGCCCATCGCGCTGGCCGCGTTCGTTCACGCCGGACGTCTGGGCGCGCTTCATCCGCTCGTCATCGTAGACGTCTTCCGGCGACGGCAGCTTCTGGCGATACAGGCGGATCAGGGAGGCCGCGATCTGTTCGGGCGTCGAGCGCTCCAGCAACTGGCGACCGAGCGCCAGGGCCTCTTCGTCCTCGACCGGGGCGGTCAGGGCGGGGTCGGCGAGCAGGCGTTCGCGGTCCTTCTCCAGGATCATCTCTGCGGTGGGCGGCGCCTGCCATTCGGCCTGGATGGCGGCGGACTGCAGCATCAGCTCGACCTTCCGGCGGCGCGTGTAGCTGACCATCAGGACCGAGACGCCCTTCTTGCCCGCGCGGCCCGTGCGGCCCGACCGGTGGAGCAGGCCGGCCTTGTTAACCGGAATCTCGGCGTGGATGACGAGGCCGAGGTCGGGCAGGTCCAGACCGCGCGCGGCGACGTCGGTGGCGACGCAGACGCGGGCGTGGCCGTCGCGCAGCGCCTGCAGTGCCTCTGACCGCTGGCTCTGGGTCAGTTCGCCCGACAGGCCGACGACCGAGAAGCCGCGTTCGCGCAGACTGGCGGTCAGATGCTTCACGCGCTCGCGGGTGTTGGCGAACACCAGGGCCCCAGGGGCCTCGAACCAGCGCAGCACATTGACGACGCCCAGCTCGACCTCGTTGGGGGCGACGCGGATGCAGCGGTATTCGATGTCGCCGTGGGGGGCGTTCTTCTGGGTCGTGTCGATGCGGACGGCGTCGCGCTGATAGGTGCGGGCCAGGTCGACGATGTCGCGCGCCAGGGTGGCCGAGAACAGCAGGGTGCGACGCTCGGACGGAGCGGCGTCGAGGATGAAGGTCAGGTCCTCGGCGAACCCCATGTCGAGCATCTCATCGGCCTCATCGAGCACGACGGCCTTGAGCCGGGACAAGTCCAGCGCGCCGCGCGAGAGATGGTCCTTGAGACGGCCCGGCGTGCCGACGACGATGGCGGCGCCGCGTTCCAGCACCCGGCGCTCGGCGCGGGGGTCCATGCCGCCGACGCAGGTGGCGATGCGGGCCCCGGCCTTGCCGTACAGCCACTCCAGTTCCTTGGAGACCTGGAGCGCCAGCTCGCGGGTGGGCGCGATGACCAGGGCGGCGGGGGCACCGTTGTCCTCGATGCGGTCCGCGTCACCGATCAGAGTGGTCGCCAAGGCCAGGCCAAAGGCGACCGTCTTGCCCGAGCCGGTCTGGGCAGAGACCAGCAGGTCGCGGCCTTCCTCGGCCTCCAGCACGGCGGACTGGACGGGCGTCGGCTCGCCATAGCCGCGTTCGGAGAGCGCGCGGTCGAGCGCGGGGTGACTGGCTGGGAAGGGCATGGGGGGCTCGTAGGGCGTTCGCGCGAAAAACGCGAGTGGCGCGGGCGTTCAGGCCGGATCAAGGGTGCGGGGCGTATGCGCCGCGATCAAGGCCGAAATGGGGGAGGGACGGCGCAATCTGACCGGCGTTCTTCGACAGCTCTTGCGGCGCCGCCCTATTCCACGTCCGGCTGCCGTTCCGGGCGGGTCGTTTCGAAGGCGTCGAGCGCCATGCAGGCCGCCTCGACCGCCTGGAGGCGTGGCCAGCGCAACTCGACCCCGAACCGCCGGGCATTGGCCATCTGGGGGACCAGAAGCACGTCGGCCAGGCTCGGCCGGTCCCCGAAAGCGAAAGGACCGTCGCGGCCGGCGATCAGGGTTTCCAGGGCGTCGAAGCCATCGGCGATGACGCGGCGCGCCCAGGCCTGGCGCTCCTCCTCGGCGTGGCCCATCGCCTCCAGCGCCTTGAGCACCCGCAGGTTCTGCACCGGGTGGATGTCGCAGGCGATGGCCTGGGCGAAGGCGCGCACATGGGCGCGCTCGACCGGGTCGGCGGGCAGGAGCGGTGGCTCGGCGAAGACCTCATCGAGATATTCGCAGATGGCCATGGACTGGGTCAGAACCGCGCCGTCGTCGAGGACCAGACTGGGCAGGAGGCCCTGGGGATTGAGCGCTCGATAGGCCGGCTGAAGCTGTTCGGCGCGGCGCAGGTGCTGGAACGCCAGGTCGGCGTGGACGCCCTTCAGCGCCAGGACGATGCGGACCCGCCAGGCGGCGGAAGAGCGGAAATAGGTGTGCAGGATCATCGGTTCAGTCCTCCGTCGGTCCTATGGTCACGCGGAGCGGTTCCAGGCCCTCGATCTCGCCGACCAGAGTGTCCCCGACCGCGACCGGGCCGACCCCGGACGGCGTGCCGGTGAAGATCAGGTCTCCGGGTTGGAGCCGGTAGAAGCGGGAAACATGGGCGATCACTTCCGGAACCGACCAGATCATGTCGCCCAGGTCGCCGCGCTGGGTCTCCACGCCGTTGCGGCTCAGGACGACGGCGCCGGCCGAGGGGTGAAAGCCCGGGTGGGTGCGGATGACGCCCAGCGGCTTGGACTGTTCGACGTTCTTGGCCACGTCCCAGGGCCGGCCGGCGGCCTTAGCCTCGGCCTGAAGATCACGGCGGGTCATGTCCAGTCCGACCGCATAGCCGTGCACCAGAGACAGGGCCTGGTCGACCGCGACGTCGCGCCCCGAGCCCCCGATGGCGACCACCAGCTCGACCTCGTGATGATAGTCGACGGTCGCGGGCGGATGGGCGATCTGGCCTCCGCCCGGCACGACGGTCTCGGCCCAGGCGGTGAAGAAGAAGGGCGGTTCGCGGTCCGGATTGGAGCCCATCTCGCGGGCGTGGGCGGCATAGTTGCGACCGATGCAGAACAGGCGGCGCACCGGAAAATCGCCGCCGTCCGATGTGGCGGCGAGGACGGTGGGGAAAGGCGGTACGGTCATGGCTTGTCTGTCGACGAAGACGGACCCCACCGCAATAGATCGCCGGGCGTCACCAGCCGGAGGGAGCCGCGATCCTTTGGCGCTGTCGCGTCTGGGGCGCCGCCGGATTGACCAGGGGGTCCGCCATGATCGGAACGTCCCGCTGAAGCACAGGCGTGTTGCGGACGGGGGCGATGTCCTCCACGACGGTCTCGGCCATCTCCACGGCGGTGTCATCGGACGCGGACGCCTCCAGAGGCGTGATGACGACGGTCCGCGCCACGGTCGGCGCGGGATCGACGATGGCATCGACCTCAAAGGTGTCGGCGACCAGGATCTCGACCGGAGCCTGTGGTGTGAAGGTCGACAGGTTCGCCATCTTGGCGACCACCGGCTCCTGCCCCGAATAGACACCCGTGAACGCGGACGGCAGACCCCAGGCGCCCTTCCAGCGATAGAAGATGTGCGTTCCGATCTGGACGATCTTTGACAGGCGGGGAGCCCAATAGGGCGCGACCCAGTCGGTGTGGTAATGGGTCGCCGTGCCGATGGCGGCGACCACCGTCCCGTTCAGCGCTGCAGAAGCCACCGCGCGCGCACGGGCCCAGCCGGCGGCCGAGGGTGTCCGCGCCATCGCACCGTCGCAAGTGAAACTGAACTGGCAACCGGTGGTCCGCTCCGAGCCCTGGAAGACGACCCCGCAGACCGTTCTGGGATAGGCTGGATGCCGGGTCCGGTTGAGGACCACCTGAGCCACCGCCGCCTGTCCTTGAGCGGTTTCGGAGGCCGCCTCGTAGTAGACGGCGGCCGTGAGGCAATCCAGCGCCCGGCTATAGGCCTCGATGTCGGAAGTCGCCGCGATCAGGGGCGCGGCCGGTCGAATGGGGTCGGTTGAAAAGGGCAGGGCGGCGTTCCACAGCCGAGCCTGGGCGTGGTCCAGGCTCTGGAGCGCTTCCGGAGCCAGAGTGAAGGCGACGACCTCGTCGGCCAAGGCCGCGGGGACCGTCGACGCCATCGGGCGCGCTGTTGGCTCGATCACCGGCGCGGCGGCGTTCAAGCGGGGCAGGACGACCGAGGCCGCGCCCACGCTGACGGCGGTCAGGGCCAGGGCCCCGACGATGATCCAGCCGCCGATCTCCGTGGAGGCCCAGGTTCGGATCGCCTGGCCCCAGGCGATGACCCGCTGGCGCAGAGGCCCGCCCTCCTGGGTCTGAAGGCTCAGTTTCGGCCCTGTCATGGAATTCGCTCGCCCCCCGGCTTTGGCCTGCGGTGACTAGCACAACGACCGCCGTTACCCAATCCGATGCAACGCCCGGGTGTGTCGAACGTCATGGCCTTACCGCTGCCGCGTCGGAGCTTGCGACAGGGCGAAGCCCAGTCCCAGCATCAGGGTCCAGAAAGCCTGAAAGGAAGGCGTATTGAGCGAGACGTCGACGGCAGCGTGGAGCACAACCACCACGGAGCCGGCCAGAAGACCGGCCACCAGGGTTCGGTTTCCAGGACGGCGGATCGTACGCCACAGCGTGACCCCGAGGATGACGGCGATCAGGACGAACATCGGCGTGGCGCCGATCACGCCCGCCTCCTCGAGCCACTGGAGATAGACGTTGTGCAGGACCGTGGTCCTGGACAGGACCTCGGCGTTCGCGGCCGTCATGATCTGGTTGTTGACCTGCGAGTAGGTGCCAAGGCCGTAGCCCATCAGGGGCGAGTCCAGGAAGGCCTGCCAATGGGCGGCGGCGAGCGTGAGGCGGCTGTCGTCACCGTCAGCCAGGGTTCCTAACCTGTCCGCGAACAGGGTATTGCCCTGAAGCAGAAGCGTCAGGGCGACGACGATCAGCACGCCACCGACCACCATGAGGGGCCAGCGGCCCCGCCTGTTGTCGAGCGCGGCCCAGCCCAGGAAAAGGACGACGGCCAGGCCGGTCATGCTGATCGCCGCGCGTGAGGCCGTGAGCAGGAGGCAGGCGACAAACAGCATGATCAGCGCGAGAACGGGAGCGATGTCGGTCAGTCTAGACATCAGGGTCGCGTGCGGATGGCGGCTCCACTGCTGAGCGGCCCAGGCTGCGGCGAGAACGACCAGGACGCCGAACTGCGTCCCCGCGACATTGGCCAGATCGAAGCCGCCGCCCAGACGGCCGTCGCTCAGGATCTGCGCTCTGGCGATGAACACCGTCAGGCTGACCAGGGCATAGACCCCGCCGACCGCCAGGATCAGGCCGAAGACGGTTCGAGCCCGGCTCGCGCGGGCCCCCAGGAGACATCCGACGACGAAGACCGCCGCGAGCCCGAGAAGCTTGATCATCTCGATCACCGTGGCCGACCGGTTCAGGGTCGAGGACGGCGGCAGGCCCGCCCACTCCCAGATGGGATGGGGCCCGCCCGGGACGGCGGCGGTCAGACTCCAGGCGGCGACGACGAGCACCGTCGTGAACGGGACGACGACGAGCCCCATCGGCGTGAGCCGAGCCAGTTCCTGGCGCGACGATGTCTGCAAAGCGCAGACGAGGGCGATCGCCGACAGGAGGGTGAAAAGGACCAGGGCCGGCAGATCGACGATGGCGCCGTAGAAGAAGTGCGCCACGAAGATCAGGCTCGGGACCCCGCCAAGGACGATCCAGCGCCCCGTTCGGGAGAGCAGGCTCTGGCCGGGGCGAGTCGAATCCCCTCTCCCCCGGTGCCTCGGAACGCTCGACGCTGTGGGCCGCATCAGGCCGTGTAATAGGACTTGTACGCCCCATAATAGTAGCCCGCGTCGCCGTAACCATAGCGGGCCTGGGCCTTCATATCGACCTGAACCAGGGCGACGCCGGCCACATGGGCACCCGCCTTGTTCAAGAGCTTCAGCGAGTTGGAGATCGCCTTCTGAGGCGTGGCCCGCCAGCGCGTGAGGAAGACGACCGTGTCAGCCTTGGACGCGAGGATGCGGGTGTCCGCGACGGCCAGGACCGGAGCGGTATCCAGGATCACGAGGTCGAACGTCTGCCCGAGGCGCACCAGAAGCACGTCCATGGCCTCCGAGTTGAACACGTCCTTGGGCGTGAAGCTGCTTTCCGTCAGGGGCAGCACATAAGCACCGGAGGCGACGTCGTGGTGCAGCGCGGCCTCGAGCGGCGCCGTTCCGTTCAGGACGTCCAGAAGCCCTTTTTCCGGCTCGATGCCGAACAGCCGATTGACCGCCCGACGGCGCAAGTCGCAGTCGACGATCACCACGCTCTGCCCGGCCTGCGCGGCCGACCGGGCCAGACAGACGGCCGTCGTCGTCTTGCCCTCGCCCGGCAGGGTCGAGGTGACGACGATCCGTCGCACGGGTTGGCCCACCCGCGAGAACAGGATCGACGTTCTTAGAGCGCGGATCGCTTCAGAGAAGGCGGACAGCGGTTTGGCGAGGAGGTAGTCCGCCGGGGCCATGCCCTGGTCCCTGGCCTCGGCCACGGACGAGACCAGAGGCACCGATCCGATATGGGGCAAGGACAGCTTGGTCTCCACATCCTCACCCGTGGACATGCCGGCGTCCAGCATCTCGGCGAGGATCACGCCCGCGACCCCTGCGCCCAGCGCCAGGATGAGGCCGAGCGCGAGGTTCAGCGGCACGTTCGGAGAGCTCGGCGCGCTGGGGATAATGGCGCGAGACACGACGCGCGCGTCGGACTCTTCCAGACCCTCCTGGCTGGTGGTCTCCTTGAAGCGATCCAGAAGTCCCTGGTACAGGGTTCGCGACGCCTCCGCATTCCTCTGAAGCTCGTTCAGCCGCACGCCTGCGCTGTTATTCGCGGCAAGGGTACCGCGCGCGCCGGCCAGACTGCCTTGCATCGAGGCGGTCCTCTGCCGAGAGACCTGCACCCGGGCCTCGAGGTTGGAGACAATGCGTCCGATCTCGGCCTGGATCTGGGTATCGATATCGGCCAGTTCGCGCTCGACCCGCAGCATGTCGGGGTGACGCGGGCCATAGCGGCTGGAGAGATCGGCGACCCGGCCGCTCACTTCCGCGCGTCTGGCGCGCAGCTGCTGGATGACGGTCGAACCCAGAGCCTCGCCGACATCTTCACCCGTCGACCCTCGAGCCAGCTGCGCCCGAGCGGTCGCGAGCCGGGCTTCATCCTCGGCTTGCTGGGCTCGTACCGTCGCCAACTGGGTGTTGTAGGTGGAGATTTCCTGCTCAGTCAGGGTGGCCCCGGAAGCACTGAGCAGATTGTTCGAGTTTCGGTACTGCTCCACCGCGGCCTCGGCCTGGATCACCTCGGTGCGGATCTCCGCCAGGCGCGAGTTCAGCCATTCGTTGGCTTGCCGCGTCGCCTCGAACTTGGCCTGGAGCTGTTCCAGGAGATAGTTCTCGGCGAAGGCGTTGGCGATGCGCGCGGCCTTCTGCGGGTTGGGCGAGGTGAAGCTGACGCCCATGACATAGGTCATGCCGACCCGGCGGATCTCGAGCCGATCACGGACAGTGTCGACCACACGCTCGCGCTGCCTTTGCGCCTGGAGCTCGGTCATTTCGGCGTCAGCGGCGTCCGGGGCGGCGGCTCCGAACAAGGCCGAGACCCCGCCAGTGAGTTGACCGAGGAACCCAGGTTCGCGCAGGGCGGTGTTGAACTCCGGGTCCTGCTCCAGCTCCAGGGCCGCGACGACCCGTTCGGCCAGCTGGCGAGACTTCAGCACCTCGACCTCGGTGTCCACCGTCGCGGCATCGGCCGGCAGACCCGAAAGAACCGCCTGGGTGTCGACAACCTGCTCGGTCCTGTTGTCGATCATGACGCTGGCGGTGGACGTGTAGAGCGGTGTGGCCTGGATCGTGAAGACCAGGACCAGCACGAACACCAGAAGAGCCAGGGCAAGAAAGAGCTTCAGCCGGCGGCGAAAGGTCGCCAGCAGCTGATGGATGTCGATGGCCCGCATGAGCGTGCCGCCAGACCAGCCGTCAGCTGGGCCGTCGTCCGACAGGTCGCCGATAGGCCGGGCATCCAAACTCTGGGGATGAAATGGCTTGTTCATCAGCCGCGTTTCACTGGTACTTCACGCTCGACGTCAGACTTCATCAAAACTGGGCAACCAGCGCGAACATCAGCTTGTTGACCGTGAAGTCTTGATCCCGAGCCGTCCCTTCCGACTCGGTGTCGATGGTCGAGAAGGTGGCGTTCACCCCAAGGTTCCGGTTGATCAGATAGGTGCCGCCAGCGCTGGCCCCGATGCGGGTGTCTTCCCGATCGATGCCCTCATACTCGTCCCGCCCCCAGGTCAGACGGGCGTTCAGGATCACGTTCCTGAGCAACTCGTGATCGACCGAGACACTGGCGTTGGTCGCCACGAAGGCGCCGACGGAGGTGATTGGCGTGTCCTCGATCGTGCGGCCCGCAGAAACGTTGAAGGTCGTCAACTCGCTCGCGAACCACTCGAGTTGCGCGCGCGCGCCATAACCTTCGACGTCCTCGAAGGCGGCTTGGTCGAAGTCCTGCTGGATGTAGCCCGCGGCGACTTCACCGCGCACAAGGGCGCTCAGTTCGAAGTTCAGGCCGAGCAGGAACTCCGAGCCGCTGGAGTCACGGTTCGGCTCGAGAGCGGTCGAGGCGACATCGTAGGACCGCTCGTTGCCCGTCGCCTGGAAGAAGACGGCGGTGTCGGGGCTGACGGCGATATCGATGCGGCCGGACACGCTCGCGACGTCACGGTCGCGCGCGTCTTGGTCGATGACCGTTCCCAGTCCGGTCCGGCCGTCCTCGTAGTCGAACGCGCGCCAGTCGGCGCGGCCGGACAACTTGACGTAGCCGGCCGAACGAGAGGCGCTGACGTAGAACTGGCTGGTGTCCAGCTCGACCGGCGAGACGGCGTTTCGCGGGGCCGTGGGGGCCGTTCGGGGCTCGAACGTCCGGGCGTAATCCGCGCCAAACCCGATGTTGGACTGACGGCTGACGTCGATCCGACCCGCTGTTCCGACACCAAACTCCTCGGTGTCCTCGTCGGTGTTGTCGGAGTACCGGCTGAACGACCCGCGGGCGTAGGCGGACAGGAAGTTTTGGGACCAGTTGGACTCGATCGACACTTCCGGCTTGATGCGGACGATGGTGTCGTCCACCTCGCTGGTCTCAGTCGCGAAGATGTTGTCGTCGCGGGTCGCTGACACTTCAAGGCGCGGGTAAACCAGGAAGCCTCCCGCGCGTATGCCAGGGGCCTCGTAGTCAGGACGGGCCCGCTGTTGGACCGACGTATTACGGTTGCGAGAGAAGTTGTCGACGCCGGCGTCGGCGGCCCCCGCGATCTGGCTGCTCGCGCGAGGCGCGCTTACAGATTGCGCTTCGGTGGCTCCGGCCGACATTACCACCGAACCAGCAGCCATAGAGGCCGCAGCCATCGACGCGGTCGCTTGCTTGAGTATCTTTGCCATCTTCTGCCTCGCCCATGTTTTGGGAGCGGCGCTTCGCGCCGGTCGGTGTCAAGCTAGGGCGAGGCCGGGATCGACTTCAGCCCCTGAGGGTTGGATCAGCCTCGATAAACCACGACCACCACCGGCGGCGGCGCAGTCGTCGTCCCGGTGTTGGTCGAACCAGTCGAAGCCGGGGCCTGCGTGGAAGCGGTCTGTACAGCCGCCGTCACCGCCGTCACGGCGGCTGTGACCGAAGTCGAAACAGCCGCCGCTGCTCCTGGGGCAGCCGTCGCTATGACGGGGGAGGCGGCGAGTGCCGGACCAGCGGACGCGAGAGCCGCCGTCGCGACAGACTGGCTCGCTCCAGACGCGCTGATGGTCGTGGCGATCGCGACTTGAACCGCTTGGGTCACGGCCGCGGCGATCGCGTTGTTGACCGCAGCCGCGACGAAGGCCGCAGCGGCGTCCCCCGTCAGACCCGCCGCCGCTGCTTCGGCGGCGGCGGCTTCGGCGACCGCTTCCTGATCGACGCCGGCCACAGCCTCGGCCGCCGCGGCTTCGGCCGCCTCGACGATGAGAGCTGAGAGCGCTTCTGCGGTCACGGCCGAGGCTTGACCCGTCGCCACACGACCGCCGACCTGTGTCTGGCCGATTGCCACGCCACCGCCGACCGCCACCAAAAGCGCCGCAGTCGGGATCACGACATTCTTGATCAGTGTGCGCGTCACATCGTCCTCCCCAAGTTCACGGCCTATTAACTGACCGATCGTTGTTCGCCAAGCTGGAGCGGCCAAGCTGCCGACCCGAGACGGGCTTGATAAGGCGTCGTGGCCGAAATGGCACACGTCCTCCGTGTGCCCCCCAAAGCCCGGAGAGGCCGTCAAAGTGAGGAGCGAACGCGCCTTTTAGACCGTGTCCCTGGAGCGCGGTGCTGGCCGCAGGCGGGTCATGAGGCTCAGCGCCAGGCGTCCGGACGGGTCGGTCACTCCCGTCTGCAGGGCTTGCAGGTTCGAGCGATTTCTCAGGTGACCGTGGGACATGGACCAGTCGAGTTCGTCCAGCGCGAGTTGTCGATTGGAGGGGTCCAGAGTGCCCCAATGGTTGAACGCGAACAACAGCCGCCAGGGGGTATCGTCAGGCCCTAGGGGCGCAACGGCCCAAGAGCGGGCGAGGGCGAGATTGCCGGCAGGACCCAGACCGTCGCCATCGGCGCTATCGATATAGGCCAGGCGTAGCCAGGCGGTCGGATTGGCGGGGGACTGACGCAGCGAAGCGCGGGTCTCGATCAGGGCTTGTTCAAGGGCCGCTGGCGAGGCGTCCGGCGCGCCGATCAAGGCGTGGGCTCGAGCCTCGCGAACCTGGCCAAGGCCGGACAAAGGGGAAATGGTTGATTGCGGAAAGGCGAGGGCAATGACGGCCGCCAACCCCGCCACGAAGGCGGCGCTTGCCGCGATGATCGAGGCCACAGTGGCGGTCATCCGCATCAAAGGCCCCCTTGCTCTCACTCCCGCCAGACGAAACTTAAACCAGGTGGCGAGGCGACGGCAATCCGGGCGGCCTTCTTCGCCACGGACGACCAAGGAGCCAGATCAATAGCCTCGGCCTGCGATCTGCACCCAGTTCAGCGGCTGACCGGGGGCCTGACGCTGCAGCCATTCGTAGGGTGCCTCCTCCCAGGGCAAGACCCAAGGACTGAGATTGTCGAGCACCCGCTCTCCCTGAGCGGTGGCCACCAGCAGCACCGCGTGGCTTTCGCCCTGTCGGGTCCGCACGATCGCGATGGACAGGGCCTCGGGGGCCACGCCGAGCTCGATCAAGACGCGTCGCTTGGCCAGGACATAGTCCTCGCAGTCGCCCGTGGCGCGGGGACCGGTCGGCACATTCCAATAATCATCGCGCCCGAATGCACTGACGTCCGATGCCCTGCGGATCGAACGATTGATCCGGCGGTTCACGGACTGGAGCACCTCGCTCGACACCTCCGCCAGGACGGGCTGAGGCGCTGATGCCGACTGCGCCGATGGTGGGACCAGCTCCGTCGAAGGCGCGCCGGGGCCATGTCTGTTGTCTGTGGCGGCCTTGGCTGGCCGTGACTTGCTGACGCTCTCAAGGGGAGTCTTGGCTCGGCTGGCCTTGCGTGCCGCATCCTTGTCCTGTCGTCGCTCGGCCGGTGTCAGCGTGGCTCGAACGAGCGCGGGGGCGGCGTCAGGCCTGTCGAGAGGGGCCGGATTGTCCACCGAGGCCGGAGCCATGGCGATCGAAGGCGCGACGATCGGACCGGCTGGAGCCGGCAGCAATCCCGCTGAGGAAAAGGTGGCGTTCCAGCGCGTGCGTCCGGCCCAGGCACGAACCTCAGAAAGCTGTTCCAGCGAAGCACTTTCCACCGGGAGGCATTCTTCCGGAGCGCGCTCGCACAACTCCAGGAAGCCTGACGGCGGCGCGATGGCTGCCCCCAAAGGCATGGCGCTCTGAGCGTGGGTTGCGCCGGCGGTCAGAGGCAGACCTGCCATGGCAACGGCGACAATACTGGAGCGGAACGAGAGCATCTTTCATCTCCAAGTCTGGAGACGAATATTGAAGTATTTCAGATAAAATCGAGCTTATAGACATGGTATTCTGAGTTCTGACAAATATACTTTTCACCCTGTTAAGGTTAACTGCGATTAATGATGGCCTCTACTGGTTTTATGATGCGTCGCGCGACACCCCCGCTGGCCTCCGCCTAAACCGTCCGTTAAAAGCGCGATGCTTTCGGGGGAGACGACAATGCCGCTCATGAGAGGGATCGCTGCGCTTGTGCTCATGATGGCCGCGCTGCTTGCAGGATGTGCTCAGGGTGTGATGGCGTCCGGCGCTGGGGCGGCCGGTCAAGGGGGCGAGACCCGCGTCATCGAGGAGTACCGTCTCGGCGTCGCCGACAAGGTGAGGGTTTCCGTGTTCGGGGAAACGGCCCTGACAGGTGAGTTCACGGTGGGGGGCAACGGCAAGGTGTCGTTGCCTCTGATCGGCGAAACCCAGGCGAGCGGGCTGACCATCGCCGAGTTTCAGACCGAGGTCGCCGATGCGTTGCGCAACGGCTTCATCCGGGAGCCCCGCGTCAGCGCCGAGGTGCTGACTTACCGGCCGTTCTACATCCTCGGGGAAGTCAACACGCCTGGCGAATACCCCTATACCAACAGTCTGACGGTCCTCAATGCAGTGGCTACGGCGGGCGGTTTCACGTACAGAGCGGACAACCGGCGCGTGTTCATCAAGAGGGCCGATGCGGACGGGGAGGAGGAGTTTCCGCTGACGACCACGACGCGGGTGGCGCCGGGAGACACCATCCGGATCCGAGAACGGTTGTTCTAGCCTTCACGCCAGCGGAGCGAGCGGGTGTGGGCAACGTTGAAGCCCGACCCTTTGCCGGACGGGATCGCGGCTTGGCCCGACCCCAGATCCCCGATGTCGCGTAACAATCCGAAACCCTGATTTGGTTTTCCCTGGCGGCCGCCCCCGGTAGGCATCCAACTTCGGTTAATGCGCGCTTCAGACGCGCGGCCATCGTCGAGAGTGTCGCTTGCCCACAAGGCCCGATCATCGCGAACGGACCCTGGTCGCCCCCGCCATCTGCGCGGGCGTGGGCGTGCACACGGGTCAGCGCGTGCGACTGGCCATCCGGCCCGCGAAGACCGGAACGGGTATCGTCTTCATCCGCACCGATGTGACCGACCGCGACAACCGTATCCCAGTGACGGGCGACGCCGTGGTCGATGCGCGGCTGAACACCATGATCGAGAACGCGGCGGGCGTTCAGCTGTCGACCATAGAGCATCTGATGGCCGCCTTCTGCGCCCTTGGCGTGTCCAACGCCGTGGTCGAGGTCGACGGGCCCGAGTTGCCGATCCTCGATGGCTCGGCCCTGCCGTTCGTCCAGCTTCTGGACCGCGCCGGCTTCCGCCGCCAGGAGGCGCCGGTTCGATACATCGAGATCCTGGAGCCGATCCACGTCACGAATGGCGACAAGCACGCGGCTCTGCTGCCCTGCGACCGCTATGAGATGCGGTTCGAGATCGACTTCGACAACGCCGTCGTGGGCAATCAGGTCATCGACTTCGTCGTCGATGAACAGACCTTCCGCGACGAGATCATGGCCGCCCGCACCTTCGGTTTTGCTCATGAGGTCGAGGCGCTGCGTCAGGCCGGTCTGGCGCGCGGTGGCAGCCTGGAGAACGCGGTCGTCATCGACGGCGACGAGATTCTGAATCCCGGCGGGCTTCGCATGGAGCGCGAGTTCGTGCGCCACAAGGCCTTGGACGCCATCGGCGACCTCTATGTGCTCGGCGCGCCGGTCCTGGGCCGGTACGAGGGCTACAAGGCCGGTCACGCAGTGAACAACCGTCTGGTCCGGGCCCTGCTCGCCGCGCCCCATGCCTGGCGCGACGTCGTCCTGGAGCCGCAACTGGCCCGCGTGGGCTAAGTCTCAGTCCAGCCGGATCGTCGACATCAGCCGTCCGAAGTCCGGCTCTCCCCGGAGGAAGGCGCGGCGGTTGGAGAAGAAGGCCGCATCGTCCACGCAGGTGTCGTGGCCGGTCCAGGCTGACTCGCTCACGCCCGCCTGTTCCAGCCGCCAGAGCACGAACCCGGGCAGGTCAAACCGGCGCTTGTCAGGCGCATCGCCCTCGGCGAAGAAACGGTCTGAGCCAGGGTCGTGATGCTCGAAGCGGGCCTGGAAGTCCGCTCCGACCTCATAGCTGGCCTGGGCGATGCAGGGGCCGACGACAGCGCGGATGCGGCTGGCCCGGGCGCCGAGAGCCTCCATCGCCGAGACCGCGCTGTGAACCACGCCACCCAGCGCGCCCTTCCAGCCGGCGTGGACGGCGGCCACGACGCCGGCCTCCCGATCGGCCATCAGCACAGGCGCGCAGTCGGCGGTCAGCACGGCGCAGATCACGCCCGGCGTGGCGGTGACGACGGCGTCGCCTTCGGGGCGGTCGCCGCGCCACGGCCCTTCGGCGACGCGGGCGATGGAGGAGTGAATCTGATAGCAAGCGGCCAGATCGTCGGGCGTGCCACCCATGACCTCGGCGATACGGCGACGGTTCTCGGCCACCGCGGCGGGATCGTCGCTGGAGCCGATGCCGGTGTTCAGTCCCTCGAACAAGCCCGAGGAGACGCCGCCCTCGCGGGTGAAGAAGCCGTGTCGAACGCCGTCGAGAACGGAGTGCGTGATCGGCTCGGGCGTCTTCATCGGCGTGCTCATGGCTCGAACCCTGGAACTTGAAGGCTCGCCGGCGAAAAGATCGCCGCTGCCTTGAACAACCTACCCATCTGGTCGTCCGCCGTCAGCCGCTGAAGCTGACGCTGGATCACGGGAGCGGCGTCAGGGTGCCCTGAGACCAATCGCTCGGCGCGCGCCTCGATCCCGAGACGTCGCAGGAAATCCCCCTGGCCGAGGCAGCCGGTCACGTCGGCTCCTGTCCGAACGGCGGCCTCCAGCACCGCTGGAAAGTCGGCCCATTGCGTCAGATCGGCCTCGCCGGGTGTGGAGAGCGGGTCGACCCTGGCATGGCGGCGCAGGGCCTGAAGAGTGTCGCCTGGCCCGGGTCGGTCGCGGCCGTAGTCGATGAGCAGCGCCGCACCTGACGTATCGGCGACGAGGCGGCCGAGATCGCGTCCGAATGCCGCCTGCTGGTCAGAGATCTCGATCAGGTCGCCGGGCCCGACCTGGAAGGTCGGTCGAACGAAGCCGCCGGTGATGGCGGTCAGTCCGAACAGGAGGTCACTGCCGTCGTCCGCAACGCCGACCCGACGCTCGGCCCAACCGGTCTCGGTCTTCACGAACTGGCGGGCGGGCAGGCAGTCCAGAACCTCGTTGGCGATCAGGATCACGGGGGCGTCGCGCTCGACGGCCTCGAGCGACGAGACCCAGTGGGGAGGGGTGTCCGTTTCTCCCAGCCGACGGGCCTGGACCTGTCGCAGGGGGCGGCTGGGTTCGATCAGGATGAGGTCGACGGCCGACAGGAATTCGGGAGCCAGCCGCGCGGCGCGCAGGGCGTCGTCCAGCAGGGTTCCGTCGCCAGGACCCACCTCGACCAGCCGGACCCGCTCGGGTGCCCCCAGCCTGTGCCATGTCTCGACGGCCCAGAGACCGATCAGTTCGCCGAACATCTGGCTGATCAATGGCGCGGTGATGAAGTCACCCCGGGCGCCGAGCTCGGGCCGTGTCGCGTAGTATCCGCCCTCAGGGTCATGCAGGCAGCGCGTGACATAGTCCGCCACCGACATTGGGCCGGTCAGGGCGATCTCCCGGGCCAACCTCGCCTTCAGGGACCCTTCGCTCATCCGATCAGGCGGCGGCGACCGGCGGACGGCTGCGCGCGCGCCAGATCAGCCAGGCCCCGACCAGGATCATCGGGATGGACAGCAGCATGCCCATGGTGATCACGCCTTGCAGCGCTTCGGGCATGTGGCTGTCGGGTTCACGGACCGTCTCAACCAAGGCCCGGCTGAGGCCATAGCCCACAAGGAAAAGGCCAGTGACGTAACCGGGCTTGGTCAGCAGCTGCCACTTCCAGACCGCCAGCCCCAGGATCACGAACAGGACGATGCCTTCCAGCCCGGCCTCGTAAAGCTGGCTCGGGTGACGCGGCACGAGAAGCTCCGGAGGACAGGCCCCTCCGTAAAGTTGAGCGATGCGGTCATTGCAGAAGATCACCCCTGTCGGACCGTCTGTCGGACGGCCAAACAGCTCGCCGTTGATGAAGTTGGCGATGCGGCCAAAGAATAGGCCAAGCGGGACGACGGTTGCGATGGCGTCGCCGACGCTCAGCAGGTTGACCTGATTGCGGCGTCCAAACCAGACGATGGCCAGAACGACGCCGAGGAAGCCGCCATGGAAGGACATGCCGCCAGTCCACAGCTGGAACAGTTCCAGCCGCTGGCCCCAGCTGTCGCCGGTGAACAGCTGTCCGAGGATCGCGGGCTTGTAGAAGATCACATAACCCAGCCGGCCGCCCAGAATGATGCCAACGGTTATCCAGAGAACCAGATCATCCAGCTGCGGCGTGGTCAGGGGCGGGCGCCCCGGAGCCCAGATTCGCTCGGTCTTTAGGATTCGCGCGGCGTAAATCCAGCCCAGCACGATGCCCGCGATATAGGCCAGGGCATACCAGCGCAGAGGGAACGGCCCGATCTGGATCAGGACAGGGTCGAACTCGGGGAAGATCACGCGGGCGCTCCTGCGACGATGTGCCTGGCCCTTTAGCAAGCGCCGCCGCGTCGCGCGAGGGCGACACGTTTCGGCCTCGATTGACCTTATGCAGAGGGTGGCCGGGTAAGGATTGGTTCACCATATCCGGAGACCCTTCCTTAACGACGCCCGCGCCGATCGCGGGCCGGAGCACACGATGCAGACCCGCAATCCCTTCCTCGACGAGTTCTCCAAGCTGGGCACCAGCGCCATGGGACTGGCCCAGGCGGCGGGCGAGGAAGCCAAGGCCGCTTTCCGCGCCCAGTCCGACCGGCTCGTGGCCGAGATGGACCTGGTCCGGCGTGACGAGTTCGATGCGCTGAAGGCCGAGATCGCCGCCCTGCGCGCCGAGGTCGCTGCCCTGAAAAAACCCGCGACATCAAAGGCCGGCAAGCCGGATACGGGAACGTCCACGGATGGAACTCGTCTGCCGGACGCAGCCGGTTGAGCCGAATCCGAGAACACGCCTACGGTCGTTACATGGCGCATGAGTCGCGCCCCGCCCCCTGCGAGACCTGAGTTTTCCAATGGATGCTGTCGGACACGAAGTCGACGTTCCCTACGATCCGCTGGATGTGGTCGAGCATGTGCTGAACGCCGAGAACTTGCCGTTCGACCGTACCGATGACGGAGACCTGGCCTTCGCCCTGGCCGGCGACTGGAAGGATTACGAGCTGTGGTTCGCCTGGAGGCCCGAAGGCGACTGCCTGCAGCTGTGCTGCGCGCTGGACCTGCGCGCCAAGAAGGCCAGGCGCGCCGCGGCCTACGAACTGGTGTCGATGGTCAACCAGCGGACCTGGATGGGCCACTTCGAGGTCTGGCCCGAGGACGGTGAGATCGTGTTTCGCCACGCCCTGGCCTTGCCGCTTGGCGAGCGGCCGACGCTGGCGCAGGCCGCGTCCATGATCGACGCGGCGATCGAGGCGGCGGATCGCTACTATCCGGCCTTCGATTTCATGATCCGGGGCAATAAGCGACCCCAGGATGCGATTGACTCCTGCCTGTTCGAAACGGTGGGGACGGCCTAGGGCGGCCGATCCCCCCCTGCGAGGGCCCATGATCCTCCCGATCACCCTCATTGGTCACGGGCGGCTCGGCTCGGCGCTGGTCGAGGGGTGGCGGCTGACCGGCTCGGCAACCCCGACGATCCTCACGCGGGCGGACGACCCGGTTTGCCCGGCCCAGACCCAGGCACTCGTCATCGCGGTGAAACCCGCGAACTGGCGAGAGGCCGTCGCGCCGCTGGCCACCTCCCTGCCTTCGGGGGCCGTCGTCATCTCCGTCATGGCGGGTGTGCGAGCCCGGGATCTCGCGACGGTCCTTGACCGGCCGGTGGCCCGCGTCATGCCCACGACCGCGGTGGCCCAGGCCCAGGGCGTCGCGGCGATCTGGTCTGAAGATCCGGGCGCGAGAGCGACGGCTCACGCCCTGTTCGCCCCCATCGCCGACACGGTCGATCTGGACACCGAATCCATGATCGATCCAGCCACCGCGGTGGCCGGATCGGCGCCCGCCTTTCTCTATCTGTTCGCTCAGGCGTTGGCTGCAGCGGGCGCGGAGGCTGGCCTGTCCCCCGAGACGGCCGAACGGCTCGCGCGCGGGGCGCTGCGGTCCGCCGGGGCGGGTGTCGCGACGGAGGCCTCGCTGGAAACGTTGATCGCGCGCATCGCATCCCCCGGCGGCACGACCCGCGCGGGGCTAGACGCCCTGTCTGACAGCGGTCTCGCGGAGGCCGGCCAAGCGGCTGTAGAGGCCGCCGTGGCCAGGGCCCGCGCCCTAGCGGGAGACCAGCCGACCTGAGGCGATGTTGGCGGCGAGACGGCTGTAGGCCTGCTCGGCGTCGGACCAGGGCCCGTAACCCCGGACGTCCGCCAGCGTCGGCGAATAGCGGGAGTAGCGGACCGGCAGACGCTGCCCATCGGCGGTGATGATCTCGCCCTCGATGGTGGCCCCGCCGATCGAGATGCTTTCGGTGATCGACAGACCCGGGCGGTCGAGCGCCTGCTGGAAGGTCGGGCGATTGGGTTTAAGGTCGGTGATGACCAGGTTGACCTGGGCACCGTCGAGCGCGCCGCGCCGACCGAGCTCGCGGGCCACGACCTGCTGAAGACGCTCCAGTTGGCGATCCACCTCGCGCTCGCCGAGTGTCTCGACCTGTTCGATCAGGTCTCCGCCGATGGTGACGTTGACGGTCGGCTGTTCGGCGAGAACCGGGCCGGCGAGGCTCGCGGCCAGAGCGAGGGGCGCGAGAAAAGCGAAACGACGCATGACGACCTCCAAGGTGTCCGTTTGTCGGAAAAGATGCGCCTTTCCGGGTGATCTCGCTAGCCCGGCAGGCGAACGAGCGCCTTCAAACCTCCGAGATCGCTGCGATCCAGGGTGATGTCACCGCCGTGGCTGCGCGCGACGTCGCGCGCGATGGCGAGGCCGAGCCCGACTCCCTTGCGGTTCTGGTTGCGGCTCTCATCAAGGCGGCTGAAGGGCCGAAAGGCTTCTTCGTGCATGTCCTCGGGGATGCCCGGGCCGTCGTCCTCGATCGCGATCTCCACACCACCGGACGGCAAGGCGCGGGCGGACAGGCGGACGTGATCGCCGTGCGAGGCCGCATTGCCCGCCAGATTGGCCAGGGCACGCTTGAAGGCGAGGGGGCGAAGAGAGGCGCTGAGCCCCTGCGGCGCCGTGATTTCCACGGCGGCCCCCGTCCGCTTCACATCCTCGCCTGCGGTCCGGAGCAGAGTGGAGAGGTCGACGGTCTGGGGCGTTTCTCCAGCCTCGCCTCGGGCGAAGGCCAGGTACTCGTCGATCATGTGCTCCATTTCATCGAGGTCGCCCTTCATGGCGGCCTGTCGCTTGAAGGGGGGAGCGAGCGCGAGTTCGAGCCGCAGACGGGTGAGGGGGGTCCGAAGGTCGTGGCTGACCGAAGCCAGCAGAGCCGTCCTCTGGTCGATGTGGCGCTGGATGCGGTCGCGCATGTCCATGAAGGCGGCCGCCGCCTGGCGCACCTCGCGCGCGCCGTGGGGCTTGAAACGGGTCGTGACCTCTCCGCGCCCGAACGCCTCGGCCGCTTCGGCCAGCCGTTCGATGGCCCGAACCTGGTTTCGGATGAACAGAATGGCCACGCCCATCAGCAGCGCGGTTGCCAGCATCAGCCACAGGACGAAGATGTGGGCCTGGGTGGCGACGGCCCGTTCGCGTGGCGCGATGATGCGCAGCACGCCGTCGCTCTGTTGCACCTGGATGTCGACGTAGGCCGGGTAGCGGGTGGTGTCGTACCAGAAGGGCTGGTCCAGACGGCTGGCCAGGGCCGCCTCCAGCGTGCGGTCCACAACCCCGATGGGGCCGCGTCGCGGTTCGGGCGGCAGGCGCGCGTCGGGCCGCAACGCGACCGACAGCTGCATGGAGCGCTGGGCCTGATCGGTGATCTCGGCGAGGTTTGCCGCCGTGGGCTCGTCGCGATAGCTCTCGGCCGCCCAAGCGATGTCGCCCGCCAGGCCCTCGGACAGACGCGATGTCACCGTCTGCCAGTGCATGTCGAAAAAGGCCCACGTCACCGCCCCCTGCATGATCAGGACCGGTAGGACGATGATCAGCAACGAGCGTCCCCAAAGGGTCGTCGGCAGGCGGCGCTTCAGGATCCGCGCGACCACGGGGAAGGGCAGGGGCCGCATGGTCAGTCCGGAGCCAGCATGTAACCCACGCCCCGTACCGTCTGGAGGTAGCGGGGGTTCTTCGGATCGACCTCTAGCTTGCGCCTCAGGCGCGTGACCTGCACGTCCACGGCGCGGCCAGTGACGTCGGCGGTATCGGGCGACAGGTCCATGCGCTCGACCGGGGCATGGGCATTGAGCGCCAGGGTCTTGAGCAGCTGCGCCTCGGCCTCGGTCAGCCGCATGGGCGCGCCGTCTTTGGTCAGCTCCAGACGCTCCAGATCGAACATGGCCGGCCCCAGCCGGATCTCGCGCGGCATGATTGGCTTGACACCCGTCCGCCTCAGAATGGCGCCGACGCGCAACGCCAGTTCCTTGGGCTCGAAGGGCTTGGACATGTAGTCGTCGGCGCCGCGCGAAAGGCCTTCGATGCGATCGGCGGGTTCCCCGCGCGCCGTCAGCAGCAGCACGGGCGTCTTGGACAGCTGCGCCTTGCTGCGGACCCACGTGGTGAGTTCCAGCCCGCTCTCGCCCGGCATCATGACGTCTAGCACGACCAGATCGAACTCGATCAGCTCCATCAGGCGACGGGCGGCGGCGGCATGGGCCGCCCCGGTCACACGATAGCCCTCGCGCGCGAGAAACTCCTTCAGGAGTTCGCGGATGCGGTCGTCGTCATCGACGATCAGCAGGTGCCGACCGACGCCCGCCCCGGCCACGGGTCCGGATCGGCCGCTCATGCGCGCACCCTGATTCTGTGGCGACGAACGTTGACCTCGGGCGTTCGGAGGGGTCTAAACGCCCAATCTGCGCAGGAGACGTTGTTCAATGGCCTTGGTCCCTTTCGACGATCGTGACGGCTGGATATGGTTCGATGGCGAATTCGTACCCTGGCGGGAAGCGAAAACGCACGTTCTGACCCATGCCCTCCACTACGGTTCGTCGGTGTTCGAAGGGGAGCGTATGTATGGCGGCGAAATCTTCAAGCTGACCGAGCATTCCGAGCGTCTGGCCCGCTCGGCGGAGCTTCTGGACTTCACCCTCCCCTACAGCGTGGCCGAGATCGACCAGGCCTGCAAGGACACCTGCGCGCGGATGGGGATGGAGGACGCCTATGTCCGTCCCGTGGCCTATCTGGGGCCTGAGCAGACCTCTGTGTCGGCCCTGAATAACAAGGTCCACGTCGCCATCGCCGTGTGGGACTGGCCCAGCTATTTCGATCCTGAGGTCAAGAAGAAGGGCATTCGTCTGGAGTGGGCCAAGTGGCGCCGGCCCGACCCGCTGACGGCCCCGACGACGGCCAAGGCCGCGGGCCTCTACATGATCTGCACCATGTCCAAGAACGCCGCCGAGAAGCGCGGCTTCTCGGACGCCATGATGCTGGACTGGCGCGGCTACGTCGCCGAGGCGACCGGGGCCAATGTGTTCTTTGTCCAGGACGGCGTCATCCACACCCCCGATGTGACCCACATCCTGAACGGAATCACCCGCCAGACGGTGATCGATCTGGCCAAGGCCAAGGGCATCGAGGTCATGGTGCGCCACATCCGGCCGGAGGAACTGTCGACCTTCAGCGAATGCTTCCTGACCGGCTCGGCCGCAGAGGTCACGCCCGTCCAGCAGATCGGCGAGTACACCTTCACGCCGGGCGACCTTAGCCTGGGTCTGATGGAGGACTACGGTCGACTGGTGCGGCATCAGGCCTGACGTCTGCTTGCGGTCTCCCCGGACGCCGTGCAGGAAGGCGGATCGGGGGAGATCGTCCTAAACCATGTTCAGCACACTGAACCTGCAGAGCCTTGCGGGGCTCGTCGTCATCGTCGCCGCCTGCTGGCTGCTGTCGGAGAACCGGCGGAAGTTTCCATGGGGTCTCGCCTTGGGCGCGGTCGCGACCCAGGCCGTTCTGGTGTTGGCTCTGTTCACCCTGCCGGGGTCGCAGAACGTGCTCGCGGCCGTCACCGGAGCGGTCGACGGCCTGACGGCGGCGACGGCGCGCGGGACCCAGTTCGTGTTCGGCTATCTGGCGGGCGGCGACCAGCCCTATGCGGTGACGAATGCGTCAGGCCTGTTCACCTTCGCTTTCAACGTCCTGCCACTGATCCTGGTGATCTCGGCCCTATCGGCGTTGCTGTGGCACTGGCGGATCCTGAAGTGGATCACCCTGGGCTTTGGCTTCGTCTTCCAGCGCACCATGGGGCTTGGCGGGGCGTCCGCTCTGGCGGTGGCGGCCAACATCTTTCTCGGCATGATCGAGAGCCCGCTCGTGATCCGCGCCTATTTGGACAAGCTGACCCGGTCCGAGATCTTCCTCATGATGGTCGTCGGACTGGGCACCGTCGCCGGCTCGACCATGGTGGCCTATGCCTCCATCCTGGGTCCGGTGCTGCCGAACGCGGCGGGCCATGTGCTGGTCGCCTCCATCGTCTCGGCTCCCGCGGGTATCCTGCTGGCCCGCATCATCATCCCCGAGAAACCGGGGGAGGGCGGGGCGGTCGCCGACTACGGCTCGGCGCTGAAGTACGACTCGGCCATTGACGCCATCGTCAAGGGCACGGCCGACGGCCTGATGGTGGTGTTGAACATTTCTGCGGTGCTGATCGTGTTCGTGGCGCTGGTGGCCCTGGTCAACATCATGATCGGCGGAATCTGGCTGTTCGACGCGCCGGTGACGGTCGAGCGCCTGCTGGGCTGGCTGTTCATGCCTCTGGCCTGGCTGATCGGCGTCGATTGGTCGGAAGCGGGCAAGGCCGGTTGGTTGCTGGGCGTCAAACTGACCCTGACCGAGTTCGTGGCCTTCATCGAGCTGGGCCGGGTGCCGCTGCAGGACATGAGCGAGCGAACGCGGATGCTCCTGACCTATGCCCTGTGCGGTTTCGCCAACATCGGCTCGGTGGGCATCACGGTCACGGGGCTTTCAGTGCTGATCCCCGAGCGGCGCGAGGAGGTCCTGGGCATGGTGTGGAAGGCGCTGTTCGCCGGCTTCCTGACCACCCTGATGACGGCGGCGGTTGTAGGGGCGATGCCTGCCTCCATATTCGCCTGAACCGGAGACCGCGTTTATGAAACTGTTCAGCAGCCACCGCGCCCCCAATCCGCGCCGCGTCCGCTGGGTCATGGCCGAGAAGGGCATTGAGGACGTCGAGATCGTCCAGGTCGACATCATGGCCGGTGATCACAAGACCCTGGACTATCGCGCCAAGGTCGGGGTGCCCCACGTACCCGCGCTTGAGCTCGACGACGGCACGACCATCTCGGAATCGGTCGCCATCGGTCGTTACCTCGAGTCGATGTATCCTGAGCCGAACCTGTTCGGTCGCGACGCCCGCGAACAGGCGATCATCGAGATGTGGACCCGGCGGTGCGAGTTCTATCTCGCCAACCCGATCATGCTGAACGTGCGCCTGACCCATCCGGCCCTTGCCGCCATCGAGGCGCATCAGCAGCCTCAAGTCGCCGACTTCAACCGCACATCGGCCGAGCGGTTCATGCGCACCCTCGACCGGCATCTGGCGGACCACGAATGGATCGCCGAGGACCGCTTCACCATCGCCGACATCGTCGGCGCGGTGGGGCTCGATTTCGCCCGGCTGGTCAAATACCGGCCACCGGAGGAGCTGACGCATCTGAACCGCTGGCTGGACGCCTGCCGGGCGCGGCCGGCGGCGAAGGCGGGGGTCTGATCAGCCGCGCGGCGTGAACTTGCGGATCACGCCTGAAAAGGTCATCAGCGTTCGCTCGCCCGTCGTGATCTGGCCGCGCACGAAGATCAGCGAACCGCCCGCGCGGACCACCTCGCCCGTCGCCTCGATCAGTTCGCCCACGCGGGCGCCGTCGATGAAGGTCGAATCCAGCTGAACGGTCACGCCGTTCTTGCCCTCCATCTCCTGATAGGCGGTCTGGAACAGGGCGATGTCGGCGAAGGTCATCAGGCAGCCGCCGTGCATCCGGTCGCCGGCGTTCATGTGTTTGGGTTCGGCGCGAAAGGCGCAGCGCATGCGGCCGTCGGAGTCGGGCCGGAAATAGAAGGGGCCGACGACCTGATCGAAGGTCCCGTGCAGGTCGTAGGTCTGCCAGCCCGCGAACTCGCCTTCTGTGACCGTGACCTTGGCTACCATCTCGTCGTTTCGACGGTCGCCGTGGACGCCGCCGCCTTCTTTTCGATTCCGCGATGCAGCATATAGGCCCGATGAACGATCCAATCGAAGCGGCGATTTTCGAAACCCTGGCTAAGGCCGACCCCAAGCGGGTCGGCGGCAAGTCCGTCGAGCCGGCCGAGGTGGCCAAGGCGCTGGAGCCCGAGCAGTGGCGGCGCATGTTGCCCAAGGTCAAGGCGACGGCACTGGGCCTGATGCGCCAGGGCCGGCTGACCATCACCAAGAAGGGCAAGGCGGTCGATCCCAACGACTTCCGGGGTGTCATCCGCCTGAGGTTGCCGACAGAGGCCGAGGCCGCCGCCGCGCTCGCCGGGCGCCCGCCGGCATCCGAGGACGATGACGACTGATCTGGACGCGGTCCTGGCAGACATCCGGGCCTGCCGCGCCTGTTTGGGCGAACTGCCGCACGAGCCGCGACCTGTGGTGCGGGTCTTTCCCGAGACGCGCCTCTTGATCTGCGGCCAGGCCCCGGGCCGTCGGGTGCATGAGAGCGGCGTGCCTTTCATCGATCCCTCCGGAGACCGGCTGCGCGACTGGATGGGGATCGACGCAGAGACCTTCTATGGCGACCGGCGGATCGGCGTGGCGGCCCAGGCTTTCTGCTATCCCGGCACGGCACCACAGGGCGGGGACTACCCGCCGCCGCGACGTTGCGCCAGCCTGTGGCGGTCCCGCTTGCTCGAGGCCCTGCCACGCATGGAACTGACCCTGTTGGTGGGCGGCTACAGCCAGGTCTGGGCACTGGGGGAGGGGGCCAAGGCCAACATGACCGAGACCGTGAAAGCGTGGCGCGACTATGCTCCCGCCCTCTTGCCGATCCCGCATCCCTCGTGGCGCAATACGGCCTGGCTGAAGCGGAACCCCTGGTTCGAGATGGAGATCGTGCCTTGGCTGCGGGGTCGCGTGCAGGAGCTGCTGAGATGATCCGGATCCTGGCGGCGATACTGTTCGCTGTGACGCTTTCGGCGTGCGCTACGCCGTTCGTGCAGTCGCCGCTGACGCCGTCGCCGGGCTTCGCCGGCCCGAGGATGGAGGAGCGGGCCTTCGTCGTCCAGGACGGCGCGCGACTGCCCTATCGTCTATGGGTATCGCCGGGCGAGCCCTGGGCCGTCGTCGTGGCTCTGCACGGCATGAACGACCACTCCGCCGCTTTTCGGCTGGCAGGGCCGTGGTGGGCCGAGCGGGGGATCGCCACCTACGCCTATGACCAGCGCGGTTTCGGCGCCGCGCCCGGGCCGGGCCTGTGGGCTGGCGAGGAACTGATGGTCGAGGATCTGCGCACGGTCGTCGCCCTGGTCCGCGCCCGGCATCCGACGGCCCGGATCGCCGTCGTCGGAGAAAGCATGGGTGGGGCCGTGGCCATCTCGGCCTTTGCTTCGGATCGGCCCCCCGTCGCGGATCAGGCGATTCTGCTGGCCCCTGCAGTCTGGGGCTGGTCTAGCCAGAACCCGCTCAACCGCGCCAGCCTGTGGGTGACGGCGCGGGTGCTGGGCGACCGCGCCGTGGAGCCGCCGGACTGGGCCACGCGACGCATAAGGGCCACCGACAACCTGATCGAGCTGATCGCCAACGGCAACGATCCCCGTTTCATCCGAGCCACGCGGTTCGACGCGCTCTATGGCCTTGTCGACTTGATGGAGAGCGCGACGGAGTCGCTCGGACAGATCCGAGCCCCGACGGCTCTGCTCTATGGCGCCAATGATCAGATCATCGAGAAGGGGCCGATGCGACGTGCCCTCATGCGAGCGGGCGATTCGCCCAACCTGCGAACCGCCTGGTACGCGGAAGGCTGGCACCTGCTGAACCGCGATCTCCAGGCCGAGGTCGTGTTCGGCGACGTCGAAGCCCTGCTTCGCGATCCGCAAGGCTCGCTGCCCAGCGGCGCGCCCGAGGTCCTGCCGCAAATAGGTCGCTAGTCGTCATCGCCCGGCAGCCGCTCCATCGCGCGCCAGCCGATGTCGGTGCGGTTGAAGCCGCCGGGCCAGTCGATCTTGCGGATGACGCGATAGGCGCGCTCGCGAGCCTCGGCGATGTCGGCCCCTTCGGCGCAGATGTTCAGCACCCGGCCGCCTGCCGCGATCAGAGCCCCATCCTCGTCCCGCGCCGTGCCGGCATGGAAGACCTGAACGTGCGGGCCGAAGTCCTGGTCTGCTCCCCGGATGATCGAGCCCTCCAGCGGGCTGTCGGGATATCCCTTTGCCGCCATGACGACGCAGATGACCGTCTCCGCCTTGAACTGGGGCTCGGGCAGGCGCGAGACGTCGCCGCGCGCGCAGGCCAGCAGATAGGGCACGATGTCGACCGCCAACCGCATCATCAGGACCTGGCACTCCGGGTCGCCAAAGCGTGCGTTGAACTCCACGACCTTGGGGCCGTCCTCGGTCGCCATCAGCCCGGCATAGAGCACGCCGCGATAGGGCATCCCCTCCAGCGCCATGGCCTTCAGCGTCGGCTGCACGATGCGGCGGTTGGCCGCCATGACCAGCTCTTCATCGAACACGGGGGCGGGCGAATAGGCCCCCATGCCGCCGGTGTTGGGGCCCGCGTCGCCGTCGAAGGCACGCTTATGGTCCTGGGCCCCGCCGAACAGAAGGGCGCGCTTGCCGTCGCACAGGGCGAACAGCGAACCCTCTTCGCCCGCCATGAATTCCTCGATGACGACCCGGGCGCCCGCATCGCCGAAACGGCCGCCCAGCATGCGCTCGATCTCCGACTCGGCGTCGTGGCGATCCGGGCTGATCGCCACGCCCTTGCCAGCCGCCAGACCGTCGGCCTTGATGACGTAGGGGGGCTTAAAGACCTTGAGCGCGGCCCGGGCGTCCTTGATCCGCTCATAGACGCCGTAGTGGGCCGTGGGGATCTCGTGGCGCGCCATAAAGGCCTTGGAGAAGGCCTTGGAGGTCTCCAGCTGGGCCGCCCGCTGGGTCGGACCGAAACACGGAATCCCAGCAGCGTTCAGACGGTCGGCGAGGCCGGCCTCCAGCGCTACCTCGGGCCCTACGACGACCAGGCCGACGCCGAGCTCTCGCGCCAGGCGCGCCAGTCCCTCGCCGTCGCTCGCCTTATGGCCCGGCAGGCACTCGGCGATCTTGGCCATCCCCGGATTGCCCGGAGCGCAGTAGAGGCGCTCGACCAGCGGCGACTGGCGGATTTTCCAGGCGAGGGCGTGCTCGCGCCCACCCGACCCGACGAGGAGGATGTCCATGTCCGGGCAATGGCCGGGTGGGCTCGGCCGGTCAAGGGTCGAGGCCGTCCTCAGAGCATCGAGAAGACGACGTAGGAGCCAAAGGCCAGCATCATCAGCAGGCCGATGATCAGCCAGATACCGAGCGTCGGCGTTCCGCTGCGACGGCGCAGTTCGCGCTCCCGGAGATCGTCCTCGTCGTGGGGTGGGATGTCGTCCTGGCGCATGACCTGAACATAGGCCGAACCGGGTGGTTTCCGCACCCCCACATCCCGTCTAGACTCGCAGCGATGACCGACGACTACGTCTTTGGAGGGGCTGCGGCACCTGACGCTCCGCCGGCGCGCGACAACAACCCGCCGCTGTCGATCTCGGAGCTATCCTTCGCGCTCAAGCGGACGCTGGAGGACCGGTTCGGCCACGTGCGACTGCGCGGCGAGGTGTCCAAGGTCAATCGCCATGCCTCGGGCCACGTCTATCTGACGCTCAAGGACGACAAGTCCGCCATCGACGGCGTCATCTGGAAGGGGGCGGTGCGCGGGCTGGGCGTGCAGCCGGAGACGGGGCTGGAGGTCATCGTCACCGGCAAGATCACCTCCTATCCCGCGCGGTCGTCTTATCAGATCGTGATCGAATCGATGGAGGCGGCGGGCGCAGGGGCCCTGTTGGCGCAGCTGGAGCGGTTGAAGGCTCGACTGGCGGGCGAAGGCCTGTTCGAGACATCGCGAAAACGGGCCATCCCGCTTTATCCGCGCACGATCGGTGTCATCACCAGTCCCACCGGGGCAGTGATCCGGGACATCCTTCATCGGCTGGCCGAGCGCTGGCCTTGTCATGTGATCGTCTGGCCGGTGGTAGTGCAAGGCGAGACCGCCAGTGGCCAGGTCTCGGCCGCCATCCGGGGCTTCGACGCCCTGGCACCGGGCGGGCCGATCCCGCGTCCGGATCTGCTGATCGTCGCCCGGGGAGGCGGTTCCGTCGAGGATCTTTGGGCCTTCAACGACGAGGCTTTGGCGCGCGCGGTGGCGGCGGCGGGCATTCCGATCATCTCGGCCGTGGGGCACGAGACCGACACCACCCTGATCGACTTCGTTTCGGACCGCCGGGCGCCGACGCCGACGGGCGCGGCGGAGATGGCGACGCCGGTTCTGGCCGAGCTGCGCGCTTTCGTTGCCGATCTGGAACGGCGGCTCGACCGGGCGGGAGCGCGGCTGCTGGAGGATCGTCGGGTGCGGCTGAGAGCTGTCGCGCGCGGCCTGCCGGCCCGTCCGGAAGAGCTGACGGCCATTCCGCAGCAGCGACTGGACCATGCGGCCAGCCGGCTGTTGGCGGGGCTTCATCGCAATACAGAGGCGCATCACCGACGGCTGGCGGGGGTGGCGGGTCGGCTGGGGCCGGGGCTGCTGCACAGGGTGGTGGAGCAGCGGGCGGCGCGTCTGGACGGACAGGGGGCACGGCTGGCGGGGGCTCTCGCGGCCAACCGTGCCAAGCACGAACAGCGTCTGCTGCGGCTCTCGGCCCGGCTCAGCGACGAGCCGATCCGGCGCAGACTGGATCAGCGCCAGGCCCGGCTGGAGGCCCTATCGTCCCGGCTGGACCGGCCCTTGCCCCTGTCGCTGGAACGGGCCGAGGCGCGATTGGCCGCTCTGGGCCGCGCCCTGGCCACCCTGGATCCCAAGCGGCCCAAGCCCGGTTTCGCCCGCATCGATGACGAGGCCGGACGCATGATCACCTCTGCGGCTGAGCTGTCGCCGGGTCAGGCGGTCAGTCTGGTCTTCCCCGACGGCGTGAGAGGCGCCGTGATCGAAGGCGAGGCGCTCGCCCGGCCGCGACCGGCGACCAGGCCCAGGATGAGCGCCGTCGATCAGGGCGACCTGTTCTGAACTCCTGTTTGCCACTAGGCTGCGCATCATGACCACCGTGCCTCAACCCGCATCCCTCCACTACGGCGACGGCGAGTTCGCCGTCCTGAAACCCGGCCCCTTCGTGCGGTGCGCGGTGACGGACCGGCCAATCCCGCTGGAGACGCTGCGCTACTGGTCGGCCGAGCGGCAGGAGGCTTACTTCGGTCCGGCCGAGGCCTTGTCGCGGATGGTCGAGACGTGACTTTCGACCGGCGCGGCCTTTTGCTTGGGGCTGCGGCTGCCTGGGCCACGCCGGTCTGGGCGCGCGATCCGGCCGATCTTCTCCTGTCGGGCCGCATGGAACAGGGCGGCTTCGTCATGGGTCGAACCTGGCCGCGCGCCCTGATCTTCATCGACGGCGAGGCCCTGACCACGGCGTCGGCGGATGGGGTGTTCGTGGTCGGTTTCGACCGCGACGCTCCCGCCTCCGTCGTGCTGGAGGCGCGCTCAGGCCACGGGGTCGAGCGGCGTACGCTGGCGGTCACGCCGGGTCGGTTTCCGTCGACCCGCATCAACGGCTTGCCGCCCTCGACCGTCGCGCCGACCGATCCGGCGCTGCTCGAACGCATTCAGCGTGAGGTCGCGATCAAGACGGAAGGATTCGCCAGCCGCCGGGACGGCGACGACTTCCGCTCGGGCTTCGACTGGCCGCTGGCCGCGTTTCGGGTCTCCAGCGCGTGGGGAGCGCAGCGGGTGCTGAATGGCACGCCTGCCCGCCCGCACTACGGCATTGATCTGGCCGCGCCGCAGGGCACGCCGATCCGCGCGCCGGCCGACGGCCTCGTGACGCTGGCACAACCGGGGATGCATTTCGAAGGGGGGCTGACCCTGATCGATCACGGCCAAGGACTGATCACCGCCTATCTGCACCAGTCCCGCATCGATGTGTTGCCTGGCCAGCGAATCACCCGAGGCCAGGTCATCGGAACGGTTGGAATGACCGGCCGGGCGACGGGTCCGCACCTGTGTTGGCGTATGCGGTGGCGGGACAGACAGATGAATCCTGCGCTCATGGTCGGGCAAACGGCACCGGAAACCGATTACCGTCTCGGGTCGTCATGATCTGGGGATGGACGGAACCCTAGAGCCTGCCTAGGTTCGACGGCTGTCCGTCTGGGAGGCGGCCACCCGAATGTCCGCACTGCAATCTCTGAGCATCCTGCTGGTTGACGACAATCAGCACATGCGCGCCATCACCGCTGCGATCCTGCAATCTGCGGGTGTGCGCAGTATCCGCGAAGTTTCCGACGGCGCTGCCGCGATCGATATGGTGCGCGACCATGCTGTCGACCTCGCCATCGTCGACTTCAACATGTTTCCGTTGGACGGCGTGGAGTTCACGCGTCTGATGCGTAACAGTCCGGACAGCGCCAATCCCTATCTGCCCATCATCATGATGACCGGCCATTCCGAGCGGAGCCGGGTGATGGAGGCCAGGGACGCGGGCGTCACCGAGTTCGTGGTCAAGCCGATCACGGCGAAGGCCTTGTTCGATCGCATTCAGGCCGTGATCATGCGGCCTCGCCCGTTCGTAAAGACGGAAGACTATTTTGGTCCGGATCGCCGCCGAGTGAATGCGTCCAGCTACCGAGGACCCTTCCGGCGTGTGACCGATCAGGTCGACGCGGTCGCCGAGGCCGGGGGGGCGAGCGCGGCGTAGACCCGGTCGGGCCAGCGCTTGTGGACCCAGAACCAGTCGACGGGGTTTTCTCGGACTCTTTCCTCTATGAAGGCTGTGATGGCCTGAACGCCGGCGCGGATGTCGGCCTGGCGATCTCCGGTCTGCTGCAGCTCGATGGGGTCATGCGCAGTGACGCGGAAGCGAACGCCGGGCAGGCGCACAACGCTCATCGGCTGGATCACGGTGCCGAAGCGCAGCGCCAGGCGGCTGGGACCGGGGGCCGCATTCACCGGGTGGCCGAAGAATGTGACCTCCGGCCCCTCGTTGAACTTCTGATCGTTCATCAGGGCGACGCTCTCGCCCCGGCTCATGCCGGCCAGCAACTCGCGCGCGCCGTCGCCGCCCTTGGGCGCGAAAAGCTTGACCCCGTAACGCGCGCGCGCCGCCACGATCTGGGCGTCGACATAGGGGTTGTTGGCTGCGCGGTAGGTCACCTGGACCGGCACGCCCGAGGCCACCAGAACGGCCGCCATGGTCTCGATATTGGCCATGTGGCCCGAGACGAAGACGACCGGCCTGCCGGATGCCCGGATGGCCTCCAGCCGATCGGCCCCGACGATGTCGATGCGGCGGGACGCGGGGGTCAACTGGTCCATGACGGCTGTTTCGGCGAAGGTTCGGCCCGTCTGCTCCCACTGAGCCACGGCCAGCCGCTCGCGCTCGACCGGGTCCATGTCTGGAAAGGCGATGCGCAGGTTGCGGATGACCGTGCGGTGGGTGCCGGTCCGGGGGCCCAGCGTCCGCAGCACCCAGCCGCCGAAGTTCGACGCCGCCTCCAGCCCGATCAGCCGCATCAGGCCGATGAAGCCGGCGAACGCCGCCGCCTCGAGCCGCCAGATCAGGTCCTGGCGGAAGGAGACGCGCCGGGCGTCCTCACCAGGCAATGGTGATGCCGCCGTCGACGACCAGGGTCTGGCCGGTCATGTAGCTGGAGGCGGGGGAGGACAGATAGACGGCCGCGCCGGCGATCTCGTCGGGCTGGCCGATGCGGCGCAACGGGGCCGGGTCGGTTGCGACCTTCAGGATCTCGGGGTTCTCCCACAGGTACCGGGCGAAGTCGGTCTGGACCAGGCCCGGCGCGATGCAGTTGACCCGCACGTTCGACGGCCCCCACTCGACCGCGAGGTTGCGCACCAGCTGCATGTCGGCGGCCTTGGAAATGTTGTAGGCGCCGATCAGGGCGTTGCCGCGCAAGCCGCCGATCGAGGATACGACGGTGATCGCCCCATCTTTGCGCTCCAGCATCTGGGGCGCGACCATCTGGATCAGCCAGTGGTTGGAGACCACGTTGTTCTGCAGGATCTTGTTGAACTGATCGTCCGAGATGCCTGCCATCGGCCCGGCATAGGGGTTCGACGCGGCGTTGCAGATCAGGATATCGATCTTGCCGAAGGCGGCGTTGGTCTCGTCGACCAGACGCTGAAGGTCTTCCTTGGAGGCGATGTTGGCCGGGATGGCGATGGCGCGGCCCTCGCCGTGTTTCGCATTGAGGGCGGCGGCGACCTCGTCACACGGCCCGGCCTTGCGCGACGAGATCACGACATTGGCCCCGTGCTCGGCCAGCCGCTCGGCGATCGCCTTGCCGATGCCCTTGGACGACCCGGTGATGATGGCCGACTTGCCGGTGAGGTCGAACAATTCCATGGCCTATCCCCTGATATTGGCGTCGTTTATTCGCGCCATGCCCTAGCGGTTCGGTCCTGATAGCCTGATACTCAGCCGATTCCATCCGGGAAGTCGGACAAACCCGTTCCCATGCGTGCACTGACCAACGGTTTCCTGTTCTTCGGCTACGTCTTCCTGGCGATGACAGTCGGTGCCTTCCTGTGGCGGGCGGGGCTAGGCCTGGGGCCGGGGATCGCCGCGACCTTCGGCGTTCTGGGCTTTCTGGGCGCAGCCCACGCTCTGATCACAGGGGCAGCCGAACGCCGTCGGCTGAAGGCCGAGATCGACGCCGTGCGCGAGGCCCACCGCCTGCTGGCCGACGCCATGGAACAGACGCAAGGCGCGCTCGGCGACTTGGCCCAGGCCATCGAGGCCGGGGCCCTGACCCGCACCGAGGAGCTGTCCGGCGAGGTCCGCATGCTGGAGGACCTGATCCAGCAGATGAGCGCCTCCATCGACCAGCGCCTGACGGTCACGCCGATGGTCCCGCCCGACAGCGACGAGGCGCGCCGCTTCCAGCAGTCGAACCTGCTGCTGAAGACCGTCCACGATGCTCTGAGCGAGAACCGCGTCGACCTGTATCTCCAGCCGGTCGTGACCCTGCCGCAGCGCCGCACCGTCTTCTACGAGAGCTTCACCCGTCTGCGCGATGCCACCGACCGGGTGATGATGCCCGCAGAATATCTGTCGATCGCGGAGGGCGAGGGGCTGGTGCCGGCCATCGACAACCTGCTGCTGTTCCGCTGCGCCCAGATCGTGCGGCGCCTGGCGAGGCAGGACCGGAAGGTCGGGGTCTTCTGCAACGTCGCCCTGTCCAGCCTGGGCGACGAGACCTTCTTCCCGCAGTTCCTGCAGTTCCTCAGCGAGAACCGCGACCTGAACCAGGCCCTGATCTTCGAGTTGGGCCAGGCGACGTTCGATGCGCGGGGTGCCGTCGAGGCGCGCAACATGGCCAAGCTGGCCGACCTCGGCTTCCGCTTCTCTCTGGACAAGGTCCAGACGCTGGACCTCGACTTCAACGACCTGCAGCGGTCGGACGTGAAGTTCATCAAGGTCGCCGCCGATCTGCTGATCGAGCAGCTGCTGGACATGGACGGTGGGGCGCCGATCCCGTCGTTGCGCGACATCCAGGCCGCCGACTTCGCCCAGTTGACCCGCCGCTACGGCATCGAGGTCATCGCCGAGAAGTGCGAGAGCGAGCGCCAGATCGTCGACATCCTGGAGCTGGACGTGACCATCGCCCAGGGCCACCTGTTCGGTGAGCCCCGCGCCATCAAGGAAGCCGTACTGGCCGAGACCGATCCGCCGGCGGACTTCGTGCGTTCGACGCTGATCAACGCGGAGCGGCGACGGCGTTACGCCTGACCGGCCAGCAGGGCCGCGATCGCCCCCTCATTCTCGAACTTCGCCACGACCGGCCAAGCCGTGACGCGCGCCCGCCACTCGGGCGGCAGGCGCACCCAGTCCTTCTCGGTGGTGACCAGGCCCGCGCCGAACAGGGCCGCGCGGTCGGCGAGGAATTTCAGGTCCTCGACACGGTAATCGGCGTGGTCGGGAAACGGCGCGAAATCCTTCAGGTCGCAGCCGGCCGCCTTCAGCGCCCGCTCGACCTTCCACGGCTTGGCGATACCGGCGAAACCGACTTGCGGCCCCTCAGGCGGCGGTCCCTTGGACTCTAGCCGGGCGACGAAGACGGGCAGGGCGCCGAACACCGCCAGCAGCTCCGGATCGGCCGGGGGCGCATCGGCGGGCAGCAGCACGATCACCGCATCGGCTCGTGCCAGCCCTGCCTTCAGCGGCTCGCGCATCGGGCCTGACGGAAACACCGATCCGTCGCCGAACGGCCATTCGTCCTCGCGCGTCTCGCCGTCCACGACGACCAGGCTGAGGCTCTTCCTCAGCGTCGGGTTCTGGTGGCCGTCGTCCAGCACGAGGGCCTGGGCCCCCGCCGTGACCGCCGCCCTGGCCCCCGCCACACGATCGCGCGCGACCCACATCGGGGCCTCGCCCGCGAGCATCAAAGGTTCGTCGCCGATATCGCTGGCAGAGTGGTTGGCCGGATCGACGCGCACCGGCCCCTCCAACCGCCCCCCGTAGCCGCGCGACAGGCCATGCGCCTCAACGCCTGAGGCGCGCAGCAGTCGCAGCACTTCGCGGGCGACCGGCGTCTTGCCCGAGCCGCCGACCGTCAGATTGCCAATCGAGATAACCGGGACGCCGGTGTCCTCGCTGGGCGTCCGGGCGATCCGCCGCGCCGTCGCCGCCGCCCACAGCCAGGAGGCGGGCTTCAGCAGGGTGCGCGTGACCCGCCCGTGCCGCCCGGAGCGTTCGTACCACCAGCGGGGGGTGGAGAGCTTCATCGCTCGATCCTCGGCAACAGGGGCTGCAGCGTCTCCCACAGCCGGTCCAGCCCGGCCCCGGCATCGGCCGCGGCGCGCTGGGCGCGCTCCCCCATCGCCTTGGCCGCCGCCGGGTCGCTCAGGAGCGGCGCGACGACGGCGGGCAGGTCGCCGGGCGAGGCGACGACAGCCAGCCCTCCCGCCGCGGTCAGGGCCTCGGTGACCTCGCGCCAGTTGGCGGCATCCGGGCCGGTGACGGCGGGCTTACCCAGCCGCGCGGGCTCCAGCGGATTGTGCCCGCCCCAGGGCTCGCGGCCGAGGAAGGAGCCGAACGAACCGCCCATGACCACCACATCCGCCAGCCGCAGGAATAGTCCCAACTCGCCCAGGGTGTCGGCGACATAGATGTCGGTGTCGGCGTTCGGCGCCGCGCCCCGCGAGCGCAGGGCGAAGCGATAGCTGTCGCGGGTCAGGGCCGAGGCGATCTCGGCTCCGCGTTCCGGATGACGGGGGACGAGGATCAGGCACATCCGCTCGGTCAGGCGATCCAGCGCGCGGACAATGGCGATCTCCTCGCCCTCATGGGTCGAGGCGGCCACGACCACGGGCCGGTCACCGATGGCGGCGGACAAGGCGGTGAAGGCGCGCGCGTCGTGAGGCAGGGGGCCGCCCGAGAGCTTCAGATTCACCAGTCCGTCGATGCGGCCGCCCAAAGCCCGGATGCGATCGGCCGAGGTGATGTCCTGAGGCAGGATGCGATCGAAGCCCCCTACGATGGCACGCGCCGCGCCGGGAAACCGCGCCCAGCCCTCGGCGGTCTTCTCGGTGATCCGGGCGCTGACGAGCGCGAGCGGCACGTCGCGGGTCTTTGCCGCCGCGATCAGGTTGGGCCACAGCTCGCTCTCGACGAAGACGCCGAGCGCGGGCTTCCAGTGATCCAGGAAGGCCGCGACCACGCCCGGGGCGTCGATCGGGGCGTACTGGTGGATCACGCCTGGCGGCAGGCGCTGGGCCAGGAGTTCGGCCGAGGTCACTGTGCCGGAGGTGACCAGCACCGTCAGGTCGGGACGGCTCTTCCTGAACCGCTCGACCACCGGCAGCAGCGACAGGGTCTCGCCGACGCTGACGCCGTGCAGCCAGACGAGGTCGCCCGCCGGTCGCGCCACGCCCGCGACGCCGAGCCGTTCGTCGACACGGCGCGGATCCTCCTTGCCTCGCTTGGCACGGGCGTCGAGCAGACGCGGTGCCAGGGGCTCCAGCATCTGCGTCAGCAGGCGGTAGGCGGCGAGAGCGAGGCTCATATCCGCTCTAGCCCTGCGATCGTATCCGCGCGCGCTTCGACGGTGGTCAGGCGCTCGGTCCAGGCGGCGGTGACGTCGGTAAGGTCGGACCCATCCGGATAGCGATCCAGGTCATAGACGATGGCCCCGCGCGCGAAAGGCAGGGGGAGCAGTGCCCGATCCCAGCTGTTCAGCCGGATGGCTGGACTGCAGCTCATGCCGATGAACAGCACCGGCGCTCCGGACATACGCGCCATGAGCGGCATGCCCTCGGCCATGACCCGCGCCGGGCCGCGCGGGCCATCAGGCGTGATGGCGAGCGCGCCGACCTTCAACTGCTTGAGCCCATCGCGGAGCGCGCGCGATCCACCCTTGGCCGCGTCCGCCTTGTCCTTGTTGGTCGAGGAGCCGCGCACGGCGGGGAAGCCCTGCCGGGACACCGCCTTGGCGATGAACTCGCCGTCGGCGCTGAGTGATATCAATGCTTTGGCTGCTTGAGCTCGCGTGAGGTCCCAACAGGCGGGCGACAGACCGATCCGAGAATGCCAGAAGGCGCAGATCACGCCGCCCTTGGCCGCCCACACCGCCTCGGCGTGGTCGCGGCCCTCGTAAGTCCAGCGGATGGTGGCGAAGCAAAAGCGCATCCAGGCGGCCAGCAGCGATGCGAGCACGTCCTGGATGACCGGATTCCTCAGCGGCCTCACGTCAGGCGACCGAAGCGACGGACGGCGTTCCGTCCAGCGACTGGGCCTTGGCCAGACGGCTGTAGAGGCCGTTCTTCCTGACCAGGGCGTCGTGGCTGCCGCTCTCGACGATCCGTCCGCCCTCCAGCACCAGAATGCGGTCGGCATGGCGCACAGTGGAAAGTCTGTGGGCGATCATCAACGTTGATCGACCGGTCATCAGTCGCTCCAACGCGGCCTGAACCAGGGCCTCGCTCTCGGTGTCCAGCGCCGAGGTCGCCTCGTCGAGCAGCAGGATGGGCGCGTCCTTCAGGAAGGCGCGGGCGATGGCGATGCGTTGCCGCTGGCCGCCCGACAAACGCAAGCCCGCCTCGCCCGCGCGGGTGGCGTAGCCTTGGGGCAGGGCGGTGATGAAGTCGTGCGCCGCCGCCGCCTTGGCCGCCGCCTCGATCTGGTCCTGCATCGCGCCCGGCCGGCCATAGGCGATGTTGGCGGCGACGGTGTCGTCGAACAGGAAGGGCTCTTGCGTCACCAAGGCGATACGGTCGCGCAGGTCGGTCAGGCTGAGTTCGCGCAGATCGACGCCGTTCAGCGTCACGGCGCCGGCCGTCACGTCATAGAAGCGCGGCAGAAGGCTCAGCAGGGTCGACTTGCCGCCGCCCGACGGTCCGACCAGGGCGACTGTCTCGCCCGGGGCCACAGTGAACGTCACGCCCGATAGGGTCGGCCCCGCCGCCCCGTAGGCGAAGGACACATCCTCGAAGGCGATGGTCACGGAGCCCGCAGGCAGGGGGCGAGGGGCCGTCGCCTCGCGAATCTCCGGAGCGATGTCGAGCGCCCCGAACAGCCGATTGGCCGCCGTCAGGCCCTCGGTCATCACGGTCTGGAGATTGGTCACCTGTCGCAGCGATTGCCCGGCCGACATCAACAGGCCGATGTAGGCGGCGAAGGCTCCGATCGTCAGCTGGTCCTGGCGCGCCTGCCAGCCCGCGTAGGCCATGATAGCCGCGACGATCAGCATGGCGACCAGGTTTGAGGACGGCCCGGCGAACGCGCGGCTGTCGGCCGACTTGATGACGTGACGTTGGCGGCGCGCGACAACGTCGCCGACACGGCCTTCCTCGGCGGCTTCTCTGTTCTCGATCTTGATCAGCCGGACGCCGTCGAGGTTCTCCATCAGGGCGGTCGATAGGTTCTCGGTCTCGACCATGGCACCGGTCGTGGCCTTCCTCATCCGCTTGCCGAAGCGGCGGATGATCCAGGCGATGACGGGCGCGCCGAGGAAGACGACCAGCGTCATCCGCCAGTCCAGCCAAAGCATATAGCCGAGCACAGCCAAGAGCGTCAGGGCGTGCTGGGTGTAGTTGACCACCCCATTGGTGAAGGCCTCGCGCACCAGATTGGCGTCGAACAGGACGGATGAGACGAAGGCCCCCGAGTGCTGGCTCCGCAGCCGCGCCAGGTCGGCCCGGATCATGGCTCCGAACAGCCGGACCTGAATGTCGCCGACCACGCCGTGCCCGATGCGGTTGACCAGCGCCGCCTGGCCGAGCGCCGCCGCTGTCGAAACCAGGCCCACGGTCACGATCACCACGGGCACGCCCCACAGGGCATTCTCAGGCGGGATGGAAATCAGACCCCAGAGGACCCGGACGGGTTGGCCCAGGAACATGCCGTCGATGGCGGGCTGGAGCAGTTGCAGCGCCGTCGCCGTGCTGATCCCGGCCACGGCCGCGCAGACCAGCGACAGGATCAGCGCGCCTCGTCGAGCGGACAGATAATCACGCCAGACGCGCGCCAGCAGGCTGCGCGATGGCGCGGCCGAGGCGTCCGGGTTCGGAACCTGTGAACTCATCTGCCGGAGGTCGGACGCTCCGCCGGTCGAGTCAAGCGAAGTCGGCGCCCGGTCGTCGCTGTGGCGTCGGTGAACGAGGCTCGCTATCTGCCCTTTTCATGACCAGCCGGTTCGACATGGCGACCGAGGCGGGCCGCAAGGCCGCGGAGCGCGACTATTTCTGGAACGACCACGCCTTCCTGCGGCTGGCGTTCCAGAACGCCCATTGGCTGGGTCCTGACCTGGTGCGCACCAACCAGCCGTCGCCCCGTCAACTGGAGGGCTGGGCGAAGCGGGGGATTAGAACCGTCATCAACCTGCGCGGTCAGAGGGACGAGGGCTATTACTGGCTGGAAAAGGCGACGTGCGAGCGACTGGGCCTGACCCTGATCGACGCGCCGCTCGACAGCCGCGATCCGCCAGGCAAGGACCGCGTGCGGCGCGCTCGCGACCTGTTCGCCACGATCGAATACCCGGCCCTGATCCACTGCAAGTCCGGGGCGGATCGAGCTGGGCTGATGGCGGTCTTCTATCGGCACTTCCACTTGGGCGAGCCGATTTCCGAGGCGATGCGGGAGCTGTCGAAGAAGTACCTGCACAGCCGCGAGGGCCTGACCGGCGTTCTGGACCATTTCCTCGAGACCTACGTCCGCGATGTAGAGCCGACCGGCGTCGGCTTCATGGAGTGGGTCGAGTCCGATGCCTATGACCCTCAGGCCATGCGGAAGGAATTCCGGGCCGACTGGTGGGGCACGCTGCTGACCGAGAAGCTGCTCAGGCGCGAGTAGGGCTCAGCCCCATGGGCCAGTCGGGTCGCGCGAAGGGGGATCGTCGCGCTCGTGGTTCTCGGCCTTCTTCTCGCTGGACCAGCCCCGGAACCAGCGCCGGTATCCGTCAGCGTCGCGCAAGGCGAAGACCCATATCACGAGCGTCGCCAGAAGGCCGACCAGGGCGGCGATCTGCGCGCCTTCGAGCGTGGTTCCGAACAGGGTCATGACTGGCGCTCAGGTTCGCGGACGGGTTCGCCCAGGCTCTGCGGCACGGGGGCGTGGGCGAAGGGATCGGCAGCTTGTTCTGCCGCCGTCGCCGGCTCGCCCCAGGCGGTGTCTTGTTCGTTCAATGGCTCATTTGTGCGCGAGGGCGGGCGGCGCGTTGCAATGGCCACGATGGCGACGCCGAGGGCGAGAAGGCCCAGCACGATCAGGGTCGGGGTCATGAGATCGCTCCTGTGCTCAAGTCGAAACTAGACCGAAACAGCGCAGAGGTCTTTGCGACGGTTCCCACCGCGACCATAGGCCCCGCTCAGGCCTCGCCGCGCGGATCGATCAGCCGGTGGGCGTGCAGGATGAAATAGCGCATATGGGCGTTGTCGACGGTGGCCTGCGCTCGGGCCTTCCAGGCCGCCTTGGCCTCGGCGTAGTTGCCGAACGCGCCGACGAACTCGACCTTGGACAGGTCGCGGAACACCGGTTGGTCCAGATGACGTAGCTCACCCCCGATCACGAGGTGAAGCAATTGGGGATCGGCGGTGTTGGGGGCGTCGGTCATGGGAGGCGTCCGGGGAGGGGTAGTTACTGGCGCAGCGGGTTAGGCGCAGGGGCGCGTCGGATCAAGGATTTGGCTCTATCCCAGGGATCAGGCATTATATGTAAACGGCCGACGAACCTGAAAACCTCGTTGTCGTCTATCTCCCCCGCATCGACGCCAAGGTTGATGCTCTGGCTGGGGAGGTGCGCGAGGTGAAAGAAAGGCTTTCGGCCGTCGAAATCGGCCTCGCTTCAGTGCGGCGCGATTTGGGCTTCCTCGCGGAGGCCGATGCCAGGCCTCAGATGTCCCTTGATCGGCTGAGGGACGATGTAACCCGCATCGAACGTCGTCTCGATCTCGTCGATGAGCCTGCCGCCTAGCAAGCCAAGGGGATAGGCGCAGTGCGCCGGATGATCAACGGGTGCAGGGCCGGGGCCGAGCACACGAGGCTGGCCTGACGCGGGTCGGGCTGATTGAAACGCCAGGGGCGGCCGTGATGGTCCGACACCTTCGCCCCGGCCTCGGCTGCGATCAGCGCCCCGGCGGCGATGTCCCAATCCCACTTGGGTGTCAGCGCGATGGCGGCATCGAAGGCACCAGACGCGACCAGCGCCATGCGGTAGGCTAGGGCATTGCGCTTCTCATAGCGCATCGGTGGCCAGGGTTCGGGCCAGTGAGGGCCTTCCATCAGCCGGGCGTCGGCGAGGACCGCGGCGTCGTCGAGCGTCGTTTCGTCTGACGCCGCAATCGGCCGGCCGTTCAGTCGGGCACCGCCGCCAGCTGTGGCTTCATAGGTCTCGCCAGTCGAGGGCACATGGATGACTGCCGCGACCGGCTGTTCATCTTCGACGACGGCGATGGGCACACACCACCAAGGACGATGCTTCATGAAGGCCACGGTGCCGTCGATCGGGTCGACCACGAAGATGCGTCGCCGCGACAGACGCTCAGCGTTATCCGCCGTCTCCTCCGACAGCCAGCCGTGGTCGGGACGCGCGGCCAGCAGCCGGTCCTTCAGCATGTCGTCGACGGCGAGGTCGGCGTTGGTCACAGGCGATCCGCCGGGCTTGGCGGTGATCTTCAGTCCCCGCGCTCGTTCCGCCTCGGCCAGGGCTCCCGCCGCCAGGGCTGCCTCGCGGATCAGGTTCAGATCGGCGTCCAGATCGCTCATTTGCCCGCGATGGCGACGCCGTCGATCAGCAGGGACGGGCTGTTGGCTGAGCTTCGAAACTCCAGGTCGGCCCCCGGAACCAGCCGCAGCATGAATTCCGCCAGCTTGCCGGCGACGGTGATCTCGCTGACCGGATAGGCGATCTCGCCGTTCTCGAACCAGAAGCCGTGGACGCCCGCCGACCAGTCGCCGGTGTTGGGATTCAGCGACGGGCCGAACATGCCCGTCACCACAAGCCCGGTCCCGGCATCGGCCATCAGGCCTGCCTGATCCTTCTCGCCCGGTGTCAGATGCAGATTATGGGTCGAGACCCCGGGTGGCCCGGCCGACCCGCGCGACGCGTGCCCCGTGGTTTTCAGGCCGAGCTGGGCGGCGGCGGCGCGGTTCAGCAGCCAGGTCTGGAGGACGCCGTCCTTGACGATGGCGGTCTCGCGAACCTCGCATCCCTCGTCGTCGAACGGCGTGGAGCCGAGGCCGCGCACGCGGAACGGATCGTCGATGACGCTGACGCCGCTGGCCAGCACCTGCTGACCCATCCGTCCCATCAGGAAGGAGGTGCCGCGTGCGACGGACGGCCCGGCGATGGCCCCGATGAGGGGCGATAGGACCTGGGTCGCGATCCGGCGGTCGAAGATCACGGGCGCGGTGGTCGAAGCGATCTTCCTGGGCCCCAACCGGGCGGCGGCCTTTCGGCCGGCCTCGGCACCGATGGCCTCTGGCGAAGGCAGGTCGGCCAGATGGCGTGTTGTTCGCCCTTCGCCGCCGCGCTCCATCGCCCCGTCGCGCTCGGCGATGACGCTGGCGCTCAGAGAGAAGCCGGTCGCGGCATAGTGGCCGTCGAAGCCCTCCGACGTCACCAGCCGCCAGCGCGAGGAGGAATAGCCCGCGCCCGCGCCCTCGGACCGCGCGATCTCGGGCGTGGCGAGCGCCACGGACTCGGCCTCGCGCGACACGGCTTCCAGCTCGGCTGCGGACTGCTCGCTGGGGTCGAACAGGTCCAGCTCGCGGAAAGGGCCCTGGGCCAGTTGATCGCGCGGCGTGATGTCGTTGTAGGGATCTTCCGGGGCCAGCCGCGCCATGGCCACGGCGCGTTCGACCAGCCGGGTCCGGGTCGCCCCCGACAGATCGGACGCCGAGACCGTCGCCTGTCGCCGCCCGACGAAGACCCTCAGGCCGAGGTCACGGCTCTCCTCGCGCTCGACGTCTTCCAGCGCGCCGTTGCGAACCCCGACCGACAGGGAGGCGCGTTCGGATGAGACCGCCTCGGCGGCGTCGGCTCCGGCCTTCAGGGCGTCTCGGACAAGATCGTGCAGAAGGTCGGCGGGCGCGGGATTGTCAGGCATGGGCCGCATATGGCCGACGCGCGCCTGTGCCGCAATCGCCGTGGGCTTCCCAGCGACGCCGGGCGGCTCTACCACCGCGCCATGGCATACAGAGACCTGCGCGAGTTCATGGCGGTGCTGGAGGCACAGGGCGAGCTGGTGCGCGTCACCGAGCCTGTGTCGACCGTGCTGGAGATGACCGAGATCCAGACGCGGCTGCTGCGGAACGGCGGCCCGGCTGTCCTGTTCGAAAAGCCCGTCATGCCCGACGGTTCGATCAGCCCCATCCCGGCGCTGGCCAATCTGTTCGGAACGGTCAAGCGCGTGGCCATGGGCGTGACGCTGGAGAAGAAGCAGCGGACCACGGCGGGGGAGCTGCGCGAGGTCGGCGAGCTGCTGGCCTTCCTCAAGAACCCGACCCCGCCGCGCGGCTTCGGCGAGGCGATGGAGCTCCTGCCGCTCGCCCAGACGGTCATGTCGATGCGGCCCAAGGTGGTTAAGTCCGCAGCCGTCCAGGAGGTCGTTCTGACCGGCGACCAGATCGACCTGACATCTCTGCCCATCCAGATCTGCTGGCCCGGCGAGCCTGCGCCCCTGATCACCTGGGGCCTGGTGGTCACCAAGGGCCCGTCGGAGGACCGCGAGGACGACTTCAACCTGGGCATCTATCGCATGCAGGTGCTGGGCAAGGACCGGGCGATCATGCGCTGGCTGGCTCACCGGGGCGGGGCCCAGCACTATGCCCGGCACAAGAAGAAGAAGACCGGACCGCTGCCCTGCGCCGTCGTGCTGGGGGCCGATCCTGGCACCATCCTGGCAGCGGTGACGCCTGTGCCGGACACCCTGTCGGAGTATCAGTTCGCTGGCCTGATGCGGGGGCAGAAGGCCGAGCTGGTGCCCTGCAAGACCGTGCCGCTGATGGTGCCCGCCCGCGCCGAGATCGTGCTGGAGGGCCACGTCCTGCTGGACGAGCATGCGCCCGAGGGCCCTTATGGCGACCACACGGGTTACTACAACTCGGTCGAGACCTTCCCCGTCTTCCAGGTCAGCGCCATTACCATGCGGCGCGACTCCGTCTATCTGACCACCTTCACCGGCCGCCCGCCGGACGAGCCCAGCGTGCTGGGCGAGGCGTTGAACGAGGTCTTCATCCCTCTCCTGCGCGCCCAGTTCCCGGAAATCACCGACTTCTGGCTGCCGCCCGAGGGGTGCAGCTACCGCATCGCCGTGGTGTCGATGAAGAAGGCCTATCCCGGCCACGCCAAGCGGGTGATGCTGGGCGTCTGGAGCTTCCTGCGCCAGTTCATGTACACAAAATGGGTCATCGTCGTGGACGACGACATCGACGCCCGCGACTGGAAGGACGTCATGTGGGCCATCTCCACCAAGATGGACCCGGCCCGCGACATCACCGTCATCGAGAACACTCCGATCGACTATCTGGACTTCGCCTCGCCCGACAGCGGCTTGGGCTCCAAGATCGGCCTGGACGCCACCGACAAATGGCCGCCCGAGACCAAGCGCGAATGGGGCGAGGTCATCCGCATGGACGAGGCCGTGGTGGAACGGGTGTCGGAGATGTGGGATCGGCTGGGATTGCCGGGAGACGCCACCCCGATCTGGAAGTAGGCTGGCGGTTGATCAACGCCGGGGGGCGATTTGAGCGACTTCGAGTTCTTCTTCAGCTTTTACGGCCTGCTGCTGGGCCTGTCGGTGGCCGAACTGACCGGCGGGTTCGCGCGGCTGCTGCATGAGCGGCACCGGGTGCGGTTCGGGTGGTTGACGCCGCTGCTGGCGCTCTTTGTGGCCATCGACTTGGCCACCTTCTGGAACCAGGCGTGGCGCTTCTTTCGCGACGCGCCATTCAATCCAGCCTTGCTTTTGATCGGGTTGGTGATCGCCGCGACCTTCTATGTCGCCGCCAGCGTGACCTTCCCGCGCGTCACGGCCGAGGGGGTGGAGACGCGCATCGACCTGGATCAGCATTTCTGGGCTCACCGACGCGTGGTGTTCGGGTGCGTGCTCGCGGCGAACGCCATGGTTTGGGTCCTTTTGGGCTTGTTGTCGCTCGCCGATCCGGCATGGGCGGCCTTCTGGTCGCCCCGGCTGATCTTCGGCGTCATGCTTTTCGCCGCCTGCACTGCGACCGCCGCCTTCGCGCCCTGGCGTGGCGTCGTCATCGGCGCGCTGGTTGTCGTCCTGGCCTACACCTTGTGGAACATGGTGAGGGCCGGGTCTCAGTTGATCGCGGCGGGTGTCTGGCTGCCGGCGGTCTGACCGGGCCTTGCCAGATCGGTCCGGCCGGACGACGAAGGGCCATGCGCACCGCCCTCCTGTTCGCGGCCCTGGCCGCCCTGTCGTCGAGTCCCGCCATGTCCCAGAACGTCCCGAACGCCGCGCCTTGGGACCAGGCCTTTCTTCCCCCCGCGCTTGAGTGGGACGGAGCCAGTCGCGCGCTTCTGGCGGAGGCGTCAAACCCCTGGATCACCGACTTCGAGCGTGACCCGGACCTGAACCACAGCCCCGACTATGCCACGACCCGCGCCTGGTTCGACCGGCTGGACGCGGCGTCAGACCTGATCCGTATCGAGCAGTTCGGCGTCTCGCCTGAGGGCCGGCCCATCTACGCCGTCATCGCCAGCCGGGACGGCGCGACGCTGGATCCATCCAAGCCCGTCCTGCTGGCCCAGGCCGGCATCCATCCGGGCGAGATCGACGGCAAGGACGCCGGGATGATGCTGCTGCGCGACATCGCTTTCGGCGACAAGGGCGGGCTGATCGACGACGTCAATCTAGTCCTCATACCCATCCTGTCGGTCGACGGGCATGAGCGGGCCAGCGCCTATAGCCGCCCCAATCAGCGCGGGCCGCGCATTCAGGGATGGCGCAACACCGCCACCAACCAGAACCTCAACCGCGATTTCCTGAAACTGGACCAGCCCGAGATGCAGGCGCTCCGGGCCTTCATGAACAGGCTCGACCCCGACCTGTATCTGGACATCCACGTCACGGACGGCATGGACTACCAGTACGACATCACCTTCGGCTTCAACGGCGAGGACGGGGTCTATTCCCGGTCTCCCGCGATCTCGGAATGGCTGGATGACCGCTTCAAGCCCGCGATGAACGCGGCGCTGGAAGCCTACGGGCATATCCCGGGGCCGCTGGTGTTCGGCGTCGATGGGGATGATCCAAGGGCCGGGCTGTCGGACGGCGGGCTGGGCGAGCGGTTCTCCAACGGCTGGGGCGCGGCGGCGCATGTGCCGACGGTCCTGATCGAGAACCATAGCCTGAAGCCCTATGAGCAGAGGGTGCTGGGCACCTATGTCCTGATCGAGGCCTCGCTCCGGCTGCTGGCCGAGGAGGGGACCGCCGTCCGCTCGGCCATCACCTCCGACCGGGCGCTGCGGCCGGCGGAGATCCCGGCGAACTTCGTGCCCGATCCGACGCCGCTGGAGACCCGTGCGTTCAAAGGCGTGCTCTACGAGACCTACCAGAGCCCTGCGTCCGGTCGCTCCGAAATCCGCTGGCTGGGCCGCCCTGATCCGGAGCTGTGGCAGGTGCCCTATTTTGGATCGCGGCCGTCGCTGACGCTTCGTCGTCCGACCGCCTATTGGGTTCCGGCCCATCGCGCCGACCTGATCGAGCGGCTGCGCATTCACGGGCTGCGGATGGAGACGTTGGACACGCCGCGCACGGTTTCGGTCTCCATGCTTCGTCTGGTCGATCCGATCCTCGCTCCCCGCGCCAACGAGGGTCATGTGCAGATGAGCGTCCAGATGGTGGAGGCCGAGCCGCGCGACTGGACCTGGGCCCCCGGGTCGGTGCGTGTGCCCACGGACCAGCCCCTCGGCGACATCGCGGTGCTGCTGCTGGAGCCGCAGTCCAACGAGAGCTTCTTCGCGTGGGGCCTGGTCCCGGAAATCCTCAGCCGCGTCGAATACATCGAGGGCTACGCCATAGCGCCCCTGGCCGAGGCCATGATGGCGGCAGACCCTGTGCTGAAGGCCGAATTCGAGGCGAAGCTGGCGGCGGACCCGGCCTTTGCCGCGAACGGCGATGCGCGGCTGCAGTGGTTCTATGAGCGCACGCCGTTCTATGATGACCGCTACCGACTCTATCCGGTCGGTCGGGAGGGCTGAACATGGCGTTCGACGGGAGCTTGAGTGGTGCGGAAGCCGCGGCGCTGTGGAGCGGGCTTCTGCTGTTTCTGCTGGTGATCCTGTCCATGCGGGTGGCCCTGACGCGGCGCTCGCGGCGGGTGTCGCTGGGCGACGGCGGCGATCCCGATCTGGCGCTGAAGAGCCGCGTCTTCGGCAATGCGGCGGAGTACATTCCCGTCGGCGTGGCGGCCATGGCCATCCTCGCGACGCTCGGAATGCCGGCGGTTGGCATCCACATGGTCGGTGCGCCCCTGCTGCTGGGACGGGTGCTCCACGCGGCGGGTCTACGCGGCGACAAGGCCACGACGGCGCGCGTGTTCGGCATCCTGCTGACGTGGCTGTCGCTGGTCCTGGCAGCGCTGATGCTGGTGGTTCACGCCTTCATCGTGCCGCACTGAGGCCCAGCCGTCAGTCGGCGTCCCAGACGAAATCCCGGTCGATCCAGTCGCCCAGGCGTCCACCCGGACGCGCGAGACCGTGGAGGCGCGTCATCTCCTCAGCCGAAAGTTCGAAGTCCCAGATGTCGAAGTTCTCGGCGGCCCGTTCGGGTTTCACGGTGCGCGGAATGGCGATGACGTCTTGCTGGATCAGCCAGCGCAGCGTCACCTGACCGGCCGTCTTACCGTGAGCTCTCGCGATCTCGCCGATCACCGGGTCTTCGGCGATCTGACCTTGGGCCAGCGGCGACCAGGCGGTGATCGTCGATCCGAGCTCCGCCGCCGTGGCCTTGAGTGTCTTCAGCGACAGATATGGATGGTACTCGACCTGGTTGGTGATGATCCGGGCGTTCGATGCGGCCTGCGCCTGACGGAACTGGGCCGCTGGATAGTTGGACACGCCGATCGAGTGGGTGAGGCCCCGGTCCTTGGCCTCGTTCAGGGCGGCGATGGTGTCTGGAATGGACGGCTTCACCTTGGGCCAGTGCAGCAGCAGCAGGTCGGGCGTGAAGCCGAGACTCTGGGCCGACTCCTCGGCCTGCGCCAACAGGGCGTCGCGTTCGAAATGAGCCACCCAGATCTTGGTCGTCAGCCAGATCTCATCGCGCGGCACACCTGAGTCGCGGATGCCCTCGCCGACCGCCGCCTCGTTCTTGTAGATCCAGGCCGTATCGATGTGACGGTAGCCTATCCTCAGAGCCTCGGCGACCATCCGCCGCGCGTCCGCCGGCTCCAGCTGCCAGGTGCCGAAGCCGAGCAGAGGGATGTTCAGGCCGTCGACGGTGATCGTGGCTTCGTCGGTCATCTGGGACTCCGGCTGCGTTCGGGGAAGAGGCCGGATATAGGCTGGGACGGCGTCCCTGCCAGTCAGTCGGCCGTGAGCCAGTCAGCGATCTCGTCCCAGACCGGTTCCATGCCGCGTCGAAACATGCCCTCGTGACCGATGCGGGCGACGCCGTAGTCGGCCGGATCGCGCACCACGAGTTCGGACGGCGCGCTCGGATAGACCTTCAGCATGTCCGGCCCCGTGCGGGTGTTTGCGATGGGATCGTCGGAGAAGATCCAGGACCGGATCGGGGCTGTGACTTCGGCGAAATGGTTGGGCTGGAGCTCGTTCAACAGCCGCTCGCCGAAGTAGCGCGGATCGTGGCACCAACGTCGCCATGGGATGAAGACTCCGCGCGGCAGGTCCGCGCCCCGCCAGAGGCTTCCGCCCTTGATGTAGCCATGTCGCGCCAGGCTCCAGGGGCCGTACATCCACCAGAAAAAGAGCTCTGTCGGATTGTAGCTGACGGGGTGCCTACGCCAATATCCCGAGCCGACGGCGACGAAGGCGTGACGGCGAATCTTCGAATGATTGGGCATGAAGCCCGCGAAATGGCCTCCGACGCTGTGGCCGACATGGGTGACGGGCAGACCGGGCCCCTCGGCGATCAGGGTCTCCAGCGCGGCGGGCATGTCCAGCCTGCCCCAGTCCTCGTAGGTCATGCGCATGGCGGCAAGGTCCTCGGGTCGCGAACCGCCGATGCCGCGCATGTCGTGGGTCAGGACCGCCGCCCCGCGTCCCGCCAGGTAACGGGCGAACCGCTCGTAGAAGCCCTTGGGAAAGCCGGTGCCGGACGTCACCAGCACGGCGTGGGTCGGCTCCGGCGCCGAGATCAGCCGCATCGACAGGGGATAGCCGTCGGCGGCTGGGGCTGTCAGGTCGCGGAGAGTGAGATCGGGTCGCGCCATCGCAGGTCCGTCCTGTTTGGCAACGAACCTGACACGCTGACGTTGGGGAAGGTCAAGGGGCCGGTGTCAGTCGCCGATGGGCAGCCGAAACGACAGGCCGCGACGCTCCGGAGAGGCGTTGGCCGGGCGGCATTCCGTGACAAAGGCGACGGCCCCGCCTTCGCGTCTGGGTCGGCTCTCGCAGACCTGATCTTGAACCGGATTGGCCGCCGTGACACGGCGTTCCGGCTCGCGGCATTCGACCGGGAAAGAGCCGTCGGCGCTCGGTGTGGCCTGGCAGGGCGTGGGGGTATCCGAGGGCCGCAAGCCTGCCGGCAAACGGTCTCCGAGCGCCAGGGACAAATCAGCCCGTACCCGCGACTGGCACGTCGTCATCGGCTCATCGCCCCTCACGAGCGGGCTGCATTGCGATCGTTCCCAGCCGAAGGGATCAGCCAGCGCCCACTCCGGTAGATCGGGGGCTTCGGCCACGTCCACCACCGCGACGGGGTTCGCGCTCGGGGCGTCCCAGACGACGGCACCGGGCGACTGCTGAAGCGCCAGGATCAGGGCGAAGACGGTCGACATGGCTGGGACCTCCGGGACGCCTGCACCCTCGCATGAAACGTAGGTTTCCGCGACGGCTTTCGACCTCAGCGCGTCAGGGCCCGCATCGCCTTGTCCAGGCCATCGAGGGTCAGGGTGTACATGCGCTCGTCCATGATCTCTCGCAGCAGCCCGACCGAAGCTGTATAACTCCAGTACCGTTCCGCGATCGGGTTCAGCCACACCGACTTGTCCCATTGCAGCCTGGCACGGCGCATCCAAACGGCCCCGGCCTCCTCGTTCCAATGCTCGACCGAGCCGCCGGGCATGGTCACCTCATAGGGGCTCATGGTCGCGTCGCCGACGAAGATCGCCCGCCAGTCGCCGTTGTACTTGTGCAGCAGGTCCCACGTCGGAATGCGCTCGGCATGGCGGCGGCGATTGTCCTTCCAGACCCCCTCGTAGAGGCAGTTGTGGAAGTAGAAGAACTCAAGGTTCTTGAACTCGGTCCGGGCCGCCGAAAACAGCTCCTCGCAGAGCTTGATGTGACCGTCCATCGAGCCGCCGACGTCCAGGAACAGCAGGACCTTGATGGTGTTGCGCCGCTCGGGCCGCATCTGGATATCTAGCCACCCCTGCCGCGCCGTGCCGTCGATGGTGCCGTCGATATCCAGTTCCTCGGCCGCGCCTTCGCGCGCGAACCGGCGCAGACGGCGCAGCGCCACCTTGATGTTGCGGGTGCCCAGTTCGACGGTGTCGTCCAGGTTCCTGTACTCGCGCTTTTCCCAAACCTTGACCGCGCGCCCCTGCTTGCCTGGCCCCCCGATGCGCACACCCTCGGGATTGTAGCCGCCGTGGCCGAAGGGGCTGGTCCCGCCAGTGCCGATCCATTTGGACCCGCCCTCGTGGCGTTTCTGCTGCTCCTCCATGCGCTGCTTGAGCGTCTCCATCAGTTTCTCGAAGCCGCCCAGCGCCTCGATCTCGGCCTTCTCCTCGTCGGTCAGGAACTTCTCGTTCAGCAGCCGCAGCCAGTCCTCGGGCACGTCCAGCGTGGGCTCCTCGCTCGTGCCGACCGTCTCGATGCCCTTGAACACCTGGCCGAAGACCTGATCGAACCGGTCATAGTGCTTCTCGTCCTTGACCAGCACCGCGCGCGACAGGTGATAGAAGTCCTCGACCCGGCCTCCCGCCACGTCCTTGTCCATGGCCTCCATCAGATGGAGCCATTCCTTCATCGAGACCGGAACGCGCGCGTCCTTCAGGGCGGTGAAGAAGGGGAGGAGCATTTTGAGACCGTGTGCCCGGATCAGCCCCGACGCAAGATAAACTCGTCATCCAACCAAGCCCCGACCGGATACTGGTATTCTCCGGCCTTCCGGAAGCCGTATGCCGCATAGAGTTTCTGCGCCTTAAGATTGCCGCTCCAGACGCCGATCCACAGCGGGCCGTCGGTGTTGGCCTCCATCCAGTCGAGCGATACGGAAAGCAGCTTCGTCCCGAGGCCGAGGCCTTGCGCTTCCTTGGCCACATAAAGGCGACGCAGTTCGGCGTGGCTGGGCTGAGCGTCGGGATGGGGCAGGGTGTTCGGTCCCGCATTAGCAAAAGCAAGCAGCGCCCCATGCCGCTCGGCCACCCACCAGGCCGCGCCGGACTCGGCCAGCTTCGCGGCCGTCGCCTCGGCGCTGAAGCTCGCGTGCAGGAATGCCTCGAGATCCCCCGTCGGATAGGGGATGCCGAAGCCGTTGACGAAGGTGTCGATGAAGGTCTGGCGACCAAGCGTGCCCAGTGCCTCGGCGTCGGCGGGGGAGGGGGCTCGGATGACGACGTCGCTCATCTTGCGCGATTAGGGGCTGATCCGGCTGGCGACAAGCCGCCCGAGTCCGCCTAGCATCGACCGCCATGTCCGTCGCCCTGTTCACCCATCCTGACATGGCCGAGCACGCCCCAGGCGTCGGCCACCCCGAGCGGCCCGAGCGCCTGGCCGCCGTGCTCGCGGCGCTCGCCGACGCCGACCTGTCGCTGGATCGGCACGCGGCGACGGAAGCCGAGGTCGCCGATCTGGAGCGTGTGCATCCGTCCAATTATGTCGCGCGAATCCTCGACGCTTCACCCAAGTCTGGCTTGGCCCCGTTGGACGCCGACACGATCCTTTCCCCTGGCAGTGTTCGAGCCGCCCGTCTCGCGGCCGGGGCCGTGGTCGACGCCGTCCGCGCCGTGGCCGATGGCCAGACCGCCCGCGCCTTCGCCGCCGTGCGTCCGCCCGGTCACCATGCGGAGCCGGACCGGGCGATGGGCTTCTGCCTGTTCTCCTCCGTCGCCGTCGCCGCCCGCGCGGCTCAGTCGCTCGGCATGCCGCGCGTCGCTGTCGTCGACTTCGACGTCCACCACGGCAACGGCACCCAGGCGGCTTTCCAGGCGGATGACAGCCTGTTCTTCGCCTCGATCCACCAGATGCCGCTCTATCCTGGGACGGGCGCGGCGCACGAGACCGGCGTCGGCAACGTCGTCAACGCGCCGGTCGAACCGCATGCCGCGCGCGAATCATGGCGGGCGACTTTCGCGGTCGGGCTGATGCCGGCGCTCGATGCCTTCGAGCCGGATCTGATCCTTATTTCCGCCGGCTTCGACGCCCACCGCCGCGATCCGCTCGCTCACCAGAGCCTGGAGGCCGAGGATTTCGCATGGGCGACGCGGGCCGTGCTGGAGGTCGCGCGCCGTCGCTGCAGCGGCAAGGTTGTCTCTTCGCTAGAGGGCGGTTACGACCTTGAAGGGCTCGGCCGCTCGGCCGCCGCCCATGTTCGGGCTATGGGGGAGGACTGAGGATCGACGGCGACATCGCCAGACCCCTCGCGCCATGAGCCCCAACACCCTTCATAAGGATCGCATCGACCTCGCCGTTCCCGAGCCGGTGGCTCCGCGCGCGCCGGTCACGCCCGGCCGTGTCGGCTCGATCACCCTAGCCCGTCATGGCGAGCCGGCCCTGTCGCGCAAATGCTTCCTGACCTCGGATCAATACCGGGAGTGGTGGGCCAAGTACGAGCAGGGCGGTTTGCTCGCAGGTCAGACCCCGCCGCAGGACCTGTTGGCCACAGCCCAGGGCGTCGGCGTCATTTTCGCCTCGACCCGTCAGCGAGCTCAAGAAACAGCGATCGCAGTCTCCGCCGGTCGCGATGTGGTGTCCGATGTGCTCTTCATCGAGGCCCCCCTGCCGCCACCCCATTTTCCCGACTGGTTCAAGCTTCCGCCCAAGTACTGGGGTGCGGTCGCCCGCTTCTGGTGGCACGCCTTCGATCATCATGACGGCCAGGAGACGCGGAGGGAGGCGGAGGCCCGCGCTGAGCGCGCCGCCCGGTTGCTGATCGCGCGCGCCGAGACCGGGGAGGACGTCCTTGTTCTCGCCCACGGCTATTTCAATCACATGGTCGGTCGCCGCCTGAAGGCGGACGGCTGGAAGCTGGTTCACAATCAGGGGTTCAAATACTGGAGCCAACGCCGCTACGAACGGGCGTGACGCTTCCCCGTTGAAGCGAAAGCGCGGCCCCTTTAGGGTCTGTGGCAATGTCAGAGCCCGCGTCCCCCGTTTCCGTTGATCTCAGCTTCGAGGATGCCCTCGCGCGTCTTGAAACGATTGTGTCTCGCCTGGAGTCCGGTCAGGCTCCGCTTGAAGAGTCGATCACTCTCTACGAGGAAGGCGCTCGGCTGAAGGCCCACTGCGAGGCGCGCCTGAAGGCCGCCCAGCTGAGGGTCGACAAGATCGTTGTCGGCACCGACAGTGCCGCCAAGGGCCTTGAACCGGCAGAGTTCAGCTAATGGCGGCCATGGCTGAAACCATAGCCTTCGACGAATTCATGAAGGTGGACGTGCGCGTCGGCGAGGTCCTGCGCGCCGAGACGTTCCCGGAGGCTCGAAAGCCGGCCTATAGGCTGACCATCGACTTCGGTCCCGAGCTCGGGGTGAAGCGATCCTCGGCCCAGATCACCCGGCATTACACGACCGATCAACTGGCGGGCCGCAAGGTAGCCGCCGTGGTCAATTTTCCGCCGCGTCAGATCGGGCCCTTCATGTCCGAGGTGCTGACACTCGGCTTTCCGGACGCGGAGGGCGAGGTCGTGCTCGTTGGCGTTGACCGTGACGTGCCCAACGGCGGGAGACTGTTCTGATGCGCCTAGCCGCGAACGCCCCTGTTCAAAGCGTCGCCGAGCGGGTCGCCGAGGTCGCCGACATGGTGACGGTCGCGCTCGACGAGCTTCTGCCTCGCGCCGAGGGCCCTGAATCCCGCCTGACCGAGGCCATGCGTTATGCGGCTCTGGGGCCCGGCAAACGGTTGCGGCCCTATTTCGCCATGGAGGCGTCTCGGCTGTTCGACATCGAGGAGCGGCCGGTGCTGCGCGCCGCTTGCGCCCTGGAGTGCGTCCACGCCTACAGCCTGGTGCATGACGACCTGCCCTGCATGGACGATGACGACATGCGCCGAGGGCGTCCGACCCTGCACCGAGCCTATGACGAAGCGACGGCGGTGCTGGCTGGCGATGCCCTCCAGACCGCGGCCTTCGACATCATTCTGCATAAAGACACTCACGAGGACGCCGAAGTCCGCTGCGCGTTGGCCGCGCGGCTGTCATTGGCCAGTGGCGCGCGGGGCATGGCTGGTGGCCAGATGATCGACCTCTTGGGCGTGCGCGATGATCTCGGCGGCGTCGCCCGGATGCAGAGGCTCAAGACCGGTGCCCTGTTCACTTACGCCTTTGAGATCCCCTTGATCGTGGCCAAGGCCGAGGAGCGGCATCAGCAGGCGCTGATGAACTTCGCCCACGACATCGGCCTGGCCTATCAGATCGTCGACGACCTGCTGGACTTTGACGGCGACGAGGCGGAACTCGGCAAGGCGGCGCAGAAGGACGCGGCCCAGGGGAAGACCAACTTCGTGACGCTCTTGGGCGTTGATCAGGCGCGGCATCGCGTCGCCCACCTCGCCGATCAGGCCCGCGCTCATCTGGACGTGTTCGGCGTTGATGCCGAAAACCTGAAGGCGAGCGTGGACTTCGTGCTAAACCGTCGGTCCTGATAGGGAGGAGGCCGGCTCGTCAGAGTGCGGCGTCAACGACAAGAAACCAAAGGCTCTGCCGTCCTGATGACCGATACGCCGCTTCTCGACAAGGTTCAGTTCCCCGCCGACATGCGCGGCTTCGACATCGCCCAGCTGCGCCAACTGGCTGACGAACTCAGGGCCGAGACCATCGACGCCGTGTCCACGACCGGCGGGCATCTGGGGGCAGGTCTCGGCGTGGTCGAACTGACCGTCGCTCTGCACCATGTCTACAACACGCCCGACGACATCCTGATCTGGGACGTCGGACACCAGTGCTATCCGCACAAGATCCTGACCGGGCGTCGTGATCGCATCCGGACCCTTCGCATGGGCGGAGGCCTGTCGGGCTTCACCAAGCGGGCCGAGAGCGAGTACGATCCCTTCGGCGCGGCCCACGCCTCAACCTCGATTTCTGCGGCGCTCGGCTTCGCGGCTGCGCGGGACCAGCAGGGCAAGAACAACAAGGTCGTGGCGGTCATCGGCGATGGCTCAATGTCCGCCGGCATGGCCTATGAGGCGATGAACAACGCGGCCGAGACGACCGGCCAATTGACTGTCATCCTCAACGACAACGACATGTCGATCGCGCCGCCGGTCGGCGGCATGAGCGCCTATCTGGCCAAGCAGGTCTCGGGCGGCGCCTATCAGAACTTCCGCCAGTTCGGAAAGAAGGTCGCCGAGCACATGCCGCGCCCCTTCCGCGAGGCGGCAAGGAAGGCCGAGGAATACGCCCGCGGCATGATCACGGGCGGCACCTTCTTCGAGGAGCTGGGCTTCTACTACATCGGGCCGGTCGACGGTCACGACATGGACAACTTGGTTCCGATCCTTCGGAACGCCGCCGCCATCACCGATCGCCCTGTGGTGGTTCATGTCGTCACTCAGAAGGGCAAGGGCTACGCCCCGGCCGAAAGCAGCGCCGACAAGCTGCACGCCGTGGTCAAGTTCGACGTTGTTTCGGGCAAGCAGAACAAGTCCGTCTCCAATGCCCCCAGCTACACCAAGGTGTTTGGCACCGAACTGATCAAACGGGCCGAGCGAGATCCCAGGATCGTCGCCATCACCGCCGCCATGCCGTCCGGCACGGGGCTTGACCTGTTTGGCCAGGCCTTCCCTAGCCGCACCTACGACGTCGGCATCGCCGAGCAGCACGCCGTGACCTTCGCGGCTGGTCTGGCGGCGGACGGTATGAAGCCCTTCTGCGCCATCTATTCGACCTTCCTTCAGCGTGGCTATGACCAGGTCGTCCACGATGTGGCGATCCAGTCGCTGCCGGTGCGTTTCGCCATGGATCGGGCGGGTCTGGTCGGAGCCGACGGCTGCACCCACGCTGGGACCTTCGACATCGGCTACATGGGCGCGCTTCCGGGCATGATCCTGATGGCCGCCGCCGACGAGGCCGATCTGGCCGCCATGATCGCCACGGCCTGCGAGATCGACGATCGCCCCTCCGCCTTCCGCTATCCGCGCGGCGACGGCGTGGGGGTGGAAATCCCGGAGGTGGCCGCGCCCCTGGAGATCGGCAAGGGCCGCATCGTCAAGGAAGGTACGGCCGTGGCCCTGCTCAGCTTTGGAACCCGTTTGCAGGAGACGCTCAAGGCCGCCGATCTGCTGGCCGCCCATGGGATCTCGGCAACCGTGGCTGATGCCCGCTTCGCCAAGCCGCTAGACCACGACCTGATCACCCGTCTGGCGCGCGAGCACGAGGCCCTGATCACGATCGAGGAAGGCGCGATGGGTGGCTTTGGTGCCTTCGTGCTCCAGTTCCTGGCCGCCGAGGGCGCGCTGGACGCGGGCCTCAAGGTCCGTACCATGCACCTGCCGGACGTGTTCCAGGACCAGAACGCGCCTGCCGTCCAGTACGCCGAGGCGGGGTTGAACGCTGAGCATATCGCGGCGACCGCGCTCAAGGCTCTGGGCGTCGAGCAGGTGAGGGGCGCCGCGCGCGCCTGAGGTTTCGGATGACGCTCCACGCCGACTACGACCCGTCGAACGTCTTCGCCAAGATCCTGCGCGGCGAGATACCGGCGGTGAAGGTGTTTGAGGACGACGACGTCCTTGCGTTCATGGACGTGTTTCCCCAGTCCGAGGGGCACGTCCTGATCATCTCCAAGACCTCGACCGCCCGCACCCTGCTGGAGGTGGAGGCTGCGGTGCTGACCCGCCTCGCAGCTGCGACGCAGAGGGTGGCGAAGGCCGTGGTCGAGGCGCTCGGCTGCGACGGGGTGTCGATCATGCAGTTCAACGGCGAGGCCGGAGGCCAGACCGTCTTCCATCTGCATTTCCATGTCATCCCGCGCTGGGCCGACCGGCCGTTGAAGGGCCACGGTCAGGCGGGCATGGCGGACATGGACGGACTCAAGGCGACGGCCGCGAAGATCAGCGCGGCGTTGGTCTGAGGCGTCAGTTCATCCGGGCCAGCGCCTGCCCGACCGGCAGGATATCCAGCCCCGCCGCCTTGGCCAGTCGGATCACCCGGTCCAGATCGTCCGGCGTGCAGCCGTAGGGCGTCGGGCCATCCATAACGTCGTGCCCATAGGCGATCAGCCAGCCGCGCCGATCAGCGGCCTCCGCCATCAGCGCTTCGAGGTCGTAGCCCGGCAGGCGGCGGCTCTCCAGCCCGATGGCCTGTATTGCCGCCCTGTCCGCACGAAGAGCGTTGACCCCGTCCCGCACGCCCCGCGCGAGCTTGAACCTCGCGGCGGCCACCGCCTTGGCCTCCGGGGACACGTCGCCGTACGGCCAGGCGAAGGTCATCATCACATGGCCGTCCAGCCGCTCGGCCACCCAGTAGGCGTTCCGGTCCAGATCGGCGGCGTAGGCACTCGGCGTGGCGCGTAGCGCGCTCAGGTGGCTGAAGGTGTGGCAGCCGACCTCATGGCCCGCCTCGAACAGGGCCTGGAGGTGCGCCGTCGTGAACTGGGGCAGGCCCAGGTTCTCGCCGCTCTCCAGCCCGCCGCAGACGTAGTAGGTCGCCTTGACGCCATGCTCGACCAGGATCGGTCCGGCTTCGGTCCAGGCGGTCTCGGGGATGTCGTCGAACGACAGGCTGAAGACGCCGCGTTCCGGTGCCACGCGCATCGGCCTCTGATCTAGCCACCGCCCGGCCCGGCGGCGCATCTTGTCGACGAAGGTGGACATGGGACCATGTCTAGCCGCCGAGCCTTAAGGCCGCTTCAATGCTCGGCCCGCGACCACGGCCCCGGCACCGAACTTCGCCCGCAGCGCGTCGATCGTCGTCTCGGTCTTCAGCGCCTTGGTCTCGGCCGAGGCGAACAGACCTTCGGGCGCATCCTCGGCGTCATGAATGTCGGCCATGCCGATGCCGATCAGGCGATAGGGGCGGCCCAGCTCGGGCTTTAGCAGTTCACGCCCGACGGCGAACAGGGCGCGCGCCGTCTGCACCGGCTCGGGAAGGGTCTTGCGGCGGGTCACGATCTTGAAGTCCGTCCGGCGCAGCTTGAGCACGATCACCCGGCTGGCCACGCCGTCGCGTCGCGCCTTGGACGCCACCTTCTCGCACAGGGACCAGAGCTCGGCTTCCAGATCCTCGGCCGTGGTCAGGTCGGTGTTGAAAGTGGTCTCGGCGCTCATGCCGCGCCGGTCGTGCTCGGGGTTGACGGACCGGGCGTCGCGCGCGTGGCTGAGATCATATAGCCGCAAGCCTGTCTCGCCATACCGCTTCACCAGATCCCGCACATCCGCCGCCGCCAGATCGCCGACCGTGGCGTAGCCATCCGACACCAGGGTCTTTCCGAACACCGGCCCGACGCCGGGCAGGACCCGCACCGACTTGGGTGCCAGCAGGGCCTGGGCATTGGCCGCTCCGAACACGGAGAAGCCCCGAGGCTTGTCGAGCTCCGACGCGATTTTCGCCAGGAAGCGATTGGGGGCCAATCCAATCGAGACCGTCAGCCCCGTCTCTGCCTCGATCCGCCTCTGCAGCCGGATGAGCTGCAGCGCCGGAGGGCCCCTGTTCAGTCGCTCGGTCCCCGACAGGTCGATCCAGGCTTCGTCCAGCGACAGGGTCTGCACCAGTGGCGTCAGCTCGCGCACCATCGAGAAAATGCGCCGCGACTCCTCGTTGTACTTGGCGAAGTTCGGCTTGATGACCACTGCGTCCGGGCAGGCTTTCAGCGCCTTGAACATCGGCATGGCAGAACCGACGCCATACAGCCGCGCGATGTAGCAGGCGGTGGTGACCACGCCCCGCACGCCGCCGCCGACGATCACCGGCTTGTCGCGCAGCTCCGGCCGGTCGCGCTTCTCGACCGAGGCATAGAAGGCGTCGCAGTCCAGGTGGGCGATCGACAGGCTGGAAAGCTCCGGGTCCGTCGCCACGCGCGGTGAACCGCAGGCCAGGCAGCGCGCCACGGCGTCGGCTCCGATCCAAAGGCATTCGCGGCAGATGGACGTTATGGTCAAGCTGGCCTTTCCGACTTCACGCCAACTTAAGACTGGATCGGCATGATCGGAACCGAAGTCGGCCAAACACGCCGCGCGCCGAACACCGGGTGGTGATGTCCAAGAAAGTCCTCATCGTCGAGGATAACGAGCTGAACATGAAGCTCTTTCATGATCTGCTCGATTCCCAGGGCTATCAGACGCTGCAGACCCGCGAGGGCCTGCAGGCGATGGCTCTGGCGCGCCAGCATATGCCCGACCTGATCCTGATGGACATCCAGCTGCCCGAGATCAGCGGCCTGGAGGTCACCAAGTGGCTCAAGGACGACGAGGAGCTGGCCCACATCCCGGTCATCGCCGTCACCGCATTCGCCATGAAGGGCGACGAGGAGCGTATCCGCAAAGGCGGGTGCGAGGCCTATATCTCCAAGCCGATCTCGGTGATGCACTTCCTCGACACGGTGAAGAAGCACCTCAGTCAGCCCGTGACGGTGGGCTGAACCGATGGTCGCGCGGGTTCTTGTCGTCGATGACGTGGACGCCAACGTCCGCCTGCTCGAGGCCAAGCTCACGATCGAATACTATGACGTCCTGACGGCGTCTGACGGGTCAACGGCGATCCGTGTCGCCGCGGCGGAAAAGCCCGACATCATCCTGCTGGACGTCATGATGCCCGGCATGGACGGTTTCGAGACCTGTCGCCGCATCAAGGCTGACCCGGCTTCGGCGCATATTCCCGTGGTGCTGGTGACGGCCCTGGACGGGCGCGAGGATCGCATCAAGGGGCTGGACGCCGGCGCCGACGACTTCGTCACCAAGCCCATCGACGACGTCGTTCTGTTCGCCCGGGTCAAGTCGCTGACCCGTCTGAAGCTCATCATGGACGAGCTGCGCGAGCGCGAGGAATCCAGCCGCCGCATGGGCGTCAACGCCGACAACGCCGGTCGTCTGAAGGGTTCGGGGGGCCGCATCCTGATCGTCGACGACAATGCCCGTCAGGCGGAGAAGATGGTCGAAGTGTTATCGAAGGAGCACCGCCCGGTGGTCGAGACCGACCCCGTGTCGGGTCTGGCCGCCGCCAAGGGGCCCAACGATCTGATGATCATCAATGTCGCGGCCTCCGAGTTCGACGGCTTGCGTCTCATCGCCCAGGTGCGCTCGACCGAGAGCACGCGCCATCTCCCCATTCTGGCGGTGGTCGATCCGGCGGACCGGCCGCGACTGGTGAAGGCTCTGGACCTCGGCGTCACCGACCTTCTTACCAAGCCGGTCGACCCGGAGGAACTGGCCGCGCGGGTTCGCACCCAGGTGCGTCGCAAGCGCTACACCGACTTCCTGCGCGAGAAACTGGACTACAGCCTCGAGATGGCCGTCACAGACGCCCTGACCGGGCTGCATAACCGGCGCTACATGGCCGGCCAGCTTCAGGGTTTCGTCAGCCGTTCGGCGCTGGGTGGCGAGCCAGTCTCGCTGCTGGTTCTCGATATCGATCACTTCAAGGCGGTCAACGATGGCTTCGGCCATGACGCGGGTGACGAGGTGCTGCGCGAGTTCGCTGTGCGCCTTGCCACGAACGTGCGGGCCGTGGATTTGCCTTGCCGCCTGGGCGGCGAGGAGTTCGTCGTGGTCATGCCGGGCACTGACGCGGAGGATGCGCGCCGGATCGCAGAGCGCATCCGCCGCGACGTCGGCTCGACCCCCTTCCGCGTAATGGGCGGACGCGAACTCCTGACCGTGACCATCTCGATCGGTGTCGCCGCCTGTTACGGGCCGGGCGACACGCCCGAGGCCCTGCTCAAACGCGCCGACGAAGGCGTTTACCAAGCCAAGGCCGCCGGGCGCGATCGCGTGGTCGTCCGCGCCGCCTGAGCCGACGGCGGCCTAGCCGACTTTCACCCGCACGGCCGCCTCGGGCAGATCCTCGCCAAACGCGCGCTGATAGAATTCGGCGATGGTGGGCCGTTCCAGTTCATCGCACTTGTTCAGGAAGGTCAGGCGGAAGCTCAGTCCCAGGTCCCCGCCGAAGATGGTCGCGTTCTGGGCCCAGGTGATGACGGTGCGCGGGCTCATGACTGTCGAGATGTCGCCGTTCATGAAGGCATTGCGCGTCATGTCGGCGACGCGGACCATGGCGGCGATCTTCCTGCGGCCCTCGGCGTCGGCCCAGTCGGGCACCTTGGCGGCGACGATCTCGGCCTCCACGTCGTGGTCGAGGTAGTTGAGTGTCGTCACGATCGACCAGCGGTCCATCTGGCCCTGGTTGATCTGCTGGGTGCCATGATAGAGGCCCGAGGTGTCGCCCAGGCCGATCGTGTTGGTCGTCGCGAACAGGCGGAACCAGCGATTGGGGCGAATGACGCGGTTCTGGTCCAGCAGGGTCAGACGGCCCTGCGCCTCCAGCACGCGCTGGATCACGAACATCACGTCGGGGCGGCCGGCGTCGTATTCGTCGAACACCAGGGCGATCGGGCGCTGGATGGCCCACGGCAGCATGCCCTCGCGGAACTCGGTGATCTGCTTGCCGTCCTTCAGGACGATGGCGTCCTTGCCGACGAGGTCGATACGGCTCACGTGGCTGTCCAGGTTCACCCGCACCAGCGGCCAGTTCAGGCGGGCGGCGACCTGTTCGATATGGGTCGACTTACCGGTGCCGTGGTAGCCTTGAACCATCACGCGTCGGTCGTGGGCGAAGCCGGCGCAGATGGCGAGTGCCGTCTGCGGGTCGAAGCGGTAAGCGGGGTCGACCTCGGGCACATGGCTGTCGCCTGGCTCGAACACCGGGACGAGCATGTCGGAGTCAATGCCGAACACCTCGCGCACCGACGCCTTGCGGTGGGGTTCGAACGTCAGCAGCGGGTCGGGGGTCGCGTCGAGGGGGGAAGGAGCCATGGGCTCATCTAGAGGGGCCGCGCGCGCGGCTCAACACGCGCGCAGCCTCTTTCGGTGCGGTTATTCCGCCGACAGGTCGACGGCGACGTTGCCGCGCGTGGCGTTGGAGTAGGGGCACACCTGGTGCGCTTTGGCGATCAGGTCGTCGATGATGGCCTTATCCAGGCCATGGTCTGTGACCTTCAGGTCGACGGAGATGTTGTAGCCTTCGCCGTGGTCGTTCTTGCCAAAGCCGATTCCGGAATGGACTTTCGTGTCCGGTCCCACCGGCGTCCCGGCTTGCTGGCTGACCAGACGCAACGCGCCGAGGTAGCAGGCGGCATAACCCACGGCGAACAGCTGTTCCGGGTTGGTGCCGGGGCCGTCGTCGCCCCCCATGGCCTTGGGCACCGATAGGGCAACGTCGATCTTGCCGTCGTCGGTGTGGGATCGACCGCCGGCGCGGCCTCCTCCCGAGGCGGTGGCGTGGGCCTTGTAGAGAACGTCCATGATTGGGCTCCTGAGAAGTGGGGGCCTGTATCTAGTGGTTCGTCCCGCTCGCGCCAGCGCCCAGCATGGATCAGGCCTCCACCTCCAGCGCCGCGCGAACCTCGGCGATGGCCCGAGGCCAGCCGTCGAATCCGCCCGTCGCGAAGGCGCGCACGCGCGGATAGAAGGGGTAGCGGTCCGTGCCCAGCAGGTGCCAGTCGTCCGGGGCGTGGATCAGCCAGGTCCGGGCTCCGGCGGCCGCCGCGATGTTCGTCCCCGCGATGCCCGGCCCAATCACCAGATCCAGCGCGCAGGAAATTGCCGCCAGATCGTCCAGGTCGTCCTTCAGGTTCATCGGCGGCGTCCAGATGCGGACCCCGGCCGCCTCAGCTGCCGCAAGGTCATCAGACACATCCCCGCACTGCAGATTGATCATGACGCAGCCGGGCGCCGTCAGCACCGGCTTCCACCGTTCGAAGCTTGAGAAGTAGCGCGCTCGCACGCCGGTCAGGACCAGGCTCTTCCAGTGGAGTCCCACCTTGAAGCCGGGTCCAAGCGCCTCCAGCTCGTCCTTCCAGCGCGCGACCTTGGTCGGGTCGGGTGTCAGATAGCCGTCCCGGTCCGGGAAGGCGGCGAGCTCGGTGCGGTAGACGGCGCACAGGCTCGCCATTGGCACCCAGGCGTCCGCCTTGCCTTCGCGTTCCGCCAACTCCTCCATGAAGGGGCAATAGCGGTGCAGCCGACCCTCGATTCGTACCGCCCGGTGGCCGCCGACGACGGCTGAGGGGAAGCTGCGCTGATAAAGGTCGACGAGGCGCGGCTCGACCGCGATAAAGACCTTTCCGTCCGGGCCCACGGTCTCGATCACGTCGGGCAGGCAGGTGCCGAACACCATCTCGTCGGCGATCCCCTGCTCGCCGACGACCAGCAGTCGCTTGCCGCGGAGGTCTTCTTTCGCCGGGTTCCAGCGCGGGGCGTCGACGACGACGCGCATGGCCTCGGGCATCTCCGGATCGAGGCGCACCTCATAGGCCTCGAAGCCCTCTTTCAGTCGTCCCATCCCCATCAGCAACATGGCCCGCGCCATGCGCATCATGGCGTTCTCATAAGGGGTCTCGGCACCGGGAAGAGCCCGGTCCAGGTCGGCCAAAGCCCGTTCCGGCTCGCCCAGAGGCTGAAGCACATTGGCGCGGTTGTAGCGGGCCTTGGCAAACCCCTCGTCTAGCCTGAGGGCCTCGTCGAAGAACGGCAGGCTCTCACCCATCCGGCCCTGGTCTGACAGGACCGTACCGATCGTGTTCCACAGCGTCGGGCTCTCGGGCTCAATGGCGATCAGGTCTCTCAGCCGCTCGATAGCCTCGTCGTAGCGCTTCTGGTCGCGCAACACGCAGGCCAGGTTGTTGGTGCCCTCCACATGCCCGGGCTCGACCGTCAGGAACTTGAGCAACAGCTTCTCGGCGATGTCGAGGTGCCCCAACCTCTGGGCCAGCCGGGCAAGGTCGTGGGCGATGTTCGGATTTTCCGGCAGGATGCGCAGGGCAGCGTCATAGGCGTTCAGCGCTTCGGAGAGGGCCCCGCCCTTCTCCCGCGCGATGGCCAGGACGTGCCAGGCCAGGCCGTTGCGTTCATCGACCTGCAGGATCGCCAGCGCCCGTTTGGCGGCCGCCTGGTAGTCGCCCATGCGGATGGAGGCGACAGCCGCCTTCAACTGTTCAACCGTCTTTCTGTCCCCCTTGACGTTCGGACCGCGCTTGTCCGCGAGCGCATGAGACAGGCGCCGGATCGCTGCGGGTGAAGCGGCATCTCCAACGGCGTCCTGGACCAGAGGCATGTGACCGAGCGCGACCTCGGAAGGCAGAAGAGCGGTCGTGGGGGCGGCGAAGGTCATGGGCGCGACTCAAGAATGCTGACAGGGAGCCTTCATCCAGCTTGGCTACTGGGCTCATAGCACATGGTTAACCACGGCCGTTTAACGTCCCTCAGTCACCGACCGGCTAGTCAGGAGCCGCTCGGGCGAAAGGGAGGCCCGGCCGCATGCCGTTGAAGCTGTCACTGAAACCCGGCGAAAAGTTCGTTCTGAACGGCGCGGTCGTACAGAACGGCGACCGTCGTGGTGTTCTGATTCTTCAGAACAAGGCTTCGGTCCTGCGCGAGAAGGACATCATGCAGCTGGAGCAGGTCACCACCCCCGCCAAGCGCATCTATTTCCCGGTCATGATGATGTACCTGGACGAGGCCGCCGTGCCCAAGGTCTACGACGAGTTCGTCACCCGCCTGTCTGAATTCATGAACGCCACGCGCAATCCGGCGATCATGGCCGAGTGCGTGGCCTGTTCGAAGCATGTGATGGCGCGCGAATACTACAAGGCCCTGATGAGCGCTCGAAAGATCGTGGACTATGAGGAAAGCCTGACCTGATGCTTTCGGCCTATTCCCAGGCGTCGACGCGCACCGAGTCGCCCCGCGAGATGGAATACCGGCTCTTCGGCCAGGTAACCCGCGCCTTGATCCACGCCTCGACAGTGGACCCCACCGACGTGAAGACCCGGATCGACGCGCTGGACTGGAACCGTCGGCTCTGGTCGGTGCTGGCCACTGACTGCGCCGATCCGTCGAACCAGTTGAACAACCCGGTGCGGGCCCAGATCATCTCGCTGAGCCTGTTCGTTGGCCGCCATTCCTCCGCCGTCATGCGGGGCGAGGAAGATTTTGAACCGTTGATTGAGATCAACAGGGCCATCATGCAGGGCCTCGCGCCCCAGGGCGGCCAGCAGGCGGCGTGACGTCATTCGTGATATCCCGGTCTGCGGCGTTTCGCCGAGGGATGACGAGAGGTAGGTAACCGCGACCTGCACGGGTCAAAGATTGCCCACCGCTCCCTCCTGCTCTCCAAGATTTCCTAATCTTTTCAATATGCTCGGCCCGGCTCGGTCCTTGCGTCTGCGCGCTCAGGACCAGAACCGGTTCAACGGCCAGAAGGCCGTATCTCCCCGACCAGAATGGAAGGACTGTCTCATGGCCAACTCGGTCAACACCAACTATGGCGCGATGATCGCGCTGCAGAACCTGAACGCCACCAACGTCGAACTGGCGGCCACCCAGACCCGGATCAATACCGGGAAAAAGGTGTCCAACGCCAAGGACAACGGGGCCATCTGGGCCATCGCCCAAGGCCAACGAGCCGATATCGGCGCCCTGGGGGCGGTTAAATCATCGCTCGACCGCGGCATATCGGCGGTCGACGTCAGCCTGGCGGCCGGCGAGAGCGTCTCTGACCTCTTGCTGCAGTTGAAGGAGAAGGCTCTAGCGGCGACGGATGCGTCGCTGCAGACGGCGGCGAGGGCCGCCCTGAACGAAGACTTCAAGGCCATCCGCGACCAGATCACGACCGTGACCAACAACGCGGTTTTCAACGGGGTCAACCTGCTGGAGACCGGCGCGACCGGGTTCGCGGCCCTGGCCAACGCGGCGGGCACCGCGACCCTGACGGTTCAGGCCGAAATCCTGGCTTTGGGGTCCACGAACGTCACCGTCACGGCGACCACGACCATCGGCACCGCGACGTTGGCGACCACCGCCCTCGGTCTGGTGAACGCTTCCATCGACCTGGTCTCGGGCGCGCTCGCGCGCTTGGGCACCAAGGCGAAAGCCCTGGAGACCCATCGCACCTTCGTCGGGAAACTGACGGACGCGCTGGAATCCGGGGTGGGCAATCTCGTGGACGCCGATCTGGCGAAGGAAAGCGCCAAGCTCCAGTCGCTGCAGACCAAGCAGCAGCTCGGGGTCCAGGCGCTGGGCATCGCCAACCAGTCGCCGCAGATCCTTCTGTCGCTGTTCAGGAACTAAGCATGGGAACGCCGGGGGCTTGCCCCCGGCGTTCTTGCTTTTTGCACTCCCGCTCGACGCACGGCGTCTCGCTGGTTGAGCGCGAAGGGTGCGCGATCACGAAGTCGGCATCGGGACTTTGCGCGGTGGCCGAAGCAGCCCTACCTTCCACGTCCCTGTTCAACAGTCGAAAGGAGGTGATCCAGTGATCTCATTGTCCCATACCCGTGCGGTGACCGGTTGCTGGTCCTCTGGCGAGGTCCGGGTCTGAATCCTTTCAGACAAGGCTAAGGTCGGCCGTATCGCGGTCAGACAATGAGGGCCGTCGGAGCGATCCGACGGCCCTTTTTGATGTCGCTGCCGCTCGGTTCGCGGCTTGAGCGCCTCACACGCCGAACAGGCCGACGATCCACTGCCAGGCGGCCTGCCAGTAGCCGGCGCTAGCGAGGAACAGCCGGGAGATCACTTCCCAGGCCAGCCAGACGAAGACGCAGAACCCGGCCACGCCGATCCAGGCCACGCCGATCGCCACCCCGTCCCTCTGCATCAGGCCGAACCCGAACAGGGCTACGAAAAGCGATGGGAACAGGTTGCCGCCGAAGATCGGCAGCATGACGATGACGGTCAGTAAGCAACACGTCACGCCGATCAGCACCTCGGCGATCTCGCTGGACATGAAGCCTAAGCGCGGCTTGGACAGTCGCTCGATGGTCTTCAGCGGCTTGCGCACCCTCGCCACGACGCCTCGGAAGTTCTCGCGCGGCAGGCTGGATTTGAGCGCCCACTTGGGCATCCAGAGCTGATCCTGTCGCGTTGCCAGCTGCAGGCAGATCAGCAGAAGCGGCGCGCCGAGGACCGTCGTCGAACCGGGGATGGGCGAGGCGATGGCATTCACCAGCCCGAAGAACACCATCAGGGCGCCGAAGCCGCGCTCGCCGAACGCGTTTACCAGCTCACCGAGATAGAGCTTGTCGTCGTCCTTGGCTCCGATGTCTTCCAGAACCCGGGAAAAGGGCCGCCTATCGCTCTGATAGTCGTAATCGGGCATCAGCGACGGGTCCGGAGAGGGCTATGGCCGTGATCTAGTCGTGAGCCTGCCGCAGCGCCACTTAAGATTCCGCAAGCCGCGATGATCCGGACGAGATTGGTTCCGCCCCCGATGTGATAACGACCTGTCACAGCGGGTCGTTCGGTGGACCATCGTGCGCTGCCGGGAAGAGGGATTAGTCCACGGTCGCAGAGGACGCCTCCAACGTCGTACCTTGCATGACGCGAGTTTCGATCCGCCTCAGTGCCGCAATGTCGACAGTCGGGTCAGCGTCCAGCACCAGGAAGTCAGCTTCGCAGTCCCTTTCCAAACACCCTATGCGCCGTTCTGGAAACAGGGCCGGGGCCGTGCCAAGCACCATGCGGGTCGCTTCGGCGGGTGTGGCGAAGTCGATCTCGACCAGGTGTTCAGCCTCTGAGAAGATCGGTCCGCGTCCGTCCGTGCCGATCAGGATCGGAACGCCCGCGTCCCGCAACAGCCTCAAGTTCTCGCGCTGCAAGGCGATCTGACCTGCAGCGTCAGCAGTCTGTACGCCGTTTCCGTTATAGGCCGAGCCCCGGATGATCCCATAGGTCGGAATGACGCGCATGCCGGAGCTAGCGACCAGCGCCGCCAGTTCCGGCGTGATTCGCTTGGCATTTAGGGTCTCCGGTTCGTCTCCGCCGTATCCAGGCAAGTGGGCTGCAAAGTCTGCTCCGGCCCTCGCGGCAACCTCTAGGTCGTGGGCTGTCTCCATGTGCACGAAGACGGGCAGACCCCGAGCATGCGCAGCTTGAACCAGGTAGGCGAAGTTCTCTGGGTTCAAGCCTTTGCGCCCATATCCGGCTGGATCTTCCTTAAGCTCGGCGTATCGCTCCGAATTCAATAGATAGGCCTTCACGAAGTCCGCGCCCTGGGACTTCAGCAGGTCCAGCGCGGCGTCGATCTCGGCGGGCGTTGTTCCGTAGTGGAAGGCGTTTCCGATAAACCATTCTCGCGAGCGACCCGCGTAGACGCTCTGGGACAGAAACTCGACATAGAGGCGCTCCGGGTGCCCCCCAGGTTCGGTGATCCCGCCCTGGGCGACGCGGACGTCAAACGTGTCCGGTCGAGCAAAGAAGGCTTTGTCCTCTGCGTCCTGAATGATTGTATTGGGGTTCCAGACGTAGAAGACGCCAGCATCGGTGAAGACTTGGCTCGTCTCCATCGTCGCATTGGTGATGTGGGCGTGGGCGTTGGCGTAGGCTGGCGTCAGCCAGCGGCCGGTGACGTCGACGAGGATGGCGTTCGGCCCCAGATCGGCGGCGTCGACGATCCGGTCGCCGCGCACCGCCAGATCGCGCGCCTCGAAGTTCAGACCCGTCCAGACCTGTCCGCCATGGTACAGCGTTTCTCTCGGCGATTGCGCTGCCGCGCTGCTCGCGATCGCCCAGGCCACAACCATCCATGCCGCACGCTTCATCACTGCTTCTCCATTTCGCTATGGACCCGGTCTAAGCCTCGGCTTGGGCTCTGCGAGCGCGTTTCGGCGAATGGACATCGGCGCTTCGGCCAACGGCGCTTAAAGAGTCCTCTCCTTCAGGGCGCGAGCCCCGGCGCGGCTGGCGTGGACCGGCGGTCCGGCCTCCAGGTGGATGAGCAGGCGCCCTCCGCCCGCCGGTTCGGCCCGGAGCATACGGTCCAGGTTGATGATGGCCGAGCGATGGACGCGCACGAACCGAGCGGGGTCCAGTCTGCGCTCGAACTCTGACAGACGGGTCTGGACCAGACGGTTTCCATCCAGCGTGACCAGTTCGGAATAGTCGTCGGCCCCTCGCACGGAGACCAATCGTGCGACCGCCAGCGGCCGGATATCCTCGCCCTCACGGACCAGAAAACGGGCCTCGCCCTCTGCCTCCTCGGCGGTCAACACAATCACTCCGCCCCTCGCCGGCCTTTGTTCAAGTGCGATCAAGCTGGCCAACAGTCCATAGACGAAAAGCCCTTGGAACAGCTGCCATGAGGCGGCAGGGCCTACGAGGAAAGGGTTGACCACGAACCGCATGACCGATTCTGCGCCCAGCAACGCTCCGGCCACGGTCAGGACCCACAGCCACGCCAGGGTGAAGGCGATCGAGAGTCCCGCGTGGGTCGCACTCTGAAGCGCGGGCGTGAGCTTGAGTGCCCGTCGCACCCAGGGGCGAACCAGCGCGGCGACCAGCGCGAGCGAGACGACATTCCTCAACGTTGCCTGAAGGATGTCGCCAAACGGTACGTCGCGCGTCAGTACGAACAGCAGGAAATAGGACGAAGCCACGATCATCAGCGCTGCACCGTCCCGCGCCAAACTGCGTCGCCAACCCTGACCGAGACCGGTCGCACCGGTCGCCAGCGAAGGCTGGGCGGACGGGGTCACGACCCCAACAGCTCCCGCCCGATGAGGAACCGCCGGATCTCATTCGTCCCCGCGCCGATGTCGTACAGTTTGGCGTCGCGCACCAGCCGCTCGACTGGCCATTCCTTAGTGTAACCGGCGCCGCCCAACGCCTGCACGGCCTCCAGCGTCACCTTTACCGCGTTCTCCGACGCCAGCAGGATCGCCCCCGCCGCGTCGTATCGCGTGGTCAGGCCCTGATCGCAGGCCTTGGCGACCGCATAGACATAGGCCCGCGCTGAGTTCAGGGCGACGTACATGTCGGCCACCTTGCCCTGCATCAGCTGGAACGAGCCGATCGCCTTGCCGAACTGCTTTCGGTCCCGAACATAGGGCAGGACCACGTCCAGCGCCGCCTGCATGATGCCGAGCGGCCCTGCTGCCAGCACGGCCCGCTCGTAATCGAGCCCGCTCATCAGCACTGCCGCGCCTCGGCCCTCGCCGCCCATGATGTTCTCTTCAGGGACTTCGCAGTCCTCGAACACCAGCTCGGCGGTGTCCGATCCGCGCATGCCCATCTTGTCCAGCTTCTTGGAAACGCTGAACCCCTTCATGCCCTTTTCGATCAAGAAGGCGGTGATGCCGCCATTGCCCTCACCGGTGCGGGCATAGACGACCAGGGTCTCGGCATGCGGGGCGTTTGTGATCCAGAACTTGGTGCCGTTCAGGACGTAGCGGTCGCCCTTCTTTTCGGCGCGCGTCTTCATCGACATGACATCCGAGCCCGACCCGGCTTCGGACATGGCCAGTGATCCGACATGCTCGCCGGAGATCAACTTGGGCAGATAGCGACGGCGCTGATCGTCCGTGCCCCAGCGGCGAATCTGGTTGACGCACAGATTGGAGTGGGCGCCGTAGCTCAGGCCGATCGAGGCCGAGGCGCGCGACACCTCCTCCATGGCCACGCAGTGCTCCAGATAGCCTAGGCCCAGACCACCCCAGTCCTCTTCCACGGTGATGCCATGAAGGCCCAGCTCGCCCATCTCGGGCCACAGGTCGCGGGCGAACGTGTTTGTATTGTCGATCTCTGCGGCGCGCGGTGCCAGCCGGTCGGCGGCCCAGCGGGCGGTGGTGTCGCGGATGGCGTCGGCGGTCTCGCCGAGGCCGAACTCCATCGATTGTGGGGCGTTGGGAATGCTCATGTGTCGCGCCCTAGCATGATCTGCGAGGGGGAGGGGAGAGGACAGATTGGCGGGGCTTGATGGGACGGAGAGCCGCCGACACGTTTCCTGATCAGACCCTAGCGGTCGCTGCCCGCCAGACCGAACTTCCGATACAAGTTGAACGACGACACGCCCACGCAGGCGACGCCGATCACGGCAAGGACCCAGCCGATGATGCTGGTCTCGTCCCCGCCGCCCTGTTCCGAGGCCAGGCGGAAGGCGGCCATCGAGGCCCCGAAGGCCGTCAGCCCGACCGCGCCCATGACGATGAAGGCTCCGGTCTCGCTCCAGTCGAAACGCTGCGGGGCGTCGGGCTCGAAGTCAGGCCTGCCGAGCGGCTGGCCACCTTGTGTCAGCCCCAGGTCTTCACCGAACAGGCTCTCGCCGGCAGGCGTGGCTTCAATCTCGACGCGTTCCTCGGTTGTCCAGGCCGGTCGCAGCACAGACGCCTGCATCTCTTCAGGCGGTGTCAGGATCAGGCTTTCGACCGAAGCGGTCGGTTCGACCGGCGTCGTCGGCTCTGAGGGCGCGGTGGCGGGCGCCAAGGTCGACGGGGGCAGGAAGGGCAGGGGGCCGACGATCGCGGCACCGTAGGGCGAATAGCGCTGGGCATGGAGTGCCAGGGTTGAGCCGGGGTGGCCGCCGACCGGACCGGTCGAGAAGCCGTCCCTTATGTCCGTCGCTTCCGCTTGGGCAGTCTGAGTTTGCGGAACAATGATCTCGGCAGGGGTGAGATCGGTCTGCGCGTCCGAGGTCGCCTCGGCCTCGCTTTGGTCGGTGGTCTCCTTGCTGCCCAAGGAGTCGGCCTGAGTCGCCTTGCCATCGACCGAACTCGCGGGCTGTGGGGCAGCCTGGGACGCTGGGGCGGATGTTTCGAACCGGGGGACGACAGGCACGGCCCCGGGGTCGTCGGAAGAAAGATCGGCCTCTCCGAGCAGAGCCGCCACGGCGGCGACGCGAGGCTCGACCGCCGGCTCCGGCTCGACAAGTCGGTCTTCAATGTTTTCGGATGCGATGACGGAAGACTCGACGGTCTCTGGCGCCTGCGCCTGCTCGGTGACAGGCGGCGGCGCGTCGACGAGATGACCGCCCTCTTCTGTGCTGGTGAGCGGATCGACGGCGTCCATGATCGGGGCCGCCAGCAGATCGGCCAAGGCGACCGGACGGCTGGGGTCGGCGGTGAACAGGGCGCGCTCGGCGGCGCGGCGACGCGCTCCGACAGAGGGGCTGCGGCTCTCTGGCCAAGCCAGCATAGCCTCGGCTGCCGCGCCCTGATCGCCCGAGGTCAGCCGCGACAGAACGTCGGATGTATCAAAACGGTCGAGACCGACCGAGAAGGCGAAGCTGGCGAGCGCATCGAATTGATGCTGATTCAGAGCCCCGGCGGCCGTCTCGTTTAGACGCTTCTCGACGGCCAGGAGGTCGTAGCGCAGCAGCAGCTCGGCATCCGCTTCCGACACGCTCGCGCCCTCGCGTGCCGACAGGGTGTGGCCATAGCCGATGATCCACCCGCCCTCCGGCCGCGCGGCGGCGCGAGGACGGAATCCCTCGAAGCTCTTAATGAGGACGATCCCTTCGCGGGAGACCTTCTTCACGGATTGGACTGCGTCGGACACCGGACTTTTGACCCAAATCGAGACAGGACGGCTTGGCCTCAAGCGCGATCCCGCAAGGACCGCGCCGTCTTACAACAGGATCACGCCCGCAAGACCCAGGAACGACAGGAATCCGATCGAATCGGTGATCCAGCTTACGAAAACGGGGGACGACACGGCCGGGTCCCGCTCCAACCGGTCCAGGGCCAGCGGCACCAGCGTCCCCGCAAGGGCCGCCGCAAACAGGTTGATGACGACTGCCAGCCCGATGGTCAGGGACAGGAGCGGCTCTCGGAACCAGACCCAGGCGATGCCGGCGAGAAGACTGCCGATCGCCGCCCCATTGAACAGTCCGACCATGATTTCACGTCCCAGAATCCGCGGAGTATTTGCCGAGGTCAGCTCGCGAGACGCCAGCGACCGCACGGCGACGGTCAGGGCCTGAGTGCCGGCATTGCCGCCAATCGAGGCGACGATCGGCATGAGGATGGCCAAGTAGACGAGGGTTTCCAGTTCGTCGGCGAACTGGCCGATCACCAGAGATGCGAACACCGCTGTGCCGAGGTTCACGACCAGCCAGGGAATGCGCGAGCGGACCACGCCGAACACCCCCGCGCCCCGGCTTTCGTCCGACACGCCGGCCAGGCGCAGGATGTCCTCGCGGTTCTCCTCCTGGATGATGTTGACGATGTCGTCGACGGTAATCTGGCCGACCAGCCGTCCGCCCGCGTCCACCACGGGCGCGGAGATCAGGTGGTACTTCTCGAAGATGTAGGCGACCTCTTCCTGGTCGGTATCGGCGGCGATGGCGTTCACCGGCTCCATCAGGTCCGAGAGCTTCACGGCCCGGGCCGCGCGCAGAAGCCCACTGATCGGAATGCCGCCCGCCGGACGGTTGATCGGATCGACGACATAGATGTCAAAGAACAACTCTGGCAGGTCCTCGCCCTGGGCCCGCACATGGTCGATGGTGTCGCCGACGGTCCAGAACAGCGGCGCGGCCATGACCTCGCGCTGCATCAGGCGTCCGGCTGTGTCTTCGGCGTATTGCAGCGAGTTCTCGATGGCGGCGCGTTCCGGCGCGGGCATGGCGGCCAGCACCTTCTCGCGCCGGTCGTCTTCCAGGTCCTCGACCACGGCGGCGGCATCGTCGGAATCGAGCTCTTGCAGCGCCTCGGCCAGGGCGCCGGCGGGCACCCGCTCCAAAACCTCTTCGCGGATGCCGTCATCGAGCTCCGGCAAGGTCTCTGCCAGCAGCTCGGGCGGTAGCCACAACACGACGACGCCCCGATGCTCGGCGGTCAAAAAGCCCATGAGGTCTGCGACGTCGGCAGGGTGCAGGTCTTCCAGCAGGCTACGCAGCCGCAGCCCGTCGCCGTCGTCGGCGGCGTCGACGACCTTCTCCACGAAGCCGGCGGTTAGGACATAGTCCTCGTCCAGCGCCTCGTGATCTTCGATGTCCATGGGATCGAGAGTGGCGGTCTGTTCGCTCACGCGGGGCCTCCCTCTCTCGATATGTATCAGCTGGTAGGGCCGATCTCTTTCCTGTTCACATCGAATGGTGCGGTCGAGAAGACTCGAACTTCCACGGGTTGCCCCACAGCGACCTCAACGCTGCGCGTCTACCAATTCCGCCACGACCGCTCGCATCGGAGGCGCGCTGATAGCGGAGGCGGAACCGGAAGGGAAGGGGGCGCGGCCCCGGAATACGATCATCCGCTTGCCACCTCGGAGCGACCGGGCTATGTCCCCGCCTCCCCGAAAGAGATGGATGCGTAGCTCAGCGGGAGAGCACCTCGTTCACACCGAGGGGGTCACAGGTTCAATCCCTGTCGCATCCACCATTTTCCTCAGCCTTCGACCTCCCCGAAAACCCGACGAAAGCTGGCTTTCAGCGCCGCGTCGGCGTCCTCCATGGTGACCGGGACGCCGAGATCGACCAGGCTGGTTACGCCATGCTGGGTGATGCCGCAGGGCACGATGCCGCCGAAATGGTCAAGATCCGGCTCCACGTTCAGGCTGATCCCGTGAAAGCTGACCCACTTGCGCACCTTGACGCCGATGGCGGCGATCTTGTCGTCGCGGCTCCAGCCTGGCCCCTTTCGTTCGACCCAGACGCCGATACGGCCTTCGCGGATTCCCGCATTGACCGCGAACACGTCCAACGCCCCAATGATCCAGGCCTCCAACCCGCGTACGAAACCGCGCACGTCGCGACCGCGATGAGTGAGGTCCAGCATAACGTAGGCCACCCGCTGGCCCGGCCCGTGATAGGTGAACTGGCCGCCGCGTCCCGTTCGGTGAACGGGGAACCGTTCGGGGGCCAAGAGGTCCCGGTCCCGCGCCGAGACCCCGGCCGTGTACAGCGGTGGGTGCTCCAGCAGCCAGACCCGCTCGGACGCCTCTCCAGCGGCGATAGCGGCTACCCGCGCCTCCATCTCGGCCACCGCGTCTTCGTAGTCGACATAGCCGGGCGTTATGACCCATTCGACCGCGCGACCGTCGGGACGAATCAGGGGGGAAATGGCGGCGCTTAACGGCTCGGCAAGCATGACCCGTCCAATGTGACCCCGAGGGCCGCCAATGCAAGATCAGCCGTCAGTACCCTCCAGCGTATCCGGAGTTTCCATGAGCCAGGTCGAGGCCGTCAACGTCGAGCTGTCCGTGGTGCTCGGCCGGTCCGTGCTGCCCATGTCCCAGCTGCTCAAGATGGGCCGGGGCGCCGTCATTCCGCTGGACGCCACCGAGCACGACGAGGTCTGGATCCTGGCCAACAACCATCCGGTGGCGCGTGGCCAGATCGAGATCCGCGAGGACCGCATCGCCATCACCGTGACGCGCGCCGCAGACGTCTACGACTTCATGGCTGGATCGGCCTAGATTCCCGCTGCCTTGACGCCCTCGGGTGTTTCCGCATCGGGATCGCCCGGCAGCCAGGCGACCTTCCCGTCGTAGATGTCTCGGTTCAGCACGCCTTCTTCGCGCGCGACAAGAACGGGCACCAGCATCTGGCCCGTGACGTTGGTCATGGTGCGGATCATGTCGACGATGCGGTCCACCGCCACGATATAGCCGATGCCCTCCAGCGGCAGGCCCGCCGTCGACAGAGTCAGCGTCAGCATGACGATGGAGGTGCCCGGCACCCCCGCCGTCCCGAGCGACCCCAGCACCGCCGTCAGGCCGATCAGGACATACTGGGTCAGGGTCAGCTCGATGCCGAAGTACTGGGCGATGAAGATCGAGGCGATGGCCGGATAGATGGCCCCGCACCCGTCCATCTTGACGTTGGCCCCCAGCGGCACGGCGAACGCCGCATAGGCCTGGGGCACGCCCAGCCGCTCGACCGTCTGGCGCAGCGTGATGGGCAGGGTACCCAGCGACGACTGGGTCGCGAACGCCGTCTGCTGGGCCGCGAAGGCGCCCTTGAAGAAGGAGACCACTTTCAGGCCATGCGCTTTAAGCAGCGCCGGATAGACCACGAAGATGTGGAACAGGCAGGCGGCGTAGATGGCGATCACGAACTTGCCGAGCGGCAGCAGGGCCTCCCACCCATAGCCCCCCACGACCGCGCCGATCAGGCCGAACACGCCGATGGGCGTCAGCTGGATCACCCAGCGGGTGATGCGGAACACGACCGCCGCGCCCTCGTCGACGAAGCGCCGCGCGGTCTGCGCCCGGTCGCCCAGGGCCACCAGCGCTGCGCCCACCAGGGCCGAGAAGAAGATGATCTGCAGCACCTTGCCCTCGGCGAGCGCCGCGAAGGGATTGGTCGGCACGATGCCGATCAGCACCTCCAGCGGCGTCGGGATCTCGCGCTCTCGAACCTCGCCCAGCGGCAGATTGGCCAGTCCTGCCCCCGGGTCGATCAGATGCCCGAAGGCGAGGCCCACCAGCACCGCGAGGAGCGAGGTCAGGGCGAACCAGACGACGGTCCGGATTGCCAGCCGCACGGCCCCGGTCCCTTCGCCCAGCTTGGCGATCGAGCTGGCAATGGTGAACAGCACCAGCGGCGCCACCACCATGCGGATGAGGTTCAGATAGACATCGCCGATCGGCTCCAGCCAAATCGTCGCCTGCTCCTGCAGGATCAGGCCGGCTATGATGCCCAGCACGAAGCCGGCGGCGGTGCGCTGCCAAAGCGGTATGGCGAAGAACTTCTGGAGCATCTGTTACCGGCGAGGGGAAGGGCCAGAACATCGTCGTGCGGCCGCCCGTCGGCAACGGCCTCAAGGGGCGGTGATGATCCAGTTCTTCTGCCGCAGAGTTTAGCGCCGCTAAAGTGTCATTCCGCCATTGCCTTCAGCACATAGTGATCGACCACCAGCATGTCGATCGCCTCCTCGACGTCCTCGAAGGCGTCGACGATGACGTCGGGCTCCAGATCTTCCATCGGCGTCGGCGTATAGCCGAAGGTCACGCCGATGACCGGCGCCCCTGCGTCCCGCGCCGTGCCGATGTCTGGGGCCGCGTCGCCGACCATGATGGCGCGGGCCGGATCGCCGCCGACCGATGTCACCGCCTCCATAAAGTGCGCGCCCGAGGGCTTTCTGGCGCTCACTCTGTCCGGGCCCACGATGGCGGCGAAGTGGCGGGTCAGGTCGATTTTGCCCAGCAGCAGCTCCGACAGGTCCGACCGCTTGTTTGTCACGACCACCAGCGTCGCGCCGCGCGCCGCCAGCCGCTCCAGCGTCTCGACCACGCCGTCGAACGGCACCGAATGGTCGGCGATGTGTTCGATGTAGTCGGCCAGAAAGCCCTCAAGCAGGGCCGGATCGCGGGCGTCCTCGGCCGAGGCCCCAGCGCGCTCGAAGCCATGCACCAGCAATGCGGTCGCGCCCGCGCCGATCAGGTCCCGCGCCCCCTCGACCGGGCAGTGCGGCAGGCCCTTCAGCGTCAACATTCGGTTCAATGTGCCGATGAGGTCTTCGTGGGTCTCCACCAGGGTGCCGTCGAGGTCGAAGCCGATCGTCCAGCCGATCAGGTCCTGTTCGATCATCGCCGTCTCTCCCGTCGCGTCCGCCGATGGGCTAGACCGCCGTGGTGACTAGCCGCCGGATCGATTCATGACCAGCCACTCGACACGACGGGCCGCCGTCATCCTCGCCGCCGGCCAGGGCACGCGCATGAAGTCGCCCCTGCCCAAGGTGCTGCACCCCGTCGGCCACCGCGCCATGCTGGACCACGCCATCGACGCCGCCGAGGGCCTGGGCTGCGAGCGCATCGTCGTGGTCGTCGGCAACCACTCGCCCGAGGTCCGCGCCCATGTCGAGAAGCGGCTCGGTGCCGACGCCATCGCCGTCCAGGACCCGCCGCTCGGCACCGGCCACGCCGTCCGCGCGGCTGAGAGCCTGCTCGCCGATTTCGATGGCGAGGTGGTCGTTACCTACGGTGATGTGCCCTTGCTGCGCGCCGCCGACATCGCGCCGGTCTTCGGCGGTGGCGGCGTCACGGTGATTGGCTTCGAGGCTCGCGATCCCGGTGCCTACGGCCGGCTGGTCATGGACGGCGACGTGCTCGCCACCATCACCGAGGCCAAGGAAGCCTCGCCCGAGGTTCTGGCGCTCACCACCTGCAACTCCGGCGTCATGGCCGCGCCGGCGCACCTGTTGTTCGACCTTCTGGCCTTGGTCACGAACCAGAACGCCAAGGGCGAATACTATCTGACCGACGTCGTCGCCCTCGCGCGCGGGCAGGGGGTGCCGACTCGCGCGGTCATGGCGTCCGAGGACGCCGTCATGGGCGTCAATGCCCAGGCCGAACTCGCCCAGGCCGAGGCCCTGTTCCAGCGGGTCCAGCGCGAGACCTTCCTCGCCGCCGGCGTGACCATGAGCGCGCCCGACACGGTCCACTTTGCCTGGGACACCCAGGTCGGAGCCGGCACGGTCATCGAGCCTTTCGTGGTCTTCGGCCCGGGCGCGAAGATCGCCGAGAACGTTCGCATCCGCAGTTTCTCGCACATCGAAGGCGCGACGGTCGCCTCGGGCGCCGAGGTCGGGCCCTACGCCCGCCTGCGCCCCGGCGCGGACCTGGGCGAAGACGTCAGGGTCGGCAACTTCGTCGAAGTGAAGGCCGTCCGCATGGACAAGGGCGCCAAGGCCAATCACCTGGCTTATCTGGGCGACGGCTCGGTCGGGGCGGGCGCGAACGTCGGCGCGGGCACGATCTTCTGCAACTACGACGGCTTCAACAAGGCGCGCACGGAGGTGGGCGAGGGGGCCTTCATCGGCTCCAACAGTTCGCTCGTGGCGCCGGTTTCGATCGGAGCAGGGGCCCTTGTGGGGTCGGGCTCGGTCATCACCAAGGACGTGCCGGCGGATGCGCTGGCTTTCGGTCGCGCGCGCCAGATCAGCAAGGAGGGCGGAGGGGCCGCTTTCCGCGAAAAAGCTCGGGCGAAGAAGGAGTCGAAGCAGTGATCCCTCTCCCAGCAGGAGAGGGCTTGAGGCTCGGAGAGCGCAGCGATCCGCCAAGCCGAAAGGGTAAGGGGTTTCCCTCTCACCGGCTCGCACCGTACCCCCTCACCCTTTCGCGCAAGTCCGATCGCCTCCGGCTCTCGGGCGCTCAAGCCCTCTCCTGCTGGGAGAGGGATCAATGAGCGACCTCCAAAAGCAGCTCGCTGGCGAGGCCGCCGCCCTGCGCATCGAGCCTGGCATGGTCGTCGGCCTCGGAACCGGCTCCACCGCCGCCTGGTTCGTCAAGGCGCTGGCCGCTCGCAAGCTGTCAGACCTCCGCTGCGTCCCCACCTCGGAGAGAACCGCCGACCTCGCCCGCGAGCTCGGCTTACCGATCGCTGCTCTGGACGACGTCTCTCGCATCGATCTGACCGTCGACGGGGCCGACGAGGTCGGGCCGGGGCTGGCCCTCATCAAGGGCGGCGGCGCGGCCCTGCTGCGCGAGAAGCTGGTGTGGGAGGCGTCCAATCGCTGCATCGTCATAGCAGACAGCGCCAAGGTGGTGCCGGTGCTGGGCGCCTTTCCCCTGCCGATCGAGGTGGTCGCCTTCGGCCACCGCTCGACCGCCAACCGCATCATGGACGTCCTGACCGACCACGACATCGCCATGCCCGCGCGCCTGCGCCAGGCCGATCGCGGCGTCGTCCGGACCGACGGTGGCAATGTCATCTACGATGCGAAGTGCCAGGCCATCCACGACCCGGTCCGCCTCGCCGACGACCTGAAGCTGATCACCGGCGTGGTCGAGCACGGCCTGTTCCTCGACCTCGCCGACGAGGCCATCATCGGCGAAGACAAGGGCGTGAGAACTCTCGTCCCGTAAGGTGTCAGAGGTCGTCGAGCCGTTTGAGTCGCGCCCTTAGCCTCGGGCCCACGAAGTCCAGGAAGGCCCGCAGCTTCAAAGGCACCAGTGTAGGCCCGGTGTGGACCAGATGGATGGGAGCGGTATCGAGCGCGAAGTCCGCCAGCAGCCTGACAAGCCGACCCTCACGGATCTCGGGCTCGGCCTGATAGGACATCAGGCGCGCGACCCCTAGCCCCGCATTGGCCGCGTCGATCACCGCATCCGCCGTGTTTCCGGAAAAGCGCGGACGGATATCGATCATCCGCGCCTGTCGGCCCATCCCGAACGGCCAGGTTCGATACGGCTGAAGACCTTCAAACGCGATGCAGTCATGCTGTCGCAGAGATTCTGGCGTCTCCGGGTATCCCCGACGGGCCAGATAGTCGGGGCTGGCGCAGATCAGCCAGCGCGCCTGGCCCAGGGTCTGGGCGACCAGACCACTGTCGGGCAAGGCTCCGATACGAACGGCGACGTCGACGCCGGCGTCGACCAGATCGATCACCTGATCGGACAACACAACCCGGACGTTTACTTCGGGATAGGCCGCCAGGAACTCCAGCACCGTGGGCGTCAGATGGCGCTTGCCAAACATCAGCGAGGCCGTGACCAGCAGGTCGCCCCTTGGCGTCTGATACTCACCGGCTGCTGCGCGCTCTGCATCACCCAGGTCTTCAAGAAGTCGACGGCCGGCCACGGCGAAGGCCCGTCCTGCGTCGGTCAGCAAGACCTTCCGGCTGGTCCGGACCAACAGCTGTGTCCCCAGATGGGCTTCCAGGTCAGAGACCCTGCGGCTGAGCGTCGGGAGTGGTATCTCCAGTCGACGGGACGCCGCTGAAAGGCTGCCACCGTCAACGGCCGCCAGAAAGGCCCTGATTGCCTCGAACCGGTCCATTCAGCCTCTCAATAAACAAAAGGAAGCTTATCGTTTCTGCCTGATGTTTCGAGAAAGTGGAAGGACCAGATGGGTCAGGTGCCGGGACGACCTCCGGCCTTTACCCAAGCTCTGGAGACTTCAATGTCCACCCGCTTCCAAACCGTCGATGTCGACGGGACCGCAATCTTCTATCGCGAGGCCGGATCGCGCGAGCGACCGACGCTGCTCCTGCTGCACGGCTTTCCCACCGCAGGTCACATGTTCCGGGACCTCATTCCGGTTCTGCAGGACCGCTTTCATGTCGTCGCGCCGGATCTGCCGGGCTTCGGTAACTCGGCCATGCCGAGCCGTGAGGCCTTCGACTACACCTTCGACAATCTGGCGACCGTGATCGACCGCTTCACCGAGGTGATCGGCCTGGATCGCTTCGCCCTCTATGTCTTCGACTATGGCGCGCCTGTGGGTCTGCGCATCGCGGCCCGCCACCCGGAGCGGATCACCGCCATCATCTCCCAGAGCGGCAACACCTATCTGGAAGGTGTCTCCGAGGCGTTCAATCCGGTTCAGGCCTACTGGGCCGATCCCAGCCCGGCAAACAGAGCCGCCCTGCGCGGGTTCCTCGCCCCGGAAACGACCCTGTTCCAGTACACCCATGGCGTCAGCGACCCCACGCAGGTCTCGCCGGACGGCCGCAACCTCGACGACTTCTATCTCGCCCGGCCGGGGGCTGACGAGGTTCAGCTGGACCTGCTTCTGGACTATGCCTCGAACGTGGCCGCCTATGGTGACTTCCAGGCCTATTTCCGGGCGCACCAGCCGCCGCTGCTCGCGGCCTGGGGCCGCAACGACCCCTTCTTCCTGCCCGCCGGCGCCGAAGCATTTCGTCGCGATCTTCCCGCGGCTGAAATCCGCTTCTTCGACACGGGGCATTTCGCGCTGGAAACCCACGCCGAAGAGATCGGCCGTACGATCATCGACTTCCTCGACCGCGTGCTGGTCTGAATGCGACCGCGTGGTCGTCACGACGGCTCTCCCCCGCGAGAGCCGTCGTGATGGCACGACCCTGTTCCTTCAGCCGAACGCCAGCTTCGCCGACGCGATCAGCAGCACCACCCCCAGCGCCTGAAGCAGCCTCGGCCCGCTCAGCCGTCGGATGCCGATGAATGTTCCGACCACCGCCCCGATCGCGACCGCCAGCACGAACCACGGCAGCTCCGTCGGCAGCCGCCCCACGGTGGTCAGGCTGCCCAGCAACCCCGAGATCGACACGCACAGAATGAAGGCCGACGACACGCCGGACGTCTTTTGCGGCGTCTCCCATCCCATCAGCAGGATCAGCGGGCTCAGGAAGATGCCCCCGCCGGTCCCCGTCAGCCCCGACAGCGTCCCGATCGCTCCGCCGGCCAGCAATCGCAGCCCCGTGTGCGGCGGCTTCGGATCGCTCAACGCCTGAATCTGGCGCGGCCATAGCAGCCTGAGGGCCGCCAGGAACAGCACAACCGCCACCACCGGCCGATAGAGCTCCGGCGGCAGCGGAAACCGCCCGGCGATGAAGGCGCAAGGGATCGCCGCGATCACGAACGGCAGCAGCAGCGACAGGTTGAACCGCCCGGCGCGCACGTATCGGAACGTCGCATAGCTGGCCACCAGCACGTTCAGCACCAGCGCCGTCGGCCGCATCACCTCCGGCTCCACCGCGAACAGGGCCATGATCGCCAGATAAGCCGAGGCCCCCGCATGCCCGACCGATGTGTAGAGCGCCGCCCCCAGCCCCATCAGGACCGCGATCATCAGGATGGTCGTCGGCTCCACGCGGGCTCCTCTGTTGGGCTCGAGTTTGCGGGCGGAACCAAACTGCGTCGATTCCTCGCCCCGGTCTTCGCTGCCGCACCGCTCACGGTTTCTCCGTCGCAAGCGACGTCCCCGTCTTGCTGCCAGGCGCCATTATGCCTACCTCAACGCGCCTACGGAGGTTCGCCGAAACGGCGGATTTCAGACATTTCAGACGATTCAGACGCTGTTTCGATGACGGCGCGGGGCCCCCGATGACGACCTACGACTACGACCTCTTCGTCATCGGCGCGGGCTCCGGCGGCGTCCGCGCGGCACGTCTCACGGCCCTGTCCGGCAAGCGTGTGGCGGTCGCCGAGGAACACCGCGTCGGCGGCACCTGCGTGATCCGGGGCTGTGTGCCCAAGAAGTTCATGGTCATGGCCTCGGACTTCGCCCACAGCTTCGAGATCGCCGAGGGCTATGGCTGGACGGTGGAGGCCAGCTTCGACTGGCCGAAGTTCATCGAGACCAAGGACGTCGAGATCGCCCGCCTGTCGGGTCTCTACGTCGCCAATCTGGGCAAGGCCGGCGTTGAGCTGATCCACGGCCGCGCCGTGCTGAAGGACGCCCACACCGTCGCCATCGCGGGCAAGGGTGAGGACGGTGGCGATCTGATCGTCACCGCCGAGCATATCCTGATCGCCACGGGCGGCCGTCCCTGGTTGCCGACCGAGATTCCCGGCATCGAACACGCCATTACCTCGGAAGAGGCCTTCCACCTGCCGGAACTGCCCGAGCGCATTCTGATCGCGGGCGGCGGCTACATCGCCGTGGAGTTCGCCGGCATCTTCGCGGGGCTCGGCGTCGAGACGACGCTCGTTTATCGCGGCCCTAACATCCTGCGCGGCTTCGACGACGACGTCCGCGCCCACCTGGCGGCCGAGATCGACAAGCGGGGCATCAAGGTCATCCTCGGCTGCCAGCACACCGAGATCCGCAAGACCGAAACGGGCCTTCTCAACGTGCTCGAGAACGGCATGGAGCTGGAAACCGACATCGTCATGTTCGCCACCGGCCGCGCGCCCCACGTCAAGGGCCTGGGCCTGGAGACGGCGGGCGTGGAGCTGAACGACAAGGGCGCGATCAGGGTCGATGCATTCTCCAAGACGACAGCGGACAACATCTGGGCCATCGGCGACGTCACCGACCGGATGAACCTGACGCCCGTCGCCATCCGCGAGGCTGTGGCCTTCCACGAGACGGTCTATCGCGACAACCCCCAGGCCTTCGACTACGAGGCGGTCGCCACGGCGGTCTTCAGCCAGCCGCCGGTCGGCGTCGTCGGCCTGACGGAGCATGAGGCCCGTCGCGCATGTGCCGGCGAGGTCGACGTGTATGTGACCCGCTTCCGGCCGATGAAGTACGCCTTCACGGGCTCTGACGAGCGCATGCTGATGAAGCTGGTCGTCGACGCCACGACCGACCGCGTCGTCGGTGCCCACATCGTCGGCCCCGAGGCACCCGAGATGATCCAGCTCGCCGCCATCGCCGTGAAGGCCGGCCTTACAAAGGCCCAGTGGGACGCCACCTGCGCGGTCCACCCCACCATGGCCGAGGAACTGGTGACGTTGAAAGTCAAGCAGACGCCGGAGACGAACGCGGGGTGAGCGCGACGCCGGGTTCATTGTTTCGCAGGCGCGAGAAGCCTATTCTATTCCCATGAGTACGCGCTGGACGCCTGAGAGCTGGAGAACCAAGACCGCCCTGCATATGCCGGCGGACTATCCGGACGCGCGTGCCCTGACGGCCGTCGAGGACGAACTGCGCGCGCTTCCGCCGCTCGTCTTCGCCGGCGAGGCGCGTCGGCTTAAGGACCGGCTGGCGGCGGTGGAGGCGGGGGACGCCTTCCTGCTGCAGGGCGGCGACTGCGCCGAGAGCTTTAAGGAGTTCTCGACCGACAACATCCGCGACACCTTCCGCCTGATGCTGCAGATGGCCGTGGTCCTCACCTTCGCGGGCCGCAAGCCCGTGGTGAAGGTCGGCCGCATCGCCGGTCAGTTCGCCAAGCCCCGTTCGGCTCCAATCGAGACGATCGACGGGGTCACCCTGCCCAGCTATCGCGGCGACAACATCAATGGCTCGGCCTTCACGCCCGAGGAGCGGACGCCCGATCCGCAGCGCCTGCTCAGAGCCTACAATCAGTCGGCGTCGACGCTGAACCTGCTGCGCGCCTTCGCCGGCGGCGGCTATGCTGACCTGTACAACATCCACCGCTGGACCCAAGGTTTCGCGGATCAGGGCATCGGCACCCAGTATCGCGAGTTGGCCGACAAGATCGCCGAGGCTCTCGCCTTCATGGAGGCCGTCGGCGTCACGCCCGAGACCCATCCGGACCTCAGCCGCGTCGAAGTCTTCACCTCGCATGAGGCCCTGCTGCTCAACGTCGAGAGCGCCCTGACCCGCCTGGACGGCGCGACCGGCGAATGGTTCGACACCTCGGCTCACATGCTGTGGATCGGCGAGAGGACCCGTCAGCTGGACGGTGCTCACGTGGAGTTCATGCGCGGCATCAAGAACCCGATCGGCGTCAAGTGCGGGCCGACGATGGAGGCGGACGACCTGCTGCCCCTGATCGACGGGCTGAACCCCGACAACACGCCCGGTCGCCTGACGCTGATCGGCCGGTTCGGTCATGACAAGGTCCACGACCGCCTGCCGCGCCTGATGAAGGCGGTGAAGGCCCACGGCAAGCGGGTCATCTGGTCGATCGACCCTATGCACGGCAACACCCTGATGGCGCAGAGCGGCTACAAGACTCGCCCCTTCGACCGCATCATCGGCGAGGTGAAGGGATTCATCGACGTGGCCGAGGCCGAGGGCGTCCACCCCGGCGGTGTGCATCTGGAGATGACGGGCCAGAACGTCACCGAATGCATCGGCGGGGCCCAGGCGGTCACCGAGGACGATCTGTCCAGCCGCTACCATACCCACTGCGACCCGCGACTGAACGCGGATCAGGCTCTAGAACTGGCCTTCCTGATTGCCGAACGGCTCAAGACCGGCCGCCTGGCGCGCGCGGCGGCGGCGTGATCACGGACGGCATCGGCCGTCCGGACGGGGACAGGAGGGCAGGGCGCACGGCCTTTCAAGGCGCGTCCGGTGCTTTCAGCCACGAGGCTTGCGTTGAACTCCGCCCCTGGGACGAGCACGTCCCGTTTGAGACGTTCGCCGACGCCATTCAGGCCGTGAAATCCGGCCTGTGCGACTGCGCCCTCATCCCGGTCGAGAACTCCACAATCGGCGTGGTCGAGCCCGCCGCCACCTTGGTGGCCGAGTCCGGACTGCCGGTCGTGGCCGAGGTCTGGCGCAAGATCCAGATCGCCCTGATGGCCGTTCCTGGCACCGACATGGGCCACCTCCGCACCGTCCACAGCCACCCTGTGGCGCTTCGCCAGTGCATGGCCAAGATCGCCGCGCTTGGCCTGGACGTGGTCGAGGCCTTCGACACCGCCGGCGCCGCGCGCGAAGTCTCCGAACTCGGCGACCGCACCCGCGCCGCCTTGGCCCCGGTCGCTGCGGCGGAGGTTTACGGCCTGTCGATTCTGCGCAACGATCTTCAGGATTCGGACGGCAACCGCACGCGGTTTGTCCTCCTGGCGCGCGAAGCGGGTTGACGACGCACGATCATTGCGTGTCTTAAGGCGACACGGATCGCTGTTGGTCCGCGAACCGAGCCCGATCATGTCCCCGCGCGCTTGCCTCTCGACACTCTCGCCCCGTTCGCGCGCGGCCGGCACCTTCTATTTCGGCTATCGCTTCTACGGCTTTCGATACGCCGGCTGAGGCCAGGCGCGCTTCTCGCACCTGACACCCTCGCCGGCGACCGCCCTGGACCAGGGCGGCGGCGCACCCACGCACCCCTCATATCGAAATGCACCCGTTGAAAGCTCACCCGTCATGCCGAAATCGAACCTGCAGCAAGTCTGGCCCCAAATGAATCCCGAGGACCTGTCGCCCGAGCAGATGGCGCTGGCCGCCCTCCGTCACGAGATTGATCTGATCGACGACGAGATGTTGGTCCTGTTCCAGAAGCGCCTCGCCATCGCCGCCAAGGTGGGCCTGGCGAAAGACGCTCCCCACGGCCCACACACCAAGCTGCGCCCTGACCGCGAGCAGACTGTCCTGTCGCGCGTCCTGTCCAAAGCTAAGCCCGAAAACGCCACAGCGGTCGAAGGTCTTTGGCGCGAGATCGTCGGCTGGGGTCTGGCCCAGCAGGGCCAGCTCCAGGTCCAGGTCTGGGCCCCGGTCGATCCTACCCGCGCCTTCGACGGCGCGCGTCACCGCTTCGGCACGGCCGCCGCCATCCGCATGGTCCGCGATCCTCAGCTCGCGCTCGCCTTCGCCGCCGAGGGCAAGGGCGTGGCCGTCCTGGCGGTCAACACCGACGATCCCTGGTGGGTCGGCCTGCGCCGCGACTGGTCCAGCCTGAGCGTCTTCGACGGCTTCGGTCAGGCGGGCGGTCAGCCCAGCTCACTCGCTGTCGGCAAGATCGATCCCGCCGCCCTACCCATGGGTCGCAGCGTCATCGTGACGGCGGGAGGCGACGCGGGCGACGGCGGCGGCGCGCGCCGCTGGGGCCTGAACACCCATCATGGCTGGACCCTCGCCCTAACGGATGCCCGTCTCACCCCCGGCGACGCCGAGGGCTGCGTCGGCGCGATCGCCTAGGCTACAGGGGCGGGCTGGACGGCGGGAGCGGGCGGCGTTGCGCCCGGCGGCAGGGGCTCTGGTGCCTGCTCGCCCGCTTCGCCCGGCAGCTGTCGGATGTAGCGATAGACCGCCCGTTTGTCGGTCTCCGACATCGCCCTCACGCTCGGCCACGGCATGGGCGGCAGGCTGGAGCCGGTTGTCAGCAGTTCGACCCACTGGTCCTCGCTCAGCCGCTGCGTCGTCAAGCGCAGGTTCTTGCCGTAGGTCGTGCCCCATGGCCCGGTGTGGCCTTCGGTCGAGCCCTTCAGCCAATCGGCTTCCGGCGGCTGGGCCCCGTTCGTCGCCGCGTACTGCGAGGTGTGGCAGTCGTTGCAGCCGCCGACTAGCACCAGATAGCGCCCCGCCTCGATGTCGCTGGCGGCCAGCACCATCGGCGTCGTGCCTGCCTCTGCCGTCGCGGTGACCGTCTTGGTGACGCTGCCGTCACACGCCGCCAGCAGCATCACCAAGCTTGCACAGGCGAGCGCCGTCATCGATCGATTCATTCGAAAGTCCCCCGTTATCCCAGCTTCAGGGAAGAGGAGTCTCCGTCCTTGGTCAAGCTGGACCGGAATCGCCTATGGTCTGGGCGACGCTTTGCGGGGCCGGCATGAACACGACCGAGATCTTCCTCACCGCGATGCTGATCATCTTCAGCGTCCCCTATCTGGTGTGGCGGCTGTTCCGCACGGATCACTATGCCCCTCTCGTGGTGGTCCAGATCATCGGTGGCATCCTGCTGGGGCCCGGCGTTCTGGGTGCGGTGTTTCCCGACTACTACGCCTTCGTCTTCCGGCCGGAGGTCATCCAGTCCCTGAACGGCGTCGCCTGGTGGGCGGTGATGATCTTCGTCTGGCTGGCGGGTATAGAGCTCGACCTCAAGGCCGCCTGGGCGAACCGCGCCGAGACCGGCGTCACGGCGGGTCTGGCGCTGATCACGCCGCTCCTGTTTGGCTGTGTGGCCGCCGCCGTGCTGCTTCAGTTCTCCGGCTGGGTCGGAGAGCGGGGCCAGACTTGGCAGGTGCTGGCGGGCATGAGCATGGCCTGCGCCGTCACCGCCCTGCCGATCCTCGTCCTGTTCCTCGACAAGCTGGGCGTGCTCCGAAGCGACCTCGGCCAGCGCGTCCTGCGCTACGCCAGCCTGGACGACATCGCCATCTGGGGCGTGCTGGCGCTCATCATCCTAGATTGGGACCGACTGGGACGTCAGGCCGCCTTCCTGGTCGGCTTTCCGATCGCGTCGATCGCCATACGCGCGCTGATGCGGCGTATCCCCGAGGTGGACCGCTGGTACGTCGGCCTGATCTGGCTGGCGGCGATGGGTCTCGTCGGCGACTGGGCGGGGCTCCACTACATGGTCGGCGCCTTCCTCGCGGGCGTCGTGCTGGACAAGGACCTGTTCGATGAGAAGCAGATGGACAGCTTCCGCCACATCGTCCTGATGACCATCATGCCGGTCTTCTTCCTGTCGACGGGCCTGCGCACCCAGTGGGACGTGGGTGGGCTGACGGTGTTCGGTGCAGCGGCCTTGCTGCTGGTCGCGGCGGTCGCCGGCAAGCTGGCGGGCGTTCACCTCGCCGGTCGCTTCCTAAGGTGGCCGAAGGGGGAGGCGGGCGTGATCGGATGGCTGCTGCAGACCAAGGCGCTCATCATGATCATCTTCGCCAACATCCTGCTGGACAAGGCGATCATCACCAACGAGACCTTCACGGCGCTGCTGCTGATGGCCGTCGGATCGACGATGCTGACCATTCCGATGGTGAAGCCAAGGCTGGCGCGGCTGGTGGCGTCCTAAACCGTCATGTTGTCGATCAGCCGCGTCTTGCCCAGCCAGGCGGCGGCTAGGATCCGCGCCGGCGCATCAACAATCCCATTTGGAAACACCGCGAGGTCCTCGGCCCGACGCACGGCGACGTAGTCGACCCGTTCGAACCCGGCCCTCAGCAGCTCGGCGTAGGCCTCGCGCTCCACCGCCGCCAACGGGCGTTTGTCCGCTGCCTTCACCGCCGCTTCGGCAACCACTCCGTTCAGTCGCCGCGCCACCGCCAGCTCGGCCTCGGACAGGTAGGCGTTCCGCGACGACAGGGCCAAGCCGTGCCCGTCCCGCTCGGTTGGCGAGCCGACGATCTCGGTCGAGATGTCGAGATCCCTCGCCATCCGCCGCACGACCAGCAGCTGCTGATAGTCCTTCTCCCCGAACACGGCGACGTCGGCCTGCACCTGGTTCAGCAGCTTGGCCACCACCACCGCCACCCCGCCGAAGAAGTGGGGCCGGAAGTCCGTCTCTAGCCCCTGGGACGGACCACCGACAGCGACCGTCGTCGAGAAACCGTCCGGATACATCTCCTCGACCGTCGGCGCGAACAGCAGGTGACACCCCGAGCCCGCCAGAAGCTCGGCGTCCTGCGCCTCCCGCCTCGGATAGGTGCCCAGATCCTCGTGCGCTGCGAACTGGGTCGGATTGACGAAGACGCTCGCGACCACCCGATCCGCCCGCCGCCCCGCTTCGCGCACCAGCGTCAGATGACCCCCGTGCAGCGCCCCCATCGTCGGCACGAAAGCCACGTTCATTCCCTGCCGCCGCCACTCGCGCACGGTGTCCCGCAACTTCGCGACGGTTCGCGCGATAGGCAAGGGAGGATGATCGCTCATGCTTACCGGATTAACCTTGCCATTTAAGCGTGTTCGTTCGCCGGGCCTTGAGAGGTCGTCGGCTAAGGTCGTGCTTATGACGCCCGGCAGAATGCTCCGTCCAGTCCTGATCGTCCTCCTGGGCCTGTCGACCGCCTCCTGCGGCTTCGTCGAGAGCGATCCCAACCGGTTCGAGAACATGGCCCGGTCCATCGCCGAGATCCCGCTGGTTGGTGACGCGCCGGCCACAGCCGCCGAGGCCGGCTTGCGTCCCGCCTTCGTCACCGCCGAACAGGTGGCCGAACCCGGAGCCTTGCGCGTCGAGGTCCTCGACCCACACGCCCTTTGGGACGCCCGCGACGCCGGTCTGCGCGGCGCGGTCGAGCGGGCCGCCCCGGCCGTGGTCCAGGCCGCCGCTCCTGCCGTGACCCGCGCGGTGGTCCAGGAGGTCTCCCGTTCCGCCGACGAACTCCGCCCGCAGGCCGTGCTTCAGACGCTTCAACTTGGAGCCTTCTCCAGCCCCGCCGCCGCGCGCGAGGCCTGGACCCGCATCGCTGTCGCCGGTGAGACGGTTTCGGCCCTCACTCCGGCCTTCGAATCCGTGGAAGTCGATGGCCGCACCCTGATCCGGCTGAAGGTCGTCGCCCCCGCCGATGCCGCCCGCGCTGTCTGCCGAGCCGCTGATGCGGCCGACCTGGGCTGTCTGCGCCGGGGGTAGTCCCCAACCTTCGCTTAACCTTTCGTTGACGTCCGGCCCCCGCCCCGCGAGTTTGCCGATATCAGGCGGCGCGCGCTGAGTCGGCCGCCCTCAACGGAACGGAACATGACGCAGCCTCGGGTCATCGTCGTCGGCAATGAAAAGGGCGGGGCGGGCAAGTCCACGCTCGCCATCCACATCGTCTGCGGCCTGCTGCACGCGGGCCATCGCGTCGCCATTCTGGACCTCGATCTGCGCCAACGGTCGATGAGCCACTTCTTCTCCCACCGCGCCGCCTGGACGGCCGCCAACAGCGTCGTCCTGCCCATGCCGTCCGAGCCCGATCTCGGCGACGGCAAGGCCCTTGCCCGCGCCGACGAGGCCGAGCAGATCGCTCGCTTCGAGGCTGCCTTCGCCGAGGCCGTCGGCACGGGCGCCGAGGTCGTCCTGATCGATACGCCCGGCGGCGACACGCCGCTATCGCGCGCAGCCCACGCCCGCGCCGACCAGATCGTCACGCCGATGAACGACAGCTTCGTCGACTTCGACATGCTGGGCACGGTCGATCCGGTGACGCTGGAGCTGCTCAAGCCTTCGACCTATTCCGAGAGCGTCTGGGAGGCGCGAAAGCACCGCGCAATCAAGGAAGGCCGTCACGCCGCCATCGACTGGATCGTGGTCATCAACCGCATGGCCGTGGCCGAGGCCAGGAACCGTCGTCGTCTGGAAGAGCGCATTTTGAAACTGGCCAAGCGCGTGGGCTTCCGTGTCGGTCCCGGCCTGCGCGACCGGGTGATCTACCGCGAGCTCTTCCCCTTCGGCCTGACGGTGGCGGATCTCTCTAACGAAGTCCGGCCCGTCGCCGTCTCTCTCGCCCACGTCGCGGCCCGTCAGGAGATGCGCAACCTTATGCAGGCCCTGGGGCTAGAGGACGTCAGCCTGCCCGCCCTCGACGCCGCCGCCTGATCGGATAAGCGCATGGGCCTGATTTGGCTCGTGTTGGCGGGCATCGCGGTCTGGGCCCTGGTCCGTCTGGGTCGCCAGACGGAGGGCCCGCGACGGGGCCAGTGGCGTGTGGCGGCGACACTGATATCCGCGGCCCTGCTGGGCGGTGGGGTGCTGGCTCTTTCTCGTGGTGTCTGGATCACGGGGGTGGGGCTTTGCGGAGCAGCCCTGTGGCTGACGTTGGCGTCGCGAATTCGCTCAGTTCCCGGGCGGTCGGAGGGTTTGAGTGAGGCCGAAGCCCGCAGCCTGCTTGGCGTCTCCGCCGAGGCAACGGCGCAGGACATCACCGCCGCCTGGCGTCGCCTGATGGCCCGCGCCCATCCAGACCAGGGCGGCACCCAGGGTCTGGCGGCGAAGCTTAACGCGGCCAAGGATCGGCTGTTGAAGCGATAGTCCCTTCTCCCCTCGCGGGAGAAGGTGGCCCGAAGGGTCGTATGAGGGGTGACACTCGCTGTGGGAACTCAGGTCCTTTGCGGCTGCCATCGCCTTTCACCCCTCATCCGACCTCGCTGCGCTTGGTCACCTTCTCCCGCAAGGGGAGATGGAAACCGCGTGGCTTCACGACCGCCTCATTCCCCCCTAAACCGGCCGCATGCCGAAGCTGACCTCCGCCGTCGATCCGAACAGCCCCGCGTTCAAGGCGCTTCACGCCCACAACACCGCCCTGACCGCCGACCTCCGCCAGCGCGTGGCGAAGACGGCGCGCGGCGGCTCGGACGCCAGCCGCGACCGCCACGTCGCGCGCGGCAAGCTGCTGCCGCGCGACCGGGTCGAACGTCTGCTGGACCCCGGCTCGCCTTTCCTGGAGATCGGTCAGCTGGCCGCCAACGGCATGTACGGGGACGAGGCTCCGGGCGCCGGCATGATCTGCGGCATCGGCCGGGTCTCGGGGCGTGAGGTCATGATCGTGGCCAACGACCCGACGGTGAAGGGCGGCGCCTACTTCCCCATGACGGTGAAGAAGCACCTCCGCGCCCAGGAGATCGCCGAACAGAACAACCTGCCCTGCGTCTATCTGGTCGACTCGGGCGGGGCGAACCTGCCGCACCAGGCCGAGGTGTTTCCCGACCGCGATCACTTCGGCCGCATCTTCTTCAACCAGGCGCGGATGAGCGCCCGCAACATCCCCCAGATCGCCTGCGTCATGGGCAGCTGCACCGCCGGCGGGGCCTATGTGCCCGCCATGTCTGACGAGACGGTGATCGTGCGCAATCAGGGCACCATCTTCCTGGCCGGCCCGCCGTTGGTGAAGGCCGCGACCGGCGAGGTCATCTCCGCCGAGGACCTGGGCGGGGCCGAGACGCATGGCAGGAAGTCCGGCGTGGTCGACTACGTCGCCGAGAACGACGAGCACGCGCTGGAGATCGTCCGCGACATCGTCGGCCATCTGAACACGGTCAAACGGGTTGTGCTGGACGTGCGCGAACCGCGCGAGCCGACGCTGGCGGCCGAGGAACTGTACGGCCTGATCCCCGACGACGTGCGGGCTCCTTATGACGTGCGCGAAGTCATCGCCCGGGTGGTCGATGGCTCGGAGTTCGAGGAGTTCAAGCCGCTGTACGGTGGGACCCTGGTCTGCGGTTTCGCCCGCATCTGGGGCTATCCGGTCGCCATCCTTGCTAACAACGGCGTGCTGTTCTCGGAGAGCGCGCTGAAGGGGGCGCACTTCATCGAACTGGCCTGCAAGCGGAAGATCCCGCTGGTCTTCCTGCAGAACATCAGTGGCTTCATGGTCGGCGGAAAGTACGAGGCCGGCGGGATCGCCAAGGACGGGGCCAAGCTGGTCACCGCCGTGGCCTCGGCCAATGTGCCCAAGTTCACCGTCCTGATCGGCGGCAGCTTCGGCGCCGGCAACTACGGCATGTGCGGCCGGGCCTATTCGCCGCGCTTCCTGTTCACCTGGCCCAACAGCCGGATCAGCGTGATGGGCGGCGAGCAGGCCGCGGCGGTGCTGGCCACCGTCCACCGCGACGCCGACAGCTGGACCCCGGAACAGGCCGAGGCCTTCAAGGCCCCGGTGCGCCAAAAATATGAGGACGAGGGCAATCCCTACTATGCGACCGCGCGTTTGTGGGACGACGGCATCATCGACCCGGCCCAGACGCGCGACGTTCTGGGCCTCGCCATCTCCGCCAGCCTCAATGCGCTCATAGCCGACACGACGTTTGGCGTGTTCAGGATGTGATTGGAGAATTCCCTATGACCGACCCCACCCAAGCCGACCTGAACGCCCTCGACGTCACCGATGCCGAGGCCGCGGAAATCAACGCCATCTCGCATCCTCTGCTGGCCGATCCGGCACCGGACGGGAACGACGATCTGGTCCGGATCGACTCGACCGCCGACGGCGTGGTCTTCATCACCATCAACCGTCCGGCCAAGAAGAACGCCTTCGACGCCGCCACGATCGCCGCGCTCCACGAGGCATTCGAGACCCTGCACGGGGCCGACCATGTGCGGGTCGTCTTCCTGCGCGGGGCGGGCGGGACGTTCAGCGCGGGGGCCGACCTGGGCTGGATGCGCGACGCCGTGGACTGGTCCGAGAGCGACAATCGCGATGACGCCATGGGCCTGGCGAAGATGCTGAAGGCCCTGCACGACATCCCGGCCCTGACGGTGGCCCTCGTCGAGGGGTCGGCCATGGGCGGCGGGGCGGGCATCGTCTGCGCCTGCGACATGGCGGTGGCGGTCGAGGGCAGCCGGTTCGCCTTTTCGGAGGTCAAGCTCGGCCTTATCCCAGCAACCATCGCCCCCTATGTGATCGAGGCCGTGGGCGCGCGCCGGGCGCGGCAGTTGTTCCTGACCGCCAACATCTTTGACGCCGACTATGCGGCCCACGCCGGGATCATTGACATGGTCCTGCCCGAGGGGTCGATGGACGAATTCGTGTCGATGCTGACCGATAGCCTGACCCGCAACGCGCCGGGCGCGATGGGCCAGGCCAAGCGGCTGGTCCACGATGTGGTCGGCCAGAAGATCGATCGGGGCCTGATGGAGGAGACGGCGAAACGCATCGCCCGCGCCCGGGTCTCGCCCGAAGGACAGGAAGGCGTCCGCGCTTTCCTCGAAAAGCGCGACCCCAGCTGGGCGGGCTGAGCGAGGACCGACAGGGCGTCTTTGCCGGACGCCCAGCGGTCACTTCACCTCGATCAGCTCGACCTTGAACAGCAGGGTGGAGTTGGGCGGCAGTTCGTCGCCGCCGACCCAGCGGTCGCCGTAGCCGAGCGCGGCAGGGATGGCGAAATGGAAGGTCTCGCCTTCGCGCATCAGGGCCACGCCCTCGGTCCAGCCGCGAATGACCCGGTTCAGCGGGAACTCAGCCGGCTCGCCCCGGTCGTAGGAGCTGTCGAATTTGCGGCCGTCGATGAAGGTGCCCTCGTAGTGGACCCGCACGGTGTCGGTCGTGGTTGGCTGGCGGCCCGACGGGTTGGCGCGGCCTTCGCGGCGGTACTGCAGGCCCGAGGCGGTGGTGGTCCAGCCTCGCCGCGCGCCGTTCCATTCGAGGTAGGCCTGCTGGCCCGCGACGTAGTCCTCGGCCGTCGAGTGGCGGGGCGGGGCGTCGGTGGCGACCGGGGCGGGCGCGGTGGCGCAGGCGCAGAGCAGGGCGAGGGCGGTGAGGGCGATGAGCTGCTTCATGCCCGAAGGCTTAGCAGTGACCCCGGCGGCTGCGAAGGGGCTCAGGCGGCGCGGCGGCTCTTGATTGGGGCAGGCGCGGCCTCCGCTGTGTCGAGCGACAGCGCGGCGTTCATGGCCATGCGCAGGCGCTCGGGCTTGATCGGCTTCTCTACCACCGCCGCCATGCCGATCGACAGATAGTGTTTGGCGTCGTCTGGGTCTGCGTTGGCGGTCAGGGCCACGATCGGGATGGCTCCGATTGGGCCGGGCAAGGCGCGGATGGCTTGGGTCGCCTGGACGCCGTCCATACGCGGCATCTTGATGTCCATAAGGACGAGGTCGAAGGGGCGGGACTGAACCGCTTCAAGCGCCTCCAGCCCGTCCTCTGCGGTCTCGGAGGTGCAGCCAAACATTTCGCACAGCGCCTGGGCAACCACGCGGTTCGTGGCGTTGTCGTCGACAATGAGAATGTGAGGCGTGGACTGAAGGTCCAGCTCCGACAGGGCCGAGACATTGGTCGCGACCTCGGCGGGACATTCGGCCAGCGGAGCCGTCAGATCGAAAGCGAAGGTGGCTCCCCGGCCAGCGTTATTCTCGGCCCAGATACGACCGTCCAGTCGCTCGATGATCTGGCGGCAGATCGACAGTCCGAGACCCGCCCCGTCCGGGCCCGAGCCGTGCACGAAGGGCTCGAAGATGGCGTCGACACGGTCTGCATCGACGCCCGGGCCGTCGTCGCGGACACGGGCTTCGAGGTGGACGCGGCCGTTCTCGGACCAGGCCCTCAGGCTGGCTTCGACGACGCCGTCACGGGCGAACTTCAAGGCGTTGCCGATCAGGTTGTTGAACACCTGCTTCAGCCGCACCGCATCGATCTCGGCGGCGAGCTCGGTATCGCCCTCGTAACCGACCATCAGGCGGACGCTGTCCTGCGACGCGCGCGGGGCCCACATCTGCTCAATGTCGTCCATGAGGGCGCGAAGCGGTGTGGGGGCCGGCGACATCTCCAACTCGCCGGCCTCGGCGCGGGAGAGATCCAGCGCGTCCTGTAGGATGCGCAGCAGTGTCTCGGAACTGTCGACGATGGTCTGCACGTGGGCGTGGGCGGCCGCATTGAGCGGTTGACGGCGCAACAGTTCGGCCACGGCGAGCACCCCGTTCATCGGTGTGCGCAACTCGTGGCTCATGATGGCCAGGAACTGGCTCTTGGCGCGCGCCGAGGCGAGGGCCTGGGCGCGGCTGTCGGTCAGGGCGCGAGACTGGTCGGCGAGTTCCTGGTTTCTGCTGCGCTGTTCTTCATTGACGGCTTGGAGCAGGCTCACGGCAGTGCCGACGCCACGATATCGGCCTTCGTGGGTGACGATGAAGCCTCGCATCAGAGCACCGGGGCCCGACTTGATGAGAATGTCGCAGAAGGCGTCGATGCGGACACTGGCATCGACCACGGCAGGCTCGGGATCCATGACCATGGAGACCGGGCGGCTGGCGTAAAGCGCGTGACCAAAGGGTCCGGCGAACTTCAGCAGGAAGGCGTTGCGCTCGACCAGGCCGACAGGACGGCCGTCTTCCACGACGGGTACGACGAGGGTGTCGGGTTCCACTTGGAACCGTGCGAAGATCAGGCCGGCCGGTGTCGAGGGTTCGACCGGCTCGGCACGCTCCGTCAGGACTTCAATGGTCGGCATACTGCGGCCGAAACTCCCTGCTACCGGTGGACAATAGGCGGGAACCATTTTCAGAAACGTTAAGTGGAAACCGAGATTTCCAGCCCATTCCTGACGTCTGTGGGTGCGTCACAAAACTGCGGCTAACGCGGTTCAGTCTGGGACCAGACAAGGAACCGGACCATGCTGCGTTTTCTTCTTCGGGCCGGCGCGCCTGTGTTTGCGGCGGCGGGGCTGGTGACTGGTTCGGTGTCGGCGCAGGAGCGGCCGACGGTGGTGCTCGTCCACGGTGCCTGGGCCGACGGGTCTTGCTGGAGCGAGGTGGCCGCTCATTTGATCGACGCCGGTTTGAACGTCGTCGCTGTGCAGAACCCGCTGTCGAGCCTGGAGGCCGACGTGGCCACGGTGCGGCGGGTCATCGACGACCAGGCCGGCGAGGTGGTGCTGGTGGGCCACTCCTACGGCGGGGTCGTGATTTCGGAAGCCGGCAATCACGAAAAGGTCCAGTCGCTGGTCTATGTCGCCGCCTTCGCGCCGGGACCGAACCAGTCGGTCAACGCCATCCTTTCGGCGTTTCCGCAGCCGGAGTGGTTCTCGTCATTGCACGCGGACGCGCAGGGCTGGGTCACCTGGCCTGCGGAGCCCATGGCGCGGTGGTTTTCGGCGGGCTTGCCGGCGCGTCAGCAGGCTGTGCTGGCGGCGACGCAGCACCCGACCTTCTTCGGCGTCAACGACGATGCCATAGGGGCGACGGCGGCCTGGTCGTTCAAGCCGACCCACTATGTCGTCGCCGACGGGGACCAGATCATCCCGGCTCAGTTGCAGACCCATTTTGCCACCACGATGGACGCGACGGTGACGCGCGCAGATGGGGGCCACTTGATTATGCTGGCGCAGCCCCGCGTGGTCGCAGACGCCATCATCGCGGCCGTCGAGGCGGCTGAATAGAGATCGAGGTCGCGCCGGCCTGAACATCCGAAACTCCAGGCCCGGTCACACGAAAACGCCCGGCCGCGAGGCCGGGCGTTGTGCGTTCAAGAGGCGGAGAGTGGCCCTTACTTGATCTTGCCTTCCTTGAACTCGACGTGCTTCTTCACGACGGGGTCGTACTTCTTGACGACCATTTTCTCGGTCATGGTACGGGCGTTCTTCTTGGTGACGTAGAAGAAGCCGGTGTCGGCGGTGGAGTTCAGGCGAATCTTGATTGAGGCGGGCTTGGCCATCGGAAATTACCTTTGCGACGGCGGGGAAGCCGTAAAATGAGAGGCGCGGACCATACTCAGGAAGGTTCCGAAGTCAACGCCGGACTTGGGCGGTTGTGTGGGCGACGGTATGGCTCCAGGGTCGCGGTCATGAAAGCCCTTCTGATCGCGCCTGTTCTGTTGATCCTCACGGCGTGCGCCAGCGTGCCGTTGGGGCCCTCGTCGCAGCAGGACGCCTTCATGGCACGGCTGAATGCGCTGTGCGGCCAGAGGTTCGAGGGCCGGGTGGTGACGACCGATCCGGTGGATTCCAGCTTCGCCACTCAACGTCTGCTCATGCATGTGCGCGACTGTTCGGCCGAGGAGGTCCGCATTCCCTTTTGGGTCGGCGAGGACCGATCACGAACCTGGGTGGTCACGCGCACCGAGACGGGTCTCACCCTGAAGCACGATCACCGCGACCCGGAAGGGCGGCCCGACGGCCTGCACTGGTATGGTGGCGACACGACGGGGGCTGGCACGGCCGGGCGACAGGACTTTCCGGTCGACGCCTTCTCCATCGAGCTGTTCAACGCCTGGGACGCCTCGGTCTCGACGACCAATGTCTGGGCGATGGAGGTTCATCCGGACCGGATGTTCGCCTATGAACTGCGCCGTCCGAACCGGCATTTCCGCGTGGAGTTCGACCTGACGCGGCCGGTGGCGGAGTAGGTCGATGGCAAATGTGCGATTGATGCTCGGCGGCGGATTGATGCTTCTGTTGGCGGGGTGTGAGACGACGCCCGATTGGCCGGAGAGCACGCCGCTCCAGTGCCGTGTGCGAAATGCTTCCGTGGACGTCAGTTGCCAAGTCCGAACGGATGGGAGCGTGGAGAGCTGCAGCGTCGTGCAAGAAACGCCGCCCGGCTGTGGCTTCGGCGAGAGCGCTCTAGAAGCGGCCCAGTCGACCCGCCTGCGTCGCAGTAGTCGGGACGGGTCAGCGAGTGAAACCATAAGTGTCCGCTTTACCATCCGTTTCCGTATGTCGCCTGGCGGCGCTATTGACCCGGAACCCCCGTCCGCGTAAACGCGCCGGACTTTCGAGGCGGGGCCTGCCCCATCCTGATCGTGACAATTGAACGGACGGGCTGTGCCCGCCGGAACGCCCAAAGCGCGCGTTCCGGTTTTTCGGTTTGAGCGTGGCGTAACGGCTCGAACGATCCCGGGCGGTCCCATCAGGGGCCGTTCAAAAGAAGGAAACCGAGGCGCCCCGGCCGACAGGCACACGCCTCCATTAGAAGTCGAGACTGTCCCTACGATGCCTACGATCAACCAGCTGATCCGCAAGCCCCGCAAGCCCAAGCCCGTGCGCAACAAGGTGCCCGCGCTCGAGGGTTCGCCCCAGCGCCGCGGCGTCTGCACCCGCGTCTATACGACGACCCCCAAGAAGCCGAACTCGGCTCTGCGTAAGGTCGCCAAGGTCCGCTTGGCCAAGAACGGCTACGAAGCCGTGTGCTACATCCCCGGCGAGGGCCACAATCTGCAGGAGCACTCGGTGGTCCTGATCCGCGGCGGCCGCGTCAAGGACTTGCCCGGCGTCCGCTACCACATCCTGCGCGGCGTGCTCGATACGCAGGGCGTCAAGGACCGCAAGCAGCGCCGTTCGCACTACGGCGCCAAGCGTCCGAAGTAAGCGACCCGCACTCTCAGAATTCAGCCGGCGCAGCCTGGCTCACCGAAACCGAACTAAAAGGCCCAGCCCATGTCCCGTCGTCACCGCGCCCAGAAACGCGAAGTCCTGCCGGATCCCAAGTACAAGGATCTGATCGTCACCAAGTTCATGAATTACGTCATGTACGAGGGCAAGAAAGCCGTGGCCGAGAACATCGTCTATGGTGCTTTTGAAATCCTGGCCGACAAGAAGAAGGACCAGGAGCCGGTCCAGACCTTCCACACCGCGCTCGACAACGTCGCCCCGTCGGTCGAGGTCCGCTCGCGTCGCGTCGGCGGCGCCACCTACCAGGTGCCGGTCGAGGTTCGCCCCGATCGTCGCCGTGCCCTGGCCATCCGCTGGCTGGTGAACGCGGCGCGCAAGCGTGGCGAGAACACCATGACCGAGAAGCTGGCCGCCGAGCTGCTGGACGCCTCGAACAACCGCGGCACCGCCGTCAAGAAGCGTGAAGACACTCACAAGATGGCCGAAGCGAACCGCGCCTTCAGCCATTACCGCTGGTAACGTCTTCAAAGCGTCGCATCCCTTTCCTAAGGGCCGGGCGCTGACTATCTGGGACTATCCGACGCGGGCGGTTTGAGCTAGATCGCCCGCGCTCGCATATCCCGACATCGACGAACTCCCCGAGGGCGCGCATTCCGCGCCCTGAACCCACTTAAGGCGCTTTCCATGCCCCGCACGCACAAGATCGAGGACTACCGCAACTTCGGCATCATGGCCCACATCGACGCGGGCAAGACGACGACGACCGAGCGGATCCTGTATTACACCGGCAAGAACCATAAGATCGGCGAAGTCCACGACGGAGCCGCGACCATGGACTGGATGGACCAGGAGCAGGAGCGCGGCATCACGATCACGTCGGCCGCGACGACCGCCTTCTGGAAAGAGAAGCGCCTCAACATCATCGACACCCCCGGCCACGTGGACTTCACCATCGAGGTCGAGCGCAGCTTGCGCGTTCTGGACGGCGCGGTCGCCGTGCTGGACGGCAACGCCGGCGTCGAGCCCCAGACCGAGACCGTCTGGCGTCAGGCCGACAAGTACAAGGTTCCCCGCATCGTGTTCGTCAACAAGATGGACAAGATCGGCGCCGACTTCGACGCCTCGGTGCAGTCGATCCGCGACCGCCTGGGCGCCAAGGCGGTGCCGATCCAGTTCCCGATCGGCTCCGAGAACACCCTGTCGGGTTTGGTTGACATCGTCGCCATGCAGGCGGTGGTCTGGGACAACGACGCCCTGGGCGCCAACTTCACCGTCGGCCCGATCCCGGCTGACCTGGTAGACAAGGCCAACGAAGCCCGCCAGTACCTGATCGACAACGCCGTCGAACTCGACGATGAGGCCATGGAAGCCTACCTCGAAGGCACCGAGCCCTCGCTGGAAGTACTCAAGAAGTGCATCCGCAAGGCCGTGCTGACCGGTGCCTTCTATCCGATCCTGTGCGGCTCGGCGTTCAAGAACAAGGGCGTTCAGACCCTGCTCGACGCCGTCGTCGACTATCTGCCTTCGCCCATCGACATCCCCCCGACCAAGGGCATCGACTTCCGCACGGAAGAAGAAGTGACTCGCAAGGCCTCGGACGACGAGCCCCTCTCGGTCCTGGCGTTCAAGATCATGGACGATCCCTTCGTTGGCTCGCTGACCTTCTGCCGCCTGTACTCTGGCAAGATGGAAACGGGCATGGGCCTGCTGAACTCGACCCGCGACCGCAAGGAGCGCGTCGGCCGTATGCTGCTGATGCACTCCAACAACCGCGAGGACATCAAGGAAGCCTATGCCGGCGACATCGTCGCCCTGGCCGGCTTGAAGGACACCCGCACGGGCGACACCCTGTGCGACCCGACCAAGTCTCCGGTCATCCTGGAGCGCATGGAGTTCCCCGCGCCGGTCATCGAGATCGCCGTGGAGCCGAAGTCCAAGGCCGACCAGGAGAAGCTGGGCGTCGCCCTGGCCAAGCTGGCCGCCGAGGATCCGTCCTTCAACGTCTCGACCGACCACGAGTCGGGCCAGACCATCCTGAAGGGCATGGGCGAGCTGCACCTCGACATCAAGATCGACATCCTGAAGCGCACCTACAAGGTCGAGGCCAACATCGGCGCGCCGCAGGTGGCCTATCGCGAGTCCATCACCCGCAAGGCCGAGATCGACTATACCCACAAGAAGCAGACCGGCGGCACGGGCCAGTTCGCCCGCATCAAGCTGGTGTTCGAACCGGGCGAGCCGGGCACGGGCTTTGTGTTCGAGAGCTCGATCGTTGGCGGCGCGGTGCCCAAGGAGTACATCCCGGGCGTCCAGAAGGGCCTCGAGTCGGCCAAGGAAAACGGCCTGCTGGCCGGCTTCCCGCTCATCGACTTCAAGGCGACCCTGATCGACGGTGCCTACCACGACGTCGACTCCTCGGTCCTGGCGTTCGAGATCGCCTCGCGCGCGGCCTTCAAGGAACTGCGCGAGAAGGGCGGACCGCGTCTGCTCGAGCCGATCATGGCCGTCGAGGTCGTGACGCCGGAAGACTACCTGGGCTCGGTCATCGGCGACCTGAACGGTCGTCGCGGCATGATCCAGGGTCAGGACATGCGCGGCAACGCCACGGTGGTGAACGCCTTCGTGCCGCTGGCCAACATGTTCGGCTATGTGAACACGCTTCGCGGCATGTCGCAGGGCCGCGCGGCCTTCACCATGCAGTACGATCACTATGAGCCGGTGCCGCAACACGTCGCCGACGAAGTGATCAAGAAGTATTCCGCCTAAACCCCTGCAGCTGCTCGGCGGGTCAAGCCCGCCGGGGCCCCTGAAATTTTTGGATAAGCCCCCTGTTCAGGGGACGGAGAGAAGAGAATGGCCAAGGAAAAGTTCGAACGTAACAAGCCGCACTGCAACATCGGCACGATCGGTCACGTTGACCACGGCAAGACGACGCTGACGGCTGCGATCACGATGACGCTGGCCAAGGCCGGTGGCGCCAAGGCGATGAACTATGCGGACATCGACGCGGCCCCGGAAGAGAAGGCGCGCGGCATCACGATCAACACGGCGCATGTGGAATATGAGACGGCCAACCGTCACTACGCCCACGTCGACTGCCCGGGCCACGCCGACTATGTGAAGAACATGATCACCGGCGCCGCGCAGATGGACGGCGCGATCCTGGTCGTGTCGGCCGCCGACGGTCCCATGCCCCAGACCCGCGAGCACATCCTGCTGGCCCGTCAGGTCGGCGTGCCGGCCCTGGTGGTGTTCATGAACAAGGTCGACCTGGTCGACGACGAGGAGCTCCTGGAGCTCGTCGAGATGGAAGTGCGCGAGCTGCTTTCGTCCTACCAGTTCCCGGGCGACGACATTCCGATCACCAAGGGCTCGGCCAAGGCCGCGACCGACGGGGTGAACCCGGAGATCGGCGAGAACCAGATTCTGGCGCTGATGCAGACGGTCGATGAGTACATCCCGCAGCCGGAGCGTCCGATCGACCTGCCGTTCCTAATGCCGGTGGAAGACGTGTTCTCGATCTCGGGCCGCGGCACCGTGGTGACGGGCCGGGTCGAGCGCGGTATCGTCAAGGTCGGCGAGGAAGTCGAGATCGTCGGCATCCGTCCGGTCCAGAAGACGACCTGCACGGGCGTGGAAATGTTCCGCAAGCTGCTGGACCAGGGTCAGGCGGGCGACAACGTCGGCGTGCTGCTGCGCGGCACCAAGCGTGAGGACGTCGAGCGCGGCCAGGTGCTGTGCAAGCCGGGCTCGATCACGCCCCACACCAAGTTCCTGGCCGAGGCCTATATCCTGACCAAGGAAGAGGGTGGCCGTCACACGCCGTTCTTCACCAACTACCGTCCGCAGTTCTACTTCCGCACCACGGACGTGACCGGCATCGTGCAGCTGAAGGAAGGCGTGGAGATGATCATGCCCGGCGACAACGCCGAGCTGAACGTCGAGCTGATCACCCCGATCGCCATGGAAGAGAAGCTGCGCTTCGCCATCCGTGAAGGCGGCCGCACCGTCGGCGCCGGCGTCGTCGCCAAGATCATCGCCTAAGCGACGATCTCGACCGAGACGAAGAAGGCCCCGCCAGAGCGATCTGGCGGGGCTTTTCTCTGTCTTGCGGCCCGTGCAGCGGTGGCTCAAGGTTGTAGTGTATGGTTGTGCGGTAGAGAGGTTGCGTGCCCTACGACAAGGTTGAGTTGGAGCATCGTGGCGTCAGCTTCGGCCCGCCGCCAGACACCTTCATTCTTGACGCCATTTCATTTGGTGAAAGGCGACCTTCCGAGCTCGCCGATAGAGGCATCTGTTTCTGGCTAACTCAGTCTCAGATCGACATCACGGGTCCCGAGCGATGCCTGACCTATCGCTCCATGAAGCAGGTCACCGGTGACGAGGGATTGCAGGCGGCTGCCCGTCTCGATGTCGATTTCAACCCTCAGTACCAGCGCATCGCGTTTCACAAACTGACGATCCACCGCCTCGGCGAGGCGATCCAAGCACTTGATCACGCCAACATCGATATTCTTCAGAGAGAGTTGAACCTTGAGCGCGCGATCTATGATGGTCGCTTGACGGCGCATGTGGTCCTTAACGATGTCCGCGTGGGGGACATCGTTGAAGTCTGCTATTCAATCACGGTTTCAAATCCGGCCCTTTGCGGCACGTTCGCCTGGTGGTGCGTCCTCCAATGGGCGACCAACGTCGTAGAAACGCGCGTAACCCTGCGCTCACCAATGAGTCGGCCGGTCTCAGTGCGGAGATTGGCGGGTGCCCCCGACCCAGTCGTCGCCGACGCAGATGGCGTGCGTACCCTCAGTTGGCGGGTGATCGACGTCGAACCGTATCGTACACAGGAAGGCTCACCGCTAGCGTTCGTCGGCTATCAAGCCGTGCATATGGCGGACGCCATCAGTTGGTCCCAGATCGCAGATTTGTTCCGGTCCGCCTATGAGCCGCCACAAACTCTGCCGGTCGAACTGCAGGGCATGATCGCCGATCTCGCCGCAGCTCATCCAGAGCGCGGAACGAGAATGGTGGAAGGCTTGCGCTTGGTGCAGCGCCTGTTGCGCTATCACTCCGTCGGTATCGGCGACGGGGGATACAAACCCAGATCACTCGATCAAATTCTGGCCACGCGATATGGCGACTGCAAGGACGCCTCCCGGCTGCTGACGACCGTGTTGAGGACCTTGAGTATCGATGCGGTCTGCGCGCTCGTCTCCACGCAATACGGGGCCGATCTCGATCAAACGCCGCCGAATGGGCAGGCGTTCGATCACGCAATCGTTCGAGCCAGGATTGGAAGTGAGACCTATTGGCTGGATCCGACCAAATCAGAGCAAGCAGGAACGCCGGAAACGATAACGCAGAGTGACCACAGTTGGGCTCTGCCGCTCGAAGCGGACGCGAAGCTTCAGGCCATAAAACCCAAACCGCTGCTCAGTGTCTGCGAAACCAGAGAGCACTGGACGTTCGCAGCCGAACGGGATGCCCCGGCTCGCCTAAATCTGGAAACGATCTATCGCGGTTGGCGCGCGGATGGCGTTCGGAGCTGGATCGCCAATGACGGTCCCGCAAGTGTCGAGCGGCGCTGGCGTGAAAGTTTGGAGGACGAGCTTCATTCGCCGCTCATCGCCTTGGAAGCCCCCGAAATTCAAGATGACCGGGATGCCAACATATTGATTGTAAGAGAAGTCTACGACGTTGTCAGACCATTTCAGAATACGGGCGGCGGAGCTCCGAAGTTCATCTCGCGCGACGAAATCGTCGGCCCGCACATAAAGATGATCGCCTCTGGTCGACGAAGAGAACCTTTCCATCTTGGCATTCCGAGGCACGTCTTAACGACCAGGAGGTTGATTTTTCCAGTGCCTATCGCGATCGCACCCTGGTCAGAGACAATAGAGGGTCCGGGAGGTCAGCGCCTCGAAACCAGTCTCTGCTGGGATTCGTCGACGACTGCTGTGCACCGTCTTTCGTACTTGGTTCGCGAACGAATATTAGCGGTCAGCGACGCCGAAGATTACAGGATGTTTGCGGACAAAGCTCGACAAAACAATGGGATTACTTTCGAAGTTCCCTTCGAAAAAGGACGGATGAAGGCTGTTTCCCACGGACCGGGTTGGCGATCCTGGGCCATCGTGATCGCGGTAATTGCGGCACTGGCTCTGTGGCGCTGGATGCAAGTCTGAAATGCGGGGATCCGCAGTCTGGCTCCTGCTCTCCTCATTGTTGAGCCTCATATCGGCCTGTGCGACTCATCCCGGCGACGTGGACCACGTCCGCTTGGCGGCCGACCGGCAGTTCGTCCGGACAACGACGGAGGCGGGAGAGGTTCAGGGCGTCGAGGGCGCGGGCGTGCGCGCATTCCTCGGCATACCCTATGCCGCGCCGCCGATCGGCGACCAGCGCTGGCGCAGGCCCCAGCCGGCCGATCCATGGACAGGTGTCCGGGACGCGACCCGGCTGGGTTCGGACTGTGTTCAGGCGATTGGCCGCGCTGCTATTCTGGGCGGCGGTGGCGGGATCGTCGTCGGGTCTGAGGATTGCCTCGTCTTGAATGTCTACGCGCCCGCTGAGACGCCGGGCCAGGATGACGGGGTGAAGGATGCGTTGCCGGTCATGGTTTTCCTGCACGGCGGGGCTTTCACCATTGGGGCGGGGGCGAACTACGACCCGTCTCGGTTGGCGGTCGAGCAGGGAAGAGTGATCGTCACGCTCAACTACCGCCTTGGCGCTCTGGGGTGGCTGGGCCATCCGGATTTCGCGCTGGAAGGCGATGGAGTCGGTGGCAACTGGGGGCTGATGGATCAGCAAGCGGCGTTGCGCTGGGTCCAGGCCAACATAGCGGCCTTTGGCGGCGATCCGGACGACGTGACCCTGTTCGGGGAGAGCTCCGGGGCCTGGAGCGCCTGCTATCTGATGTCTTCGCCGCAGTCGCAGGGACTGTTCCATCGGGTGATCCTGCAAAGCGGACCGTGCCTGGAGCCGAACTCGCTGAACAGCGCCGCGGTCGAGGCGGTGAAGGGGATGGCCTTCGCCGAGGGTTTGGGGTGCGCTGGATGGGATGTGACCTGCCTCAGGGCGATCCCGGCCTGGCGGGTGGCGCGGGCCCCATCGCCTCGGTCCGGGATCAACGGGCCGGGCTCGTGGGGGCCGGTGCATTCGGATGGGATCGTGCCCGTCAGCCCGCCCGCCGCCTTCGCCACCGGCCGCTTCGTGCGTGTGCCCGTCATCATCGGCACTACGGCGGACGAAGCGCGGTTGTTCGCGACCGAGGTCAAGAGCCCGGACCGCTACCGCCGCCAGACGCTGTGGCTTTACGGCGAGGCTGGCGAACGGGCGCTCGCGCTGTATCCGATCGGGGAGGGCGGGCCGGGTGTGGCGATCGCCCGGAGCTTTACCGACAGCCGTTTCGCCTGTCCGACGGATGCACTGCGCCGGGTTTTGGCCGCCCATGTGCCGGTCCACGGCTATGAGTTCGCCGACCCCGAGCCCCCCTTCGTGATTCCTGATGAGATCATGGGTCTGGACATGGGGGCCTATCATGCGTCGGAGCTGGCCTCCGTCTTTGGCACGTCGTGGCTGTTCGCCGACACGGGCCGGTGGACGCCCGAGCAGAGAGCGCTTTCGGAGCGGATGAGGCGTCTATGGGCCGGGTTCGGTCACGATCCGGCCTTCGAGGCCGAATGGCCGCGCGTCAGCGACGGCGGCAGCCCGATTCGTGTCTTCGATCCAGCCGCTGACTGGATGGACGGTCGTTTTTTCGACCGGCGGAACTGCGCCTTCTGGGGCGGGACCGCCCTGGGGCCGGTCACGGAGTAGGGTTCAGGGGACGAGGCTGTTCAGCCAGTCCTCCAGATTGGTGTAGCCGTCGCCGTCGCGATCGATCGTGCCATCCTGGACGGCTGGATCATGACCGTTGGGGCGTTCCCAGTCGTCGGGCATGCCGTCATCGGATGGCTGGGTCGTAGGTAAGGACCCAGCCCGTGCGGATCGGTCCGACCATTGACCGGTTGCTAGATCGGCACCGGACCAGACTTAGGAAAGGTCCCGTCGGACTGGCGTGGACTGGCTCGACCGGCGCGGTCTCGCAAGTATCGAGGCCGGTCAGACGCATGCTGGTCAATGGGCCTGTACGATAGGTTACGGTCCACCCATTGTTATCGCCGACGATGTCCGCGACAGGCTGATATCCGGCGAACTCCATGGTCAGTGTTGCGGGGCCGAGGTCTGCGGTGGTGGTGTAAAGGTCACTGCGCTCGATCTGGCCGGGCGTGAAGCGATAGCGGGTCCAGGCTCCCATGCGCGCGTCTGCGACTGGGGCGTTCTCGCCCATCCGGTCCATGGTGTCCTGCCGGTAGTCCAACTGCACGGCCTCAGCCGTTTCGGTCATCTGGACGTCCTTGTGGAAGGCCAGCGGCTGGAGGACCGAGCCGTCAGCCAGTTCGAACCGTGTTATCAGTTGGGGGAAGGCGGCGTCGGCAGCGCCGGCAACCACACCGGGCGAGAACGGAATGGGGAAGTAAGGATTGTTCATGTGCTGTCCCGCGCCGCCGTTGATGATCGGTAGTCCAATCATCCTCTGGCCATCGATCACAGTCAGAAGGGCCCTGTCGTGCTCGCCTCGGTCGAACCAGGTGAGGGTGGCGCGGGGCCGCGACGCGCGCCAGATGGCGAGGTCGGACGTGGGCAGCCGGTCGCGATAGCCCAGACGGTTCCACAGCGCGTTGGTATAGGTGTGCTGGTGCCCCAGGCTGAGGTTCTCACCGAGGATGCGGTGCTTTCCGCGATAGGCGTCGGTACGGCGGCCGTGGTCCCAAAGATTGACGGAGCCGGTTTCTGCATCGACCCAGAAGTCCACATAGCGGGCTGTGATGGTTGACGACACAGCATAAGCCACGTCCATTTCCTCGGGGGTCAGAACACCCAGAACGGCGGCAGCCGAGAGGACCTCAAGCATGGCGGTCTCGCCATACGCCCCAATGCTGCGGCCATACTCGAAGCCTTCTCCCTCGGGACCGGCGCGGAGCAGCACCACGTCTGCAGATTGACGGAGCCAGCGAAGCACCTCGGCGGGAGGTTGTCGCCCGATATCGATGAACCTCTGAGCGATCTCGCCGATAAGGAGGACGCTGTAGCGGTCGAAACGACCCTGTCCATCGGTTTCGTCTGCGAAACCGTAGTCGGAGTAGGTGGCGTAGTGTTCCAGCGTTTTGCCCAATAGAGCCTCAGCGGCTGAATCGTCTTCCCAGCCAAGCAGATTGCGCAACTGGGCCACACTGTAGGCCACGCCGTAGTAGTTGTTCGGCAGATCAACTAGCGTGAGATCTTCTTCCCTGACGAAGGCGCGCCAGTCTAGCCTGTGCCGCAGATATTCAAGCGTCTCCGGTGACACGCCTTGTTCGAGAACGCCGAGCCTATCGAGGCGTTGTAGTGCCGAGAGATAGTAGTAGATTCCCCAGGTCTCGACGTCGTCTCCGACCATCATATCCGATACTGAGCGGAAGGCGGCTACCTGCTCAGCGAACCGTGGGTCAGAGGGAGGCGTGGCTTCGAGCAGATGGGCCATGGCGATGGCGATCTTGCCTGGTAAGAACTTGTCGTTGGCACGGAACACCTCGACGCCGTCGATCTGAAGCCCCCGACCCTCCGCGAGAAGACGCAGGAGGATCGCCTCGATCTGTGGCGACAACCGGGTCTGGACGGTCTGGTTCATCGGAGGTGCGTGATCGACGCTGCTCGGACAATCGGCCGTCCTGCCCGAAGCGGCCTGCGCCGACGCGAGCATGATGAGCGCCACCGCCGTCGCCCGTGACACGATAGTGAGCCGGTCGTTCATATCGCTACTCCCGCCCAAGGCACTCGTCACCCGGGCCACTCACACAATGACACCGGTATCAGGCAACGGTCAATTCGACTTTGACATTCCCGAAAATACGTTGTTACCTCTGCCCAAGACAAAATGACACCGGTATCATCAGGCTTTCAGCCTGGGTCGCAAGAGTAGTCATCGCTCAACTGGGGACGGAAAAATGTTCAAGATTTCAGTGAAGCCGCGTCGGCGTACCATGTTCAGAGCGGCGCTTCTTGGCTCCACGGTCAGCCTGGCCGCTTCCGCCGTGATGGCTCAGGAGACCAGCCAGGCGAACACGGAAGATCCTGCGGTTGTGGTCGACGAGATCATCGTCACCGGCATTCGCGCCTCCCTAGCCCAGGCGGCAGACATCAAGCGGGACTCCCCGCAGATTATCGACGTTATCACTGCCGACGACGTCGGCAAGCTGCCCGATGCCAACGTCGCCGAGGCGCTGCAGCGGGTCACAGGCGTTCAAATCACCCGAGTGTTTGGTGAGGGGCAGGCGGTCAATATTCGCGGCCTTCAACAGGTCCGGGTCGAGGTCGATGAGCGCACCCTGCTCGGCTTCTCGGCGCGCGTCTCGCCGCCCGAAAACGACAACCTAGGCCGCTCGTCGGGGTTGGACGCGGTTCCCTCGTCACTGTTCGGACGCCTCGAGGTTCGCAAGTCTCCGCTCGCCAGCCAAGCCGAAGGCGGGCTCGGCGGTACTGTCAACCTGGTGACGCCCAGGCCCTTTGACTTCAGGACGCCCAGGCTTTCGCTCCGCGCTCAGGGCACTTGGTCGGATGGCGCCGAGGAGTTCGAACCCAGCATCACCGGCCTCTACACGCGCACGTTCGCCGACGGCACTCTCGGCCTGCTGCTGTCGGCGGAGTACCAGGAGCGCACCTCCAGCCTGCAACTGTTCGAACGCAACAACTGGCTCAACCGGCGAAATGGCGGGGCCACCGACGTGCTGGCACCGCTGCTGCTGCAGTATGAGAATGTGGACATCGATCGCTCGCGCGTTGGCGTCAATGGTGCCTTTCAGGCCCGGCTCGGCCCCAATTTCGTGTTCACCGCCGACGCCCTGTACTCCCGGGTCGAGGCTGACCGGACAAACCAGGCGATCACCTTCAACCTCCCGACCAGCGCCACCGCGACCATCATCACCAATGCCGTCAATGAGGACGGCTATCTGGTAGCCGGCACGTCAACCGGGCGTATTCGAGTCCAGAACCAGAGGCGCAAGGACCCGACATCCAACGCCCTGTTCGGTCTGAACGGCAAGTACGACGACGGCAGGCTGACCGTGGCGGGGGACGCCTATTTCAGCCGTGGAACTCTCCGCCAGGAGATCGAGGTGGTCGTCCTGGACTCTCTGACCGGCGTCGTCGGCAACTATGATTTCCGCGGCGGTCCAGTGCCGAGCCTGACGCTGTCGAGGCCCGTCGGCACCCCGTTTGATCCGAACCTGCCTTCGAACTATGTCTATCCGACGGGCGGCACATTGACGTTGCGGGCTAATGAACTGCCCGCCACGATTGAAGAATACGCGGGCAAGTTCGATGTCGGCTACCAGGTCAACGACACACTGAAGCTCAGTGGCGGCGTGCGTTACGTCAGCCTCACTGGCGTCTCCAACGCGTTTCGTAGCCGCGGCCTGGCTACCCAGGCCGAGCTTGCGCCGTTTGCTGTGCCGGGCGATCCAAACTTCCTCAACCGCATCTCAGGCACCTTCCCGCGAAGCTTCCTTAGCTATTTTCCCGATCCGGGTTTCCTGTATCCGCGCGTGCTTGCTACCGAACCCAGCCTCGATCCGAATGCGGCCCCAGGTACGCTTCGCGCGGTTCCGGACCGTGACTACGATCTCGAAGAAAACACGCTGAGCGCCTATCTGATGTTTGATCTGGAGACCGAGTTTCTCGGCCGACCCGCCCGGTTGAACGGCGGCGTCCGTGTCAGTGATACCGACTTCACGGTCGATACCTTCACCCTGATCGGTGGCACGCTCAGTTCAACGACCGACACCAACAGCTACACCAACGTCCTTCCGAGCCTGAACGCCACGCTGAACGTCACGGACGACCTATTGGTCCGGGTGTCGGCCTCTCGAACGATGCAGCGGGCTGGCATCGCCGATCTTGCTCCGAGTACCTTCATCAACCAGACGAACTTCACCTCGGGCGGCGGAAACGCCCAGCTGACCCCTCCGCTGTCGGACAACTTCGACATCTCGGTCGAATACTACACTGGCGGCAGCTCGCTGATTTCCGGCGCAATTTTCTACAAGGATGTCAGCGACTTCATCTCAACTGGCACGATTGAGGAGACGATCACGATCGGGGGTAGTACCGACGTCTACAGGACTTCGCGCCCGTTCAACATCGCATCGGCCGAGGTGAGAGGCTTCGAGATCGGTGTGACCCAGTTCCTCGACTTCCTGCCCGCGCCTTTCGATGGCTTCGGCATCATTGCCAACTATACCTATGCCGACAGCGAGGACAGCAACGGTTTTCCGCTCGTGGCCACCTCCAAGCACAGCTACAATATCGTGGCGCTCTACGAGAAAGGGCCCCTCTCGGGCCGGGTCGCCTACAACTGGCGGGACGATGCGGTGTTCGAGTTTACCCAGGGTCGGCCGGACGTTATCGCGGCGCGCTCCCAACTGGACGCCCAGTTGGGCTATGACCTCACCGACACCATTGCGGTGTCGTTGCAGGCTCAGAACCTCATTCCAGAGGACTCCGCCACGGTCGAGATTAGCAACTTCAACCCCACCGCAGTAAACAGCTATGCCCTTTCCGAGCGGCGACTTTCGATCGGAATCCGTGCCCGATTCTAATGGTGCCCGCTACCGCTTCTAGAGTTCGTTCTCTCCTGAACGTGGACTTGGGGCCGGTCCCGGTGACGGGGCCGGTCCTTCTTTATCCGGCGACGCGGCGCCGACCCGTGACCACCACGTCGACCGTGCCGACGCTGCGCACTCGCGCGATGCGGCTGTCCAGCGCCTGGGTGACGTCGCCCACCGTCACGGTGGTGACCACGCGATAGTGGTCGGAGGTGTATCCGCTCCCAGAGAGCGTCGGCGCGCCCTCGGTGGCGAGGTCGGAGGGGGTCAGATAGCCTTTTTGCGCACGAGTCTCGATCAGTCTGCGCGCGACCTCGGCGTCCCGCGTCATCAGGGTCAGAAGCGGGAGCTGGACGGTGTTGAGATTGATATCCGTCGTGCCCGGCAGGATGGCGACATAGGGGGCCAGGCGATCAAGGTCGGCGCGAGGGACGCCGGCGGCCAGGATCAGTCCCTCATCGCTCAGGCCGCCGGCGACGCGGACCACCGTGGCGATGCGGATCAACGTCGCCGGGTCGATCTCAAGTGCTTCGCCGATCCTCTGGAACAGGTCGATGGGGGCGGGGTCACCGGTCCGGAGGGCGTTCAGGTTGAAGCGGGCCTGCTCATCCTCGATCGTCAGAGCGAAGCGGCCGCCTGGAATGGCGATGTCTTGCTGGCCCAGCTGGGCCCAGGGCTCGCTCAAATTGTCGGTGGCCGCTGCGGTCAGGCCGTCGCGCCGCAGCGCCGTGATGGCTGATAGCTCGCCCGCGCGGGCGTAGGCGTTGGCCTGGGCGGCGTCGCGCAGGCGAGTGGAACGCTGCACCTCCAGGTCCTGGGCCGCGATCATGATCAGCACGGCGACGCTGGCCACCGCCATGACCAGCAGAACGTTCAGAAGGATCATGCCCTCGCGCCGGGTCACGGAGCGATCTCCTGCGACGGGACAGCCCTCTCGGGGGCGTCGGTCAGAGGGATGGAGACCACTCGGCGGACGGTGGCGCCGGGCCGTCCGTCGATGCCCGCGAGGGTGAGATCGAGCGCGATGGCCGTGAGGCCCTGATCCGGGTCGACGCGGGTCCGGCCGCTGGCCAGGCCGGGCGTCACTTGCGGGAACGCGTCAGACAGCGGCCACTGTTCGAGCCAGTCGCCATTGCGGCGATGGAAGGTCCAGCGCGCGGACGACACGCCGGTCAGCACGGTCTGGACCCGCTCTCCGCCCGCGCCCGTCACGGTCCGGGTCACGGCCTCGCCCGTCAGATCATAGCGGACGTTGACGACCCCACCGCCGAGGTCAGGCTTCCTCAGCGCCAGTGAGCCCCCTCCGCCCGCGACCGAGCCCGTCAGCTGATCCAGATCGGAGGTGATGACGAGCATGGCCCGCTGGATCTCGGCCATCCGGTCGAGCCTCGTCTCGGTGGCGCCCTGGGTTCGCAGGACGCTGTTCAGCAGGGTGAAGCCGGCGACGCCGATCAAGGCGAACAGGGCCAGAGCGATCAACACTTCGACCAAGGTGAAACCGTCGCGGGGCCGCTTCGCTGTCATCTCCGACGTGCTATCCATCCCGGAATGAGGGAGGCCCCATGTTGAAGGTCTGGCGAACACGCGACGGCGAAGGCGGACGGGCCGGGGGCGCATTTCAGTTCGAGCGCCTTGCGGTCAAGGTCACGCGCTGGCGCGTGGTGCTGGGCTGCGTGGCGGCCGGGTCGTTCGTGGTTGGGCTGGTGGCGATGGCCCCGGCCGAGATCGTGACGCCGCGCTCCTCCAATGGCGAACGCCAGGCGGTCGGCACAGTGTGGGCTGGCGAGCGGGCGCTGCCCGGCGGGTTTGGCGCGGGCTGGAGCCTGATGCCCTTCGCATCTTTGTTCAGCCTGGCTGCCGTGGAGCGGATCACGCTTCGGGGGCCAGACACGGCGGCGACGGCTGAGGCCCTGGTGCGGCCGGGGCGGGTGCTGGTGCGCGATTTGGAGGGGACGGCCTCGATGCGGCTGCTGAATGCCGTGGCACCCTCCATGCCGTTCGTCTGCGATCCCGTGGCGCGGCTGGACGTGGCCCGGCTGTCGATCCGGGGGGCACCAGAGGGCGAGGGGACGATCACGACCTCGGCCGGACAGTGCGCCTTTACAGGCGGCGCTGCGGGAACGCCGGTCCCGGCCCTGATCGGAGCGGTGACGGCGGATGAGGGCTCCACCTCGGTGACGTTGACGCGTGACGGCTCGGGCGAGCCGGTGATGCAGGCGCGGGTCCAGGCGGATGGTGAGCTGACGGCCTCCATCGAGGCGGGCGGCGTCGGCCTGATCCCCGGCATGACCGCGCCGGTGAGGTTTGAGGGCAGCTTGTAAGAGAGGCGGCTCACAACCCCGCCAAGTTATTGAGATTCACGATCGGCATGAGGATGGCAAGGACCATCAGCAGCACGATCCCGCCCATGACCAGAAGCACGCCGGGCTCGACCAGCGACACCAGCGCCTGAACGAGCGAATCCAGCTCCTGCTCCAGATCTTGCGCCGCGCGTTCTAGCCCAAGCCCCAGCTTGCCTGACTGCTCGCCCGCCGCGACGATAGCCAGCAGCAGCGGCGGGAAGACGTCGGCCTCGGCCATGGCGCGCCGGAGCGACGAGCCCTCTCGCACTCGCGCGGCGGTGACCAGAGCGCGTTCGCGGGCATATCGGTTGGGCGTCACGGCTGCCGCCGCCTGCAGCGCCTCGACCAGCGGCACGTCGGAGCGCACGAGCGTCGCCAGCGACCCGGCGAAGCGCGCGGCGTTCAGGTGCTGGACGAAGCCAGCGAAGGGCGGGGTCTTCAACAGGAATTCGGCGAAGCGACGGCTGTTGGCGGGCGCGGCCAGCCAGCGGTTCCAGGCCACCCCGGCCAATGCGAGCGCGATCAGGACATAGACGCCAAAGCCCTGGACGAAGCTCGACAGGGCGATCAGGGCACGCGTCAGAAACGGCAACTCGGCCCCGCGAGAGACGAAGACGCGTACGATGTCGGGCACCACATAGACCATCATCAGGGTGATCATCAGCAGTGACACGCCCGCTAGAAGGGCGGGGTAGAGGAGCGCCAGTTGCACCTTGCGGCGCGCCTTCTCCTGATTGCCGACGAACTCGGTGAGATGGGCCAGCACGGTCGCCAGTTTCCCCGACTGCTCGCCCGCGGCGATGGAGGCGCGGTAGAATTCCGCGAAGACTTTGGGGTGGCGGCCCAAGGCGGCGGCGAAGCTGCGACCCTCCAGGATCGCCGAGCGCACGTCGGTCAGGACGACAGCGACGGGCTGCCCTTCCGTCTGCTGGGCCGCGATCCGCAGGGCTTCCTCGATGCGGATGTCCGAGCCGATCAGAGTGGAGAGCTGGCGGGTCACGGCCGAAAGCGTTTTGGACGACACGCCGCGCTTGAACAGGGTTATGCCCGCGCCCTTGGCCCGGGTCCGTTCGTTGGCGAGGGAGACTCCGGTGGGCAGCAGGCCCCGGTCTCGGACCAACTGCCGCGCGCCGACGTCCGACGCGGCCTCGATGGTGCCTTTGTGCGGGCGGCCCTCGGCGTCGACGGCTTGCCAGGCGTAGACCGGCATCAGACGTCCTCGCGGACCACGCGCGCGACCTCCTGCACGGTGGTCTCCCCGACCAGCGCCTTGGCGGCACCGTCCTCCAGCAGGCCTGGGCCGCTCTTCCGAGCCAGCTTGACCAGATCGGCCTCGGCGGCGCCTTCGTGGATGGCGGCTTGCATCTCTGGATCGACCTCGATGACCTCATAAACGCCGAGGCGGCCCCTGTAGCCCTCGCCCCGGCATTCGGGGCAGCCAACAGGGCGGAAGACGCGGGCACCGACCGGGATCGCGCCGCCGGTCAGCTCGCAGTCAGCGGTGGTCGCCACGTCCTCGCGGCGGCAATGGGGGCAGAGACGGCGCACCAGCCGCTGGGCGATCAGGCCGGTCAGCATGGGAGCCAGTAGGTAGCGTTCGACGCCCATGTCGATCAGGCGGGTGACACTGCCGACGGCGGTGTTGGTGTGCAGCGTCGACAGCATCAGGTGGCCGGTCATGGAGGCGCGCACGGCGACCTCGGCCGTCTCGTGGTCGCGGATCTCACCGACCATGATGACGTCTGGGTCCTGGCGCAGGATCGCGCGAAGGCCCCGCGCGAAGGTCAGATCGATCTTGGCGTTGACTTGCATCTGGCCGATGCCGTCCAGCGCGTATTCGATCGGGTCCTCGACCGTCATGATGTTGCGGCGGCGGTCGTTCAGTCGCGTCAGGGCCGAATAGAGCGTCGTCGTCTTGCCCGAGCCGGTCGGGCCGGTGACCAGAATGACCCCGTGAGGCCGGGCGATCAGGCGCTCGAAGGTGGCAAGGTCCCGTTGACTCATGCCGAGCTGGGCCAGATCGAGGCTGGTCGAGCCCCGGTCCAGCAGACGCAGCACCACCCGCTCGCCGTGCTGGGACGGAATGGTCGAGACGCGAACGTCGATGTCGAGGCCGCCGATGCGTAGCGTTACCCGGCCGTCGTGGGGGACGCGCTTTTCGGCGATGTCGAGGCGGGCCATGACCTTGATGCGGCTGACCAGTAGCGGGGCGAGCGCGCGGGCGGGCTCCAGCACTTCGCGCAGGACGCCGTCGATGCGGAAGCGGACGACGAGACGCTTTTCCTCGGCCTCGATGTGGATGTCCGACGCGCCGTCGCGGATGGCCTGGAGCAGCAGGGCGTTGATCAGGCGTACGACCGGGGCGTCGTCGCGGCTGTCCAGCAGGTCGTCGACGGCGGCGGCGTCCTCGGCCAGGGCCGCGAGGTCGTCCTCGGAGGCGGCATAGTCGGCGGCGGGCGCGGCCTCCGAGCCCGTCTGGTCGCGCAGGACGGCATCGAAACGGTCGTCGTCCACGACCTCGAAGGCTATGTCGGAGCCCGCCACCCGGCGGACCTCCAGCAGGGTCTCCAGCGTCGCCGAGCGGCGGTGCAGGCACACGGGGCGGTCGCCGCCGGTGACGATCATGGCCCCGCGCCGTCGGGCGAAGGCGTATCCCAAGGTGGCGGCTACGGTGGGACGGTCTTCGGCGAGGGTCATGGGCGTTCAACCCGAAGTGTCGCGTTGACGGCACCGGGCTGGCTGCCGCGCTGGAACTCCACCGACGACAGGATGGCACCCGAAGCCTCCAGCGCCGAGAGCCAGGGGATCAGGCTGTCGTAGCGGCCCTCCGACACGGTCACGGTCGCTGCGTCGCCATTCATGGTGACGGTGGGCACGACGCCGAAGGTCGCGGCCTGGGTCGGGATCGCGGTCTCCAATGGGCCGTCGAGGCCTGTGACCGTTGGGCCGGGAGGTCCGGCGGTACGGACGCGGACCATCACCTCTTCATAGGCCGCGATCCGGGCCACCGAGGCGGCGCGGGCATCGAGCAGGGGCCGCAGGATCAGAAGCCAAAGCACGGCCCCAGCAAGGAGAACGCCGAACCCGGCCAGCAGCATCTGCTCGCGCCGCGACCGACCGGCGTACCAGGTGGCCGCAGCGTCGAAGGCGGGCGAAGAACGGGTCAGGACGACGGGGGCCCTCATCTGGCACCCCCCGAGATCGTCAAGGTCGCATTCAGTCCTCCGGTCCCCGCGGCGGCGTCGGCCACGCCGGGCGCGCCCGTCGCCGTCAGCCCGGAGGCGTTCAGGGCTTGCACCGCCCGGTCCAGCGTCGAGGCGTCCGGCACGACGACGGCCAGATCCAGCCCGCCCGGCTCATAGGCCACCCGATTGAAGGCCACGACTCCACCACCGGGCAGGGCCTGAGAGGTGCGCGCCATCAGGCCGGTGAAGGGCTTGGCCCCGCCGCCGCTGCCCGGCAGCACGCGGTCGGCGGCGGCGATAGGATCGTCGGTGGCCGCCACTTGTGGGGCGACAGACTGGAGCACGGCCAGGGCCTCGGCTTCTTTTCGTTCGGCCATGCCGTGCAGCAGAAGGGCGTCGACGCCGAGGATGGCGATGTGCGCGACCACACCGACGCTCGCCAGCCAGGCCAAGGTGCGTCCTGCGGACAGGTCGGTTGGCCGGGTCGCGGCGTAAGGACCCTGACGTAGATCGAGCGGCGGCAGCACCAGCAACGGATCGCCCGCCGCGTCGACCAGGGGCACCGCCGCATCCACCCCCTCGGCCATGGCGTCGGGCAGGGGTTCGCCGATAGCGGCGATGCGGGGCTTGCCCGCCGCCGTCCAGGCGGAGTTGAGCATGGCCAGCGGTACGGCGAAGCCTGAGCCGTTGTCTGTGCGGATCAGGGCGCGGCCGCCCTCGGCCTTGCGGACGGCCCAGACGCCTGCGGGCGGAACGGGCAGGGTCAAGGCGTCAGGCAGCAGAATCGCAGCGTCCAGATCCGCCTCGGCCAGCAGGCCGATCCACTGGTCCATCCGAGCACGCCGGACGACCCCGGCGATGTGGCGGCGCGGCGCGACTTCCTGGCCGAGCGCGAAGTGGAGATTGACCAGCGGCTCGGCCACCGCGTCTTCCATCGCATACGGAAGATTGGACAGACGCTGGGCCCGGGTGGCGAAGGGTAGGTCGACCGTCAGGGTCAGGACATCTTCGGACGGGACCAGAACCGTCGTCGGACCCGCCCAGGCGCGGTCCACCGCAAAGATTCTGTCATCGACGATACGCCATAAGCCTCGGCTCGGAAGGTTCGAACGGGCGGGTCGACCGGGCATCGGAAGTCCGTGACAGAAGGGCGTGGTCCAGGGCCACGAGGCGGTCTATAGCAGCGAAAAACAGGCTGTCGCTATGGGCGGCCCTAACGAGAAAAAGTGTCATGATTACTTCGCCTGAGCGTCACGAACGCTGGCGTCGTCTGTTCAGGCGGCGCGCGGGCCTGACTCTGGTCGAGATGATCGTCGTTCTGGCGATCATCGCCGTGGTCGCCGTCCTGATCGTGCCCAACGTCATCGGCCGCCCGGACGAGGCGCGGGTCACCGTGGCCAAGACAGACCTGAAAACGGTCGCGACGGCGCTGCGCATGTACCGGCTGGACAACGGCGACTATCCGACGACGGAACAGGGGCTGCAGGCCCTGGTCGAGCGCCCGGCCGCGCCGCCCGCCCCGCGCGCCTATCCGGCCGAGCCCTATCTGACCGAGCTGCCGCAAGACCCGTGGGGCCGCGATTATGTCTATCGCAGCCCTGGCCAGTCGGGCGCCTATGATCTGTTCAGCCTCGGCAAGGATGGCGAAGAGGGCGGCGAGGGCCTGGATGCCGATCTGACGGAGAAGAGCCGCTGATGACCTCTGTCGGGGGACAGGTCGGACGAATGCGGCGCCCGGGCATGACCCTGGTGGAGATTATCGTCGTCCTGGCCATCGTCGGCGTCATGGCGGCGGTTGTGACGCTAGGCGTCGGCGCGGCGGATCGCGGCATGGGGGTCGAGACCGAGGCCAACCGCCTGGCCGACCGGTTGCGACTGGCCGCAGATGACGTGCTGGTGACGCGACGGCCGTTGGCGTTGGCGTTCGACGGTGAGGGCTACGGCTTCGTGCGGCCGGACGGCGCGGTCGCCGACGGGCTCGAGGCCCTGGCCGACCGTCATGCCCTGCCACCCGGTGTGACCCTGATCGGGCTGGAGACGACGTCGCCGCTCACCATCGATCCGGATGGCGCTCAACCGATCGCTGCCTTCGGCCTGGCCAAGGGCGAACGCCGTTGGCGCGTGGAGTTCGATGGCCTCAACGCTGTGGCGCGGCCTGTGGCGGACGAGGCGGCGTGATGCGCGCACGCCGCTCCGGCTATTCTCTCATGGAGGCGCTCGTCGCCCTGTTCATCCTGGCCGTCGCCACGGTCGGACTGACGCAGGCGACCCAGGCCCATGTCGACGGGGTACGCGGGCTTGAGGATCGGGTCGTCGCCCAATGGGTCGCCGAGAACCGGCTGACCGAGCTCAACCTGCGCGGCGGGGCGAGCATGCCCGACGCCACGACCGTCACCATGCTGGACCGTCAATGGGACGTGCGGGTCAGCCGCCGGGCGACCGAGGATCCTGATCTGGTCTCCGTTGACGTCGCGGTCGGCCCCGCCGGTTCCGGCACCGAGACGCTGCGTCTGTCGGGCTTCGTCGACCGTCTGGGGAGCGCGGCGTGACCCCCGAGCGCAGGAACGAACTGGCGCTGAGGGCCGTCAGCGTGCTGGTGGTCGGGTCGATCGCCTGGGCGCTCGCAGGGCTCACCTGGCGATTGGTCGGCTGGGATGATGGCCGCAGCGAGGTGGCCGTCGCCGAGAGCCTGCCGCCGCTGGGCGCCCAGGCCGGAGGGCTGGACCCGGACGTGGCGCGCATCGTCTCACTCGCGCCCTTCGGTGGCGGGGCGACGTCAGTCGGCGGCCTGCCGGCTTCGACGCTCGGCCTCATCCTGAAGGGCGTGCTGTCGGCCCATCCGACCAGCGCCTCGACCGCCCTGATCGCGGTCGGCGAGGGCCCGGCGACGATCTATGGCATTGGCCAGAGCCCGGCGGACAACGCCGTGATTGAGGCCATCGAGATCGACCACGTCATCCTCAACGTCGGCGGCACGCGGGAACGTCTCGGCTTTCCCGCGCCCATCTCGGCCCCGGTCGACCCATCGGCCCTCGCGCCCGGCGCGGGCATCACGGTGACGCCGGTCACGCCTCCCAGCCAGACGCCCGAGGCCGCTGCGGCCCTCGCCGCCGCCTCGCCGGTCGCCAGCGCGGCTGCGGCGCGTCCGGCGCCGCCGCCTCTGGATCGTGGCGCGACCCCGAATGTGGCCGCGGCCGCCGGGGGGGCGGGAATGTCGGCCACGCCCTCGGGCTATCGCGTCGGGCCAAACCCTTCTCCCGAGCTTCGCCGCTTCGGCCTGCAACCCGGCGATGTGATCGAGAGCCTGAACGGCCAGGCCGTCTCGGGCTCGTCCAACGACCAGACCCTGCTTGAACAGGCCCGCGCGGCCGGCCAGGCCCGGGTCGTCGTCAATCGTGACGGCCGTCGTCTCACCTTCACCTTCCCCGTCCGCTAGGAGCCCGGTGTGACCAAACTCCTCCGCCTGACCACCGCCAGCGTCCTGGCTCTTAGCGTGGCCACGACCGCCCCGCTGGCGCCCCTGGCCCAGACCGTCGCCCCACCGCCGGAGGCGATGCAGGATGTGGTCATCAACATGCGCGGCGCCGACATCAAGGACGTGGCCGAACAGGTCAGCCGCATCACGGGCCGCACCCTGGTGCTCGATCCGCAGGTGCAGGGCCAGGTCAATGTCGTCTCGGCCGAGCCTCTGAGCCGCAACGGAGTTTGGGACCTGTTCCTGTCGGTGCTGCGCACCTCGGGCTTCGCGGCCGTGCGAAGCGGCGCCGTCTGGCGCATCGTGCCCCAGGCCAGCGTGGTCCAGAGCGGGGCCTCCGAGACCGGCGCGGCTAGCTCCAACCAGCAGATCGTCACTCGGCTGGTGCGGCTGCGCAACCTGCCCAGCGATCAAGCCGTGCGGGCGTTGCGGCCCCTGGTGTCGTCCTTCGGCGCCATCGAGGCCCTGACCGAGCCGAACGCGGTCGTCGTGACCGACTATGCCGAGAACATCGCTCGGGTGCAGCAGCTGGCGGCGACGCTGGACCGGGGCGGGGGCACGTCTTTCGATTCCATCGCGCTCCGTCACGCCTCGGCCGTCGATGTGGCCGCTTCGGTCAGCCAGCTGCTGGGCTCCGACGCGGGCGGACCGCGTGTGACCGCTGACGAGCGCTCCAACGTCTTGCTGATCCGGGGCGACGCGGCCGATCTGGCCCAGGCGCGCTCCATCGTGGCGGCCCTGGACACGCCGGGCGGAGCGACGCCTGTGGTGCGCGTCGTGCGCCTCAGGAACTCCGACGCGGAATCGATCACCGAGATCGTGCGCGGCCTGCTGGGCGGAGAGCCCGCTGCGAACAATGTCGTGGCGCGATCCCTGAGGAACGACACGGGCCTGGCGGGTCTGTCGGCCTCCAACCGCAATTCGGCGGCCCAGGCGGCTGCCGCCATCACTTCGGGCGGGGAGGGGGGCTCTCTGCCCCAGCCCGGGACCGGCGCTCCGACGGCCACCCCTGCCAGCTTCACGCTCGACGGCGTGACGGTGCAGGCCTCGCCCGAGCTGAACGCCGTGGTCATGCGCGGCCCCCCTGCGACCGTGCAGATGCTGGAGGAGCTGATCAGCCAGCTCGACCTGCGACGCGCCCAGGTCAAGATCGAGGTCGCCATCGTCGAGATCACCGGCGAGCTCGGCGAGCAGATCGGTGTCCAGCTGGGCTTCGGTGGCGCTGTGCCGGACACGGGCGTGGTGGGCGGCACCTCTTTCGGCAACGCGGGCTCGTCGCTGTCGACCGTGCTGACGGCGCTGGGTTATCCTGCCGGTCGGCTGCTGTCCTCGGGTCTGTCGGTGGCGGCGGGAGAGGAGGGCCAGTTCGGCGCGCTGCTCCAGGCGTTGGGGACCAACTCGGCGGCGAACCTGCTGTCCTCGCCCAGCGTCACCGTGCTGGACAATGAACCAGCGGAGATCGTGGTCGGCCAGAACGTGCCCTTCCGGACCGGCAGCTTCGCCACCGACGGCAACTCGACCAACCCCTTCACCACCATCAGCCGCGAAGACGTCGGCCTGACGCTGCGGGTCGTGCCCCGCGTGCACGAGGGCGATACGGTTCGGCTGGAAGTCAGTCAGGAAGTATCGTCCCTGGTCACCACCACGGTCACGGGCGCTGCCGACCTGATCACCAACCGGCGCAGCATCCAGACCTCGGTCCTGGCCGACGATGGCGAAACCATCGTGCTCGGCGGCCTCGTCACTGACGACCGTCAGATCGGAAACAGCCGCGTGCCGGGACTGGCCAGCCTTCCCATCATCGGCGGCGCCTTCCGGTCGCGCAACGACAGCCAGACGCGGCGGACCCTGTTCATCTTCCTCAAGCCGACGATCCTGCGAGACGCCGCCGACGTGGCCGCCTCCGCCCAGGAGAGCTATGACCGTCTGCGCGCCGTCGAGCCGATCCGCATCGACCCGGCGCGACCGCCGGTGTTGCAGACGGAACCAAGGCTGAAGCCCGACCTCGACGACGTGTTCTAGAGGCGGTCTTCGAAACGAGGGATGATCAGGTCCGGATCGGGCCGGTCGGCCTCCGTCGGAGCCTGGTGTCGGACGCGCTGGTCGGTCAGGCGCAGCTGAGGCGGGGCCAGTCGCAGGCGCTCTGACTCTGCGCGCCGCCATGCCGCCTGGCCGCCGAACAGGGCCGCCGCGCCGGCTCCGGCACCGGCGAAGAACAGCATGAGCGCGGCCGCCGCCCCCTCCCACCACCGGCCCGGGCCATCGACCCGGCGAGGCTCGTCCACAACGGTCGGGGCGACGGGCGCGCGGGCGGTCTGGGGCTCGTCCAAGCGCATCACGACCCCACCGCGCGCCATCAGCAGGCCCGCATTGGTCCGAGGCACGAGGGCATAGGCGCCTCGCCCGGTGCGGACCAGGGCGATGTCCTGATCCAGCAGCGCCGTGCCGAAATCCCGCAGCAGGGCATCACCCGAGTACCAGCCGTCCGCCCGGAAGGTGACGACCGCGTCCACGGCCGGGTCGACCTCCAGATCATAGGCCAGGGCCCCGACCACCACGTCCTGGGCGGCGTCGGCGGCGGGCGTGTCTGTGAGGCTGAACACGTAGAACTGAAGCGGCTCGGCCGCCGGCGGAACGGCCTGGGCGGCCGGGGCGGCGGCCACCGGCGTCGCCGCCATGGCGAAGAGCGCCACCACGATCAGACGCCAGAGCATGGAAAGGTTCGCGACCACGCCTCTCCCGTGGCGCCACTTCGCGACAGGACGATGAAATCGGTTCATAGCTTTCGGGACCCGACTCATGCGGATCGTACCGCACCCTTCTGGAGCCCGTCGTGGACGAACCCTTCAGCGCCGCCCGCCGTGCCGCCGCCTTCCGGCGGATGCGCGACGCTCGTTCCAGCGAGGTGGCGGAGGATTATGTCGAACTGGTCGGCGACCTCATCGCCGAGACTGGCTCCGCGCGGCTGACCGACCTCGCCGACTGCCTGGGCGTGGCCCCCGCGACGGCCTCCAAGGTCCTCCAGCGGCTCCAGCGCGAGGGCCTGGTCGACGTGCGCCCCTATCGCTCCATCACCCTGACCCAGGCGGGCGAGCGGATGGCGGATGCCTCGCGCGAGCGACACCGGATCGTCCACGAGTTCCTGCTGGCGATGGGCGTGACCGGCGAGACGGCCGAGGCCGACGCCGAAGGGATCGAGCATCATGTCAGCCCCGAGACGCTCCGTCTGTTCGAGGCCATGACCCAGAGACTTCGCAGCGGCGGATAGGCGTCAGTCGATCGCGCGGCAGTCGGACGGCTCGCGCCCGTCCGCCGTCCAGGTCGCCAGGAGCCCGGACCCGCGAAGCTCATGGGCGCTCGCCCGGTACCAGATCCCGTCCGTCGCGCGGACGCGAAATAGATCGACAGCCTCGCCGCTGGAGTTGCGGACCGTGGCCATGTCGCGCGGATTGTCGAAATCGACCGAAAGGCGCTCGCCGTTGTCACACAGGTAAACGGTGCGGATGACGCGGTTCAGGGCGCGGTCCTGAACCTCGGCACCCGTTCGGCGCCGCGCGGTCTGCGCGTCGATCGCACGCTGTCGCACCGCCTCGCCGTCGGTCGGGCTGTCGTCGGGCGATGGGCCGCCGCAGGCCCCCAGCGCGAGCCCGGCGCAAAGGGACAGGACAGCGAACGCGATGGGCTTGTTCATCAGGGCTCCGGTATGGTCAGGCTTGCCTAACGGGCCGGCGCGACCCCCGTTCCGCGCCGAGCGCGAAAGAAGCCGCGCAGCAGCCCCGCCGCCTCATCCGCCAGGACGCCCCCCTCGACCGCTGGGCGGTGGTGCAGGGTCGGCTGCTCGAACAGGCGCGGACCGTGGACGACCGCGCCGCCCTTGGGATCATCGGCCGCCCATACGACCCGGCCGATCCGGGCATGGCTGATGGCCCCGGCGCACATGGCGCAGGGCTCCAGCGTCACATAGAGGGTCAGGCCGGTCAGGCGGTAGTTGCCGCGTGCAGCGGCGGCGGCGCGCATCGCCACGATCTCGGCGTGGGCGGTCGGATCGTGCCCCGCGACGGGGGCGTTGGCGCCTTCGGCGACGACTTCGCCGGTCGCTTCATCGACCACCACGGCGCCCACGGGAACCTCGCCCGCGTCCGCCGCCGCTTGCGCCAAGGCCAACGCCATGCGCATGAACCGCTCATCATGGCCCGCCATACCGACGACAACGACAAGAAGCCCAAGCCGCGTCAAGACCTGCGCGCCCACAAGCCCGGAGACCGGCCCAAGGGCGGGGCGTCGCGCCCCGGCTCGGCCTCGGCCGCCCGCTATGCGCCGCTGGACAAGGCGACCGAGGGGCGAGGCTCCGGCGGCGGCACCGGCCGCGCCTATCCGGCCGACAAGGGGGCCCGGCCCGAGCCGCGCGCGCCCAAGGGCCCGCGCGCCGGCGGCAAGCCGGGCGGCAAACCGGGCGCCAGGGAGGCTCCGGCCGAACCCAAGCGCACCGAACGCATCGCCAAGGCCATGGCCCGCGCCGGCATCGCCAGCCGCCGCGAGGTCGAGCGGCTGATCGGCCTGGGCAAGGTGGCGGTGAACGGCCGCATCCTGGACACGCCCGCGACCCTGGTGACCCGCGACGACGTCATCACGGTCGACGGCAAGGCGATCGCGGCGACCCAGGCCACGCGGGTCTGGCGCTACAACAAGCCGGTCGGCCTCTTGACCAGCCACAACGATCCGGCCGGACGGCCGACGGTGTTCGACGCCCTGCCGGCCGGCCTGCCGCGCGTGATCTCGGTCGGGCGGCTCGACATCAACACCGAGGGCCTGTTGCTGCTGACCAACGACGGCGAGCTCAGCCGGGCGCTGGAGCTGCCGGACACGGCCCTGGTGCGTCAGTACCGGGCCCGGGCGCGCGGGCGGGTAACGCAAGAGCAGTTGGACGCCCTGAAGGACGGCGTGACCGTCGACGGCGTCCGCTATGGCCCCGTCGAGGCCACCATCGACAAATCCAAAGGCGGGGGGGCCAAGACCAATGAGGACGGCTCCCAGTCGGCCAATCTGTGGATCAGCGTCTCCATCACCGAGGGCAAGAACCGCGAGGTCAGGAAGGTGCTGGAATCGGTCGGCCTGACCGTCAACCGGCTGATCCGCCTGGCCTATGGCCCGTTCCAGCTGGGCACCCTGGCGGCGGGGTCGGTCGAGGAGGTCGGGCCCCGGGTGATCCGCGAACTGCTGGCCGCCCATATCCGGCCCGAGAACATGCCCCAGGGCAACACCGTCGAGACGCCCGCCCCCATCCCCGGCCGCCGCACGGGCGCGCCCAAGGTGGTCGGCAAGTCCGGCTCGGCCATCGCAGACCCATCGCGGAAACCCAGCCGCGTCCGCGCCGCCGGGACCGCGACCGAGGAAGCCACTGCCCGCGCCGCGCGGGGCCCCAAGAAGGCCGGATGGGCCAAGGCCGCGCCTCGGGACTTCAAGGCCGCGCCCGGCAAGAAGACCTGGGCTCCTCGCGAGGGGGCCTCGACGGACGGCGAACGGCCCAAGCGGGCCTTCAAGCCGCGCGAGGACAAGATGATCGGACCCAAGTCCGCGACCTGGGCCCGCGACGCCGATAAGGCCAAGCGCGACTTCAAGCCTCGCGCCGGCGGCGGAGCCGGGAAACCCGCCGGGCGGCCCGCGCCGGGTGGGCCGAGGAAGCCGTCGGGTCCGCGCGGACCCCGCTCGGGCGGCTGATCCATGCGGATCGTCGCCGGCAAGCTGAAGGGACGGGCCATCGTCGCGCCGGAAGGGCAGGGCACGCGCCCGACGTCGGACCGCGCGCGGCAGGCGATCTTCAACGTGCTGGAACACGCCGCCTGGGCGGAGTCGTTACAGGGCGCGCGGGTCATGGACCTGTTCGCCGGGTCCGGTGCCCTGGGGTTCGAGGCCATGAGCCGGGGCGCGGCCTTCGCCCTGTTCGTCGAGACCGATGAGGACGCGCGCGGGGCCATCCGCGACAACGCCGATGCCTATGGCCTGATGGGGGCGACGCGGGTGCATCGGAGGAGCGCCACAGACCTGGGCACCCGGCCCGGGTCGGACGGCGAGGCCTTCGATCTGGCCTTTCTGGATCCTCCCTATGGCAAGGGGTTGGGCGAGCAGGCGCTGGCCCGGCTGATCGAGGGGACCTGGTTGAAGCCCGGCGCGATCGTGGTGTTCGAGCGGGGGTCCGACGAGCCGGAAATCGAGACGCCCGGCTATGAGCGGCTGGACGCGCGGGATTACGGCGCGGCGCGGGTGCTGTTTCTGAGGGTGTCGTCGGGGGCGGGGTGAGGCTCGGCGAAATGTGCACTCGAAAAAACAGGGTGCACATCGTGCACATTTGACGATGCGGCATGGGGCTCGGGCAGCCCAAGAGCCACGTCCTCCGCTTCCTCTTCCGCCTCGACCGCCAGATTGTCGGCATGCATTTGGTCGAGCCACTCCGAGGGCCCGAAATCGCGATAGGCCTCGGCCTGTGCCGCAACTCTGTCGGCGCTCAGGACCAGCCACAGACGCCGCCAGCGCGCGGCCTCGACCGACCGGCCCTGCTCCAGGGCCTGGAGATAGCGCCGCCGCGCTGTCCTGACCTCGTCGTCCAGGCCAAGGTCGTCGTAGATGGCCAGGTCATCCGGCCCCGCGGGCTCGGCCTGGTCGGCCCGACGCCAGCCCTGGCGGGCCGCGCGACGGCGAAAGGCCGACAGCCCCAGGTCATGGCGACGACACACGGCCTCGGCCGTCATGCCCGAGAGGTAGTCGTCCCGCGCCTGGGCCCAGGTGTCGGCAGCACGAATGCGATAGGGGGAGAGGGTCATGGCGGGGAGTGTATGGGGCCGATACGTCAAAATCGGACGTAGGGGGATCCGCTGTCCTTCAGAATCGGCGGCGCCTTCCGTCGCCGAGCATCCGCCGAACCGATGGCGCGGCCGTCCGGGCTGTTCTAGCCTCGGCCCCATGACCCGGATCGATCGTCGCCACCTGCTCGTCGCCGTCGCCGCCACCGCCGCCGTGGCCCCCATCCGGACGCAGGCGCGCCAGGCGTCCGGCTGGCAGACCCGCGCGCCCCTGCCGTGGCCGGCGCAGGAGATCTATGCCGCCATGTGGAACGGGCGGATCGTGACCGCGGGTGGGCTGGTCGGGCGGACGAACGCGCCGTTGCACATCGAGGACCGGGTCGGGCTCTACGATCCCGTGGCCGATGTCTGGAGCGAGGGGCCGAAGCTGCCGCAGGCCCGGCACCATCCTATGATCGTCGCGGACGGCGACCGGCTGCTGGCCATCGGCGGCTATCGAAGTGGCGAGGGCGACTGGACCAATGCGACCGAGGTCTGGAGCCTGACGCCCGGGGCCGAGGCTTGGGCGCCGGGACCGGCCCTGCCGACGCCTCTGGCCGAGTCCGTCGGTCTGGCCCACGCCGGGCGGGTGCACCTGGTCACCGGCCGCTCGCCGGGCGGCGAGGCCAACGCCCAGTGGCGGGATCAGGTCGATGTGGACATACACTGGGTCCTGGCCGACGGCCGGTGGGAGCGGGCGCGGCCGGCGCCGGTGGCCCGGAACAGCGCGGCGGGCGCGGTGCTGGACGGCGCGCTGTGGATCGCAGGCGGGCGCACCGTCACCGGCGGCGGGACGGGGCGGCTGGATCGCTATGACCCGGCCGGGGATCGTTGGGACACGCTCGCGCCCATTCCGCGCTCGTCGGCGGCGGATCAACAGGTCGGCGGGGGCCTGGCGATGGTGGCGGTCGGCGGGAAACTGGTGGCGTTCGGCGGGGAGTGGTTCGCGCCGGGTGGCGGCGGGGTGTTCAGAGAGACCTGGATCTATGATCCGGCGACGGACGCGTGGACCGCCGCGCCGGACATGAAGACGCCGCGCCACGGGCTGGCGGCGGCGACGGTCGGCGACACGGTCTATGCCATCGCGGGCGGGGCGGTGGTGTCCGGCGGCCAGGCGGTGGGCACGGTGGAGGCCTTGGCCCTGTAATCCTTCCCTTCCTCGGACAGGGTTCATCAGCGGCTTGTGTGCCTTTTCAGATCGACCTGCTTCAGGTCCACTCAGGTCGCGCGACCGGTTGGCGCGCTCGTCACGCAGCCTCCGGAATCCATGCGCTGCCCACGGTCATGGTACGCACTGTCGCGGCCTCGCGATTCCGCTGGCCTGAAGCGTCCGACGCGACGACAACCGCGCCTGCCGGTCCGATGGAGTCGCTCATGTCTCGCCTGATCCTCTGTCTGGTGCTGATCCTCGGCACCCTGGGAACACCCGCCATGGCCACCGAAGAACCCGCCTTCACCCTGGTGCTCCGGGACGGAAACTTCGAGGTCCGCGACTATGGGCCGACCGTGGTCGCGGAGGTCACTGTGGCCGGCAGCCAGAACCGGGCCTCCAGTCAGGGGTTCCAGATCCTGGCCGGCTATATCTTCGGCGGGAACACGCGGCGCCAGTCGATCGCCATGACCGCGCCGGTCGCACAGAACCGCACCAGCGAAACCATCGCCATGACCGCTCCCGTCACCCAGACGGCGTCGGGCGACCGCTGGACCGTGCGGTTCATCATGCCGTCGGAATACACCATGGCGACGCTGCCTGTGCCCAATGACCGCCGGGTCAGCCTGCGCGAGGAGCCGGCACAGAGAATGGCAGTCGTGCGCTTCTCCGGCATCGCCGACCCGCGTCAGGTCGTCCGACAGGAGCAGGAACTGGACCAGCAGCTGGCTGCGCGGGGCATGCGGCGTATGGGCCCGATCACGCTCGCTCAATATGATCCGCCGTGGACGCTGTGGTTCCTTCGTCGCAACGAGGTCATGGCACCGGTCGCGGGCTAATCGCCCCCTGGCCCCGGCTGTTCCCCCGCCGCCTTCTGGCCAAGCTAGCGAGGTCCCAACAGCCGCTCCAAATCCGCCAGCTTGAGCTCCACATCGGTCGGCCGCCCGTGATTGCACTGGGCGCTGTGCGGCGTAGCCTCCCTCTGTGTCAGCAGGGCGTTCATCTCCGGCGCGGTGCGGAAACGGTCGGGGCGGAACCGGCCGAACCGTCAAAGCCGCTCGACGATGGCGCGGGCGGCGGCGGTGACGTCGGCCCAGGTGGCGTCGAAGCCCTCGGCCTCGCCGAACCAGGGATCGGCCACGGCCTGACCCTGTCGCCCCGGAACCCAGTCCAGCAGCAGGCTGAGCCGCGCGGCCGCGTCGTCGGGCGCCAGGCGGCGCAGGTCCTTCAGATTGGCGTGGTCCAGGGCGACGATGTGGTCGAAGCGGGCGAAGTCGGCGCGCGTGACCTGACGGGCGCGAAGGGCGGTGATGTCGACGCCGTTCCTGGCCGCGACGGCGACGGCCCGCTTATCCGGCGGCTCGCCCGCATGCCAGTTCCCCGTGCCGGCGGAATCGACGACCATCTCCACCCCCCGCCGCGCCGCCTCGGCCCGCAGGGTGCCCTCGGCGAGCGGCGAGCGACAGATGTTGCCGAGGCAGACGAAGAGGAGGGAGGGCATTTCATTCCGGGTCATCACCTGCCTCTCTAGCGCGCTGTTTTACTGCGCGTTCAGCGGCCTTCTGTTCTCTTTCCTGCTCGATCTCGGCGAGTGACTTGAGCGGCTCCAGACTGTCAAACTGACCGGAATGGGATGTCGGAATGCGATAATGAGCGCCTGGTTCGGCTTCCTCCGCAAGGCGCATGATCGCCGGGAACCAAGCAAGGAACAACGAAGCTTGCCCCCATCTTCCCAAATTGCCGTACCATTTCATGTGGGGAAACACGGCGACAATGCCTGAGGCTTCAAGCGCGGCGCGTTCCAACTGGACACGTCGCATATTCCCGTCCCCTGAGATCACCAGCCGCCCACCTCGATCAGCAAAGTCGCCTATCCAGTCAATATCTGGCTGACCTCGTTGGGCTAGTTCGTGCGGCGTTTCGAGTTCAAAGCCCCTGGGAATGCCGATGGCTCTTATTGCATCGACGATGCGGTGATTTATGCACTCGTCGAAGCGTATTAGGGTCAAGCGGCAATACGCTCCTCGAACGCGACAGCTTGGCTTACGGCGGCCCCGCTCACGCCGAACCAGTCAGCTGCTTCTTCAAGACCATCTACCCTAGCCGATGTGGCCAAGGTTTCGGTCGGAACAGCAGTCGTGTGCTCAACAACGACAGGGCGGCCAAATGCTCGTGCTGGGTCTATCCGTACTAGCGGCATTTCTTCCGGGTAAGGCTCGAGCCAAGCAGCCCTCCCACTCCTGAAGAAGACTCGGCCCGCCAACGCCGGGCGAAGGGTCTCTGGGTGAAGATATGCATCTGTAAGCAAGTCGATGATCTTCTCGCCTTGAAGCTCAAGAACTGAGCCTCCATCGGTCGTTAGTCGCCTTTCACGAGCTAGCGGGTGAGGATCCCCCCAACGCTGCCTCATGGCTTTCATAGCTTTCGCCAACCTGCGGCGTGAAACGCCCTCGGCCAAAAGGTAGTTGATCGCCCGGGCCTCAATCAGACCATCGAACGAGAGCGCCAAGCGTCCTGCAACGGATGGCAGGTCGGTCTCTATGAGGGGAGGATTGCCAGAGAGCCAAGACGCGACCCGAGATGGCTCAACGTCGAGCAGCGCGGCAACTTGCGTTGTCGTGAACGCTCCACGCCGTCCGAGTTCAATCCAGTCCGTTGGTGTGTGCACGTCTACCTCTGGGCGCATATGTCGGTCAAAGACCGCACTTTGCAATCGGGCCATAGCTCACCGCCGCCCAAACAGCTTCTCCAAATCCGCCAGCTTGAGCTCCACATAGGTCGGGCGCCCGTGGTTGCACTGACCCGAGTGCGGCGTGGCCTCCATCTGGCGCAGGAGGGCGTTCATCTCGGGCGCGCTGAGCACGCGGCCGGCGCGGACGCTGCCGTGGCAGGCCATGGTGCCGCAGACCTCGCCCAGGCGTTCGGACAGGGCCAGCGCCGCGCCGTGTTCGGCCAGGTCGTCGGCGATGTCGCGGATCAGGCCCTGGACGTCGGTGTCGCCCAGGAGCGCCGGTGTCTCGCGCACCAGAACCGCCCCGCCGCCGAAGGGTTCGACGATCAGGCCCAGCTGGGCCAGTTCCTCGGCGCGGGCGATGACGCGGTCGGCCTCGGCGGGGTCGAGCTCGACGACCTCGGGGGTCAGGAGGGCCTGGCGGGTGACGGAGCCCTCGGCCATCTGAGCCTTCATCCGTTCGTAGACGAGGCGTTCGTGGGCGGCGTGCTGGTCGACCACCACGATGCCGTCGCGGGTCTGGGCGACGATGTAGGTGCCGTGGACCTGGGCGCGGGCGGCGCCGAGGGGCAGGTCGATGTCCGCCGCCGCTGACGCGGCGTCGGACAGGGCATAGGGCTTAGGGCTTAGGGCATAGGGGTCGCCGGGTTCGACGCGGGCGCTGCGCTCGTTCAGGCCGGGGAGGACCTGGGCGGCGCTGGCCGAGCGGTCCCAGCCGGTCCAGCCGCTGTAGCCGCCGGAGAAGCCTTGGGAGGTGTGGGACGAGGGGCTGAAGGCCGGCCCGGTGTGGGCCGTGAAGCCCGCCATGACGCTGTCGGCGACGGTGGTGGAGGCGCGGTGGCCGGCGGCGGCGAGCGCGTGGCGCAGCGCCCCGACGATCAGGCCGCGCACCAGGGCGGGGTCGCGGAAGCGGACCTCGGCCTTGGCGGGATGCACGTTCACGTCGACGAACAGGGGGTCGATGTCCAGGAACAGCGCCGCCGCCGGATGCCGGTCGCGCGCCAGGAAGTCGGCATAGGCGCCCCGCAAGGCTCCCTGAAGCAGGCGATCCCGCACCGGGCGGCCGTTGACGAACAGATACTGATGCGCGCCGTTGCCTCTGGAGTAGGTCGGCAGGCCCGCGTAGCCGGACAGGCGAATGCCCTCGCGCGACTGGTCGATCAGGAGCGCATTGGCCTCGAAGTCGCGGCCCAGCAGGGCGGCGAGGCGCTTCAGCCGGCCTTCGTCGCCGGGGTGTTCGGCGGGCAGGCGCAGCACCGTGCGGCCATCGAGGTCGAGAGTGAAGGCGACGGCCTCGTGCGCCATGGCCTGGCGCTTGATCTCCTCGGAGATGGCCATGGCCTCGGACCGCTCGGACTTCATGAACTTGAGCCGCGCGGGGGTGGCGTAGAACAGGTCGCGGACCTCGACGCGGGCGCCGTGCGGGCCGGGGAAGGCGGCGGGGGCGACCGGGCGGGTGTCGCCGCCCTCGACGGTGATCTGGTGGGCGTCGCCGCCGGCGCTGCGGCTCGTGATCGTCAGGCGGGCGACTGAGCCGATGGAGGGCAGGGCCTCGCCGCGAAAGCCCAGGGTGTGGATGCGCAGCAGGTCGACGTCGCCGGCGTCGTCGGGTTCCAGCTTCGATGTCGCGTGGCGCTCGACCGCCAGCGCCAGCTGGTCCGGGGCCATGCCGTGGCCGTCGTCGGCGATCAGGATGCGCGACAGGCCCCCGCCGTCGGCCTGGATCTCGATGCGGCGCGCGCCCGCGTCCAGGGCGTTCTCGACCAGTTCCTTGATGGCGCTGGCCGGGCGTTCGACCACCTCGCCGGCGGCGATGCGGTTGACGGTCTCGGGCGGGAGGCGGCGGATGGGCATGGGATTCGCCAAGGTAGCGCGTCGGGCCCCTCCGGCGAAGGGAGCGCCGCAGGCAAGAAGGGTTTCTTCACAACGGACCCAACGAAAGCGAAGCCACAACGGGCACGACGGGACCCCGTGGGTGGACGCGGCGAGTCTCCCGTTGTGTTCGTCGTGTTTCGTTGTGATCGTTGTGATGAACCCCTTTCGGGGTTCGGTCACAGCGGGCCTAGCGCCCCGTGTGTGTCACGCGGCTGGTGTCGAAGCCCAGGGCCCGGGCGCGGGCCAGGGTCGTGTCGCGCACGGCGGCGGCGGGGCTCTGGCTGCGGTGCCAGATCCACCAGCTGGACTTGTCGGGCAGGCCCATGATGGCCCAGCTGTAGTCCGGGGCATGGTCCCAGACCCAGTACTGCTGCGACGCCAGGCCGCCGAAGCTGAGCAGGCCGGTCAGGCTGAAGCGGAACTTGGCGTTGGTCGCTGGGTCGGTGACGCGGGCGGTGGCGCGCAGGGTCTCGGTCCGGCCACTGTCGCGACGCACGCAGGTGACGAGGACGGCGTAGCGGCCGGAGGCGGTGGGGTCGAAGTCGATCTGGGCGCGGCTGCAGTCGCGCTGCATGCCATTCGGATTGCGGGCGATCTCGAACCAGCGGCCGTCGAAGCGGTCGAGGTCGACGGCGCTCGCCTGGGCCCGGGCGGGCGCGGCCGGGGCGGCGAACAGGACGGCGGCGGTCACGGCGGCGAGCAGGTGTCGGATCATGCGGTCTCTCCCTTGGGCGGAAGCTACGGATGAGGCGTCGCCAGGGTTGCGGCTCAGCGTGTCCGCGCGCGCCAGTGCTCGCGCGACTGGCCCCAGCGATCGACCGGATGGTCCTGGAACGGGGGCGGCAGGACGGCGGGGCCGAGGTTGGTCGAGCCCAGCGCGCGCGCCAGGTTCTGCGAGCCCGTGTTGTCGGGATCGATGCAGTGGATGACCTCGGTCCAGCCCAGTTCGTCGAAAGCGTAGTCGATGGCGGCGGTCGCGGCCTCCCTGGCATAGCCTCGCCCCTGCGCGTCGGGATGCAGGCCCCAGCCGACCTCGGGTCCGGGCCAGCCCAGCGGCGTCCAGGGGCCGATGCGGCCGAGCCACAGGCCGGTCTGGCGATCGACCACCGAGAACATGGCCACGCCCGTCAGCGCCCAGGCCCCCGCCATGGTCATGAAGCCGCGCCAGGCCACCTCGCTGGACTGGGGTCCGCCGACGAAGCGCGAGGTCGGATGGGCCATGAACTCGGCCCAGCGCGGGAAGTCCTCCATCGCCGTGGGCCGCAGGATGAGGCGCGCCGTCTGCAGCATGGGACCGGGAGCGGCGGTCACAGAAGGTACTCGCGTTCGAGGTCGTAGTGGCTGCCGTGGTCGGTCAGGACGCTGGAGTACAGGCCGAAACGGTCGACGCGGATCGGCGGGCTGGCCAGCAGATTGTGGTTGGTGATCCAGGCCCCGACCCGGGCCGGATCGGTCTGGGTCTTCAGATAGGCCAGGGTGACATGGGGGCGATAGAGGCGGGGCTCCATGCGAATGCCCGCCCGCTCGGCGGCCGAGCGGCAACGACCGGCGAGCACGTTCAGCCGCTCGCTGGGCTCCACGCCGGCCCAGATCGCGTGGCTGCGATGGGCGTCGCCGAAGGCTCCGACGCCCTTCAGCGCGATGTCGAAGGGGCCGCCGGGAATGCGCGACAGCTCGGCGGCCAGGTCGTCTGCGGCGCGCTCATCGACCTCGCCATAGAAGGCCAGCGTCACATGCAGCTGCTCGCCCGAGCGCCAGCGCGCGCCCGGCAGACCGGTCTGGCGGCGCGCCAGGGTCTCGGCGACGTCGAAGGGGATGGGCAGGGCGGTGAACAGCCGGAGCATGCGACAGGTGGTAGCGCTCGCCAGCATTCCGCGAAAGGTCAGGGAACCGTGCGGCGTCCATTCCCTTGCGTCAAAGGGCGCAAAGCCCGATATTCACGACTTCGGACCGGAGTCTTCCGCTTCGGCCCCATATGGAGACGACACTCGCGATGAGCGATTTCAGAAACGGTTTCTCGACCCCGGCGCCCGCCTCGGCCGATATGGCCGTGGATGCCGGTCTGCGCAGCTTCATGCTGGGCGTCTACAACAAGCTGGCTCTCGGCCTCGCCGTCGCCGGCGTCCTGGCCTACGTCACCGGCAACGTCCCGGCCGTGCAGCAGCTGCTGTTCAGCGTCACGGCGGACGGCCGCGTCGGAATGACGGTGCTGGGCTTTGTGGTGCAGTTCCTGCCCATCGTGCTGCTGTTCGGCTCGATGTTCTTCATGAAGAACCCCACGGCGCGCGGCGTGAACCTGCTGTACTGGGCCGTGGTGGCCTCGATCGGCGCGGGGATGGGCCTGCTGTTCCTGCGCTATACGGACGCCAGCTTGACCTCGACCTTCTTCGTGACGGCGGCGGCCTTCGGCGGCCTGTCGCTGGTCGGCTACACGACCAAGAAGGACCTGTCCGGCATGGGTACCTTCCTGATCATGGGCGTGATCGGTCTGATCATCGCCTCGGTCGTGAACATCTTCCTGCAGTCGGGTGTGTTCTACCTGATCATCTCGGGCCTGGGCGTGCTGATCTTCGCGGGCCTGATCGCCTACGACACCCAGCGGCTGAAGATGACCTACTACGCCCTGGGCGGCGACCAGGCGGCGATGAGCGTGGCGACGGGCTTCGGCGCGCTGAGCCTGTTCATCAACTTCGTCAACCTGTTCCAGTTCCTGCTGGCCTTCATGGGCAACCGGGAATAGGTCGCGGCGAACTCCGCAGATCGGGGCCCCGGGAGCGATCCCGGGGCCCTTTTTGTTTAACGCCCGTCGGCTGATCGATCGCGGTGAAACGGGCAGGGACCGTCCGTGCCTCTGATGTCAGCCGTCCCCTTCCGCCCCCGCCGCCGCGAGGCTGGCCACCGGGGTGCCATCTGGCAGATATGGCTCCAGTCGTGGTGTTCCCGGTGATGGACCCTGTGGGGCTTGGGAGTGAAAAGATCATGCCGCCTATCCAGATGACCGAGCGTCAGAAGAAGTGGTTCGCCACGGTGCAGGCCAATCTGGAGGCTCAGACGGGGCGGTCCCTGGAGGCCTGGGTCGAGGTGCTGAAGGCCTGTCCGGAGACGGGCAAGAAGGCGCAGGCCGCCTGGCTGAAGGCGAACCACGGCCTGGGCGTCAACCACGCCTCCTACGTCATCGCCGCCGCCGATCCGGGTGGGCTGGGCTGGGACGATCCCGATGGGCTGAGGGCGGCGCTGTGGAGGGACGCGGGATCGCTGGCGATCCTGGAGGCGGTGGAGCGGATCGCGGCGGGGACGGGCGGCGTCGTCCCGACCCAGAGGAAGGGCTATTCCGCCTGGAGCCGCAGCGTCCAGTTCGCCGCCATGCGCCCGCTGAAGGGCGGCCGGGCGTTGCTGGGCCTGAAGCTGGAGCCGGAGGCCTCGGGGCGGCTGTCGGCGGCGGTGAGGACGGAAAGCTGGTCCGAGCGGCTGACGGCGGTCGTGGAGCTGGACGACGCGGCGGCGGTGGACGGGGAGATCGCGCGGGCGTTCGCGGGGGCGGCGGAGCGGGGGTGATCAATCCCGCTCTAGAACGTCGTGCAAAGCAGTTATCCGATATGCAGCGGGTCCGTTAGGCCCCACGAGAACTTTGGCATCGACGACGAAAGCCTTCTCGAACGGATTGAAGTCCTGCCGTGTCATGGCTTGCTTAATCTCGTCTCCGGCAAAAGAGACTTGGCGCGGACGCCCATCCACTGAAGAGATGATCCCCCGATCCGGACTGCGGCCCTCCTCTACAGCCGGCGCATTCCTGACCTGATCCCACACAAAAAGAACGTCCTGAAGTTTGTTCTCGTCCTTTTGCTCGAGCTCTTTCCGCTCTGTGGCCGCCCGATTGTCGGCGATCCGCGCTTCTGGTTCGGTCAACACAAAAAGTGGCTGCTGACTGTCCGTGTTGATGGATACGCTGATCTGCGCGTTAAGGGTCTGGATGACTGGTGCAGCCAACGCCCGCATGTCGTCGCAGTCGGCTTTTGAGATCGCGGCCTTGGTTCTCTTGCCAGTGAAGTGGTCGAAAAGCTCTCCAAGGTTTTTCGCAAAGTCATGCAGCGCATTGTAGCCGGTGGCTATGCCAACGGTGGTGGCGAGAATGGCCGCTGGGAGCGCGTACGGATGTGCGGTGACAAAATCGACCACCACCGAGCCTTTTCGGATCTCGGCGATGTAGAGCTTCGGTTCATCGTCACTGCCAGATGCCTTCGCCTCACGCGTGTAGCGAGTGGCGAGACGCTGAAGCGCATGCGTGAACTCTGCGAGCGGGATTGGGCCCTCGTGCTCTAGCACGAAGGTCATCCTCGGCCATTCCTCGCTCACTGCATCGGCCATCGATACAACCTTAGCAGTGATGGTGGTCTAGGCTAGAGCCCCCTTAAACGGCGACAACTCCGCCGTCAGCCCGGCGATCTCCGCCTCAACGCCTCGCCGCTCCTGCTCCAGATAGCGCTCCACCGGCACGCGCAGGGCCATGTCGGCGATGTGGTGGGCGGAGTATACGGGGGTGGGGAGGTAGCCGCGGGCGATCTTGTGCTCGCCCTGGGCGCCCGCCTCGACGCGGGACAGGCCGCGCGAAATGGCGAAGTCTATGGCCTGGTAGTAGCAGAGCTCGAAATGGAGGAAGGGCACCTCATCCAGCGCGCCCCACTGGCGGCCGTACAAGGCGTCGCGGCCGATGAAGTTGAGGGCACCGGCGATCGGCGTGTCGTCCCGGAAGGCCATCATCAGGGCGATGCGGTCGGCCATGGTCTCTCCGACCATCGAGAAGAAGGCGCGGGTCAGATAGGGGCGGCCCCACTTCCTCGACCCCGTGTCCATGTAGAAGGCGAAGAAGGCGTCCCAGTGGGCTTCGGTGATGTCCGACCCGGTCAGGACGCGGATGTCGAGGCCGGCCTGGGCGTCACGGCGTTCCCGCCGGATGGTCTTTCGCCGGTTGGACGACAGGGCGGCGAGGAAGTCGTCGAAGGTCTGGTAGCCCTCGTTCCGCCAGACGAACTGCATGTCCTGACGCAGCAGCAGGCCCTGATCGCCCATCTGCCGCCACTCGGCCTCGGTGGGGAAGTTGACGTGCAGCGACGACAGGTCCAGCCGCTCGCACAGGGTCAGCGCCCCCTGGATCAGGGTCTGGCGCACCGTCGCGGCGTCCGCGTCCGGGTGGACCAGCAGGCGCGGGCCGGTCGCGGGGGTGAAGGGCACGGCGGACAGCAGCTTGGGATAATACCGCCCGCCCGCCCTCTGATAGGCCTCGGCCCAGCTGTGGTCGAAGACATATTCCCCCTGGCTGTGGCCCTTGAGCCAGAGCGGCATGACGCCCAGCACCCGGTCGTCGGGATCCCGAAGCGTCAGGTGCCGCCCCGCCCAGCCCGCGCGCGGCACGGCGCTGCCCGAGGCCTCGCACGCGTGCAGGAAGTCGAACGACACGAAGGGATCCCCGGTCGGGGCGGCGCAGGCCTCCCACGCCTCGCGGCCGATGGCCGAGAGGGTGTCGTGGACCTGGAGGGTGAAGTCGGCGGTCATTTTCCTTCTCCCCTTGTGGGAGAAGGTGGCTCGCGAACCGAGACGGATGAGGGGTGAAACCCGGTCTGCGAAAAGAGGGCTATCCGAAACAGCGCGTGCGCGTCCACAAAACCCCTCACCCTTTCGGCCAAGGCGCATCGCTGCGCTCCGCGGGCCTCAAGCCCTCTCCCACAAGGGGAGAGGGAACGGTCATTTGACCTCCACCACGGCATCCACCTCGACGGCGACGCCCAGCGGCAGCTGATAGACGCCGACGGCCGAGCGGGCGTGGCGGCCCTTGTCGCCGAACACCTCGACCATCAGGTCCGAGCAGCCGTTGATGACCGCCGGGATCGCGTGAAAGCCCGAACCCGCCTGGACGAAGCCGCCCAGCTTGACGATGCGGACCACGCGATCCAGGTCGCCGTCCAGCGCGGCGTTCATCTGGGCCAGAAGGTTGATCCCGCACAGGCGCGCGGCCTCGGCGGCGCGCTGCGGGCTCACGTCCTCGCCGACGACACCCTTGATGCCGCCGGACGCATCCATCGAGATCTGGCCGGAGATGTGGAGCAGGTTCCCGGTCCGCACGAACGGCACATAGTTGGCCACGGCCGCGGCGGGCTGGGGTAGGGTGATGCCGAGTTCGGTCAGGCGGGCGGCGATGCTCATGTCAGGGCTCCATAGGATGTCGCGGGCGATTTAGCGCGGCGGCAAGACGTCTCGCCAGCCTTAAAGGTTCGCCAACCGCCGTGTGGCAATCTGTGCCGATGGAAACGCTCTCGAACACCCAAGTCGCGGCGTTCAACGCCGTGCGCGCCAAGCTGACGCCCGATGAACGGGCGCGCGTCGACATCGCCTCGGTCGAAGCCGTGGACCCGGCCGTGACGTCTGCCCCCCACTGGAACTTCGACCTGCCCAGCCACGCGGCCGACAATGCGCTGGGCGAGGACGCCACCGACGCCATGCGCCGCGCCCTGGTCGCCACCTGGGCGCTGGAGTTGCCGGGACGGGCGAAGCAGGCGGCGCTGCCGGGCGAGGTGATGGAGCTCTATCCCTACTGGCTCGACAAGATGGCCGAGTTCCTGACGGCGGCGGCCGAGGCGGACGCGCCTTACGACCGCGACCACTGGGCCAAGGACGTGCGGATGGCCCTGGTGCTCAGCGTGCCGGGCGCGCGGACGCAGACCATCGACCTGTCCTCGCCCATGGGGCCGGGTCAGGTGGTGAAGAACGGGCGGGACGGCCATGGCTGGGGCCAGCTGATCCACTATGTCCGGGCCCAGGGCTGGAAGCGGCCGTGGCTGGAGGTGCACACCGAAAGCCGCCAGCTGGAGGACTTCAACGAGGCCGGCTGGGACCGCGCCTGGGCGACGGCGGCGGCGATCTGCAAGACCCGGCCGGAGCTGGCCGGGATGATCGGGTCGAGCTGGTTCTACGATCCGCCGCTGGAGACGATCAGCCCACGGCTGGCCTATCTGCGGCTCAATCCGCTGAAAGGCGGGGCCTTCATCATCCACCAGGGGCCGGGCGAGATCCACACCGAGCGGGCGGGGACCAGTTCGCCGACGCGCAAGGCCCTGATCGACAGCGGCGAATACCTGCCGCGCTCCTGGCTGGTGGCGTGGCCGCGCGCGACGCTGATCCCCTGGGCCGAGCAGCGCGCGGTGTCGATGGCGATGGCCGAGGCGGCCTAAACGCGAGCGGCGGGGTGGCCGTGAGAGGTTCGTCAACTCAAACGCGTCGATCAACAGGGCTATCCGGACCGCGGCCTCGAACGGTCCCCGGAACACGAAGCAGGCCCCGGCGAAGGGTTTGAGGCAATCAGCAGCAGGATCGGCGTTATGTAGGCAGAGCTCGGCATGGCAAGCGACGGCTTGCGCCGAGTCGCTTCGGCCCGCTAAAGGCCACCGCGAGCCGGCGTAGCACAGCGGTAGTGCAGCGGTTTTGTAAACCGAAGGTCGGGAGTTCGATCCTCTCCGCCGGCACCACTCAATCGCGGCCGCTCTCATGCCCGACCGCCAGATCAACAAGCTGGGTCACCGCATCGGCGCTCGCGGTGGGCGCACGCGTTCGGCGATCCTGGAGGCCACGCGGCGGCTGCTGGACCAGAGGCATCTGGGCGAGATCCGGGTGGCGGACGTGGCGGCCGAAGCCGGCGTGTCCCCATCCAATTTCTACACCTATTTCAAAACGGTGGAGGAGCCGGTTCTGGCGCTGTGCGAAGGCGTGGCGACCGACTTCCAGCCCTTGTCGCGACACCTGGAAGGCGACTGGTCGGCCGAGGCCGCGTTCGGCGCGGCGCGGGCCTACGTCATGGACGTCCTGCTGATCTGGCGCGAGCACGGGCCGGTGCTGCGGATCGAGCACATGCTGGCCGACAAGGGCGAGGCGGGCTTCGTCGAATCGCGCGTGCGGCGCCTCCGGCGGGTGCACCTGGCGTTTGAGCGGCGCATCGCCGTGGCCCATGCGACGGGCTATCACGCGCCGGGGCTGGACCCGCGGCTGGCGTCGTATGAAGTGGCCAATCTGGTCGAGTCGGTCGCGGCGGGGTTTGAGCTTCTGCGGCGGGGGGACACGCCACCCGAGTCCATCATCGACACCACGGCCCACATCGTCGTGAAGCTTGTGACGGGGCGTTAGTGGTTCGATTCCAAACAACTGGACGCTATATCCAATTCCGAGTCTCAAGAGTTGGACTCGTTGGACTCGGTACCCCTAGAGTCCAACTTCAGCCGCCGATCGGCCCCCAAAGCCACGTCAGCCACAGGCCGATGGCCAGCAGGGTCCCGAACGGAAGCCGATCGGTCGCGCTGACCTTTCGGCGCGTGATCAGGAAGGTCAGGATCAAGCTGAACCCGGCGGCGCAGGCCCAGAGCAGGGTGGTGGGCAGGCCCTGCCACCCCACCCAGGCGCCGACGCCGGCGAACAGGATCGGATCGCCCGAGCCGAGCCCATCGCGGTCGCGCAGGCGTCGATACGCCCAGGCGATGAGCCACAGCCCCGCAAAGCCCGCGACGGCGCCGATGATCTGATCCACCGGCCAGCCCCCGGCGAGCACGGCCGAGGCGATCAGGCCCGTGGCGAGAAGGGGCAGGGTCAGCTCGTCGGGCAGCCAGAAGTTCTCGGCGTCGATCAGGGCGATCAGCAACAGCTGCCAGCCCAGGGCGGCGGTGGCCGTGGTCCAGACAAGATCGCCGGACCCCACCAGCGCGGCCCAGACCCCGATGGCGGCGGCGGCGCACTCGATCAGGATGTAGCGGGGCGAGACGGCGGCGCCGCACATGGCGCAGCGTCCCCGCTGGATCAGCCAGCTGACGACCGGCACCAGGTGCCAGGGCTTGAGCGGCTGGTCGCAGCTCATGCAGCGCGAGCGCGCCAGCACGATGTCCTCGTCCCTCGGCATGCGGACCGTCACGGCGGCGATGAAGCTGCCGAAGATCAGGCCGAGCAGGCCGAAGACGAGGGCGAGGAGGAGGGGCGGGGTCACGAGGCGAGGCTTAGCCGCATCCCTCTCCCGGCGGGAGGGGGTTGCACCGGCGAAAAAGGGATGTTTGCCCCGTTCGGCGACGCCCGCTAGAGCAACCGCTTTCTCCTGCCGAAGACCGCCCGCCATGCACGACATCCGCGCCATCCGTGACATCCCCGACCACTTCGTCGCCGGGTGGCGGTCGCGGGGGGTTGAGGATGCGCAGGCCATCGTGGATCAGGCGCTGGCGCTGGATCGCGAGCTGAGGGCGGCGCAGACGGCGGGGCAGGAGGCTCTGGCCAGGCGCAACGCGGCGTCCAAGGCCATCGGCGCGGCGATGGGCAAGAAGGACATGGCCGAGGCCGAGCGGCTGAAGGCCGAGGTCGAGGGGCTGAAGGGCGAGATCGCAGCTCAAGAAGCCGTTGAGGCGGAGAAGGGCAAGGCTCTGCGCGACCTGCTGGCGGCGCAGAAGAACCTGGCGGCGGACGACGTGCCGGATGGCGAGGACGAGGCGGGCAATGTCGAGGTCTCGCGCTGGGGGACGCCGCGGGAAGGCGGACCGGCCAAGGGCCATGCGGACCTGGGCGAGGCGCTGGGGCTGCTGGACTTCGAGGCGGCGGCGAAGATGTCGGGGGCGCGGTTCGCCGTGCTGAAGGGCGGGCTGGCGCGGCTGGAGCGGGCCATCGGCCAGTTCATGCTGGACCTGCAGACCGCCGAGTATGGCTATCTGGAGGTCAATCCGCCCTACCTCGTGCGGGACGAGGCGATGTTCGGCACGGGGCAGTTGCCGAAGTTTGAGGAGGACTTGTTCCAGATCGTGACGCCCGCACAGTTGGCTGAAGCTGAGCTGTTTGGTGTTGCGGACGTAATCTACGAGTTGATGCAACTCGCTGATCGGATGGAGCTCGTCGTGGACTCGCTCGGCCTTCCGAAAAGTCCGGAGGCAGAAGAGCTTTGGTCGAGCGCGCGCGTGCAGATCGATGAGCTTAGAACGAAGGCCTGCGAACTCAACGAGGGTCGAAAACTGAAGGCTGATCGGCTGGGTCAGAAAGCGTTTCTAATCCCCACGGCCGAAGTCTCCCTGACCAATCTCGTGCGCGAGACGATCCTGTCCGAGGACGAACTCGCTACGCCCATGCGGCTGACGGCGCTGACGGCGTGCTTCCGGGCGGAAGCCGGGTCGGCGGGGCGGGATACGCGCGGGCTGATCCGGCAGCACCAGTTCTCCAAGGTCGAGCTGGTGTCGATCACGCGGCCGGAAGACTCCGACGCCGAGCATGAGCGGATGACGGCCTGCGCCGAAGCCGTGCTCCAGAAGCTGGAGCTGCCCTACCGGCGCATGCTGCTGTGCAAGGGCGACATGGGGTTCTCGGCCAGGAAGACCTATGACCTGGAGGTCTGGCTGCCGTCGCAGGCGACCTATCGCGAGATCAGCTCCTGCTCCAACTGCGGGGACTTCCAGGCGCGGCGGATGGACGCGCGCTTCAAGCGGGCCGGGGAGAAGAAGACGGAATTCGTCCACACGCTCAACGGCTCGGGCTTGGCGGTCGGTCGCACTCTCGTCGCCATCATGGAGAATTATCAGCAGGAGGACGGGCGCATCGCCGTGCCGTCCGCCCTGCTGCCCTATATGGGCGGTGTCACCCATGTCGGAGTTTGATGCCATGAGAACCGTTTCGATCCTGACTGCCCTGACCCTCGGCCTCGCCGGCGGATGCGCCACCGCGATGGCCCAGACCAACGTCGCCGCCGTCTCGCCCGACCAGACCAGCTTCACCGGCTGGGTCCGTGTGTCGGCGGGCGAGTTCCAGCTCTATGAGGAGCAGCGCCAACTGCGCGAGCCCTTCTCGCGCCCGTGCATCAGCGGAGCCCTGCCGCGCAACGCCCAGGACGCGGCGCGCGACCTGACCGGATCGCTGGTCACCTTCACCGGCCGCACGGCCCCCTGGAGCCAGGCGACCAATCAGATCCTGCAGCACGAGGGCTCGCGCATCCGCAACGAATGCCGCGGCGACCTGGTGATTCTGGCGGACGACGTGCGGGTGCTGCGCTGAGGATACGGTTGACCAACGATGAAGGGGTCGCCTGATCGGCTCACTTGATCTTTGGTCGGGGTTGCGGATCAACCCCACTTTCGTCATTCCGGGCGGAGGCGCGAAAGCGCTGTAGACCCGGAACAGGGCGGTGCCGTAGCGAAGCGCAGGCGATGCTTCCACGAGCGGGATGCGTGACAGGTTCGCGCTCTCGCGCGCCGCCCTATTCCGGGTCTTCCCCCGGTTTTCGCCGGGGTTCGCCCGGAATGACGAAAGAATGCATGCGGATCCTCCTGACCAACGACGATGGCGTGGACGCCGAAGGCCTGCATTGCCTCGAACGGATCGCTCGCGCCCTGTCGGATGACGTCTGGATCGTGGCCCCTCAGGAGGAGCAGTCCGGAAAGGGGCGGGGGATCACCCTGACCGAGCCGCTGCGGGTCAACCGGCTGGGCGAGCGCAGGTTCGCGGTGACGGGGACGCCGACGGACTGCGTCGTCCTGGCGGTCAACGACATCCTGCCGGGGCGGCCCGACCTTGTGCTGTCGGGCGTCAATCGCGGCCACAATGTGGGAGAGGACTGCTCCTATTCCGGGACCGTGGCGGGGGCGCTGCAGGGGATGGCCTTCGGCATTCGCTCCATCGCGCTGAGCCAGAGCCTGGAGCGGTTTCACGACGAGGTGACGGCCCACTGGGAGACGGCGGAGGTCTATGCCCCCGCCATCATCCGCCGCCTGCTGGACCAGACGTGGGCCGACGGCGTGGTGATGAACCTGAACTTTCCCGCCCGGGCGGCGGAGGATGTCGCCGAGGTCGAGGTGACGCGGCAGGGGTTCCGCAACGAGGGCGAGATGCACGCGGTCAAGCGCACCGACCTGCGCGGGCGCGCCTATTTCTGGATGAGCTTTCGCGGGACCAAGCAGGACCACGCGCCGGGGACGGACCTGCGGGCGATGGACGAGGGGAAGATCTCAGTCACGCCTCTGCACATCGACCTGACGCACCGCGAGAGCATCCATGCGCTGAAGGGCGTGCTGGGCGGGGTACCGCCCCGATGAACCTGAGGGACGACCGGGCCGGGCGTCTGATCCTGTCGCTGCGGCAGCAGGGGGTGACTGACCCCAAGGTGCTGGGGGCGATGGAGTCCATCGACCGCGCCGTGTTCGTGCACGAGAAGTTCCTGGATCAGGCGTGGGAGGATCAGGCCCTGCCGATCGACTGCGCCCAGACGATCAGCCAGCCCTACATCGTCGGCCTGATGACCCAGGCTCTGATGGTGGAGCCCCGCCACCGGGTGCTCGAGATCGGCACGGGCAGCGGGTACCAGTGCGCGGTCCTCAGCCGCCTGGCCCGCTATGTCTATTCGGTCGAGCGATACCGCAGCCTGCTGGTGGAGGCCGAGGCCAAGCTGCGGACGCTGGGGATCGACAACGTCATCACCAAACACTCCGACGGAGGCCTGGGTTGGCCCGAACAGGCCCCGTTCGACCGTATCATGGTCACGGCGGCGGCCCCGACCGAGCCGACGGAACTGCTGAAACAGCTGAAGCCCGGCGGGGTGCTGGTCGCGCCCGTGGGTCGGACGTCGGTGCAGATGCTGCACCGCTACGTCGGCCAGGAGGACGGGTCGTTCCGCCGCGAGAGCCTGTGCGAGGTGCGGTTCGTGCCTCTGGTCGAGGGCACGGCGAAGGAGGGGTAGGGGAGAGGGATTATGGATTAGGGATTAGGGATTGGAGTCGGGTTGGCCGCGCACGCTGCGTCGATCGCCCGGCGCACTTGGCGGTTTGGCCGTCCCTCTAATCCCTAATCCCTAATCCCTACCTCTCCGCCATTAACCTTTCCGCCCCACTTTCGCGCGGTTTGGGGGTATGGCTGAAACACGACGCGGGGCGACGATGACGGAGGGGCGGATGGCTCTCGGACAATGGATCAGGGCGAGCGTGATCGCGCTCGCGGGGCTCGCCGCGACGGCCTGCGCGAGCTATCCGGAGGCTCCGCGATACTCGACCCGGCCGATGACCGGTTACGGGGCGAACGTCCCGCCGCCGTCACCGCCGCCCTATGGCGAACCCGCGCCGCCCGTCTATGAGGCCCCGCCGCCGGTCACGGCGCCGGTCGCGCCGATCGAGGGCGGAGCCTTGCCGCCTCCGGGATCGTCAGGCGGGTCAACCTATGCGCCACCCCCGGCCTATACTCCGCCGCCTCCGGCCTATGTCCCGCCGCCCGTGGCTAGCCCGCCCACGTCGGTGAGCGCGGGCGCGGCCTATGTGATCCAGCCGGGTGACACCATCTCCGGCGTCGGTCGGCGGTTCCAGACGCCGGTTCAGCTATTGATTGACCTGAACGGCCTGGGGCCGAGGGGGGCGATCACCCAGGGCCAGTCCATTATCCTGCCTGACAGCGCGGTCGATACGGGGCGGGATCCCTACGCCACCGGACCGACGCCGAGGGGCGTGCTGGTGCCCGAGAACGGCATCGCCCCGCCGCCTCCGCCGCCGCCGTCCGGCAATCCGGCCCTGCCGCCGCCGCCGCGCCAACCCGCGTCCAGCGGCCAGACCGGCGTGGCTTCGTCCGGTTCCGTCGCCCTGCAGTGGCCGGTGCGTGGTGAGATCGTGCGGCGCTTCGGGCCGGTGGGTCTGGGCGAGCGGAACAACGGCATCAACATCGGCGCGCCGGCCGGGGCATCCGTGGTCGCGGCGGCGGACGGCCGGGTGGCCTATGTCGGCGACGATCTGGTGGGCCAGGGGCTGACGGTGCTGATCGTCCATCGCGATGGCTGGCGGACGGTCTATGGCCACCTGGGCTCGGCCACGGTGGACGACAATCAGGACGTCCGCGCGGGCCAGCAGATCGGCACGGTCGGGCTGACCGCCGGCGACGGACGGCCCTCGATCCACTTCGAGACCCGGCGCATGCAGGGCGACGAACCCGTGGCGATCGATCCGGTGACGGTGCTGCCGCGATAGGCGCGTTGCATCTTGCGACGCCCGGCCCTAGGTAACGCGCCTTGTTTTCGTGAGGGCGCCCGACTGTGAGGCTGGCCCGACTGTCGGGGAAGACACCATGACCACACCCGCTGATGGCGGCGTCGTCGCGCTGATCGTGCAGTTCCTGCCGTTCATCGCCATCTTCGTTCTGTTCTACTTCCTGCTGATCCGGCCGCAGCAGAAGCGCGCCAAGGAGCATCAGGCGATGATCATGGCGGTCAAGCGCGGCGACACCGTCGTCATGTCGTCGGGCATGATCGGCAAGGTGACCCGCGTCGAGGACGCCGAGGTCAACGTCGAGATCGCGCCCTCCGTCAACGTCCGGGTGGTCAAGTCCATGATCGCCGAGGTCCGCAACCGCACCGCCATCGCCGCCAACGATTCCAAGCCCGCCAAGGGCTGACCGCCGCTCGCTGAAACGGAAGTCCCGTCCATGGTTCAGCTGTCGCGCTGGAAGGTTATCCTCGTCGTCCTGTCGGTCGTGTTCGGGGTGCTGTTCGCCTTGCCGAACATGCTGACGCCGGCCCAGCGGGCGGCCTTGCCGGGCTTCTTGCCCAGCGGGACGCTGAACCTGGGCCTGGACCTGCGCGGCGGATCGTATCTGCTGCTCGAGGTGGACACCGAGGAGATGCGGGCCAAGCGCGTCACCAACCTGGTCGAGGACGCGCGTGTCGCCCTGCGCGAGGACGGCATCGCGACCCGCGCCATCGCGCAGCAGGAGCGCGGCGCCCTCGTCACCCTGGCCAATGCTGCTCAGCAGGACGCGGCCTTCGAGGCCCTGCAGCAGGCGGCCGGAGCCCCCGGCGCCAATGGTCAGCCCGAGCGGACCGTTCAGCGGGTCGGATCGGACCGGCTGAGGTTCACCTTCACCGACGCGGTCTGGAACAGCATGGCGTCCCAGGCCGTGGACCAGTCCATCGAGGTGGTGCGCCGCCGCATCGACTCGCTCGGCACGCGCGAGCCCTCCATCACCCGCCAGGGCGCGGACCGCATCGTGGTCCAGGCGCCGGGCGAGAGCGACCCGGCCGCCCTGGAACGCGTCATCGGCCAGACCGCGCAACTGACCTTCCAGATGGTCGACGTCGAGAACCAGACCCAGGCGATCCAGACGGGCCTGATCCCGCCCGACGCCGAACTGCTGCAGGACGAACTGGGCACGCCCTATCTGGTCAAGCGTCGCGTCCTCGTTTCGGGCGAGAACCTGACCCGCGCCGGCGTCGGTGCCGATGAAGCCGGCCGCCCCGCCATCGACTTCCGCTTCGACGGCCAGGGCGCGCGGCGCTTCGGCGAGGCGACTGCGAACAACATTGGCCGGCCCTTCGCCATCATCCTGGACGGACGGGTGATCTCGGCCCCGACGATCCAGAGCCCGATCACGGGCGGCACCGGCCAGATCACCGGCAGCTTCTCGATCCAGACGGCTGGCGAACTGGTCAATCTGCTGAACGGCGGTGCCTTGCCGGCGCCCCTGACGGTCGAGGAGCGGCGCACGGTGACGGCCGAACTGGGCGCCGACGCCGTGGCGGCCGGTGCCCTGTCGACCGCCATCGCCTTCGCCATCATCATCCTCTTCATGTTCCTGGCCTATGGCTTCCTGTTCGGAGGCGTGTCGGTTCTGGGCCTGTTGCTGAACGGCCTTCTGATCATCGCGGCCATGTCGATGACCCAGGCGACCCTGACCCTGCCGGGCATCGCCGGTCTGATCCTGACCTTTGCCGTGGCGGTCGACGCCAACGTGCTGATCTATGAGCGGATGCGGGACGAGGCGCGAGCCGGGCGGTCCGTCATCGCCTCGATGGACGCGGGCTTCAACAAGGCCTGGGGCACCATTCTGGACGCCAACATCACGACCCTGGTGGCGGCCCTGATCATGTTCATCTTCGGCGCAGGGCCGGTGCGTGGCTTCGCCTGGACGCTGAGCATCGGGGTGTTCACCTCGGTGTTCTCGTCGGTGCTGGTGGCGCAGGTGCTGCTGGCCTACTGGTTGAAGACCCGCCGACCCAAGTCCCTGCCGATCGCGGAGAGCGTGCGATGACCTGGTGGCCCCTCATCAAGATCATTCCGATCAAGACGAACCTGAAGTTCGTCAAGTTCGCCCGGTTCTTTGGCGCCCTGTCGGCCGTGCTGTGCATCGCCTCGCTGGTGAGCGTCTTCTACCCCGGCATGAACATGGGCATCGACTTCCGGGGCGGGGCGGCGATGGAGCTGACCACCGCGGACGGGCGCACGCTGGACCTCGAGCAGGTGCGCGGCGCGGTCGACGGCCTGGGCATGGGCGATGTCGGCGTTCAGGGCATCGACGACGATTCCAGCGCCATCCTGCGCTTCCAGATTCCCGAGGGCGAGGCCCAGTCCGCGGTCGTGGAGCGGGTGCAGAACGCTGTGACCGCCGAAGTGGGCGCCGTTACCTATTCCGGCGTCAGCGTGGTGGGTTCCAAGGTCTCGGGCGAGCTGTTCACGGCGGGTCTGCTGGCGCTGGGCGCCGCCGTCGTGCTGATGTTCGCCTACATCTGGTTCCGGTTCGAGCCGCAGTTCGGCTTCGGCGCCGTGGCCGGCCTGCTGCACGACGTGATCCTGGTGTTCGGACTGATCGTGCTGTTCCGGCTGGAGTTCAACCTGAACATGGTGGCCGCCATCCTGACGGTCATCGGCTATTCGATGAACGACACGGTCGTGGTGTTCGACCGCCTGCGCGAGAACCTGCGCAAGTACAAAACCATGCCGCTCCGGGACGTGATCGACCTGTCGATCAACGAGACCCTCAGCCGGACCATCATCACCGGGGTGACGGCGATCATGGTGCTGGCGGCGCTGGCGGTGTTCGGGGGCGTGGCCCTGTTCGGCTTCTCGATCGCCCTGATGGCCGGCATCATCATCGGCACCTATTCCTCGGTCTATGTCGCCGCGCCGATCATCCTCTTGTGGGGCGTCAAGCGCGGGGAGTTCGCCGAGGACGCCAAGCCGATCAAGTTGGGGATGGCCAGCCGGCCGTAACTTGCGTCTCCTCCCTGTCGCGAAGCGATGGGGAGGTGGATCCGGAGCGCAGCGGAGGAGACGGAGGGGTTCTCGCCGCGCTATGAGCGCGTGCGCGGTGCCCCTCCACCGCTTCGCGGTCCCCCTCCCCATCGCTTCGCGATAGGGAGGAGACTACACTTCGACGACTCACGGGGGACACCATGGCCGGATTGCTTTCCAACTTCAGGAACACCCTGATCCTCAGCCTGCTGCTCGCGGGCGTGATGATCTTCGCGTTCGGGCGCACAGCGCCGGGCGGGTTCGACGTCAGCTTCTGGCAGGCGGTCGCGCGCTGGGCCCACGTCGGCTTCGGCATCCTGTGGATCGGGCTGCTCTACTATTTCAACTTCGTCCAGATCCGGGTCATGCCGACCATCCCTGGCGAGCTGAAGCCGGCGGTGTCGAAATACATCGCGCCCGAAGCCCTGTTCTGGTTCCGCTGGTCATCGCTGGCGACGGTGGTCGCCGGCCTGGCGATCCTGGGGTTGCGCGGTCACGACTATGCGATGGAGGTGATGAGCTTCGGCTTCGCCGGCGGCGCGGTGCAGGGGGACCAGGGCTATATGCTGCTGGGCGTCGGCGTGTGGCTGGCCATCGTCATGTTCCTGAACGTCTGGGGCATCATCTGGCCGAACCAGAAGCGGGCGCTGGGCATCGTCGTGGTCGACGACGACAAGAAGGCCAAGGCCGCGCGTGTCGCCATGCTGGGCAGCCGGACCAACCTGCTCTTGAGCTTTCCCATGCTGACCAGCATGGCCATGTACCAGACGTTGTTTGGCTGAGACGACCGACCTCGACGCCCAGGTCCGGGCGGCTGATCCCGACCGGTGGCTGTCCAGTCGGTTCGTCGGCGACGCGGGCGCGCGCGCGGACCTGATCGCGCTCTATGCGTTCGAGGCGGAACTGCTGGCCATTCCGACGCGGGTCACGCAGCCGCTGCTGGCCGAGATGCGCTATGCCTGGTGGCGCGAGCAGATGGACGGCGTGTTCGCGGGCGAACCGAGGAAGGGCCATCCGGTGCTGGAGGCGTTGACGCAGGCGGTGGCGCGGCGCGGGCTGGAGCGGGATGCGCTCGAAGCCCTGATCGAGGCGCACATCGGACGCGTCTATGATGAGCCGCACGATCTCGACGCCTTTTATGTCGGGCCGATGCAGGTGGCGACGCGTGTTCTTGCGGGGCCGGGGCACCAAGCCGTCGTCGTAGAGGCCGGGCGCATGTGGGGCCTGGCCCAAACCGGGCGGGTCGAGGAGGCGCGGGCGCTGCGTCCCGTGGCGAACCGGGCGCTAAAGGCTTTGCCGGCGGCGGCGTTCCCGGCCGTTGCGCATGCGGCCCTGGTCGGAGTGGCGGCGGGCGATCCGACGCGGGCGCTCAGGCTGACCTGGGCGGTGGGGCGCGGGCGGGTCTAGCGCGCCGTCTCGGGCCAGGCGGTGACCTCGGCGGGCCAGACGCGGCGGTTGGGCGAACCCTGGTAGACCCAGCTCAGGCTCCTGGCCAAGGCGCGGGCTCCGGCTTGGGTCGCGGCCGAAGCCGGAGGCAGGCCGTGCATCCTGCGGGCCCAGGGCGGCAACAGGTCCGCGCCGGCCGCCATCACCAGAGCGGCGGAGGCGCGTTCGGCGGTGCCGCCGATCCTCTGACGCATGACCAGGTCAGCGACCTCGCGCGTGCGAGCGTCGGCCTGAAGGTCGCCGCGCATGGAATGGATCAGGGCGTCGGCCGACAGGCGGTCGGTTGGAATGGGGTCGGCGCCCAGGGCGCGGCCAATGCGGGCCATCTCGGCGATATAGGCGTCCTGGTCGGCGCGGCTCATGTTCGGCTCGCCATAGCGGACCCAGGCGTCGAGGAAGCTGGTGACCTCCGTCACATGCACCCAGGCGAGCAGGCGCGGGTCGCTGACGCGGTAGGCGGTGCCGTCGGGCAGGGTGCCGCCCAGCCTGTCATGGATGCGACGGACGCGGTCGATGGCGGCCTGGCCGTTCGATGCGTGGTCATAGGTGGTGACGGCGATGAACTTGGCCGTGCGTCGCAGGCGCCCGTGCATGTCGGCGCGGAAGTCGGAGTGATCCCAGACGCCCGCCAGCACCGCCGGATGGAGCATCTGCAGCAGCAGCCCCGAGACCCCGCCGATCATCATGGTGACGATGTCGCCGTTGACCCGCCAGGCGACGGAGTCTGGTGGAAACAGGGCGTCCGCGCGACGAAGCGCCGGCCGTTCGCCCCGTTCCATGTCGTTGAACAGGGCATTGATGCGGCGGCGGACCCTGGCCTTGACGAATTCAGAGGGGCCGATCCTGGGGGACATGACGATCAGGCGGCGTCGCGCCAGGCGGTCAGGCCCTCGATGGCGCGCACACTCATCAGCCGTTTTTTGGCCCGCCCGCGATCCTTGGGCGGGATGCGCTTGCCGTCAGCGTCGACGCGCGGGGCCTCCAGTGGGGGCAGAAGTCCATAGTTGACGTTCATAGGAGAGAACCGCGCGCCCTCCAGGTGGCCGCCCGTGATGTGCTCCACCAGGGCACCGATGGCGGTATGGGGCGGCGGCGCGTCCAGCGGCTGGCCAAGCCGCTCGGCTGCGGCGAGGCGGCCGGCGAGCAGGCCCGTGGCGGCGCTTTCGACATAGCCTTCGACGCCCGTGACCTGACCGGCGAAACGCAGGCGCGGCATGGGCTTAAGGCGCATCTGGCGGTCCAGCAGGCGGGGGCTGTTCAGATAGGTGTTCCGGTGCAGGCCCCCCAGTCGCGCGAACTGCGCGTTCTGCAGGCCCGGGATCATGCGGAAGACCTCGGCCTGGGCACCGTGTTTCAGCTTGGTCTGGAAGCCGACCATGTTGAACAGGGTCCCCAACGCATTGTCCTGACGCAGCTGGACGATGGCGTGGGGCTTGACCGTCGGGTCGCGTGGATTGGTCAGCCCGACGGGCTTCATCGGGCCGTGACGCAGGGTCTCGCGCCCCCGCTCGGCCATGACCTCGATGGGCAGGCAGCCATCGAAATAGGGGACGTTCTCCCAGTCCTTGAACTCGGCCTTGGGGCCGCCGAGGAGCGCGTCGATGAAGGCGTCGTACGTCGCCTTGTCCATCGGGCAGTTGACGTAGGCGGCGGCGTCCCCGCCCGGGCCCTCCTTGTCGTAGCGGGACTGACGCCAGGCGATGTCGAAGTCGATCGAGTCGGCATGGACGATGGGCGCGATGGCGTCGAAGAACGACAGGCTCTCCTCGCCGGTCAGGCTGAGAATGGCGTCGGCCAGGGCGGGCGAGGTCAGGGGGCCGGTGGCGACGATGACGCTGTCCCAGTCCTCCGGTGGCAGGCCCGCGATCTCCTCGCGCAAGACGGTGACGAGGGGGTGGGCGTGCAGGCGCGCGGTGACGGCGCTCGAGAAGCCCTCCCGATCGACGGCCAGGGCCCCACCGGCCGGCACCTGGTTTGCGTCGCCACAGGCCATGACGATGGAGTCCAGAGCCCGCATCTCGGCGTGGAGCAGGCCCACGGCGTTATACTCCCAGTCGTCGGAGCGGAAGGAGTTGGAGCAGACCAGCTCCGCGAGACCATCCGTGTGGTGGGCGTCCGTCCTGACGCCGGGTCGGCGCATCTCATGCAGGATGACGGGGACGCCCGCCTGGGCGATCTGCCAGGCGGCCTCGGAGCCGGCGAGGCCGCCACCGACGACGTGAATGGGAGCAGGGGAGGAAGACATGCGGCTTTCTAGCCACGCGCGCGGGGTTCGTCAGCCACCGTCTGTCGGCGAAGGCGTCGCACGGCTATAAGGTCGGCTGTGCTCGAGGTGGGGGCTTGATGAGCCACAGGGATGTCGGAAGTCGGCGGCTGAAGCTGCGGCGCGCACTGGGCGATGCGCTGGCGGCCCTGCCACGCTTGTGGGCCGGGGCGTTGGGAGCGTTGGCGCTGTTGGCGTTGGCGTGTCTGGCGCCGGTGCTGGTCGACGGTCTCGGCGGCGCGGTGGCCGGCGCGACGGGCGCGGCAGTCGTGCTGGGCGTCGTCGCGGTCGGGGCTCTGGCGCGGCTGTCAATCACGCCGGACCTGAAGGCGGCCCGGGGCATGGGGCTGGGGCCGCTTGGGCTGCAACTCAAATGGCCCGAGCTGAGGCTGATCGGGGCGGCGCTGCTGTGCCTGATCTTTCTGGCCATGATCCTGGCGGTGCTGGGCGTGATCGTGTTGGCCATCGCGGGCGGAGCCGAGTTGAACGTCGAGGCGATCCAGGCGCGGGACTGGGCCAATGTGGGCGCGCCGTGGCGGCTGGGTGTCGTCGGCGCGGTGGTCGCGGGCGCGCTGATCATTCCGCTCGTGCTCGCGGTGCGGCTGTCGCTGTTCGCCCCGGCGACGCTGGGGCGGCGTCAGATGGTGTCGCTGAACAGCATGGGCATCGCCTACGGTAGTTTCTGGCAGCTGCTGGCGGGGCTGATCATCGCGGGCCTGCCGAAGATCGCCTTGATCGCCCTGATCGGCAGCGGGACGCTGACGGGGACCATCGCCACCGTGGTCTGGGTCGTCGGCATCGTGGGAGTGCAGTTGCCGCTGACGATGGCCTTCCTGGGGGCGGCCTATCTTCAGCTCGAGTACTGGTCGCCGGAGGAGGGATCGGCATGAGACGGGGATTTTCCATTGGAGACGCGGTCGCCGCGCCGTTCAAACTGGCGTTCGGCAAGCCCTTGTCGACCCTGGCCTGGGGGCTGGTGCTGCTGATCCCTTCGGTCGTGGCCATCGCGGCCTTCGCGCCGCTGTTCGCCCTGGCGCTCGAGGCGGGTGATGCCGAGGTGCTCTCCACCGAGGGCGGGCCGAGCGATTTCGAGAGCTTCGGCCAATACATGGAGTTTCAGGCCTGGAACGGCCTGTCGAACATCCTGGGGCTCCTGGCGACCCTGCTGGTCACCACGGCGGTTATCCGGGCGGCGATGGCCGGCCGGCGGGGGGACGCGGCGGCGTTTCTGAGGTTCAGCCGGGATGAGTTCCACGTCGCGGTGATCGGCATCGCCATCGTCGTCGGATTGGTCGTGGTCTGGGTGGTGCTCGGCGTGTTGATCGTGGGCTTCGGTGTCGCCGCGGGCATGTCTGGTGGGGGCATGACCTGGTCGGCGCTGACGGCCATGGGCATCGGCGTCGTCGGGCTGCTCGTCACCCTGGTGGTCTGGGGCAGGCTATCGCTGATCGCACCCGCCGCCGTGATCCTGAGGACCCTGGCTTTCGACCAAGGCTGGAAGGCGGGGCGGGGCCAGACTGGGCGGCTTTTTCTTCTGATGCTGACCTTGCTCGCGGTATCGATCCTGGTCGGGCTGTTGGTTCTCGTGCTGATCCTGATCGCGGCGGCAGCCCTGGGCGCGGGCATGGCCCATATGGGCGAGCCTAGCGCCTGGGACGATGAGGCGATCAACGCCTGGGTGCTGGCCCAGTTGGAGAACCCCTGGCCGATGGTCGGCTTCGGAGCAGTGCTGCTCCCGATCCTCGCCTGGATCAGCGGATTCTCGCAGGCGCTATGGACCGCGCCGTTCGCGGTGGCGGCCGAGGGTCTGGTCGAGCGGCCCGATCCGGTCGGGGCTGACGCGGACGCGGTGAGCCCTTAGGGTCGCCGGCAGAAGGAAGAGGATTCGCCATGAGCTTTTCAGCCACCGAGGCCGCGTTCGAGGGCTTCCGCATCGTGCGGCGGAACCCGCTGGCGATCCTGTTCTGGGGTCTGGCCTATGTGATCTTCTTTGTCGCCTTCTTCGCCCTGGTCGGCGGTCAGCTGGCCTCGATCATCGCCCAGGCCGAGGCGCTGCAGGGCGGCGAGCCCGACATGGCGGCATTGCAGGCGCTGGGGATGAGCTATGCGGCTCTGCTGGGCATAGGCCTGCCGCTGGGCCTGATCGTCGGGGCGGTGCTGAGCGCGGGCGTGGCGCGCGGCGTGCTGTTTCCGTCGCAAAAGGCATTCGGATATCTTCGGCTGGGCGGCGACGAACTGCGCGTCATGGCGGTGAACATCATCCTCGGCATCGTCATGGGGCTTGGGTCGTTCGTCCTGTTCATGGTGGTTGGGGCCACCGCCGGCGTGATCGCCCAGTCGAACCAGGGCCTGGGCGTTCTTGCAGGGGTCCTCTTGGGTCTCGCGGGTATCGTTCTGGCGATCTGGCTGTCTATCCGCCTCAGCCTCGCCGTGCCGATCACAGTGGCGGAGAAGCGGATCGCGCCCTTCGCTTCATTCGCCGCGACCAAGGGCAAGGCCCTGCCCATCCTGGGCATGGCGGTGATCGCCTTCATCATGTCGATCCTGGTCAGTCTTCTGGGCAGCATCATTTCCCTGCCAGTGGTGATGATGACCGGTGGGGGTCTGGATCAGCTGGCGCCGATGGAAGGTCAGTCCACCATGCAGATCGTGCAGGCGGTGGGCCCTAGCCTTCTGGCCTGGGGAGTGCTCAACGCCATCGTCTCGGCGCTGCAACTGGCGGTGCTGTATGCGCCGTTTTCAGCGGCCTATCGGGACATCAAGGGCCTGCCGCACGACGCGTAAGGCGCTCTGCCGTCTCCATTATCTTCCCGGAAATCGTGTGGGCGATCATCCGGGACGCGCCTCGCGTAGTGGCCACGTCTCCAGGACCATCGCTTGCGCGATTTCCGGGAGTGCTCGATTCCTCTGCCTCGCGTCCTGGCGCTCCACTCCGCTTCGGCCGAGATGACAACGAAGCCTCGCTCGCAACATCGGTGGCGGCCGCTCAGGCGCTGACCTTCTTCTTCGCCGACCTGGGCTTGGCCTCCGGCAGCGCCGCGACCCGCGCAAGACGGCGCTGTTCGTGGCGGTCCAGCACCTCCTTCAGGTACTTGCCGGTCCAGCTGCCCTTGTTTTCGGCCACCTGCTCGGGCGTGCCCACGGCGACGATCTCGCCGCCGCCGTCGCCGCCTTCAGGGCCGAAGTCGATCAGCCAGTCGGCGACCTTGATGACATCCAGATTGTGCTCGATCACCACGATGGTGTTGCCGCTCTCGACTAGCTCCTGAAGCACGTCCAGCAGCTTCCGCGTATCTTCGAAGTGCAACCCGGTTGTCGGCTCGTCGAGGATGTAGAGGGTCTTGCCGGTCGCGCGCTTGGACAACTCCTTGGACAGCTTGACCCGCTGGGCCTCGCCGCCGGACAGGGTGGTGGCCGATTGGCCGACCTGAACGTAGCCGAGGCCGACGCGCTCCAGCGTCTTCATCTTGTCCCGGATCGACGGCACCGCCGAGAAGAAGCGCGCGGCCTCCTCCACCGTCATGTCCAGCACGTCCGAGATCGACTTGCCCTTGAACACGATCTCCAGCGTCTCGCGGTTGTAGCGTTTGCCCTTGCAGACGTCGCAGGTGACGTAGACGTCGGGCAGGAAGTGCATCTCGATCTTGATTAGGCCGTCGCCCTGACAGGCCTCGCAGCGCCCGCCCTTGACGTTGAAGCTGAAGCGACCCGGGCCGTAGCCGCGCGCCTTGGACTCCGGCAGGCCGGCGTACCAGTCGCGGATAGGGCCAAAGGCGCCGGTGTAGGTGGCCGGGTTCGAACGCGGCGTCCGCCCGATCGGCGATTGGTCGATGTCGATGACCTTGTCGAAATGCTCCAGCCCTTCGATGCGGTCGAAGGGGGCGGGGGCGTCGGAGGCATTGTTCAGGCGGCGCGCGGCGGCCTTGTAGAGGGTCTCGATCGTGAAGGTCGATTTGCCGCCGCCGGATACGCCGGTGACGCAGGTGAACAGGCCGACCGGAATCTCGCCGGTGACGTTCTTGAGGTTGTTGCCAGTCGCGCCTGACACCTTGAGCATCTTCTTGCGATTGATGGGACGGCGGCCCTCGGGCGGCAGCTCGATCTCGCGCTCGCCGGTCAGGTATTTGCCGGTGAGGGAGCGGGGGTTGGCCATGACCTGGGCGGGGGTCCCTTCCGCGCAGATCTCGCCGCCGTGGACGCCGGCGGCCGGGCCCATGTCGATGACGTAGTCGGCCGTCAGGATGGCCTCCTCGTCATGCTCGACCACCAGCACGGTGTTGCCGAGGTCGCGCAGGCCGGACAGGCTTTCCAGCAGGCGGGTGTTGTCGCGCTGGTGCAGGCCGATGGAGGGCTCGTCCAGCACATAGAGGACGCCGGTCAGGCCCGAGCCGATCTGCGACGCCAGGCGGATGCGCTGGCTCTCGCCGCCCGACAGGGTGCCCGAGGCGCGCGACAGGTTGAGGTAATCGAGGCCGACGTTGTTCAGGAAGCGCAGGCGGTCGGTGATCTCTTTCAGGATGCGCCGGGCGATCTCCATCTGCTTTTCGGTCAGGCCGTCCTCCAGCGTCGAGAACCAGAGGTAGGCCTTGGAGATCGACAGGTTGGAGATGTCGGCGATGTCCTCGCCGCCGACCTTGACCGCCAGGGCCTCGGGCTTCAGACGCTTGCCGCCGCAGGCCTCGCACGGGGTATCGGACTGGAAACGGCCCAGCTCCTCGCGCACCCATGCGCTGTCGGTCTCGCGCCAGCGGCGATCGAGGTTGGGGATGACGCCCTCGAAGGGCTTGGAGACTTCGTACTTCCGGGCGTTGTCGTCATAGACGAACTTGATCTTCTCGGTGCCCGTGCCGTGCAGGATGACTTGGTGCGCCTTCTCCGGCAGCTCGCGCCAGGGCTTGTCCATCGAGAAGCCGTAGTGGAGCGCGAGCGCCTGCAGCGTCTGGGTGTAGAGGGGCGACGGACCACGCGACCAGGGGGCGACGGCACCCTTGTGCAGGGTCTTGTCGCGGTCGGGGATGACCAGATCGGCGTCGAAGGTCAGCTTCAGCCCCAGGCCGTCGCAGGTTGGGCAGGCGCCGAAGGGGTTGTTGAAGGAGAACAGCCGGGGCTCGATCTCGCTAATGGTGAAGCCGGAGACCGGGCAGGCGAACTTCTCGGAAAAGACGATGCGGCGCGGCTCTTCGCCCTCGGGGGCGCTCGCCCACTCGGCGGTCGCGATGCCGTCGGCCAGATTCAGCGCGGTCTGGATGGAGTCAGCATAGCGCGGCTCCATGCCCGCCTTGGTGACGATGCGGTCCACGACAATGTCGATGTCGTGCTTGAACTTCTTGTCGAGCGTCGGAGCGTCCTCGATGGCGTAGAACTCGCCGTCGATCTTCAGCCTCTGGAAGCCCAGCCGTTGCCACTCGGCGATCTCCTTGCGGTATTCGCCCTTCCTGCCTCGCACGACGGGGGCCAGCAGCAGGATGCGTTCGCCGTCGGGCAGGGCCGACAGCTTGTCGACCATCTGGCTGATGGTCTGGCTCTCGATCGGCAGACCCGTGGCCGGGGAGTAGGGAACGCCGACGCGCGCCCAGAGCAGGCGCATGTAGTCGTGGATCTCGGTGACCGTGCCGACCGTTGAGCGGGGGTTCTTGGACGTCGTCTTCTGTTCGATGGAGATGGCCGGCGACAGCCCCTCGATCAGGTCGACGTCGGGCTTGCCCATCAGCTCCAGGAACTGGCGGGCGTAAGCCGACAGGCTCTCGACGTAGCGGCGTTGGCCCTCGGCGTAGATGGTGTCGAACGCCAGCGAGGATTTGCCCGAGCCCGACAGGCCGGTCATGACCACCAGCTTCTCGCGCGGGATGTCGACGTCCACGCCCTTGAGATTGTGCTCGCGCGCGCCGCGCACGCGGATGAAGTTGTGCTTTTCGGTCATGGAGTCCGGGAACGCGGGAAAGCCGGGCGAGGGGCTCGGCGCGAGACCGCTATATGGGGATCAAGACCGGCGATTCAGCAAGAACAATGTGGGAACATCAAGGCCATGTTGCCACGCCCTGTCAGTAGGGTGTCGCCCTCAGGCCCAGCCGACGACCTCGCCTCGACGGCGAGCGGGCTCGGCGGCGGGGAGCGTTGTGCGAGGTTCGGCCTCGGCCTTGCCGAACAACCAACCCTGACCGTGATCGACGCCGAGGTTCGCCAGGATATCGGCCACGGCCTGGGTCTCGATCATTTCAGCGATCGTCTCGACGCCCAGGTCAGCGCACATGCCGACGAGGTGGGCAATCATGGTCTGACTGCGCGGATCGCTGTCGAGTTTCTGAACGAAGCGGCCATCGATCTTGACCGCGTCGACCGAGAGGGCGCGCAGGTAGTCGTAGGAGGCGGCGCCGGCTCCGAAGTCGTCGATGCAGACCTTGATCCCGGCGGCGCGCAGGACGCCGAGGCGGCGGTTGGCGGCGTCGAGTTCGGCCAGCGCCGCGGATTCGGTCACTTCGACCATGAGGCGCTTGCGATCCTCCGGGCGCGAGGCCGTCATGCGCAGCATGGCCTCGACGTAGCGGTCGTCGGTCAGGGACGCGCCCGACACGTTGACGGCGAACTTCATCAGGCCCGCGCCGGGGCGCCGGAGGCGAGCCAGTGCCTTTTCCGCCACGACGAGGTCGAAGCCGTCGATAAGGGCCAATTCCTCGGCCATGCGTATGACGCCGGCCGGGCCAGCGGCGGTCTTGAAGCGGGCCAGGGCCTCGAAGTGATGGACCACCCCCGTGCCGAGGGTGACGATCGGCTGGTAGTGAAGCTCGAAGTCGCGCGTGCGCACGACCGAGCGGAAGGCGTCGGCTTCGCGCAGGGTGCGGCTCAACGAGGCCTGGAAACTAAGCTCAGGCTTCTGCAGCCCGCCGTCGGCAAGGCAGCCCTCGACGGCGAAGCGAAGAGCGCGCAATGCGTTCAGGGGGTCTCCGCCGTGCTCGATGGCGGCCTCGGAGGTCCGGGGCGACAGGTCGAGGCCCTCGCTGCGGCCAAGTTCGCGGACCTCTCCAACGAGGTCGGTCTGGTCGCTGCGGTCCTTCAACATGGCGAAGCGTTCGGGGCCGAGGCGGCCGGCGCTGGCGCCGTCCAGGGATGCGGATTGGATCGCTGCCTCGACGCGGGCGATCAGGCGCTCGCCCGCCTCGCCCGACGCGGCAGCGGCCTCCAGACCCTCCACGTCCACGAAGGTGACGGCGAGCGGGCGGCCATCGCCGGGATCGGTCAGGACCTGGCGCGCTCGTTCAAGCAGGGCCACCGGTGTCAAAACTGGCGACGCGTTGGTGTCGTTAAGTCGATAAGACGTGCCCGCGTACTGGATGGCGCAGGAGACATTGGGGGCGAGGTCAGGCAGCTGGAATAGACGCGCTGTCGCGCGACGCGCGCGGTGCTCTCCACAGATGATGCGGACTTCCAGCGGAGGCGACCGGCGACCGGATACTAGATCGGCGAGGGCTGCGCGTAGGGTTTCGGCGGCTTCCGTGTCGAGGGTGTCGGGCAGGCTCTGTCCGACCATGCTCTCGCTGGGCAGATCGGGGTGAGGCCCCGAGCCCAGGGCGAAGACGACGACGCCCTTAGCGTCCAGTTCGATCAGGAGGTCGGCCGAGGCGAAGGCCAGGCCGAGGAGACGGGTGCGCTTGGGCATGGGCGAGACCCTGCCACCGAACCCTTAAGCTTCGCCGCAGATGTGCGGTTAACGGGGCTGATCAGGCCGTACGGTTGAGCGTCACCGCGCGGCTGTCGCCGGCGTAGGCCTGGCCCGAGGCGCCGTAGCCGGTGCCGAGCGCGCGAGCGCCGGCGACCTCTTGGGCGATGGCACGGACGAGGCCTTCGGAGATGCTGCGGGCTGCCTCGACGGTACGGGCGTGAATGGCCAGAGCGGCCTCGAAGGCCTCCGTGGCGCGGATGAGGGCTGTGCGCTCGGCGGCGGGGGCTGAGGCGATCAGGCCGGGGTTGGCCTTCACCTGAGCGGTTTCGCGCCGATAGGCGTTGGCGAGTTCCTGAGTCTCGGCCAGGCCCGCGGCGACCTCTTGTGGGCGGCGCGAGGCGAAGGCGTCGGTTTCCTTCTCCAGCCGGGCGGTCAGTCGGTCGGTGAGCTCGGTCAGTCGCCGAAGATAGGCGGTGGCGGTCGTCGGGTCGGCGGTCATGCGGCGGCTCCGGCGCCTTGTTCGGACTGCATGCGGATCATCTCGGCCATGACGGTATCGGCCAGGCCGATGCCGCCCGTGCGGACCGTCTGCTGGGCCATTGCGTCGATCAGGAAGCTACGCCACGTCGCCTCGGCTTCGCCGCCGCCGAACAGGCCGTTGGTGTCGAGGCCCTCGAACATGGGCTTGAGCATCTGGGACAGGAAGGAGGCCTCGAACTGCTCGGCGGTTTCGCGCATGCGGCGGGCGTCGCCGCCCGTCGGCGCGGCGGGCGCGGTCTGGAGCAGGGCAGGGGAAACGGCGAGGTCGCTCATCATATCACCTCGATGTCGGCCTGAAGGGCCCCGGCCGCCTTGATGGCCTGGAGGATGGAGATCATGTCGCGCGGCGAGACGCCGAGGGCGTTCAGGCCGTTGACCAAGGTCGACAGCGACGTCGAGCCGTCGACCAGGCGGATCTCGCGGCCCAGGTCTTCTTCGACGGTCACGTCCGACTGGGGAACGACCGCAGTCTGGCCCTGGCTGAAGGGAGCGGGCTGGCTGACCTGGGGGCTTTCCTGGACGGAGATGGTCAGATTTCCTTGCGCAATCGCCACTGTGGAGATGCGCACGTTTTCGCCCATGACGATGACGCCATTGACCTCGTCGATTATGACGCGAGCCGGTGTATCCACGGCGACGGGCATGTTCTCGACCCGGCTTATGAAACCGGCCATGCCGAGCGCGGGCGGCGGGCGCAGGGTCACGACCGAGCCGTTCTCGGCCAGGGCGGTGGAGGGATAGGTCGCGTTGATGGCTGCGGCGATGCGCTGGGCGGTGGTGAAGTCCGGATTGCGCAGCGTCAGTCTGACTTCCTGCAGGCTGTCCAGATTGAAGCCGGTCTCACGCTCGACCGTGGCGCCGGAGGCTATGCGGCCCGCGGTCGGCACGCCGCGCGTCACTGACGAGCCCGAGCCCCCCGAGCCGGACACTGCGCCGGTCTGGATCGACCCTTGCGCCACCGCATAGACCTCGCCGTCAGCGCCCTGAAGGCTGGTGACGAGCAGGGTGCCGCCCAGCAGGCTCCGGGCGTCGCACAGGCTGGAGACCGAGACGTCGATGCGGGCGCCCGGCGTGGCGAAGGGCGGCAGTTCGGCCGTGACCATGATGGCGGCCAGGTTCTTGGAGTTGGCGTTGGTGCCGCGAATGTTGACCCCCAACCGTTCGGTCATGCCCTCCAGCGACTGGCGGGTGAAAGGGCAGTTCCGAAGGCTGTCGCCCGTGCCGTTCAGGCCGACCACCAGACCATAGCCGACCAGCTGGTTGGTGCGCACGCCCTCGATGGAAGCGATGTCTTTGATGCGCGACTGAGCTTCGGCCGGCCCGGCGAGCGCCAGAGACGCGGCGAGCGGGGCGAGGAGGACGGTGAGCAACTTCTGCATGGACAGTCTTTCGACAACGCAATCACGCGGTGCGGTGCAGAAGTCGTGCCGAGATGAAAGTTCATGCAGATCAGATCTTTGACACTTAGGATCGCTACGCTCCCGGCAAATCCTGCCGGGGCGTTAACCAAACGGTGACGGTCGCTCGCCGAAGGTGCGGACATGGTTCGGAGCGCTCCGCGATGAAGATCACCGGCCCCTATGGTCCCGGACCCAGTGCGCCTGGCCGCTCGGCCCGCGCCTCGGTGGGGTTCGCGGTGGCCCAAGGGACGAGCGCCGGATCGACGGCTCCGGCCCAAGCGGCCGCGATGACATCCGGCGTGTCCGACGTCTCGGCTCTGATGGCCCTACAGGGTGTCGAAAGCGCGACCGAGCGACGCCGCCGCGCCGTGCGTCGCGGCGGCGGGCTGCTGGACCGGCTCGACGAGCTGAAGCTGGCTCTGCTGGGCGGCGAGAGCGCGGAGGCGACACTGGAACGGTTGTCGCACTCGCTGCGCGAAACGCGCCCGGAGGATCCCGATCCGGACCTGACCGGCCTGCTGGATCAGATCGATCTGAGGGCCGCCGTCGAGCTGGCCAAGGCCGAGGTTCGCCGCAGCGCAGCATAAGGTCCGGTTTTCCCGGAGCTATCCTCGGATCGACGAACCGGGTGATGAAGAAATGTCACGCTGACGACTCAACTCAAGCGTGGCCGCGATCACGGAAACGAGAACCGTGTTGCCGGGAATCTCCGACCTGCCTATACGCCAATCAACGCCACGGGGGGCGTTGTCTTAAGTGTGAGTGCGATGACCGCTTTAGCTTCGGTCCCATCGGACGAACCGGCCGGCTACCGGCCCACCGAGGACGAACCGTTCATGAGCGAACGGCAACTCGCCTACTTCAAGGGGAAGTTGCTGGCGTGGAAGGACGAGATCCTTCGCGAATCGAAGGGCACTGTCGTCAATCTGAAGGCCGAGACTGAAAACCATCCGGATCTGGTCGACCGGGCCTCGTCAGAGTCGGATCGGGCGCTGGAACTGCGCACTCGGGACCGGCAGAGGAAGCTGATCTCCAAGATCGATGATGCCCTGCGCCGGATCGAGGACGGCTCTTACGGATATTGCGAGGACACGGGCGAGCCGATCGGCCTGGGTCGTCTCGAGGCTCGTCCGACCGCTACCCTGTCGGTCGAGGCCCAGGAACGCCATGAGCGCCGCGAGCGCGTGCATCGGGACGACTGATCGTCAGATCAAAGCCTCGGGCGGAAGCGCCGCCTTCCACTCCCTGAACGAGACGCGCTGGGGCGGCGTTCTGTCCCCGCGCGACAACTCGACGATCAGCGGGCCGATCTCGGACGGATGGGTCAGGGTCTCGGGATCTTCGCCCGGAAAAGCCTGAGCGCGCATCTGGGTGCGCATGCGGCCTGGGTCCAGCACCGAGATGCGGATGTTGGTGGTCTCGATCTCGTCGGCCCAGGACAACATCATGGCCTCGGCCCCCGCTTTGGTCGCGGCATAGAGGCCCCAGAAGGCCTTCGGCTCGCGGGCCAGGCAGGTGGTCAGGTGGATGACGCGGGCGGCGTCGGACTGGCGCAGCAGGGGCTCGAGCGAGCGGATCAGGCGGTAAGTCGCCGTGAAGTTGGTTTTCTCGATCTTGGCGAAGCCGCGCGGGTCGATGTGGCTCACCGGCGTCAGGCCCTGAGCGCCCAGGGTCGCCGCCGCGTGGACCCAGATGTCGAGCTTGCCGAAGCGGCCGAAGATGGCGCCGCCCAGCCGGTCGATGCCGCCGCCGTCGACGAGGTCAAAGGGCACCAGCGTCGCGTGACGACCGCTAGCGGCGTAGACCGCGTCGTCGAGCTCCTCAAGCGCGCCTTGGGTCCGGCCCGTGGCGACGACGTGGGCCCCGGCGAGCGCCAGGGCGAGCGCGCTCTGATAGCCGATGCCGCGCGAGGCGCCGGTCACCAGGGCGATGCGGTCTTCGAGGGGGAGGGTGTCGTCGGTCATGGCCGCCTGATAGCGCGGCCGTTGCCGCTTCGCCATCCGGTCAGACGTAGCCTGGCGCAGGCTGCCACAGACTGAAGGCGACGCCCTGGTCGTCGTGCACCGTGACGGAACGTCCGGATGGGCTGTCGGATGGCATGGCGCTGCGGCCGCCGAGCTCGGTCACCTGGCTGCAGGCGGCGTCGATGTCGTCCACTTGGAAGTAGAGATTGGCGTGGCCGTCGGTCCGTTCGACCTTCGTGAAGCCGAAGGCGGGGCTGGAAGCCGTGACGTGGGCGTATGTCGACACGGACGCATTGGCGTCGAATCTCCAGCCGAACAGGGCACTGTAGAAGGCCTTGGCCTGCGTGACGTCGAGGGTCTCTAGAGTGAAGTAGCCGAGCTGGGTCTGCATAGGGTTCCTGCTGGCCGCAAGCTTGACCGAAAGCCGGCGGCCATTCTTCGGGCTCGTGGCATTAAGCGCTGACCAGCAGGGAAAGTTGCTTGTTGGTCATGTCGCGTCCGCCCTCCTCGATCTCGCGATCGAGCAGGCGGGTCGGATAGTCGCCAGTGAAATAATGGTCGGTGAACTGCGGATTGGCGGGATCGCGCCGCTCCTCGCCCATCGCCCTGTAGAGGCCCTCGACCGACAGGAAGCCCAAGCTGTCGACCTCGAGATACTCGCGCATCTCGTCCATGGATTTGTTGGCGGCGATCAGCTGGTCGCGCTCGGGCATGTCGATGCCGTAGAAGTCGGGCCACAGGATCGGCGGGCTGGCCGAGCGCAGGTGGACCTCCTTGGCGCCCGCCGCGCGGACGGCCCGAACGAGTTTCACCGAGGTCGTGCCGCGGACGATGGAGTCGTCGATCAGGACGACGCGCTTGCCCTCGATAACCGAACGGTTGGGGCTGTGCTTCATGCGCACGCCCTTCTGCCGGGCCCCCTGGCTGGGCTGGATGAAGGTGCGGCCCAAATAGTGGCTGCGGATGATGCCCATCTCATAGGGGATGCCGCTTTCCTGGGCGTAGCCGAGGGCGGCGGGAACGCCCGAGTCCGGCACGGGCACGACGACATCGGCCTCGACCGCGTGCTCCTGGGCCAGGCCCTGGCCCATGCGTTTGCGCACGCCATAGACAGAGCGGCCGTTCACGACACTGTCGGGGCGGGAGAAGTACACGTACTCGAACAGGCAGGGACGGGCGGCGCGGGCCGGGAAGGGCTTCAGCGAGCGCACGCCCTCGTGGTCGATCACCACGACCTCGCCGTGCTCGACGTCGCGCACGAAGGTGGCGCCGATGGTGTCGAGCGCGCAGGTCTCCGACGCGAAGATCCACGCATCGCCGAGCTGGCCCAGCACCAACGGGCGGATGCCGAGCGGATCGCGCGCGCCGATCATCTTGGTGCGGGTCTGTGCGACAAGCGCATAACCGCCCTCGATGCGGGCGAGCGCGTCGATGAAGCGATCGACGATCTTGGCCTTCCGGCTACGGGCGATCAGGTGGAGGATGACCTCACTGTCCGACGTCGACTGGAAGATGGAACCTTCGCCGACCAGCTGGTTCCGCAGAAAGTGGAAGTTGGTCAGGTTGCCGTTGTGGGCGATGGCGATGCCGCCCTGATCCAGGTCGGCGAACATCGGCTGAATATTGCGGAGGAATGACCCGCCGGCGGTAGAGTAGCGGGTGTGGCCGACCGCCGCTGGCCCCGGCATTCGGCTCGGCAGGTCGGCTCCGCCGAAGGCGTCGCCCACATGGCCCATATGACGTTCAGTGTGGAAGCGGGCCGCTTTCACCGAAGCGATGCCACAGGCTTCCTGGCCGCGATGCTGGAGCGCATGCAGGCCCAGCGCAACGATGGAGGAGGCCTCGTCGTTGGAGGCGCCCCAGACGCCGCAGACACCGCACTCCAGACGCGGCCGGTCGTCGTCGGCGTCGCGATGATGCTCGCGGTGCATGACGGGGGCGGCGATGCTGTGAGGCAAGACGGGGTCGAGCTTGATCATCGTGGCGGCTCCGATGACAGGCGTGAAACTCTACTGGGCGAGGGCTGGCGGCGACGTAGGCGCGGATTGCGCCGGGGGCAAGGCAGGATCGTCGGAAAAGCCTCTGCGAACGGACGAATCGACGACCGGGCTGATTGCGTCGGCACCCCGGCCGATGCCCGGCAGGATGATCTGGATCGCGCGGGCGGCCCCCGCGCTCAGTGGTCTCAGCGCCGCCTCGGACAGCCAGCGGGGCGTACGCTCACCGGGCAGGGCGGCGACGATGACGAGGTGGATAGCGCCCAGAAGCACCAGCGCCCGTCCGGTCCCGACCAGGATGCCGAGCAGGCGATCGACGCCGCCCAGCGTCGGATGAGCCTGCGCCCTCTTGGACAGCACTGAGCCGAAGATGCGGATACCGAAGTAGATCAGCAGGAAGGACCCGATGGCGGCGAAGATGGAGCCGGCCCAGTCCGGATCGATCATTGCTCGGCCGATCGGCGCGGTCAGCGGCAGGGCGACCAGGGCGATAAAGGCTGCCAGCACGAAACTGAGCAGGGTGATGATCTCGCGCGTGCCCCCGCGCACCCAGCCGGCCGCGGCCGAGGCGAGGATCACGAGCAAGGCGAAGGCGTCGAACCCGGTCATGCGTCAGCGGCTGCGGCCATGCCGTCCTAATACCTGTTCTGTGAGATTCGTTCGACGGCCTCGGTGAGGCGGCTGACAGGCGTGACCGAAACGCCACCACCCTTGACGGTCAGGGGCGGCGACAGGGCCCGGTCGAAGCCCAGCTTCTGCGCCTCGCGCAGCCGGGCCTCGGCGCGGCCGACCGCTCGGACCTCTCCCGAGAGGCTGATCTCGCCAAAGACGATGCAGCCTTGGGGCAGCGGGGTGTCAGTAACGGAGGAGATAAGGGCGGCGGCGGCGGCGAGGTCGGCAGCGGGCTCGTTGATGCGCAGGCCACCAGCCACGTTCAGATAGACGTCCTGATTGCCGAAACCGACGCCGCAGCGCGCCTCCAGCACCGCCAGCACCATGGCCAGCCGCCCGGTGTCCCAACCGATGACGGCGCGGCGCGGGGTGCCATAGGCGGACGGCGCGACCAGGGCCTGGACCTCGACCAGCACAGGGCGGCTACCCTCGATGCCCGCGAATACGGCCGAGCCCGGCGCGCGCTCCTTGGATTCGCCGAGGAACAGAGCCGAGGGGTTGGACACTTCCGACAGGCCGGCGTCCCCCATTTCAAACACGCCGATCTCGTCGGTGGCTCCGAAGCGGTTCTTGCCCGCGCGCAGGATGCGGAAGGGATAGCCGCGCTCGCCCTCGAAACTCAGGACCGCGTCGACCATGTGCTCGACCACGCGAGGGCCGGCGACCTGGCCGTCCTTGGTGACGTGGCCGACCAACACCAGGGCCGGACCGCCCGCCTTGGCCAGACGGACGAGTTCACCGGCGCAGGCCCGGACCTGTGTCACCGAGCCGGGCCCGGCCTCGTGGGCGTCGGACCATAGGGTCTGGATGGAGTCGACGATGACGATGTCGAATTTTTCGCGCTTCAGCGTGCCGAGGATTTCACGAAGAGCTGTGGCGCTGGCCAGTTCGACGGGGGCTGAAGACAGGCCCATGCGCTTGGCGCGGCTGCGGATTTGCTCGATGGCTTCCTCGCCCGAAATATAGGCGACGCGCTTGCTGGCCAGCGCCGCCCGCCCGGCGACGTCCAGCAGCAGGGTGGACTTGCCCACGCCCGGATCGCCCGACAGCAGGATGGCCGAGCCGGGCACGACCCCGCCGCCGCAGACGCGGTCGAACTCGGTCACGCCGGTGACGATGCGCGGCGGCTCGGGCGTTTCGGACTGAAGGGACTCGAACGCCAAACCCCGACTGCGCGCCGTGGCGGCGGGCTTCAGGGCACCGGGCGGGGCCGAACGGTTCTCCTCGACGATTGTGTTCCACTGGCCGCACGCGCCGCATTGGCCGGACCACTTGCCGTGAACCGCCCCGCAGGACTGACAGACATAGATCGCGCCGTCTCTAGCCATGCCCAGCCGATACAGGAGTCGGCCGCCGGAGGGCAGGGGGCGTGCGCCCCGCTACGTCCAGGAATGACGTACCTAGCCCGCGTTGGCTTCGGTCCAGGTCACGAGGCGAGTGTTGAACTCGCGCGAGGCGAGGTCGAAGGCCTGAGCGATGGCGGAGATACGGTTCTCGCCGGCGGACTCGGTCACGGTGATGACCTCTTCGGCCACGACAGTGCGCTCCGGGAAGCGGAGCAGACGGGCGCGGGCGCTGAGGGTCACGACGGGAACCGCGCCCGCATATTCGTAGCGGGCCTCGAAGGTGCGGACATCAATGTCCAGTACGCGCGTCACGGGTGTCAGCTCGCGCTGGCCGATCAAGCGGACGGTGCTGCCCTGGTCGGCGAAGGCGCTTTCGATGCTTTGCGACATCAGTTGCTGGGCGGGAGACACCCATCGGGCCCCCGCGATATAGGCGGCCTCGAGTCCCGTGACGCCCAGAATACGGTCGCCGCGGGAGGAGGGGGGGAAATCGACGTTCCTCAGTCGCACCTGAACGGGGTCGGCCACCGTCTCGGCCGCAGCGGTTGCCCCGCCACTCTCCCCGAAGCGATACAACTGGACCGGATCCGGGCTGGACAGCAGGGCACACCCGGACAGGGTGATGGCGGTTGCCACGACGACAAGCGAACGGATCACGGCTGGACCTCCAACTCTTGGGATTGCGGTCGACTGATGAAGTCGCGCGGGCTGGCGCGCACGTCGTCGACCAGGCCACGCAGCGATTGCGTCGCCTCCTCCAGACCCTGGATGGCTTCCAGCAACTGGGGCACGCCGGTGGTGGCGACCTCGCCTACCGGACCCTCCAGAGCCGTGGCGGTACGGTTGATCGAGGCGATGGCGGTCCGGGCATCAGCGGTCGCGGCGTTGATGTTGCTGATCGCTTCCTGGCCATCAGTGTTGATCAGACGGCGGGCGTCGGCGCCCAGGGCCTGGTACTCGGCGATGGCGGCGTTGGCGGATTCCAGAGCCGTCTCGAGATCCTCGAACATGCCCTTCCTGGCCTCGAGTTCGGTCGACAGGGATTCGATGTTCCTGAGGCTGGTCGAGAAGCTGCGGACGTTGTCGTCGGACAGGACGCGGTTGATGCGGTTGAGCGCATCCACCGTCTGCGCCAGGACCGTGCCCGAACCGCTGAGCAGTTCGGCGATCGGCGAGGGCTGGGACTGGATCACCGGCACCACGTTCTCAGGATACTGGCTCTTCAGCAGGGCCGAGCCGTCGGTGCCGGCCGTGACCTGGATATAGTTGAGGCCGGTGATGCCCTGGGGTTCCAGCTGCGCGCGGCTGGTCACGCGCACGGGCGTGGTGGCGTCGAGGCGCACGCGGGCAATGACCTGGTCGCCCTGCTCGGGATCAAGGTTGAGGTCGGTCACTTCGCCGACTCGGATGCCGTTGAAGTGGACCTCGCCGCCCTCAGACAGCCCGCGGACCGGGCCGTAGAAGACGATGTCATAGATGTCATAGTCATCGTTGAACTGCAGCCGAGCCAGCCAGATCGTGAACACCGCTAGAGCCGCCAGCAGGGCGACAGTGGCGATACCGACGGCGGCGTAATGGGCGTCTCTTTCCATCTCGGTCCTCTAGGCTGCCTTGGTCGCAGCGCGTCCGCGCGGCCCCAGGAAGTATTCCTTGATCCACGGGTGGTCGGATGTCTCCAACTCCTGGACCGTGGCCTTTTCGATCACTCGCCGGTCGGCCAGCACCGCGACCTTGTTGCAGATGGCATACAGGCTATCGAGGTCATGGGTGATCATGAAAACGGTGAGGCCCAGGTCGTCCGACAGCTTGCGGATCAGTTCGTCGAACGCCGCCGCGCCGATCGGATCCAGACCGGCAGTAGGCTCGTCGAGGAAGATCAGTTCCGGATCGAGTGAAAGCGCGCGCGCCAGGCCAACGCGCTTTCGCATGCCGCCGGACAACTCCGCCGGCTTCTGGTGATGGCTCTCGGGCTTGAGGCCCACCATGGCGATCTTCATCTCCGCCAGCTCGCGGATGGTGTCGTCGGGCAGATTGGTGTGCTCGACCATCGGCGCCGCCACATTCTCCAGAACGGTCAGCGAGCTGAACAGGGCCCCTTGTTGAAACAGCACGCCGGTGCGGCGCTCGACGTCGGCCGCCTGGGCCTCGGTCAAGTCGCCCCGGTCGTGACCCAGGATGCGGATCGTGCCGCCCTCGGGCTCTTTCAAGCCGATGATGGAGTTGAGCAGGACGGTCTTGCCCGTGCCGGAGCCACCGACGACACCGAGAATCTCGCCGCGCTTCACGTCTAGATCGAGATCGCGGTGGATGACCTGTTCACCGAACTGGCTGAGCAGGCCGCGCACCTCGATCAGGTTCTCGACGGATTCCTCGTCGTTGGCGGCCGGCGCGGGGACGGTCGGCCGGCTCACAGGTTCAGCTCCAGGAAGATCAAGGCGAAGACGGCGTCCAGGGCGATGATGGCGAAGATGGCCTGAACCACGGCGGCGGTGACGCGCTGCCCCAGGCTCTCGACGTCTCCCGCGACCGCCATGCCCTGGCGGCAGCCGATGGCGGCGATGACGATCGCGAACACGGGGGCCTTGATCATGCCGACCATCAGGTGCTGACCCATCAGGGGGTCCTCGCTGACCCTCTGAATGAAAAAGGCCGGGCCGTAGTCCAACTGGCTCCAGGTCACGAGCGCCCCGCCCATGAAGCCCGCCAGCATGCCGACGAAGGTCAGTAGCGGCATCATTACCAGCAGGGCCGCCAGCCGCGGGATCACCAGGGCCTGGAACGGATTGACGCCCATGACCTGCATGGCGTCGACCTCCTGGTTCATACGCATCGAGCCGATCTCGGCGGCGAAGGACGAGGCCGATCGGCCCGCCAAAAGGATGGCGGTGATCAACACGGCCAGTTCGCGCAGCACCGCTACGGCCACCAGTTGCACCGTGAAGACTCCCGCGCCGAACTGGGTCAGCAGGTTGGCGCCCAGGAAGGCGATGACGGCGCCGATGAAGAAGTTGGTGACAGCGATGATGGGCAGGGCGTCCAGGCCGGCGCGATCCGCCTGGCTGACCCAGGCGGCCCAACGGATGTCACCTGGATGACGCAACGCATGGCCAGTGGCACCGATCAGACGGCCGAGAAAGGCCATCGACAGCAGGAACTCGGCGCCCGCGTCGTGCACACCCTGGCCGATCTTGGCAAAGAAGCGGGTAAGCGACTGCCGCGTCGGAGGCGGTCCCGCGCTCTGCCGTTCCAAGGCTTCGACCATGGTGTAGATGCGGCCCGCTTCGGGGCGGCTGGCGAAGGCGTCTTTTGGGATCGCACAACCCGAAGCCTGGACGAGGGCCAGGGCCCCAGCCGTATCGAACCGACCGAGCTCGCTGACGTCGATGCGCTCGATGCTGCGGCCTTGCAGCCCGTCTCCCAGCCGAACCGCACTCTTGCCGAGTGACATGGTGGTCCAGTCGCCGGAGAGCCGCAGCAGGGTTCCGCCGCCGCTGGCCTCCTCGATCTGGAATTCCGCTGCTTTCATCAAGCCACCCTTAGCGGAACGAATGCGAATCGAGAACGCCGCAGGTTGCTGTCGTCTTCCATGACGGCGGTCACGTCGTCCCCTGGCCACAGGCGGTGTCTGGCTGGATCAGAGCTGCGCCCGCACGGCTCGTAGGTCATCGACGAAGCGTTGCCGCTCGGAGGCCTTGGTGGCCTCGTCGGGCAGCCGCAGCAGATAGGAGGGGTGGACGGTGATCATGGCCGATGACCCGTCCGGCAGCGTCAAGAGCCGGCCCCGCTCCCGGGTGACGGCGACCTTGCGACCCAGCACGCCCATTGACGCCGTCGCGCCCAGGGCCAGGGTAACAGCGGGCCTCAGCAGGCGGCGCTCCTGATCCAGCCACCAGCGACATGCGCTGATCTCGCTGGCGACTGGGGTCTTGTGCAAGCGCCGCTTGCCGCGCGGCTCGTGCTTGAAGTGCTTGACCGCATTGGTGACGTAGACATCGTCGCGATCGATACCGGCTTCGTCGAGCGCGTCGTTCAGCACCTGACCGGCCGGGCCGACGAAGGGGCGGCCGGCCAGGTCTTCATGATCGCCTGGCTGCTCCCCTACGATCATCAGCCGGGCCTGCTTCGGACCCTCGCCGCAGACCCCTTGGGTGGCGTCGCGCCAGAGCGGACAGCGGCGACAGGCCCGGATGCCGTGGCGTAGCTCCTCCAGGTTGGTTGCGACGAAGCCCTCGTCGAAGGCACCGTCGCGGACATGACGCGCGATGGCCTTGGACAGCCGCGCATTGGGTTCAGTGGGGGCCGCCTGGACCATGGTGTCGGTGCGAGCGCGCGAGGCCGCGACCAGTTCCGGGATCAGTTGCGCCTCCGGCAGGTTTTTCCAGTACCGCTTGGGCATCTCGCCCTGCATGGTCTTTGTCTTGAGGCGGGCCGGATTGAAAGTCGAGGCGTAGTAGGTCTTCCAGAACTCCTCGACCTCGTCCTCCTGCGGAGCGTCCTCGGGTCGGGCGCCGGGGCCGAAAGTCAAAACTTTGCCGTCCCAGAAGCAAGAGCCGTCCGGCGTCAGGATCGACCAGCGCATGGTCGTGAACCGCCGGACGAAGAAACCCGAGGTCCTTTCCAGGACGCGATGGGCGGGCTCGAACCAGGCGACATAGAGCTCGCCGTCCTCATCATCGATCAGGCGGAAGCGGACGAAGGCCTTCATCTTGTGCGAGGCTCGCGATACGTTCCTGGCGCGCTCCAGCGCATCGGCCACATCGCGGTCGGACACGACCTTCATCAGGTCCGGTTGATCTCGCAGTCGCCAGAGCAGTCGGTAGAGGAGGTCGAAACGGTCATTGGAGCGGTGCAGGATCACGTCCTGGGCGATGTCAACGAAGGCCTTTGGGACGGTGAAGGCTTGCTCCCGTCGAGCACCCCCAGCCTCGCCGGAGGGCTCAGTAGAGAAGAGATCATCCGTCGCTTCCGCGCCTCTCAACACGAACCGAGCCTGCGCAGGCTCCACGCCCGCCAGACGGAACCGCCGCGCAGCCGCGCGCCAGCCGCTGAAGTCGGTCGCATGCTCCAGGACGGCGGTCGCCATCTCAGAACAACGTCAGCTGTTCCGGGCTGGGTTCCGGCGCGATCCGGGCGCGCAGATCGACGGCGTCGGTCAGACCGCCCGGCGTCCAGTCCAGCGCGGTGATGAAGGGGCGCACCTTGTCGATACCTCGACATAACCGGGCAATGTCCTCGAGCCTCAGGGTGCGATAGCGGCGGACCGAAATCATCCGATCAACCGACTTCACGCCCAGCCCCGGCACGCGCAGCAGCCGCTCGCGCGGGGCCGTGTTGACATCGACGGGGAACTCTTCTCGGCGGTTCAAAGCCCAGGCCAGCTTGGGATCGATGGCGAGATCCAGCATGCCCCCTGTGGTCGCCTCGCCGATCTCAGGCGGAGAGAAGCCGTAGAACCGCATCAACCAGTCAGCCTGATAAAGCCGATGCTCGCGCATCAGCGGGGGCCTGGACACCGGAAGGACCGAGCTGGCGTCGGGGATCGGGCTGAAGGCCGAGTAATAGACGCGGCGCAGCCCGTAGCCGCCATAGAGCGAGGCGGAGCGGTCGAGGATCTCGGTGTCCGGCGCGCCGTCGGCTCCGACGATCAGCTGTGTCGACTGGCCGGCGGGGGCGAACTTCGGCGGGCGCGTTCTTGATCTCTTCTCTGGCTTCGCGGCCTGCACCTTCAGCCGGACGTCGGCCATAGCCTTCTTGATGACGCTGACATCCTTTTGCGGGGCCAGTCGCCCCATCGCCTCGTCGCGGGGAAGCTCGATGTTGGCGGACAGGCGGTCAGCGTACAGACCCGCCTGCTCAACGAGCTTGGGATCGGCCTCGGGGATCAGCTTAAGGTGGATGTAGCCGCGGAAATGATGTTCCTCGCGCAGTTTTTTTGCCACGAGCACCAGCTGTTCCATTGTGTAGTCCCCGTTCCTGATGATGCCTGACGACAGGAACAGGCCCTCGATATAGTTCCGCTTGTAGAAGTTCAGTGTCAGCTCGACGACCTCGTCCACGCTGAACCGAGCCCGCTGCACGTTCGAGGACGCGCGGTTGATGCAGTAGACGCAGTCATAGATGCAGAAGTTGGTCAGCAGGATCTTGAGCAGGGATACGCACCGCCCGTCCGGCGTGTAGGCGTGGCAGATGCCCATGCCTTCGGTCGAGCCGACGCCCTTGCCGCCTCGGCTGTCGCGCTTGGACGTTCCCGACGATGCGCATGAGGCGTCATACTTGGCTGCGTCGGCCAGGACAGCGAGTTTGCGTCTGAGATCGAGCTGAGCCATCTGTTGCCATTATGTTCTCATCAGAGCGCTATGGCTAGGGGCGCTGTGTCGCAGCGCTCAGCGCAGGTAGTTCAGCAGGGTCACTTCTCGTAGCTGGCTGACCACCTGGGCCGAGGCTTGGACAGCCACCTGGGCCAGCTGAAGGTCGGTCACGGCCTGGGCGAGGTCGGCGTCGGTGCGGTCCGACACCAGTTCGTTCAGCGAGGTGATCTGGGCGGTGTGGCTGACCGTCATCTGATCCATGCGCGTCTGCAGCGAGCCGTTGCGCGCCGCCACATCGACCGTGGCGTTCCGCGCCGCATCCAGTCGAGACAACTGGGCGGTCAGAAAGGTTTTCTGCGCCTCTGTCGGTTTACCCGTCAGGGGGCCGGTCGCCGGGTTGTCATGGTATTCCTTGATGTCGCGGAAGATCTGAAAAATGTCCGTCCCGAGCTCATTGGCAAGATAGCCGGTCTCGACCGAGGTGTTTTCGGCGATGCGGGACACCGGCTTGATGGTGTCGTTCCCGAAGGTGTCGGCCACACTGGCCGCCGCCGCGAGCTCGCCGAGCGTCCCTACCGATACGGGCGGATTGTCGGTATCGGTACCCGCGAACAGATAGCCCCCCTGGTGGCGGGCATTCAGTCCGTTCGATATGGACTGGAAGTAGCCTTCGAGCTCCAGCATCAAGGTTCCGGCTGAGTCTGAAGAGAGCACACCGGCCACCGCTTCGCGCGCGCCGCCCACCCCGTCGATCATCTGGTTCAGGGCGAGGTCTTGCGCTCCCAGGCGGGAGGCGACCACTTCGCCGGTGTCGAGGAAGCCTTGCACCCGGCTGACCGCGCCTTTGAGCGCCGTCAGGGTCTCGGCGCCCCGACCGAAGCCGGTCATGTCGGTGGCGACCTTCTGCGTCGAGACACGCTTGGAGGCGTCGGCCTGGCGCTGCTGCGAGGCCATCAGGTCCAGCAGTGCCGATTGATAGTTTCCCGTGGTCGAAACGCGGCTCATCGGACCATCCCCAGAAGCGTGTCGTACATTTCGCTGGCGGCCTGGATCAGACGGGCCGAGGCGTTGAAGGCCTGCTGATAGGTGGTCATCAGGACCAGTTCCTCGTCCAGGTTGACGCCCTCATGATTCGACTGGCGGGCCTGGGCCTCGGTCGCCAGGGCTACGGCGCTGTCGCGACGAGTCTTGGCCGACTGGGCCTTGCCCCCGATTTCGCCCGACAGTTCGGAGGCGTAGCGCGACACCGAAAGACTGCCGCCCGGGCTGTCGCCGGCGGCCGAGAATCGGGCGCTCACCTGTCCGGCGTCGGCCAGGCCGAGCGCGCCTCGGCCGTCGCCGGTCGACAGAGCTGTCGTGCCGGGCGCGGCCGCCAGGTTCAGCTTGGCCAGCGCCAGCTTGGACGGGTTTTGCTGAATGTCGGTGCGGACCTTGAAGCCGTCGGCGCGCGACGCCCGGACCCCCCCGCCCAGCCCGAACAGCTCGGTGGCCGAGACGCCCGAGGGGACCTGGGTCGTGGTGTCGGCCAAAACGCTCAGGCGCGGGGCCGGATTGCCGGTGGCGGTGAACTTCAGCTCGCCGGTGGTCGCGTCCAGCGCATAGCTGCCGTACCGCCCGATGCCGGTGGCCGTGCTGTTCAGCGCCGTGACGAGGTCGCCGACGGTCCCGCCCGCTGGAATCGCAACCTGGATGTCGCGCAGCCTTGCCCCGTCCGTGCCGGTGAAACGGAAGGTCAAGGTCTCACCGGCCGTGAAGCCGTGTGGCGAGGCTGTTGTAAGCCCCATGTCGTAGAGCGCGGGCCGATCGCTCGAGATCAGGTCGTTCAAGCCGAAGTAGTGAGAGAAGCCTCGTCCAGCCTTGCCGCTGGGGTTGGCGGCGTCGTCCGCGACGGCCACGCCGTTTCCGCCCGCCGCCGTCAGGGTCAGACGCCCGTCGGCGAAGCTGGCGGTCGCAGCCCCGCCCAGGGCCGCGTTCAAGTCAGTCAGGAAGTTGGCCGGCGTCGAAGCGGTGCCGTTGATCGTCAGCGTTCCACCGGAAAAGACGATGTCGGCCCGCGTCGTGATGGCCCCGGTCGTCGGATTGACCACGGCGATGGTCGTCCCACCCGTGAAACCGGTCAGGGCCGTTTCCAATGCCTGGCCGACATTCTTGCCGGTCAGGCTGGTTGGCGCCGGGACCGACGAGTTGGCGTTGTGGGCCCGGTTCACCTCGTCGGCGATGCGCGTGACCAGTTCGGCCAGCCGCTCGGCTGTTTGGGGCGCGTCGACGTCGCGGAGCTCCAGCAGGCCCTTGATCTCGCCGGACTTGAGTCCTTCGGCCAGGGGCCGCTTGGTGCCCCCCGGCTCTGTGACCCAGATCTCGTTGAACGCGGTCTCGGCGTTGACGGTGCCCGCGCGATTGTACTCCAGCGTGGCTGCGCCGTTGCCAGCCAGAAGGACGCCGGCGCTGGTGCGGATCGAGACGCCGCCGACCGAGCGCTGGCTGACCTGGACGTCGAGGATGGACGACAGCTCGCCGACCAGCCGCGCTTGCTGGGTCTGGGCGCCGGAAGCGTCGCCGTCGAGGACCACCGCTCGCGCGATGTCGAGGTTCAGGGTCTCGATCTGCTGCAGCAAGCTATTGGCTTTTTCGACCGCGCTCTGGATGCGGCCGTCGGCGTCCTCGCGCACAGCCTGGATCTGGCCTGAGATTCTGCTCGCCTCGTCCAGCACGCTCTGGGTCTTGAACAGGGCATCCTGGCGACGGGGCGCCGACGTCGGATCCTCGGCCGCCACGGCGAAAGAGGAGAAGACGTCGTCGATCTGCGAGAAGAAGCCGGTGTCACCGCCCGGATCGCCGAACAGCGACTGGATGCGGTCATAGAGCTCGTAGCGCACGCCCTGGCGGCTGGCCTCGGCCCCGGCTGACAGGCTGGCGGCCTGTAGGAAGCGATCGGTGGCGAGACGGACGCGGGCGATCTCCACGCCCGTACCGATGCCTTGGGTCGTTAGAGACTGCTGGTCGGCGATCTTTCGGACATAGCCGGGCGTGTTGACGTTGGAGACGTTGTCCGAGACCACGCGCAGCTGGGTCTGGGCGGTCTGAAGCCCCGAGTTGGCGATGTTCAGGATGGTGTTGAGGCTCATCGGATTAACCCTGCGCCCGGCAAGCCATGCCCGGGGCCTTGCGAACTTTGCCCAGCCGTGCGCGAGGGGCACGCAGAGACCCTGCTGATTTCATTCGGGAAATGATCCGACGGCCGATCCATGTCGATCGGGGCGCGCAAAGGGCGGGCCAAGAGGGGCACCAGGACGACGCCGGGCAAAAAGCGACGTCAGCACGGCAAGAATGATCGCTACCGGGTCCGGTGATCGACACGGCGCAGAGATAAAAACTCTCAGTTTATCAGATAGATATTTGCTTCTCTGCCGTTGGCCCGACGCTTGCGACGGGAGGGTGGAATGTTTCGGCGCAGCAGGCGCCACGCTCCTTACAGCATTGAAACGCCTGCCCCTCATGTCCGCCGCCCCCCTCCTGTCCGCCTCGGCTCCGACCGTCGGTCCAACCGTGCCCGCCTTGGGCGCGAAGGCTGTCGGTCGCGCGGCGAACGACGCCGGGGCCTTCGCGGCCGCCTTGGACGAGGTGGCTTCGAATGGCGCGATCGCGGCGGCACCTGTCGCGCGCGACGCTAAAGCTGAAGCTGAGCTGAAAACGCCCGACGACGTCGGTGCTGTCGGCACGGAAGAAGAGGCTCAGTCAGACGAGGCTCAGGCGAGCAGGCTGTCTTCTGCGGACGCCGCAGTCCTGCCGCAGACGTCGGGGGTTGTCGTCAGTCTGCCGGCCATCAATGTCGCCGCTCAGTCTTCTTTGAGCAGCGAACCCGGATCCGAACCGGCGGGGGTGGGGTTTGCGCCCGTCCCGCCGTCTGAGCCTTCATCGGCTGCGTCAGCCGAAAAATCCGCGCCGCCTCCTGAGAACACCAAGTCCGCCTCAGTGGCAAACCACGTCGCCTCGGATCGCGCTCGTGAGATCGCTGCCGCCTCCTCCGCCGTGGTCGCGCCGATCCGGCCCGGCAAGTCGACGCTATCGGCCGAGCCGGCCCTTGCGGCAGCCCAGGCCGAGGCGGCCGAGACCAAAGGGGATAGTGGAGGCGGGGGCGGAGTCGTGTCGCCCGCTCCCGTCGGTACGGCCCGGGTCCGGGACGTGATCGACCGAGCTTTGGCTCGCGCGCCTGCTCAGGTTGGAGGGGCTGACGAGCCCTCGTTGACCAAGGGCGGGGCCAAGTCAGCAGAGGCGGCGAATGCCGGTTCGGTCTCTTCGTCGGCATCCGCTGACGTTTCGGCATCCAAGGCCCGGTCCGAGCTCCCTGTGTCCTCATTCCAGCCCATCCCGACGGAAGAGCCAAGCGCGACCGCGGGGCTCTCGTCGACCGCCGCGCCGGACGCCGGTCCGACCGAGGCGGCGCAATCGCCCGGGCTCTCCAGCCTCTCCCGCGTTACCGTCGAGACGACGGCCCAGATCGCCGCCCAGATCGTCAAAAAGCTGGAAGGTCTTTCGACCCGGTTCGAGATGGCCCTGACGCCCGACGATCTCGGACGTGTCGACATCACTCTGGATATCGACTCAGACGGGGCGCTGAATGCCACGCTCGCTTTCGACAACCCCGTCGCCGCGACCGAGTTGCGCGGCCGGGCCGATGAGCTTCGCCGTCAGTTGATCGAGGCGGGTTTCAGCGTCTCCGACGACGCCCTGTCGTTCTCCGAGCGCGATCCGACGGCCGGCCAGGGTGGGGCTTTCGACCAGGGCTCCGATCCCAGGAACGCCCGTGCCTTCGGGGCGGCTTCGCGGCGCGTCGTCGACGCCGATCTCTCGCTCCAGTCCCCGGCCTGGATCTCTCTCAGCCTGACGCCCGCAGGCGTCGATATGAAGGTCTGACACGATGGTCGACGCCGTCACCACCACGGAAGCGGTCTCCCGCACCAACGCCAGCCGAACGAGTCTGGTCTCGAACTTCGAGACCTTCCTGAGCCTGTTGACCGCGCAGCTGAAGAACCAGGACCCACTGTCTCCGCTGGATTCCAACGAGTTCACGGCTCAGCTCACTCAGATGACAGGGGTGGAGCAGCAGTTGCTGACCAATGATCTGCTGACCAGCTTGCTGGAGGCTCAGCAGGGCGGTGGCCTGACCGGCGCGACCAGTTACATCGGCAAGGACGCTACCGCTGCCTGGAACGCGACACGGCTGCAGGACGGCGAGGCGAACTGGTCCTACGAACTCGCGACCTCGGCCGGATCGGTGGAGCTCCAGGTGCTCGATTCCTCGGGCAGGGTGGTCTGGACCGGCCCGGCGCCGGAGCGCGGCGAGGGAACCCACGATTTCGTCTGGGACGGCAAGACCACCGCCGGCGGCCAGCTGCAGGACGGGGGAGTCTACACCTTGAAGATCGTCGCCAAGAACGGCGCCGCCACCGTCGACTCTCAGGTTCTGACGCGCGGCCGCGTGACCGGCGTCGAGCTGTACGACGGTCAGCCCTATCTGACGATCGGATCGTCGATCGTGCCGATCAACGCCGTCATCGGCGTCGCGGCGCCGACCACCGCCTCACAGACCCCAGCCGACACCCCCGAGGACCAGAGCCTGATGGCTTCGATCGCCTCGGCCCTCAACCCTCTCAAGCTGCTTTCCTAAGGAGCCTTCGCCATGAGCATCAACTCCGCCCTTCTCGCCGGTGTTTCCGGTCTGACGGCCAACTCGGCCGCCCTCGCGGCGATCTCCCAGAACATCGCGAACGTGAACACGGTGGGCTACAAGCGCACGGCCGCCGAATTTTCTACCGTGGTCAACTCTCAGAGCGCCGGCACCGGCTATTCGGCGGGCGGTGTCCTGGCCAATCAGCGGCACTATATCAGCCAGGCCGGCCAGCTGCAGCGAACCAACAACTCCACAGACCTCGGCATCTCGGGGCAGGGCTTCTTCGTCACCACGGAGAAGGCGGAGAACCTGGACGCTGGCGATGCCCGTCTCTTCACCCGAGCCGGTGCCTTCCGCGTCGACGAGTTCGGCTATCTGAAGAACACCGCCAACCTGTATCTGCAGGGCTGGCCGGTCGACTCCGAAGGCCTGATCCAGACCGACCCGTCGGACCTGAACCGGCTGCGGTCCATCAACGTCGGTTCGGTTGGCGGTACGGCGGAGGCCACCACTCGGGCCCAGCTCAACGCCAATCTGTCTTCCAGCCAGGTCGTTTCGCCCGACATCGCCTCCTACAACGCGGCCACCAACTCGATGTCGGTCTACGATGCCGAGACGGGAACGGGCTTCCGCCCGGATTTCCGCATAACGGTCCCCATATCGGATTCTAAGGGCGGCCAGCGTACCCTGGCCTACTCCTTCCTGAAGACCGCCAACGCTAACGAGTGGCTGGCCGAGGTTCACGTCATTCCCGCCAGCGATATCGATAACGGCACGACGCCGTCGAACGGTATCCTCCGGTCAGGCCTGGTGCTGTTTACCCAGGACGGACGGCTCGACGTCGACGGCATGGTCGCGGCGGATGCAGCGACCCCGGGCTCCATGCTGTTCGCGGATCCCGCGGACGCTGCTATCACCCTCAACGCCTCCGACTCCGGCGTCGCCCCCAGCCTCGCGGCCCCGAAGTGGGAGGCCAGTCTCGGCATCGATGACCAGTCGGTGAGCTTCGACTTGACCGCCTCGGCTGGTGGTCTGACGCAGTACGACTCCGATTCCATCGTCCAGGCCGTCGTCACCAACGGTACGGCTTTCGGCAACCTGTCGAACATCGAGATCGACGAGGATGGCTATGTCACCGCCATCTTCGACAACGGGGTGACGCGTCGGGTCGCCCAGGTCGCGCTAGCCACCTTCACCAGCCCTGACAGTCTGACCAGCGCGAACGGCAACGCTTATCGCGTCAGCCAGGGGTCCGGCACCTACAATCTGAAGGCTCCGGGCTCGGGCGGAGCCGGACTGATCGGTGCTAGCCAGCTTGAGGCTTCGACCGTCGATCTATCGACAGAGTTCACGGGCCTGATCACCACCCAGCGGGCCTATTCAGCCTCCTCCAAGATCATCACGACGGCCGATGAGATGCTGGCCGAATTGATCAGCATCAAACGCTGATCTTCAGGTAACGCATCGTTAGACTAAATGAATCATGACTTGACCATTGGTGATCGGGGCTTTGCCAGTGCCGGGGATTGTTATCCCTTGGTTCACCACGCCGCTAAACTCGGCCTTAGCGGGCAGGCGCTACATTCACGCTCATTGGTGGTGGTGAATGAGGCATAAGCCCATGTTGCAAGAGCGTCGCGTCAACAAGGACGGCGAACAGTACGTGGTCGGTCCGACGGGGACGCCCCTAACCATGCGCGATCTGCCGCCGCCGAACACGGATCGCTGGGTCATCCGGCGCAAGGCCGAGGTGGTCGCCGCCGTCCGCGGCGGACTGATCACCCTGGATGAGGCACTGACACGTTATCGCCTGACGGCCGAGGAGTTCCTGGCCTGGCAGAAGGCGATCGACAAATGGGGCATGCAGGGTCTGCGCACCACGCGGATCCAGAACTACCGCAGCTAAGGTTTTCCCAGAACGAAACAGGCGGCCGCTCCCGGCGACGAGGGCGGCCGTTGTCGTTTGGGCGTCGTGAAGAAAAGGCGGGCGAAGACCAAGACCTCCGCCCGCCAGTCGAGGAACTGCAGGAAATGCCGCGAAGCCGAGCGTGGCGTTGGTTGCTGAACAAGACCGACTAGCCGCGTCGTTTTTGGCAACCCTCTTGCCAAACCGCTGACGTAGGGTCACTTTCGAGCCATGGGACGCACCGCCGACTATTCTCGCCAAAGCTGCTCGATCGCCGCGACGCTGGAGGTCATCGGTGATCCCTGGACGCTGCTGGTCATCCGCGATGCCTTCCAGGGCGTGAAGCGCTTTGAGCAATGGCAAGAGCGGCTCGGCGTCGCCCGCAATGTTCTGGCCGCCAGGCTCAAGTCCTTGGTCCAGCACGGTATCCTGGAGCCGAAGCTTTATTCCGAGCGCCCGCCTCGGAACGAGTATGTTCTGACCTCCAAGGGGCGGGCCCTGTCCGACGTGCTGATCGTCATGCACGGCTGGGGCTCCCAGCACTTGTACGGTGAGGTCGATTCCGGCGTGACCTTCACCCATACGACCTGCGGCGCGGAACTGAAGCCGCGCGTCGCCTGCTCGTGCTGTGGCGAGATCGTGAAGCGACGCGACACCGAGATCCACTTCCACGCCAATCGCCCCACCGTCGGCGAGGTCCTTCCCAAAGAGGCCGCCCCCGAAGAGGCGACCTAAGGGACGACTCAGTCCGCGTCGCGGACGTACTGGTTCAAGAAGCTCAGGTAGGCTTCTTGCGCCGTGATGCGATTATCCCGGCGCTGGAAGCCGTGGCCCTCGTTCGGGAACAACACGTACTCGACCGGCACGCCGTTGGCGCGGACGGCTGCGACCAGTTCGTCGGACTCGACCTGGAGCACGCGCGGGTCGTTGGCCCCCTGAACGACCAGCATCGGTCGCTGGATGCGATCCGCGTGGAACAGGGGCGAGATGCGGCGGTGGCGCTCGGCGTCGGTCGCCGGATCACCCATCTCGTCGTACAGGGCCACGCGGTTGGCCCCCCACCAAGCTGGAATGGACTGTAGCGTCCGGACCCAGTTGGTCACGCCGAAGATGTTCACCCCTGCCTCGAAGGCCGTCGGGTGGAAGGTCAGGGCTGCTGCGGTGATGTAGCCTCCGTAGGATCCACCCATGACCGCGACCTGGTCGTCACCGACCCAGTCCTGATCCCTCAGCCACTGACCGCCAGCCACGATGTCACCCAGGTCTTCCTCGCCATGACGCTTGTCGTCCATGTGGAAGAAGGTCTTGCCGTAGCCGGACGAGCCCCGGTTGTTGGCTCCCAGCACCGCATAGCCGTGGTTCACCAGGTGCTGGATCATGGCGTTGTAGCCACGCCGCGTCTGGCCGCCGGGGCCGCCGTGAACCAGCACGATTGCCGGAACGGGAGCGTCCGCCGAAGCTCCGCGCGGGTGATATAGGATGGACGGGATCAACGTGCCGTCCGCCGCCGGATAGCGCACCACCGTGGCCTCGACCAGGACATCCTCGTCGATCTCTGGATTGAGAGCCGTGGTCAGGCGATGCGCGACGCCGTCCGACAGGGAGGCTGTGAAGATGTCGGAGGGCGAGGTGTCCGACAGCACGGTGAAAGCGATGCGGTCCTCGGCCGGGTTGAAGCGCACCGCGCCTACGTCGCCGCCGGGAATGCCGGTGATGTTGACCGGCCGGCCTGTCGTCGTGTCGGTGATGGTCACTTCGGTCGAGCCGTCAGCGTTCAGCGCTGAGACGCGATAGCGGCCCGATGGCGAGAAGGCGACGTTGGATACATCCCATTCCGCCTCGATCAGGGGCGCGGTGTCGCCGGTCTCCAGCACCATGCGCCGCGCCTGAGTGAACTCCCCGAACTGGTCGGTGCCGTAGATGAGCGAGCCATTGTCCGGCGTGAAGTCGTAGACGACATGCGAGATATTCTGCTCGGGCGTCACCAGGCGCGGTGGCGTTCCGGCCTGGAGGTCGACCAGATAGATGTCGCTACGGGCGCTGGAGACGTTCCGGGTCAGGGCCAGCCAGCGGCCGTCGCCGGAGATGGCTTCCGGGAAGAAGCCGTCGTTCTGGAACACGATCCGCGATTCATAGGTCTCGGCGTCATAGGCGATGACGTCGAAGGCAGCGGGGTCGCGTGCGTTTGAGGTCAGATAGAATGACCGGCCGTCCGCGCTCCAGTCCAGAAAACCGGCCTTCAGGTTCTCGCCGGGCGTCAGGTCGCGAAGGGTGCCGTCCCGCTCGCGCACATAGATGTGGTTCAGTTCGTCGCCGCCGCCGTCGGTGGTGACCAGGACGCGATCGTCGCCCGGGAAGTAGCTGATGGCGAAGGTCGCTGTGGTGGTGGAGGTCGTCAGGGGCACGGGATCCCCGCCGGCGACCGGCAGGGCATAGCCATTGAACACGCCGGTCTGGTCCGACGAGATCAGGATCGACCGACCGTCGGGTGAGAAGGCGCCCACGCGCGATCCGCCGTTCAGCTGATAGCTGCGGTTCTGGAAGAACTGGGCGGCGCTGTAGGTCGGGTGGGCTGAAGCCTGCGCCGAGGCCGAGGGCTCGCTCGGCGGCGCAGCGAGCGCCGGTGCGGCAGCGAGAAGCGCCAACATGGAAACGAGGTGGACGGTACGCATTGGACGAGCCCCTTCGATCGGATGACGATCCCCGGGGCGATAGGAGCACGTCCGAACCGGTGTGTCTGTGAAAGAGTTTCGGCTCAGTGGGCGAAGGCGTCGGCGTGGCGGGCGATGAGCGGGATGACGATGTCCTCCTCGTCCTCCAGGTGGCGGTCGGCGTGGCGCGAGACGCGCTCCAGGGTGTCGGCAAGGCGCGCGGCGTGATCGGCGGCGTCCAGCGATCCTCCGGCCAGAGCCTGGTGAAAGCTCAGGCCGGACTTGAACAGGACCTCCAGCTGACCGTGGATGGCGTCATGATCGGCGTCGAGCAGGTCGATGCCCGCCGTGATCCGGGGCTCTACTCCGCGCATGATGGGAAAGTAGTGGCCCGTCTCGATCCTGTGATGCCCGTCGAGGTGCTGGAGGTAGGCCTGGAGCGTCGGGATCAGGCCGCGATGCAGTGAGACCAGGTCGCCGCCCGACCGCCAGGCCCGGACTTGGCGCGCCATCTCCGCCTGCTTGTGCCGAAAGCCCGCGTGCATCTGCAGCCAGAAGCGGGCGACCTCGCCGAGCTCGGCGTCATGCCAGCGCAGACGCGGATAGCTCTCCAGCAGCCAGCGATGGGCCTCGGGCAGGCCAGTACGAACCTCGAGCGCGTCAGACAAGGACGACGGCCGTTGTCGACGCTATGAAGCCGCCGCCCAGCAGGCGGTCCGGATCGGCGGGATCATAGAGCGCGCAGGCCTGGCCAGGGGCGACCCCTTCCTCGCCCGTCTCGAACACGACCGAGACGGCGCCGTCCGAGAGGGCCAGACGGGCGGGGGAGGGGGGGCGGGTCGAGCGCACGCGCGCCAGCACCCGCGCGCCGGCTTCGGCTGCCGCCTCGATGGTCGGCTCGTCGCCCAGCCAGTTGGTCTCGTCCAGCGTCAGGGAGGCGGTCAGCAGGGCCTCGCGCGGGCCCACGACGACGCGGCGCGCCTCGGGCTCCAGCTTCACGACGAAAAGGGGCTCGCCCACGGCGACGTTCAGGCCGCGCCGCTGGCCGATGGTGTAGTCGGTGATCCCGCCATGACTGCCCAGCACCCGGCCGTCCATGTGCACGATCTCGCCCGCCTCGCGCCCCTGCGGACGAAGCCGGTCGATCAGGGTGCGGTAGTCGCCGCTGGGAACGAAACAGATGTCCTGGCTGTCCGGCTTGGCGGCTATGCGCAGGCCAAGATCGGCCGCGACGCCGCGCACGGCGGGCTTCTCCAGACCGGCCAGCGGGAAGCGCAGATAGTCCAGCTGGTCGCGCGTCGTGGCGAACAGGAAGTAGGATTGATCTCGCGACGGGTCGATCGCCTTTCTCATCTGTGGCCGCCCGTCGGTGCCGATAGCACGGCCGACATAGTGGCCGGTCGCCATGGCTTCGGCCCCCAGGTCGCGGGCCACGTCCAACAGATCGCGGAACTTCACCGTTTGATTACAGCGGATGCACGGCACCGGGGTGCGACCGGCCAGATAGTCGTCGGCGAACTGGTCGATCACGGCGTCACGGAACCGGCTCTCGTAGTCCAAGACATAGTGGGGGATGCCGAGCGTCTCGGCCGCGAGGCGCGCGTCGTGGATGTCCTGGCCCGCGCAGCAGGTGCCCTTCTTCTTCAGCGCCGCCCCGTGGTCATAGAGCTGGAGCGTCACGCCCACGACGTCATAGCCCGCCTTGTGCAGCAGGGCGGCGACCACGGTGGAGTCCACGCCACCGGACATGGCCGCCACGATGCGGCTTCCGGCGGGCAGGCCGACGGCTGCGCGCGCGGCCTCGACCGCCGCATCGATGTCGGCGGGCGCGATGTCGGGCAGGGGGCACGCGGGCGCGGCCAGATCGTCCAGGACGGCGGTCATGGCGCGCATATAGAGGCACCTTCGACCGAATTCGAGGCTGGCCGCCTCAGGCGGCAGCGCGAGCCTCAGCGACAGGCGGCGGCGAGCGAGGCGTCAGCTCGGCCAGACGGCTCTGTGCGGACACCAGGGCGCGCTCGGCGGCCGACAGGCGGGCGACCACGGCGTCTAGGCTCTCGACCAGGCGCGCCGCGTCGGGGCGTACCTTCTTCGGCTTGCGTCCGGACAGGCCCAGTGCATCGCGCCAGTCCGCGCTCCAGGCCTCGAGGCCTTCGCGAGCCGAGGCGAGGGCGGCCGGCGCGGCATGATCGGCGTTCTGCAGCGCGCGGATGCGGGGCAGGGCGGCCACGGCGCGGGTCCGGACGACGGCGAGCGTCTCCAGCCGGGCTTCCAGTGGGTGGGGCAGGGTGGTGACGGCGGCAGGCGGCTCCTGGAGCGGCTCGGCCTTGATGGACGCTTCGTCCTCCGACGGCCCGATATCTGCGAGAGATGGCGCGCTGTCATCCTCGGCCTCGCCGGCGAATATCTCGGCGCGGGCTTCGGCGTCGGCCTGGGCTTCGACCGGGCCGGAATTTTCCTCGTCCGGCGTCGTCTCCGGAACGTCTCCGGCGGTGTCCTCGAAGGCGGCGGCGGCTTCAGGCGGGACGGGGTTCGGAGCCGGTGCGGCGCGGTCGGCCAGCCAGGCGCGGCCCACGCCGATGTGATCCTCGAGATCCGTCACGGTCGCGCGAAGCTCGCTCCACAGCGCCTCCAGGTCGTCGCTCCGCCGCGCGATGGCCCCGCCGCGATCGGCCAGGTCGGCCGCGCCGGAAGCCGACGCATCCGCAACCGACAGATAGGCGGCGCGGAAGGCCTTCAGCCGCGCGCCCCGGCTGTCGAACAGACCCCCCAGGCCTCGCCGGGGCTCCAGCCGGGCGGGGTCCAGGCTGGAGACCCGCTCGCGGACATGCGTCAGCAGGGCGGCGGCTTCGGCGTGGGGCGCGGAGCCGCCGATGGCGTCAAGGCGGTCCAGACCCGCCTCGACGGACGCCCGGACGGGCTCGGCGAAGGACGCGCCAGCCTCGGCGTCGTCGGTCATGGCGGCGCGGATCGCAGCGAGGCGGTCCGATGCGGTCGGCGTCGAGCCGTCGGTCATGTCACCCTCCATCGTCGGGCCCTCTGAAGGGGCCTTTGTCGAGGTTAACTATGCCGCAGCCTTGAGGGTTTGGGAAACCGTGTAGGTGGCTTCGGTCTTTGCGGCGACCTCGTCCAGCGTCACGCCGTCGGCCAACTCGATCAGTTCCAGCCCCGCGCCGTCCGGCTTGACATCGAAAACGCACAGGTCGGTGATGATCCGGCTGACCACCCCCGTGCCCGTCAAGGGCAGGGTGCAGGCCTTCAGGACCTTGGACTGGCCGTGCTTGTTGGCGTGCTCCATAACGACCACCACGCGTTTGACGCCGGCGACCAGGTCCATCGCCCCGCCCATGCCCTTCACCAGCTTGCCCGGGATCATCCAGTTGGCGATGTCGCCGTTCTCGGCCACCTCCATGGCACCCAGGATCGACAGGTTGATGTGGCCGCCCCGGATCATGGCGAAGCTGTCGGCGGAGCTGAAATAGGCGCTCTCGGGGATCTCGGTGATGGTCTGCTTGCCGGCGTTGATCAGGTCGGGGTCGACCTCTTCGTCATAAGGGAAGGGGCCCATGCCCAGCATGCCGTTCTCGGACTGCAGCGTGACCTCCATGCCGGCTGGAATATGGTTGGCCACCAGCGTGGGAATGCCGATGCCGAGGTTGACGTAGAATCCGTCCTGCAACTCCAGGGCGGCACGTTCGGCCAGCTGTTCGCGAGTGCGGGGCATCAGGGCTCTCCAGTTTGTTCGAGGGGCGAGACCCCACGTTCCGAGAAGACGCGCTTGGCGATGCGAAGCGCATTGGTGGCGGCCGGAAACCCGGCATAGAGGGCGACCTGCATCAGGGCCTCAACGATCTCGCGCGGCGTCACGCCGACGGCCAAGGCACCCCCGATATGGCCTTTCAGCTGGTCCGCCGGGTGCCCCAAGGCCGCCAAGGCGCCCAGAGTGACCAGCTGGCGTCCACGCGGATCCAAACCGGGTCGGCTCATCATCTCGCCGTAGCCGAACTCGACCATCATATCGGCGAAGTCCGGCGCGATGGGCGCCATCCCTTGCCTGAGGGCAGCCTCCAGCCCCGGGTCGAGCGTCGCCATATAGGCCGCGCCCTTGGCGGCGCGCTCCGACGGCGTCGTCACGCTCAGCCCTTCTCGGCAGACGCCGCCTTGCCCAGGTCGCGCGCCGCGTCCGACAGGTCATCGCCGAGCGAGCAGGTGTTCAGCATGATGATGAACAGCAAGACCAGGGCCCAGGTCAGCTTGTCGCTGATGCCCTTCAGCAGGGCGTGATGCTTGTCGTCCATCAGGCGGCCTCCCTCTGTCGGATCGTACGCTGTTCGATACGCTTTTCGAACGTGCCCTGAATCAGGCGGTCCACGTAGATGCCGGGTGTGTGGATCGCGTCGGGATCCAGCGAGCCCGTGGGCACGATCTCCTCGACCTCGACGACCGTGACCTTGCCGGCGGTCGCCATCATCGGGTTGAAGTTGCGGGCGGTCTTGCGGAACACCAGGTTGCCCCGCTCATCGGCCTTCCAGGCCTTGACGATCGACAGGTCGGCGACGAGGCCGGTTTCCATGACATATTGGCGGCCGTCGAACTCGCGGACTTCCTTGCCCTCGGCGACCAGGGTGCCGACGCCGGTCGCGGTGAAGAAGGCCGGGATGCCCGCCCCGCCCGCGCGAATGCGCTCGGCGAGCGTGCCTTGCGGGTTGAACTCCAGCTGCAGCTCACCAGCCAGATACTGGCGCTCGAACTCCTTGTTTTCGCCGACGTAGGACGAAATCATCTTGGCGATCTGGCGCGTTTCCAGCAACTGGCCGAGGCCGAAGCCGTCAACGCCGGCATTGTTGGAGATGACGGTCAGGTCCTTCACCCCGGTGTCGCGGAGCGCCGCGATCAGGTTCTCGGGGATGCCGCAAAGGCCGAAGCCGCCGGACATGACGGTCATGCCGTCGAAGGTCAGACCTTCCAGCGCGGACCTTGCGTCGGCGTAGATCTTGCGCATCGCTCCCCCTTTTTTCGCCGTCTGATGAATAACTGCGACCCTTCATCGTCCCTAGCCCGTTGATGGAGCAGGGGCAAGGCGGGCGAAAACCGGGTCTATAGAGTCCACAGAGTCCTCGGCGTCCATGGAGTCCCGACCAACCAATTTCGACCCGGCCCTCCAGAGGACCGACGCGACAGTCTAGGACAGGCCTACGTCAATTATGGACGTAGCCGTCAGCGGGCATGACCCAAACTGACCGGATCGGCCGGCGGACGGTTGCGATGGCGATACCGGGCTCCTTTGAGCATCATCTTCAGCGCCTCCCAGTGGATGCCGAAGGTCACTTTCCACGTCAGAAGGGGATGGGTGACGAAGGCGCGCAGGAGCTCCTTGTCCGTCAAGGGGTGGCGCCGCCCGGCGAAGGACGCGGTCAGGATCGGCGTGTCGCCCCGGCGAACCGCGACCACCACCGACACCGCCTCGCTCGGCGGTCGGACGGTGAAGTCGTAGGTCAGGGCCTGGTCCATGTAGGGGGAGACGAAGAAGCGCTTTTCGGTGGTCTGGCGGATCGGGCCGGCAGGTTGATCCTCGGGCAGGGCGACGAGGTAGCTGTGGCGCTCCTGGAAGGTGTTCGTCACCTCGTAGACCAGGGCGGCGATCGAGCCGTCCGGCCGGTGGCAGAAGTAGACGCTGATGGGATTGAAGCCGTAGCCGAGAATGCGCGGCATGGTCAGCAGGCGGATCGGCCCGCCCCGCAGGTCGATGCCGGCGGCGGACAAATGGGTCTCGATCTGGGCGCGCAGCGGCGTGTCGGAGCGATCGCCGTGGTCGCGGGGCGTAAAGCTCATCAGGCCGGAGCGCAGCAGGCGGGGGCGATCCGCGTCCGCGGCATCGATGTCCAGCAGAACCATGTAGAGGCGATAGCGCAGCCGGTGCTCGAAGTTGGCCATGCGGTGGTGGATGACTTCACCCACGTAGAGGGCGTTCAAATCCTTCCCTGGAGCGTGGCGAACGGGGGAGGGGGACCGTGAAGCGGTTGAGGTGACGGCTCCAGACACGGTGTGCGCGTCCGCCCCCTCCACCACCCTTCGGGCGGTCCCTTCCTCGGCACGGCTCCGCCGGGCCTTCGTCGACCCCCGCGAAGACGCGGGGGAGGATTGCTGGAGTGTCGACGTCACGCCGCCTCGGCCACGGGTCTCGGCGCGCCGCTCAGCACGATCCGCCCGCTCTCGTTCGCCACGGTCCAGGGCCGACGCACGCCGCCCAGTTGCTCGGCCGCGGCCAGCCCGGCCTGCAAGCCATCCTCGTGGAAGCCCGAGCCAAACCAGGCACCGGCGAACCACACGCCGCCCTGACCCTGGAGCGACCAAAGCTCGCTCTGCGCCGCTACCGCCGCCTGATCGAAGACCGGGTGCTCATAGTCCCATTCGCCGATGACCAGCGCCGGGTCCGGCTCCCTGGCCGGGTTCAGGCTGACGAACAGCGGCGGGCCGGGCAGGGACTGGAGCTCGTTCATCCAGTAGGTCACACCGCCCTCGCCCGAGCGGTCTGAATAGCCCTTGTGCGTCCAGGCGGCCCAAGCCTTGCGGCGCTTGGGCATGGCCGAGATGTCGCGGTGCAGGATGGCACGGTTAGGGCGATAGGCTATGGCCCCCAGCAGGCGGCGCTCCTCGGTCGTCGGTTGATCCAGCAGGCGCAGCGCCTGATCCGAGTGGGTGGCCAGCAGCACCGCATCGAACCGCTCGGTCCGGCCATCGGCGAACCGCAAGGTCGCGCCGGACCCGTCGCGCGCCACGCCGACGACGCCGGCGTTCAGCACGGTGCAGCCCACGAAGTCGGCATGCAGGCGGCTGACATACTCGCGGCTGCCGCCATCGACCGTGCGCCAGGTGGGCTTGAGGTCGTAGGTCAGCAGGTTGTGGTTCATGTAGAACCGGACGAAGGACGCCGCCGGATAGGCCGACATCTGCCCCATCGAACACGACCAGATCGCGGCCGCCTGGGGCAGAAGGTGCGCCTCCTTGAAAAGGTCGCCATAGCCGTTGCGGCCGAGATAGGCGTCAAGCGTCTCGCCCGTCCGCTCCATCTCGGCCAGGTCTTTCGGAGCCTGCTTCTGGAACCGAAGCAGGTCCGAGATCATGCGCCAGAACCGGGGGCTGACCCAGTTGCGCTTCTGGGCGAACAGGGCCGGGATGCCATGACTGGAGTATTCGAACGCCCCGTCGTCGATCGAGACGGCGAAGGACATGTGGGCCGGCTTGGTCGGGACCGACAGGTGCTCGAACAGGGCCACAAGGTTCGGATAGTTGTCGGCATTGTAGACGATGAAGCCCGTGTCCACGGCGACCGGGGCCGAGGGGCTGGGCGCCTCCACCGTGTTGGAATGGCCGCCGATCCGGTCGTCGGCCTCGAACAGGGTCACGTCGTGGCGCCGGCCCAGCAGCCAGGCGGCGGACAGACCCGATATGCCCGAACCGACCACGGCGATCCTCTGGCGCTTGCCGGGCGTCGGGTTCGAGGTGGCGAGGTGCGGGCTCATGCGGTCTCCAGGGCGTCGGGGGCAGACCGGTCAACTACGGCCCGTCCGCCGCCACGGATGAGCCTCATCCGGCCAGAGGGGTCGTGCGTAACTGCCGGGTCGCCCCCAAAAGCGCGGCCGTTGCGTGCGTCAACGGTTAGGCTTCGCAAGGCCGGGCCGCAATGTCAGGATCGTCGCATGAATCTCACCAACGTCGCCATTCGCCAGCTCCAGGACGCGCCTTTTCCGGATTTCGTCACCCGGCCCGCCATCCGCAGCCTGGTGACCGAGGCCCGGAAGAGGCTGGACCGAGAGGGCCCGCACGACGCCGCCGCCTTCGCTCGTGAGATGGCCGCCCGCGCAATCGCCGAACACACCGAAGCCGCCAACGACCAGCACTACGAGTTGCCGCCCGAGTTCTTCCGCCTGTGCCTGGGCGAGCGGCTGAAATACTCCTGCTGCCTCTATCCGACCGGCAAAGAGACGCTGGACGAGGCCGAGGTCCTGGCCCTGGCCGAGACCTGCGGACACGCCGATCTGAAAGATGGCCAGACGGTTCTAGAGATGGGCTGTGGCTGGGGCTCGCTGTCGCTGTGGATGGCGGAGCACTATCCGAACAGCCGGATCACGGCCGTCTCCAACAGTCACGGCCAGAGGGGCCATATCGAAGCCCAGGCCAAGGCCCGCGGCCTGACGAATCTGACGGTCATCACGCGCGACATGAATGAATTCGAGCCCCTGGAGCCCGGCGCCTACGACCGGATCGTCTCGGTGGAGATGTTCGAGCACATGGCCAATTGGCGCGCCCTGCTGACCCGGGCGAAGGGCTGGCTGAAGCCGGACGGGCGGATGTTCATCCACGTCTTCACGCACCGGAACGCGCCGTATCGGTTCGACCACACGGACAGCGGTGACTTCATCGCCCAGCACTTCTTCACCGGCGGGGTCATGCCCAGCCATGACCTGATCCACCAGTTCCCCGATCTGTTCGCGGTCGAGCAGGAATGGACCTGGAACGGCGTCAACTATGCCCGCACCGCCGAGCACTGGCTTCAGAACATGGATCTGAACAAGGACCGGGTTTTCGAGTTGATGAGCGAGACCTATGGCCCCGCTAACGCCAAGCTGTGGACCCGACGCTGGCGTCGTTTCTACCTGGCGACGGCGGGGCTGTTCGGAAACGACGGCGGCCGCACCTGGGCCGTCAGCCACTATCGCCTCAAGCCCGCCTGAAGGACCCCGACATGCTGAAATGGATCGCCGCCTACGTGGGGACGGCCGTGGCCTTCGCCGCCATAGACTTCGTCTGGCTGACGAACATGACCGAGCGGTTCTACAAGCCCGTGATCGGCCCGATCCTGGCCCCCAAGCCCGACATGGTGGCGGCGGTTCTGTTCTACATCATCTATATCGGGGGCATCGTCTTCTTCGCCGTCGGTCCAGCACTGAAGGAAGGGGCCTGGACTCGCGCGGCCATCAACGGGGCGATCCTGGGGTTCGTCGCCTATGCGACCTATGACCTGACGAATCAGGCGACTCTTGCGACTTGGTCGGTTCGGCTGACGATCGTCGACCTCGCCTGGGGCACGACCTTGACGATGCTGTCCGCCACCGTCGGCTATCTCGTGGCCTCCTTCGCGTCCGGACGACCGGCCTGACGATTTCCGACGGCCGGTTGTCATTCAGCAGCCGATGATATCTGATCCCCCGCAACATTCGCTTGGGGGAAAAGTCATGTTGAAAATCACATCGGGGGCCCTGCTGGCTCTAATCGTCGCCGCCGCTCCGACCCTGGTCGCGGCTCAGAGCAAGAGCCTGCAGCAGGTCGACCCGTCCGCTCGCGCTGTCCATGGCGATTACCGTCTGAACGCGGGCTTTCCGGACGACCCCTACATCATCTACGTCGACGCCGGTGGAAGCGTCGAAGCCGCGAACGTCGCCAGCGGCTGCGCGGGCATGGTGTCATACGCGCCGGACGCCCAGCTGACGTACCGCGCCGGCAGCTTTCCGCTGATCATCCGCACCGAGGCGGACACCGATACCACCCTTCTCATCAATGACCCGGAAGGGAACTGGTTCTGTGACGACGACTCGGGTGGGTCGCTCAACGCTCAGCTGCAATGGGATACGCCGCTCTCGGGCGTCTATGACATCTGGGTGGGAACTTTTGGTGGCGGGGTCGCTCAGGCGGAGCTTCACATCAGCGAGCTGGAAACAGGCCCCTACCTCGACGACGGCGGATACCCGGATGCCGCCCTGCCGGCCACTTATGGATCCATCACCCTGCGGGGAGGCTTCACGCCCGACCCTCATCGGGTGGATGTGATCGCGGGTGGCGAACTGGAGGCCTCTCAGCTGGGCCTCGGGTGTGTCGGGCGCATTGCTCGAGCCCCTGACTATGAGCTGACCTATCGGCCGAGCAGCTATGATCTCACCATCGGCGTGAACAGCAGCGAGGATACCACCCTGGTCGTCAATGGGCCGGACGGACAATGGTATTGCGATGATGACGGCGCCGATGCGCCTTTCAACCCCCTGATCCGCTTCAACGACCCTCAGGGTGGCACCTACGACATCTGGATTGGCACATACGGCGACGATACGGCCCGGGCCGAGCTCTACATCAGCGAGCTTGGTGAAGATTAACCTTTTCGCTCACCCGTGGCGCGTGCGCCATGGCGGCGTCCATGGCAACCCGGCTAAGGTAAGCGCGTCGTTCTCGTTCGGGGCAGCCGCGTGCGCGCAGGAGTCAACTCAGTCACCCTCGCCCTCGTGGTCGGGGTCGGGATCGGTCTGGTCCTGACTCCCGATGGGCGCGCCTGGCTGGCGCAGCCGACCTTGATGCTGGGTGACGCCGCGAACGCTTCGGCGAGCCCGTCGTCCGCCACGTCTGCCGCCCCGGTCGCGCCGCTGGCGATGGCGGCCGCGTCGGCTCCGCTCGCGCCGCCGACCAATCCCCTGCGGGACAAGGCGGCGCAGGGTCGTCTCCGGATCGGGGTGTTCGGCGACTCCATGGCCGATGGAGTCTGGACGGCCCTTTATCGCGACCTTCGGGGCCAGCGCGGCGTCTCGGTGACCAAGTTCAGTGAGGTCTCAACAGGCCTGTCTCGCTACGACTACGTCGACATCCAGGCCAAGACCGCCCGCCAGATCGCCGAAGAGCCGATCGACGCCGCAGTGATCCTGTTCGGCACCAATGATGGCCAGGCGATCGAGCTGGACGGCGTGATCCACGATTTCGGCAGCGACGGCTGGAAGGCCGCCTACGCCCGTCGCGTGGACGACCTGGTCGCCCTGCTGCGGGGACAGGGCGTCGTCGTCTATTGGGTCGGCCTGCCGGAGATGAAGCGGGCAGGCTTCGACGCCAGGATGAACCTCATCAACGGGGTGGTCTCGGCGCGCATGGCGGCGCTGAACGTGCCGTTCATCGAGACCGAGACCCTGACGCGCGATCCGCAGGGCGAATACAATGCCTATCTGGCCGAGACGGGCACGGGCCGGCGCCGGCTGATGCGGGCCAACGACGGTATCCACATGACCATGGCAGGCTATCTCCGTATCGCCGAGCCGGTGGCTGCCCGCATCCGGCGCGACGCCGGGTTGGAGACGGCGTCGGAGCCGACCGGGGGATGATCCGGCCGCTGGTCCTGGCGGCGGTACTGGCGTGGGGCAGCGGGGCGACGGCCCAGGAACGCCCCTGGACGCCCTTGCCCGATCCGGTCAGCGCGACCTGTCCGGGCGGCTTGTGCCAGGCCGACGGTCTGACGGCCTTCTTCAGTGCCCTGGAGCGGCCCGGAACCGCGCGCATCCTTCAGTTCGGAGACAGCCATACTGCAGCGGGGGACATGACGGGCGCCCTGCTGTGGCGGCTGCGATCGCGCTTTCCGGGACGTGACATCCAGCTCGAGGCATCCGGCGTCGTGGGCGACACCCTGGCGGGGCTGGAGGGGCGACGGCGGCTGTTTGAGGGCGCGGCGCCGCAGCTGGTGATCCTGGCCTACGGCACCAATGAGGGGTTCGACGACCTGCTCGATCCGGTCGCCTATGAGCGGCGATTGCGCGACCAGGTCCGTCGTCTCCGTCTTGAAGCGCCGACGGCTTCGATCCTGTTCCTCGGTCCGCCTGAGGCCATGCGCGGCGAAGGCGGCGGGACCTGCCCGAACGACCCCGAAGGCCGCTGGCGCGCGCCCGCCATGCTCGGCGTGGTGCGGGACGTGCAGCATCGAGTCGCGGCCGAAGCCGGCGTCGCGTTCTGGGACTGGAGGGGCCGGATGGGAGGGGACTGTTCGGCCCACGCCCTGACCCTGGGTCCAGAGCCTCTGATGCGGCCGGATCATGTGCATTTCACCCGTGCCGGTGGCGACTGGATCGGTGGCCTGATCTTCGCCGACCTGATAGCGGCCTATGCCCGACGGGGAGGCCGCTAGATGCTGTTCCCGACGCTCGCCTTCGGCGTCTTCTTCCTGTTCGTCTATTTTACGGCGTGGTCGCTGGACCGGGAGAACGGCCGCCGGAAGCTGTTCCTGCTGCTGGTCAGCTGGGTCTTCTACGCCCAGTGGGACTGGCGGTTCGTCGCCCTGCTGATCGCATCCGCCATCCTGAATTGGGGCGTGGCGGCCCTGATCGCGCGCTCGGACGAGGATCCGCGTCGAAAGCTGCTCGTGGGCCTCGGCGTCGCGGTCAATCTGCTGATCCTGGGCGTCTTCAAATACTACGGTTTCTTCGTCGAACAGGCGGGCGAGTTGCTCGCCCGCTTCGGGTGGGAGCGGGACCTGCCGCTGCTCGAGATCGTCCTGCCGGTCGGGATCAGCTTCTTCACCTTCCAGGGCATCAGCTACGTCGTCGACGTCCATCGCGGAAAGACGCCACCGGCGAAAAGCCTGCTCGACGTCATGCTGCTGATGAGCTTCTTCCCGCATCTGGTGGCAGGGCCGATCGTCCGGGCCTCGGACCTACTGCCACAGTTCGACCGCGTGCCGCGCCTGACGCGAGAGATGGCGGCGCACGGGTTCCTGCTGATCGGCTGGGGCCTGTTCAAGAAGACGGTGATCGCGTCGGAACTGGCCACGCGGCTGGTCGATCCGGTCTTTTTCGACCCCTCGGCCTATGGCGCGCTGGATCTGGCGGCGGCCGTCTATGCCTATGCGGTTCAGATCTATTGCGACTTCTCGGCCTATTCGGACATCGCGATCGGGACAGCGGCGCTGCTCGGCTACTCCTTCCCTCGCAACTTCGACCAGCCGTATCGGGCGAAGTCCATGCAGGACTTCTGGCGGCGCTGGCACATCAGCCTGTCGAGCTGGCTGCGCGACTACCTCTATGTGCCGCTGGGCGGCGGACGGAAGGGGCTGGTCCGCAGCTGTCTGAACGTCTTCATCACCATGCTGCTGGGCGGGCTCTGGCACGGCGCCGCCTGGACCTTCATCGCCTGGGGGGCCCTGCATGGCGGGGTGCAGGTGATCGAGCGCCTGGGCCGCGCCGCCTTCCAGAACCGCAGCGTCATTCCGACCTGGATCGGTGTGATCGTGACCTTCCACATCGTCTGCCTGGGCTGGATCCTGTTCCGGTCCGAGACCTTCCCCATGGCGATGGAGGTGCTGGCGGGGCTCGGCCGGTTCGAGGCGGCGACGATGGTCACGCCCTTCCTGCTGATCCTCATCGTTGGGGGTCTGGCCATGCACTGGCTGCCGCCGCGCGCGGTGGAGGGCGTGGCGACCTGGCTGAAACCCGCGCCGTCGCTGACAATGGGCTTGCTGGTCGGCGCGGCGATCCTGCTGGTCGAGGCTGTGCGCCCGGACGGCGTGGCCCCCTTCATCTATTTTCAGTTCTGAGGTCGGTGAGATGAGCGACCGCCCCGACGATCCGGACATTCCGCTGGCGCCCTTTCCCACGGCGCTTCCGCCGTCGCCGTTCCCGCCGCTGGATGGCGAGACCACGCCGTACCTCGAGACGGCGGAACCTGAGCCACGGCCGTCCGATCCTCCCAGTGACTGGATACAGACTGCTGACGCTCACGATCTGCCGACCGCGCCGCTGGCCGTTCCTGAGAACCCTCTCCTGGCGCTCGGCCGTTTCGCCTTCCCGCCGGGAGAGCCGCCGGATGAGGAGGGGCTGGCCGCGCGCGACCGCCGCTGGACCAGCCGAGTGATCGTCATCGCCACGGTCTTCCTGCTGATCTTCAACATCGCCTCGGTCCAGAACTGGACGCGCCAGCAGGAACCCGGCTGGGTCACCTCGACGGTCGGCCGCCTGGCGGAGGTGTGGAGCGAGCAGATGGCGCTACTCGGCGCTGACCGGCCTCGGGAGGCGGTGCGCGACACCTATGAGCGGGCTCGGGATGCGGAGTGGTCTTCGCCGTCCGCGCGGGGGGACAGACCTAGGCCCGAACCGGTGCCGTGATGCCGTCGGCGTCGCGGGTGACCGCGAACGTCGCCACGGTCCGGGTCTCGAACGGCTTGGCGAGGATGGTCGAGATCGACTGCAGCTTCGCTTCGGCCCGCTCTGGCGTCAGGGTCAGCAGCAGATAGCCCTTGGCCGACTGGTCGCAGAAGACGACCTCGTCGTTGTTTGCGCTGAGCAGGGGGCCGAGCGGCAGGGGGCCGACCGCGTCGCCGACCGAAGGGCTGGAGATGGCGCTGGTGCCGAACTCCACGGCGCGCCGGGCTCCGGCCGCGTCCTTGAGCTCATTGACCCAGTAGGCGTGGCTGTCGCCGGCAAGGACGATCGGCTGGACCCCGGCCTCGGCGAAAGCGGCGTACAGGCGCTCGCGACCCGCCGGATACCCGTCCCAGCTGTCGAGGCTGAAGGGCACGCCCAACCGGTAAAGCTGAATCACTTGGCGGATGCCGGGCTGAACCGCCTCGGGCAGGCCCGAGATCAGCCCCTCGATCTGGGCTTCGGAGGCGATGCGGGTGATGTCGGGGCCGGTGACGCGGGCCATGATGATCTGGTTGCCCAGCACCTGCCACGGCTTGCCCGCCGACTTCGAGGCGGTCAGCACGCCCTTGAGCCAGTCACGTTGTGCCTCGCCCAGCAGGTCTCGGTCGGGCGCGGCCAGGGTGCCGCGGAAGGCCTCGACGTCGGGACGACCATCCACGACCGGCATGTCGGTCTCGTAGTCCAGCGGTTTGGCGCGGTTGAGCAGACGGGTCTCGACCATGGCCAGGGTCGCCAGATCGCCGAACTCGAAGCTGCGGTTGATGTGCTCCAGCGACAGGCCGGCGCGTGGCTCGCGGATCGGCATCCACTCATAGTATGCGCGAAGGGCCGTAGCCTTCTTCGTCGCGAAGTCGCCCTCGGTCTCGGGCTGATGGTTCTCGGCGCCGTGCATCCAGGCGTCATTGGAGACCTCGTGGTCGTCCCAGACACAGATGAAGGCGGCGCGGGCGTGGGCGGCCTGAAGGTCCGGGTCGGACTTGTACTGGGCGTGACGCAGCCGATAGTCCTCGAGCGTCAGGATCTCGCGCGGCGGCTGGTGCAGGCGGTTGAGTTGGGCGCCGGTCGCCCCGCCGTAGTCGTTCTCGCGCGCGCCATACTCATAGATGTAGTCGCCCAGGTGGATAACGGCGTCCAGCCGGGGCTCTGCCGCCATCGCCTGCCAGGCATTGAACAGGCCGCCGGGATAGAGCTGGCAGGAAGCGACGCCAAAAACGACCTCATCGGTCGGCCCCGACGGCAGGGTGCGGACCCGGCCGGTGGGTGAGATCACGTCCTCGGCGATGAAGCGGTAGAAGTAATCGGTTCCGGGTTCCAGGCCCTGGTCGTGGAGGTCGTGCTTGACGGTGAAGTCCCGCGAAGCGCGAGCGCGAAGCCCGGTGCTGGCCCGCACGATCTCAGCGAACTCGGGGTCCCGGGCGACCTCCAGCCGGACGTCGATGTCCGCGCTGGAGGCATCCGCCGGGGTGACACGCGTCCAGAAGATCGCGCCCGTGGGTGTCGGATCGCCCGACGCCACGCCGTGCAGGAAGGCGACCGCCGGAGCCTGGTTCGGAGCTGCGGCGGCCGGGGCGGCGAGGGCCCCGGCGCCGAGGCCGGTGAGAAGGCCGCGACGGTCGATCTTCATGGTCAGTAGCTCACGGTCAGGTTGACGCCATACGTCAGCGGCTCGCCGGCGATGAAGGTAGGCAGACCCAGGTTGTCGCCGGTGTTGCCGGCGTCCTTCAGATAGTCCTCGTTCAACAGGTTGTCGCCGAAAGCTTCCAGCGACCAATTGCCGTGATCCGGGGTGTAGCGGACGCGCAGGTTCAGAAGGCCAAAGCTGTCCTGACGCTCGTCCACGAGCACGTCGGCGACGAGTGCAGAACCTGTCGGAGGGCCCGCCTGCAGCGACGAGCGGTCGTTGTTGTTGTCGAAGAAGATCTCCGACTGCCAAGTGTATGTGGGCTGGACCTCGAAGGCACCGCCCGCGACGGGGATGGACCACAGGGCACCGAGGCTGAATTTGTGGTCCGGCGACAGGCGGAACCGGTTGCCGTCGAAGATTCCCGCTTGGAAGCGCGAGTGATTGTAGCCGTAGGTCGCGTAGAGATCGAACGTGTCCGTGGCCGCCCAGACCGCCTGGGTCTCGAAACCATAGCTCTCAGCTTCACCAGCGTTCGTCGTGATGAACTGAGTGCCGACCTGGATCGTGGTCTGGAAGTTTTGATAGTCATAGAAGAAGGCAGCGGCATCCAGGCGCAGGGCACCGTCTGCCATCACGGTCTTGAATCCCACTTCGTAGCTGTCGACCGTCTCCTCATCGACTTCGGTGAAGCTGACCGGGCCGAAGGGGGCCGTCGGAACTTCTGCAGCCAGCACCGCAGGACGGCGGCCTCGCGCGTAGGTGGCATAGAGGCTGGCGTCGGGGCTCAGGGCATATCGCCCCGTGAGGCGATAGGTGAAACCGTCGTCCTCGAGATCGCGTGTCGACACACCGCCGTTGCCCGCCGTCGGTTGGAAGCGCAGACCAAACAACGGCAAGACCGAGGCCGGAGCATTGACGATTCCCGGTGTGGCGAGGGCCATCAACAGGCCGGGGATCTGTGCGGTCGGAACCTGGCCCAATTGGATGGCGAGAAGGCCCCCTGCGATGGAGCGACCATTCAGAACCGCCGAGCTTGCGGACGTGGTCTTCTCGTCTCGCGTGTAGCGCACGCCTGCGGCGAATTCCCAGCGGTCAGACGGCCTCCAGGTCAGGTCGCCAAAGACGTCAAAACTTTCGAGTTCGGTGTCGGTGTTGGCGGTCTCGATGTGGCTCGGCTTGAGGTTGGCGGCGATGCCGGCACGGAGAGGTTGCGGGACGCCCAAACCCGCGAGCAGCGGGTCCAGAAAGGCCAGCGAGCTGTAAACCGAACGCGGCAGAGCGGTCACGCCGACAGCCGACGGGTTTCCATCCAGAACGCCAGCGATCTGGGCGAGGGCGAGCCGCTCGTCGATTTCGATCGGCGAGGACGACTGGTTTTCCTCGCGGAAATATCCGGCACCGATGAAGCCGGAGAACTGGCCGCCGTTGTCCCAATTCAGACGCAACTCCTGGCTGAACTGGTCGCCGTCCGAGATGCCGATGCCGGTCAGGATCGGCAGGGAGATGCCGTCCGGATCGAAGGTCTCGGCTGTCTCGAAGCTGCGGATCGCGGTGGTGGAGGTCAGGGTCAGGCTGTCTGACAGGTCGTAGCGGATCAGGCCCGTCACGCCCCAGACCTCCCGCTCGATGCCCAGCTCATTGCCGCCGGGGATGTTGGAGCCCGGCGTCAGGGCAGCGCCGTCCGAAGCGTTGCGGCCGCCGAGGACCGCGCCCGTGTTGGGGTCCTGAGGGTTGTAATAGATCGAACGGAAGCTGACGCCCGAGGGGTTGTCCTGCTGGTAGTTGGCAATCAGGTCGAAGCGGAAGGCGTTGGTCGGCTCATAGGCGAACGAGCCGCGGAAAGCCTGGGTGTCGACGCTGTTGTAGTCGCGGCCACCCAGCAGGTTCTCGATATAGCCGTCGCGGCTCTTCATCCGGGTTGCGAAGCGGACGGCGGCGCTCTCGCCGACCGGCGCGTTCAGCATCAGCTCGACCATGCGATAGTCGTAGTTGCCGATCCCGAACCGGCCCTCGGCGTCAAAGCCGTCGATGTCGGCCTTGTTCTGGATGACGTTCACCGCGCCGATCAAGGCACCGCGCCCGTACAGGGTCGACTGCGGGCCCTTGGCCACTTCGACCCGCTCAATGTCGAACAGCTCGACGAAGGCGCCCGGCGCGCGCGAGATCGACACGCCGTCCTGATAGATCGACACGCGCGGCTCGTCGGCGGCGCCGGTCGAGTCTGACGTGATGCCCCGGATCACGAAGCCGGGGTTGTTGGGTGACTGGTTCTGGACGACGAGGCCGGGCACGAAAGCCGACAGTTCCTCAAAGTCCTGCACGCCGAGTCCGTCGAGGAACTCTCCGCTGTAGGCGGTCAGGGCGAAGGGAACCTCGATCGGATCCTGGGCCCGCAGCTGGGCGGTGACGATGATCTCGTCCAGCTGGGTCGCGTCCTGTCCCTCCTGGGCCTGTGCGGCCGTGGCGACAGCGGAAGCGGCGACGGCGCCCATGAGCACGGCGCGCGTGGTAAAGCGGTTCAGCATGACAATCCCCCGAGTGAGGCTTTCGCCCCTAACGAGGGTTGGCGGCGCGCGTGTTACGGTTCAGGGGCACCAAGATGACGCTTGAGCCGTGTGCGGACGAACTCGTCAGAGCATGAAGTTCAGCCCGCGCGAGGCCATGTTGCCCAGGTTGGGGAAGATGAGATCGAGGTTGCTTTCCGACACACCAAGCCAGCGACCGAATGTCGCCGCATACTGATCCACCGAGGTCGTGGGAACCAGATGCGATCGTGTCATGTCTGGGTTGCGGAAACTGCCCTGATCAATGCCCAGCGTAGGATATTGGCCGTAGATGTCGCCGCCTCGGACCGAGCCGCCCATGACGAGATGATGGCCGCCCCACGCATGGTCGGTGCCGTCCCCGTTTGTGTTGAAGGTCCGCGAGAAATCAGAGGCCGTAAACGTGGTCACGGCCCCACGCATGTTCACTCCTCCGATATCTGCCAGGACCCCGTCGAAGAAGGCCAGGGCATGGGCCACCTTCGACAGGTTGTTGGCCTGCACGGTGTTCTGTGTGTCGTGGGTGTCCCAGCCACCGAGGCTGACAAAGAAGACCTGTCGTCGGATGCCTAGGGTCGGGGCGGCCGCGATCATGCGCGCGACGGTCTGGAGCTGGACTGCCAGGTTGTTGGTTTCCGATGCGCCAGTGACCGGGTTGCGATAGGCCGGGGCAGGTATGATGCTGGTCACTGCGGGCCCGGTGAAGGCGGCATTCAAGGTCGTGGCGGCGGTGATCGCCCTGTCCGTCGTGGTGGCGTAGTCGGCGGCGAACAGGCTGGCCTGGTTCGTGTCTCGAAGCGTTTCCCGCACCCGGCTAGGCGCGGTCTGCGAGCCAAAAAGGCTGCTGCCGGACTGACCTGTAATGACCACGGCGGGCTGAGAGCCCGTGTTCATCTGATACTGGACGATGTCCTGACCCGACAGCAAGACCGCATTCCCCGATGTCGAGATGGCGGTGAGGATGGACGCGGTTCCGTTCCCACCCGCCAAAAGGTCTCCGAACAGCCCGCCCCAGCCGATCTGCGCCCCTTCGGTTCTCCCGGCCTGCCAGGTCGATTGCTGGTCGTTGTGAGAGAAGAGGTTGGAAGGGAAGGGGACCGAACGCGCCTCGTACTGCGCTTTGGTGATCGGCTGGATCAGGGTTCCGACGTTGGCCACGACCGCCAGGCGATTGGCGTCGAACAGGTCCTTCACGGGCTGCATCAGGGGGTGAAGCCCAAAGGTGCGGACCGATGCGTTGGTCCCGGCCGGGATCGGGTTCAGGCTGCGAGGCACGATCGGTAGAACGCCGCCCCAGGCCTCCGGGTCGGCAGCGGTGGCGACCCGGCCCGTGACCGGATTGACCTGGCCGACCGGGGTCGGGGCCGTCCCGACTGGCATCAGGGCGATAGGGTCGGATCCGGTATTGCGGACGGCGAAGTAGCGGCTCCAGCTGTCGTCATCGGTGGCCAGCACCATGTTGTGACTGTCGTTGCCGCCGAACAGGAAAACGCAGACCAGGGCCTTGTAGTCCGGCGCGCTCTGACTGACGGCATTGCCTGCCGCGGCCAGCTGGGCGGCGAACGGGGCTGCGGCCCCCAGCATCGACAGACCGCCGCCGACATGCAGCAGCTGGCGGCGAGTGTATCGACCGTGGCTCATCTCGCGCGCCTCACCGCTGGACCAGATATTCGGGCGACACCATCGTCATGTAGACCGCCAGCCGCGAGCGGTTCAGGCGAGCCGTATTGATGGTGGCCTGATTAGAGCCGTTCTCTGCGGGGATGGTGATGCCGTTCACGCTCTCGACGATGCGGGCCCGCAGCGCCGACGACATCCGGCCGTTCAGCAGCATCCGGTTCATGCGATCCGCCAAGGCGTTGGCATCATGGGCGATGACAACCTCATTGGGATAGGCCGAGCGCACGTCGGACCCGGTCCCGATGCCGTTGCCGATGGCCGCTTGCATGGTGTTGGCATAGCCTGCCACCGATACCTCATTGACGATCTGGAACTCCGGCACCGTCAGATACTGGGCCCCGGCGCGAGTGTTCGGCGGCACGTAGCCAGGCCTGTAGAAGTTGAACACCGAAGGAGCCGCGAGCGCGGATTGGCCCAGCGACGTCTGCGCGCTGGTCGAGTTCAGCAGATAGTTTCCGCTGACGGAGGTTGCACCGAAGGCCCGCATCCAGTTGGCCATGCGCACGATCGGTTCGCGTACCTTTCCATAGGAGGGGCTGTTGGCGAGATCGGCGTCGCGCGCTTCGCCGTCCAGCAGGATCATCTTGATCACGGCCCCGAGGTCGCCCCGGACGCCGGATCCGTTGTTGATCCAGGTGTTCGAGCAGCGCTGGATGTAACCGGGTGTCGGATTGGAGGTCACGAACCGCTGGATCAGCTGTCGGCACATGAAGGGCGGCACGTTGGGATGGGCCGCGATGACGTCCAGCGCCGTTTGGACTTCGCGCATGGCGTCTGTCGATCCCGACGGGATGGTCGCGCCGAGAAAGGTCTTGGCCGAGGTCGAGTGGAAGTTCGGATAGGCGATCATCGAGCGGACGTAGGAGTCCGCCGTCCGCCCGTTGCCGCGAAAGGTCGCGTTGGTCGGAGTTGCCGCGTACCAGCTCAGACCGGTGAAAACCTTGGCGAGGTTTGAGATGTCGGACGATGTATAGGTCGGTATCGGATTGCCTGACCCGTCCAGCCGCACGGTCCCGTCGGGGTTCAACTCATGCACGCCGATGGACATCAGTTGCATGATCTCGCGGGCGAAGTTCTCGTCTGGCGTCTGGCCCGTCGCCAGGTCCTCTTTCTGGTTTCCGATGTGCGTCAGATAGACACCCATCATCGGGTGCAGGGCCACCTGCTCCAGCAGGGTCCGATAGTTTCCGAAGGCGTTGTCACCCAGCATGTCGTAGTAGGAGGCGGCGCTGCGCATGCTGTTACCGGCATCCGGCAGCGAGATAACGAAGATCTGCGACAGGGCGAACTTCATCCGCTCCCGTAACTGCGCGGGGCTGTTAGCGGCGTAGAGCCAGAAGCTCTCGTGGAAATGATTGGCGCTCGAGAGCGCCGTGGCGTTCGTCAACCGGATCTGGGCAATGCGGTTGTCGAGATAAAGCAGGTGCGATGAGGATCGAGCCGCTAACTGGCCGTCGATCCAGGCCCCGTAGCCCTTGTTGATGACCACCGGGATTTCGGACTCTGTGGGGCCGAAGGTGGCCTGCGTCAGCAGCCGGGTGGCGTCCGCATCGGACGTCGGCCCTGTGACGCTGGGGGTGGTTCCTTCCGGCCCTGAGCCGACCGCCGCATCACCGACCGGCAAGTCGCCGCAACTCGAAATCACCAGGCCTGTGGCAGCGAGCGCCGCTGCCAGCCTTCTGGCCGAACCCCCCACATCACCCTCCCGCCAGAAGCCCAGCCTCGCAGCTTTCTCAGCTTAAAGCGACGTGATGAAGGGATTCCGTCGCGATGTGGTGAGCGGCGCGTACACTTCGATGCACGCGGGGGGCTGGCCAAGACGCGGCTCGCGGCCCTAGACACGCTTGCAGAGCTTGGGGAGGTGTCCAGATGTTGTCGCGGGTCTTGCTGATCGTCGCCCTCGTGCTGGCCGCCCTGCCCAGCTACGGCCAGGAGGCGACACCAGCATCGGAGCCCGCGCCTGCCGAAATCGCGGACTGGGATGTGCAGAACCCGCCCGGACCTGCCTCCGACGTCCAGATCGACGTCACCGAGGGCACCTGGATGGCGCTGGACGTCAGCCCTGATGGCCGCGAGATCGTCTTCGACCTGCTCGGTGACATCTACGTCATGCCGATCGAGGGCGGGGAAGCCCGCGCCATAGCCTCCGGCATCGCTTGGGACATGCAGCCCAAATTCTCGCCGGACGGCACGAAGATCGCCTTCACCTCCGACCGAGGTGGCGGCGACAACATCTGGATCATGGACCGCGACGGCTCCAACCCGACGCAGGTGTCGGACGAGAGCTTCCGTCTGGTGAACTCGCCCGAATGGACGCCGGACGGCGAGTTCATCGTGGGCAGGAAGCATTTCACCTCATCGCGCTCTCTGGGTGCCGGCGAGATGTGGATGTGGCACCGCTCGGGCGGCGGCGGGGTGCAGCTGACCGAGCGACGGACCCAGCAGAAGGATACGGGCGAGCCGGCCTTCTCGCCGGACGGTCGCTATCTGTATTTTTCCGATGACGCGACGCCGGGAGCCACCTTCGAGTACTCGCGCGACGTCAACGGTGAGATCTACGTCATCCAGCGGCTGGACCGCGAGACCGGCGAGATCGAGGAATATCTGTCGGGCCCCGGCGGCTCGATCCGGCCGACCCCGTCGCCGGATGGCCGCTCGCTCGCCTTCATCCGGCGCGTTCGATACCAGTCGACCCTGTTCATCATGGACATCGACAGCGGTCGAGAAGTTCCGATCTACAACGGTCTGGACCGCGACCTGCAGGAGACCTGGGCCGTCCACGGTGTCTATCCGGCCTTCAGCTGGACGCCCGACAACCGCGCCATCGTCATCTGGGCCGGCGGCAATATTCGCCGTATTGACGTCGCCACAGGCGTGGCGACCGACATTCCATTCCGCGTCACCGACACCCGACGCATGCAGGAGGCCGTGCGTTTCCCGGTCGACGTCGCGCCGGATCAGTTCGAGGTCCGCATGATCCGCTGGGCCCAGACCTCGCCAGATGGCTCGCGCGTGGTGTTCGAGGCGCTGGGCAATCTCTGGATCCGCGACCTGCCGGAGGGGACGCCGCGTCGCCTGACGCGCCAGTCCGACCACTTCGAGCTTTATCCCAGCTGGTCGCGCGACGGCCGCTCCATCGTCTACACGACCTGGGACGATCAGGAGCTGGGCGCGGTGCGCGTCGTCCCGGCCTCCGGCGGGGAGGGGCGCATCGTCACCCGTCGCCCCGGCCACTACGTCGAGCCGGTCTTCTCGCCGGACGGTCTTACCATCGTCTTCCGCAAGACCTCCGACGGCTTCCTGACCTCGGGTCTGTATGGTCGTGACACCGGCCTCTATCGCGTAGCCGTTTCGGGTGGCGACGCGACCCTGATCACCGACGAGGGTCGCGCGCCTCAGTTCGGCGCGAACGGAGATCGTATCTTCTTCACCGGCCGTCAGGAGACCAACGCCGCGCTGAAGTCCGTCGATCTCAGTGGCGGGGATGAGCGCGTCCATCTGCTCAGCGAATGGGCTGCCGACTTCGCTGTTTCGCCCGACGAGCATTGGGTGGCCTGGAACGAGCGGTTCAACGCCTTCGTCGCGCCCTTCGCCCGCACTGGCCGTCCCGTGACCCTGTCGGCCGACGGCAAGGCCCTGCCTCAGACCCGTTTCACCCGCGACGCCGGGGACTGGATCCACTGGTCGGGCGATTCGAGCCGTCTGAACTGGGCGCTGGGGCCCCAGCTGTTCAGCCGCGACCTGAACCAGGGCTTCGCCTTCGTAGAGGGAGCGCCCGCCGACCTGCCCGATCCGCCCGAGACGGGGATCAACATCGGCTTCACCCAGACCGCAGACCGACCCGACGGCCAGCTGGCGCTCGTGGGCGCCCGCATCGTCACCATGGACGGCGAGCGGGTCATCGAGGACGGCGTGATCGTCACCGACGGCAACCGCATCGCCGCCGTCGGCCCGCGCTCGGAGGTCCAGATACCCTCAGGCGCCGAGGTCGTGGACGTCACCGGCAAGACCATCATTCCGGGTCTGATCGACGCCCACTGGCACGGCTCGATGGGATCGGATGAGATCATCCCCGAGCAAAGCTGGGTCAACTACGCCGCCCTGGCCTTCGGGGTGACGACCATCCACGATCCGTCCAACGACACCTCGGAAATCTTCGCTCATTCCGAACTGGCCCGCGCCGGTCGGGTGGTCGGACCGCGCATCTTTTCGACCGGGACGATCCTATACGGCGCCAACACGGCCTTCACGGCGGTGGTCAACGACCTCGACGACGCCCTGTCGACGCTGCGCCGCATGCAGGCCGTCGGGGCCTGGAGCGTCAAGAGCTACAATCAGCCGCGCCGCGACCAGCGCCAGCAGATCATCGAGGCCGCGCGGCAGCTGGGCATGAACGTCGTGCCGGAGGGCGGATCTCTCTATCAGCACAACATGACCATGATCGTGGACGGCCACACCACGATCGAGCACTCGATTCCTCTGGCCAACCTGTACGACGACGTCCACGACCTGTGGCGTCAGTCCGGGACCGCCTACAATCCGACCTTGGTCGTGTCCTACGGCGGCAGCTTCGGCGAGAACTTCTGGTACCAGGAAAGCCCGGTCTGGGATCACCCGATCCTGACCCAGTATGTGCCGCGTCGCATTCTGGATGCGCGCGCCCGCCGACCGACCCTCCTGCCGGAGGAGGAGTGGAACCATATCGACGTTGCCCGCGAGGCCGTCCGTCTGAACGATCTCGGCATCGACGTCGCCATTGGGGCCCACGGCCAGCGCGAGGGTCTGGCCGCCCATTGGGAGATGTGGATGCTGGCGCAAGGTGGGGCGACCCCCATGCAGGCGCTGCGCGCCGGGACCATCGGCGGGGCGCGGGCCTTGGGGCTGGACCGCGACATCGGCTCGCTTCAGGTCGGCAAGCTGGCCGATCTGGTGGTGCTCGAAGCCAACCCGCTGGAGAACATCCGCAACACCACCTCGATCCGCTACACCTTGGCGAATGGCCGTCTCTACGATGACCGGATGAACGAGGTTGGCCTGCGTCGACGCACCCGCGCGCCTTTCTGGTTCGAGCGCGAGGGTGACGAGGGCTTCGTGCCCGGGTCGACGCACGCCGAGACGGACGGACACGGTCACGGCGATTGACGCTTTTGCGGCCGGACGCCGGCTGATGTAGGGAAGGAGCGAACCCGCTCCTTCCCACCTCCTTGTCCATGCGCGCGGCCGTTGGCCGACCGCAGGCCCGTCATGACCGAAACCTCCCCCACCCCGACCTCCGCTCTCGTCCTGTTCTCAGGCGGACAGGACAGCGCCACCTGCCTCGCCTGGGCGCTGGAGCGGCATGCCCGCGTCGAGACGGTCGGCTTCGACTACGGCCAGCGCCATGCGGTCGAGATGGAGGCGCGGCTGCGCGTGCGCGACGGGATGGCGGTGTCGCTGCCCGCCTTCGCCGACCGTCTCGGCCCCGATCACGTCGTCGACCTGACCGGGTTCGGGGCCATCGGCGAGACGGCCCTAACCACGGATCGCGCCATCGAGATCGGCGCGCGCGGTCTGCCGACCACCTTCGTTCCCGGGCGCAATCTGGTCTTCCTCAGCGTGGCGGCGGCGCTGGCCGACCGGCGCGGGCTGGACGTCCTCGTCGGCGGCATGTGCGAGACCGACTTCTCGGGCTATCCCGACTGCCGCCGCGACACGATCGAGGCCATGAGCCGGGCCCTGACGCTCGGCCTCGACAAGCCCGTGCCCATCGAGACGCCCTTGATGGCGCTGACCAAGGCGCAGACCTGGACGCTGGCTAACCGCATCGGTGGGGCCGGCCTAGTCGACCTGATCATCGAGGAAAGCCACACCTGTTATCGGGGCGACCGCGCGCACCGCCACGCCTGGGGTTACGGCTGCGGCGAATGCCCCGCCTGCGAGTTGCGCGCTTCAGGCTGGGCGGAATGGGCCGACGGCCGATGACCTATTCGGTCAAGGAGACCTTCCTGACGATCCAGGGGGAGGGCGGTCAGGCCGGTCGCCCCGCCGTCTTCCTGCGCTTTTCCGGCTGCAATCTGTGGAGCGGACGGGAACAGGACCGCGCGACCGCCGTCTGCACCTTCTGCGACACTGAGTTTGTCGGTACGGACGGCGACGGCGGCGGCAAGTTCGCGGACGCCGACGCTGTGGCGGATCACGTCGCAGGCTTCTGGATCGGCCGCGACGGCGACCCTCGCCTGGTCGTCTGCACGGGCGGCGAGCCGCTGCTGCAACTGGACGTCGCCTTGATCGCGGCACTCAAGATGCGCGGCTTCGAGATCGCAGTGGAGACCAACGGCACAATCGTGGCACCCTCTGGCATCGATTGGGTCTGCGTCAGCCCCAAGGCCGCCGCGCCCGTGGTCCAGACGACCGGGCAGGAGCTGAAATTGGTCTATCCGCAGGTTCTGGCCATGCCCGGCCGCTTCGAAGGCCTTGCCTTCGACCGCTTCTGGCTCCAGCCCATGGACGGCCCCGAGCAGGCTGCGAATACGGCGGCGGCCATCCAGTACTGCCTGGCTCACCCCCAGTGGCGGCTCAGCGTCCAGACCCACAAATACATCGGTGTCCGGTGATGCGTGTTCGATCGTATTCGCCGGGCGACGCGTTCGCGATGGCGGACCTCTATCAGGCGTCTGTCCGAACACTGGGGTCGGCCGACTACACGGCGGCGCAGGTCGAAGCCTGGGCGGCGGCTGGCCCCTCTGCGGCGCGCTTCGGCGAGCGCATGGGCGACGGTCGGCGCGCCTACGTGGCTGAGGCCGATGACGGTTCCATGTTGGGATTCATCGATCTCGAGGCCGATGGCCACATCGACTTCCTGTACGCGGCACCACAGGCCAAGGGTACAGGCATCGCCGACAGCCTGCTGGATTCAGTCGAGGCGGCAGCGCGGTCAGACGGCATGGCGCGGATGTACGCCGAGGCCAGCGAGGCGGCGCGCCGCTTCTTTGTTCGACGGGGTTTCGCCGTCCTGCATCGCCGTGACTTCCAGGTCGGCGGCGTGCCGATCCACAACTACGCGGTGGAGAAGCGGCTTTAGCAGCGACGGCCCTGGCGCTGGCGTTCCTCGCAGCGGCGCCGCTCTCGTTCGTATTCGCGCTGCTCGCGCTCCCGGCGCGCCCGGGTCTCTTCGTCCGAGGTCGTGACCGCATCGACGCCTGCTCCGACGACGGCTCCGGTCGCTCGGGCGGTCCCACCCACGACAGCGCCCGCCGTACCGACCACGGCACCGACGAGACAGCCCTGGAGCATGAGCGATCCCGCCAGAACGGCGGAGACGGCGGTGGCGCGGCGCAGGGCAGAGGTCATGGGCTGCATCTCGCATGCTCATGGTGAACCAAAGATGACCTTGGCTGGGTCAACCGACCTGCGCCCGATGCCTCAACATCGCATCCGCCAGGACGCAGGCGGCCATGGCCTCCACGACCGGGACGCCTCGCAATGCCACGCACGGATCGTGACGGCCTTTGGTCCGCAGATCGGTCTCGGCGCCGTCGCGCGTCACCGTGCGGCGTGGCGTCAGGATGGAGGAGGTCGGCTTGAACGCCACCCGTGCCGTGATCGCCTGACCGGTCGAGATGCCGCCCAGTATCCCACCTGCGTGGTTGGACAGGTATTCGATCTGGCCGTCCAGCCTCAGCCGCATCTCGTCGGCGTTGTCCTCGCCCAACAGTTCTGCGGCCGCGAAGCCCGCGCCGATCTCCACGCCCTTGACGGCGTTGATGCTCATCAGGGCAGCGGCGAGTTCCGCATCCAGCTTGCCATAGAGCGGCGCGCCCCAGCCGGCGGGAACGCCGGTCACCTCCAGCGCCACCACCGCCCCAATGGACGACCCGGCCTTGCGCACCCCGTCCAGATAGGCCTCCCACTCCGGCACAACTTCGGACGAGGCGGCGAACATCGGATTGTCGTAGACGGCCCCGAAATCGACGGTTTCAGGCGCGATCCGGTGGGGGCCCAGCTGCACCACCCCCGCGCGGATGACGACGTGCTCCCCCAGCACCTTTCTCGCCACCGCCCCCGCCGCGACCCGGCTGGCGGTCTCGCGGGCCGAGGACCGGCCCCCGCCGCGATGGTCTCGCACCCCATACTTCGTCTGATAGGTCACGTCGGCGTGGCCAGGCCGGAACGCGCGCGCGATCTCGCCATAATCCTTGGACCGCGCGTCCTCGTTCTCGATCTGGATGGCGATGGGCGTGCCGGTCGTGACCGGGCCTGCGCCGTCGTCGAACACGCCGGACAGGATGCGCGCCGTGTCGCTCTCCTTCCTCTGGGTGACGAAACGGCTGCCCCCGGGCTTCCTGCGGTCCAGCCAGGGCTGGAGATCGGTCTCCGTCAGGGGGATCAGTGGCGGGCAGCCGTCGACCACGCAGCCGATGGCCGGCCCATGGCTCTCGCCCCAGGTCGTCACGCGAAACAGATGGCCGAAGGTATTGTGGGACATGACCTGCGACGCTTAGGCCGCCAGCCGGTCCGGCGTCCAGACACGCGTGAATCGCGCCAGCAGGTCCTCGGCCGCCGAGGGCACGTCGTCGGCGGGCGTCAGGTGCACGAACAGATGTCCTTGAGTCCGGCACCCGCGCGCGGGCAGACCCAGTCCACGGAGCCTCAGTCGAACCGGATCGGTTAGACCTGCTGCGACCCAGGCCGCCTGTAAGCCTGTGTGCGTCTCGATCTCGATGCGCCCGCCGTCTGCCAGCAGGCGACGAGACGTGTCCCATGTCATGTGCAGGTCATCGCCGACGACGGTCAGGCCGCCGCCTGAACGGATCAAAACGGGCAGATGCAGGTCCGAGCCGTCCTCGGCGGCCCCGCGAAGCCGGAGATGTTCGCCAGATCGCATGCCGGCCGGGGCACGGACGCGGAAGATTTTCGAGCCCAGCCGCAGTTCGACGATGCCGCCTTCCAGCGCTTGTCGCGGGGTCAGACCTATGACGGGCAGGGCGGCCGGGCGCTGACGCGGCGCTGCCAGGGCTGCCCGAACGCCACCACGTGCCTGGATCAGGCGATAGGCGGCGATGACGCGCCGAAACCGTTCGTCGTCGCCGCCGGGCTGGTCGGGCCGCGCCGATTTCACCGCCAGTCGGAAAGCGCGCGCGACCGCCGCCTGGTCCGTAGGCCCATGCAAGCCCAGGACGGCGAAAGCTTCGGACAGGGACGGGCCAGCGGCGGACATGCGACCAATAGGCCTCGATCATGGTCAAGGCGGGGTTAATCGTGCGGGCCCTCGCCCGCCTTGCTATAGCGCCAGCATGACCAGCGCCGTGATCCCACCCAGCCCGACTCGCGAGGAATACGCCCGCGACTATGACGCCGCCCTGGCCGCCAACGGCGACGAGACGATCTTCGACCGCGCCGAACCTATCGGTCTGATCGTCGACTGGCTGGCCGACGCCCGTGCCCATGAGCCAAACGATCCCAACGCCATGGCCCTGTCGACGGTCGATGACGCTGGCATGCCGGATAGCCGCATGGTGTTGCTCAAGGACGTCGATACGCGCGGCCTGACCTTCTATTCCAACGCGGAGAGCGCCAAGGGCGTCCAACTGGCCGACAATCGCCAAGTTGCCCTGCTGTTTCACTGGAAGACCCTGAGGCGGCAGGTGCGTGTGCGTGGGACCGTCGAACCGGTCATCTCCGAAGAGGCTGACGCCTATTTCGCCAGCCGGGCGCGGGAGAGCCGCATCGGTGCCTGGGCCTCTGACCAATCACGACCGCTTCCTGATCGGGCGACCCTGGAGGCTGCGGTCGCTCGTGAAGAGGCGCGTTTCGAGGGCGTGGAACCGCCCCGGCCGCCGCACTGGACCGGCTGGCGCGTCGTGCCGCGCTCGGTCGAGTTCTGGCGCGACCGACCGTTCCGTCTGCACGACCGGCTGCGCTTCGACCGCGACGGCGACAGCTGGACGAAGGTCCGTCTTCAGCCCTGAAGCGTCAGGTTCCGTAGCGTGCCAGGAAGGTCTCGACCGCGTCCGACGCGATCTGCTCGGGTGAACGTTGCGCGTGAACTTCGTCGCCCGTGACCATCGGCATGAAAAAGACCGGGTGCTCGATCATCCCCATCAGCTGACCGGCCGCCCAGGACGCCTTGTCGATGCGAACCTCGCCGCGCTCGGCTAGGACGCAGAGCGCCTGGATCAGGGGGCGGCCGAAATCGCTGCGCCCCCTTTGAAAAAACAGGAGCGCCACCTCGCGAAACCTGGGTCGTTCGGCCATCACGAGGCGAAACACCGAGCGCACGAACGGGTCGCCCATGAAGTTGGCATAGGCCAGAGCAAACCCCGTCAGCATGGCCTTGGCCGGTCCGTCGGTCAGGCGCACGCGTTCCATCTGGCGAGAGAAATCCTCGGCCGCGTCCTCGATCACGGCGCGGAAGAGATGCTCCTTGGATGGGAAATAGGCGTAGAGAGTCGCCGTCGACACGCAGGCGGCCCGTGCGATCGGCTCGATCCGCGTGGAGGCATAGCCTTGGCTCATGAAGAACCGGCGGGCCTCGCGCACGATCGTGTCTCGTCGTTTGTCCCCGCCGGGCTTTAGATCGGGTAGGATACCGGTGACGTGCGAGTCCATCGGACTCAGGCCTAAACCAATCCGCTCTCGACCGGAATAAGGACGAACACCGTTACGGTTCCGGGCTGATAAGTTCGCTCAGCAAGGGATGCGCGAGCAGCGGCGCGGCCAGGCGGACCACGGCCTGGGGGTCTTCCAGTTGAACCGCGGCGGTGGTGTCGGCAACGATGAAGTCGGCGCGGGTGCGCGACGGCTCGGTCAGGCGTTCGTGCCCGGGGCGGACGGTCTTCAGATACTGGTCGATGACCGAGCCGGCGGTCCTGCCTCGCTCAGCCTGGTCGCGCAGCAGCCGGCGGATGAAGCGGATGTCGGCGGGGGTGTCGACGAACACTCGGATGTCGAACAGCTCGGCCAGAGACAGTGTGCAGAGTAGATGTGTCCCCTCCACGATCACCACTGGAGCCGGCCGTACCGGCTCGCCGCCCGGCTCCCGTCCGTGGGTGATGAAGGAGTAGATCGGGACGACGACGCCTCGCCCGGCCTTGAGTTCGGATAGGTCGGCTTCGAGCCGTTCGTGGTCGCGGGCGGCCACATCGTCAAAGTCGAAGGTCGCTGCATCGAAGCCCGGCAACGACGCCGCGTCACGATAGTAGGAGTCCTCGCGCAGCAGGACGGCCTGGCCCCGCGGCAGCACGGCCGCCACCGTCTCGGCGAGCGTGGACTTGCCCGAACCCGAGCCCCCGGTGATGGCGATGAGGATGGTCATGCCGGGGGTCTAGCGCCCGCCTTGCCTCAGCGGAAGAAGCAGGTGTCGCCAGCGTAAAGCGACTCGATCGTTCCCGACGCATCCGCTGCCGTCAGAAAGCCTCCGAGATCACCCGCTGTGAACTCGATCCCCAGGGTGGAACCGGTCTGGATTTCCACTGTTCGCGCGGCGTTGAGATCAGCCCGGGTTGTGCCTACGCCCACACCGTCGACCGTGGTCAGGCCAGCCTTGTCGAGGAACCAGCCCTTGAACTGGCCCTCCTGGAACAGCAGCTGCAGGCCATTGGCGTATTGGGTGATCTGTACGGGTCCCTGTCCGCATTCCGCGTTGGTGCCCTGCTCGGGCGCGGGCCCCCCCACGGTGGCGCTGACGGCGGTGATCACCGATTGCTCCGGCGTGCCGAAGGGCAGGGCGCGCGCCGCGCCGGCGTCGTCGAAGATCCGCAGTCCCTCGCCCTCGATCGCCAGACCCCCGGCCTGCTGTGTCGGGGGAGCCGAGGGGGCGGCCTGAGACGGAGCGCCTGCCGGGCTCGCGGCTTTCTCCGCCGGTTCGATGGATCGATCGCAGGCGGCGATCGCCAGGATGGCGGTGATGGCGAGGGCGGCGCGAGGCATCAGGCGCATGGGTGAGTTCCTTGTTCCGTGTCCGACGCAGGCAAAGAAGGCCAAAACGACCCATGAGGCAACGGCGAAGCTGAAGACACCGCGTCCGATTGACCCTACGTCACGTTGCCTGTCGACGATGACCTCGGCTAGGTTCTCGACAAGCCCCGCCTTGAGCCGGGGCGTCATGAGGGAATGCGATGCTGGGTTTGATGCAGGACTGGCCGCTTACGGTCGACCGGATTCTGGACCACTCGAAGAACTGGCACCCCCACCGCGAGGTCGTGACCCGCTCGGTCGAGGGCCCGATCGTGCGCACCACCTATGCCGAAATCCACGGCCGGGCGAAGCGCGTCTCGAACGTGCTGAAGGGCTGGAACGTCAAGGTCGGGGACCGCGTCGCCACCCTGGCCTGGAATACTGGCCGCCACATCGAGGCCTGGTACGGCATCATGGGCATCGGCGCGGTGTGCCACACCCTGAACCCGCGCCTGTTTCCCGAGCAGCTGATCTACATCATCAATCACGCCGAAGACCGGATCATCTTCGTCGACCTGACCTTCGTGCCGTTGCTTGAGGCCATCCTGCCGCACTGTCCGACGGTAGAGCGGGTGGTGGTCATGACCGATCAGGTCACCATGCCGGCGACCAAACTGCCCCGAGCCGAATGCTATGAGGCGCTGCTCGACGGAGCGTCCGAGGACTGCGCCTGGGGCGGGTTCGACGAGAAGACCGCCTGTGGGCTCTGCTACACGTCCGGCACGACGGGCAATCCGAAGGGCGTTCTGTATTCGCACCGGTCGAACTTCATTCACACCCTGCTAGGCATGCAGTCGACGGTGCTGGGGCCTTCCCCCAAGGAAGTGATCCTGCCCGTCGTCCCGATGTTCCACGCCAACGCCTGGGGCATCGCGTTCGCGGGTCCGGCGTCGGGGGCCAAGCTGGTCATGCCCGGCGCGCGCATGGACGGCGCGGCCATCTATGAGCTGATCGAGACCGAGGGCGTGACCTTCTCGGCCGCCGTGCCGACGGTGTGGCAGCTGCTGCTGGCTCACCTGCGCGAGCACAATCTGAAGATCCCGACGGTCAAGCGCGTGCTCATCGGCGGCTCGGCCGTGCCCGAGAGCCTGATCCGCGCCTTCAACGACGAGTTCGACATCGAGGTGTTGCAGGGGTGGGGCATGACCGAGACCTCGCCCATCGGCACCCTCTCGACCCTGACGCCTGAGCTCCTGGCCCTGCCGTACGACGAGCAGATGAAGTGGCGCGTCAAGCAGGGCGTGCCGCCGCTGGGCGTCGAGCTCAAGCTCAAGAACTACGCCGGCCAGGACATGCCCCACGACGGCTCGACTTATGGCCGTTTGATGGTGCGCGGCCCGACCATCGCCGGGGCCTATTTCAAGGATGAAGGCGGCGACATCCTCGATCACGAGGGCTTCTTCGACACGGGCGACGTCTCGACCATCGACGAGCATGGTTTCATGCAGATCACCGACCGGGCGAAGGACGTCATCAAGTCCGGCGGCGAGTGGATCAGCTCGATCGAGATCGAGAACATCGCGGTCGGCCACCCCAAGGCGGAGCTGGCCGCCGTCATCGGCGCGGCCCATCCCAAGTGGGACGAACGGCCGGTGCTCATCGTCAAGCTCAAGCCCGGCGAGACCCAGGACAAGCAGGAGCACCTCGATTTCCTGCAGGGCAAGATCGCCAAGTGGTGGATGCCCGACGACGTGGTCTTCGTCGACGACATCCCGCTGGGCGCTACCGGCAAGATCGACAAGAAGCTGCTGCGCGAGCGGATGAAGGACTACCGCCTGCCGACCGCAGCCCCGACCGAGACGGTCTGAGCGGATGGCTCGGGCTCCGCGCGCGGTCCGCTGGGCGCGGGTTCTTCTGGCCCTGACGCTACTGGCCCCGGCCACCGCCTTCGTGGCAGTGACGGGCACCAAGATCGGCGCCTGGGACTGGACCTTCGGCTATTCTCTGCTGGCGATGCGGGTCGGGCTGTCGTTCGCGGCGCTCGGGGCCGTGGCGGCGCTGGGCGGCGTGATCATGGCGCTGGGCGAGCGCACGGCCTGGCCATTTGCCCTGATTGGTCTTGTGGCAGCTGGCGCGACGACGGCGGTCTATGGGCTCCATATCGCGTCCCACGGCCTGCCGGTCGCTGCGCCGCTGCCACTCGCCGACGTAACGACCAATCCGACCGAGCCGCCGGTCTTCTCGGGTGTCCTGGCCGACCGGCGCGCCGCGGCGGGAGCACCGACCCTCACAGCCGGGGTGTTTGGCTCTTGCGAGGCCGCGACGGCCCCCACCCAGGTCGCCCCCAGCGTCGCCGCCCATGCCCTGCAACAGGCTGGGTTCACCGTCCTGGGCTCGGGCGTGGGCCGTGCGGACGGCACTCGAACCGGCTTCTGGTTCGGCTTCCAGCATGATGCGGTCATCCGCATCCGCCCTGGTCAGACCGACGTCCGCGTCGCCGGGCGAGAGGCCCGCCCCGACGGCGGCGAGGCCTGTCGCCTGTTACAGACGATCGTGTCGAACCTTCAGGCCCCGTAGCTCGCCGTGAGCGTCGGCTCCCCGTCGGCGCTCGCCCGGCCCTCCTGCACCAGCTTGATCAGGTGGGCCCACACCGACAGCCTCGCGGCCGGCCAAAGCCTCTGGTCCACGGCCGAATAGAGCGTTGGCACCATCTCCGCGATGGTCCGGTCGCCGGCCGCCAGCCGCGCCTCGATCTGCGCCTCCCGCTCCAGCCGGTGCGTCCGGTAGGCCTCCAGGAACGCCCCGGGCCGGTTGATCGGCGCTCCGTGCGTCGGAAATAGGGTCTCGAATCCCGTCGCGATCACCGCGTCCAGACTGGCCATATAGTCCGCCATGTCCCCGTCCGGCGGCGCGACCACGGTCGTCGACCAGCCCATGACGTGGTCGCCACAGAACAGGGCGTTCTCCTCTTCCAGAGCGAAGGCCATGTGGTTCGACGCATGGCCCGGGGTCGCCACCGACGTGAGGGCCCAGCCATCGCCCCGGGTCCGCTCTCCGCCGGTCAAGACAACGTCGGGCGCGAATGCTTCGTCCTCTTCTTCGTCCAGGCTGCCTGACGCGTGGGTCAGACGCTCGGGAGGACGCATGGCCAGGATCGGTGCGCCGGTCCGCTCGGCGAAAGGGCGGGCCAGGGGGGCGTGGTCGCGGTGGGTGTGGGTGACCAGCACATGGGTCACCGTTCGTCCGTCCACAGCCGCCAGCAACGACTCCAGATGCGCCTCGTCTATCGGCCCCGGATCGATCACGGCGACGCCTGCGCCAGGCGCATCCCGTCCCACGATGTAGGTCCCCGTCCCGGTGAAGGTGAACGGTCCAGGATTGCTGGCGATCACCCGCTGGATGAGCGGTGAGACTTGATCGCACCGGCCGTATTCGAAGTCGAAGGCGCGGACGAAAGGGATCATCGGGCTTCCTGCTGTGGCGGCGCGGACCTTGCCTTAACGGACCGTAAACCGTCCCGGAGCGTCCAAAATGGCCCGCGCCATCGCCTATTCTGTCTCAAATCGGCTCCAGCCCATCGCGGCGGCGATCCTGTGTCTCATGGCGGCGCAGCTTGTGCTGCACTCCTGCGGCGATCCCGAGCCCGTGCCCTTCGCCGCCCGCGTCGCGGTCGAACGCTAGAGCGGCAGGCGGCTGAGGTCGTAGCCTGCCTTGGCTCCGGCCTCGCGCAGCGCGTCTGCATCGGCCCCCGCCCGCCGCATGGCCAGCGCCCAGGTCATCGCCGACCGCGTGCCCGAGCGGCAGAACATCAGCACTGGCTCGCCCCGCGCTAGCACCTCGCCGACCGCCGTGATCGCGGCATCGTCAGGGAAACCGCTCACCGGCGCGTGCACGAACCGGAGGCCCGCCGCCTCGGCCGCTTCGGCCACCTCGGCGGCCGTCGGCTGGCCGGGGTCTTCGCCGTCGGGTCGATTGGACACGATGGTGGTCACGCCGAGCCCCGCCGCCTCGGCCATATCGGATAGGGCGATCTGGGGCGTGACGCGCACGGTGTCGCTCAGCATGCGAAAATCAGACACGGGCACCTCCTGGGTTTCAGGATTTCCCGCTAACACGTCGCCACGGAAAAACCATTGCCGCGCTTCAGGCGTTAGGCTCGCCCCGATCGTCGAAACAGCCAACGGACTTTTGATGCGCCTTCTGACCGCCGCCGCCCTCGCCACCCTCGTCCTGACCGCGCCGGCCGCGTTCGCCCAGGATCAGGACGGCCCGATCGCCACCGCCACACAGGCGACCGAGTCGACCGAAGCGCGTAATGCCCGCGAAGCCATCGCTTATGAGACGCCCCTGCCGCGCGGCGCGCCGGAACAGGACTTTCCTCTGGTCGCCTGGTGCGCGGCCCTGGTGGAGGGCCACATCGCGCTCGGCCGCACCCTCACATCCGCCGATGACCTGGACCGCGAGATCATGCGGTTGGGCGCGCTGGAGGCCACCGATTTCCGCGAGGCGCTGCGCGAAGGGGCCCCTCGCCAGACCCCCGCGACTCGCGCCGCCGCCGAGGTCGCCGAGGCCGAAGCCGAGGCCCGCTGGACCCCGCTGATGAGCCTGCCTGACGAAGCCGCCCGCAGCCAGGCCTTCGGCCTGTTCTTCGGCCTGCCGGGCCGCTGTGAACACGCCGCCCGCCGCGTGCGGGAGAACATCACGACCGCGCCCGTCACGCTCGAAGCGGCGGGCCTGGACGAAATGGGAATGCCGGCTCAGTGATTTTCCTTCTCCCCTTGCGGGAGAAGGTGGCCGAGCGGAGCGAGGTCGGATGAGGGGTACGCGGACGCGCATCCGTTGGCTGCATTGGCCTGTCACTCGCTGACCGAGTCTCACCCCTCATCCGTTAGCCTTCGGCTGCCACCTTCTCCCGCAACGGGAGAAGGGACCTATGCAGCTTTGTCTCGCGCCGCCGCGTCCGGCTCATAGTTCAGGATCGGGGCTAGCCAGCGCTCGGCGGTCTCCAGGTCCCAGCCCTTGCGACGCGCGTAGTCCTCGACCTGATCGCGATCGATCTTGCCGACGCCGAAATAGTGGCTCTGCGGATGGCCGAAATAGAGGCCCGACACCGAGGCCGGCGGTGTCATGGCGAAGCTCTCGGTCAGGGCCATACCGGCGTTGGTCCCTGCGTCCAGAAGGCGGAACAGGGTGGCCTTCTCCGTATGGTCGGGCTGAGCCGGATAGCCGGGGGCGGGACGGATGCCCTGATACTTCTCCTCGATCAGGTCCTGAATCGTCGCCGCCTCATCGGGCGCATAGCCCCACAGCGTCGTCCGCACCTCCTTGTGCAGCCGCTCTGCAAAGGCCTCGGCCAAGCGGTCGGCCAAGGCGGCGGCCATGATGGCGGAATAGTCGTCGCCCGCGTCCTTGAAGCGCTTTGACGCCTCCAGCTCGCCGTGGCCCGCCGTCACGGCGAAGGCACCGATCCAGTCGTCGCCGGTGGGGGACACGAAGTCCGACAGGGCCGCATTGGGCTTGCCGTTCGACTTGGCGATCTGCTGGCGCAGGGTGTGGAAGCGGGCGATCTCGGTCGTCCGTGCTTCGTCCTCGAACACCACGATGTCGTCGCTGTCGGCGTTCGCGGGCCAGAAGCCGATGACGCCCTTGGCCGTGAACCACTTCTCCTCGACGATGCGCTTCAGCATCGCCTGGGCGTCCTTGAACAGGTCCTTGGCCGCCTCGCCGACGATCTCGTCCTCCAGGATGTGCGGATAGCGCCCGATCAGCTCCCAGCTGGCGAAGAAGGGCGTCCAGTCGATGTGATCGGCCAGATCGGCCAGGTCCCAGGCCTGATAGGCACGCACGCCCGTGAAGCTGGGCGCGGCCGGGCGGGGCGCGGTCCAGTCGATGGTGACGGGGTTTTTCCTCGCCTCAGCAATCGAGGTGCGCGCCTTGACCTCCTGACCCCGGGCGTACTGCTCGCGGATGCGGATGTATTCGTCGCGCGTGGCGGCCTCGTTCTTCGCGCGCTCCGTTTTGGAAAGTAAACCTGACACGACGCCGACGGCACGGCTGGCGTCCACGACATAGGTCGTCGAGCCCTGGCGGTACGCTGGCTCGATCTTGACTGCCGTATGGGTCCGGCTGGTCGTTGCCCCGCCGATCAGCAGCGGAATATCGAAGCCCCGCCGCTCCATCTCGCGGGCCACGAACACCATTTCGTCCAGGCTCGGCGTGATCAGGCCCGAAAGGCCGATGATGTCCACGTTGTGCGCCTTGGCCTCGTCCAGGATGCGGTCCGCCGGGACCATGACCCCCAGGTCGATGACCTCATAATTGTTGCACTGCAGCACAACGCCGACGATGTTCTTGCCGATGTCGTGGACGTCGCCCTTGACCGTGGCCATCAGGATGCGGCCAGCCTGTTCGCGCGGCTTGCCGGCCTTCTCCGCCTCCATGAAGGGCTCGAGGTAGGCGACGGCCTGCTTCATCACCCGCGCGGACTTCACGACCTGCGGCAGGAACATCTTGCCCGCGCCGAACAGGTCGCCGACGACGTTCATCCCGTCCATCAGCGGACCCTCGATGACGTGCAGCGGCCGCTCGACCCCAGCGCGCGCCTCCTCGGTATCGGCCTCGATGAACTCGGTGATGCCGTGGACCAGGGCGTGTTCGATACGCTTGCCGACGGGGGCCTCGCGCCAGGTCAGGTCAACGACCCGCCCCGCGCCCTTGTCGCCTTTGTAGTTGGGGGCGAGGTCGACCAGCCGCTCGGTGTTGGAGACATTGGTCCGCTGCGGCCGGTTCAGGATCACGTCCTCGACGGCCTCCTTCAGCGTCGGGTCGATGTCGTCATAGACGGGCAGGTCGCCCGCGTTGACGATGCCCATGTCCATGCCCGCCTGGATGGCGTGGTACAGGAAGACGCTGTGGATCGCCCGGCGCACCGGCTCGTTGCCGCGGAACGAAAACGACACGTTCGACACCCCGCCCGACACCCGGGCATAGGGCAGGGTGGCCTTGATCGCGCGCGTCGCCTCGATGAAGTCGACGGCGTAGTTGTCGTGTTCCTCGATCCCCGTCGCCACGGCGAAGATGTTGGGGTCGAAGATGATGTCCTCGGGCGGAAACCCGACCTCGTCGACCAGGATGCGGTAGGCGCGGGTGCAGATCTCGATCTTGCGCGCGGCGGTGTCGGCCTGGCCCACCTCGTCGAAGGCCATGACCACGACGGCGGCGCCGTAGCGCAGGCATTTGACCGCCTGTTCGCGGAACTCCGCCTCGCCCGCCTTCATCGAGATGGAGTTGACGATCGGCTTGCCCTGGACGCACTTCAGCCCGGCCTCGATCACCTCCCATTTGGAGCTGTCGATCATCACCGGCACCCGGGCGATGTCGGGCTCGGCCGCGATCAGGTTGAGGAAGGTCCGCATGGCCACGGCGCCGTCCAGCAGCCCCTCGTCCATGTTGACGTCGATGATCTGGGCACCGGCCTCGACCTGCTGGCGCGCGACGTCCAGTGCGGCCGCATAGTCCCCCTCGACCACCAGCTTCCGGAATTTGGCCGAGCCGGTGACGTTGGTCCGCTCACCGACGTTGATGAAGGTGGGGCGCATCAGGAGAACCAACTTTTGGCTTTGAGATCAGCGAAGCGGCGCAGGACCGCACTCAACGAGCCGTCCGCGTGGCATCCGGCATGGAAGCCGTAACAAAACTTCTCGCCTCGAAAGAGGTAGGTCGCGTAGCCGATCAGCGATCGCTTGTCGGCGGTCGCGATCGCCCTCGCCGTCGGTCTGGGATGCTTGCCCTCGAGAATGTCGCCATAGACCGGGGATCCCCGCAGGGCTCCAAGCGATCTGGCGGCGTGTGTCCATTGGTCGAGCAGCGGGGAATAGTGCGGGACTCCGTCGGCCCAGCTGATGAAGTGCTCGGGCGGCGCGGCATCCAGTTGATCCGCCAAGGCGCGGAGCTTTTTCGGAGATGGCCGCATCACGCTACCAGCTCAAAGGGTTCCAGCCCGGACAGGCGCATCGCCACCGGCCGCTCCGGTATCTCCCGCGTCGGCAGTTTCGCCACCGCTTCGGCCGTGTGCCGGATGTGCTCCGGCGTGGTGCCGCAGCAGCCGCCGACGATGTTGACCAAGCCGGACGCCGCCCATTCCTCGATGAAGTGGGCCGTCTGGTGCGGTTCCTCGTCGTACTGGCCCATGGCGTTCGGCAGGCCGGCGTTAGGATAGGCGGCGACCAGGGTGTCGGCCACCCGGCTCAGTTCGGCGATGAAGGGCCGCATCAGGTCGGCGCCTAGGGCGCAGTTGAAGCCGACGGCGAAGGGTTTGGCGTGGCGCACGCTGTTCCAGAAGGCCTCGGCCGTCTGGCCCGACAGGGTCCGGCCCGAGCGGTCGGTGATGGTGCCCGAGATCCAGATGGGCAGGGGCTCCATGCCTTCGTCCTCCAGGTCCTTGATCGCCTTGATCGCGGCCTTGCAGTTCAGCGTGTCGGTGATGGTCTCGATCAGATAGAGGTACACGCCGCCTTCGTTCAGCGCCTTCACCTGATGACGATAGGCCTCATAGACCTGGTCAAAGGTGACCAGCCGCGCGCCCGGATCGTTCACGTCTGACGACATCGACAGCATCTTGTTCAGCGGCCCTATGGAGCCTGCGGCGAAGCGCGGCTTGTGCGGTTCCTTCTCGGTCCAGCGGTCGGCGGCGGCGCGGGCCAGCCTGGCCCCCTCAAGATTGATGTCCCAGACGGCCTCGGCGTCGAGGTGATAGTCGTCCTGGGCGATCGTCGTGGCCGAGAAGGTGTTGGTCTCGGAGATGTCGGCTCCGGCCGCGAAATACTGGTCGTGCAGGTCGGCGATGACGTCGGGCCGGGTGATGCAGAGGATGTCGTTGTTCCCCTTCATCTGGCCGTTGTGAGCCGTGAAGCGGTCGCCCCGGAAATCTTCCTCCGACAGCTCGCGCCGCTGGATCATCACGCCCCATGACCCGTCGAGCACCAGGATGCGCTCTTTCGCGGCGGCGTGAAGCTGGGCGATGCGTTGGGAACGGCTCATGCGGCGGCTCTCTGCTCGCGCACGCCCAGGATCCGACAGATCGCGTAGACGAGGTCGGCGCGGTTCAGGGTGTAGAAGTGGAAGTCCGAGAAGCCCTCTTCCTGCAGCCGGGCGCAAGTCTCGGCCGCCACGGATGCCGCCACCAGCCTGCGCGTCTCCGGATCGTCGTCCAGCCCCTCGAAATGGGCCGCCAGCCATGCCGGCACCGAAGCCCCGCACGACGTGCTCATCCGCTGCAGGCCGGCGAAGTTCGACACTGGCATGATCCCGGGGATCAGGGGAATGGTCACCCCCGCCGCCCGCACCCGGTCGCGGAACCTAAGGAAGGCGTCGATGTCGAAGAAGAACTGGCTCAGCGCTCGCGTCGCTCCCGCATCGACCTTGGCCTTCAGCACATCGATATCGTGTTCGATCGACGGGCTCTCGGGGTGTTTCTCCGGATAGACGCCGACGCTGGTCTGAAAGCCGCCGACGCGCTGGATGGCCTGGGCCAGTTCCGTCGCATTGGCATAGCCGTCCGCGCGCGGCTGATATGCCCCGCCGATGCCCGACCCGCCGCTGACCGCCGATCCAGGCGGATCGCCGCGCAGCGCCACGATGTGATCCACGCCGATGGCCTTGTATTCGCCAATGACCTGATCGACCTCGTCGCGGCTGGCCTCGACGCAGGTCAGGTGGGCGGCCGGCTTCATCGTGGTCTCGGTCAGGATGCGCTGGACCGTCCGGTGCGTCCGCTCGCGCGTCGAGCCGCCCGCGCCGTAAGTGACCGATACGAAGGCCGGGTTCAGAGGCTCCAGCCGCCGGATCGATTTCCACAGCGTGGCCTCCGCCTCGTCCGACTTGGGGGGAAAGAACTCGAACGATACCCGCACCGGGTTCGGGTTCTCGCCTGCGCGCGCCACCGGGCCCAGCGGTGACAGCAGCAGCGCACGCGCGGCGGCAAGGGATGTTGCGGCCATCAGGCGGCGCTCCGGTTGGCGACAGCCGGTCGTTCGGCGGTCCAGATGGTGACGGTCAGACCCGCTGTGTCTGGCGGCAGGGCAATGCTCGCTGACGGCTTCAGCTCCGAGTCTCCCAGCCAGCGCCCGATCTCCTCGTCTGCGAAGCCCAGCCGCCGATGCTGGTGCTCGTCTCTCAGCTGCTCCAGCTCATGGGGGGCGAAATCAACGATCAGCAGTTTTCCACCGGGCATGACCAGCCGCGCGGCCTCGGCCACGGCGGCCGCCGGATCGGCCAGGTAATGCAGCACCTGATGCACCAGTACGAGGTCGGCCGACTGCGTCGGGAGCCGCGTGGCGAAGATGTCGCCGTGCCTCAGCTCGACCTTGTCCAGCCCGGCCTTGGTGACGTTCGCGCGAGCGATGTTGAGCATGTTCTGGCTGAGATCCAGCCCGATCGACATCCGCGCCTTTCTGCCGAGCAGCGTCAGCATTCGACCCGACCCGGTACCCAGGTCCACGACGCGCTCGAACGGCCCCGGCCCCGCCGCCCGTTCGATGGCGCTCTCGACCGCGGTCTCCGACACATACAGCGAGCGGATGCGGTCCCAACTCGGCGCCACTTGCTCGAAATAGGCGGCGGCTGCGGCGGCTCGCTCGTCGCGCACCTCGTCCAGGCGGCGGTGGTCGGCGGCTCCCGCCGCATCGTCCAGGCCGTCCAGGATGGTGTCGATCAGCCGCCGAACATCCGGCTCGTGCGACACCCGATAGAAGACCCGCGCCCCGTCCGGAAACCGCTCGATCAGCCCGGCGTCCGCCATCAGCTTCAGGTGGCGCGACACGCGCGGTTGGCTCTGATCCAGCACGCGGCTCAGTTCCATGACAGACAGCTCTTCGCCGGCCAGCAGCGACAGCACTCTGAGCCGCGTCGGCTCGCCGGCGGCGCGCAGAACATCTACGGTCTGATCAGCAGTCAGGCTCATGAGATAATCATATAAGGATATCCTTATATGATGTGAAGCCGGAAAAGCCGCGACGGCTTCGCTGCTGATCGGCGTTACAGTCAGGCCTGCCTCACGGAGCCCCCTATGCGCCGCCTTGTTTGCCTGGTCTCGATCGCTACCCTGTCGCTTGCCGCCTGCGGGCGTGAGGAGCCGGCAGAGGCCGCCGCCGTACGTCCCGCGTCGGTCGAGGAGCCCGCTGATGCGCCGAGTGAGATTCTGCTGGAAGAGGCGTCCCTGGCGGTTGACCCTCTGCCGCCCCGGCCGCTCCCGCCGCGCCCCGCGCAGCGGCGTCAGGCTGAGCCGGGGCCCATGACGCTGGATCAGATGCTGAACCGTTCGCAACGCGGCTTTGACCGCGCCGATGCTGACTCGGACGGCGTGGTCACGACTGCCGAACTGGACGCCGCCGCCGCGACGCTACCCAACGCCCGCAACTGGGCTCGCGCCGATCGCGACGGCGACGGTCGCCTGACCCGCGACGAGTTCCGTTCCGTGGTCGCCTGGCGTTTCGAGCGCATGGACGCCGACGGCGACGGTCTGGTCAGCGTGGACGAACGTCAGGCTCGCCGGGGCGGCGAGGCGGATTAGGTCTTTCCACCGTCCGTCATCGACTTGGCCGCCCCTACGGCCGACCAGCTGGTGAAGCCGACATGCGCCCGGGCGGGCGGTCCAGGTTGAGGCGCGTCAGGCAGAGGGGCGAGGCGTCGCTTGTTGACGTGATCGACCTTGCGCTCGGCGATGTGGTCCGGGAACTCGCCCCGGAAGTAGAATCGCTGCCAGGCCTGCTTCACGGCATCCGGATCGCCCGCCGCCATGCGGGTGTTGAAGTCGGTCCGGACCTCCGACCATTTGCGATACTGCACGGCCAGATCGCCGTCGTCGTCGAGCGAGCGCCGCACTGGCTGGAACTGCTCGATCCGGTGGTGCGGGATCGGCTGAAGGAAGCAGAAGGGCTCATCCTTCTCGAATCGGATCACGCCCGGCGCCGTGAAGCGCCAGTTCATGGTGAAGGGATAGGGCAGCCAGTCCGTCTCGGTGATGCCTTCTAGGGCGCAGATGCCGTGCTTGGCCCGGTTCGGCGGCCCGGACGCCCGCATGCCCCAGCCCTCGGGCGTGCGGAACATCCACCCGGTGTGAAAGGTCAGTACGCCCTCGGTGAAGTGCGACTGGGCGAAGTGCTCGAAGTACAGGGCGTCGGCGTCAGGCCGGAACTGAATGGCGTCCGCCCCCAACCGCCCGTCCCATTCGGCTTCGAAGCCGAAGGGGCACAGCAGCTCCCACCCGGTCGTATTGGCCATCGTCAGTGGTAGGCAGCGATAGGGATGCCGACCCGCGAAATCATCCATCCAGTCGCGGTCCGGCAGGCCCGGCACCATGCGTGGCGGGTCCGGCCGCATGGGAAAGCATTCCAGCATCAGGGTGTCGGCTTCTGGGACAAGATCGGTCAAGGCAGCCTCGAAACTGTGGAGCGTCGGACCCTAGTCAGTCCCGCGCGCCTGCGCACCCCGGAACCGGCGTCACTGGCGGACCGCCCGCCGCCACCGCCTGCAGATTGCGGAACAGCAGGGCCAGCATCCCCTGAACCGCCGCCATCGTCGCTCCGGCCGTGTGCGGCGTCAGCACGACGTTGGGCACGTCGGCCCACCGATCGGCCGGCGTCGGCTCGGCCTCGAACACGTCCAGCGCCGCCCCGCCCAGCCGCCCGGCCTTCAGCGCGGCGATCAGAGCGGTCTCGTCGACCAGCGACCCTCGCGCCACATTGACCAGCAGACCGTTCGGCCCCAGCGCCTCGATCACCTCGGCCGAGATCAGACCCTGGTTCGTCGCATCCGCCCGGCAGGCGACGACCAGCACATCCGACTCCGCTGCCAGCTCGACCAGCGACCCCGCCCTGGCCCAGGCGGCTTCCGGCTTGTCCCTCGGCCCCCACCACCGGACCTCGCAGCCCATGACGCCCACCCGCTTGGCTAGGGCCTCGCCGATGGCCCCCAGGCCGACGATCCCGATCCGGCACCCCCGCATCGACGGCGTGATCAGCCGCTGCTCCATCACCCAGTGGCCGGCCCGTACGATCCGGTCGCCGTCCGCCACCCTGCGGCGCGCCGCCAGCATCAGCGCCAGGGCGTGATCGGCCACATCTTCATGGTTCACCGCCGGCGCATGGGTGACCACCAGCCCCCGCGTCCGGCACCATGCCAGATCGATACCGTCATAGCCCGAGGTGAAACAGGCGACGTGCCGCAGGTTCGGCAGGCGCTCCAGAAGGGTCATGTCCAGCGTATCCTCGCCGGCGACAACGACGGCGGTGATGTCGTCGCTCGCCTCCACCGGAGCTTCCCACAGGCGAACCACCCGATAGGTGGGCTCAAGGAACGGCGCGACGGGTGCCAGGGCGCGTGACGCGATCAGCAGGGCCGGGCGGTGGGGCATAAGGCGTGAGTGACGTCTACCGGCCGAATTTCTGGAACTTGATCCGGTGCGGGATCAAGGCATCCGTTCCTAGGCGACGCTTCTTGTCCTCTTCATAGGCTTCGAAGTTGCCCTCGAACCATTCGACGTGGCTGTCGCCCTCGAAGGCCAGGATGTGCGTCGCCAGGCGGTCCAGAAACCAGCGGTCGTGGGAGATGACCACGGCGCAGCCCGCGAACTCCTCCAGCGCCTCTTCCAGGTTCTGGAGCGTCTCGATGTCCAGGTCGTTGGTCGGTTCGTCGAGCAGGATCAGGTTGCCGCCCGTGGCCAGGGTCTTGGCCAGGTGGACGCGGTTGCGCTCACCGCCCGAAAGCTGCCCGACCTTCTTCTGCTGGTCGCCACCCTTGAAGTTGAAGCTCCCGACATAGGCGCGCGTGTTGATCTCGCGCTTGCCCACCATCATCACGTCGGTGCCGCCGCTGATCTCTTCCCAGATGGTCTTGTTCGGATCCAGCGCATCGCGCGACTGGTCGACATAGGCTAGCTTGACCGTCTCCCCGACGCGGATAGAGCCGCCGTCCGGCATTTCCTGGCCGGTGATCAGCTTGAACATGGTCGATTTGCCGGCGCCGTTCGGCCCGATCACGCCGACGATGCCGTTCGGCGGCAGCTTGAAGGTCAGGTTGTCGAACAGCAGCTTGTCGCCATACGACTTCTGAAGCCCCTCGACCTCCAGCACGACATTGCCCAGACGCGGGCCGGGCGGAATCTGGATCACGGCGAAGGATTGGGCCTGACGGCTGTTCTCCTGCTCGGCCACCATCTTCTCATACGCCGCCAGACGCGCCTTGGACTTGGCCTGACGGGCCTTGGCCCCCGATCGCACCCATTCCAGTTCGCGGGTCAGGGCGCGTTGGCGGGCCTCGCTCTCGGACTGCTCCTGCACCACCCGCTTGGTCTTCTGCTCCAGCCAGCCGGAGTAGTTGCCCTCATAGGGGATGCCCTTGCCGCGATCGAGCTCCAGCGTCCACTTGGTCACCAGGTCCAGGAAGTAGCGGTCGTGGGTGACCAGGATCACGCAGCCAGGGAAGTTTTCCAGGTGATGCTGCAGCCAGGCGACGGACTCGGCGTCCAGGTGGTTGGTCGGTTCGTCGAGCAGCAGCATGTCGGGTTTGCTCAGGAGCAGCCGCGCCAGCGCCACGCGACGCTTCTCGCCGCCGGACAGGTTCGTCACCGCCCAGTCGTCGGGCGGACAGCGCAGGGCGTCCATGGCCATCTCGATGCGGCTGTCGATGTCCCAGACGTCGCCCGCGTCGATCTTTTCCTGGAGGGCGGTCATCTCCTCCATCAGTTCGTCGGTGTAGTTTTCGCCCAGCTCGCCCGCGACCTCGTTGAAGCGGTTGACCCACTGCTTCTCGACGCACCAGGCCTCGACGTTCTCGCGGACGTTCAGGTTCGGGTCGAGGTGGGGCTCCTGTTCCAGATAGCCGCGCTTGATCCCGTCGGCGGCCTTAGCCTCGCCCGAGAACTCGCTATCCAAGCCGGCCATGATCTTCAGCAGCGTCGACTTGCCCGAGCCGTTGACGCCGACCACGCCGATCTTGGCGTCGTTGTAGAAGCTCAGCCAGATGTTCTCGAAGATCTTACGGCCACCGGGGAAGGTCTTGGTCAGACCCTGCATCTGGAAGATGTATTGCTGCGCCATGAGGTGCGTCGCGCCCTTGTCGTTCAAGCGTGTGAGGAGGTCGGCGCGGGTTTAGCGACCGGCGCGCGTCAGGGCAAACGAGATAGGGTCTCGAGACGGCGGTTTGAAGGCCGCGCCCGATCTACCAGCGGAACAGGACCTTCCCGATCACGGCTCCGACCGCCGCCGTCGCCGCGATGCCGATCGAGTACCAGACCACCACGAAGCCCGCAGAATGCTCGGGGCAGTGCAGGCCGTACAGCGTCGTCGCCAGCCCGGCGGTCAGCAGCCCCGCCGCCGCTCCGGCCGCGCCCGGCCGCATCGGGGCGAACCCGCGCGCCGCGCCGAACACGAAGGGTGCCGCGACCAGGCTGAGAAACAGGATCAACGGCGCGCATTCCCGCGCGCTGACGCCCATCAGGGTCGGCATCCGTTCGGCGGCGGACATCGTCAGGAATTCCCAGGCACCAAAGCCCAGGGCCGCCACCACGATGACGCCCAGTGCGACCAGCGGTCCCATGATCCGCGCGCCCGGCCGCCCCAGTCGGTCCAGCAGCCAGAAGCCGACCACCCCCAGGGTGGCCGTGTAGGCGGCCTTCATCCAGAAGTTCGGCCCCATCATCGCCGCGCCGAGATCCTCGCGGAAGCCCAGCCACAGACCGACCCCCATGACGATCAGCAGTCCACCGGCCGCCAGCGCCAGCAGGATGCGACGCTCAACCTCGCGCGGCTTGGCGGCGGGCAGGTCGACGGCCAGGGCCTCGATCAGGTCCTCAGTCTTCATCTTCGGCTCCGTCGACGGACGCGGGCGCGAAGCGGGCGTTCAGGGATTTCATGGATCGGTGGATGCTGACCTTGGCGGCGGTCAGGGTATAGCCGTGGTTGGCGGCGGCCTCGGCCACGGTCAGGCCGCGCAGGCGAACATCCTCGATCAGGCGGCGCTGGCGCGGCGGCAGGTGGGCCAGCACCCGGGTCAGGTCGGCGCGGGTCGCCCCGTCCTCGACCGTGTGATCGGCGAACAGCTCCCCGGCCTCCTCGATCGGATGGCTCGGGCGGCGGCCCTGTCGCCGCAGGTGGTCGATCAGCTTGTGGCGCGCGATGGCGAAGGCCCAGGCGGTGAAGGGCTGGTTGCGATCCCACGTGGCTCGCTTGGCGTGGATGGCGATCAGGGTCTCCTGCACCAGATCCTCCGCGTCGGCTCCGCCGTCGAACAGGCGGCGCCGGAAAAAGGGCCGCAGATGCGCCCCCATGTCGGACAGCAACAAGCGCCAGGCGGCGGCGTCGCCCTCCAGTCCGCGGAGCATCAAGGCTTTCAGTTGGGCTTCGCGGTCGGTCACGTGGGCCCGGTTACGGTGGGTGACGGAGAAGGTTACACGACCTCAGGCATAGTTGAAGCTCACCGAAATCCGCTCGGCCTTCGCCGCGTTCGTCGGCACCTCGTGGCGCAGCCAGCTCTCCCACATCAGGACGGTCCCCGGCCGGGGTGCGAGGTAGACGAACGGCTGTTCCGCCTCCGTCGCGTCCGGCCGCACGCTCGGCCGCGCCATCATCATGGCCAGCCTGGGGTCCTCCAGCTTCAGGGCCGAGGCCCCGTCTGGCACCTCGACATAGACCGTGCCCGACAGGAAGGCGTGCGGGTGGATATGGCCACTGTGCGATCCGCCGGGCTTGAGGATATTGACCCACATCGTGTCCAGCCTGGGCTTCCTGGCCAGGTCGAAGTTCAGCGCCTTCGCATAGGCGACCGCGTGCCGGTCCAGATGCCGCTTCAGCTCGGCGAACTCGGGCAGACGCTGGGGCAGGTCGTTCAGCGAGCCATAGGAGGTATAGCCACGATAGCCGTGCTCCCCGCACCAGGCCCTCCCGCCCGTGTCCTCCACCGCCAGCATCCGGCAGGCGTCGGCCAGCGCCGTGTTGAAGGCCGGAAAACCAGGCGTGCCGGCCAGGGTGGCCTCATAGACCTGGGTGACGAAGAGGGGGCGCAAGGACATGGGCGGGCCATAGCGCCGGTTCGACCTCGAGGTCCACCGCGCCGCCCTTGTCATCCCGGCCATCCGCTGCGCTTCGGCCAAAATAAAAAGAGTACTTTAACCCTAATAATCAAGGCTTTGTAGCGATTTCTTTCGTCAGTATGAAAGAACTTAGACTCGTTGGACTCGGTACCTCAAGAGTCCAACTCGGCCACCCCCGTCAGGATCGCCTCCGCCTGCGGTGTGTGCTTGGCTCCCGACCGGTCGTGCAGCACCAGGGCGGGCAGCAGCCGCAGCGGCGCCCGACCGCCCCGAATCGCCTGGACCAGAACCCGCTTGGCTGGCTCCTCCGCGAAAGGCTGCACCGGCCGAATGGCGAAGGAGCCGCACCTGGCCCCCAACAGCGTCAGAAGGTCCGCCAGCCGGTCCGCTCGGTGGATCAATACGACCCGCCCGCCGTACTTCACCCCGTCCATCAGAAACCCGACCCACGCTGCCAGCCCGTCGTCGGCGATCCAGGCTCCGCGTTTGGCCGGGGAGGGAGCTCTCAGCGCGCTTTCGTCGTCGAAGAAGGGTGGATTCGACAAGGCCCAGTCGGCGCGCGGCAGGGCCAGCGCTCTGAACCCGCGCCCAACGTCGCCGTCGACGACCATCATCCGGTCCGCCCAGCCGTTTAAAACGGCGTTTCGTCGCGCCAGCGCCGCCGCCGCTCCGTCCCGTTCCACCCCGATCAGGGCCACGTCTGGCCGCCGCGCCGCGACCTGGGTCAGGACCGCGCCGGCGCCGCACCCCGCCTCCAGCACCGTCTCGCCGGGCCGCGCCGCCACGGCCGCCGCCAGCAGGGCCGCGTCCATGCCGGCGCGATATCCCCGCGAAGGCTGCAATAGTCGGACCCTTCCGCCCAGCAGGGCGTTCTCCGTCGGTTCGTCCTGCGGTTCGGCCCCTTCTGGGGGCGGGGATGCGACGGTCACGCGGCTTGACCCTTCATGGCGGCGTCACCATTGTCCGGCGTGACGCCGCCCGGCAAGGACGGACGATCATGCGGCGCGAACTCCCCTCGCGCCGCGAGGCCTGAAAGAGAGTTTCCTTGGACGTCGCCGTTCTGACCGCCACCCGCCCCAAGGGCGACGTCGAGACCCTGGCCCGCCTGGCCCAGGGCGATATGGCGGCTGTCGACGCCCTGATCCTGGACCGCATGCAGTCCCAGGTGCCGGTCATCCCGATGCTGGCCGAGCACATCGTCTCGGCGGGCGGCAAGCGCCTGCGGCCGCTGCTCACCATCGCCGCCGCCCGCGCCGTCGGGGCTGACCCGATCGACAACGCCCTGAAGCTCGCCGCCTCCGTCGAGTTCATCCACACCGCCACTCTGCTGCACGACGACGTGGTCGATGGCTCCGAGCGCCGTCGGGGCAAGGTCGCGGCTCACCTGATCTGGGGTTCGGCGACCAGTGTCCTGGTCGGCGATTTCCTGTTCGCCCGCGCCTTCGAACTGATGGTCGAGACTGGGGCCATACGCGCGCTCGGCATCTTGGCCCAGGCCTCTGGCGTCATCGCCCAGGGCGAAGTGCTCCAACTGACCCGCGCCCACGACCTCAACCTGGATCAGGAAACCTATCTCCGCATCATTTCGGCCAAGACCGCCGAGCTCTTCGCCGCCGCCGCCGAGGCCGGGGCCGTCGGTGTCGGGGCCGACGCCCGCGCGACGGACGCCCTGCGGTCCTATGGCCTGAACCTCGGCCTGGCCTTCCAGCTGGCTGACGACGCCCTCGATTACGGCGGCTCCTCCGAGGCTCTAGGCAAGAACGCCGGCGACGACTTCCGCGAAGGTAAGGTCACCCTGCCGCTCCTGCTGGCGGTCGCCCGCACGCGCGGCCGCGAAGACGCCTTCTGGGACCGCACCATCAACCGGAACGAACGCTCCGACGAGGACTTCCGTCGCGCCCGCGAGCTGATCCTGGGCACTGGCGCGGTCTCGGCCACTCTGGACGCGGCCGGCGACTACGCCGACGCCGCTAAGGCCGCGCTTAAGGTGCTGCCGCGCAGCGACTGGCGCTCGGCGCTCGAAACCCTCGCCGACTTCGCCGTCAGCCGCGCCAGCTAGCGCAGGCTGGCCGCGAACCGCTGGATGCGCGCGCAGGCGTCCTCCAGCACGTCCTCCGACGTCGCGTAGCTGATGCGGAAATAGGGGCTCAGCCCGAACGCCGCCCCGTGCACCACCGACACCCCCTCGGCTTCCAGCAGGGCGGTAGCGAAGGCCTCGTCGCTATCGATCACCGTCCCGTCCGGGGCGGTCTTGCCGATCAGCCTCTCGATCGACGGATAGACGTAGAAGGCGCCCTCGGGCGTTGGACAGCGAATGCCGCTGGCCTGGTTCAGCATCGACACCACCAGATCGCGCCGCCGCTCGAAGGCCGCCCCACGCTCGGGCAGAAAGTCCTGCGGCCCGTTCAGCGCCTCGACCGCGGCCCACTGGCTGATGGACGCCGGGTTCGACGTCGTCTGGCTGGCGACCTTTCGCATCAGGTCGATCAGGGGCTTTGGTCCGCCCGCATAGCCGATGCGCCAGCCCGTCATGGCATAGGCCTTGGACACGCCGTTGACCGTCAGTGTTCGGTCGTACAGGTCCGGTGCGACCTCGGCGATCGTCGTGTACTCGAACCCGCCATAGATCAGGTGCTCGTACATGTCGTCGGTCAGGATCCACACTTGCGGATGGCGACGCAGCACCTCGGCCAGCGCCTCAAGCTCGGCCCGGGTATAGGCCGCGCCGGTCGGGTTGGACGGGCTGTTCAGGATGAGCCACTTGGTCCGGGGCGTGATCGCGCCTTCCAGCACCTCAGGCCGGAGCTTGAAGCCGTCGACCTCCTCGCCCGTGACGAACACGGGGTCGCCGCCCGCCAGCAGCACTATGTCCGGATAGCTGACCCAGTAGGGGGCGGGCACGATGACCTCGTCACCCGCATTCAGCGTGGCCACGAGCGCATTGTAGATCACCGGCTTGCCGCCGGGAGCGACGTGGATCTGGGCCGCCGTATAGGTCAGGCCATTCTCGCGGGCGAACTTAGCCACGATGGCCGCCTTCAGCTCGGGCAGGCCGTCGACGTCGGTGTACTTGGTCTCGCCACGCTGGATGGCGGCGATGGCGGCGGCCTTGATGTTCTCCGGCGTGTCGAAGTCCGGCTCGCCGGCCCCGAGGCTGATGATGTTTCGACCCTGCCGCTTCAGCTCGCGCGCCTTGGCGGTGGCCGCGAGCGTCGCGGACGGCGCGACGCGGGCGAGGGCGGAGGACTGCAGGTCGGACATGGCGACTCCGTCGGAGAGAGCCGTTCCTTACGCAGATGCGAAAGATGGGGCAAATCCGTCGCCACACCGTCGATGCGTCTAGACCAGGAGCATGATCGCGTTGCCAAAGTTGTGCATCAGCACAGGCATCAGAACGCTGCGGGTCCGCAGCGCCAACCAGACGCCGATCACCGACGGCACCCCCGTCAGCACCATGGTCAGCGGATCGAAGGCGAAGGCCCCGTCCGAGACGCTGAAGGCATGTGCCAGGCCGAACAGGATGCAGGACAGCAGCGCGCCCCAATGCCATTCCACTCCGAGAAAACTCAGCCGGGCGGTGAAGGCGCGACCCAGCATCAGCAATAGAACGCCGCGATAGAACGCCTCTTCCTCCAACCCCGGCATGGTCAGTTGGAAGGCGATGGTTTCGGCGGAGGGGGTCTCATTGGGAAAGACGAGCGCCAGGGTCAGGAAGAAGGCACCGTAGATCAGACTGACCGCCAAGGCCGGCTTCAGGCTGCCCGGGGCCTGGCGAAGGGTCAGGCCGGACGCGCGCCATCCGACCACGGGCAGGGCGGCGACCGCCAGGGTGGCGAAGAGGGCGAGCAGCTTGCCCTGCCAGTTCCAGTCGCCGCCGACGAGATCGGGCAGGGTGCGGTAGCCGCTTGTCAGCAGCACATCGTTTAGGATCACAAGGGCCGCTGCCGCGAGAAGCCAGCGCCATGAGATCGAGCGTCGCTGGGCGACGCCGATCACCGTGCCGATCCCCAACAAGATCGCGACCACGCCCACTGTGCCGATGATTCCATCCATGGCTTCCTCCGCTGCCTGATGACGGTCTCCGGGTTAGATGACCGTGCGGAGGGAAACTCATCAGAACTGGGCGGATCGTTCCTCAGAACCCGGCTGCGAGGCCGCTCGGAAGGCGCTGGGCGTGCAGCCCTCCATCTCGCGGAATACCCGGTTGAAGGACGCCAGCGATGCGAAGCCGCTGTCCATGGCGATGGCGATCAGCTTGTCATCCCGGTGTTCGGGATCCGACAGTCGCCGCTTGGCTTCCGCCACCCGATGGGTGTTCAGGAAGGTGCGGAAATGGTCATGGCCCAGGTGCTGGTTGACCAGGTTCCGCACCGCGCGCTCGGGAGCGTTCATCGCCTTTGCGAACTGCTCGAACGTCAGATCGGGGTTGAGATGGAGCTGGTCGACCTCAAGCAGTCTGTGCAGCCTCGCAGTCAGCACGGGATCCGGGGCCCTGGCTGCCTGCTCCGCTGAGCCGGAGCGGCCGGGCAGGGCGTGATCGGAGGAGGGTACCTCAATCGCCAGATCGAGGGTCAGCAGCCATCCGACAAAGCCCAGAAAGGCTGCGTTCTGCACGATGGTGAAGGCTTGAGGACCCCAGTCCAGCCCCAGGGTCAGATCGACCGTAAGGTCGGTCAGCAACTGCGCCGCCAGAACGGCCACGACTGCGACGCGCGCCTCGCGCCTGCGATCGACCATGTCATCGGCGCGGTCGGAGGTCAGCCGCCAGGCCAGGTGCGCCACCATGATGAGGCCGAGACCAACCAGCAGCCAGGACAATCCCCGACCGGCCCAGACGTCACCGATCAGACCTCGATCCACGCTGGCGATCAGTATCCAGGCGAGGCCGACGCCCAGGACCATGCCCTGTGGCCGGAAGCGGCGGTCGAAGACGGCGAGACACCACCACCACAGAAAGACGGCGGCATAGCCGGTCAGTATGACACCCAGTCGCCCGACCGGCCCGGATAGTCGCAAAGTCGAGTCAGGCGTATTGCCCGCCAGGAAACCCACGATGCATAGCGCCAGCGGAATAAAGTAGCGCCGAGCGCCAGCGCGCGCTCCGCCGGGGCCGAAGGCGGCCCACAGCATCAGCGTCGCCCCGGCGACCCGTACGATGACGTCGATCTCTTCCACCGCCATGTCGGCGTGGTACAGGCCGGTTCGGGTGCAGCATAGACCTCGGTGCGCCCGGTCGACTTCAACCCCGGGACACGGCTGACCATGCGCCGGCTCATCGACTTCATCCTGAACATGGAGGCCCGGCGCTGGCGCACCGCGCTTGCGGCTGCGCTTCTGATCGGCGCGACCCTGGGTCTGCTGGCGCTGGGCAAGAGCCAGTTCGGTCTCGCGGCCGAAGAGAACCTGGAGGCCTGGCTCCAGGGCTATCGTGGCAGCCCTTACGCCTTCGCCGTCACCATCGCCCTGTTCGTCGCCGCCGCCTTCGTGGGGGCCCCCCAGTTCATTCTCATCGCCGCCTGCGTCGTCGCCTTCGGCCCGTCGCTGGGTTTTTTCTACAGCTGGGCGGCGACCGTAGTCTCGGCGGGCGTGACCTACTGGCTGGGGCGCGGGCCGGCGGCGCGGCTGATCGACCGTCTCGACAGCCGCACCCTGGAGCGGCTGAAGCGGTTTGTGGGACGGAACGCCTTCTATGCCAGCTTCATGATCCGCAACGTCCCGTCAGCGCCCTTCATCGTCGTCAACATGGCGTTTGGGGCGACGCGCGCTTCCTACCTCGCCTTCCTCGCGGGTTGTGCCCTGGGTGTCCTGCCCAAGACGGCGCTCGTCGCCTTCTTCGGGGGCGCGGTCGTTTCCGCGGTCAGCGGTGACGGGGTCTGGACGTCCCTTATTCTGGTCGCCGTCGCCGTGGCATGGCTGGCCATCATGCTGGGCGTTCGCGAGTTGGTCAGACGACGCGAGGCGGCCCCCGATCAGAGTTGAAGCCGCGCACGCATAGGTATTTCAACGTAGGACGTCGTTAGTTCCTCGTTACCTGACGTGACATAGAGCTGTCATGGTTAGGAGCCTGCGATGCCCACCCCGAAACTCCGGAGCGAACACGACCGTATCCTGCGCCAGGCCAGTGCGCTTGCGGGACTTGCCAGCGCTCGCATGACCCGGGACGGGGCCACAGAGGCTCGAGCGGCCATCCTTGGGCTCGACCACCTTCTGGTGGAACATCTGACGGCGGAAGACGTCTGGCTGTATCCTCTTCTCATGACCTCGTCCGATGACACGGTCCGGTCCGTCGCTACCGCCTGTTTCGAAGACATGGGCGGCATCCACGGCGCCTGGAATGCCTATCGCGATCTCTGGACGTTGAGCGCGATTCTGGAGGCCCCGACGCGGTTCAGGGCCGCCACCGACGGCGTGATCGGAGCCCTGGCCATGCGTGTGGAGCGTGAGAACACGGAGCTGTATCCTTTGGCCGACCACGTATCGCTGTTGCCGGCTGATGCGGACCAGGCGGCCTGAAGGGTGCTGAAAGCGCGGCTGTAACCGGCTCGTGATGCCCCTGGCCCCGGTGGGTCGGATCAGGACTTGTAATCCCCTGTAGCAGCGGGCAAACGGGCCCTCAGTCCGTCAGGCGAGGACAATCAGGAGACTGACTGCGTATGGGGATGCGCACCGGTCAGGGGCGTCGCCGAAACGGGCTGGATCAGCATCGCCTCAGACGGCCCAAACCCGAACGGTAACCGACCCCCATGAGCTTCTCCCTCTTCGGCGCGATCTCCAACGACATCGCGATGGACCTGGGCACCGCCAACACCCTGATCTACATGAAGGGCAAGGGCATCGTCCTGAACGAGCCGTCCGTGGTCGCGTTGCGGAACGTCGGGGGACGGAAGATCGTCCACGCCGTCGGCATCGAGGCCAAGCAGATGCTGGGCCGCACCCCCGGCCACATGGAAGCCATCCGCCCCATGCGCGACGGGGTCATCGCCGACTTCGAAGTCGCCGAGGAGATGATCAAGCACTTCATCCGGAAGGTTCACAACCGCAAGGGCTTCGTGAACCCCAAGATCATCGTCTGCGTGCCCTCGGGCGCCACGGCCGTCGAGCGTCGCGCCATCAACGACAGCTGCCTGAACGCCTCGGCGCGCCGCGTCGGCCTGATCGACGAGCCGATGGCCGCCGCGATCGGGGCTGGCCTTCCGATCCATGAACCGACCGGTTCGATGGTCGTCGACATCGGCGGCGGCACCACCGAGGTGGCCGTTCTGTCCCTGTCCGGCATTGTCTATTCCCGCTCCGTCCGCGTCGGTGGCGACAAGATGGACGACAGCATCATCAGCTACATGCGTCGCAACCATAATCTGCTGATCGGCGAGACGACCGCCGAGCGCATCAAGAAGGACATCGGCACCGCCCGCATCCCGGCCGACGGCGAGGGCCTGTCGATCGAGGTCAAGGGCCGCGACCTGATGCAGGGCGTGCCGCGCGAAGTCCGCATCTCGGAGCGCCAAGCCGCCGAGGCCCTGGCCGAGCCCGTCAGCCAGATCATCGACGCCGTGAAGGTGGCCCTGGAGGCGACGCCGCCGGAACTGGCCGCCGACATCGCCGACAAGGGCATCATGCTGACAGGCGGCGGGGCCCTGCTGCGAGGCCTCGACGCCGAGATCCGCGATCACACCGGCCTGCCGGTCTCCGTGGCCGACGATCCCCTGAGCTGCGTGGCCATCGGTTGCGGACGCGTTCTGGAGCATCCGCGCTGGATGAAGGGCGTGCTCGACTCGGCTCTCTGATCCGGCTCGCAGGCTTCGCCGCAAATCCCCGTGATTGCAGCGATTTCGCCGGTTCCAATATGGCCCGGTATTTGCGATAGGCTGGCCAATGCGGCGGGAGGCGTCTCGCTGATTCTGACCTCTTTTGGAAGGCAAGGCCGTGGCGTTCCGCGACGGACCGTTCGATCAGTTGAAGGTGCCGCTGGCCTGGACGGCCGCGGTCGTGGTGGTCGTCGGCCTGATCGCATCCATCCTGATGATCCTGGCGGACCGTCGCAGCGACGGCGGCGCGCATGACTATGGCCCGGTACGGGCGGGCGTCGATGCCGTCCTGGCCCCGATCGGCGGCGTCCTGGCGGCCCCTGTGCGCTGGGCTGGCGGGGCGAGCGATTACGTCGGCGGATACTTCAACGCGGTGTCGGAGAACCGTCGCCTGCGCCGTCAGGTCGCCGAACTCGAACCCTGGCGCGACCAGGCCATCGCGCTCAAGAACGTCAACGCCCGCTATGAGGCCATGCTGGGTCTGCGCACCGAGCCACCTGTGGCAATGGCCACGGCCCGGTCGGTCTCGGAATCTCGCGGCCCCTTCGCCAATTCCCGCCTACTGGATGCGGGATCGAGCAAGGGCATCCAGATCGGCAATCCCGTCATCAATGAGCACGGCCTGGTCGGCCGCATCGTCGGAACCACCGGCGGCGTCAGCCGGATGCTGCTCGTCACCGACGTCGCCAGCCGCGTGCCAGTTCTCGTTGATCGGACCGACGCCCGCGCCATCCTGACTGGCGACGGGTCGGGCAATCCCCGGCTGGAATTCGTGCGCGGCGTCGGGTCGATCCAGGCGGGCGACCGGGTCCTCACGTCGGGTGACGGCGGCGGCGTGCCGCGCGGATTGCCGATCGGCGTCGCGGCCCGGGGCATCGACGGCAGCTGGCGGGTCAAGTTGTTCAGCGACCGGGGCGCTATCGACTACGTCCGCGTCATGCTGTTCGAGGACTTCGGCCAACTGGTCGACCCGGAGGCATTGAACGCGCCGCCATTGGCCGGCCTGGCGACGGCCCCTGCTCCGGACGCGTCCGAGACCGCCGCCATCGGCGACGCGGCCGCCCGCCGCGCGCGTCAGGCTCCGGCCTCCGGGGCTGCGGCCACCACGGAGGCAGCGGAGTGAGGCGGCCCGTCGCGGTCAGGGTGGTCGGCTCCGTCGAGCTGGTGTTCCGGCCGGCCCTGATCGCCATCGCCCTGACGATCGTTCTGGCCACGCCGGTCAAGTTGTTCGGCCTGACCTTGCCCGAGCCTGTGTTGCCGATGGTGCTGGCCTTTGCCTGGCCGCTCATCCGGCCGTCGATGCTGGCTCCGGCCGTCCTGTTCGTGCTGGGCCTGTTTCTCGACATCTTCTGGGGCGGAACGCTCGGAACCTCGTCGTTGGCCTTGCTGGCCGTCTATGCCGTGGTGCTGGGATCTCGCAACCTTCTGGCCGGGCAGGAAACCCGGGTGCTGTTCGTCTGGTACGCGATCTGCACCGCGCTCGCCTTCTTCCTGGCCTATCTTGTCGTCAGTCTTGGCACTGGCCGGCCGCCCAGCTTGCTGTCGCTGCTGCTTCAGGTTCTGCCGACGCTTCTTCTGTTTCCCGTGGCCGACTGGATGGTCCAGCGGTTCGACGATGGTGATGTGCGCTTCCGATGAGCGAACCGTCGATTTTCTTTTCCGACGTCAACGAGCGGCAGGGCTCGTTCCTTCGGCGCACCTTCGTGGTTGGCGGCCTCACGGCGATCGGCGTCACGGCCCTGACCGTGCGTCTAGCTCAGCTCCAGGTCGTCCAGGCCCAGGAGTACGCGACCCTCGCCAGCCAGAACCAGTTCAACTTCCGCATGGTGCCGCCGCCCCGCGGGCGCGTTCTCGACCGCAACGGCGTGGTGATCGCGGGCAATCGCCCCAGCTTCCGCGTGCTGGTCGTCCGCGACGAGACCAAGGACCTGGATCAGACCCTGGATCTGTTGGGCCGGCTGCTGCCCGACACGGTTGATCGTCGTCGGTCCATCATCCGTGACGTCAACGCCGCCCCCCGCTTCGCGCCCGTGCCGGTGAAGAGCGACCTGACATGGGAGGAGTTCGCCCGCGTCAACCTTTACGCCAACGAACTTCCGGGCGTGATGGCCGACATGAACGAGGCCCGGTACTATCCCTTCGGTGGGTCCTTCGCCCACGTCGTGGGCTATGTCGCCAAGCCCTCTGACCGGGATGTTCAGGCCTACCGGGATCGCGGGGAGGAGGCGCCGCAGCTTCTCTTCAACCCCGGCTTCCGCATCGGCCGCACGGGCGTCGAAAAGGCCCTGGACACCCACCTGCGTGGCGTCGAGGGCGGCAATCGGGTGGAGGTCGACGCGCGCGGCCGGGTCGTCGCCGAAGACGTCGGCGGTTCCCGCCCGGCGGTTCCTGGCAAGGACGTGGTCCTCACGCTGGACGCCGACGTCCAGAACCGGGCGCTGGAGGTCTTCGGCGAAGAGGCCGGTGGCGCGGTCGTGATGGATGTCCGAAACGGCGACATCCTGTGCATGGTCTCGGCGCCGTCGTTCGATCCCAACCTCTTCGTCAACGGCATCCCCAGCTCCATGTACCGGCCGCTGGCGGATTATGAGCGCCGGCCCCTGCTGGACAAGGCGATCTACGGCACCTTCGCCCCAGGCTCGACGTTCAAGCCCGTGACGGGTTTGGCGGCCCTGAAGCGCGGAGCCGATCCGGATCGCCGCATCGTGTGCACCGGCGGCTACTACCTGGGCCGACGCTTCGCCTGTCACGCCACCCACGGCTCGCAGAACATGCGAGAGGCGATCAAGAACTCCTGCAACGTCTATTTCATGACGATTGCTGTCGAGATGGGGCCTGACGCGGTCGCCGAGGCGGCGCGCGAGATGGGCTTTGGGCAGACGTTCGACATCGGCATCGACGGCCAGCGGGCGGGGCTGGTGCCGGATCGTGAGTGGCGGCGGCGCAATCCGGTGCGGGGCGACCCCATGTGGTATCCGGGCGAAACGCCCAGCTACGCCATCGGTCAGGGGGCCCTGACCGTGAACGCCCTGCAGCTGGCGACCTATACCGCCCGTCTTGCCAATGGCCGCAAGGCCGTGATGCCCCGGCTGATCAAGAGCATCGACGGAGTCGAGCAGGGCGCCGACCGGGCCTTCCCCGATCTGCCATATGATCCCGCCCAGTTGCAGATCCTGCGCGAGGGCATGGAGATGGTGACCGATGTCGGCGGCACCGGCTTTCGCAACAGCCAGCTTGGGCTGGGCGCCGTGCGCATGGCGGGCAAGACCGGTACGGCCCAGTCGAGGAACTATGGCTCCGGCTCGCGCAAGGGCGCGGGCCGGCCCTGGAGCCAGAAGGACCACAACCTCTTCATCGCCTACGCCCCGATCGACAACCCGCGCTATGCCGTCTCGGTCATCATTCAGCACGGGGGCCTCGGCGGCGGCACCGCCGGGGCTCCGCGCGCGCGCGAGATCATGAAGGTCGTGCTGCTGAAGGACGACGAGATCCGTCAGAGGATCGAGCGGGAAGGCTTCGCCGAGACGCCGGATGATCCCGGCGCGCACGCGTCCGACAGCCTGGTCCAGAACACAGCGCCCGCCCCCTCGGTCGCCACCGCTGAACCCGAGACCTCCGGCCCACGTCCCTATTTGTCGGAAGCGCCCGAATGACCGCCTCGGCCCTGACCCGTCCCGGCGAACGCGACCGCATCTCGACCAAGATCACCGAGCTGGATTGGCGGCTGATCGCCCTTCTGTCGGTCGTGGCGATGGTCGGCACGGCCATGCTCTATTCCGTCGCGGGCGGCGAATGGCAGCCCTGGGCGATCGATCACCTGCTTCGCTTCGGCGCCATGCTGGTCGTCATGATCGGCCTGGCCATGCTGCACCCCAAGTGGTGGTTCCGCGCGGCCTATCCGCTCTATGCCCTCGTGCTGGTCATGGTGCTGATGATCGAGTTCACGCCGCTGGGTTATGAACCGGCCGGGGCGGGAGCCAAGAACTGGCTCAATCTCGGCTTCATCCGCGTTCAGCCGGCCGAGTTCGTCAAGCTGGGCCTCGTTCTGGCGCTGGCGCGCTGGTACCACGACCATACGGCGCAGGAGGCGCGCTGGTCCTGGAAGCTGATCTTCCCGGTCGCCATGATCGGCGTGCCCTTCCTGCTCATCGCCAAGCAGCCGGACCTGGGCTCGGCCATGATCATCGGCCTGACCGGCGCGGCCGTGATGTTCGTGGCGGGGCTCAGCTGGAAGATCATCGCGGCGGGCGGGCTGGCGGCCATCGTGACCGTGCCGCCTTTCGTCATGTTCGGCATGCACGAGTATCAGCGCAACCGGGTCCTCACCTTCCTCAGCCCGGAATCCGATCCTTCCGGCACCGGCTACAACATCATCCAGTCCAAGATCGCGCTCGGCTCCGGTGGCCTTCTGGGCCGGGGCTACGGTCTGGGCAGTCAGAGCCAGCTGGAGTTCCTGCCCGAACGCGAGACCGATTTCATCTTCTCGACCGTGGCGGAGGAGTTCGGCTTCGTCGGCTCCTTCGCGGTTCTGGCCTGCTACATCGCCATCATCCTGATCGCGCTGAGGATCGCGTCGCTGGCGCACAGCCACTTCGCGCGGATTTCGGCGGCCGGCATGACGGCCTTCTTCGCCCTGTTCGTCATGATCAACGGAGCCATGGTGATGGGCCTGGCCCCGGTCGTGGGCGTGCCGATGCCGCTGCTGTCCTATGGCGGATCGTCGATGATGACGGTGATGCTGGGCTTCGCCTTCGTCCTGTCGGCGCGGGTGCATCGCTACGCCGAACTGCCCAAGGGCTATGGCCTGGTCTGAGCCTCAACGGTCTACCGCGAACCCTGTCTCCGGAACGACGTCTATGATCACCGTTGAACCTTGCACGAGCTCGATCATAACGCGAGCTGGGCAGGACTCTTCAAATTCAGCCGCACCCTCGTTGATTAACAGGTCGATATCGGCGGGCGCGACAAAGCCCCTTCCGTCTTCCCTCTCGACTATCGCCGATAGATAGACGGTTAGCCCGTCAAAACTCGCGCCGGGGAAAATCTCCGTGACCTTTCGCCAACCTGGCAGGCCCGTGACGTCGAGCGTCTCGACCGCCTCTTCGATGTCGGGAAACCGATCCAGAAGCCGCGGTTGTGCAGACTTCGTTTCGAGGTGATCAGGCGCGGATTGCATTTTGAGCGCAGAGGACGCCATTCATCGATCTTTCAACGGCACGGCGGCTCCGGACAAACCAGGCGACCGTAACCCCGAATGATACCACCAACCCAGGCTGGAGCACATCCCGTCGATGTCGGCCATCAGTTGAAGTTGATCAATGCCCATCTGGTAAAGTCGTTGCCTGAAGAAATCCCGATGGCCCGGTTCTACCTGGAACTTCAGGGCCTCCTTCAGGAAGGCTGGGGTTGCCCCATCGCTTAGACGATAGTCGGGCCGTCCGTGGAACGTGAAGAGCCCTCGTTGGGCCCCGATCCGCGCGGTCAAGGTTGGAGCCTCTACCAGCGCGGACTGTGCGAGTGCCACCAACTGCTCCATCGTCGCCGTGGCGGACAATGCCGCATCTGGCAGCACAGAGGCCTTGTTCCGATCCAAGGCGTACACTCGGACGGCCTTTCGACTATCCCGGCACGACACTGCGAAATAGGCAGCCATGTAAGGGCTCGTGCTCCAATCGAGGAGTCGGGTTGGCAGACCGTGATGCTGAGCGAGCGACAGCAGTTCAACAGACGTGAAACTTCCCGCATCAGGTCGAAACTGGCGCACCCGTCGTTGAAAGAGCTGATACAGATGCAGCTCTCGTTCGGCTCGATAGGGCTTCACTCGCCCGGCAGTTGGCCGAAGAGCTGTCTTGCAGACGGGTTCACCTCGAAACACCCAACGCTCAATCGTTCGGTTATTCGCCCATGCTTGGAAGGCAGACCACCGTTCACGAGCGCCCGCTGCATCCTTGACCAACGTTGTCCCCACAGGCCGCGCAACCATCGAAGATTGTCTCATCACAATCTGACCGAGTGGGCAATCAGTCTTTAAAGCGTCGCCGCCCAGTCGGTGCCCCGCACCAGGCTGTCGACGATGCCCGGCTCCGAGGAGGCGTGACCGGCATCCGGCACGATGTCCAGCTTGGCTTCCGGCATGGCGCGGTGCAGGGCCCAGGCGCTGGCGATCGGCGTCACCACATCGAACCGGCCCTGGGCGATCCAGGTCGGGATGTGGCGGATGCGGCCGATGTTCTTCAGCAGCCAGCCTTCCTCGGGAAAGAAGCCGCCGTTGGTGAAGTACCAGTTCTCGATCCGGGCAAAGGCCAGGGCGAACTCGGGCTCGGCGAACTTGTCCGGCCGGGCGGAGGGGCCCTCGACGCTGACGGTCTCGCCCTCCCAACTGGACCATGCCACGGCGCAGCGTTCGCGCTCGGCCACGTCGTCGCCGATGAGCCGCTTGTAATAGGCCCCCATCAGGTCATGACGCTCATCTTCCGGGATCGGCGCGACGAACCGCTCCCAGGCGTCGGGGAAGATCATGGAGGCCCCGTCCTGGTAGAACCAGTGCAGTTCCTTTTGGGTCAGCAGAAAGATGCCGCGAAGGATCAACGCCTTGACCCGCTCGGGGTGGGTGATGGCGTAGGCCAGCGACAGGGTCGAGCCCCACGAGCCGCCGAACACCGTCCACTGTTCGACCCCGCAGCGTTCGCGCAGCCGCTCGATGTCCTCGATCAGGGTCCAGGTGGTGTTGTCTTCCAGGGAGGCGTTCGGGCGCGACTTCCCGCAGCCCCTCTGGTCAAACAGGATGATGCGGTAGATCGCCGGGTCGAAGTAGCGGCGCATCGCCGGATTGACCGCGCCCCCCGGGCCGCCGTGCAGCACAAGCGCCGGCTGACCCTGCGGATTGCCACACTCCTCGAAGTAGACCTCATGCACGCTGTCGGTCGACATCCAGCCGGACGCGAAGGGTTCCAGCTCGGGATAGAGCTCTCGGCGGGGCGTTTCGGTCACGGGGAAGGCCATACGGTCTCGAATAGTTGGAGCGACAATATCAGGCGTTGACGGACGATGACCGAAGGGCCGCCAGAGCGACCGTCAGCCAGCCTGCGATCATCAGAAGGCCTCCGACCGGGGCGACGGCGCCCAGCGCGGGTAGGGAGGCAAGGCCGATCAGCGACAGGGCGAGGCAGAAGATGAGACCGCCGGCGGCCGCCAGCCAGCCTCCGAGATGCGCCAGTCGGGGCGCGGCGGGCCAAAGGGCGCAGACGAGCCCGAGCAGGGCATGGGCCAGCTGGTAGCTCGCGCCAGTGGTCAGCAGGGTCTTGACCTGAGGGCCAGCCCCATGCGCGGCGAAGGCGCCGACGGCGACCGCCATGGCTCCGTTCAGCGCGGCAAAGGCCGCAAGCGAGCGATTCCAACTCATCGTGGAACCGTAGCCCACGGAATCTCCGTCGTCTGCTATCGGATCGCCGCATGAGCCCCGCGAGCCGCCTAGCGTTGCAGTATATCCTCTTGTTCGCGGCCAATGGCGTCAGTCTGCCGTTCGCGGGACTGTGGCTGTCGGCGCAGGGGTTCACGGCGGCGCAGATTGGCGGGCTTCTGGCGGCACCCATGCTGGCGCGCCTGGTCACGGGGCCGGTGATCGCAGTCTGGGCCGACGGCTTTCGGCGACGACGCACGCCCATCGCCCTGCTCGGAGCCCTGGCCTGCGTCGCCTATGTCGTCGCGGGCCTGGGGCAGGGGCTGTGGATCCAGGGCGGCGCCTGGTTCGTGGCCGCCTCGGCCATGGCGGCCCTGATCCCTCTGACCGACGTGCTCAGCCTCCAGGCCGCCCGGCGGACCGGTTTCGCCTTCGCCTGGCCGAGAGGCTGCGGCTCTGCGGCCTTCGTCGCCGCCAATGTCCTGATGGGCGCGGTCCTCAGCGGCGCATCCGTCGACGGCGTCATCGTCGGCGTGGCTGTCGCCTCGGGCCTTCTGGCGCTGACAGCGGCGATCCTGCTCCCCAAGGACGGCGTCGCAGAGCGCCAGCGGGCGCGCGATCGGTTCGCGGGCGTCGGGCGGTTGTTGAGGGACCGCCTGTTCATGACGGCGCTTCTGGCCATCGGCGCGATCCAGGCGACGCATGCCTTCTACTACGGCTTCTCCGCGATCGCCTGGAAGGCGCAAGGGATCGACGAGCGGACGACGGGCCTGCTATGGGCGTTCTCGGTCGTCGTCGAGATCGGCTTCATGTGGTGGATCGAGCCTTGGCGTCGACGCCGGGGGATCGGCGCGCTCACGATCCTGGCCATCGGTGGCCTGGCTGCGATCGTGCGCTGGTCGGCCCTGGCCTTCGCCCCGCCCTTGATCCTGCTCTGGCCGCTGCAGGCGTTCCATGCCCTGACCTTCGCGGCGACCTATCTGGCCGGTGTGGAGATCATCGAGCGCCTCGCTCCGCCCGGGCAGCACACGGCGGCCCAGACCCTGAACTCGGTGATGGCGGCGGGCGTCCTGATCGGCCTGGCGACGCTGGCGGCCGGGCCCCTCTACGGAGCGTTCGGGGCGCTGGGTTATCTGTCGATGGCCGGACTGGCGGCGCTCGGCCTGGTCGCCGCGTGGCGCCTCAAGGGCCGGATCAGCTGAGGCGAGCGCGGGGCAGGGGCGACAAGTGCCGGGCCATGGCCAGGGCCGCCGCCTCGACACCGCGTCGGGCATCCTCGGGAGGCAGGCCGGACGGCGTTCGCAGCAGGCCGACCGCCACGGCGTCCTCATTGTCGGGCAGGGCGGTAAGCACCCGGTAGAGCAGGTAGGACCCGGCGTCGTCCTCACAGTCCGAGGTCGCGTCGGCGGCAAAGCCCGCATCGCTCAGCGCGCGCACCATCTCCGACACCGGGGCGGTGGCCCGCGCCACGGCCGGACCGGTCAGAGACAACTTCTTGCCGCTGGCCAGCGCCCGGTTTTCGGCTCGCATCTGGATGCGGAAGCGATCCGCCCTCTTGGTGCGACCGACCAGCAGCACGGCGCGACAGGCCTCATCATCGAGTTCGCCGGTGATGACGCCCGCCAGCACCGTCGGGTCGTCCGGGCCGACCGGCAGGATGCGAGCGTTGGTCCCTCCAGACGCTTCGAGCGGCCAGACGGGGTCGGTGCCGTCGTACACACAGACCAGCATCGCGGGCCTGCGGTCCGGCTTTTTCTCGGCGGCGGTGTCGAGCATGAAGCCTTGCAAAGCCGTTGACGCGAACCGGTAGGCCCGACTGCGGCCTCCGGGCTGAGCATGACAGGGTCGTGACAGCGGTCGGACGGTGTCGGAAACGGGGCGGTCCCGTCAAGTCGAAAGCGACGCCCATTCGCCGATCCGACAGCGAATCTCCTGTCAGGCGAGATCGCCGATCGCGGCGTCCAGCAGCATGAAGGCGCGCCCGGTGTCGGTCGCCAGGACTCCCAGGACCGCCGAGGTTCCGTCGCCGGCCTGCTGGTTCAGTTGGGTCGCCTGGCTCCGCACGAAGCGCTCGGCGTCGGCGCGAAGCTCGGGGTCGCTGATGACGCGACGCGAGACGCTGCGGACCGCGGCCGGGGCCACGCGGCGCACGATCTGACGCGCCCGGTCCGGATCGCGGCTGGCGAAGGCCTCGGCGGCCTCCTCGACACGCGAGCGGGGCAGCAGGGCGTTGGGATCGACCCCCATTCGGCGGATGGCGGCGGTGATGCGATCGGCCAGGGCCGCGTCGTCCGGCATGACCGGCGTGTCGAGCTCCAGCGGCGTCTCAGGGCCTGCGTCGTCGACCAGATCGGCCCAATCCAGGCGATCAGAGGCCGGCGGCGCGGCTCGGGCCCCGGGGTCCTCGACCGTCGGCGCCAACCTCAAGCGACCCCGCAGGCCAAAGCCCCGCTCAGCCGGCGGCGTCGGCCGTTGCGGCTCGCGCGGCGCAGGAGAGGGCGTGGCGGCGGTCGAGGCGGGCTCCAGGGGCGGCTCCCGGCGACGGATCGGCGCGGGATCGCCGGAGACGACCCCCATCAGGCGAACGGCCTCGGTCAGCATGTCGTAGTTGCGGCGGACCCGCTCCTGGAAGCCGGCGTCCAGCGCCTCTGTGTCCTCGGCGGCCTTTCGCGATGCGGCAGCCAGCGCCGCCAGGCCGTCCTCGACGGTGACGCGCACGGTCTCGGCGCGGGCGCGGGCCTCTTCGGGCAGGCGGGCGGCGCGCTCGTCCAGATCGCCGATGGCGGCGTCCACCTCGGCCAGGGCCTGGGTCATGCGGCCGAGCGTGGACTCCAGCTTCTCGATCGCCTTCTGTCCGGCCTCGTCCACCAGATCGGTGGTCTCCAGCACGATGCGACGCGCCCCCTCGACCCGGGCGTCGGCCGCCTCGTCGGCTTTGCGGGCCGCATCGAAGAGGGCCTCGCCGAGGCGGTCGGCGTGAATCTGGGCCTGGGTCGTGGCGTCGGTCGCGGTCTGGCGGCTCTCTTCGGCCGTGGCCTGAAGCATGGCCAGGGCGCGTCGGGTTTCCTCGATCAGGGTGTCGCGAGCTTCCGCCGCCAGCGCCTCGAACTTGTCGAGCGACAGCTTGGTGGCGGCGTCGAAGCCGTCGGCCTCGCGCTGAGACAGGTCCACCAGGGCGCGGAACTGGTCCGTCGCCGCCTCGACCAGATCGCGCACGTTTTCGGTGGCCTTGGTCGAGGTATCGCCGAGATCGGCGGCGGCGGCGCGCGCGGCCGACAGCTGTTCGGTCAGCTGGGCGCGTTGGCTCTCGACCTGGGCCGAGAAGTCCTCCTGATCGGTCCGCAGGGCATAGGCGGCGGTCACGAGCGCCGCGCGCTGCTGACTCAGCCCTTCTTCGACCGACTGAATCTGTTCGGCCACGCCGGTGCCGGCGTTCTCCAGCCGCAGGGTCTGGCGGGCCAAGTCGTCGGCCGCCAGGCGCGCGGCGTCCTGGGCTTCCGTCGCGGCGGCCGCCAGATCGGCGGCGCGGGCCGCCAGGGCGGCCTCGGCCTCCCTCAGCTGCGTCTGCGCCAGGTCCGAGGCGTCGACGATCAGGCGGGATTGTTTCTCGACCGCGTCCAGAACGCCAGCCGCCTGGGTGTCGAGACGGCCGCCCAGGCTGGCCATATCCTCGCGCTCCTTACCGAGTTGCTCCACGAGCCGCCGCGCCGTCCGACCCGCGACCTCGGCGGCGTCGTTCAGGCGCTGGGTCTCCTGGGCCAGGGCCTCGCGCAGCAGGGCCATGTCGTTGCGGGCGCGCTCGGCCGCCAGGGCCGCCTGGTCGATGTCGTTCCTCAGCGTCGCCAGCACCTCGCCGGTTTGCTGGGCGGCCAGCGCCGTCGGGGCCACCAGGGCCTCGGCCAGATCGCGGGCGCGCCGCGTCTCGGCGGCGAGGCCCGCGCCCTGCCGCACGGCATGGGCCAGCATCACCGCGAGCCCGGCCGGAGCCAGGGCGATCAGGACGTAGAGGGCGAGCCTCAAGGGATCGAGGGTGGCGTCACCCGCGCCGACCTCATAGGCCGCCCAGGACGCGACCCCGCCGATCCAAAGCGCGGCGGCCACGCCGGCGATCAGATAGGTCCGGCCGGACGAGGCCGGCGCGACGGTTTGCCTGAGCGACACCGGCGCGGGCGGCGCAGGGGCGTCTCGCGTCGCCGGCGGCGCTTCGGCGCTGGTCGTGAAGGTGATCGCTTGGGTGTCCGCCGGAGCCTCGGTCGCCGCGGGAATGGACATCGGGTCGGGCTCGGGCTCGACCTCAGCCAGCTTGGCGACGCTTGCCTCAGGAGGCTGCTCGGACCGCTGCTGTTCCAGCAGGCGACGGCGCCGGCGTTCGGACATGGGGCGCAGGCCGTCCATCGCCGGAACTTCCACGGGCGGCTCTTGCGACGCAGTGTGCTGGACCGAGGCCTCGTCACCGTCGGCGATCTGGTCCGGCGTCGCCTCTGCTTCAGGCGCGGGGTCGGTCAGGGTCAGGGGCGGCCGGTGACGGGACTTCATGGGACGCGGTTTCTCGGATGGGCTGACGCCAGTCGTGTGCGAGGGCCGGACCCTAGCGACTAAGCCTCTGTCCCGGAAGGCGTCGCCTGCGATTCAGGCGGGATGGCTCAGCAGTCGCGCGGCGCGTCGGCGGTCCTGGTCATCGAGGCCGTGGGCGCGCAATCGACCACACGACGCACTTCGGGCTGGGGCTCGGGGGCACGATCCAGAGACACACCGAACTGCGCCAGAGCGGCCGTGGCCAGCATGACAATGAAGCCGGCAAGCAGTTCGATCAGCGCCTGCACGTGTTCGTCTCCCCCGCGAAGACCGCCCTTATGCCTGATTTCGGCGAACCGGACAATGCAGGGTCGTCCGACGACGTTGACCGCGCCCGAGCCGCATGGAACGGATGAGTTTCCCGCGCGTCTTTTTAGGCGGCCGGGGCACGTCTGCGCCGTACAGGGGACGCCACAGGATGCAGCAGGAGGCCGATCACGGACCGGCCCTCGACGCTGCGAGCGTGCTGACGCCCGGCGACACCTGCTGGCGTGTGGAACAGGCCGGTCGCCTCGCGGTCCTGATGGAAAACGAGGCCTACTTCGATGCCCTGTCGTCCGCGCTCTCCAAGGCACGGCGGTCGGTGGTGATTTTGGGCTGGCAGTTCGATCCGCGCACCCGGCTGGATCCGGAGACCCGACCGGGCGACCGCCAGGCCGAGATCGGTCATCAGCTGCGCATGATGGTCAAGACCCGTCCCGAGCTGGACGTGCGGCTATTGATCTGGAGGTCGCCGCTGCTGATCGCGGCGTCGCAGGGATTCTATCCCCACCGGGCCCAGGGCTGGTTCAGGAAGCGCATGGTCGAGTTCCGGCTGGACCAGCCCGGCCCGCTGGGGGCTTGCCACCATCAGAAGGTCATTGTCATCGACGATGCGGTCGCCTTCTGCGGTGGCGGAGACATTTCTACCGACCGATGGGATTCCGAGGCCCACCGCGACGACGACTTGCGGCGGGCCCAGCCGTCCGGCGCGATCTCGCCGCCTCGACACGAGACCATGTGTGTCATGGACGGCCCGGTGGCGCGCGCGCTCGGCGATCTGGCGCGCGAGCGCTGGTTCAAGGCCACCTGGGAGCGGACCCTGCCCGATCCGCAGGGTTTCGATCCGTGGCCGGATGGTGTCGTGCCGGACTTCCTGGACGTGCCGGTCGCCATCGCCCGAACCGAGCCCGGCCACGGTGGCCGCGCCGAGGTGCGCGAGAACGAGCGTCTCCACGTCGAGGCCATCCGGCAGGCCAGGCGGCTGATCTACATGGAGAACCAGTACTTCACCTCGCCGGTCATCGCCGCCGCCCTGGCAGACCGGCTGGCCGAGCCGGACGGGCCCGAGGTGGTGCTGGTCTCGACCGGCCGCAGTCCCAGCTGGTTCGACAGCATGACGATGGACACCGCCCGCGCCGAGGTCCTGTTTCGCCTGGAGAGCGCCGATCGCCACGACCGCTTCTCTGCGTTCAGCCCCAATACGGCAGGCGGCCAGCCCATCATCGTCCACGCCAAGGTGACGATCGTCGACGACCGCATCCTCCGGATCGGCTCCACGAATCTCAACAACCGATCACTCGGGATGGACACCGAATGCGACGTGGCGATCGCGCCGGAGACCGCAGCCGGGTGGAACGCAATTCGTCGTTTTCGTCACCGCACAATCTCTCATTTCATCGGCATGCCCGTCGCTGAATTCGCCGTCGCCGAGGCCGCGCTGCGATCGACCGGGAAGGCGATGCGCCAGGTCGACACCGGTCGACTGACGCCGCTTGGCGCCACGCCGCCGTCGCTCATCGAACGCACCATCGCCGAGTTCCAGATCGGCGACCCCATCTCGCCCGCCGACGCCTGGCGACCGTGGAAGCGCCGCAACCGTTCGCAACGGCCTCAGCCGCCTGCCTGAACCTCGAAATCGACCACCAGCGGCAGATGGTCCGACGCCATTCGCGACAGGGGCGAGAAGGGTGCCTTGACCCCAGTCACACGCACGTCCGGCGTGACGAAGACATGGTCGATGCGAATGGCCGGAAAGCCGGACGGAAAGGTCTTGATCGACGGCTTCAGCCCCAGTTGGCGCTGACAGTCTTCCAGCTTGCGCGTGATCGTCTGATACGGTCGGGTGATGGACGTCGCGTTGAAATCGCCCGCCAGCAGGGTCGGCCCTGCGCACTCCGGATGTCCGACCCAGTCCTTGCCCGTCAGCGCGGCCGCCTGAAGCCGCTGCTCGCGCGGAACGAGGCCCAGATGGGTGTTGAAAACGTTCAGAGAGACGCCCTCGACCTCGATCTTCACCCACAGGGCCCCGCGCGGCTCCAGGCCAGGAATGCCCCTGATCGTCGGCAAGGCTCCGACGTGGATCAAGCGCTCCGGCCATGGTGTCAGGATGGCGTCGCCGTACGCCTCGGCCTCGATCCGCATGGCAGGGTGAAACCGCACCGTCATCGAAAGCCGGTCGGCGATCGCCTTGGCTTGATCGACGCCGCCTGTGCGGGCACGACCGACGTCGAGCTCCTGCAGACAGACGATGTCCGGCTCATGTTCGGCGATGACGGCCGCGATGCGATCGACATCCAGCCGACGGTCGACGCCGACGCAGCGATGCACATTGTAGGTCAGGAGGCGCACGGCCGCACGGGCTAAGCCATTTGGCGCCGCTTGGCGACCCGGCCGGCCTCAGATTTCGACCAGCCGGTCCGCGATCTCGTTCGGATTTCGCGGGCGCGGCGGGAAGTGTTCGGCCAGCACGTTGCCGACCAGGCCGATGGCCGCCTCGAAGCTGTCCGCCGGCCGGTCCTCCCGAAGCCCGTCTGTGAGCGCCTCGACGGCGTCGGCCCAGACCGACTGGTCCACCTTGGAGTGGATGCCGGCATCGGCGATGACCTCGACCTGATGATCGCCGAGGGCCGCGAAGATCAGGACACCGGTGCGCTCTTGGGTCACGTTCAGGCCGTGGGCCAGGAACTGATGGAGCGCGGCCTTGCGGACGCGCGCTCGGCGGACCGCTCGAGGCGTTGCGACGCGGCGAAGCGGAGGAAGGCGCGTGGCGGCATAGACGAAGATGAACACGGCGGCCTGGACCAGGGCGAATGCTGCCAGAGACTGGCTGGTCTCGGTCCCGCGCCCCGCCAGGTGGGCCGCATCCCAGCCCGTCGCGATCCCGGGAATCCATGAGGCCTCGAACCCGAACGGGATCAGGGCCAACGGCAGGATGAAGGCCGCGCCCGCCGCCCACAGCAGGCTGATGTCGCGATAGGCCGAGACCTCCCGCGCCAGGACGCAGAAGATCTCGCCGGACGTGGTCGTCTCGGCCGCCCGGATCGCGGCGCCGATGCGGGCGTGTTCGGCCTGAGAGATGCGCTTCACCATCCGCCCGAGGCTCCCCCACCGCCGAAGCTGCCACCGCCGCCCGAGAAACCGCCGAAGCCGCCGCCCCAGTCGGAGCCGCCGCGCGACCGGCTGGCGCTGCCCAGCACCTCCGCCGCCGTCCAGATGAGGACGGGATCGAGCCCGCTCTGCCGCCGCCGCCGACGTCCACCCCCTCCGACTGCTCGCAGGATGGTGACGAACAGAAACAGGAAGATGATGGCGATCACGATCGCCGGAAAGGCCGGAAACTCGGCGTCTGTCGGCTCGGCGGCCGCCGCCCGAGCCTGAGCCTCGACCGGATCGAGCCTCAGCTGCGCGTCGAGGGCGTCGACACCGGCAGTGATGCCGCGCTCGAAGCCGCCTTCGCGAAAGGGCGGCAGGATCTCGGTCTGAATGATTTGATTCGACAGGGCGTCCGTCAGGATGGGCTCCAGGCCATAGCCGACCTCGATCCGAACCTTGCGTTCGTTGGGCGCGACGATCAGCAGGACGCCGTTGTTCTGCCCCTCCTGGCCGATGCCCCAGGCGCGCCCCAGCTGATAGCCGTAGTCCTCGATTTCGAGATCCTGCAGGCTCTCGACGGTGACGACGACCAACTGGTCGCTGGTGTCGGCTTCCAGCGCCTCCAGCTTGGCTGTGATCTCCGCTTCCTTGGCTTCGGACAGCAGCCGCGCCTGGTCGACCACGCGGCCGCTCAGGGACGGGAATGTGGGCTGAGCGACGGCGCTTCCGACGCTGGCAAGGGCCGACGTCAAACCGAACAGGACGATGACCAGTAAGGCCTTGGTCATCTGGGTCATGTGGGTCAGGGTCACTGGGCGGGCGGCGTCGATCCCGGCGCGACCGGGACGGCCCCGCCGCCAGGCGCGGTGCCGGACGGAGCGGGTGCGCCGTTGAGGTTGAACTCGACGCGGGGCGCGGACTGGGCTTCGTCGGTCGTGTTGAACAACTGCATCGGCTCCTCTCCCGAGAACGCCGTATTGGCCCAGATCACCGTCGGGAAGGTCCGCAGAGCGGTGTTGTAGTCCCGCACGGCCTCGTTGTAGTCGCGCCGAGCGATGGTGATGCGGTTCTCCGTGCCCTCCAGCTGCGACTGCAGGTTCAGGAAGTTCTCGTTGGCGCGCAGTTGGGGATAGGCCTCGACCAGAACCCCCAGTGACCGGACCCCGGCCGTCACGCGGCCCTGGGCGTTGACGAAGGCCTGAACGGCGGCGGGATCGCTCAGTTGCTCGGTGGTCAGCGGCGTCGAGACGGCGGCGTTCCGGGCCTCGATAACCTCGGTCAGGGTCGTGCGCTCCTGGATGCCCGCGGCCTGCACCGTGGCGACCAGGTTGGGGATCAGGTCGGCGCGGCGCTGATACTGGCTCTGGACATCGGCCCAGGCGGCCTCGGCACGCTCCTGCTTGGTCGGAATGTCGTTGTAACCGCAGGCGACCACGCCTTGCGCCAGTGCGACCACCCCGAGGGCTACGATGAGACGATGCGGACCACGAGCCATGAAATCCCCCTTGAGCTGTCCATGCGAGACGCTGTGCGGGACTATCATCGCAAGATGACGGGTCTTCAAGCGTCCTGTGGGCCTCGGCTGAGCCTCTCGGGTTCGACCCCCGCCGCGCGGCAGGCGGCGGTGTAGGTGTTGGCCAGCAGGCAGGCGATGGTCATCGGCCCCACGCCTCCGGGCACGGGCGTGATCGCGCCCGCGACCTCGACCGCCTCGGCGAAGGCGACGTCGCCGACCACGCGTGTCTTGCCTTCCGCCGCCTTGATCGGATCGGCCGAGGGAACCCGATTGATGCCGACGTCGATGACGGTCGCGCCCGGCTTGATCCAGTCGCCCCGGATCATTTCGGGCCGGCCGACGGCGGCGACCAGGATGTCGGCCGCGCGGCACAGGGCGGACAGGTCGCGGCTGCGGGAGTGGGCCACGGTCACGGTGCAGTTCTCGGCGAGCAGCAGCTGCGCCATCGGCTTTCCGACGATGTTGGAACGCCCGACGATCACGGCGTTCAGCCCCGACAGGTCGCCCAGCGCATCCTTCAACAGCATCACCGACCCCAGCGGCGTGCAGGGAACCAGTCCCGGCAGGCCCACTGCGAGCCGACCGACGTTGACGACATGAAAGCCATCCACGTCCTTGTCCGGATCGATCGCGCCGAGCACAGCCGACGAATCGATATGGCCGGGCAGGGGCAGTTGCACCAGGATTCCATGGATGCCGGGATCGGCGTTGAGCGTTCCGATCAGAGCCAGCAGTTCCGCCTCGCTCGTCGTCGCGGCCAGGCGATGGGTGTCGGACCGCATCCCGGCGCGCGCGGTGGTCTCGCCCTTGTTTCGGACGTAAATCTGGCTGGCGGGATCCTCGCCAACGATCACCACAGCCAGGCCCGGTGTCACGCCGTGGTCCGTTTCCAGTCGGGCGGCGGCGGCGGCGATCCGCTCCACCAGCCCCGCCGCGAAGGCCTTTCCGTCGATCAGTCGGGCGTGCGCGTCGCTCTGGGCCACAGAGGGCTCCGTCCTGTCAGAATCCGAAGGGTCGTGGGCGATTTACAGGCGTCATGGATCGGCGTCTATGTTGGCCACACACAACGGGGGATTCCATGCGCCGCTCGACCTTCATCGCCACCGTCAGCGCGCTCGCGCTTTTCGCCTGCGCAGGCTCGGCCCTGGCTCAAGACCCGACGCCGCTGAGACTCGACGAGGACGTCGCCGGGGCTCTGACGGATGATGACGCGCGCGTCGACGACATGGACATGGGGCAGTACGTCTACGACTTGTACGCCATCGATGTGTCGGCCGGGCAAAGGCTCGAGTTCACCATGCGCTCGGACGACTTCGACAGCTATCTGGAGCTGATGCGGGCCGGCAGCGATGACGTCCTGGCATCCGACGATGATGGCCTCGGCGAAGGTCTGCATTCGCGCCTGCGATACACCGTCGGTGAAGGCGGAACCTACATCCTGCGCGCTCGGACGCTCGGCGGGCTGGAAGGGGGCGATTATGCGCTCAAGGCCATTGATCGGGGTCCAGCCCCGCCTGCGCCACGTCCCAACCCCATCGGCCTCGGCTCAACCCTCGACGGCGACATCACCGACGCCGACCCGGAACATGAGGGCGAGGATCAGTATTCGAACTACCTCTACGACGCCTACAGCTTCACAGCGCGCGAAGGCGACCGGATCGCTGTGACCCTGGAGAGCGATGCGTTCGATCCCATCGTCCGGGTGGGCCGGATGGCCGGAGAAACCTTCGAAGAATTGGGCGCCAACGACGATCGCCCCGGGGGCGGCGACCTGAACTCCTACCTGCTGTTCACGGTGCCGGCGGATGGCGAATACATCGTGCGCGCGGCTCCACTGGGGGGCACTCAGACCGGCCCTTACACCGTCGGCATCTCGGAAGGTCCGCCGCCCATGTCGGTCAGGGCGATCGATTTCGGCGACACGGTCGAGGGCGAGCTTTCGGACGACGACGGTCAGAACGGTGGCGGCCGGATCGCCGACGCCTACACCTTCCAGGGCCGCGCCGGCCAACGGGTCATCGTGACCATGAGCTCGGACGACTTCGATACCTATCTTGACCTGTACGCGGGCGAGGGCGACGGCCGCTATATCGTCGATTCCGACGACGATGGGGCCGGCGAGGGGACCAACTCGCGGCTGTCCCACACCCTGACGGAGGATGGGCTCTATACCATCGAGGCGCGTGGATTCTCCGAGGATGGCCGGGGGGACTATGAGTTGACCCTGACCGAGGCCGCTCCGGATCCCGAGCCCACGCCGCTCGCCTATGGGACCACGATCGAGGGCGAGATTTCCGACGGCGATCCGCGCGACGACGACAATCGGGGCTTCGACGCCTTCCGCATCTCGGGGCAGGAGGGCAACCGTATTCAGATCATCATGCGCTCGGGCGACTTCGACACCTTCCTGCAGATCGGCAGCCCGGAGGGCGACTTCTATGCGCTCGCCAGCGACGACGACGGCCTGGGCGAGGGCACGGACTCGCGCCTGAACTTCATCCTGCCCTCGACGGGCGACTTCATCCTGCGCGCCGGTCCGCTGTTCACCGACGCCGATGGCCTTTACTCGCTGGAGCTGATCGATCGCGGGCCCCAACCGGCGCCGGGCAGCATCATAGTGGGCGCCACCGCGCGCGGCACCCTGAGCGAGGACGACGCCATCGCAGAGGACGGCAGCTTCTATGACGCTTATCGCATCAGCGTGAAGGCCGGCGACAAGCTGCGGCTGACGATGGTCTCCAACGAGTTCGACGCCTACCTCGATATCGGGCGGGATGAAGACGGCGGCTGGATCAGCGTGGCGTCCGATGACGACAGCCTGTCGGACACCCACGCGAAGCTCGATTGGTCGGTCGATGAAGACGGGGACTACGTCATCCGCGCCCGCAGCTTCGCGCCGGGTCAGTCGGGGGCCTACGCCCTGACGATCGAGCCGCGCGAATAGGCCGATCTAAATGACGCAGAAGGGCTCCGGCGCAGTCGCGTCGGAGCCCTTTTGGCTTTATGGGTCGGGCATGGCCTCCGGCGACCCTGATCTGATCCTCGTCGGCGGCGGCCTCGCCTCCAGCCTGATCGCCTGGCGGCTGGCGCTGGACCGACCCGAGCTCAAGGTCGTCGTCATCGAGCGCGAAGGAAAGCTGGGCGGCAAGCACACCTGGTCCTTCTTCGACGGCGACATCTCGACCGACGACCGCGCCTGGCTGGCCCCGGCCACGCCGCATCGCTGGGAGGGCGGCTACGACATCTACTTCCCGGGTCTCAGCCGGTCGCTGGGGACGCCCTACAACAGCATGACGTCGGAGGGCCTGCACGCGGCCGTCGCGCCGCTGCTGGGCGAGCGCCTGATCCAGGGGGAGGCGGTGGCCGTCGCGACCGACTCGGTGACCCTGGCCGATCAGAGCGTCATCCGGGGACGCGGTGTCATCGACGCGCGGGGTCCGTCGCCGACGCCCCACCTCGATCTGGGCTGGCAGCTGTTCCTGGGGCGAACGGTGCGGCTGACCGAGCCGCACGGCCTGACCCGGCCGACCATCATGGACGCGACGGTGGCCCAAGGCGACGCCTATCGCTTCGTCTACCTGCTGCCTTTCGACGAACGCACCGTGCTGGTCGAGGACACCTACTATGTCGACGGGCCAAGGCTGGATCGGGATATCATCCGTGGGCGGATTGATGCCTATATCCGCTCGCGCGGCTGGACGGTCGAGGCGGTGGTGGACGAGGAGGAAGGCGTCCTGCCGATCGCGCTGGACGGCGACATCGACGCCTTCTGGGCCGAGGGAGAGCCCGTGGCTCGCGCGGGGTTGTCGGCGGCGCTGTTCCACCCCACCACCGGCTACTCCCTGCTCGACGCCGTCGCGACAGCGCGTCTGGTGGCTCAGGCGGGTGATCTGTCGTCGGCCGGGCTGCGGGCGCTGCTGGAGGGCCACTCCAAGCGCATCTGGGCCGAGCGGGCCTTCTACCGCCTGCTGGACCGGATGCTGTTCCGCGCCGCCGACCCGTCCAAGCGCTGGAGCGTGATGCGTCGCTTCTATGGTCTGTCCGAGCCTTTGGTGCGGCGCTTCTACGCAGGACGAAGCACGACGCTGGACAAGGCGCGCATCCTGACCGGAAAACCGCCCGTCCCCATCCATCGCGCGCTTCGACAGCTGCGCGAGACCGGTCTAGGAAGAAGCGCATGAGAGACGTGGCAGCGAAACGGGCGGTGGTCATCGGGGCCGGCTTCGGCGGCATCGCCCTGGCCATCCGGTTGCAGCGCGCGGGGGTCCAGACGACCCTGGTCGAGAAGCGCGACAAGCCCGGCGGTCGCGCCTACGTCTGGAAAGAGCACGGCTTCACCTTCGACGCCGGTCCCACGGTCATCACCGACCCGGACTGTCTGGAACAGCTGTTCGAGGGCACGGGCTCGGTGCTCAAGGACTATGTCGACCTGCTGCCGGTCGATCCCTTCTACCGCCTGTGTTGGGAGGACGGGAAAGCCTTCGATTACAACGACGATCAGGAGGCGATGGAGCGTCAGATCGCGACGTTCAATCCGGCCGACGTCGAGGGCTACAACCGGTTTCACGCCTATTCCGAGGAACTCTATCAGGAAGGCTATCTGCGGCTCGGGACGGTCCCGTTCCAGTCCTTCTGGTCGATGATGGCAGCGGTGCCTCAGCTGGCCCGGCTGGAAAGCTGGAACAGCGTTCATGCCATGGTCGCGCGCCACATCCGGGATCCGCAGCTGCGCCAAGCCTTCAGCTTCCATACGTTGCTGGTGGGCGGCGATCCGTTCAAGACCAGCTCTGTCTATGCTCTGATCCATGCGCTCGAGCGGCGCGGCGGCGTCTGGTTCGCGCGTGGCGGCACCGGAGCCCTGATCGGTGGCCTGTGCAAGTTCTTCGCTGACCTGGGCGGCGATCTGCGCCTGAACGCCTCGGTCGAGCGCATCACCACCGAAGGCGACCGCGCCACCGGCGTGGTGCTGGAGGGCGAGGAGGTCATCCCGGCCGAGATGGTCGCCTCCAACGCGGATGTCGTCCACACCTACGACAAGCTGCTGGGCCGCACGCCGCGCGGTCAGTCCAAGGCCAAGTCGCTGAAGTCCAAGCGGTTCTCCATGTCGCTGTTCGTGCTGCACTTCGGCGTGTCGACGCCGCAGCCGCAGCTGGCGCACCACACGATCTGCTTCGGCCCGCGCTATCGCGAGCTGATCTCGGAGATCTTCGCCGGACCTGAACTGCCCGAGGATTTCTCGCTGTATCTGCACGCGCCGTGCGCCACCGATCCGTCGATGGCCCCGCCCGGACAGTCCAGCCACTACGTCCTGTCGCCCGTGCCGCACCTGGGCGCCGCCGACATCGACTGGTCGGTCAAGGGGCCGGAGTACCGCGAGAAGATCATCGACTATCTCGAGGAACGCTACATGCCCAACCTGCGGCGCGACCTCGTCACGACCCGCATCTGGACGCCCCAGGACTTCAAGGACGACCTCAACTCCCACCTGGGCTCGGCCTTCTCGCTGGAGCCGATTCTGACCCAGAGCGCCTGGTTCCGTCCGCACAACAGGGACGACGTGATCCCGAACCTCTATATCGTTGGCGCCGGAACCCATCCGGGCGCGGGCATTCCCGGCGTGGTGGGCTCGGCCAAGGCGACCGCGGGTCTGATGCTGGAGCAAGCAGAGGCGCGATGACCGACGCCGTCCTCGCCGCGTCCAAGGCGTCGATCGTCAAGGGATCCAAGAGCTTCCGCTCCGCGTCCCGGCTGTTCGACCCCAAGGTGCGCGAGGACGCCTGGCTGCTCTATGCCTGGTGCCGGGCCTGTGATGACGAAATCGACGGCCAGGACCACGGTTTTGGCCACGAGGAACTGACATCCGCCGAGCAGCAGCGACGGCTGGAGCGGCTGTACGACCTGACCCGGCGGGCGATGACCGGCGAGCCCATGACCGATCCGGTCTTCGCCGCCTTCCAGCGCGTGGCGATCCGCCATCGCCTGCCCGAGCGCTGGGCGATGGACCTGATCGACGGCTTCGCCATGGACGTGGAGCACCGCGACTATCGCACCATCGATGACGTCCTGGCCTACTGCTGGCACGTCGCGGGCGTGGTCGGGGTCATGATGGCGCGCGTCATGGGCGTGAGCGAACCGGAGGTCCTGCGCCGGGCCCAGGATCTGGGCCTGGCCTTTCAGCTGACCAACATCTCGCGCGACGTGATCGAGGACGCCGAGGGTGGGCGTGTCTATCTCCCGGCCGACTGGCTGATTGAAGCGGGCCTTGAGCCCACCGCCGAGGCCGTGGCCGATCCGGCCAATCGTGACCGGGTTCATGCGGTGACGACGCGCCTGCTGGCGGTCGCAGAGCCCTATTACGACAGCGCCCGCGACGGCCTGCGCGGCCTGCCGTTCCGCTCGGCGATGGCCATCGCGGCGGCGCGGGGCGTCTATCGCGAGATCGGCCGCAAGGTCCGCCGACGCGGGCCCGGGGTTTGGCGCGAACGCGTGTCCGTCGGCCGGGTGATGAAACTGTGGCTGTTCGGCCGGGGCGCCCTGATCGCCGTCTGGACCCAGACGCTGGATCGCGGCAAGGCCCCACCACCCCGCGCGGCGATGTGGACGCGCATCTGAGCGGCGAGGAATTCGGAGACTGGGCGGCGGGGAATTCGACGACGCCTGAGTAGGAATTCAGGGACGTGCGCTACGGGCCAACACCGTCCGCCGAACCTCGGGCAATCTCCACCATGGCGCGGACGGCGTCAGGTGATGTTCGTGGTGCATGCCGAAGTGGAAGCAGGTCAGCAGCGACGCGACCCAGGGCATGGGGATCGTGCGCGCATGGTGGTGATCGGCGAACCCGTCGCCGGCGGTGTGGCGATGGGGGAGCCATGTTCCGAACACGAACAGTTGCAGCGCGCTGAGAACGGCGGGCAGGGCCCAGAACAGGATCAGATGGGCGACGGACGCGCCGATCATCAGATAGGCGATCAGCACCGCCGTCACGATGGCGAACTCCCGCCAGCCGAAGTAGCGTGTGAAAAAGCCGTAGAACCACGGCAGGAAGGCCTCGGGCCGGTCGGCGTGAAAGTCCGGGTCGTCGGCGGTGCCGGGGGCCCGGTGATGCTGGTGATGGCAGACGTTGAGCTTGCGGAAGGAGAAGGCCGCATAGGCCCCGACGCAGATCTGTCCAACGACGGCGTTCAGTCGTGGACGTCCCGGCGCCAGCGATCCGTGCATGGCGTCATGCGCGACGATGAACATGCCGGCGCCCAGCCAGCTCTGGGTCAGGATCAGCAACGGAACCGCGAACAGGGCCGAGCCCGACAGCGGTTGAAAGAAGATGCCCCAGACGTGCAGCGTCCCCCAGCCGGCCACGATCAGGGCGGCGAGGCTCAGGCCGATGAAGGTCTGGCGCCGGCGCGTCACTCGGCTGGAATGTCCGTCGCCGCGCGCTCTGCCCGGCGAGACTTCAGGATGGCGCTGAGCCGCTGAGGGTTCGGGGCGAAGACGAAACCGAACGACACGGCCCCGTCCCGCGTCTGTACGGCGTGGTGCAGCTTGTGGGCCTGAACGAGACGGCGCGCGTAGCCGTTCTTCGGCATCCAGTGGAAAGGCCAGCGCTGATGCACCAGACCGTCGTGCACGAAGGCATAGACCACCCCGTACAGGGTGACGCCGAGCGCGATGGCCCGGACCCACCACAGGTCCGTCAACCAGGCGACGACGAACAGGCTGGTGCCGACGACGGCCCCGACCACGCCGTACAGGTCGTTGACCTCGAAGGTCTTGTCGTGCGGCTCATGGTGATCGCGATGCCAGCCCCAGCCGAGAGGGCCGTGCATGATGTAGCGATGCGTCGTCCAGGCGACTCCTTCCATGAAGAAGAAGACGGCGAGCGTCAGCACGATGAACCAGAGGGTCGTCATCCCTCGACACTACGCCGCGTCGCGCACGGTTCCAACCGCGACCGCACGTCGCTAAGCAGGACGGCATGAGCGATGACGTGATCCGCGACCGCAAGGACCAGCATCTGGACGTCGTCCTGTCCGGCGGGGGGCGGCACGCCCGCGACGCCGGCTTTGACGCCGTCCGCTTCGTTCACGAGGCCTTGCCGGACCTGGATCATGCCAAGATCGACCTCGGCGCCGACTTTCTCGGCCGCCGGTTGAAGGCGCCCTTCCTGATCAGTTCCATGACCGGCGGCCCGGCCCGCGCCGAGGCGATAAATGCACACCTGGCCGAGGCCGCCCAGGCCCTGGGCATCGCGCTCGCGGTGGGATCTCAGAGGGGCGCGCTGGAAGGTGGGGCCCACGGGGGACTGAACGCATCCTTGCGTGACCGGGCCCCGGACACGCCGATCCTGGCCAACATCGGCGCGGCCCAGCTGACCCGGGGGTTCGGCGTGGATCAGGCCCGGCGGGTCATGGAGATGATCGGCGCCGACGCCCTGATCGTGCACCTCAATCCGCTGCAGGAGGCCTGTCAGCCCGAGGGCGACCGCGACTGGTGGGGCGTCGGCGCGGCGCTGGAGGCCCTGATCCGCAAGTTGGACGCGCCCGTCGTGGTCAAGGAGACGGGGGCCGGCATCTCGGCGGCGACGGCGCGACGACTGATCGACATGGGCGCCGCCGGCGTCGATGTGGCGGGGGCGGGCGGGGCCAACTGGGGTCTGATCGAGGGCGAGCGCGCGACCGATCCCGCCGACAAGGCCCATGCCCTGGCCTTCGCCGACTGGGGAACGACGACCGCGCGCGCCATCGCCGAGGCGCGGGCGGCCTGTCCGCAAGCCCTGATCATCGGCTCGGGCGGCGTGCGGAACGGCGTGGACGCGGCCAAGGCGATCCGTCTCGGGGCCGACCTGGTGGGGCAGGCGGCCGGGGTTCTGGAGGCGGCGACGGCGTCGACGGACGCTGTGATCGCGCATTTCCAACTGGCGATCCGGCAACTGCGGACGGTGTGCTTTTGCACGGGCTCGGCGGGGCTGGCCGATCTGAAGCGAGCCCCGCTGCAGGCCTGATCGTGGTGAGCGAGACCGACATCGTCATCATCGGCGGGGGGCACAACGGCCTGGTCTGCGCCTTCTATCTGGCTCAGGCCGGCCTGAAAGTGGTGGTGCTGGAGCGCCGAGCGCTGGTCGGCGGGGCCGCCGTGACCGAGGAGTTCCATCCGGGTTTTCGCAACTCCACCGCCAGCTACACCGTCAGCCTGCTCAATCCGAAGGTGATCGCCGACATGGGGCTGGCCCGGCATGGCTTGCGCATCGTCGAGCGGCGCATGTCGAACTTCCTGCCCCTGCCGGACGGCCGGGCCCTGGAGGCCGGCGAGGGACGAACAGCGGCGTCGGTGAGCCAGTTCTCTGCCCGCGACGCCGAACGCCTGCCCGAGTACGAGCGTCGGCTGGAAGCGGTCGCCGATGTCCTGCGCGCCCTCGTGCTGGAAATCCCGCCCAACCTGCCGGAAGGGGGCTGGCGCGACGCCCTGCCCGAGATGCTGAAGTCGGCGTCGCTGGCGCGCCGGCTGGGCGGCCTCGACCTGACCGGACGGCGGGATGTGCTTGACCTGTTCGCCAAGTCCGCCGGCGACTGGCTGGACGGCTGGTTCGAGAGCGAGCCGATCAAGGCCTTGTTCGGCTTCGACAGCGTGGTCGGCAACTATGCCAGCCCCTACACGCCGGGCTCGGCCTATGTGCTGCTGCACCATGTCTTCGGCGAGGTGAACGGTCGGCGCGGGGTCTGGGGCCACGCCATCGGCGGCATGGGAGCCATAACCCAGGCCATGGCCTTGGCCTGCCGGGAGGTCGGCGTCGACATCCGCCTGGACGCCGAGGTCGCAGAGGTCCTGACGGAGCGGGGCAGGGCGGTCGGCGTGGCGACGGCGGCGGGCGACGTCGTCCGGGCCAAGGCGGTGGTCGCCAACGTCCATCCGCGCCTGCTGTTCGACCGGCTGGTCGACCCTTCTGTCGTTCCGGCCGACTTCAGCGAGCGGATTGGGCGCTATGCGTCGGGCTCCGGCACCTTCCGCATGAACGTCGCCCTGTCCGAACTGCCACGCTTCTCCGCCCGCCCAGAGGCCGACGATCATCTGACGGCCGGGATCATCCTGGCCCCCAGTCTCGCCTACATGGACCGCGCCCATGCCGAGGCGCGACTGCAGGGATGGTCGTCGCAGCCGATCGTCGAGATGCTGATTCCTTCGACGCTGGACGACGGCCTGGCCCCGCCGGGCGCTCATGTCGCCAGCCTGTTCTGCCAGCATGTCACGCCGCGACTGTCCAATGGCCTGAGCTGGGACGATCATCGCGACACGGTGGCCGACCTGATGATCGCGACGGTCGATCGCTGGGCGCCGGGGTTCAAGGCCTCGGTCGTCGGAAGACTGGCGCTGACACCGCTGGATCTGGAACGCCGCTTCGGCCTCATCGATGGCGACATCTTCCACGGGCGCCTGACGCTGGACCAGCTGTTCAGCGCCCGGCCGGTGCTGGGCCACGCCGATCACCGCATGCCGGTGCCGGGTCTTTATCTGTGCGGGTCAGGGGCCCACCCCGGCGGCGGCGTGACCGGAGCCCCAGGTCACAATGCGGCGCGGGCGATCCTGAGGCGAGTCAGGCCAGGCTGATCCCCAGCGTCTTTTGCAGGGCCTCGCGCACGGTCGCCTCGGTGAACGGCTTCTGGATGGTCGGGCGTCCGCGCCATTCGTCGGGCAGTCCGCCCTCGCCGTAGCCGGTGGAGAAGACGAAGGGGGTGTGACGCGCATCCAGCGCCGCGGCCACCGGAAAGACCGGTCGGCCGGCGACGTTCACGTCCAGCAGGGCGGCGTCCAGCAGGGAATCGGCGGCGATCGCCTCCAGCGCCTCGTCGACGGTGGCCAGGGGACCGACCGGGGTGCAGCCCATGTCCTCCAGCATCGTTTCCAGCAGCATGGCGACCAGGGACTCGTCCTCGACCACGAGCACGCGGCGGCCCTCCAGCCCAGTGGTCATGAGATATCTCCGCCCATCGCGGCCTGCCCGCAATCCGCCGCGAGCCGTAATGCAGATTTTCATCCGCCGCCAGATGGCCCCGCCATTGCCGACCGGACCTCAGGGACTAGGATCGCGCCATGTCGATCGTGGCCCAGGTTTTCGCAATGTCCCTGCTGTCGTCGCCGTCGTCCGACCCGCCTCTCGCCGAGGTGGCCCAAGGTCGGCTGAGCGGCACGCTTTCGGATGGGATCGCGTCCTTTCAAGGCGTTCCCTATGCGGCCCCTCCGGTCGGCCCCCGGCGCTGGCGTCCGCCCGCCGCGGCGCTGGCCTGGTCCGGGATCCGGTCGGCCGACCAGCCCGGCGCCCTCTGCATCCAGCCGCCCGCCAACGGTGATCCCGGCGTCGGACCTCCGCCGATGAGCGAGGATTGCCTGACGCTGAACGTCTGGGCGCCTCAGGGGGCCGAGCGTCTGCCGGTCATGCTCTGGATCCATGGCGGTGGCTACAACAACGGCTCGGGCACGGCCGCCCTCTATGACGGCAGCAATCTGGCGCGCCGTGGCGTCGTTGTCGTGACCCTCAACTATCGCCTTGGCCGCCTGGGCTTCTTCGATCATCCCGCTCTGGCCGCCGAACGGGCCGAGGACGAACCGGCCGGGAACTATGGCGTGATGGATCAGATCGCCGCCCTGGAGTGGGTTCGCAACAACATCGCCGCCTTCGGAGGCGATCCTGGCCGGGTGACGATCTTCGGCGAATCGGCGGGCGGCGCGGCCGTAACCCAGTTGATGGTCGCCCCCAGCGCCCGGGGTCTGTTTCATGCCGCGATCGTCCAGTCGGGTCTCGGGCGTCAGCGGTCGGCCCTCTTGGCCCAGGACCGGCCCGGAAGACCCTCCGCCCGGTCGCTCGGGGGCCAGTTCGCCCGCTCAGCCGGGCTGACGGATGCCACGGCGGATCAGCTTCGAGACCTGCCGGCCGAACGCCTGCTCTCGCCCATGCCCGCCTTCTATTCCGATAACCTGATCGTCGACGGCCGCATCGTGCCTGAAGACGCCGTCGACGCCTTCGCCGCCGGGCGACAGGCGCCCGTGCCGCTCATCATCGGTACGAACAGCGCCGAGTTCTGGTGGATACGGCCCAGCGACGCGGGGGCCTATGGCCGTCTCGATGACGCTTTGAGCGACGACGAGTACGACGCCCTGGTCCGCGCCTATGGCGGTCAGGACGGGTATGACGCCTCCATCGTCAGCGATCTCGTGTTCAACGAGCCCGCGCGCCATCTGGCGCGCCTGCACCGCGCGGCGGGGCATCCGGCGTGGCTCTATCGATTCGACGTCGTGGCCGCATCCAACCCGGAGCCGAGCGGCGGGGCGACCCATGCGTCCGAACGGCCCTACGTCTTCGACAATCTGCACACGGTCGGTCGCCCGATGCAGGCCCGCGATCAGGCGGCCGCGAGCCTGATGGCGGACTACTGGACGGGTCTGGCCAGGAACGGCGTGCCACAGGCGAGTTCCGGTCCAAGCTGGCCGATGTCCGATGGGGACCGGTTGCTGGAATTCACCAACGACGGTCCTCGCGTCAGGCCGGTTCCCCACCCCCACCGGCTCAATCTGATCGAGGCCTACTACGCCCGCATCCGGCCCTGAAGGAGCGCGCCCTCGAGGACACGATCCACGGAATTTTTGCATGTGGCGAAATCTTGGCCCTTGCGTGGCCTCCGTTGGCTATGTCATGTAACCGATTACAGAGACCCGACGGACCGTCGTGAAGGCGGCCGGAACGGTGGAAACGTTTCAGGACACGCACTTGGCCCAACGGCTTCAGCAGCCCTGTGAATTCCTGCGGGATCGTCGGTCGTGAAGGCCGCGACCATCCGTGACGTGGCCGAGCGCGCGGGGGTCTCCGTGGCGTCCGTGTCGCGTGTTCTGACCGGCGCGGGCGTGGTCGCCGAGCCGACGCGCTCCAAGGTGCTCGAGGCCGTCGAGGCCCTGTCCTACGTTCCGCACTCCGGCGCGCGAAGCCTGTCCACCAGCCGCACCGAGGTGGTCGGCGTCATTCTCCCGGACCTGTTCGGCGAGTTCTTCTCGGAGCTGATCCGGGGTATGGACGTGGCCTGCCGCGAACACGGTCGGCATCTGATCGTATCCAGCTCGCACGACGACGCGGCGGACGCCGCCGCCGCGATTCGCTCCATGCGAGGTCGCGTCGACGGTTTGATCGTCCTCTCGCCCCACCTGGATTCGGGAGAGCTGACCGGAAGCCTGTCGGGACGCCTGCCGGTCCTGCTGATGAACGGCGGCGACCTGCAAGGGCAGCAGCCTTCCATGGCGGTCGACAACGCAGGCGGGGCCCGTGCCGCCGTCCAACACCTTGTAGGCCTCGGGCGGGTTCGTATTGCCCACGTCGGCGGACCTGCCGGCAACGTCGAGGCCCGTGAGCGCAAGCTAGGCTACCTCGAGGCCGTGTCCGACGCGGGTGGCGAACCGATCCTGGCCCAAGGGGAGTTCACCCAGGCCAGCGGCTTCGCGGCCGCGTCCGCCCTGCTCAAGTCGGGTCCGAGGCCCGACGCCATCTTCGCCGGCAACGACGCCATGGCGATCGGCGTGCTTCTCGCCATCCAAGAGGCGGGCCTGCGCTGTCCCGAGGACGTGGCGGTGGTCGGCTTCGATGACGTGCCGATCGCCGAACTGGTCCGGCCGGGCCTGACCACTTTGCATATCGACATCGCCGGCATGGGCCGCCGGGCGGTCCAGCGCCTGGTCGCCGAAATCGACGGCGTGGACGCATCCCAGCCTCGGGCGGCCAACGACGCCGCACGCGAAATCATCGTCCCTCGACTGGTCGTCCGCCAGTCGTGCGGGGCGCCGACCTCCAAACAGGGCCTTTCAGGAGAGACATCATGAACCGCCGTATCTCGCGTAACCGCGTGCTCGCCGCCGCTTCGGCGATCGCCATCGCAGCCACGCTTTCGGTCGCTGGGACCGCGTCCGCCCAAACCATCACGGCGACTTTGCGAGGATCGGTTTCCGAAGCTGGCCAGACGCAACCTGGCGCGACCATCGTGGCGACCGATGTCAGCACGGGCTTCGTCACCCGCGGCACGGCCGGCGCGGACGGCGGTTACGTGCTCAGTGGGCTGCGGCCGGGCACCTATCGCGTCGAGGTGACGGCGGCGGACGGGTCTTCCACCTCCGAGATCGTGACCTTGCAGGTGGGTCAGCAGGCTTATCTGGATCTCGACGTCGCCGCCGCGAGCGGAGTGGTCGATCCGACCGCGACCGTGGTCGATGACATCGTGGTCACCGGGCGGGCGCTGGTCGAGGTCCGCACGTCCGAGATCGCCACCAACGTGACGACCCAGCAGATCAACACCCTGCCTCAGAACAACCGCAACTTCCTGAACTTCGCCACTCTGGCTCCTGGTGTTCGTCTCAGCAACAACGAGGAGCGCCAGACCTTTTCCGGCGGCGCGAACGGAGCCGACAGGAACGGGTCGGCGCTCGGCTCCAGCCAGGTCAACGTCTTCATCGACGGCGTCAGCCTGAAGAGCAATGTCCAGCAGGGGGGCCTGGTCGGCCAGGACGCCAGCCGGGGCAATCCCTTCAGCCAGCTGGCCGTTCAGGAGTTCCGAGTCTCGACCCAGAACTTCAAGGCGGAATATGAGCAGGCCGGGACTTCGATCATCAGCGCCATCACCCGGTCCGGCACCAATGAGTTCTCGGGTGAGATCTTCGGCTTCTACCAAGATCAGTCGATGATCGAGGAGGACTTCTTCGTCGATCGCGACAACCGCGAGAAGCCGGATCTGGAGCGTCGTCAGTACGGCATGTCCCTGGGCGGGCCGATCATTCGCGACCGGCTGCATTTCTTCGCGGCCTATGAGGTCAATGACCAGGTCCGCTCCAGCAACGTCACACCCGGAGGCGGGGCGGCGCTGCAGGCCCAGGTTCCGTTCGACGTTTCCCAGTTCGCTGGCACGTTCGAGGCTCCGTTCCGCGAGGAGCTGGCGTTCGGCAAGCTGACTTGGCGGATCAACGACAGCCAGACCTTGGACGTCTCGGTCAGCTATCGTGACGAGAGCGACATCCGTGGGTTCGGCGGCACCACCAGCGTGCAATCCGCCGAGGAGTTCATCAACCAGGTCACCACCGTCCGCGTCCAGCACAACTACGAAGGCGACAGCTTCCTCAACGAGTTCAGCTTCGACTATCTGACCTCGACGTTCGAACCGACGGCCGCCAATCCGACGATCCCCGGTCGCGATTATCAGGGCGTGATCCGGGTCGGCGGCCGCGACACCACCCAGGCGGTCGAAGAGTCCCGCTCGACGTTCCGCAACAACGTCACCTTCAGCCCGCTGGACTGGAACGGCGAGCATCTGATCAAGATGGGCGCGAAGGTCTCGTTCCAGGACTACGACATTACGGGCGCGCGCTGCCGCAATCCGCTGTTCATCTACGCCGTCGATCCGGTCCGCGACGTCGATTTCTCCTTCCCGTTCGAAGCCTGCTACAGCAGCGGTGTTCCGAGCGTTTCGGTCAGCAACACCCAGATCGGCCTCTTCATCCAGGACGACTGGCAGGTGAATGAGCACCTGACGTTCAATCTGGGACTGCGCTGGGACTACGAGACCAATGCCAACAATGAGGACTACGTCACCCCGGCCGACGCCGTCGCCGCGCTGAGGGCATTGGAGACCACCTTGTCGAGCCAGCCGGGGAACTTCTTCCGGGCCGACGACTACATCTCGACCGGGTCCAACCGTGAGCCCTTCACCGGGGCCTTCCAGCCTCGCGTGGGCTTCTCATATGACTGGTTCGCCGACCAGCGGACGGTCCTGTTCGGGGGCTTTGGCCGCTATTACGACCGGACTCTCTTCCGCAACGCGGCGGAGGAAAGCCTGTTCAGACAGGTCGCGGTCCAGAACTTCCAGTTCTCGCGCGACGGCGCGCCACGCAACGGCCAGCCGACGATCCAGTGGGATCCACGCTATCTCAGCGCCGAGGGCCTCGATGCCCTGATCGCGAGCCGGACCGATCTGAATGGCGAACTCCGGGTGTTCAAGAACGATCAGGAGCCGCCCTACACGGACCAGTTCAGCATCGGACTGCGTCAGCGACTCGGTCAGTGGAACACCTCGATCACCCTCACGCGGCAGATCGGCAAGAACGAGATCGGTTACTTCCCGGCCAACCGGAACGTCCTGGCCCAGGCGAACGGAGCCAACACTTTCATTCCGGTCCCGGGCTTTGGGCAGGTCGTCGCGTCCAACGACGAGAACGAGACCCGCTACACCGGGGTCTACGTCACAGCCGACAAGCCATACACGCGCGCTTCGGGCTGGGGCGTGACGTTCGCCTACACCTACTCCGACGCGGAGGCGAAGGGCTTCCTGTTCAACTTCGACCGGCCAAACATCGCCGAGGCGCCCTTCGTGCCGAACGCGGCGGACGAGACCCATCGCATCGTGGCGTCCGGGATTCTGGACCTGCCCTTCGGTCTGCAGGGATCGACCCTGATCACCTACGGCTCGGGTCAGCCCTTCTTCGTGGTCGATCTGCGACCGGGCTTCGAGCGCCTGGCGCGACTTGGAAACTTCGGCGAAGCCCAGAGCTTCACTCAGGTGGATCTGCGTCTCACCAAGACGTTCGAAGTCGTCTCCGGCCAGGAGCTGGAGGTCATCGCCGAGGTGTTCAACGTCTTCAACGAGGCAAACTTCGGCGGATACGACGGCTTCATTCCGCCGGAAGGCCTGCAGAACAACCCCAACTTCGGCCAGCCGAACTCCCTCGGCGGCCCGCCGCGTAGCTTCCAGCTCGGCCTGCGGTATCGTTGGTAACCCTCTCCTGAGCCCTGGCCGCGCCTCGCACGACATCGAGGCGCGGCCGCTTCTTTTTGTAACGCGGGGGCGTTAGCGTAGAAGGAGCGACATGGATCGTCGTGGATTTTTGATGGGGTCTGGCGCGCTGTGTGCCCTCATGGGTAGCGGATGCGTCTCGCTTCCAGGCCGGGCCACCCCGCGGCCGCTCGATCCGGAAGTCGCCGAGCTTCAGCGGCGGACCTTCGACTGGTTCGTCCGCGTCACCGACATAGAGCGCGGTCTGACGCCGGATCGGTGGCCGACAGAGTCGTTCTGTTCGGTCGCCGCCGTCGGCTTCGCCCTGACCTGCTGGCCCGTCGGCGTCGAGAACGGCTGGATGAGTCGTGAGGAGGCGAGGGCACGCACCCTCAACACGGTGCGCTTCTTCCACGACGCGCCCCAGGGCCCCGACGCCACCGGAATGACCGGCCACAAGGGCTTCTTCTACCACTTCCTCGAAATGGACACTGGCCACCGCTTCGGCCGCACCGAACTGTCGACCGTCGACACCACCCTCCTGCTCGGCGGGATGCTGTTCGCCGCCCGCTACTTCGATCAGGCCCACCCCGACGAGGCCGAGATCCGCCGCCTGGCCCAGGTCATCTATGACCGCGTAGAGTGGGATTGGGTGGTCATCCGACCCGACCGCATCAGTATGGGCTGGCACCCCGAGACCGGCTTCATCGAGGCCGACTGGCATGTCTACAATGAAGGCATGCTGGTGCTGCTGCTGGCGATGGGCAGCCGCACCCACCCAGTCCCGGCCTCGGTCTGGAGCGAGTGGTGCGGCGTTTACGACCGCAGCTGGACAGACGCCTATGGTCCGGCGCACCTGCATTTCGGCCCGCTGTTCGGGCACCAGTACAGCCATATGTTCGTCGACTATCGCGGCATCCAGGACGCCTGGATGCGCGCCAAGTCGGCCGAGATCGGCCCGTTCGACTACTTCGAGAACAGTGTCCGCGCGGTTCAGGCCCAGCGGAACTACGCCATCGCCAATCCCGGCGGCTGGGACGGCTATTCCGCTGATGTCTGGGGCCTTACCGCCTGCGACGGGCCGGGCGACTTCAAGCAGGTCATCGACGCGCGAGAGCGAGAGTTCTTCAGCTACTCCGCGCGCGGCCCCGGCGACCGCGATGACGGCACGATCGCCCCGACCGCCGCCATGGCCAGCTACCCCTTCGCGCCCGCCGACGTCACCGCATGTCTGAAGGCCATGAAGGCCGGCTACGGCGAGGCGATCTACACCGAGTACGGCTTTCTCGACAGCTTCAACCCGACCCTGACGGAGCGGGAAGGGCGACTGCAGCACGGGCGGATCGTGCCCGGCATCGGCTGGGTGGACGGCGACTACCTTGGGATCGATCAGGGGCCGATCGTCGTCATGATCGAGAACGCCCGCACCGACCTGGTCTGGCGATACATGCGAGCCGAGCCGAACCTGCGCCGGGGGCTGGAAGCCGCAGGCTTCACTGGCGGATGGCTGGAGGCATGATCCACCGCCGCGCCGCCCTGTGCGTCATGGCTGGCGCGGGCGCGGCTCTGGCGGGCTGCGGACGCGACGATGGGATCACCCGCCTGACCTTCTGGGCGATGGGCAATGAGGGGACCAACGTCCCCCGCCTGATCCCGGCGTTCGAGGCGGCCAACCCGGGTATCCGGGTCGAGGTCCAGCCCCAGCCCTGGACCGCTGCGCACCAGAAGCTGCTGACCGGATACGCGGGGAACTCGCTGCCGGACATCAGCCAGATCGGCAACACCTGGGTGGCGGAGATGGCCGCCATCGGGGCCCTGTCGCCCATGCCGGACGCGGCATCCGACCTTCTGTCCGACCAGTTCCCGGCCGTGCTCGACACCAACCAGATTGACGGCCGCGCCGTCGCCACGCCCTGGTATGTCGACACCCGCCTGATCTTCTACCGCACCGACCTGCTGGCCCAGGCGGGTTACGAGGCCATGCCGACCACCTGGGCGGACTGGAAAACGGCGATGGGCGCGGTCAAGCGCGTCGTCGGGCCGGACCGCTACGCGATCCTGTTGCCACTCAATGAGTTCGAGCAGCTTCTGACGTTTGCACTTCAAGGCGATCAACCGTTGCTTCGCGAAGAGGGCACGCGCGGAAACTTCGCCAGTCCCTCGTTTCAGGCCGCGCTCGCCTTCTACAAGAGCCTGTTCGACGAGGGCCTGGCCCCCGTCGCCACGGGATCGCAGATCTCCAACGTCTGGACCGAGTTCGCGCGCGGCTGGTTCAGCTTCTACTTCTCCGGGCCCTGGACCATCGGCGACATGAAGACGCGCCTCCCGCCCGAGGTTCAGCCGCACTGGACCACCGCCGGCGTACCCGGCCCGACCGGCCTCGGCGCCTCCGCCCCCGGCGGATCGTCGCTCGCCGTCTTCCGCTCTTCGCCGAACCAGGACGCGGCGTGGAAATTGGTCCGCTACCTGTCCGATCCGGCTGTCCAGGCCCAGTTCAACGTCATCACCGGCAGCCTGCCCGCCCGCCCCTCGGCCTGGTCAGCGCCGAAGGTGGCGTCCGACCCCTACGTCACCGCCTTCGGCGGCCAGCTGGAACGCGCCAGGGCCGTCCCCAAGGTCCCGGAGTGGGAACGCATCGTCACGGAGATGCAGATCGTCGCCGAGCGCATGGTGCGGGGTGAGTTCACCGTGCCCGAGGCCGCGCGCGAGATCGACCGCCGCGCCGACCGCCTGCTGGAAAAGCGCCGCTGGATGCTGGATCGGGGCCGCGCATGATCGCCGCCCGCGAACGCGCCGCCTGGGGCTTCATCGCGCCCGCCCTGATCGCGCTCGCGGTCTTCTTCGTCGTGCCGGTCGTGTCGTCCCTGCTGCTCAGCCTGACCGACTTCGACATCTATGCGCTGGCCGACCTGTCGAACCTGCGCTGGATCGGGCTGGAGAACTACACGCGCCTGTTGGGCAACCCGCTGTTCTGGCAGGCGATGAGGAACACGGTGCTGTTCGCCGTCATCGGCGTGCCCCTGTCCATCGCGGCGTCGCTGGGGGCCGCGTTGCTGCTGAACGCCCGCACGGTGAAATGGCGGCCGATCTGGCGCGTCATCTTCTTCGCCCCGTTCGTGACCACGCTGGTCGCCACGGCGGTCCTGTGGAACTACCTGCTGAACACCCGCTACGGCGTCATCAACTGGGCTTTGACGTCCATCGGCCTGCCCGCCGTCGACTGGCTGGGCGACCCATCGACCTCCATTCCCGCCATCCTGCTGTTCGTGGTGTGGAAGACCTTCGGCTACAACATGCTGATCTTCCTGGCGGTGCTCCAGACCGTGCCCGACGAACTGCACGAGGCCGCCCGCATCGACGGCGCCGGCCCCTTCGCCCGCTTCCGCCACGTCACGCTCCCGGCCATCGCGCCGACGCTGCTGCTGGTCTCGATCATCTCGGTCGCGGGCTTCTTCCAGCTGTTCGCCGAGCCCTATGTGATGACGCAAGGCGGCCCGGCACAGTCGACCGTGACCGTGCTCTACTTCATGTACGAAGAGGGCTTCAAATGGTGGAACCTGGGCTCGGCCAGCGCGGTCGCCTTCGTCCTGTTCGTCTGCATCTTCGCCGTGACCCTGCTCCAGCTGGCCGTGTCGCGCCGCCTGGGCGGAGAGCACACGTGAAGCCGCGCGACATCCTGCTGAACCTCGGCGTCGCCGCGATCGGCCTGATCGTGCTGTTCCCGCTGGCCTGGATGGTCTCCGTCAGTCTGATGTCGAGTGGGGAGGCCGCTAACTTCCCGCCGCCGTTGATCCCGTCCGCCCCCACGCTGGAGCATTACCGCGAGCTCTTCGTCGAACGCGGCATGGGCCGGTATGTCTTCAACAGCTTCGCCCTCGCCACGCTCGCCACCGGTTTGGCGCTCCTGTTCACCGTCCCCGCCGGCTACGCCTTCGCCAAGCTCCGCTTCGCTGGGCGGGACCGCCTGTTCCAGCTGTTGGTCGCCGCCCTCGTGGTCCCCGCCCAGATCGGCACGCTTCCGTTGTTCCTGATGCTGAAGTCCGTCGGCCTGGTGAACACCTACGCGGGGGCGCTGGTCCCCTGGCTCGCCTCCATCTTCGGCCTGTTCCTGGTGCGCCAATACGCCCTGTCGATCCCCGACGAGATGCTGGAGGCAGCGCGCGTCGACGGCGCCACCGAGGGCCAGATCTTCCGCCGCATCGTGCTCCCGACGCTCACGCCCATTCTGGTGACGCTGGCCCTGTTCGTCTTCCTGGGCAGCTGGAACGACTTCCTGTGGCCCCTCATCATCCTGACGGACCAGTCGAACTACACCCTGCCGGTGGCGCTCGCGGCCCTGTCGCGCGAGCACGTGCAGGACATCGAGATGATGATGGCGGGCGCGGTCATCACCGTAGCCCCGGTGCTTGTCCTCTTCCTGGCGCTCCAGAGGTTCTACATCCGCGGCATGCTGGCGGGCAGTGTGAAAGGTTGAGTATGCGTATTCTGGCGTGGCTGGTCGGCCTCTTGCTCCTGTCGGCGAGTGCCGCCCATGCCCAATCCAACCGGACGCTCGACGCCTTCGAGGACCTGTCCCCCTGGACCGCCGACGCCTCCACCGACGTCTCCTCGACGATCCGCTCCGTGGACGGCCAGCGTGGCCAGGCCATGCGGCTGGACTATGACTTCAACGGCCGCTCGGGATACGCGTTCGCCGCCCGATCCGTGTCGTTCGACGCCCCCGAGAACTACGAGATCCGTTTCCGCGTCCGGGGCGAGGGGCCGACGAACACCTTCGAGATCAAGTTCACCGACGCGTCGGGCGAAAACGTCCACTGGCGGCAACTGACTCGCTACGACTTCCCCGGCGAGTGGACGGAGGTCGTCATCAAGCGCCGCCAGATCGTCTGGGCCTGGGGTCCGAACCCCGACCGCACCTTCCGGGGCGCCGAGCGGATCGAGTTCGTCGTCGTGGCCGGGGAGGGCGGCCGTGGCTTCATCGAGATCGACGACCTGACGCTCCGCACGCTTCCGCCCGAGCCCTCGGTCCCGCCGCGCCCTCTCGCCGAGGCGTCGAGCGAACAGGGCCAGAGCGTCGCTGCGCTCGCTGTCGATGAGGACCCCCGCACCGCCTGGGTCAGCGACAGGGCAGGGGCCCAGTCGCTGACGCTGGACCTCGGTTACGAGCGTGAATTCGGCGGCCTGACCCTGACCTGGGTCGAAGGCCGCGCCGCCTCCCACTACCGCCTGCTGGCCTCGTCCGACCGCCGCCAGTGGCGCGAACTGGCCCGCGTCGACGGCTCCGACGGCGGAATCGACTGGCTGATGACGACCGAGGCCTCCGCCCGCTGGCTGCGTCTCGACCTGATCGAACCCCAGCTCGCCCCAGCCTCTGGCCAGATGGGTGCCGGCTTCGGCGCGCGCGAGGGGGCGACCGCCGCCTATGGCCTGGCCGACCTGCGCATCGAGCCTCTGTCCTTCGGCGAGAGCCGCACCGCCTTCCTGATCGCCATCGCCGACCGCAGCCGCCGAGGCCTCTACCCGCGCGGATTCCGGGGCGAGCAGCCCTACTGGACTCTCGTCGGCGTCGACGGGGGCGGTGAGAGCGGCCTGATCTCCGAGGACGGTGCCATCGAACTCAAGCGCGGTGGGCCCTCCATTGAGCCCTTCGTGCTCGACAACGGGCGGGTGGTCACCTGGGCCGACGCGCGGATCGAGCAGGGCCTGATCGAGGACGACCTGCCGATCCCGACCGTCACCTGGACCCACGACGACTGGACGCTGACAGTCACAGCCATGGCGGAAGGGTCCCCTGACGCCGCCTCGCTCTACGGCCGCTACGACCTGACCAACACCTCGGAGCGTCCGCGCACCCTGACGCTCGCCCTCATGGCCCGCCCCATGCAGGTCAACGGCCCGGTCCAGTTCCTCGCCGTCCCCGGCGGTGCCTCACCGCTGGAGCAGATTCAGTGGAACGGCGCCGAGCTGGTCCTCAACGACGCCCTGCGCCTCCGCCCCCTCGTCCAGCCCGACGAGGCGCGGCTGGCGACCTTCCACGGCGGCGCCGACCCCCAGAGCCTTCTCGCGCGCGGCCCTGACGCCCCCCGCGACGCCATGGTCGAGTCCGACCGCACCGGCCTGATGTCCGGGGCCCTGATGTGGACAGTGACGCTCCAGCCCGGCGAGACGCGCACCGTCGGCTGGGTCACCGCGCTCGCGGGCGTTCGTCCCGCCTTGCCCGCGACCGGCTCGGTCGAGGCCGCTCTGGACACGGTTCAGTCGCGCATCGCCGCCACCTGGCGCGAGAAGCTCGACCGCTTCGACCTCATCCTGCCGCCGGAGGCGCAGCGCATCGAGGACACGATGAAGTCCTCGCTCGCCCACATGCTGATGTCGCGCCAGGGCCCGATCCTCCAGCCCGGCACCCGCAGCTATAATCGCTCCTGGATCCGCGACGGCGCCATGATGGCCGAGGGCCTGAACCGCCTGGGCCACGCGGCGCTCAGTCAGGACTACCTCGCCTGGTATGCCCCTTTTGTCTTCGACAACGGCAAGGTCCCGTGCTGCGTCGATCAGCGCGGTGCCGACCCGGTGCCCGAGAACGACAGCCACGGCGAGTTCGTCTTTCTCGCCGCCGAGACCTATCGCTTCACCGGCGACGAGACCCAGCTCCGCGCCGTCTGGCCCCAGGTCCAGGGCGCGATCCGCTACATGGACGAACTCCGCGCCCAGACCCGGGTGGCAGAGAACCAGACGCCGGATCGCCGCCACTTCTACGGCCTACTGCCCCCCTCCATCAGCCACGAGGGCTATTCGGACCGGCCAGCCTATTCGAACTGGGACAATTTCTGGGGCCTGCTGGGATACCGCGACGCCGTCTTCATCGCCCGAACGCTCGGCGACACGACCGCCGCCGAACGCTACGAGACCGCCCGCCGGCAGTTCCTGACCGACGTCCTTGCCTCGATTGAGGCGACGGCAGCCCACCACGGCATCGACTGGATCGCGGGCGCGGCCGACCGAGGCGACTTCGACGCCACCTCGACCACCATCGGCCTGTCGCCCGGCGGTTTGCAGGATCAGCTGCCGCAGACCCTGCTGGCCAACACCTTCGAGCGGTATTGGGCCAACTTCCAGGCCCGGCTCGCCAACCGCGCCGTCTGGCGGGACTACACCCCTTACGAGCTTCGCAACGTCGGGGCCCTGGTGCGCCTCGGCTACCGCGACCGGGCGCTGGCGGCTCTCGACTTCTTCTTCGCCGACCGCCGCCCGACCGCCTGGAACGGCTGGGCCGAGGTGGTGGGCCGCGACCTCCGCGAGCCTCGCTTCATCGGTGACATGCCCCACGCCTGGATCAGCTCGGACTACATCCGCTCGGCGCTCGATCTGTTTGTGCATGAGCGCGACACGGACAACGCCCTGATCCTCGCCGCCGGCGTGCCGCTTCGCTGGATCGACAGCGCGACCGGCGTCGGCCTGCGTGACGTGCGCACGCCCTACGGTAACCTGTCCTACGGCCTCCGCCGTCGGGCTGGTGTCACGCTCCTGACCCTGACCGGGCAGGCGACCCCGCCTGGCGGCTTCGTTCTGCGTTGGCCGGAGGGCGAGGCCCTGCCGCAGCGGGTCCGTATCGACGGCCGCGCCGCCATCTGGACGGGGCATGACCTCGCCATCCCCGCCGGCGCGCGGCGGGTGGAACTGCGCTGACGGTTCCAACCGGACGGGGCGGGGGCTAGACAGGGCGCATGACCCAGCTCCGCCGCCTGATCGACCTGCCCGGTGTCGCCGACCTCGAGGCCAGGGCCTTGATGAAGCCCGGCTATGCCGACCCTCTGCGCCGCGACGAGTTCCCGGAGGTCGACGCCTGCCTGACGGACCTGTTCGGTTTGACGGGCGCCGAGGCCGAGGCCGCCGTCCGGCCTGACGACTGGGATGGGATCGAACGCCTCTCGCCCCGCGACCAGGCCGACCTGTTCGAGGCCGAAGGCTGGGACGTCTGCGACGCCAAGCGTCGGCCCCTCAGGATGCTGGGACAGATGGCCGAACCGCTCGCCCTGGCCCTGCGCGTCGTGGCGGGCCGGCTACCGGACGCCCCTTTCGTGCCGGAGCCGGCGGAAACGCGCGACGCCTGGGGTTCCGGCCTCGCCGCCGAAGCGGTCCGGTTCCGCAAGCGCTGAGTCTTCAGTTTCCGGGTCGCACGACCATGCAGGTCACCCGGCGCGCATCCAGCGCCTCGCAGGCGGCGCGTGCGGCGGCCTCGGTCATGCCGGTGAACCGAGAGCGGTGCCAACCCGCCGCCGAGGCCACGGTGCGCTCGGCGTTTGAGAACTGACTGCGGAAGCGGCGATTGACCTCGGCCAGCCACTGGGTGGCGACCGTTTCGTCACGGAAGGCTCCGACCTGGACGCTCCAGCGCTCGGCCGCCGGTCGGGCCGGGCCCGGGGGCCGGGTGTTCGGCGCGGCTGCGGGGCGCGAGGTCGTCGTCGCCGTGTCGCGGCTCAGGGCGCTTGTCCCGGCCACGCCGCTGTTCAGGCTGGCGGTCAGATTGCCCGTCGTCCGCGCCGGTGCCGCCTCAGCGCGCTCCACCGGCGGCGGCGGCGGGGGTGTCGCCCGGGTGTAGCCGGCCGGGGGCGTGTTCGCGACCGCCGTGGGCTGCGGCACCGAGGCGGCCGGCAGGGAAGCATAGGACACGGCGTTCGACCCTTGGCCCTCGTCGCTGGTGGGCGCGCCGTTCAGCGACGCATAGGCCACTGGAGCCCCGGTGTCCGGCCCGCCGACGCCAAACCCTCGGGCCTCGAAGAAGGCCTGGGCCACTTGGATGCGCTCGCCCGCCGCGCGCCGGCGCTCGACTTCGAATCCGGTGTTCATCAGGTCGGCCACATGGGCGTTTCGCGTCGCGCTGGAACGGCCGCCCAGCACGATGGTGATCAGCCGACGCCCGTCACGGACCGCCGAGGCGGCCAGATTGTAGCCCGAGGCGTTGGTGAAGCCGGTCTTGATGCCGTCATAGCCGTTTCCGGAATGCAGCAGGCCGTTGGTGTTGCGATAGTCGCGCCCTTCGTAGACCCAGTCGTGCTGGCCGAAGTAGGCGTAATACTGCGGATAGTCGCGCATCACCGCCCGCGCCAGGATGGCCAGATCACGCGCCGAGGTCAGCTGGCGGCTGTCGGGCAGGCCGTTGGGATTGACGTAGCGGGTCTGGGTCATGCCCAATTCCTGGGCCTTCAGCGTCATCATCGCCGCGAACCGGGCTTGCGAGCCCCCGACATGCTCCGCGATCGCCACAGCCATGTCGTTGGCGGAGCGCACCGACGTCGCGCGCATGGCGTCGTCCAGTCGAATGGTCTGCCCGGCCTGGAGCCCCAGCTTGGACGGCGGCTGGGAGGCGGCGAGGGGAGAGATGGTGATCACGTCGTCGGCCCGGACCTGTCCGCGTTCCAACGCCTCGAACGCCAGATAAAGCGTCATCACCTTGGTGATCGAGGCCGGATAGCGCCGACTGTCGGCATGGCGCGCGAACAGCACCTCGCCCGTGGTGGCGTCGATGACGATGGCGGCGTAGCGGGTGTTCTCGCCCGACTGGGCCTGGGCCGGAGCCTGCGACCACATCCCCCAGCCACTGCCGAGCACCAGCGAGATCATGGCCAGAAACGCTACGAGACGGCGCAGTTCGAACCGCGGCCCCTGGACGACTCGGCCTTTCGACAGCAGACGCTTCATCGGCAAATCAGCCTCATCCGTTTCTGACGCGACAACGGCCCCCCGGCGCGACGCTTGTATCAGCCTAACATGAGGGCTGCAGGTTTCATGTGGGTTAAGCAGACGTCAACGCGGATTTGAACAGGCGAATCCTGATGGGCGAACGCCGGGATCCTGGCCATTGTGCGATGCACAATAAAGCTTGACGCATGTTCGCACCTGCACCATATACGCGGTGTCGCCCCAGAGAGGGGTGAAACGATTCTTGCGGACCAACCGCGATCCCTTCAGGTTCAGGAGACCACTCATGGCTGACACCGCCGAGACCATCACCAAGACCGTCAAGCAGACCGAAGCCACCGCCAAGGCTCAGGCCGCGCAGTTCAAGGCCCAGGCCGAAACCGTCCAGGCCGCCGGCGTCAAGGCCGTGCGCGAAGGCATGGAAAAGACCACCGCCTCGCTGACCGAGCTGGCCGCCCACTCCAAGTCGAACCTCGACGCTCTGACCGCTTCGGCCACCGCCGCCCAGAAGGGCGCCGAGGCCCTCTCGGCCCAGGCCCTGTCCTATGGCAAGACCAGCTGGGAGCACAGCGTCGCCGCCGCTCAGTCGATGGCCCAGGCCCGCTCGATCCAGGAGCTGATCGAGCTGCAGACCAACTTCGCCAAGTCGGCGATGGAAACTCACCTGTCGGAAGTCACCAAGATGACCGAGACCCTGACCGCTTCGGTCAAGGACAGCTTCAAGCCGATCAACGAGCGGGTCACCGCGACCGTCGAGACGTTCCAGGCCGCTCGCTAAACCTGACGGTCTTCTAGACGATCCAGGGGCCCTCCGGAGCGATCCGGGGGGCCCTTTCGCGTTCTCCCGCCCCGTCACGGGGAGGGAGAGAAACGCGCTGTTTTTCTCAATCATCCAACGACGCCCGGAATCTCCCAACGAATCCAAGGGCCGTCTTGATTGAGACGGCCTGACCGCGCCCGCATTGGATCAAGTGATACCCTCGCCCCCGGTTCCGTCGCTTGGGAAGGGCGCAAGGCCTTGCGAGCTTGTCGCGGCGGAAGCGGTTGGAGCGGGGGCTCCGGGTCCGTTTGCCAGAGGTTTCGCCTCCGGAGCATCGGACACCGGGGTGGCGTGGGCGTTCCGCCGTTCGAAGCGAGGGTCCCGGGCTCAAGCAGCCCGGAACCGCGTTCCGGGCGGTCGCCCACCGATAAGGGCGTCGGAAGAAGACCGGCGCCGTTCAGGGGATCGGCTTTCGCAAGCACGCCGACCCTCCCGCCGGAGGCTGAGGTAACGGCAAGGCTCTAACAGGGCCGTTGGTCCCCGGTCCGTCGCGTCCAAGCGACGCGGGGCCGTCCGCTTCCGATCAGACCAGCCGCGCGGAGCAGAAGACGCGAAGCCGAAACGAAACACATCACGGTAACCGGGCCTCGCGCCCAAGCTCCGCCCGCCCTTCCCAACCTCGCCGCAGCCCGGCGAGGGCGCCGCCCTATGGGCTTCGCAAAAACCTGTGACTGGACGCGCCTTCAAATCCGGCCATCATTGCTTATCTGCTCCATCGACTCCCCGACGGACCGAGAATGGCGACGCGAAGACCAGGCGAGCAAGATGGAGGCGGCATCGGCGCCGCGACCGTCACCGAAACGAAGCCCAAGCTTCAGAAGCCCTCGCTCTATCGGGTGCTGATCCTCAACGACGACTACACGCCGATGGAATTCGTCGTCTATGTGCTGGAGCGGTTCTTCCAGAAGAGCCGCGAGGACGCGACCCGCATCATGCTGCATGTGCACCAGCATGGCGTCGGAGTGTGCGGCGTCTACACCTACGAAGTGGCCGAAACCAAGGTCGCCCAGGTGGTCGAGACGGCGCGCCGTCACCAGCATCCCCTGCAATGCACGATGGAAAAGGACTGAGAGGAACCTCCCCATGCCCTCGTTTTCGCGTCCTCTCGAAGAGACCCTGCACCGCGCCGTGGCCTACGCCAACGAGCGCCGGCATGAGTACGCCACCCTCGAACACCTGCTTCTGGCCCTGGTCGACGACCCGGACGCCGGCGCGGTGATGAAGGCCTGCAACGTCGATCTGACGGCGTTGAAGACGGCCCTGACCCTGTATGTCGACACCGACCTGGCCGCGCTCGCGACCTCGGACGGTGAGGACGCCAAGCCGACCGCCGGCTTCCAGCGCGTGATTCAGCGCGCGGTGATCCACGTCCAGTCCTCCGGCCGCGAGGAGGTTTCGGGGGCCAATGTGCTGGTCGCCATCTTCTCGGAGCGCGAGAGCCACGCCGCCTATTTCCTGCAGGAGCAGGACATGACCCGCTACGACGCGGTCAACTTCATCGCCCACGGCATCGCCAAGAAGACCGGGCAAGGCGAGACGCGTCCGGCCAAGGCCGCCGGTCAGTCGCCGGAAGAGGCCGAGGACGCCGCCGCCGTCAAGTCGGGCGGCGAGGCGCTGGAGGCCTACTGCGTCGACCTGAATGAGAAGTCGAGGAACGGCAAGGTCGACCCGCTGATCGGCCGCCTGGCCGAAGTCGAGCGCTCGATCCAGATCCTGTGCCGCCGCACCAAGAACAACCCCCTGCTGGTCGGGGAACCCGGCGTCGGCAAGACCGCCATCGCCGAAGGCCTGGCCCGCAAGATCGTCAACGGCGAAGTGCCGGACGTGCTGAAGGGCGCGACCATCTACTCGCTCGACATGGGCGCGCTGCTGGCTGGCACCCGCTATCGCGGCGACTTCGAGGAGCGGCTGAAGCAGGTCGTCAAGGAGCTTGAGAACCACGACGACGCCATCCTGTTCATCGACGAGATCCACACGGTGATCGGCGCGGGCGCCACCTCCGGCGGGGCGATGGACGCGTCCAATTTGCTCAAGCCGGCCTTGGCTTCGGGCAGCCTGCGCTGCATGGGCTCGACGACCTACAAAGAGTACCGCCAGCACTTCGAGAAGGACCGGGCGCTCGTCCGTCGCTTCCAGAAGATCGACGTCAACGAGCCGACGCTCGAGGACACGGTGAAGATTCTGCGCGGTCTCAAGAGCTCGTATGAGACCCACCACAAGCTGCGCTATACCGACGCGGCCATCCGCTCGGCGGTGGAGCTGTCAGCGCGCTACATGACCGACCGCAAGCTGCCGGACAAGGCGATCGACGTCATCGACGAGGCGGGCGCCAGCCAGATGCTGCTGGCTGAATCCAAGAGGAAGAAGGTCATCGGCCAGAAGGAGGTCGAGGCCGTCATCGCCAAGATGGCCCGGATCCCGCCGAAGTCCGTCTCCAAGTCCGACACCGAGGGTCTGAGGGCGCTCAAGGACGACCTGAACCGCGCCGTCTTCGGCCAGGACGCGGCGATCGAGCAGGTCTCTTCGGCTATGAAGCTGGCGCGCGCCGGCCTGCGTGATCCGCAAAAGCCCATCGGCGCCTTCCTATTCTCCGGCCCCACGGGCGTCGGCAAGACCGAGGTGGCCAAGCAGCTGGCGGCGACGCTCGGCATCGAGATGCTGCGCTTCGACATGTCTGAGTACATGGAGCGTCACACGGTCAGCCGCCTGATCGGCGCCCCTCCGGGCTACGTCGGCCATGACCAGGGGGGCCTGCTCACCGACGCTGTCGACCAGCACCCGCATGCCGTGGTGCTGCTGGACGAGATCGAGAAGGCCCACCCGGACGTCTACAACATCCTGCTCCAGGTCATGGACAACGGGATGCTGACCGACGCCGTCGGCAAGAAGGTCGATTTCCGGAACACTGTCCTGATCATGACGACAAACGCCGGTGCCGCCGACAACGCCCGGGCCTCCATCGGCTTCGGTCGCGGCAAGGTCGAAGGCGAGGACGACAAGGCCATCCAGCGCCTGTTCGCGCCGGAGTTCAGGAACCGTCTGGACGCCATCGTCGCCTTCAAGGCGTTGGATTCCGAGACCATCCGCCAGGTGGTGACCAAGTTCGTGCTGCAGCTGGAGGCCCAGCTGGCGGATCGCAACATCACCCTGTCCCTGACCGACGACGCCACCGACTGGCTGGCCAAGAACGGCTTCGACGAGCTCTACGGCGCTCGGCCGCTCGCCCGGACGATTCAGGAGCACATCAAGAAGCCTCTGGCCGACGACATCCTGTTTGGCCGCCTGACGCGCGGCGGCCACGTCAAGGTGGAGCTCAAGGACGGCAAGATCGTCTTCGACATCACCCCAACCTCGGGCGCGCCGGCCAAGGAAACCGTGGACGGCGAGGCGGTCTAGCGACCGCCATGACGCCCAAAGCAAAAGGCCCGGGAGCGATCCCGGGCCTTTCGTTCGCCTGGAATACGCTGGTCAGCGACGTCGGCCAGACCCGGCCAGGATGAAGGCCAGTCCCGCGATGATGCCGGTGGTCAGCAGTGGCTTGCGCCGCGCGAAGTCCAGGCCCGTCCGAACCGGCTCGCGCAGGTCGGCGGGGGCGCGGTCCGACAGGGTCTCCAGCTTGTCGATGGCGCGGCCATAGGCGTCCAGCGCCTTGCCCTTCACCTCGTCGAACTTGCCTTCGAGCTGCAGCTTGGTGTCGCCCGTCAGACGGCCGATGCCGTTCTTGACGGTGCCGTTCGCGCCGGTCACGGCACCTTCGATGCGGGGGTCGGTCATGATGTTTGTCCTTCGCTGATAGTGCCCGGGGAGGCTGACGGATTAGCGCACGGTTACCGCTACGGTTCCATGAATGCCGATGGTTGCGGGCGGGGCCGGGCGTGGCGATATCCAGGGCCGGACATGCGACGAAACCGGGAGCGGCGACAGTGTTGAGGTTCATTCTCCAGGCGGTGGTGACGGCGCTGGGACTATGGCTGGCGGCCTACGTCGTGCCGGGCGTGGCCTTCACTCAGACCGGCTCCCTGATCGCGGCCGCCGTGCTGCTGGGGATCGTCAACGCCGTGGTGCGCCCGATCCTGGTGGTCCTGACCTTCCCGCTGACGGTCATCACCTTCGGCCTGTTCCTGCTCGTCGTGAACGCCGCCACGATAGGCCTGGTCGCCAGCTTCCTCGGCGGCTTCGAGGTGGACGGGCTCTGGGCCGGCCTCGGCGCGGCCGTGGTGACAGGCCTGGTCAGCTGGATCGTCGGCTCGGCGATCCCCGATGATCGCCGGCGGCAGGGCTGAACGATCCGTCGCACGCCGCACGATCTTCTCGGGGGGCGTCCGAGGGTCTATGGCGGTACGCCAGACCACGCACCAAGGATCTCTTCATGGCCGATGGCAGCCCCGCGCCCGCCCAGACCTATCGCTGGGACGACCCGTTCGATCTGGACGGCCGCCTGACCGACGACGAGCGGATGATCCGCGACGCGGCACGTTCCTATGCCCGCGATCGCCTGCTGCCCCGCGTGGTCGAGGCCTTCCGCGATGAGGTGTTCGACCGGGCCATCATGACCGAGATGGGCGAGATGGGCTTCCTCGGGGCCATGCTTCCCGAACAGTACGGCGGGGCGGGCGCCAGCCACGTCGCCTATGGCCTGATCGCGCGCGAGATCGAGGCGATCGACAGCGGCTATCGTTCGGCCATGTCGGTGCAGAGCTCGCTCGCCATGTACCCGATCTACGCCTTCGGCTCCGAAGAGCAGCGCATGCGCTTCCTGCCCCGGATGGCGGCGGGCGAACTGATCGGCTGCTTCGGCCTGACCGAGGCCGACGGGGGCTCCGACCCGGCCTCGATGAAGACCAAGGCGGTCAAGGTCGACGGCGGCTATCGCCTGAACGGCGGCAAATACTGGATCACCAACTCCCCCATCGCCGACCTCGCCATCGTCTGGGCCAAGCTGGATGACGTGATCCGCGGCTTCATCGTCGAGCGCGGTTTCGACGGCTTCACCACCGGCAAGATCGGCGACAAGCTGTCCCTACGCGCATCGATCACCGGTGACATCGGCCTGAACGACGTCTTCGTGCCGGAAGAGAACCTGCTACCGGGCGTGAAGGGCCTGCGCGGGCCGTTCAGCTGCCTGAACAAGGCCCGCTACGGCATCGCCTGGGGGGCGATGGGCGCCGCCGAGTTCTGTCTGCACGCCACGCGGGACTATGTCGCCGGGCGCATGCTGTTCGGTCGCCCGCTGTCGTCCCGCCAACTGGTGCAGAAGAAGCTGGCCGACATGTCGACCGACATTGCCCTCGGCTTCGAGGGGGCCTATGCCCTGGGCCGCCTGCTCGACACCGGCGCCTTCGTGCCCGAGGCCATCTCGATGATGAAGCGCAACAACTGCGGCAAGGCGCTCGCCATCGCCCGCGAGGCCCGCGACATGCACGGCGGCGCCGGCATCACCGGCGAGCTCCACGTCATGCGCCACGCCATGAACCTGGAGACGGTCAACACCTACGAAGGGGCACATGACGTCCACGCCCTGATCCTGGGCAGGGCGATCACGGGCGAGAGCGCCTTCTAGGCGCGGTCACCCAAACTCCACCAGCACGTCGTCCGCCGCCACGGGGTCGCCCGCCTTGGCGCTGATGGCCTTCACCACGCCGTCGCGCTCCGCCTTGAGGATGTTCTGCATCTTCATGGCCTCGATGATGGCGACCGTCTCGCCCGCCTTGACCTCCTGGCCCACGGCGACGGCGATGGAAACGACCAGCCCGGGCATGGGCGACTGGATCAGTTTGGACGTATCCGCCGCCGCCTTCTCGGGCAGGCGGGCGAACAGCTCGGCCTGACGGGGGGTGAAGACCCGCACGCGGGCCTTGGCCGCCCCCGACCGGATGGTCCAGCCGTCTGCGGTACGGGCGACTTCTGCGGTGAAGGCCGCATCGTCCAGCACGGCCCGGAACTGGGCCATGCCGGGTCGCCAGTCGATGTCCGACAGCCGCAGAACCCGGTCCTCGCCCGCCAGCTCCAGCGCCAGCACCTCGTCCTCATCATAGCCCAGTGAGACTCCGTGCGCCTTCCGGTCGACCAGCACGATCCAGTCCGTGCGCTCGGACGGATCGCCCGCCTGCTCGGCCGCGATCTCGTTCATGGCGCAGGCCGCCGCGATCATCACGTCCAGCCGCCGCCGGTCCGGTTCCGCGCCTTTGAATCCGTCCGGGAACTCGTCCTTGATGTAGCTGGTCGACAGGGCCCCTGACTGAAACCGCTCCTGGTCCATCACGGCCGCCAGGAACGGCACATTGTGCCCCACGCCCGCCAGGTGCGTGTCCTCCAGCGCCCGGCGCATGCCGTCCACGGCCGCGATCCGGGTCGGAGCCCAGGTGTTCAGTTTGGCGATCATGGGGTCGTAGAACATCGAGATCTCGTCGCCCTCGCGCACGCCCGAGTCGTTCCGCACCGTATAGCCGTCCTGCTCGCCCTCCTCGGGCTGCTCGTAGCGGACCAGCCGCCCGATGGAGGGCAGGAAGCCGCGATAGGGGTCTTCGGCGTAGATGCGGCTCTCGATGGCCCAGCCGTTGATGGCCAGCTGGTCCTGGGTGAAGGGCAGGCGCTCGCCCGCCGCCGAGCGGATCATCTGCTCCACCAGATCGACGCCGGTGATCAGCTCGGTTACCGGATGCTCGACCTGCAGCCGGGTGTTCATCTCCAGGAAGAAGAAGCTGCGGTCCTGGCCCGCCACGAACTCCACCGTCCCGGCCGAGTCGTAGTTCACCGCCCGGGCCAGGGCCACGGCCTGGGCCCCCATGGCCTCGCGCGTCGCCTCATCCAGCAGGGGGGAGGGAGCTTCCTCGATGACCTTCTGATTGCGTCGCTGGATCGAACATTCGCGGTCGAACAGGTGGACGATGTTGCCGTGCTTGTCGCCCAGCACCTGGATCTCGATGTGGCGCGGGTCGATGATGAACTTTTCCAGGAACACCCGATCGTCGCCGAACGCCGTCTGGGCCTCGGCCTTCACGGCGGCAAAGCCCTCGGCCATGTCGGCGTCGGAGTGGGCGACGCGGATGCCCTTGCCACCGCCGCCGGCCGAGGCCTTGATCATGACCGGATAGCCGATCTCGTTAGCGATCTGCAGGGCATGGGCATTGGATTCGATGAGGCCCATGTAGCCCGGCACGGTCGAGACCCCGGCCTCGGCGGCGAACTTCTTGGAGGTGATCTTGTCGCCCATGGCCTCGATGGCATGGGGGTTGGGCCCGATGAAGGTGATCCCCTCGGCCTCCAGCCGCCGGGCGAAGACGGGGTTCTCCGACAGGAAGCCGAAGCCGGGATGCACGGCCTGGGCACCAGACCGTCGGACCGCCTCGACGATCTTGTCCTGCACCAGATAGCTCTGGGCGGCGGGCGAGGGGCCGATATGGATCGCCTCGTCGGCCAACTCCACGGCCATGGAGCCTGCGTCGGCGTCGGAATGGACGACCACCGTCGCTATGCCCATGCGGCGGGCGGTCTTGATGATGCGGACGGCGATCTCGCCCCGGTTCGCGATCAGGATCTTGTCGAACATGGGCCGGTTCGTAGGCGGTGGCGGGCCGCCGGTCCATACCCGCGCCGCCAGGTCCGGGAGGTGGCGGGGATGAACGCGGTGGCCATTCCCTGTTCAGGCGAACCGTCACACGCTCGCCGTTCTCGCTTGGCAAGGTCGCATCCGATCGGCTTTAACCCTCGCCGACCCTGCATCAGCCGCTCGGAGTTCCTCCTGATGAACCGCTTCCTGACCGCCGTCTCGGCCGCCGCCGTCCTTCTGTCGGCCGCCACCGCCTCCGCTCAGGACTTCCGGGCCCTGGCCGGGACCGACCTCCAGGCCGCTCGCGACGAGCTTCAGGCCAACCATCCGGCCGCCGTGATCCCGGGCGCGGCCGGTGACACCTTCCGGGGCTGGATCGACGCCGGTCTGGCCGACGCCCAGGGCCGTATTGGCCAGGTCAACTCCGGTGACGCTCACGCCTATCTGATGCGCTACTACGGTGCCGGTTTCCGCGACTCCAACATCGCCATTCGCCCGACGTTCGAGGGTCTCGGCCCCTATTTCGGCATCAGCTGGCCGGGCGTCGCCACCGGCTGGCGCAACGGCCGCTATGAAGTCACCTATGTGAAGCCCGGCGTCCGCAACGCTCCGCGCATTGGCGACATCGTGGTCAGCTGCAACCTGACCCCGATTGAGGAATACGCTCGCGGCAAGCTGGACCGCTGGGAGGGCAACCTGGACACCGAGGCTGGTCGCGTGACCTCGGCGCCCTATCTGCTTTGGAACCGGAACAACCCGTTCGTATCGGGCATGCCGTCGACGTGCGAGTTCCAGCGCGGAGAGCGCGGTCGTCCGCGCGCCGTCGATCTGCGCCCCGTGCCGATCACGCCGGGCGACCTCGAGGCCGCCTACCGCGCCACCGTCTACATGCCGCCCGCGACGCCGCTGAACATCGAGACGGTCAACGGCCGTCCATGGGTCCACGTCCACTCCTTCGCCGACAGCGCGGGCTGGGACGCCTTCAACAGCTTGGTCGAGGCCCAGGCCGCAGCCATCCGTGGCCCCCAGGGCTTCGTGCTCGACCTGCGCGCCGCCGCTGGATCGTCGGCCTATACCTCGACGGCGCGCGGCTATGGCCTGGCCAACCGCATCTGGACGCCGGAGTTCACCGTCAGCCGCCAGCCGGCCGCGGGCGAAATCACCTACCGGGCGACCCAGGGCAACCGCGACTGGTACGCCGCCACGCTGGGCCGCATGCAGGCCGATCCGCGCTTCGTCCAGGAATCGAGTGCGGTGATCGAACAGACCCAGGAGATCGTCGCGGCCTTCGACACGGCGATCGCCGCCGGCCAGCAGACCTTCACGCTTCCGGGTCGTCCGGCGGTGCCCGACACCGGCGCCGCGAACCCGGTCCAGGGCCCGGTCATCGTCCTGGTTGACGCCGGCTGCTCGGGCGGATGCCTCGATACGCTGGACCTGCTGACGCGCCTGCCGAACGTGCGCATCGCCGGCTCGACCACGGCGACCGACTCGATCTTCATCGAGCCGACCGTGGAGCGCCTGCCGTCGAACTATTCGGACCTCAGCTATGGTCACAAGGCCTGGACCAGCCGCCAGCGCGGCAACAACGAGCCTTTCACCCCGGCACAGGGCCTGACCTACACCGGCAACCCGGCCGACGAGACCGCCGTGCGGGCCTGGGTCGGCACTCTGTTCGGCGGCTGACCTCGGGCAAGCGATCAGAAAGGGGCCGGGCGGGGGAGACCTCTCCCGGCCCATTTTCGTTTGTGGAGTACCTTGCGGAGCCCCTAGCCGCGGAAACTGTGGCGCGAACCAGACCGCGGAGACGTCTGCAACGGGTGGCAAACATACGCAGCGTCCACCAAGGCGTCACCACCGTGGAGGAAAGCCGATGAACCGTTACGCTCAGCTCGTATTGACCGGGGTGGTCTCCGCTGAAGTCGCCGGATGGCTCGTGCTTGGCAGCCTTTTCCATTTTCTGTCTGTCGCGCTCTCGCAGCCCTTTGGCTTCTTGGCTGCGACATTGATGTTCGCTATTGTTGGAGCCCTGACCGGCTCCCTGATCTGGGCAACCACCCGCAGGTATCGGTCGCACTCCGATTAGTGCCCCCAGCACGTCCAAGTCTCGCCTTTGGGTGAGGAGCGGTCATCGCGGGTCATCCCGATAGCGGTCTCGCCCACGCCGATGCCGCCCCGGGCTTGGAACCCCACCTCGCGGCCCCCATCTCCCGGCCATGACCGAGACCACCGAAACCCATTCCGTCCGATCCGCCGCCGGCTATGATCTGACCCCCCCGTCCGAGGGCCAGCGCGTCGCGCTTGAGGCCGATCTCAGCGCCGAGGAGAAGCGCGTCCTGCTCTCCCACGGCACCGAGGCCCCGTTCTGCGGCGTCCTGCTGGGCGAGAAGCGGGCCGGCGTCTATGCCTGTCGCCAGTGCGGTCTGCCGCTGTTCCGCGCCGGGACCAAGTTCGAGAGCGGCACCGGCTGGCCCAGCTTCACCCAGCCGGTCAGCGAAGATCACGTCCGCGCCATCACCGATCGATCCTACGGGATGGTCCGCACCGAGACCGTCTGCGCCCGCTGCGGCGGGCATCAGGGCCACGTCTTCCCCGACGGCCCGCCTCCGACCGGCCTGCGCTACTGTATCAACTCCGTCGCGCTCCAGTTTGTGCCCGAAGGCAGCCCGCTGCCCGATCCCCTCGGTCGCGGCGACGGGGTCGCGTGACGGCGGCGAAACGGCGCGGTCGCCGTCGCGCCGCATTTGGGTCTAGACTGGTCGCCAGTTCGGAGCTTCGCCCATGTTGATCGCGCTCGGCCTCGCCGCCGCCCTGGTCTCCGCTGATCCGGAGGGCGCCGTCGCGACGGCGCCCGTCGGCACCGGCGCGGTCCCGGTGGGGGCGCAAGCCCCGGTCAGCGATGCCCGTATGGACGGTCAGGCGGCCGCCATCACGCCCCATAACTTGACGACGCAACAGCAGATCGACCGCTGGCTGGCCGCCCGCGATACCGATGTGGTGCCGTTCGCCGAGGCCAACGGCCTTGTCGACGAACGCCGCATTCGCGGCTTCGTCAGCGGATCGATCGGCACGAACGACTTCAGTCAGGTCGCGGTCGGCGTATCCATCCCCGTCGGAGAGCGCGGGCGCATCGACCTCGCCTACAGCCAGACGCGGAACGGCTATGGCCCCTATGGACACATCGGTGGTTGGGGCTGGGACGATACCTATTCCCACCTGGAGCGTGGTTCCTGGGCGGACAGCCCATGGCCGGGCCATACGCTCGCCTATCCCGGCGACGCCAAGAGCGATCGCGGATCGGCGTTCAGCCTGTCCTATCGCTCGGACGAGGAACGGCAGCCTCGAGGACCTAGGCCATTCGAGCGGTGGTGAGACGAAAAAAGGCCCGGTCTGTGGACCGAGCCTTTTCACTTCAGATGGTGCCGCCGGGGGGAATCGAACCCACGACCTCAGCCTTACCAAGGATGCGGACGGGGGCACTCTAAACCCCGCTATGACTGGCTTTGACGGCGCGACGTGCAGCGACTCCCCGCGATTTCCCCCAAGTAGCCTCCGCAGCGTTCTGCAAATGGTCAGGGTTCGCGTGTGCGTATCGGAGGGCCATCTTTGCGGTTCGCCAACCTCCGAGAGCCATAAGCTCAGTCAGATTGACACCATTTCCATAGGTCCATGATGCCCATGTGTGGCGGCAGTCGTGAGGGGTGAAGTCGGTGATGCCCGCACGCTTCAGCATCGTGCGCCAAGCAGTTTTCAGTTGGCCGCCTCCCTCGCCGTCTCGGTCCTCGTAAGGATTGCCATCGGGTCTCCTAAAGACTGCACCAGATCGGTGAGGCAGTGCAGCGAGGACAGACACGGCCTCCTTGTTCAGCGAAACCCCGCGATTGTCGCGGTTCTTCGTTCTCCAGAACACCAGCCTCTTCTTCTTCAGGTCCACGTCCTCCCACTTGAGCGAAAGGACCTCACCAACCCTCGCGCCGGTAGACAGCATGAACATGACGATTGGCTTGAGGTGCGGCGCTGCGGCGGCGATCAGGCGATCCGCCTCCTCGTAAGTGATTTGGCGAACTCTACCCTCCGGCTGCTTCGGTCGAGTGCCCTTGGGTTTGTAGCACCAGCCCAGTTCGGCAGCATGGTTCAGAACGGCGATCAGCGGGGTGTAAATCTGGCGGTTGACCGTGGATGGCAGGAGCTTTTTACCCCCGGGGCGCTTAGACAGTTTCGCTGCGGTTGCTCTGATCTCGCCGGGGCCGATCCGAGAGAGTGGCCTCTCGCCAAGATGGCGGATCAAAGCCGGAAGGTGGGTCCGCTCTTTGCCTGTTTCCATGTAGCTCATGGCCGCCTCGGCAAAGGTGCGGGTGGCCGAGACGCCATGGGCTGACTCGATCAGCAGGTCGCGCTGGAGCGCCGCGAGGATTTCGTCCGCTTCCCGGCGAGTGCGAACTCCAGTGCTTTTGTCGATGCGGAACCCCCGGAAGGTGCCACGGATGTAATAGTTGGGCGAGCCATGGCGGCCGGGGACGAGTTTGAGGGGCAAGGAAGGTTCTCCAGAAGGGCTTGAATATCGTTAGGCGTGAAAATGTATTGGCGCGCGAGGCGACGCCCAATATTATACTGTTTCGCCATTTTGACGATTGTATCTTGAGAGCAAGGGAACTTGTGAATAGAGACAAGTTCATTTGCTGTTGCGAAGTTGCGATATCTAATTTGATTTCTCATTATCTTTACTCTTAACCATGAGTAAATATACCAAGCCTCATCCCTGCTTGGCGATTTGATTCTGCTCCTGCGGACCGATTTATTTTCGGGACACCGCAAGGTCTTGAACTCACACCTGCTGCGCCGACCAGCGCTCACCAATGCAGATGCATGGCGTGGGGTCTGGCGGCGGGTCGCGCTTAACCATATCGCTTCGTGAGGCGGCCGACTCTGCCTAACCTCCCGCCATGGGCGAGGTCGATAAAGCTGGCGCGGCGCAAAGCGCATCCGAGACACAGGCGTTCATCGAAGCCTTTGCCCGGGTGACTGTGCTTCATATCCGCGAGCAACTCGGTTCGCCGCTGGCGGCGGCAGCGGAGGCCGAGACTAAGCTGGCACCCGATTGGGATGATCCTGCCAAGCTGATGGAGAGTGGCGTTTCGCCCAACGCCGTCGATGACGATACCCGGGCGGGCCGCCGGTATCTTCATATCGACGTAGCCGCGTCTCCCGCTGGCTTGCATGCGCGCCGAATCTACCTCGCGCTGACGGGCTATTCGGACAAGCAGCAGCGCATCCTCTTCCCTGCATTGCGTTCCCGGTCGGCGGTGGCTCGGGAACGAGTTTCCGACGAGGTAATCAGATTGAACCGCTGGCTTGATGAGCTTCGAGATGGAGGTTTCGATCCAGCGAGCTTCGTCACCTACCAGCGGAGCATTGGCATCCACGGGGCCACGCAGAATCTTAGCGGCGCTATCGGGGCGGCCGGGGCGGCCATCGCCTTTGTCGATGCCATCGCTGAACTTCGGAGCGACGCGATCAAGGATACGGTGGGCGAGTTGCCCCCGGCAGAAGTTCGGACGCCGACACAGGTCCACGGCTGGCTCCGCGCCGGTCCCAATCGGACGCTGCGTTGTATCCTTCTACAAAATGGCCGCGCGCTGGTGTTCGCCAGCAGCAAGGACGCCAACATCTTCGAGCCTCTGGGAGGTAAGGCGTTCGTCAGCGCGCAGGACGCACTCACGCGATTCAACGCCGTAGCTAAGGACCAGAAGGCGCGGTCTCAGCACCTTCACGAACACGCTGTCGGCGAGGTCAAGACAGCGACAGACCCTGCCAATCTGCACGAACGGATGGGGCTGGCGTCCCGTGAGACCCAGACGGAACTACGCACTGACCGCTTCTTGATGATGGCAGTGCTGAACAACGAAATTCTGACCGGCGGCACCCAGCGCCGGGTCATGAACAATCGCGACCTGACGCGGTTCAGCCACGTCTTCAACCTGCATCATTGCTGGGGCTGGGATGGCGGACGTGAGAGGCACCCGGAGCACTGGGCCTACTTCAAGGCCAGCGTAGCTGAGTGGTGCGGTCTCTAAGCCGCCGACCGGATTTTCACCGGCCGCACATCCCGGGACTGGAAGGTCGTGTTTGGCATGGCCCACGTCTCGGGAGCAGGTTTCCGGCCGGAGAAGCACCACTCGACGCACGCCGCGATCTGCCATGCGATCATGGGAGGCACGGCATCGCCGATGGCGCGATATCGGTTCGCGATGGATTTGACCGGGAACACGAAGTCGAACGGAAACCCTTGCAGGGTCGCCATCTCTCGCACGGTCAACAAGCGGTCGCTCTCCGGGTGGGCGTAGCGGCCGTTGCCGATGTGGGCGCATTCCCGCTTGATGGTCGGAGCCGGTCTGTCCCACCACATGCGGCCGTAGACGTCGGGGTGTGATCCAAGGTCTTTGCTCTCCCATCGACTGCGGCACTGGGGCGTAAGCAGGTGGCGGGTGAGTGGGTTCATAGCGACGTCGGCCCAGCCGCCACCATCCCGGGGCGTGGCTGCAAGCCTCTCCGTCACCGCGTGGCCCATCCCGGGCGCTGCGATACCCGTAGGGTCATCAGGATGGCCCCGTTGCCACTCAGCGAGGCGTGCAAGAGCCGTTCTGACGGTTGTCGCTGCCGGGTCAATCTCCCACCCGTCCCAGAGGTCTTCCAGCGTCCGTGCAGGGCCGATGCGTGACGCGACGATCAGCGCCCGTTCACGCACTTGCGGAAGACCAAACCTGCTCAGGAAGTGCACGTCGGCTTTGACGTCATAACCAAGGGCTTGGAGCCGCGCTCGCAACTTCAGCCAGTGCTGAGGATGATTGCCAGTGATCAACTCCCGGGCGTTCTCCATGACGAACACGGCGGGCATCATCGCTTCGACGAAATCGCCTGACCGGCCGACCAGCGTGTTGCGGCTGCGATCTGCCAGATGGTTGTCGGGATTCGCCCGGGAGAAATCAGTGCAGGGCGCACAGGAAATGAGGCAGTCGGCCTCACCCGTTTTGATCCCGGCTCGCTGCATCAGGTCCGCTGGGCTGAGCAGCATGATGTCCTCGGACAGCGGCCTGAGACCATGGTTGGCCTCGTAGATGTCGTTGCATCGAGTTTCACCAGCTTCTTTGCCGGAAGGCTTCGCGACCTCAAGATCAACAGCAGCAGCAACCGACCAGCCGGGGCGACGCGCAAATCCAGCGCTCATGCCTCCACCGCATGAGAACAGGTCTACGACGATGCGTGGCTTGGCTACTGATCTGGCCATAAGGACGGGACTCTCCTTTTCGCCGTGCTTAGCAGCGCGGTTGAGTCTCGCCTATCGTTCTTGTTCGGTTCCAAACCCATCGGCTGTTCGACGGCCTTGGGTCGAGCAGAGCAACGCGCCCGGAGACCGAACTTTCAGCCGTCGAACCGCATGCGAAAATACAGCGCATCAACGCCATCTTCGAACTCAAACCGGGCTGCGTCTCCGCTCATCGGACACGCCCAGTTCCAGCGCCCGCGACTGTTGACCTGACAGAACAGTCTCATCTCGACCAGCCGATCTTGGAAGTCTTCATCGTCCCTCGACAGGTGAATCGACACCGACGAGACCGGCTGTATGGGGGCTGGCTGGGGGAGGATGAAGGGCCGCACGTCAGTCTTAGTAGGTAGGAAAAATGCTATATGAGCATGCGAAGGGTAGAGGCTCGATCTCGCTATCTGCTGAGATTTCAGTCCTCACAGGCCGATGAAGCGGCAATGATTTGCTGCCCTTGGGATTGATGCTGATCCGCAAGCTCTGGAAGCCCCGGGACCATGTGCTCAGGAATCCATAGTAGCTCGCAGCCCAGCCCTTTCCCCATTCCATCTCGACGTTTCCGAGATGGACGCGGCACTCGTGCTTCAGCGCATAGTTGATCGTGTAGCGCAGATTCTGCTCCTTGGACCGGTCGGCGAAGAAGCGGGCGACATCGACCTGCTTGTGGCCCGACCATCGTTCCTCAAGCTGCTGACGAACGTGCTGATGCTCCAGCCCGTTAAGCCGGACGATCCCATGAACTGTGACCACCCAGACAGGCCCGGCCATACTCACGAAGATTGGGATCATCTCACCCAACTGCGATTTCTTGTCCGGTCCGAGAAGCAGGAAATCTTCGGCCGAGAAGGCATCCGTTTCGAGCCACAGGACGAACTCTACGCCATCCCATCCGCGCCTCTGGCGGCGATTGCTATCAACGACGTTCCGAAAGTCCTTTCGGAACTTTTGGAAGATATCTCTGATCTCGGAGACATCGGATGTCGCGCCGACCACGATTGTCACGAACGCCAAGTCGTCGTTGTCCGCATCGGCGAACCGCTTTCTGGCGTCGCGGAACTGGGCACCGATGTATCGGCCCCGGCAGGACGCGCATCCCGGGGTTCGGCAGGTGAAGTGTCCGTTCCATTCGTCCGGTTCACCACACCGCCTCATGCGATGCAGAAGTTGGTCGCACGCGAGCGATCCTGCGTAGGGAAGTTCGGTAAGCAGGCGTTCTGTTAGGTGGGACGGACGTGAGCGCATGCCTCCTTTCCGCCGGGCGATTGCGGGGCTGAGGAGGAAGGGGGCTTTGGTTGGGTCGCAGTGGTGTCCGACAGCAATAGGACTGGTGGCTTCGGGCGGGGGCGGGGGCGGATGATCTCGGAGTAGCGCATGGCCGGGTATTTAGCTGGCGGCGCGACATGCTCTTTGGACCAGACGAACCGTCCCCGGAATTTCCCCACGTTTGCAGCCGCCCGGGGTGGGGAGTAGCCGGTGAGAACGTGGGGAGTGGGATGAGGCCGGAAGCCAGACCCTTGTGGGGCCTGACTTCCGCGTCTCTTAGATGGTGCCGCCGGGGGGAATCGAACCCACGACCTCAGCCTTACCAAGGATGCGCTCTACCACTGAGCTACGGCGGCGGAATCTGAGGAAGCGGCCGTATAGCCACGGAACCCCCACGGGGGAAGCCCCTTGCCTCGAAAGTTTTCACAGGGCTGATAAGCATCATGACCGAGCCGCCCGAAACGCCCGCCGCCCCGCTGATGCCCCCGCCGACGCCCAAGACGCCGGAGCAGCAGGCCAAGGCTGACCGCGCGGCGCGCCTGGCCAAGGCCCTCCGCGACAACCTGCGACGCAGGAAGACCCCCAAGGCCCCCCGCATCGGCAACTGACCGCGAGCGGCGGGAAGCGTCACCGAACGTGACCGAACCCGGCCCTTTCGCAATCCGGCGCGGCCGCGCTAGATAGCCGGCTCGCCGGGACGGTCGCTCCTCGCGGCCCCTAAGGACGACATGGACAGCATCACGGTTCACGGCAACGGCCCGCTCCACGGCGAGATTTCGGTCTCGGGGGCGAAGAACTCCGCGATCAAGCTAATGGCGGCCGCCATTCTAACGGACCAGCCGCTGCGCCTGACCAATATGCCGCGGCTCGCCGACACTCGCTTTTTGGGCAAGCTCCTGCGCTCGTTCGGCGTTGAAGTGACCGAGAGCGGGGAGGGGGCGGACCAGCAGACCCTGTTCCACGCCGCGAACCTGACGTCGACCTTCGCCCCATACGATCTGGTCCGCCAGATGCGCGCCAGCTTCAATGTGCTGGGGCCGCTGCTGGCCCGCACTGGCCACGCGAAGGTCTCGCTTCCCGGTGGCTGCACCATCGGGGCGCGGCCGGTCGATCTGCACATCGAGGCCCTGACCCGGCTGGGCGCCGTCATTGACCTGGAGGAGGGCTATGTCACCGCCACCGCGCCGAATGGGCTGCGCGGTGCCGAGATTGAGTTTCCTTTCGTCTCGGTCGGCGCCACCGAACACACCCTGATGGCCGCCGTCCTGGCCGAGGGCACGACGGTGCTGAGGCGCGCGGCGAGGGAGCCCGAGATCGGCGACCTGGCGCGTTGCCTGGTCATGATGGGCGCGCACATCGAGGGTATCGATACCGACACTCTCACCATCCATGGCGCGACGTCGCTGCACGGCGGTGAGTGGTCGGTCATTCCCGACCGGATCGAGATGGGCTCCTATGCTTGCGCCGCCGCCATGGCCGGTGGCGAGGTGCGCCTGACCCGCTCGCGACCCGAGCTGATCCAGGCGCTGACCGACAAGCTCATCGAGGCGGGTGTCGAGGTCGTGCCGACGGAAGACGGCGTTGTCGTCCGCCGCGATCCGGGTCTGCGGCTGAAGGCCGTGAACGTCGCCACCGAGGTCTATCCGGGCTTCGCCACGGATCTCCAGGCGCAGTTCATGACCCTGATGACGACGGCGGAGGGCGTCAGCGTCATCCACGAGAACATCTTCGAGAACCGCTTCATGCACGCGCCGGAACTGGGCCGGCTCGGCGCCGACATTTCGGTCCACGCGGGCGAGGCGCACGTCACCGGCGTCGAGAAGTTGAAGGGTGCCCCGGTCATGGCCACCGATCTGCGCGCCTCCGTCAGCCTGGTCATCGCCGGCCTGGTCGCCGAAGGGGACACGACGATCGGCCGCGTCTATCATCTGGATCGCGGTTTCGAGCGTTTGGAGGAAAAGCTCGGGGCCTGCGGCGCCGACATCCGCCGGGTGAAGGGCCCGCCCGTCGAAGGACCGGACGATGAGCACTGAGGAGCTTGCCAGCGCGCCGGTTACCGCCGAAGAGGGCGAGGCGATCCGCACGGCTTCGGGCGGCTCCAGCGCGCCTCTGCGTCTGCTCGCCGAGGATGGCGAGGATCTGGCGATCATCTCCGCCGCGCTTCAGGACGCCATCCTGCGCCCGGCCGACATCGTCTGGGAGAAGGGCGCTCGCCGCGTGACCATCGAGCTCAGCCGCTTCTGCTGGGAATGCGGCGGCACCTGGGTGCGCGCCGCGATGCAGTTCGGCGATGTCGAGGCGGTCAAGAGCCGGGGGCTGCCGCGCCTGCCCGACGCCCCGCTGGAACTTCTGGCCATCCATTTCGTCGAAGGCGAGCCGCCGGGCGGCAAGGTCATCCTGATGTTCGCGGGCGGCGGCGACCTCCGTATCGACGTCGAATGCCTGGACGCGGTCGTCGCTGACCTGTCGGAGCGTTGGCAGGCCCGTATCGCTCCCACCCACCTCGACGGCGCGCCGTCTGAGAAGGACGCTGAATGACCGATCAACGGCTGGCTAGCGTCGACCTGGACGAGGCCACGCTGCCGTCCGCCACCGCCGAGATCGAGCACGAGCGCCGCGTCGCCATCTTCGACCTGGTCGAAAAGAACGTCTTCGCGCCGGACGCCGCCGATGCCGGGCCCTACGCGCTGAAGCTTTCGCTGCAGGACAACCGGCTGGTGTTCGACATCACAGGCGTCGATTTCGCCCGCACCTACGCCCTGTCTCTGACGCCGCTGAAGCAGGTTCTGCGCGACTACCTTCTGATCTGCGATAGCTACTATGAGGCCCTGCGCGGGTCCTCGCCCAGCCAGATCGAGGCCGTCGACATGGGCCGGCGCGGCCTGCACAACGAAGGGGCCGAACTGCTCAAGGCCCGGCTGGATGGCAAGGTCGCCATCGACCATGAAACGGCGCGGCGGCTCTTCACCCTCGTCTGTGCCCTGTATCGCCGCGGGTGAACTCGACTAACTCCCGAAAATCGTGCATGAGGCCGCCTCCTTACGGCTCGCGTCCCCGCCCGGCGCGAGCCTCGATTCGTATTCACGGGGCGCGGGAGGCCGCATGGCCAAGGAAGAACTGCTCGAGTTTCCCGGCACGGTGTCGGAACTGCTGCCGAACGCGACGTTCCGGGTGACCCTCGAGAACGACCACGAAATCATCGCCCACACCGCCGGCAAGATGCGCAAGAACCGCATCCGCGTCCTGGCCGGCGACAAGGTCCTGGTCGAGATGACGCCCTATGACCTGACCAAGGGCCGCATCACCTACCGCTTCAAGTAAGGCCGGGCTCGCATGAGCCGGCCCGAACTCGTCCTGGCCTCGGCCAGCCCGCGCCGCATAGAACTGCTGGCGCTGATCGGGATCACCCCCGACCGTATCGACCCCGCCGACATCGACGAGACGCCCCTAAAGGCGGAAGAACCGCCGCGCTTGGCCGTGCGCCTCGCCTGCGCGAAGGCCGAGGCTGTCCTGGAGCGCCACACGGACGCGGTCGTCCTTTCGGCCGACACCGTCGTCGCCGTCGGCCGTCGTCGGCTGGAAAAGCCCGCTGACGAAGCCGAGGCCGAACGCTTCTTGCGCCTGCTGTCGGGCCGCAACCACCGAGTTTTCACCGCCGTCGCCGTAGCGACGTCGGCGCGCATGACCCATCGCTGCATCGAGACCCGCGTGACCTTCAAGCGCCTGACCGACGCCGAGATCGCCGCCTATGTGGCGGGCGGCGACTGGCGCGGCAAGGCCGGGGGCTATGGCATCCAGGGGCCGGCCGCCGCCTTCGTCACCCGCATCGTCGGCAGCCACCCTGCGGTCATGGGCCTGCCCTTGCCGGAGACGGTCAACCTGCTGGCGGGCGCGGGCTGGCGCCAGATCGCCGACCCGTCGTGAGTTTCGAGGTCTTCCTCGACGACACGCCCGGCGAGACGCGAGGCATCATCGCCCGCGACGGTCACTTCGAACGACTGATCGTCCAGCGCGACGACGATCCGCCCCAGACCCGGCTCGGCGCCCGCTCCGTCGGCCGGGTGATCCAGTCCGAACCGGGCTTCAACGCCGCCTTCGTCGATCTCGGCGCTCGCGGCCGGCCCGCCTTCCTGCCGTTCGGTCAGGGCCGCGCGCCCCGCGAGGGTGAGCACCTCGAGGTCGAGGTCACGGCGGAGCCGCGCGAGCACAAGGGGCCAACGGTCCGCGTGATCGGTCCGGCTGACGGTCCGACCCGGCTGGTGATGCTCGGCCCCGATGTCCGCGCCGAGCTCGACCGCCTCGCCCCCGGCGTGCCCGTCGAGACCGGCCCTGCCGCCATCCAGGCGTCGTGGGACGCCGAGGAAGAGGCGATGGGGCAGGGAGATTTCTATGCCGACGTCGCGCTGGACCTCGCCGTCCAACGCACCCGCGCCCTCATCGCCGTCGACATCGACTATGCCCACCTGCCCGGACGCGACGCGAAGAAAGGTCGTCTTCGCGCCAATCTGGAGGGCCTGCGCCAAGCGGCCCGCCTGATCCGGTTGAAGAACTGGGGTGGGCTGGTGGCGATCGACTTCGTCGGGACCCGTCTGGATGCGGTGGCCATCGCTGCCGCCGCCCGCTCGGCCTTTGACGAGCCCCAGGCGGTTTTGGGCCCCTTGAACCGCTTCGGCGTGTTGCAGTTGTCCCTACCCTGGCGGCGCACACCCATCGAGGAGCGCCTGCGCGGCTGGGACGGCGGGCAGGTGCTGAAGACGAGCGCGGTCGAAACGGTCCGTGGAATGCGGATGCGGATTCTGCAGGACACGGCTACCCCCCGGTTCACGGCCCGCTGCCATCCCGAAGAGGCCGCCATAGCTGGCCCGCTCGCCGCTTGTCTCGGTCCTCGCGCCGCCGTCGTCGCCGATCCGACCGTCGCCGTCGGTCGTGCCGACATTCAGGAAGCCTGATCGCCATGTCCGCCTGCCCGATCTGCCGCAAGAACCCGACCCATCCGGACTATAAGCCCTTCTGCTCGCGGCGTTGCGCCGACGTCGATCTCCAGCGCTGGCTGACCGGTGCCTATGTGCTGCCCGTCGATGACGACGACGATCAGGTCCCCGACGCCGACCCGACTTGAAGGCTTACCGGTCGGTTCGTCAGTGAAGCAGGCTGTCGCGACGCGCCTTGATGAACAGTGCCTCCGCAGGGGCCGGACGCAGCGTCAGGGCGATGTCGTACTCCGCCCGGGCCTCGTCGATCCGCCCGAGGCGCTGGAGGAACTCCGCCCGCGCCGCATGGAACGGGAGCCACCTCGTCGCCACCACCTCTTGCAGGTCCCGAAGTGCGGCGGCTGGCCCTTCGACCTCCGCGACGGCGACGGCGCGATTGACCCGAAACACCGCGTCATCATCGTAAGCCAGAAGTCTGTCGTACAGGTCGAGGATCGCCGGCCAGTTTGTCCGGCCCGTACGCTGTCGATCGACGTGTGCACCGTGGATGGCAGCCTGTAGCGCGCGCGGGCCCGGCGGGGACGACCGTCCGTGTGACAGTCGCGCGGAGGCCGCGAGATGAGACTCGCCGTCCGCGATCAGGGCCTCGTCCCACTCGTTGGAATCCTGCGCGGTCAGGGGGATCATGGCCCCCGAGGCATCCAGCCGAGCTGGCCGGCGGGCCTCGGCGAAGCGCACGGTCGCGGCGAGCGCCTGGACCTCTGCGTCGTCTGGCACGAGGCGGGCGAGCAGGCCGGTCAGTTTCAGGATCTCTGTCGCGTACTCCGCGTGCGGACCTGCCCCGGCCGCGTCTGCGTGGGCGTGGGCATAGGCGACCTCCAGCGTCGACAGGACCGCGTCCATGCGCTCGGGCCAGCGGTCGGGGGAGGGGACTTCGTAGGGGATGCCAGCCTCGGCGATCTTCCTTTTGGCGCGGACCAGGCGCTGGGCCAGCGTCGGCTCTGGCGTGAGGAATGCCATTGCGACCTCCGCCGTGGAAAGCCCGCAGACGGTTCGCAGCGTCAGGGCCGCGCGCGCGTCCGGGCTGACGGCCGGGTGGCAGCAGACGAAGATCAGCCTCAGCCGCTCGTCGGGAATGGGCTCGTCCAGAGCCATGAGATGGTCCTCGGGCGTCGGTTCCGGCGGGGCGTCGTCAGGCCGATAGGCGGCGGCGGTGGCGCGGCGGCGGAACCGGTCCAAGGCCCAGCGCCGGGCGACCGCGTACAGCCACGCGGCGGGGTCAGCGGGTGGGGCCTTCCCCCAGCGTTCGACCGCGCGGGCGCATGCCTCGGCGAAGGCCTCCTCGGCCAGATCGAGATCGCGAAACGCAGCGGCGAGGGCGGAGACCACCCGGCCGCCAGCGTCCCGGAACGTCTGGTCGAGGAGACGGCTCACCGGGACGGATCAGCCCTGCGGGGGCGGGGGTAGCATGGGGCGGATCTCGATCGATCCGGTCTTGGCGATCGGCAACTTCTTGGCCCACTCGATGGCGGCGTCCAGGTCCGGCACGTCGATCATGTAGATGCCGCCCAGCTGTTCGCGGGTCTCGGCGAAGGGGCCGTCGTGGACGGTGCGGCCCTGGGGCGTCACGCGGACGGTGGTGGCGGTGTCGGGGCTCTTCAGGCCCGCCCCGCCGACGATGACGCCGGCGGCGCCCATCGCCTGGCCATAGGCGGTATGGGCGGCGATGATTTCGAGCCAGGCTTGGCCGCTGTCGCCGTCGGGATAGGACTCGGCATGGGGCTCGTGGATGAGGAGGGCGTATTGCATGATCGGTCTCCGATAGGGTCGCTGGCCGGACCATCCGAACCTTAGCGATATCAGCAAGACGCGCGAGAGGGAGGCGGATCGACAGGTCTTCGCAGAATTCTCCCCAGGGCCTTTATTTTGCCGATGAAGCGCGTATATGTGCCGGCTCCGCAAAACTCCCCATGAGTCTGCGCGAAAGCGCCGAGGCCCGGTCCGTCGCCCTCCGACCGAGCGAAGGCGTGGCTCCTCTCCCAGGAGCTTCAATGATTTCAGGTCTCCTGACCGCTCCGGCGTGTCGAGGGTGGAGGCCGAAACCGATTGTCGCGGGTGACCCATGGTCAGCCCGTGCCGCTGCATTTGACGCGCGCCTCCCCCGAGCTGCGCGAATGGGAAAACAGAATGACTGACGTCCTGAACGGTCTCGCCATCAACGGTCAGATCGCCTCGGCCACGACCTTCACCGGCAAGAAGCGCATCCGAAAGTCCTTCGGGCGCATCCCCGAAGCGGTGGCGATGCCGAACCTGATCGAGGTGCAGCGGGCTTCCTATGAACAGTTCCTGCAGCGTGAGGTCCGTCCGGGTCAGCGCAAGGACGAGGGCATCGAGGCGGTGTTCAAGTCGGTGTTCCCGATCAAAGACTTCAACGAGCGGGCCATTCTCGAATACGTCTCCTACGAGTTCGAGGACCCGAAGTACGACGTCGAGGAGTGCATCCAGCGCGACATGACCTATGCCGCGCCGCTGAAGGTCAAGCTGCGCCTGATCGTGTTCGAGGCCGATGAGGAAACCGGCGCGCGCTCGGTCAAGGACATCAAGGAGCAGGACGTCTACATGGGCGACATCCCGCTCATGACGGACAAGGGGACCTTCATCGTCAACGGGACCGAGCGGGTGATCGTGTCCCAGATGCACCGTTCGCCGGGCGTCTTCTTCGACCACGACAAGGGCAAGACCCACTCCTCTGGCAAGCTGCTGTTCGCTGCGCGGGTGATCCCGTATCGCGGTTCGTGGCTCGATTTCGAGTTCGACGCCAAGGACCTGGTGTTCGTCCGCATTGACCGTCGCCGCAAGCTGCCGGCCACGACGTTCCTCTATGCGCTGGGCATGGACGGCGAGGAGATCCTGCGGACCTTCTACGAGACCGTGCCGTATGAAAAGCGCGGCGAAGGCTGGGTCACGCCCTACAAGCCCGAGCGCTGGCGCGGTGTGAAGCCCGAGTTCGACCTGATCGACGCCGACACGGGTGAGATCGTCGCCCAGGCCGGTCACAAGATCTCGGCGCGCGCGGCCAAGAAGCTGGGCGAGACGACGAAGTCGCTGTCGCTGGCGGCCGATGCGCTGGTGACCCGCTATCTGGCCGCCGACGCGGTCAACTTCGAGACCGGCGAGATCTACGCCGAGGCGGGCGACGAGCTGGACCAGGCGACGATCAACCTTCTGGAAGAGAAGGGCTTCACCACCATCGACGTGCTGGACATCGACCACGTCACGGTCGGCGCCTACATGCGCAACACTCTGCGGGTGGACAAGAACACCGGCCGCGAGGACGCGCTGTTCGACGTCTATCGCGTGATGCGCCCGGGCGAGCCGCCGACGCCGGAAGCCGCCGAGGCCATGTTCAACAGCCTGTTCTTCGACAGCGAGCGTTACGACCTGTCGGCCGTGGGCCGGGTCAAGATGAACATGCGTCTGGAAACCCCTGAGGTTTCGGACGAAATCCGCGTGCTCCGCAAGGAAGACGTGCTGAAGGTCCTGCAGATCCTGGTGGGCCTGAAGGACGGTCGCGGCGAGATCGACGACATCGACAACCTGGGCAACCGCCGGGTGCGCTCGGTCGGCGAATTGCTGGAGAACCAGTACCGCGTCGGCCTGCTGCGCATGGAGCGGGCCATCAAGGAGCGCATGAGCTCGGTCGATATCGACACGGTCATGCCGCACGACCTGATCAACGCCAAGCCGGCCGCCGCCTCGGTGCGCGAGTTCTTCGGCTCGTCGCAGCTGTCTCAGTTCATGGACCAGACGAACCCGCTGTCGGAGATCACGCATAAGCGTCGTCTGTCGGCGCTCGGGCCGGGCGGTCTGACGCGCGAGCGGGCGGGCTTCGAAGTGCGCGACGTGCACCCGACCCACTATGGCCGCATCTGCCCGATCGAGACGCCGGAAGGCCCGAACATCGGCCTGATCAACTCCCTGGCCACCCACGCCCGGGTCAACAAATACGGCTTCATCGAGAGCCCGTATCGGCGGGTGAAGGACGGCAAGGCCCTGGACGAGGTGATCTACATCTCGGCTATGGAAGAGGCAAAGTACACCATCGCCCAGGCCAACATCGGCCTGAAAGACGGCATGATCATCGACGAACTGGTCCCGGGACGGATCAACGGCGAATCCCAGCTGCTGATCCGCGCTGATGTCGACATGATGGACGTCTCGCCCAAGCAGGTGGTGTCGGTGGCCGCGGCCCTGATCCCCTTCCTGGAGAACGACGACGCCAACCGGGCCCTGATGGGCGCCAACATGCAGCGTCAGGCCGTGCCGCTGGTCCAGTCCGACGCGCCGCTGGTCGGCACGGGCATGGAAGCCGTGGTCGCCCGTGACTCCGGCGCCGTGGTCGTGGCCCGCCGCGACGGCGTGGTCGAGCAGATCGACGGCACCCGCATCGTCGTGCGCGCCACCGGCGACCTGGAAGCCGGCCGCTCGGGCGTCGACATCTATCGCCTGTCTAAGTTCCAGCGTTCGAACCAGTCGACCTGCATCAACCAGCGCCCGATCGTGCGCGTGGGCGATGAGGTCAAGGTCGGCGACGTGATCGCCGACGGCCCGTCGACGGACCTGGGTGAACTGGCGCTCGGCCGTAACGCGCTCGTCGCCTTCATGCCGTGGAACGGCTACAACTTCGAGGACTCGATCCTGATCTCGGAGCGCATCGTGCGCGACGACGTCTTCACCTCGATCCACCTCGAGGAGTTCGAGGTGATGGCCCGCGACACCAAGCTGGGGCCTGAGGAAATCACCCGCGACATCCCCAATGTCGGCGAGGAAGCGCTCCGCAATCTCGACGAGGCGGGCATCGTGGCGATCGGCGCCGAGGTCCAGCCGGGCGACATCCTGGTCGGCAAGGTGACGCCGAAGGGCGAGAGCCCGATGACTCCGGAAGAGAAGCTGCTGCGCGCCATCTTCGGCGAGAAGGCTTCGGACGTGCGCGACACTTCCCTGCGCCTGCCGCCCGGCGTCGCCGGCACCATCGTAGACGTGCGCGTGTTCAACCGCCACGGCGTCGACAAGGACGAACGCGCCATGTCGATCGAGCGCGACGAGATCGAACGTCTCGGCAAGGACCGCGACGACGAGCTCAAGATCCTGGAACGCAACGTCTATGGCCGCCTGAAGCCGCTGTTGCTCGGCAAGAACGCCGTCTCGGGTCCCAAGGGCCTAGGCCGCGGTGAGATCACCGAGGAGAAGCTGGCCGAACTGTCGCGCGGCCTGTGGTGGCAGATCGCCCTCGATGACGAGAAGGCGATGGGCGAACTCGAGGCGATGAAGAAGTCGTTCGAGGACAACCGCAAGGCGCTGGACCGCCGCTTCGAGGACAAGGTCGAGAAGCTGCAGCGTGGCGACGAATTGCCACCCGGCGTCATGAAGATGGTCAAGGTCTTCGTGGCGGTGAAGCGCAAGCTTCAGCCCGGCGACAAGATGGCCGGCCGTCACGGCAACAAGGGCGTCATTTCCAAGATCCTGCCGATCGAGGACATGCCGCACCTGGAAGACGGCACCTCGGTCGACCTGGTTCTGAACCCGTTGGGCGTGCCTTCGCGCATGAACATCGGCCAGATCTTCGAGACGCACCTGGGCTGGGCCGCCGCCGGCCTTGGCAAGCAGATCCAGGGTCTGTTGGAGGCCTGGCAGAACGGCGGGCAGAAGAAGGCGTTGATCGAGCGGCTTACCGACATCTATGGCGCGGACACCCCGCTGCCGGACGACGAGGAAGAGCTGGTCGAGCTGGCCCGCAACCTGTCCAAGGGCGTGCCCTTCGCCACCCCCGTGTTCGACGGCGCGCACATCTCGGACATCGAAGACCTGCTGGAACAGGCGGGCCTGGAGCGTTCGGGACAGTCGATGCTGTACGACGGCCAGACTGGCGAGCAGTTCAAGCGTCCGGTCACGGTCGGCTACATTTACATGCTGAAGCTGCACCACCTGGTCGACGACAAGATCCATGCCCGCTCCATCGGGCCGTACAGCCTGGTCACTCAGCAGCCGCTGGGCGGTAAGGCGCAGTTCGGCGGACAGCGCTTCGGCGAGATGGAGGTGTGGGCGCTGGAAGCCTACGGCGCGGCCTACACCCTGCAGGAGATGCTGACGGTCAAGTCCGACGACGTGGCCGGCCGCACCAAGGTCTACGAGGCCATCGTCCGCGGCGACGACAGCTTCGAAGCGGGCATTCCCGAGAGCTTCAACGTGCTCGTGAAGGAAATGCGCTCGCTGGGTCTGAACGTGGAGCTGGAGAACAGCTGAGCCTGATGTCTCCTCCCTGTCGCGGCTTCGCGATGGGGAGGGGGACCATCCGAAGGATGGTGGAGGGGTTCTTGCCGCCCGTGCGGTGCTGAAGAGCCCCTCCACCGCTTCGCGGTCCCCCTCCCCATTCGCAAGGGCGAACGGGGAGGAGACGGGTTCGCCGTCCTCCTCTTTGAAATTTTCGCGGCAGATGCCGCAGCAAGGAACTCAAGATGAACCAGGAAGTCCTGAACATCTTCAACGCGGTCCCGGTCACCCCGACCTTCGACCAGATCAAGATCGCCCTGGCCTCGCCCGAAAAGATCCGCTCGTGGTCGTTCGGCGAGATCAAGAAGCCCGAGACGATCAACTACCGCACGTTCAAGCCCGAGCGTGACGGCCTGTTCTGCGCCCGCATCTTTGGCCCGACCAAGGACTACGAATGCCTATGCGGCAAGTACAAGCGCATGAAGTACAAGGGCATCATCTGCGAGAAGTGCGGCGTGGAGGTCACCCTGGCCCGCGTTCGGCGCGAGCGGATGGGCCACATCGAACTGGCCTCGCCGGTCGCACATATCTGGTTCCTGAAGTCCCTGCCGTCGCGCATCTCGCTAATGCTCGACATGGCGCTCAAGGACGTGGAGCGCGTCCTCTACTTCGAGAACTACATCGTCACCGAGCCGGGCCTGACCCCTCTGAAGCAGAACCAGCTGCTGACCGAGGATGAGTTCTATCGCTACCAGGACGAGTTCGGCGATGACGGCTTCACCGCCGAGATCGGCGCCGAGGCCGTGCGCAACCTCTTGATGGGCATCGACCTGCACGCCGAGGCGGAGAAGCACCGAGCCGAACTGGCCGACAGCCCCTCGGAGATGAAGGCCAAGAAGGCCTCCAAGCGTCTGAAGCTGATCGAGGCCTTCCTGGAGAGCGGCAACAAGCCGGAGTGGATGGTCCTGACCGTCGTGCCGGTCATTCCGCCGGAACTGCGCCCGCTGGTGCCGCTGGACGGCGGCCGCTTCGCCACGTCCGACCTGAACGACCTGTATCGCCGGGTCATCAACCGGAACAACCGCCTGAAGCGCCTGATGGAGCTGCGGGCCCCGGACATCATCATCCGCAACGAGAAGCGGATGCTGCAGGAATCGGTCGACGCCCTGTTCGACAACGGCCGTCGCGGCCGGGTGATCACGGGCGCCAACAAGCGTCCGCTGAAGTCGCTGGCCGACATGCTGAAGGGCAAGCAGGGCCGCTTCCGGCAGAACCTGCTCGGCAAGCGCGTCGACTATTCGGGTCGTTCGGTCATCGTTGTGGGCCCGGACCTGAAGCTGCACGAGTGCGGCCTGCCCAAGAAGATGGCGCTCGAGCTGTTCAAGCCGTTCATCTACGCCCGCCTGGACGCCAAGGGCCTGTCTGGCACTGTCAAACAGTCCAAGCGGATGGTCGAGCGCGAGCAGCCGCAGGTCTGGGACATCCTGGAAGAAGTCATCCGCGAGCACCCGGTCATGCTGAACCGGGCCCCGACGCTGCACCGTCTGGGGATCCAGGCGTTCGAGCCCAAGCTGATCGAGGGCAAGGCGATCCAGCTGCACCCGCTGGTCTGCGCCGCGTTCAACGCCGACTTCGACGGCGACCAGATGGCCGTGCACGTCCCGCTGAGCCTCGAGGCCCAGCTGGAAGCGCGCGTCCTGATGATGTCAACGAACAACATCCTGTCGCCCGCGAACGGCAAGCCGATCATCGTGCCGTCGCAGGACATCGTTCTGGGTCTCTACTACCTGTCGCTTGTAAAGGACGGTGAGCCGGGCGAGGGCAAGCTGTTCGCCAACATCGGCGAGATCGACGCGGCGCTCGACGCCGGCGTCGTGACCCTGCACACTCGCATCAAGGCGCGCTGGACCGAGCAGGACAAGGACGGCAACGTCGTGACCAAGGTCATCGACACCACGCCGGGCCGGATGAAGCTGGGCGCTCTGCTGCCGCAGAACCCGAACATCGGCTACCGCCTGCTCGAGAAGAACCTGACCAAGAAGGAGATCGGTAACCTGATCGATCAGGTCTATCGTCACTGCGGTCAGAAGGCGACGGTGATCTTCGCCGACCAGATGATGGGCCTGGGCTTCCGCGAGGCGGCCAAGGCGGGCATCTCCTTCGGCAAGGACGACATCGTCATCCCGGCCAAGAAGACCGAGATCGTCGACGCCACCCGCACTCTGGTCGAGGAATACGAGCAGCAGTACGCCGACGGCCTGATCACCAAGGGCGAGAAGTACAACAAGGTCGTTGACGCTTGGGCCAAGGCGACCGACCGCGTCGCCGACGAGATGATGGGCGAGATCGCCCAGCCTCGCGTCTTGGCGTCGGGCCGGACCGCCGAGATCAACTCGGTGTTCATGATGGCCAACTCGGGCGCCCGGGGCTCGCAGGCCCAGATGAAGCAGCTGGGCGGCATGCGCGGCCTGATGGCCAAGCCGTCCGGCGAGATCATCGAGACGCCGATCGTGTCGAACTTCAAGGAAGGCCTGACCGTCCTTGAATACTTCAACTCGACCCACGGTGCCCGTAAGGGCCTCGCGGACACCGCGCTGAAGACCGCCAACTCTGGCTATCTGACCCGTCGTCTGGTCGACGTGGCGCAGGACTCCATCGTCACCGAGGACGACTGCGGTTCGACGCGCGGCATCACTCTGCGCGCCGTGGTCGAGGGCGGCGACGTGCTCGTCTCGCTGGGCCAGCGGGTCCTGGGTCGCTATGCGGCCGAGGACATCAAGGAGCCGGGCACCGAGACCGTCCTGTTCCCCGCCGACACCTACCTCCAGGAAGAGGAGGTCGAGGTCATCGACAACGCGGGCGTCCAGTCGGTCAAGGTCCGCTCGGCCCTGACCTGCGAGGCTGAAGCCGGCATCTGCTCGTACTGTTATGGCCGTGACCTGGCGCGGGGCACCAACGTCAACATCGGCGAAGCGGTCGGCGTCATCGCCGCCCAGTCGATCGGGGAGCCGGGAACCCAGCTGACGATGCGGACCTTCCACATCGGCGGCACTGCCCAGGTGGCCGAGACCAGCTTCTACGAAGCGACCAACGCCGGTACCGCCAAGATCGTCGGACCGACCGTCACGGCCGCTCACGGCGACCTGGTCTCGATGAGCAGGAACGTCGTCATCACCGTCGTCGTCGACGGCAAGGACCGCGAATCCTACAAGGCACCCTATGGTGCCCGGATCCGCGTCAAGGACGGTGAAGAGGTCAAGAAGAACCAGCGTCTGGCGGAGTGGGACCCCTACACCACCCCGATCCTGACCGAAGTGGGCGGCGTCGTTCGCTTCGAGGATCTGGCCGAGGGTCTGTCGTTCCGTGAGGAGACCGACGAAGCGACGGGCATCGCCCAGCGCGTCGTCATCGACTGGCGCGCCTCGCCGCGGGGTTCAGACCTGCGTCCGGCCATGGGCATCACGTCCCAGGACGCCTACGCCAAGCTGGCCTCGGGGTCTGACGCCCGCTACCTGCTGCCGGTGGGCGCCATTCTGTCGGTCGCCAACGGCGACGAGGTCAAGCCCGGCGAGATCCTGGCCCGTATCCCCACGGAGGGCGCCAAGACGCGCGACATCACCGGCGGTCTGCCGCGGGTGGCCGAGCTGTTCGAGGCCCGTCGTCCCAAAGACTGCGCGGTCATCGCCGAGATGGACGGTCGGGTCGAGTTCGGCCGCGACTACAAGAACAAGCGCCGCATCAAGATCACCCCGGAGCCGGACGCGGACGGCAACCAGGGTGAAGCGGTCGAGTTCCTGATCCCGAAGGGCAAGCACATCTCCGTCCACGACGGCGATCTGATCCAGAAGGGCGACTACATCATCGACGGCAACCCCGATCCGCACGATCTGCTGCGCATTCAGGGCGTCGAGGCGCTGGCCGAGTACCTGGTGAACGAAGTGCAGGAGGTTTACCGACTGCAGGGCGTGCCGATCAACGACAAGCACATCGAGGTGATCGTTCGCCAGATGCTGCAGAAGGTCGAGATCCTCGATTCGGGTGAGACCACCCTGATCAAGGGCGACACCGTCGAGATCGCCGAGGCCGTGGCCGAGAACGAGAAGGTCGAAAAGCGTGGCGGCCGCCCGGCCACGACGCAACCGGTCCTGCTCGGCATCACCAAGGCTTCGCTGCAGACCCGCAGCTTCATCTCGGCGGCGTCCTTCCAGGAAACCACCCGTGTCCTCACCGACGCCTCGGTCAACGGCAAGAAAGACACGCTGGAAGGGCTGAAGGAGAACGTCATCGTGGGCCGCCTGATCCCGGCAGGCACGGGAGCCTATCTGCGATCGCTGCAGAAGATCGCCAACGAACGCGACGCGGTCCTGACCCAGTCGCGCGAAGAGGCGGTCGAGCCCCTGCCGGCCGATCTCCAACTGGAGCTTGCCGAAAGCGAGTGATCGCTCTCCGTGCCTGACATGGAAAAGGCGGCGTCTCGCGACGCCGCCTTTTTCTTTGGCCCGCCCATAGTCTGGTCAGTCAGTGCCGACCGCCTCAATCGTAACCGGCTCGAGCGCATAGACCCGTGCGCAGTACTCGCATGTAACGTGAATCTTGCCGTCGGGCTCGACCATGTCGGCGCGTTCCTCCGGGCTGAAGGAGGCCAGCACGGTCTCGATGCGGTCAGCCGAGCAGCGGCACTGGGCCTTGAGCGGCCGGGCGTCTTCCAGTCGCACGCCATCCTCGTGGAACAGGCGGAACAGCAGGGTCTCGGGCGTGATGGTCGGGTCGACAAGTTCGTCGTCGGCCAGGGTGTGGAACAGGGCGCGGGTGCGGTCCCACACGTCCTCGGTTGAGCCGCGCGCCTCGTCGCCCGCGATCAGCTGGATGAGAGCGCCGCCCGCGCGCCAGACCGTGCCCGCGTCGGTCGTCACCGCTCCAACCGCCAGGCGCACCTTGGTTGGAATCTGCTCGGACTGTTCAAAGTAGTGCTCGGCCGCGAGCGACAGGCTCTCACCCTCGATCGGCGTGATGCCCTGAGTGCGCTCGAAGTCGGGGCCGCGATCCAGCGTCATGACGAAGACGCCCTGGCCCAGCAGGGTCTGTGCGCCCGGCCGGGCGAAGCCGCCGGAGGCGGCTGCGACCTCGGCCTCGTCATAGCGGCAGTAGCCGCGCAGGAAGCCTTCGGTGTCGTAGTCGGCCACGACGTAGCGGACCGGGCCGTCGCCTTGGGCCTGGACGATCAGCCTGCCCTCGAACTTCAGGCTGGACCCGACCAGGGCGGCGAGAGCGCAGGCCTCTCCCAGTAGGGCCGCGACCGGCTCAGGGTAGGCATGGGCCGACAGGATGGTGTCGATGGCCTCGCCCAGCCGCACCAGGCGGCCGCGCACGGGCCAGCCTTCGATCTGGAAGGCGGCGGCGAGATTGTCGGTGGGCGCGCTGGGCGCCGGCGCGTGATGGGTCACGGCGGTGTCCTGGAAAGCGGAAAATCGGTTGAGGGAGCAAGATAGGAAACCACAACCGCGATGGTAAGGCCCGGCCCGTATGGCTATCTGTGGCCTGTCCGCCCCCGGAGAGAGACCGCCGATGTTCGCCAGACCCTCGCTCAAGCCCCTCAAGCAGCAGGCGATCGTGGTCACCCATGCGGCGCACGGCGTGGGGCGGGCCATCGCGCGGAAGGCGGCGAGGGCAGGGGCTTGCGTCTTCATGATCGATACTGACGAACGAGGGCTGCGCCATTTGGTGGAGGCGATCCAGAGGGACGGCGGGCGGGCGGGCTATGCGGCGGCGGACGCGGCCGATTACGACGCCCTGTCGGCGGCGGCCGAAAAGTGCGTGCGGCTGTTCGAGGGTTTCACGAGCTGGATCAATATCGTCGGGCCGGTCGAGGCGCGGTCGAGCGAGGACACGGGCGTCTACGAGCCCGTCGAAGCCGGACACGCGGGCTATGAGGGCCTGGTCAACGGCTCCCTGATCGCCGCCGAGCATCTGTCGCGCCGCAAGGGGGGAGGGGCCATCGTCAATGTCGGGCCCAGCTTGTTCGATCTGCCGGACCCCGCCTGGTCGGCCCATGCGTCGGCCAAGGCGGCGACCAAGGCCTTCACCAACGATCTGCGCGCACGACTGAGGGGCGACGGCCATCCGGTTTCGGTGTCGCTGATCAAGCCGGGGCCGGTCGATCCCGCTCATGCGAGGCCAGCGGGCCTGCCGCCCCAGCCCGTCTATTCGCCCGAGGTGGTCGCCGACGCGGCCCTGTGGTGCGCCCACCATCCGATCACTGAGATCACGGTGGGCGGGACCGGGCGGTTGATCGCAATGCTGTCGGCCGCAGCGCCGGAGTTCGCGGAACCATTGCTGGCCCGGTTCGCTCCTGTCGCACGGCGGGACGACGATCCCGCATGGGACGCCGAAGGGCTGGACAGTCCGGACGGCGACGACACGGACGAGGAGATCACCTACCCCATGGTTCGCAACTTCAGTGCCCTGGCCGAAGTCAGGAAACATCCCGGGATCACCGCCGGTTCTCTGGCGGTCATCGTTCTGGCGGCGGTTGGGACGGTCCTGCTGACCCAACGCACGGGCCCGCGCCGGTATGAGGCGATCCGTAGCCGCATCGACCCGCGCGGCTGGATCGATGCGGAGGCCCTGCGACATCGGTTCAATGACCTGTCGCGTGGACTCGGAGAGCGTGCCGCCGACCTGGGCGACCGCGCCGGCGACCGTACCGACGACGCCCGCTATGGTGCGAAGAAGCTGCTGAAGCGCGGCCAGCGCGCCGTGTCCGAAAAGCAGCGGCGCAAATATGCCCGCGAGGCCCGCCGCTATGCGGACGATGCCGGACGCTATGCCCGCGATCATGCCAAGGAGGGCGGTGCCCTGCTGGCGGTGGCCACAATCGCAGCGGCCATCGGGGCCGCGGCGCTGGAGAGCCGGCGTCCGGACAGCCGCGTCCGACGCATCACAGGACTGTAACGGCCTCCTCTCCACTCGCGGAGCGAACGGGGAGGAGACGTGACTTGCTGCACCTGCGAAGGTCGGCGTAACAGGGTGGCATGGCCGCTTCGACGCTGATCTTCGACTTCGATTCCACGCTGGTCCGGATCGAGACGCTCGAGGCGCTCGCCGACATCGCCCTGACCGGTCATCCGGACGCGAGCGCGATCCGGGCGCAGGTGGCAACCCTGACCGACCGGGCGATGGCGGGAGAGATCGGTTTCGGCGAGGCTTTGCGGACCCGGCTCGCGCTGCTGCCGCTCACACGAGAGCATGTGCTGAATCTCGCCGATCGCATCCTTGACGAGGGAACCCCTTCCGTGCGGCGGAATCTGAAGTTCTTCAACGAGAATGCCGAGCGCATCGTCATCCTGTCGGGCGGGTTCCGCGAGGTGATCGCGCCCATCGCCGAACGGCTGGGCGTTCGCCGCGACCGGGTGCTTTGCAATGACCTGATCTATGGCGACGCGGGTCGCGTGGTCGGCGTGGACGAGGCCAATCCTCTGTCGCGCGAAAACGGCAAGCCAGAGGTGATCAAGGCGCTCGGACTGACCGGCCCTGTGGTCATGGTCGGTGACGGCTGGACCGACGCGGAGGTCAAGCTGCAGGGCGCGGCCGATCGGTTCTACGCCTTCACCGAGATCGCCCGGCGCGAGCGGGTGGTCGAGGTCGCCGACGCCGAGGTGCGATCCATCGACGAACTCCTCCACGCCGAGGGCCTCGCTGGACGCTGGAGTTATCCGCGTAGTCGCATCCGCATGCTGCTGCTGGAGAACATCCACCCGGCGGCGGTCGAGCGGCTGGAGGATGCCGGATACTCTGTCGAGACCCAGAAGGGAGCGCTGGACGAGGAAGACCTTATCGCGGCGATCAAGGGCGTTCATGTGCTGGGCATCCGCTCCAAGACCAACGTCACCGAGCGGGTGTTGGCGCAAGCCGACCGGCTGCTGGCGGTCGCGGCCTTCTGCATCGGCACCAACCAGATCGACCTGGAGGCGGCGGCCGATCGGGCCGTGGCTGTGTTCAACGCGCCCTATTCGAACACCCGCAGCGTGGTGGAGCTGGCCATCGGCCTGACCGTCGCCCTGATGCGCGACGTGGTCGACAAGTCTGCCGCCATGCATCAGGGCCGCTGGAACAAATCCGCCGACGGCTCGCGTGAGCTCCGGGGCAAGACGTTGGGCATCGTCGGCTACGGGGCCATCGGCTCCCAGCTGTCGGTGCTGGCCGAGGCGTTGGGCATGCGGGTGATCTTCCACGACCTCTCGGAGCGGCTGGCCCTCGGCAATGCGCGCCGTATGCGGTCCCTGGACGCGCTGCTGGCGGAGGCCGATGTGGTCAGCCTGCACGTCGATGGCCGCAAGGAGAACACCAATCTGATCGGCGCGGCGCAGTTCCAGGCGATGAAGCCGGGCACGTTGTTCCTGAACTTGTCGCGGGGGCATGTCGTCGACGTCGGGGCCTTGGCCCAGGCGATCGGCTCGGGCCGCGTCGGCGGAGCCGCCATCGATGTCTTTCCCGAAGAGCCGCGGACCAATGCCGACCCGTTCGACAGCCCTCTGCGCGGTCTGGGGAACGTCATCCTGACCCCCCACATCGGCGGCTCCACCGAGGAAGCGCAAGAGGCCATCGCCGAGTTCGCGGCCGAGCGCCTGTTGGGCTACCTGAACCGGGGCGACACCACGTTCTGCGTCAACCTACCCAATGTGCAGCTGGCCGAGGTGTCGGGCGGCCACCGCATCCTGCACATCCACCGCAATCAGCCCGGTGTCATGGCCGAGCTGAACCGTGAGCTTTCGGTGGCCGGGTTGAACATCCTGGGACAGCACCTCAAGACCGACGAGCGCACCGGCTACGTCATCACGGACGTCGATCGGGACTATGACCCGCAGGCGCTTCGTGTGCTGAAGAGTGTGGCGGGAACGCTGCGTTTCCGCCTCCTGCACTGATACCTTACGTCGCGGCATCTTGCGTCTATCCGTGGACGGCGCAGACTGTCGCTTAACGGTCGCATTCAGCCGACCGACGGGAGGACATCATGAATCGTTTTCTTCGCGGCGCCGCGCTCGGCGCGTTGACGCTCGCCGCCACGGCCGCGCTCGCGGGCACCGCCTCGGCCCAGACCTACAACCGCCTGGTCGTCTTCGGCGATTCGCTGAGCGACAATGGCAACCTCTATGCCGCATCGTTCAACACCCAGCCGACGTCGCCGCCCTATTTCCAGGGTCGGTTCTCCAACGGTCCAGTCTTCACCGAGCTTCTGGGCTTCACCGCCCTGAGGGGTGCCATTCCGACCAGCTCGGTCACCGGAAGCGTCAATTTCGCTTACGGCGGTTCTCGGACGGACAACGCCGTGGCGTTCCCGCCGGGCATGCGTCAGCAGCTCACCACCTATCTTTCCCGAGGAGGGACCTTCGGATCGGGCGATCTGGTCAGCATCCTTGGCGGCGCGAACAACATCTTCCAGACGATCGGTGCGTTTTCCATTCTGCCACCGACCTCGCAGACCAACCCGACGGGCTTTGTCGACCCGACCATCCGGGCCGCAGTCGCGGACATGAACTTCCTGGTCGGCGATGTCGCATCGCGGGGAGCTGGCACCATCCTGGTGACGAACCTGCCTCGCCTCGGTCTCACGCCGCAGTTCCGGCCAACCCCGCTGGCGGGACTGGCGGACTACGCCGGCTCGCAGTTCAACGGCCAGCTGCAGACCGCGCTCCTGACCCTCGCGCCGACCCGGCCGAACACCAACATCATTCTGTTCGACTTGGCCAAGGTGTCTGATGTGCTCGCGGCCAATCCTGGCCGTTTTGGCCTGACCGACGCCACCAACCAATGTCTGAACACCATCACGGGCGTGCCCTGCGCCAACCCGGATGGTTTTCTGTACTGGGACGGCGTCCACCCGACGGCCGCGGGCCATCGGCTGATCGCCACCCTAGCGAACGACTACCTCTACTATGGAGACCTGGCTTCCAGCAGCACGCTGCAAGGCGAGGTCGCATTCCGTCATCGCCAGGATTCTCTTGATCAGGCGACCGCGCGCCTGTCCGGCCATGACGCCTGGACAGCCGGGACCTCGGTCTATGGCGGGGCCTTCTACGACTCCGCCGAGTTCGACGCGCGAGGCACGGCCTCGGCGGGCGACTCGACCAGCCATGGCGCGCAACTCGGTCTCGAAAGCGGAACCGAGACCATGCGCTTCGGCGTGGTTGGAGCCTGGCGCGTCGCTGATGTGGAGGCAGGACCGACGGGTTTCGAGCTTCAGACCCTGTCGGTCGACGTCTATGGCGGCTGGCGCTCGGGCAATGTCTTCGTCAACGGTGCGGTCGGCATCGCCAGCGAGGATTTGAATGACATCGTCCGGGTTAGCTCTCTGACCCCCTTGGTGCAGAGCGCGACGACACGAGGCTTCTCGTCGGGCGCACGCGTTCAAGGCGGCATGTGGTTCGACGCGGGCGGCATCGCACTCTCGCCTCGGGTCGCCGTTACTTGGGCCAGCGCCGAGATCGACGGATATGGCGAGCAGGGGTTCGCCGCCGCTTACGCCTATCGGGATCGGGAAGTGAAGGGCGTCACGGCCGAGGCCGCGCTCAGGGCCGAAGGGGATATCGGCGGCTTCGGCTTCTTCGTCGAAGGCGGCTACCGCGACAGCCTCGACGACAGCTCCCAGGCCGTCCGGGTGGGCATGGTCGGAAACCCGGCGCAGGTTCTGTCGCGATCCTTCGACGACCCGTTCGGGGGATCGATTCTCGCTTCGGCGGGTCTGACCGGTGAGGTGGGACCGTTCGACCTTCAGGTCGGATACCGCGGCCGCTTCGGCGATCATGCCGACAGCCACACCGGCGGGATCACCCTGACCCTGCCTCTGTCCTGATCCTCGAGTAAGGCTGGAACAAGAGCGCGCCGGGTTCGCCCGGCGCGCTTCTTCGTTCTGGTTCCGCGGTGCGACGACCTGCCACCCCTCTGGCCCCAAAGTCGCCCCATGAAGCCTTAGAACGGCGGCCTGCGCCGCTCGCATTCGGTTACCGATCGTAACGACGGCGCTCCTGACAGCTTTACCCAAAGCGCCGACAGAGCCGACGACCTCATGCGCCGACCCTTGCCGAGCCTGCGTGGCATTCTCGTTCACTCCAGCCAGGGGGCCGCGCTCGTAGGGGTCGCTGTTCTGGCCATGGCGATGGCACCGTCCATCCCCGAACCCGCCATCGAGCCCGGCAGTCTGCCTGAACGTCCTCCCGTCACCGCCGTGGCCGAACCGGCCGGCCCCGTGACCCGCACCATGATTTTCGAGGAGCCGGTGCGTGGCTTTCCGATCAATTCCCGGTTCGGCATGCGGCGGCTGGGGGGCGAGCGCGGTGCGCGGATGCACAAGGGCGTCGATATCGCGGCGCCGACCGGCACGGCGGTTCACGCTTCTGCCGAGGGCGAAGTCCTGCGCATCGGCCGCCAACCTGACGGTTACGGCAACTTCATTGAGGTGCGCCATCCGAACGGCATGACGACGCTCTACGCTCACTTGAGCCGGATCGACGTGGCCTCTGGCGATCGGGTGCTGGTGGGCGAACGGATCGGACTGGTGGGCTCGACCGGCTATTCGACCGGGCCGCATCTGCATTTCGAGGTCCGCCGCGATGGGACGCAGATCAATCCGAGCCGCGTCGTGGGCCAGAGCTTCGAGATCGTGGTCGAGTCACCGGCCGCCGGCTGAGGCCGAGCCTCGCTTCAGCCTTGGATCAGGCGTTCCATGGTCCAGGCACCGCGCGCTGGGGCCGCAGCGCGCAGGTCCGGGCGGTTGTTGGCTGCGCGGCCGTCTGACCGACGGGGCGTAGGCCGCCTGAGCGCCGGAGCGGTCCGTCAGGCCCCGCCGGCGTAGGCGACATTGAACTTGCCGTTCTCGATCCCGCCGATGCCCCAGTTGAGCGTCTGACCCGAGGCGAAGCTGACGGTATAGATCTCAACGCGGCCGTTCGGGGTGTCCTCGGCGCGGACGAAGGTGATGGTCTCGACGGCCCCCAGGCTGGCGAGACCCGCCGACATCTGGGCTACCTGCTCCTGACACGCCGCGAGCAGGCCGCCAGCCATCACGTCCTCTGGACACGTCCCGGCGGCCGTTTCGGTGATCATGCGCCGCAGCGCGTCGGCGTATTCGCCGGTCTGGACCTCCTGCGACACGGCGGGCAAGGCGACGAGACCGGCACCGAGGGCGGCGACGAGGAAAAGGGAGCGACGCATGGGATCTCCTTGGCTGGCACTCAACCATGACCCGGACGACCGCCCCGAGGCAAGCGGAGCGTTTCGCATGTCACTGGCGAAGGGGGCGTCCGGGAGATCGCCTTGATCCGGCCCGAAAAGGCGACAGATATAGCCCTGCCCATGCTGTCTCACTGGAACGCCATGAAGACCTCGACCCTCGCCATCGCCGTGGCCATGACGCTCGCCGCGTGCGGCAACGCCAACAACTCGAAAGCCCAGGACGGCGTCTTCGCCGAACCCACCGAGCGTCAGGCCCCGACCGACGCCACGTCGATGAAGCAGAGCTTCGCCCCGGTGGTGCGCGAGGTGGCACCCGCTGTGGTGAACATCTCGGCCCGGTCGATCCAGCGGGTCCAGGCCGATCCTTTCTTCCAGTTCTTCGGCGGCGGGATGCCCAGGGAACGGGTGGCTGAGTCCGCCGGTTCGGGCGTCATCGTGCGCTCGGACGGCATCGTCGTGACCAACAACCACGTCATCGCCGGCGCTCAGCAGATCCGCGTGGTTCTCAACGACCGGCGCGAGTTCCCGGCCGAGATCATCCTGGTCGACGAGCGCTCTGACATCGCGGTGCTCCAGCTCCAGGGCGTGACCGAGCAGCTGCCCGTCCTGGCCATCGACGACCGCGAGGAGCAGGAGGTCGGTGATCTGGTGCTGGCCATCGGCAACCCCTTCGGCGTGGGCCAGACCGTGACCAACGGTATCATTTCGGCTCTGAACCGGACCGAGACGGGGATCTCGGACTCGGGCTCCTTCATCCAAACCGATGCGGCCATCAATCCCGGCAACTCGGGCGGGGCCCTGGTCGACATGGACGGCGACCTGATCGGCATCAACACGGCGATTTTCTCGCGCTCGGGATCGTCTGCGGGCGTCGGCTTCGCTGTGCCGGCTTCCATGGTTCGACGCGTTGTCGACTCCGCGCTGGGCGGCGAGAGCGCCGTCGTGCGGCCCTGGCTGGGCGTGAAGGGCGAGAGCGTCACCGCGGCCATCGCCCGCTCCCTGGGCCTGGCGCGACCACAAGGCCTCATCGTCACGGAGCTCTATCAGGGCGGCCCCGGCGATCGGGCTGGCCTGCGCGAAGGCGACGTCATCACCGCCATCGACGGCGCCGAGGTCAACGACCAGAGCGGCCTGAACTTCCGTGTCGGGACCAAGAGCCCCAACGATGCCGCCGCCGTCACCATCATCCGCGACGGCCGCACCCAGACGATCAACGCCCGGGTCCAGACCCTGCCGGGCGACGCCAAGGCCGACGGGTTGTTGATCCAGGACGGCATCTTCTCGGGAGCCCAGATCGCCGCCTTGAACCCGGCGCTCGCCGACCGGCTCGGCGGGGACCCCTTCGCCACCGGCCTGCTGATCACCTCCGTCCAGCGCGGCAGCTACGCCGCCCGCGCCGGTCTGCGTCCGGGCGACCTCGTGCGCGAGGTCAACGGCCGCGTCGTCGGCGCGCCCCAGGCCCTGGCGCGTCTGGGGGCGTCCGAGGTCACCATCGAACGCCAGGGCCGGCGCCTGACCGGTGTTCTCCGCTAGGTTCAGCCCTTGATCATGCTGGCGATGGACCAGCAGTGACCGAAGGGGTCCACGACGCGGCCGTAGCGGTCGCCCCAGAACTGGTCCGCCAGCGGCATGACGGGCACGGCCCCGGCCGTCAGGGCCCGGGCCCACCATTCGTCGGCGTCGTCGACCTGGAGATGCAGGGCGACGCCGGCGGGCTCGACGTCGACCGGGTTGCCGTATTCGGGAAACTCGTCGGACAGCATGACCAGGCCACCGTTGATCCGCAGTCGGCTGTGCATCAGCCGCTCGCCGTCCTTGGCCAGGTTGCGGAACAACTCTTCGGCCCCGAAGGCGCGCTGATAGAACTCCACCGCCGCCTGTCCGCCCCGCCCGGGGATGCTCAGATAGGGGATGACGCCGGTCGGGATGAGATCGGGTTCGGCCATCGGTAGCGCTTTCTTTCGGCGACGTCTGACCCCACCATATCCCTATGACCGATCTTTTCGAAGCCTCGGGCGTCCATCCGCCGGACGTGCCCTTGGCCGACCGCCTGCGCCCCGCCTCGTTGGACCAGGTGGTGGGCCAGGACCATCTGCTGGGCGAGGGTGGGCCCATCCGCCGCATGGTCGAGGCCAGTCGCCTCGGGTCGATGATCCTGTGGGGTCCCCCGGGCACGGGCAAGACCACAATCGCCCGACTCCTGGCGCAGGCGGCGGGCTATCAGTACCAGTCGATCAGCGCGGTCTTTTCCGGGGTCGCCGATCTGAAAAAGGCTTTCGAACAGGCGCGCGGGCGTCGCGCCGCCGGCCAGAGCACCTTGCTGTTCGTCGACGAGATCCACCGCTTCAACCGTGCCCAGCAGGACGGGTTCCTGCCCTTCGTGGAGGAGGGGATCGTCACCCTGGTGGGTGCCACGACCGAGAACCCGTCGTTCGAGCTGAACGGGGCCTTGTTGTCGCGCAGTCAGGTCTTCGTGCTGAAGCGGCTAGACGACGCGGCGCTGGATCAACTGTTGATCCGGGCGGAGAAGAGTGAGGGGCGAGACCTTCCGCTGACGCTCGAAGCCCGCCAGGCGCTTCTGGCCCTGGCCGATGGAGACGGTCGCTACCTTCTGACCATGGCCGAAACCCTGTTTGCCCTGCCGCCCGAACCGCTGGACGTCCAGGCTCTCGCTGCGACCCTTCAGAAGCGGGCACCGGCTTACGACAAGTCAAGAGAAGAGCACTATAACCTCATATCTGCGCTGCATAAATCGGTTCGCGGCTCGGACCCCGATGCGGCGCTCTATTGGCTGGCGCGGATGCTGCATGGCGGCGAGGATCCGCTCTATCTGGCGCGGCGGATCGTGCGTATGGCCGTCGAGGACATCGGCCAGGCCGACCCCCTGTCCCTTCTGGTCGCCAATGCGGCGAAGGACACCTACGACTTCCTCGGATCGCCCGAGGGTGAATTGGCGCTGGCCCAGGCGGTGGTTCATCTGGCGACGGCGCCCAAGTCCGTGGCGGTCTATGAAGCCTACAAGGCTGCGTCGAAAGCCGCGCGCGAGACCGGCTCGCTCATGCCGCCCGCCCATATCCGCAACGCGCCGACCGGGTTGATGAAGTCGCTCGGCTATGGCGAGGGCTATCAGTACGACCCGTCCACCGAGGAGAGCTTCTCCGGCGCGAACTTCTTTCCCCACGGCATGGATCGGCGTGTCTTTTACGCGCCGAAGGGCGAGGGCCATGAGGAAAAGGTCAGGGCGAGACTGGAGCGCTGGGCGGCGCTGCGGGCGGCGAAGTCTAACGCTGTGTAACTTGCCGCCACGCTTGATCAGCGTATCGTCGTCGGCCTGAACGATCCTTGGGAGGGGACAATGGTCAGCATCATGAGCGCGTCGTCGGGCGCGCGGACGCCTTGGCACCTCTGGGTGGTGGTGGGCGTCGGCATTCTGTGGAATGCCTTCGGCTGCATCGACTACACCATGACGGCGTTGCAGGGAGAGATGTGGCTTCGGCAAATGGGCATGACCGAGGCTCAGATCACCAGCTACGAGGCCATGCCCGCCTGGATGACCGGCGTTTGGGCCATCGGGGTGTGGGGGGCTTTGCTCGGGACAGTGCTGCTGCTCTTGAAGAACAGACTGGCGGTGCCGGTCTTCGTCGTGTCGCTGATCGCCTATGTCGGCAGCCTCGTCTACGCCTACGCCTTGTCGGATCAGGCCGAGGTGATGCCAGAGGGCACATGGATCATGCAGGTTGTGGTGCTGGTCGGCTGTCTCTTCTTCGTCTGGTACTCCCGGATGATGGGCAAGCGGGGCGTGCTCCGCTAAGCGATCAGGGGTGACTACCCGCGCCCCCGTCTCCTTGACCGATGAAGAGATCGCCGCCGTCCGCTCGTGGGTAATCCACGAAGACGCCTCGGTCATCGCCTTCGCCAAGCCCGCCGGCCTGTCCAGCCAGGGCGGGCGCATTCAGTCCCATACGCTGGACGACCTGTTGTGGGCCTTCGCCCGCTCGAACGGCAAACGGCCCGAGTTGGTCCACCGTCTGGACCGCGACACCTCGGGCGTCATCCTGGCCGCGAAGACCAAGCCCGCTGCCAGTTTCCTGGGCAAGGCGATCCAGGCTCGGAGGCTGACCAAGACCTATCTGGCCCTGGTGTCGGCCGCGCCCGAGCCGCGCGACGGCGACATCAACGTTCCCCTGATCCGTCAGGAGATCGGCCGTGAGAGCTACATGCGCGTCACGGCCTTCGACACCAAGGGCGCGCAGGGGTCTCGCAGCCGCTACCGCACCCTGTCGGCGAGCGAGGAAGGGGCCTTGATCGAGCTCCAGCCCTTCACCGGACGGATGCATCAGCTGAGGGTCCATATGGCCCACATTGGGCGGCCCCTGATCGGTGATGTCCGTTATGGCGGGGCGCTGACGGCCGCAGGCCGGGCGGCGCCGCGCTTGATGCTGCACGCGGCCGCCTTGACGTTTCCCCATCCCGACGGCGGAGAGCGGACCGTGACGGCGGAGCCGCCGGAGGACTTCCGGGGCTTGGCTGCGGCCATGGAACTTTGATCGGTTCGGTCTCGACCTTCTGGACGAAAGACGAAAAAGGCCGCCCCAAGGGGCGGCCTTTGATCGTTTACACTGACCCGCAGATCAGGCGCGTGGCGGGCGCGGCTTGGGAGCCGGCAACAGGCCCTCGCGCTGGGCGCGCTTGCGGGCCAGCTTGCGGGCGCGACGGACGGCCTCGGCCTTCTGGCGAGCGCGCTTTTCCGAGGGCTTCTCGTAGTGCACGTGGCGCTTCATCTCGCGAAAGCTGCCTTCGCGCTGCATCTTCTTCTTCAGGGCCTTGAGGGCCTGATCGACATTGTTGTCGCGAACGAAAATCTGAACCAGGTTCAACTCTCCTTTGGCTGCCCGCCGCGTCCTTACGAGAGGCGGGCAGACAAATAAAAATCATCCTCGCGGGCAACAGCCCGGCGAGCGAAGCCGGGTCGATACACCAAGCCCCCCGGAGTGTCCAGCGGGCCCGCCGCCATTCGTCGCGCCCCGCATCGCGGTCTCGCGCGTTTAGCAAGGCGACGCTAAGGATAGACCCATGACCGACGCTCCGCCCCTGCACAACGCCGAACCGGACTGGGCGGACGTCCGGGAACAGGCCGTGCTGGATGCCGCGATCCGCCTCGCCCCTACGCTCGGCTGGAACGCGCGGATGGTGCGCGAGGCCTGCGCCGCCGAAGGTCTGTCGGAGGGCGACCAGGAACTGCTGTTCCCGAACGGACCACGGGACCTGGCGGCCCTGCTGTCGCGTCATCATGATTCGCACGCTCTGGAGGCGCTGGGCTCGGTCGAGGGGCTGAAGATCCGCGAGCGCATCGCCAAGGCCGTGTCCGCGCGGATGGAAGCGGGGGCTCAGGACCTGGAGGCGACGCGGAAGTGCGCGGGCTTCCTGGCGCTGCCGACCAACGCCGACCTTGGCCTGTCGCTCGCGTGGGAGAGCGCCGACCATCTGTGGCGCTGGGCCGGGGACACGGCGACCGACTGGAACCACTATTCCAAGCGCACCATCCTGTCGGGCATCCTGATCCCGGCGCTGACGATGCGCTGGTTCGAGGGGCGCGAGGCCGCCGAAGCCTTCGTGGCGCGCCGCATCGACAATGTCATTGGGTTCGAGAAGTGGAAGGCGGGCAAGGACTTCGGCGCGCCAGTGCGAAAGGCCACCGAGTTCTTGACCAAGCTCCGCTACGGCACGACTTGATCCTGTGTGCGCTTCCTATCAGGCCAAGCTGAACGTCACCCAGCTGGTCGACTGGTTCACCCGTGCGGGCGCACCGATCGAGCTTCCCGGCGGCCTGCCGAATCTCGAGCCGCAGGACGAGGTGCGACCGACCGACAGCGCGCCGGTGGTGCTCGCGATCGGCGGCGTCGCCTGGCTCGCGACCCATCGCTTCGGCTTTCCGCCGCCCAAACCCAAGGCCGGGCCGATCATCAACCTTCGTGCCGAGGGACGGACCTTCCTGAACCGCGAGCGGACCGGGCGCTGCCTCGTGCCCGTCAGCGGCTTTTATGAGTTCACTGGCTCATCCTATCCCAAGACGCGCTGGATGTTCCGCGACGCCGAGGCGCCGTTTCTGGCGCTCGCGGCGGTGTGGCGGGCGGGGGAGGGCGACGCCTTCTCCCTCCTCACGACCGAGCCGGGGCCGGATGTCGCGCCTTATCATACGCGCGGCGTGATTCCGGTGTCGGTGGAGCGCTGGGCCGACTGGCTGTTCGCGGTGGATTTCCCCGCCGACGTCGTCGCCCCGCCGCCTGCCGGGCGTCTGGTGGTCGAGGCGGCGCCGCGACCGGCCAGAGACTCTCTCTCCCGGAGGGAGAGGGCTTGAGGCTCGGAGAGCGAAGCGATCCTCAAGCCGAAAGGGTGAGGGGTTACGGTGCGAGCCGGTGAGAGGGAAACCCGCACCCTTTGGCTGCTACGCGCCGCCCTTCGGGTCGCGCATGGCCGATCGCCTGACGGCTCTCGGGCGCTCAAGCCCTCTCCCTATGGGAGAGGGTGGACGCGGTTCACATGGGCCATCTTGCGGCCAGGACGGGCCTCCGCCTTGCCGTAGAGGTGCAGCCGGACGTTGGCCTTGCCCGCCAGCTTCTTCCACTGCTCGACCTCATCGCCAAGCAGGTTCTGCATCTCGATACGGGCATGCGGGACGGTCGGCCCCAAGGGCCAGCCGGCGACAGCGCGGATGTGCTGTTCGAACTGGTCGCAGACGCAGCCGTCCTGGGTCCAGTGCCCGGTGTTGTGGACGCGCGGCGCGATCTCGTTGACCAGAAGCTTGCCACCGCCAAGGTCGAACAGCTCGATGCCGATGACGCCGACATAATCGAGCCCGTCGAGCACGGCGCGAGCGATGGCGCGCGCGCGACGCTCGGTCTTCCTATCCACGTCAGCGGGGGCCAGGGTGGTCTGCAACACGCCGCCGGCATGCTTGTTCTCGCCCAACGGATATACAGCGGTGGCTCCGTCCCGGCCGCGGGCGGCTATGATCGAGAGCTCGCGCACGAAGTTCACCTTGGCCTCAAGGATCGCCGGGCGCCCGCCGATGGCTTCGAAAGCCTTGGCTGCGTCCTTCGGCGACTTGATCCAGACCTGTCCCTTGCCGTCGTAGCCCTCGCGCCGCGTTTTCAGCAGGGCGGGGCAGCCCAGTCGCCCGATCGCCGTGGTCAAGTCCTCAAGCGTCGCGATCGGCACGAAGTCGACCGTCGTGGCCCCCACCCCGTTGAGAAAAGTCTTTTCGTCGACCCGATCCTGGGCGACGGCGAGCGCGACCGGCCCAGGCGCGACACGGGCCCCGGCCTCGGCCAGACGCTCCATTGAGCTCGCGGGCACGTTCTCGAACTCGAACGTCACCACGTCGCAGACGCGGCCGAAGACGTTCAGCGCCACCGGATCGTCATAGGCGGCAACGATCTGGCCGCGCGACACGCGCCCCGCCGGACTGTTGTCCTCGGGGTCCAGGATCACCACGTCAAAGCCCAGGCGCGACGCCGCTTGGGACAGCATGCGGCCCAGCTGGCCTCCGCCCAGGATGCCGATGGTCGAACCCGGCGCGAGGGGAGCGTCGCTTGCGCGCACTCAGTCCTCGACCGTTTCGTGGACGGCTTCCGTCTGCGCCTCGCGGAAGGCGTCCAGCCGCCCGGCCAGCACAGTATCGGCCAGCGCCAGGATCTGGGCCGCGAGGATGCCCGCGTTCTTCGCCCCCGCCTCGCCAATCGCCAGAGTGGCGACAGGAACGCCGCCGGGCATCTGGACGATCGACAGCAGCGAATCCAGACCCTTCAGTGCCTTGGACTGCACCGGCACGCCCAGCACAGGCAGACACGTCATCGACGCCGCCATGCCTGGCAGATGGGCCGCGCCGCCAGCTCCGGCGATGATGACCTTGAAGCCTGCGGCACGCGCGCCGGACGCGAAGTCCCACAGGCGTTTGGGCGTCCGATGCGCCGACACCACCCGGGCGTCCCAGGCCACGCCCAGTCGATCCAGCGTCTCGGCGGCGTGCTTCATCGTCGGCCAGTCCGAACGACTGCCCATGATGATCGCGACGGGCGGGGTCTCGGTCGCCATGCGGTCGAGGTTCCTTCCTGGCAGGAAAGCGGCCGGTTACAGCACACGCGTTGCGCCCGCAACCAGGGGCGCTAGCCTGTCATCGCGCGGCCGTTCCTTGAGTCGCTCCGGAGCCCGACCGTGACCGACGCGGCCGACATCGACGCTATTGCCGATCCTTACGCCGAGATCGCCCGGTTGCGCGCCGAGGTCGAGGCCTTGCGGGCCCGCGCCGAGGCCGCGGAGGCAGCGGCCGAGCACGATGTGCTCACGCCGGTGTTGAACCGCCGTGGCTTCGTCGCGGCGATGACGCGCACGATGGCCTACTGCACCCGCTACAAGGTGCCGGCGGCTCTGCTCTATCTCGATCTCGACGGCTTTAAGGGCGTGAATGACGCCTTGGGCCACGCGGCGGGCGATGCAGCTCTCGTCCGGGTCTCGGAACTGCTGCTGGAGAACGTGCGCGCCACCGACGCCGTAGGGCGTCTGGGCGGCGACGAGTTCGCCGTGCTTTTGCTGAATGCCGGTCTGGAAGAGGGCCGCGAGAAGGCCTCCGCGTTGAAGACCGCTCTGCAGACGGCGCAGTTCACGTGGGAGGGCGAGGCGGCGCGCCTGGACGGATCGTTCGGGGTCCGTGCCTTCGCTGGACAAACCGACGTCGAGGCCTGGCTCGCCGAGGCCGATGCGGCCATGTGGGTCCGGAAGCGCGGCCGTTAGGCTCGGGTCAGGGCCAGCTGGATCACGTCGGTCCGCCGAGATCGGAATCCCGCCTCGCAATAGGCCAGATAGAACCGCCACAGCCGCCGGAACCGCTCGTCGAAGCCGCCCATCTTGCGGATATCGTCCCACGCCGCCTGGAACCTCTGGTCCCAGCGCGAAAGGGTGTCGGCGTAGTCGACGCCGAACCGTTCAACCGCGTCCCAGCGCAGCCCCGCCATCTCTACCACGGGCTGGAGCCGCGCCTCGGACGGCAGCATGCCGCCCGGGAAGATGTATTTCTGGATGAAGTCGACGCGGGCGTTGTACTCGTCAAACAGGTCGTCCTGGATGGTGATGATCTGCAGGCCTGCGCGTCCGCCAGGGACCAGCACCTGGCGTACCTTGTCGAAATAGGCTCCCCAGTATTCCTTGCCGACCGCCTCGAACATTTCGATTGAGGCGACGCGGTCGAAGGTCCCCTCGACGTCGCGATAGTCGATCAGCCGGATGTCCGTCCGCTCCGACAGGCCCGCATTGAACAGGCGCCGGCGGGCGAAGTCGTGCTGTTCGCGGCTGATGGTGACGCCGGTCACATGGGCCCCGACCTCCTTCGCCGCATACTCGGCGAATCCGCCCCAGCCGCAGCCGATCTCAAGCACCCGCATGCCGGGCTTCAAGTCCATGGCGCGGGCCAGGTCGGCGTATTTGCGGGTCTGGGCGGCCTCCAGCGACTCGGTCGCGCTCTCGAACCGGGCGGAGGAATAGGTCATCGTCCGGTCCAGCCACGCCTCATAGAAGGCGTTGCCGAGGTCGTAGTGGGCGTGGATGTTCTTCTTCGATCCGGTCCGGCTGTTGCGGTTCAGCCGGTGCGAGATCCAGTTCGCCGCCAGCATGATGGCGTTGCCGTCGAACAGCCGGCGGATGTGGTCGTAGTTGGACGCCAGCACCTCCAGCAGCACGGCCAGATGCGGGCTGTCCCATTCGCCGGCGACATAGCCCTCGGCATAGCCGATGTCGCCGTTGGCCAGCACGCGGCGGGCGAAGCGGTAGTCGATCACCTGCATGACGGCGGCGGGTCCGGGCGTCGCGCCCTCCAGCCGGTGAACCTCGCCGTTCGGCAGCGTCAGCGTCAGCGAGCCATAGGTCCAGTTGGCCGACAGCAGGCGCACGAGCATGCCGAAGACTCGCGGCGTCTTGTTCGTTACGGAGATCGAATGGTCGGCTGTGGATGCGGTCATGATGGCCAAGCTGTGTTCGCGAACAGCTACGGTCAATCCTCTGGTATGGCTTCACCGCCGCCAGTGACGACCTTCAACGCCGCCAGCGCCCGTGCGCGCGCCTCCGCATGGTCCACGAGCGGTTTGGGATAGGTGCGACCCAGCGTCACGTCCGCCGCGCGCAGGATCTCGGGCGGCGCGGTCCACGGCGAATGGACGAAGGCGGGCGACAGCCGTTTCAGCTCCGGCACCCAGCGCTTCACATAGGCCCCGTCCGGATCGAACTTCTGGCCCTGGGTCACGGGATTGAAGATGCGGAAATAGGGCGAGGCGTCGGCGCCCGAGCCCGCCACCCACTGCCAGTTCTGGCTGTTCTGGGCCAGGTCGGCGTCCATCAGACAGTCCCAGAACCAGGCCTCGCCCTTCCGCCAGTCGATCAGCAGATGCTTGATCAGGAAGGACGCCACGATCATTCGCACCCGGTTGTGCATGAAGCCCGTGGTCCAGAGCTCGCGCATACCGGCGTCGACGACGGGATAGCCGGTCCGGCCCTTCGTCCAGGCCTCGAACTGGGCCGCGTCGTTGATCCACGGCATGCGGTCGTACTCCGGCCGGAAGGCGTCGGTCGGCAGGGTCGGGAAGTGCTGCAGCAGGTGGGCCGAGAAGTCGCGCCAGATCACTTCGTTTGTGAACTTGTCCGCCTGAGCCTCTGAAATCCCGTTGGAACCGGCCGCATCGTAGGCGGCGGTCCACGCCCGCCAGGGGCTGATCTCGCCGAAGTGCAGATGCGGCGACAGTCGGCTGGTGCCCGGCCGATCCGGCCGATCACGGTCGTCGGCATAGGTCTTGAGCCCGGTCTTCAGGAAATCGGACAGGACCTTGTTCGCCCCCGCTTCGCCCGGCTCGCCGAGGAAGCCTGTGGACCAGTCGGGGCGGGTCGGGTGCAGGCCCCAGTCGTCGATGTCCTCGCTCGCGACCTCTGACGCGCCCGACAGGTCGCGCGGTCCCAAGGTGTGTGCCGGAGCCGTCGCCTGCGCCCGCAGCGCCTTCATGAAGGGCGTATAGACCTTGTACGGCCCGCCCGAGCCGTTCAGCACCGTTCCTGGCGTGGTCAGCAGGGTGCCGTTGAAGCCCTTCACCTCGACGCCGTCGGCCTTCAGCGCATGGGCGATGTCCTTGTCGCGCGCCCAGCCGTCCGGCTCGAACAGCCGGTTCATCATCACGCAGGTCGCGCCGGTCTGGTCGATCAGTCGGCGCAGCTCGGCTTCCGAATCGCCTCGTCGCAGCACCAGCCGCCCGCCGCGTTCGGCGATGGAGACCGCCAGCGACCGCATCGACTTGTCCAGCCACCAGCGGCTCGCGCCTCCGATGAGCCGCGTGGCCGGACCGTCGTCCAGGATGTAGACCGGCACGATCGGCCGCCCGGTCGAATGGGCCGCCTGAAGCGCGGGATGGTCCGCCAGCCGCAGGTCGCGCCGGAACCACAGGATGACGGGCGGCTCGCGGTCTGTGGTCACGCCTTCCGGCTCCGTGTTAGGTTGCGAAAACCGGCGGTCGGGGCCACCTGACCGCCCCATAGGCTGGGCCAGTCCAACGCGCCAGCCGCCAAACCGTCGCTAGTCGAAAGCTCCGCCCGTGACCGCTCCCAACTCCGTCATCACCCTGTCCGGCAACGGCATCACCACGCCTGTCGTCATCGGCGGCGGTGCCCGCATCGCCTTCATCGCCGGCCCCTGCCAGCTGGAAAGCCGCCAGCACGCCCTGGAAATGGCCCATGCGCTGAAGGAGATCGGCCAGCGTCTGAACGTCGGCATCATCTACAAGACCAGCTTCGACAAGGCGAACCGGACCAGCGCCACCGCCGCCCGCGGCATCGGCCTGGAGGGCGCGTTGCCCATCTTCGCCGAGATCCGCGAGGTCACCGGCCTGCCGGTCCTGACCGACGTCCACAACGAGGAGCAGTGCGGGATTGCTGCCCAGGCCGTCGACGTCCTGCAGATCCCGGCCTTTCTCAGCCGCCAGACCGATCTGCTGCTGGCCGCCGCCGCGACCGGCAGGGCCATCAACATCAAGAAAGGCCAGTTCCTGGCCCCTTGGGACATGAAGAACGTCATCGCCAAGGTCACGGGCGCGGGCAATCCCAACGTCATGGCCTGCGAGCGGGGCGCCAGCTTCGGCTACAACACCCTGGTCAGCGACATGCGCGCGCTTCCAGTGCTGCGCGACATCGGCTGCCCGGTCGTGTTCGACGCGACCCATAGCGTCCAGCAGCCGGGCGGGCAGGGGACGTCGTCCGGCGGTCAGCGCGAGTTCGTGCCGGTCCTGGCCCGCGCCGCCGTGGCCGTCGGCGTCGACGCCGTCTTCATGGAGACCCACCAGGACCCCGACCACGCCCCCTCAGACGGCCCCAACATGGTGCCCCTGTCGGAGTTCGAGGCGCTCGCCGCCGACCTGATCGCCTATGACGACCTGTCCAAGGCCCGGATGGCGAAGGCGGCGTGAATCCGTTAGGCGGTGGGCATGGCTGACACCCACCTCGACCTCGGCGGACTGCAGGCGCTGCTCGACAAGGCGCGCGGCCTGACGATCGCCTGCGTCGGCGATCTGATGTTGGACCGTTATGTCTATGGTGAGGTCAGCCGAATCTCGCCCGAGGCCCCCATTCCGGTGCTGCGCGCCCGTCGCACCGTTGCCATGCCCGGTGGCGTCGGCAATGTAGCGCGCAACGTCGCCGCGCTGGGGGCCACCGCGCGGCTTGGCGGGGTCGCGGGTGACGACGCCCCCGGTGCCGAGCTCGCCTCTCTGGTCAGTGCTGAGGCCCGCATCGATGACTTCATCGCCCGGACGGCGGCGGGCGGCACCATCGTCAAGACGCGCTACGTCTCCGGCGGTCAGCAGCTTATGCGGCTGGACGAGGAGGAGCCTGTCGTCGGTGCCTTCGAGCGAGACGACGTGTTTTCAAACGCTTCCGCCATTCTCCTGTCCGATTACGCCAAGGGCGTCGTGACCGAGCGCCTGATTCGTTCGGCCCTGTGGCAGGCTCAGAACACGGGCGTGCCGGTCATCGTCGACCCCAAGGGCCGCGACTTCGCCCGCTATGGAGCGGTCGACGTCATCAAGCCCAACGCCTCGGAGCTGGCGGGTGCCACGGGCCTGCCGGTCGAGACCGACGCCGAGGTCGAGGCGGCGCTGACAGCCCTGCTGGAGGCCACCGCGGCCAAGGCCATCGTCGTGACCCGCGCGGGCAAGGGCATGAGCCTGATGCGGCGCGGCGGTCCCGTCCGCCATTTCCCCGGCCGGGCGCGGGAGGTCTTCGATGTCTCCGGCGCTGGCGATACCGGCCTGGCGGCGCTGGGCCTGGCGCTTGGAGCCGGCGCGTCGCTGGAGCAGGCGGTGCAGCTGGCGATCCTCGCGTCCGGTGTGGTTGTCGGAAAGAGCGGTACAGCCGTCGTCACCCCCTCCGAGCTGATCGAGGCCGAGGTCAGCCAGCACGCAGGCGCGGCCCTCGCCAAAGTCACTGGCCTGGATGAGCTCGCCGCCGCGGTCGAGGCCTGGAGAGCCCTGGGGCTCAAGATCGGCTTCACCAACGGCTGTTTCGACATCCTGCACCGGGGCCACGTCGCCTACCTGGCCCAGGCGCGGTCGTGGTGTGACCGGCTGGTGGTGGCGCTGAACACCGACGCTTCGGTGCGCGCGCTGAAGGGCGAAGGGCGGCCCGTGAACGACCTCGACAGCCGCGCCGTTGTCATCGGTGGCTTGGCCAGCGTGGACCGCGTCACGTCCTTCGACGACCCGACGCCCATCCGGCTGATAGAGCGGCTGCGGCCCGACGTGCTCATCAAGGGCGCGGACTACACCCGAGAGGGGGTAGTCGGCGGCGATCTGGTCGAGAGCTGGGGCGGGGAGGTGCGGCTGGCCGCCTTCGCCGACGGCTATTCGACCACCAAGACCATCGAGACGATGAAGGGTTGGGCATGAGACGGGCGGTCGTGGTCACGGGCGGGGCCGGCTTCATCGGCTCCAACATCGTTTCGCGCCTGTGCGCCGAAGATCGCTGGGACGTGATCGTCTGCGACCGGCTGGAAAGCGCCGACCTCGGCAAGTGGCGGAACATCGCCAAGTCCCCCATCGCCGACTTCTGGCAGCCGGAGGAGCTGTTGGCCCAGCTGGAGCGCCAAGTCGATCGCGTCACCGCCATCGTCCATATGGGGGCCATCTCCTCGACGACGGAGGAGGACGCCGACCTGATCCTGAAAACCAACTTCAGCCTGTCGCGTGATTTGTGGGACTGGTGCGCCCTGAACGACACCCGGTTGATCTACGCCTCCTCGGCGGCGACCTACGGCGACGGTTCGGCCGGGTTCGAGGACGCAGACGATCTTGCATCCATCTCTCGGCTTCAGCCGCTAAACGCCTACGGTTATTCCAAGAAACTGTTCGACCAGTACGCGGTGCGGGAGGCCTCGCGCGACCATGCGCCCAAGCAGTGGGCGGGACTGAAGTTCTTCAACGTCTATGGTCCGAACGAGGGCCACAAGGGCGGGATGAAGTCGGTCATCGCCCAGATCTGGCCCAAGGTCGCGGCCGGAGAGACGGTCAGCCTGTTCCGCTCGCATCATCCAGACTATGTCGATGGCGGCCAGCTGCGGGACTTCGTCTTCGTCGACGACGTCATCGACATTATCGACTGGCTGCTGTGCGAGCCCCGGATCAGCGGCATCTTCAACGCCGGGTCGGGCCAGGCGCGGTCCTTCCTCGACCTAGCGAACGCCACCTTCACCGCGGCCGCCAAAGAGCCTCGGGTCGCCTACGTCGACATGCCCGAGGCCATCCGCGACCGGTATCAGTACTTCACCCAGGCCAGCATGGACCGGGTGCGGTCGCTCGGTTTCTCCGGCCAGTCCACGCCGCTGGAAGAGGGCGTGCGCCGTTACGTCCAGAACTTCCTCAGCCAGCCGGACCCGTATCGGTGAGGGTCCGGTGATCCTGCCCCGGCTGACGCTGCGCCAGTGGATCGGCTGGACCGGGTTCGCCGTGGTCCTTCTGCTGACCGCAGCGGTGGCGGTCTGGCGGGGCGACATCCTGCGCGCGGCGCTCGACCCGCAGGTGCCGTTTCAGACCTACGACCCGCCGCCCGCGCCCGACTATGGCCAGGCCTATGCCTGGGTGATGCGCGACGTGAGCACCCCTGACGCCGGTCCCGGTGCCATCTTTTTTCTGCACTCCACGACGTTCGACGGGGGACGCGACTGGAACGGTCCGATCGGACATCCAAAAGCCGACGCCTATCTGGAACGCGTGGTCATACCGAACCACGCGGGACCGTTCTCTCGGGCCGGTTCAGTCAGCGTACCGAGGTATCGGCAGGCGTCGCTCTATACCCGCCTGACGCTGCGCGACGACGCCCGTGATGCAAGGGCCTTCGCCTATGGCGACGCCTTGGCCGCATTCGATGCCTGGGTGGCGAGGCATCCGACTGGGCCTCTGATCCTTGCCGGTCTGGAACAGGGAGGCGAATTGCTGGACCGGGTGGTTCACGAGCGGGTCCTGTCCGACCCTGATCTGAGGGACCGGGTGGTTGCGGTCTATCTGATGGACGTCCTGTCGCCGCTGGAGCGCTTCACCGACCTCCCGCTGTGCGACACACAGGACGCCGTGGGTTGCGCGGTCGTCTGGGGCGCGGCCCCGGATCATGATCTCGACGGCGTCCGCCGCAAGATTCGGCGCGGACTGACCTGGAATGATCAGGGCCAGCTGGTCGGTATTGATGGCCGTCCTACCGCCTGCGTGAACCCGGTCACCGGAGCGGTCGGCGAGCCGACCTCTTCCGCCCGGTTCAGCCGCGGCGCGACCAACAGCACCAATCTGGAATGGGGCGTGCGGCCGCCGCTGGTCGGTCGCTCCGTCGCCGCCGTCTGTCGCGACGGCCTGCTCTGGTACGCGAGACCTCGGACCGAATCCTTCCGAGAGTCCGGGTCCTGGGCCGATCGACGTAAGACACCGCCGTACAATCTGTTTTTCGCGGACATTCAGACGGACGCGCTGCGACGTCTGGAGCGCTGGCAGGAGAGCCGATCCTGATCGATCCCATACATCGCGTGCTCCAGTCAGGCGTCGACGGCGTCCTCGTCATCAATCTGGATCGCCGCCCCGACCGGTGGGCGACGTTCCAGACGGTCTGGGGACTGGGGCGGGAGGATCACCGTGTGGTCCGGATTTCGGCCTGCGACGGCGTAGCCCTGAAAGGCTATGGAGACCGGCCATGGTTCCGAGGTCGAAGACGGGATCGGAGCTGGGCGGGCCGTGCCGGGTGCGCCCTGTCACACATCCGCGCCTTGGCTCATGTCAGGCAACGCGGCTGGCGAAGAGCCCTGATCCTTGAGGACGATGCCGTTCCTTCCCCGGCCTTTCAGGACGGGGCTCTGGAGGATGCTCTCGCGCGGCAGGACTGGAGCATGCTGTACCTTGGCTGCCAGGAGGCTTGGGGACCGATCAAGCCGGCCGCTCCGGGCCTTGCGTGGATCGGGGGCGCGCTCGACGCCCACGCCTATGTGGTAGAAGCCGCCCTGGCCGATTGGATGCTTCCCAGGCTGCCCCATGAGGACGAGATCTGGCCCTGGATCGCGGAACAGAGGGCCTGGGACCGTTGGCTCAGACGCGAGGTGGGAAGAAGCCATGCGATTCTCGCCTGCGATCCCGCTGTCGTGGTTCAGTCCGAGGGCCATTCCGACATTAGCATCGCCCGCCGCCATGAGGATGGTCCGACCTCGCTGGCCATGGCCCCCGATGGACCGCTCGACGCATTGGCCAACGCCTTTTCAAGGGTCTTGGAGCCTTCCTACGACAAGCTTCGCGGGCGGCTCAAACGGTTCTCCGGCTTCTAGTCCAGGGTGGCACGATCCGTCTTCCAGTCGAACAGCGCTTCCAGAACCTGGACCGCCTTGCCCCGCTCTGACAGCAGGTCAGGGTCGCGGCCTAGCACGAGACGCGCATCGTCCACCGCCGCCAGCAGCAGGGCCCTGTGCCGGACGGGATCGGCGAAGCGATAGGCCGGAAAGCCGCTCTGCTTCAGCCCCAGGGGGTCGCCGCCGCCGCGCAGCCGGAAGTCTTCCTCGGCGATCTCGAAGCCGTCTTCGGTGCGGCGCAGCGTTTCCAGCCTCTGACGCGCAGTTTCGCCCAGCCCCCCGTCCTCGCCGCCGTACAGCAGGATGCAGGCGCTGGCTTTGGCACCCCGGCCGACCCGCCCGCGCAACTGGTGCAACTGGGCCAGGCCGAAGCGATCGGCATGCTCGATCACCATGATCGAGGCGTTGGGCACGTCGACCCCTACCTCCACGACCGTCGTCGCGACCAGTACGGGCAGGCGGCCGTCGGCGAAGTCGGCCATGACCGCCTCGCGTTCGGCCCCGGGCATCTGGCCATGTGCGAGACCCACGTCGGCCCCCAGCAGGCGGCGCAGATCGACCGCGCGCTCCTCGGCCGCCGCCAGATCGACCGCCTCGGACTCGGCCACCAGCGGACAGATCCAGTAGGCTTGGGCTCCAGCCTCGACCGCCGCCTTCAATCGCTTCGCCACCTCGCCGATGCGAGCCAGCGGCAAGACCGCGGTGGCCACTGGCGTGCGACCCGGTGGCTTTTCGGTCAGGCGGCTGACGTCCAGCTCGCCATACTGTGTCAGCTCCAGCGTGCGCGGGATCGGCGTGGCCGACATGGTCAGCAGATGGACGCCGCCGACGCGCGGATCGCCCTTGGCCTGAAGCCGGGCTCGCTCGTTCACGCCGAACCGGTGCTGCTCGTCGATGACGGCTAGAGCCAGCCGGTCGAACCGCACCGCATCCTGAAACAGGGCATGTGTCCCGATCGCCACCTGCGCCGCGCCGCACGCCAGCGCCGCCAGCTTCTCGCGCCGCTCGGCCGGGGTGTCGCGGCCCGTCAGCAGGATCGCGGGCGCGCCGGCCGCCGCCAGCATCGGCCCCAGTCGCTGATGATGCTGGCGGGCGAGGATCTCGGTCGGAGCCATTAGGGCGGACTGAAATCCGCTTGAGGCCGCGTCCGCCATGGCCAGCGCCGCCACCGCCGTCTTGCCCGAGCCCACGTCGCCCTGAAGCAACCGCCCCATCTGCTCGCCCGACGCCAGATCGCGGCGGATCTCGGCGATGGCCTGATCCTGCGCCCCGGTCAGGCGAAAGGGCAGGGAAGCCAGCAGCGCCTCGGACACCGCGCCAGGCCGGATCGCTGGCGCCGGCGTGATCTGCCGTGCCCGGCGACGGCGGGCCAGCGCCAGCTGATGCGCCAGCAGTTCGTCATAGGCCAGCCTCTGCCGCCCCGGTGCATCGGCTTCCAAATCGGCTTCGGCCGTCGGCGCGTGCAGGGCCGCGATAGCCGTCCGCCAGCCTGGCCAGCGCTGTTTCGTCAGCCACGCCGGGTCCTGCCACTCCGGCAGGTCTGGCGCGGCCGCCAGGGCCGACAGCACGATTTTCCTCACCTGCCGCGAGGTGATGCCCTGCGTTGCCGGATAGACGGGTTCTACGGCCGGGATATCCTCGCCCTTGTCGAGCGGGACGATCCAGTCCGGATGCACGAGCTGGACCTCTCCGTTAAACCGCTCGACCTTGCCCGAGACCAGCCGCCGTTCGCCACGCGGTAGTTGGCGCTCGATGTGCTGGGGACTGCCTCCGAACCAGATCAGGTGGACGAAGCCCGTGTCGTCGGACGCCCGGACCTTTAGGGGCACGCCCGGCCGGCCCGGCGCGATCATCCGGTCCACGATGACGTCGAATACCCCGACTTCGCCTTCGACGGCGTTCGCGGCGTCGGTCCTTCGTCGCGTGATCACACCGTTCGGGGCCAAGAATAGCACGTCGCGCACCAGCGTCCCGGCCAGCTTGTGCACGAGCGGCAGGGTGCGCGGACCGACGCCCTTTAGGGTGCCGATCTCCGCGAACAGGGGAAACAGAATCTCCGGGCGCATCGGCTGCGACCATAGCGGTCGCGGCGACGCTGGCGAAACGCGGACCGGAACGCTATTTGCGACGGCTTGTTGGAATGATGGACCGGGCAAGGATTCTTGTGGCCGAACACGATGCGCGCGCCGAAACCCTCAGCGACCCTCGCCGCGAGCGACTAGGGCGGTTGACGTTCCGCGCCTGGCGGCGGGGCTTCCGCGAGGCCGATCTGGTGCTTGGGCCGTTCATGGAGGCCGAGGGCACGGCTCTTTCGGACAGCGAACTCGACGCCTTCGAGACCTTGCTCGCCGAGGACGACCACGACCTCTACGCCTGGATCATCGAGGCCAAGCCCACGCCGCCGCTGCACGACACTCCGCTGATGATGCGTCTGCGCGCCTTTATGCGCGCCCATGTCTCGGCCGCGGTCGCCGAGGGGGCTGGCTGATGGACGGGACCCAGATCGAACGTCGCACGGATCAGACTCTCGGCGGCGCGCCCGAAGGCATGGACGCCCTCGTCGTCGCCGAGCGGTTGAAGACGTCCGGCGGTGTCGCCGTGTTCGTGGCGCGTGACGCGACGCGGGCCACATCTTTCCGACAGGCGTTCGGCTTCTTCGCCAAGGACATGGACGTCCTGGAGTTTCCGGCCTGGGACTGCCTGCCCTACGATCGGCTGAGCCCGACCTCGGCGGTCTCCGCCGAGCGCATGGCCGCCCTGACCGCCCTGGCGCGGCGCGAGGCGGATGCACGCGCGCCGCTGCTGGTCATCACCACCGTCGCCGCAGCCATGCAGCGCACGCCGCCGCGCGCGATCACGATGGCCGCCGGCTTCGAGGCCGTGGTCGGCCGCGACCTCGATCTCCAGGCGCTGGAGACCTACTTCGCCATCAACGGTTACGTCCGGGCCTCGACCGTCAGCGACCGGGGCGAGTTCGCCGTGCGCGGCGGTGTGGTGGACGTCTTCCCGCCCGGCTTTGCCGAGCCCGTGCGGCTCGACATGTTCGGCTCCGAGCTGGAGTCGATCCGCACCTTCGACCCCGAGACCCAGCGCTCGACCGGCCAGTTGCGCGAGGTCTCGCTCTCGCCGGTGTCCGAGGCCCTTTTGGACAAGGACAGCATCAGCCGTTTCCGCAGCGGTTACCTCAACCTGTTCGGCGCGCCCGGCGAGGACCCGATGTACGCCGCCGTCAGCGAGGGCAGCCGCCGCCAGGGCTTCGAGCACTGGCTGCCGCTACTTTACGATCGGCTGGAGACCCTGTTCGACTACCTGCCAGAGCGGGCGTCGATCTTCGTCGATCATCAGGCGGACGCGGCGCGCAATGATCGCTGGGCCCTCACCCGTGACGCCTATGAGGCCCGACAGGAGGCGTCCAAGGCCAAGGGGGGAGGGGCCAATCGTGCCCTGCCGCCCGAGCGTCTGTACCTGCCCGAGGAGGAGTGGAACGGGGCTCTGGCGGGCCGTTCGGTTCGCCGTTTCAGCCCCTTCGACGGTGGCGCCGAGGACGCGGGTGGGCGGCTCGGCCGCACCTTCGCCGCCGAACGCGCTCAGGACAGCGTCAACCTGTTCGAGGCCGTGGCCGCCCACGCCGGCCAACTGAGGGCCGGCGGCAAGAAGGTCCTGTTCGCCAGCTGGACGGAAGGGTCTTCGGATCGTCTCGGGATCATGCTGTCCGACCACGGGCTGGAGCCCGTTGTCGCCGTGCGTGACTGGGCCGATGTGCAGGCGGCGTCGAAGGACCTTTTCCTGCGCGCCATCCTGTCGGTGGAGCACGGCTTCGTCACCGACGACATCGCCGTCATTTCCGAGACCGATATCCTGGGCGATCGGTTGGCGCGGCCCAAGCGGAAGCGCCGCGCCTCCAATTTCCTGGCCGAGGCCTCGGCGCTGACCACGGGCGACCTGGTCGTCCACCTTGATCACGGCATCGGCCGCTATGAGGGGCTGAAGACGCTGGAGATCCAGGAGGCTCCACACGACTGCCTGGAGCTGCTTTACGCTGGTGAGAGCAAGCTCTACCTGCCCGTTGAAAACATTGACCTCCTGACGCGGTATGGTGCGGAGTCCGACGACGTCCAGCTGGACCGTCTGGGCGGGGCGGGCTGGCAGGCGAGGAAGGCCAAGGCCAAGCAGCGCCTGCGCGACATGGCCGAGGGCCTGATCGCGCTCGCCGCCAAGCGCGCGCTTAAGACCGGCGACGCGATCACTCCGCCCCAGGGTCTGTTCGACGAGTTCTGTGCGCGGTTCCCGTATGAAGAGACCGACGACCAGCTGAACGCCATCGGCGACGTGCTGGAGGACCTGGGTAAGGGGTCGCCGATGGATCGCCTGATCTGCGGCGACGTCGGCTTTGGAAAGACCGAGGTGGCCATCCGCGCCGCCTTCGTCGTGGCCATGAGCGGGCAACAGGTCGCCATCGTCTGCCCGACGACGCTGCTCGCCCGCCAGCACTTCAAAACCTTCTCCGAACGCTTCGCCGGCTGGCCGATCAAGGTGCGGCATCTGTCGCGCATGGTCACCGCCAAGGACGCGGCCGAAACGCGCGCGGGCCTGAAAGACGGCTCCTTCGAGATCGTCGTCGGCACCCATGCGGTGCTGTCCGATCAGGTCGGCTTCAAGGACCTGGGCCTCGTCATCGTCGACGAGGAGCAGCACTTCGGCGTCAAGCACAAGGAGAAGCTCAAGAGCCTCCGCGCCAACGTCCACCTGCTGACCCTGACCGCCACGCCCATTCCGCGCACGCTCCAGATGGCGCTGTCCGGCATCCGCGAGATGTCGATCATCGCCACCCCGCCGGTCGATCGCCTGGCGGTGCGGACCTACGTCGCGCCCTGGGACCCGGTCATGGTCCGCGAGGCTCTGCTGCGCGAGAAGTATCGCGGGGGTCAGGCTTTCTACGTATGTCCGCGCCTGTCGGACCTGCCGGACATCGAGGAGTTCCTGCGGGTCCAGGTGCCCGAAATCAAGTTCGTCGTCGGCCATGGCCAGATGAGTCCGACCCAGTTGGAAGACGTCATGAGCGCCTTCTACGACGGCAGCTACGACGTGCTGGTCTCGACCACCATCGTCGAAAGCGGCATCGACATTCCGACCGCCAACACCTTGATCGTGCACAGGGCCGACATGTTCGGCCTGGCCCAGCTGCACCAGATCCGCGGGCGCATCGGGCGGTCCAAGGCGCGCGCCTTTGCCTATCTGACCACCGACGCGAACAAGCCCATCACCCTGTCGGCCGAGCGGCGGCTGCAGGTGCTGCAGTCGCTGGACAACCTCGGCGCGGGCTTCCAACTGGCGAGCCACGACCTGGATCAGCGCGGCGGCGGCAATCTGCTGGGCGACGAACAGTCGGGCCATATCCGCGAGGTGGGCGTCGAACTGTATCAGCAGATGCTGGAGGACGCCGTCGCCGAACTGCGCGCCAACGGCGAAGCTGGCAGCGTCGACCGGGGCTGGTCGCCGGCCATCAACGTGGGTGCGGCTGTCCTGATTCCAGAGGATTACGTCCCGGACCTCAATGTCCGCCTCAGCCTGTATCGCCGCCTGTCGGACGCCGAGAACACCGAAAGCCGCGAGGCGCTGGCCGCCGAACTGATCGACCGCTTCGGCCCCCTGCCAGACGAGGCGAAACAGCTGCTGCGGATCGTCGGCATCAAGGCCAATTGCAAGACGGCGTGCTTGGAGCGCATCGACATCGGGCCCAAGGGCGCGGTTTTGACATTGCGCGACAACCGTTTTCCAAACCCTGTGGGACTGGTCGGCCTGATCCAGAAGAACCAGGCGTCCTGGAAGATCCGGCCAGACCAGAAGATCGTGGTCAAGGGCGAGTGGCCCTCGGCAGAAGACCGGCTGAAGGTCGCCGAGCGGATCACGATCGACCTGGCGCGTGTGGCCGGGGCCTAGCTCAGGCCGCCCGCGCCGCGTGCAGATCTGCGGAAGCCCGCTCCAGCACGGCCGCCGCGCTCTCACCCGGCATTAGTTCGGCCACGCCGACGCGGAATTCGACGACAAAAGGCGAGCGGTCCGGACCTGCGTCGAAGGCGGTGCAGCCGATCACGGCTGCGATCCGCTCCGCTGCCAGTCGCGCGGCCGGGCCGGGCGTGGCCGGCAGGGCGAGCGCGAAGACCTCGGGCGCGAGGCGGGCGGCTGTGTCCTCGACGCGCACCAGTCGCGACACCATCGCCCCGATCTGAGGCATGGCGCGATCTAGCCAGTTGCCGCGCCGGGCATGCCCCAGGGTCTCGGTCTCCGACACCTTGAGCACGCAGATCGACAGCGGGCGCCGCCTGGCCATCGCGGCCTCGGCCACCCGGCCCAGATGACTGGCGAACACCGTAGGCGTGAACAGGCCCGTCGTCGGGTCCATCACACCCGACCCCCGCGCGCCCTCCAGAGCCTTGCGGATGGCGAGATGGCGGCGATGAGTGTGGGCCAGTGCCAGCACCCGCGCGGCGATGTCGGGCTCGGGCGTCGATGCCGCCGCCACCTCGGAGAAACCGCGATTGTAGAGCTCGCCCAGATTGATCTCGCCTTCGGAGCGCAGATAGAGGGCCAGCGGGATGTGATAAAGGCGGGTGTTCCGCTTCATGCCCGACGCGATGCTCAGCGCCGGGGCATGGTCGGGCGCGCCCCATAGCACCGCCGCATCGAACGGGCTTTCGTGCAGATAGTCGAAGGCGGTGTAGGGCGTCGGCGCCGCGACGATCTCCGCGCCTGCCTGGGTCAGGGTGTTCGACAGGCCGATGAAGCGGTGATCCGGCGCGCCCGCGATCAGGATGCGCACCGGACTGGCGTCGGGCTCGCCCGCGTCCAGTGTTGCGCCGTGCAGCGCCAAGGTCTGGCGGCGCAGGCGGAACTCTTCCTCGGTGATGGCGGCGCGGACCAGCTGCTCCAGCCGCAGCCCAAGCTGGGTCGGATGGGGGGCCTCGGCCATCGCCAGATCGATTCCGTCCTCAGCGACGCCCGAGCCGATGGCGACGACCGGCAGGCGGCGGGCTCCGGCGGCCAGACGGAGGGCTTCGGGCAGGGCGGCGGCTTCGGGATGATCGACGTCGATGATGGCCGCTTCCAGCTTGAAGTCGCCCAGCGCCGCCACGGCGGCGCCGCCCGTGCGCGCCGTCATGGTGCGCCAGCCCAGCCCATCGAGACCCCGGCACAGGGCTTCGATCCGGTCGTCGGTCCGGGCGACGACGAGAACGCGTGGATCAGAAAGCAAGTCAGCCGTCCCCTGTCTGGCTCCCAGCCGGAGCCGCGTCTGTGACGCATTCGGACCATACCGATCCGGCGCCACCGGGCGCAATGCGCAATACCCCCTACGCGCGAAGTGGCTCTCGGTATTGTGAGGCTTCCATGACAGACGATTTGCGCTAGGGTCCCTCCGCGCAGGGGGCTGTGGCGGGAACCGGTTTGAACGGACAACGGACGGACATCGCCACGCCTGGATACTGGCTGCGCCTGTCAGGGCGCGCCTTCGCCCGAAGCTGGGGTCGGGACGTCATGCTCTATACGGGCGGCGTCTCTTTCTTCGCCCTGCTGGCGGTGTTTCCGGCCATCGCTATCCTGATCGGCTTCTACAAGGCCGTCCTGTCGATCGGACAGGTCAGCGAACAGGCCGCCGCGCTCGCCGACGTCATGCCCTACGCCGCCCGTACCATCTTCCAGGCCGAGGTCGAGCGCCTGGCCAATGCATCCGCCCGCACGGTCTCGTTCCAGAGCGCCTTCGCCCTGGTCGTCGGCGCCTATGCCGCGCACCGGGGTTTCAAGGCCCTCTTGGCGGGCCTCAACCTGATCCACGATGAGACTGAGCCCCACGGCTTCCTCAAGTTCAATCTGCTCGCCTTCTTCGTCGCCCTGTTTGCCTTCGCCCTCTTCACCGTGGTGTCGGGCGCGGTGGTGACAGGCCGTTTGTTGCAACACACGGCCGGAGAGGCGGCGGGCGGCGGCCTCTCGCTGGGCGGTCTGGTTCCGGCCCTCGGCCTCGGCATGGGCCTGACCATGCTCTACCGCTACGCCATGTCCCACCGGACACCCGTCGCTTGGGTCCCGGCACTGGCGGGTGGCTCGGTGGCGACGGTCCTGTCGATGATCTCGTCTTGGCTCTGCGCCATCTACGTCGAGCAAATCGCCCCGCTGGGCGCCACCTACGGCTCGGTGGGCGCGGTGGTGGTTCTGCTGATCTGGCTGTCGTGGAACGTCAATGCCATCTTCTATGGTGGCGCCTTTGCCACCGAGATGGAGATCGCCAAACGGGCCCACGGCGCGCCGGAGTTCGAGGATCCGGACGAGGAGCCTGGCGCGGCCATCGTCAACCTGTCGGAGCGGCGGGCCTCTCGACGGTAATGGTCAGGACGCCGTCGACCTCGGTGATGTCGATGACCCGACCGCCCAGTTCCTGCATCAGATAGGGTGCGTCGATCCGCGCCATCGGGTCGGTGGCCAGAAGCACGGCGCGCTCCGTCTGCGGGGCCGCCGCTAGCGCCTTTCTTAGCCGCAGCGTCGGCACTGGACAGCGATGGCCGCGCGCGTCGACGGTCAGAGCCTCGCTCATCCGGCCTCGCAGGCCGCGAGCAGCAAGCCGAGCGCCACCCGCACCGACGCCAGGCGAACGCCTTCCCGATCCAGACCGTCGAAGAACCGCCGTTCGAGCACGACGCCCGAGGCCGAGGCGCAGCCGAAGTGAACCAGACCGACCGGCTTTTCGGCCGACCCTCCGCCCGGACCCGCGATCCCAGTGATGGACACTGCCAAGGCCACGCCGGCTCGATCTCGAGCGCCTTCGGCCATCGCGCGAGCGACCGGCTCCGACACCGCCCCGTGCGCCTGCAGCATACCTTCCGGGACCCCCAGCAGGTCGGTCTTGGCTGCATTCGAATAGGTGACGAAACCTCGGTCGACAACGGCTGATGACCCGGCCACGGCCGTCAAGGCTCCTGCGACCAGCCCGGCTGTACAGCTCTCGGCCGTGGCGATGGTCCAGCCGCGCCGCATCGCTGCAGCGATGACGTTGGCGGCCAGGTCGGCGATGTCGTCGGGGAACATGGGGCTTTCCGAAGCGGCCGGGAATGGCGATACATGGGCCGGGCGCTCGGGTCTGTCGACCGGTCGGCGCGACCGGAGCAGGCATGAGTGACGTAAGCGTGAGCGCTGACGCGGGTCGTCCGGTTGACAGCGGCGGTATTGATCCCGTGACGCCGGTCCTGTTCGCCCTGGCCATCTTCACCTCGGCGGCGCTCGTGTTCACGATCCAGCCGATGGCGACCAAGCTGGTCCTGCCGGTACTGGGGGGATCGCCGTCGGTGTGGAACACGGCGATGGTCTTCTTCCAGGCCGCGCTGCTGGCCGGCTACGCCTACGCCCATGTCCTTCAACGCATCCGGTCGATGAAGGTCCAGATGGGGGTGCATCTGGGGCTCCTTGTGCTGGCTGCCCTGTTCCTACCGCTGCGGATCAGCGGGGCCCTGGGCGATCCCGATCCCTCCGCGCCCATCGTCTGGCTTCTGACGACTTTGGCCATCTCCATCGGCGCGCCCTTTGCCGTCCTTTCGGCCACGGCACCCTTGCTGCAGGCCTGGTACGCTCGGGTACGGGTCGGCCACGCGGACGGTCAGAACCCCTATGTCCTCTACGCCGCCTCCAATCTCGGCAGCTTCCTTGCCCTGATCGCCTATCCGGCCCTGATCGAGCCTCTTCTGACCCTTTCCGACCAGAGAGCGAGCTGGAGCGGCGGATATGCCGTCTTCGTTCTCATGGTCGTGGCCCTGGCCGCTGTGGCCTGGCGGCGGGGGCAGGGGACGACCGAGGTTGCGCCGCTCCAGCAATCGGCGCCCATCCCATGGAGGGAAAAGAGCGTCTGGGTGCTTCTGGCCGCCGCGCCCGCCAGCCTGATGCTGGGCGTGACCACCCAACTGTCGACCGACGTGGCGTCCGCGCCCTTCCTCTGGGTCGCCCCACTCGCGCTCTATCTGCTGACCTTTGTCATCGCTTTCCAGAACAGGCCCCTGATCCCGCTCCCCATCACCCTGGTGATCGCGGCGGCCCTGGGCCTGACCTGTCTGGTTTTCACGGCCTTCCGGACCGGCGACTGGCTGATGCTGTTCGGCCTGCATCTGACGACCTTCTTCTTCCTCGCCCTGATGTGTCACCAGCGCTTGGCCGAGCGTCGCCCGCCGCCCGACCGACTGACGGAGTTCTACTTGTTGCTGTCGGTTGGCGGCGCGGTCGGCGGGGCCTTCACGGCCTTGCTTGCCCCTGTGATCTTCGACGGTGTCTGGGAGTATCCGCTGATGCTGGTGTTGGTCGGACTGGCCCGCCCGCTCAGCCGCGCGCCGATCCGCAACACCGAGGTCTATCTGTTCGTCCTGGCGGCGATCGTCTGCGCGGCGCCGCCGGTGCTCTCGGCCATGTTCCAGGCCAATTGGGATTTCGCCTGGTGGTTCAGCAACACCATCACCGGTGACATGCCGCGATTCACTCAAATGCTGCTGACGGTCGCCCTGATCGCGGGCCTGCTGCTGCGGGACCGCACGCCCGCCTATGTCGCGATCGCGGCCATGATCGCCCTGTCGACGGCCTACATCGCGCGTGGCTATGAGGCCAAGGTCCAGGACCGCAGCTTCTTCGGCGTCATGCGGATCGGGACGACCCAGGACCCGCGTCTGGGCGGAGAGGTCCATGTGCTCATGCACGGCACGACGCTGCACGGTGCCCAGCCGCGCAACCCTGACTTCGCCTGCATGCCCAGCCTCTACTATTCGCCCCTGACCCCCATCGGTCAGGCGACCCAGTCCGTGCAACAGCGGGCCCCCGGCGCGAACATTGGGGTGATCGGGCTGGGGACGGGGGCCATGGCGGGCTACAAGCGGCCCGAGGACAGCCTGACCTTTTTCGAGATCGACCCTCTGGTCGATCGCCTCGCGCGCGATCCGGATAACTTCACCTTCATCTCCGACTGCGCCGCCGGGCCTGTGCGCACCGTTCTCGGAGACGCGCGACTGACCCTGGGACGAGAGCCGGCGGGATCCTACGACCTGTTGCTGATCGATGCCTTCTCGTCGGACTCAGTGCCGACCCATCTGCTGACGGTCGAGGCCATCCGGGGCTACCTGGACCTGCTCAAGCCTGACGGCGTGGTGATCCTGCATCTGTCGAACCGCAACCTCGACATCACTCTTCCGGCGGCGGCCGCAGCCCGACGCCTCGGCGTGCCTCACCTGCATCAGGTCTATCAGGAGAGCGCGTCCAGCCCCGACATGGCCGACGCCTCCACCGAGGCCCTGATCCTGTCACCGACCGAGGATGGCCTGGAGGAGTTCCGGGTGAACGGTCGCTGGCAGGAGATCGCCGCCACCGAGGTCCGGCCCTGGACAGACGACTACGTCAACCTCGTCGGGGCCCTCTGGAGGCATGCCCGTCGATAGGGCTCAGGCTGGTAGGTCGATCGTCGCCACCGCCTGGGCCGCCAGACCCTCGCCCCGTCCGGTGAAGCCCAGAGCCTCGGTCGTGGTCGCCTTCACGCTGACGGCGTCGAGCGGCAGCGACAGGATGTCGGCCAGCCGCTCGCGCATGGCAAGCCGATGCGGTTTCACCTTGGGGCGCTCGCAGATCAGGGTCACGTCGACATTGACCAGCCGCCCGCCCCGCGCGTGCAGTCGTTCCACGGCATGGATGAGGAACTGGTCTGACGCTGCGCCCTTCCACTTCGGATCGGTCGGCGGAAAGTGGTCGCCGATGTCGCCGTCGCCCATCGCGCCCAGAACCGCGTCGGTCAGGGCGTGCAGCCCCGCGTCAGCATCGGAATGGCCGATCAGGGTCTGGTCGTGCGGGATCGTCACGCCACACAGCCAAACCGCCTCGCCCGGTCCCCAGCGGTGGACGTCGAAGCCGGTGCCGACGCGGATTTGACGGGGCAGCAGGGCCTCGGCCATGGCGAAATCCTCAGGGTAGGTGAGTTTCATCAGACGCGGATCGCCCTCGACCAGGCGGACGACGCCGCCGTCCCGCTCGACGACGGCCGCCTCATCGGTCGGCGTCTCGCCGTCTGGCCAGGCGGCGTAGGCCGAGCGCAGCCGCCCGAGCGGAAACGCCTGCGGCGTCTGAGCTCGCCACAGACCGGAGCGATCGATGGTCGCATCGATCCGTCCGCCACCGCGCTTCAACGTGTCGGAGACGGGCAGGGCGGCGATGGCGCCATCGGCACCTGGCAGGGCGTCCAGCAATCGACGGATGACCGCTTCGCCCAGCAGGGGCCGCGCGGCGTCATGCACCAGCACGGGCGTTTCGTCGACGAGGGTCAGCGCATCCAGACCCGCGCATACCGAGTCCGCCCGTTCGGCGCCGCCCGGCACGGCGATCCAGCCGTCGAGTCCGCGCAACGCCTCTTCGGCCCGTCCCAGGCTGTCGCGAGCAACCACCACCACGACCGGAGCGGCTCCGGCAGCCAGCAGCGCCTCCACTGACCAGCGCACCACCGGCCTGCCGCCCAGCGGCCGCCACTGCTTCTCGCCTCCGGCGCGCGAGCCCGAGCCCGCCGCCACCACCACGCCCGCGAATGTCATGTGCCGCCTTCTAGGGGCCATCTTGCAGGTTGACGAGAGCCCAGCTTGGCGTGACGACGACGGCGATGACGCAGACCCTTCAGATCGGCGACGTGACCATCCCCGGACGGGTGCTGATGGCGCCCATGACCGGCGTCACCGACCTGCCGTTCCGGCGGCTCGCCAGTCGTCTGGGCGCGGCCTATGTCGCGACCGAGATGGTGGCCTCGGCCGAGTTCGCGCGCGGCCGTCCCGACGTCGTCCGCCGCGCCGCCGTGGGCGAGGGCCTGCCGCTGACCGTCATCCAACTGGTCGGCCGTGATCCCGCCGCGATGGCCGAGGGCGCCCGCATGGCCGAGGCGGCGGGCGCCGACATCGTCGACCTCAACTTCGGTTGTCCAGCCAAGGAAGTGACCGGGGTAGCCTCGGGCTCGGCCCTTATGCGTACGCCGGAACTGGCGGGTTGGATCATGGAGGCGGTGGTGAAGGCCACGTCCCGGCCGGTCACGGTCAAGATGCGTCTGGGCTGGGACGACACCAGCCGTAATGCTGCGGAGGTGGCGCGCAATGCCGAGGCCCTGGGCGTCAAGGCTGTCACGGTCCACGGCCGCACACGCCAGCAGTTCTACACCGGCCGCGCGGACTGGGACGCCGTCGGCGACGTCAAGGCGGCCGTCGCCATTCCCGTTATCGTCAACGGCGACATCGTCACGGCGGAGGAAGCGCGCGACGCGCTGGATCGCTCCGGCGCCGACGCCCTGATGCTGGGTCGCGGTGTCTATGGCCGTCCCTGGCTGGCCGCCCATCTGGAGCTTGCGCTCCGGGACGGAACCCGGCTCGCAGAACCGGACCGAGAGCAGCGCCTCGCCATTGTCCTGGAGCATATGCAGGCGTCGCTGTCCTTCTACGGCGCGGGCCTGGGGCTGAAGATGTTCCGCAAGCATCTGGGCTGGTACGTCGAACAGGCACCCTGGCCTGCCGATCCGCCGGAGCGTCGGGCAGCGAAAAGCCGACTGTGCCGGATGGACGATCCCGCCGAAGTCGCCGCCGGCCTCGCCGACCTCTGGGCTGTGACATCTGTGTCACTGACGCTTCCTGGCAACTCGCTTGTTGAAAAACCGCCACAGGTGGTCGAAGCTACGGCTTGATGTCCGACACAGCGTCGCTCGCCGAAGCCTCAGAGCCCCGACCCACACTGTGGGATCGGCTGGCGGCCGGTCGCGCGCGGGCCGCCTTCGTCGCCGCCTATGTCGTCGCTGTCCTGATCACCGCCGCCGCCATCTGGATCGTGGCCGTGGCCCCCGAAGCCGGCGGTGGCGACGCCCAGGCCGCCGCCAGCCGAGCTGTGCTGGCCATTCTGCTCGGCAATCTTGTGTTGATCGCCGGTCTGGCCACCGTGGTCGGGCTGCAGGTGATGCGGCTGTCGCGCAAGCGGCGGGAGGACCCCGGTGCCCGGCTGCATCTGCGCTTCGTGGCGATCTTCTCCCTGGTGGCGCTCGCGCCCGCCGTGGTGATCGCTCTGGTCTTCGGCGTCCTGGTCAATCGTGGCGTCGACCAGTGGTTCAGCCAGAATGTCAGCTCGGCGGTCGAGAATGGAGCCGAGATCGGCCGGGCCTATGTGGCCGACGTCAACGATGGGCTGAATGACGATCTGGAGACCATGGCGATCGAGCTGGGCGGCATCCGCGACGCCTTCGGCAACCGCATCCAGTTCTCCTTGGCCCTCACTCAGATCGCCGGCTACTTCGGCTATCCGGCCGTCTATATCCTGAACGGCGATGGCGAAGTGCTGGCCCAGGGTGTCATGGACGGTGCCCCGGCCTATGTGGCCCCGCCGCGCGAGGCGCTGGAAACCGCCGCCGAAGGTGAGGAGGCCCCGGTCGCGGTCACGGAGCGACCTGACACCGTGCGGGCCCTCTATCCGCTGCCGGATTACGGCGACGCCTACCTGTACGTCGTGCGGCCGCTGGCCCCAGGCATCATCGCCCGCATGCGCAATGGCGAAGAGTCGATCCAGGCCTACCGCCTGGCCGAAGAGAGCCGGGCCCGCATCCAGGCCGCCTTCGCGCTCAGCTATCTGGAAACCGCGCTGCTGGTGCTGGTCGGTGCTGTGTGGCTGGGCATGTCGGCGGCCAGCGCCATCTCAGCTCCTATCGGGCGGCTGGTCAAGGCGGCGGACCAAGTCGCCGGCGGAGACCTGTCCGCGCGGGTCGATCCAGAGGGGGCGCCCGGCGAGATCCGGACCCTGTCGGAGGCCTTCAACCGCATGACCGGCGACCTGGAAACCCAGCAGGTCGCCCTGAAGACCGCGAGCGAGGAGGCCCAGGACCGCAGCCGCTTCATCGAGACGGTGCTGTCCGGCGTCAGCGCGGGCGTCATCGGCCTGGACAAGCGCGGCCGCATCTCGGCCATCAACGACAGCGCCCTGCAGCTGCTTTCGATCTCGGACCTGGACGTCCACGGCAAGGCTCTGGCGGCCATAGCGCCGGAGCTCAGCGAACTGGTCGGCCGCGTCGAAGCCCACATCGAAGAGGACATCGATCTGGCCCGCGAGGGCGAGACCCGTCGCCTGCGCGTCCGCATCGAGGGCGGCGTCGGTGGCGAGATGGTGCTGACATTCGACGACATCACCCGTCTGGTGACGGCCCAGAGAAACGCCGCCTGGCGGGACGTCGCCCGCCGCATCGCCCATGAGATCAAGAACCCCCTGACCCCTATTCAGCTCTCGGCCGAGCGTCTGCGCCGGAAGTATCGCGCCAAGGTTGATGACGTGGAGATCTTCGACCGCTGCACCGAGACCATCATCCGCCAGGTTGGCGACATTGGCCGCATGGTCGACGAATTCTCCTCCTTCGCCCGCATGCCTGCCCCGAGGTTTGCTGTCGAGAATCCGGCCGAGTTGCTGCGCGAGGCCGTCTTCGCCCAGAGGGTCGCGGCGCCGAACTTGCCTGTGGAGCTCGTCGAGCCTCTTCCCAGGGCCAAAATGAGCTGCGACGGACGTATGGTCGGACAGGCCCTGGCGAACATTCTGAAGAACGCCGGCGAGGCCGTCGCCGCTCGCCGCGCCTCCGATCCGGACGACGCCTCGACCGCCATTGTGGCGCGGCTCGAAGTCGAGGACGGTACCGCCACCTTCATCATCGAGGACGACGGCAAAGGTCTACCGGTCCGCGACCGCGACCGCCTGACCGAGCCCTACGTGACCACGCGCGAGAAGGGCACGGGCCTCGGTCTCGCCATTGTAAAGCGCATCTGCGAGGACCACGGCGGCGAGCTCAAGCTGGCCGACGCCGAGGCCCTGTCGGGCGCGCGGGTATGCCTGATCTTCCCCCTCACACCCCCTGTCCGAACTGGTCAGGCCGAGCCCAAGGGCAGCGGCCTGGCGGCGGCCGAATAGCGAGGCTCCCATGCGATCCAACGGCGCCGATATCCTGGTCGTCGATGACGAGGCCGACATCCGCGACCTCGTGTCGGGCCTGCTTGAAGATGAGGGTCACTCCGTGCGCGTGGCTTCCAGCTCTGAGGAGGCGCTGGCCGGCATCCGCGCGAGGAAGCCCAGCCTGATCGTGCTCGACATCTGGATGCAGGGCGGTGGCATGGACGGGCTGGAGCTGCTCGACATCATCAAGACCCTGGACGACGACCTGCCCGTCGTCATGATCTCAGGCCACGGCAACATCGAAACCGCCGTCAGCGCCCTGAAGCGCGGCGCCTACGACTTCATTGAAAAGCCGTTCAAGTCCGACCGCCTCGTCGTCGTCATCGAACGCGCCCTGGAGGCCGCTTCGCTCAAGCGCGAAAACCGCCGTTTGCGCACCCAGGCCATGACGCCCACGGGGCTGATCGGTCGTTCTGCAGCCGCCCAGGTGCTGCGCACGACGATCTCTAAGGTCGCCCCGGCCAACAGCCGTGTCCTCATCTCGGGTCCTCCCGGATCGGGCAAGGAACTGGTCGCGCGCCAGATCCACGACGCCAGCCCCCGGGCGCGGGCCGAGTTCGTGGCCATCTCCGCCGCCGGCATGACGCCCGAGCGCCTGGACCTGGAGCTGTTCGGCGAGGAGGGCCAGGACGGCCGTCCACGCAAGATCGGCGTGTTCGAGCGTGCCCACGGCGGGACCCTGTATCTGGACGACGTCGGCGACATGCCCCGCGAAAGCCAGAGTCGCATCCTGCGCGTCCTGGTCGAACAGCGCTTCCGCCGGGTCGGCGGCGAACAGGACGTCCAGGTCGACGTTCGCGTCGTCACCTCCACCTCGCGCGATCTCAAGACCGAGATCGCCGAGGGTCGCTTCCGTGAGGACCTGTTCCACCGGCTGAATGTCGTGCCGATCCGGGTGCCGCCCCTGTCGGAACGCCGCGAGGACATCGCCGAACTGGTCGACTACTTCATCGAGACGCTCAGCGCCTCCCAGGGCCTCCCGAAACGCCGCTTGGGCGAAGACGCCATCGCCGTGCTTCAGGTCCACCCCTGGCCCGGTAACGTCCGCCAGCTGAGGAACAACGTGGAACGTCTTCTGATTCTGGCGACCGGCGACCTCGACCAACCGATCTCGGCCGACATGCTGCCTCAGGAGGTCGCGGCGACGGGCGGCTCGTCCATGGGTACCGAGCGCACCATCGCCCTGCCTCTGCGCGAGGCCCGCGAGGTGTTCGAGCGCGAGTATCTGGCCGCCCAGATCATGCGCTTCGGGGGAAACATCTCGCGCACCGCTGCCTTCATCGGCATGGAGAGATCGGCGCTGCACAGGAAGCTGAAGTCGCTGGGCGTCTCGCCCGCGCGGGGTGGCGACGACGAAGACGGGAGCGTCGACGGATGAGCCGGGTGGCCTATGTGAACGGCGTCTATCAGCGCCACTCGGAGGCGACGATCCACGTCGAGGACCGGGGCTTCCAATTCGCCGACGGGGTCTATGAGGTCTGGTCGGTGTTCGACGGCAGGATGGCCGACTTCGACGGCCACATGACGCGCCTGCACCGCAGCTTGAGCGAGCTGCGCATCGACATCCCCATGACGCGCGACGCCCTGACCCGCGTGCTGAAGGAAACCATTCGCCGGAACCGCGTCAGGAACGGCATCGTCTATCTGCAGGTCACGCGTGGCACCGCCCGTCGCGACCATCCGTTCCCGGCCGAGGGCACGCCGCCCAGCGTGGTAGTCACCTCGCGCTCGGTTTCGTTCATGAAAGCCCAGGCCCAGGCGGCCAAGGGCGTCGCCGTCGTCACCCATCCCGACATCCGCTGGGGCCGTTGCGACATCAAGACGGTGGGCCTGCTCCCCAACGTGCTGGCCAAGCAGGCGGCGCGCGACAAGGGCGCCTACGAGGCCTGGATGGTCGACGAGATGGGCCTCGTCACCGAGGGCTCCTCGACCAACGCCTGGATCGTCGACAAGGACGGTCGCTTACGCACACGCGACACCCAGGCCAACATCCTCAAAGGCATCACCCGCACCGCCATCCTCGAGATCGTCGCTGAGGAAGGGCTGGAGCTGGATGAACGTCCCTTCAGTGTCGACGAGGCCAAGCAGGCCCGGGAAGCCTTCTTCACCGCCGCCGGCGCTTTCGTCATGCCCGCGATCTCGATCGACGGGGTCAAGATTGGCGACGGCAAGCCGGGCCCGATCACGACAAGGCTGCGTGAGCGCTATCTTGAAGCGGCGCGGCGAGAGGCCATCTAGAACGTTGCGGCCCTCGCAGAACGTCGTCTAGGCTGAAAAGGCCGGATCCAACCGGCCCCGTGCGTCTCCCCACGCCCGGCGAACAATCAAGAACAGGACAAACCTGCCATGTCGCAAGACAAGCGTCAGAACCTTCAGGACACCTTCCTTAACGCGGTCCGCAAGACCAAGACCCCCCTGACCATCTTCCTGGTCAATGGCGTCAAGCTGCAGGGCATCGTGACCTGGTTCGACAATTTCTGTGTGCTGCTCCGCCGCGACGGTCAGGCCCAACTGGTCTATAAGCACGCCATCTCCACCATCATGCCCTCGGCCCCCGTCCAGCTGTACGAGCCTGAGAGCGACGAAGATTGAGGCTGAGCGCCGCGTCCGGGGGGACGGCAGCTCCGGCCGGAAGGACCCCTTGAGCAAACTCATCGACCACGCCGTCCCTTTGATCCGGGCCGTCGTCATCCACCCCGATTTCGGCGAGCGGTCTTCCCGCTCGGCCACGGACCGTCTGGAAGAGGCCGCAGGCCTCGCCCGCGCGCTGGACCTCGACGTCCGCGCGGAAGAAGTCGTGCGCCTCAGAAAGACCACCCCCGCCACCCTGTTCGGCACGGGCAAGGTCGAGGAGCTCGCCGCCCTGATCCGTGCCGCCGAGGCCGAGGCCGCCGTCATCGACGACAGCCTGACGCCGGTCCAGCAGCGCAATCTCGAAAAGGCCTGGGACTGCAAGGTCATCGACCGCACCGGGCTCATTCTCGAGATCTTCGGCCGCCGCGCCCGCACCAAGGAGGGCCGTCTGCAGGTCGAACTGGCCCGCCTCGACTATGAACGCTCGCGCCTCGTCCGCACCTGGACCCACCTGGAGCGGCAGCGCGGCGGCACCGGCTCCACCGGCGGCCCCGGCGAGACCCAGATCGAGCTGGATCGCCGCCTGATCGCCGACCGCATCGTCAAGCTGAAGTCCGAGCTGGAGGAGGTCCGCCGCACGCGCGGCCTGCACAGGAAGCAACGCCAGAAGGCCCCGTTCCCGACCGTTGCCCTGGTCGGCTACACCAACGCCGGCAAGTCGACCCTGTTCAACCGCCTGACGGGGTCGGAGGTCATGGCCAAGGACCTGCTGTTCGCCACGCTTGACACGACCCAGCGCACCATCCGCCTGCCGCAGGGGCGTCCCGCCATCATCGCCGACACCGTGGGTTTCATCTCCGACCTGCCGCACGAACTGGTCGAGAGCTTTCGCGCGACCTTGGAGGAGGTAGGCGAGGCCGACCTGATCCTGCACGTCCGCGATATCGCGTCACCCGACACCGTGGCCCAGTCCCAGGACGTGGAGACGGTGCTGAAACAGATCGAACAACCCGAGGGCAAGGAGCGCCGCATCCTGGAGGTCTGGAACAAGACCGATCTGCTCGATCCCGAGGCCCGCGAGGCCATCGAAGGCCAGGCCTCCCGCGCCAACATCGATGCTGTGGCCGTCTCCGCCTGGACGGGGGAGGGCATCGAGCCGCTCCGCCACGCCATCGCCGACCGCATCGACGACGACCCGGAGACTGAACTCACGCTCGAACCCTCCCAGGGCGAGGCGCTCGCCTGGCTCTACGAGCACGGCCGCGTCACGGGCCGCGAGACGGACGGGGAGGGCCGGATGCGTCTGACCGTACGGCTCGACCCCCAGGCCATGGGACGGTTCGAGCAGAGGTTCGGCGGCTGATCCAACAAATAGGCTGAGCCATTGGGCCCGATCGGCGATCTCGCGCGTTAGGCCACGGTCACGCTTGTTCGCGAGGCGCGAAGGGGCGGGGCCTGTATCATGTCGAAGACCGGAGAGAGCGCCCAGAGCTGGGACGCGCGCGACCTGCAACGCGGGCTGGAGGCGGCCGGCGTCGCTCTTTGGTCGTGGAACGTCGACGACGACACCTTCGCCATGGATGAAGCGGCCTTCGTGCTCTGGGGCATGGAGGTCCGCGCCAGCGTCACCTTTGAGGACCTGTCGGCCAATATCCATCCGGCTGATCGCGACCGCGTCCGCGCCGCCTTCGCCGCCACTCGCGCCGTGGTCGGCCCCTATGAGATCGACTTCCGCATCCTGGTGAACGACGACGTCCGCTGGATCTCCGCCCGGGGCCAGGGCGACGATCTGGGCATGGTCAGCCGCAAGATGTTCGGCATCTTCATCGACGTGACAGGCCGCAAGCAGGCCGAGGAAGGCCACGAACTCCTTGCCGGAGAGATGAGCCACCGGGTCAAGAACCTGCTCGCCATCGCCTCTGGCCTGACCGCCATCACCTCGCGCTCGGTCGGCACCACGACCGACATGGCCCGCGAACTGACCCAGCGCCTGACCGCTCTGGGCCGCGCCCACGACATGGTCCGGCCCCTGCCGGGCGAGGAGGGCAAGGCGGCCTTGCTCGGCGACCTCCTGTCGGTCCTGCTGGCTCCCTATGACGACCTCGGTGCCTTCAGCGGCCGCATCCGGGTCTCGGTGCCGCGCATGGGCGTGGGCGAACAGGCGGCCAACACCCTGGCCCTCGTCGTCCATGAACTGGCCACCAACTCCCTGAAGTACGGCGCCCTCTCGGCCGAGGCCGGCACGCTGGACGTGTCCTGCTCGGCCCACGACACCGAACTGGTCATTCACTGGACCGAACAGGGCGGCCCCACCGTCAGACCGCCCGAAGGCCCCGGCGGCTTCGGCAGCCAGATGGTCGCCCGCGCCATGACGCGGCAGCTGCAAGGCTCCATCGAACGCGACTGGACCCAACAGGGGCTGGTGGTCCGGCTTCGCATGAACAAGGAGCGGGTGGCGAGGTAGGGGTCTACTCCGTCTCCTCCCCGTCGCGTAGCGATGAGGAGGGGGACCGCGAAGCGGTGGAGGGGCACCGGCGCAGACTCTGCTCCTCGCAGACCCGCTTCAGATATCCCATCACGCCTTCGAGCTCGGCCCTTACGTCCCCGGCCGCCAGCCGAACCACCCGGATGCCCTGCGTCGCCAGCCACGCCGTTCGCGCTCGGTCATGCCGCATCACATCCGGATGGTCGTGCCCATGTCCATCGACCTCCACCGCGAGCTTCAACTCCGCGCAGTAGAAGTCGAGCACATATCGCCCGATCGGGTGTTGCCGACGAAACTTCACACCCAGCCGCCCACCGCGTAGGCCCATCCACAGCCGCGCTTCCGGCGGCGACATCTCCCGACGCAGTCGACGCGCCGTTTCGACAATGTCACGTGTGGCCATGACCCCTCCACCGCTTCGCGGTCCCCCTCCCCATTCGCCAAGCGGCGAACGGGGAGGAGACACCAAACGCCGTCGCTGATGACCCCTACGTCCAATTCTGACGTACCGGCATGCCACACTGCTCGGCATGAAAAACACCACACACGTGACGGGGAGCACGCAACTCAATCCCCTCGAACTCGACGGTCTGGGCGGCAACTACTTGGACCATGCGCGGCGGGAGTATCTCTCCGGCGTGAAAGCGACGACCATCTGCCAGCGGTACGGCATGTCGCTCAGCTCGTTCCGGATGCATGCCCGCGCCGGCGGCTGGCGGCGCATCGACCAGCGCGCCTGCGAGGTCCCGCCCGAGTTCGGGGAATACCATCCCGACGACCAGGTCAGCTTCGCCGATCTGGCCGACCAGGCCTTCCTCAACATCCGCCGCGCGCTCGGCTCTGGCCGCGCCTCCGAGGCCTCGACCTGGATGCGCGTCTACGACCGGCTCGCCGACCGCGCCCGCGCCGAGGCCCTGGCCGAACTGCCCGACATCAAGCCGCCGCTGCTGGAGTCCAGGCGCGAGCCGTTACAGATGGCAGCGGGAGAGGAAATAGATGTCCGTAAGATCAATGGTTTATCTAAGATATCGGAGGCCGCATCTCAGAACCTGGACTCTTTGGACTCGGTGTCGCCAGAGTCCAATCCAGCAACCTCGCTCCCATAGGGAAGGGGTCAGCTTCTCTCCAACACCTTCGCCGCGTCCCACAGGGCGTCCATCTCCGCCAGATCCGACTGTTCCGGCGTCCGCCCATCCTTCGCCAGTTCCGCTTCGATGAAGCCGAACCGCCGCACGAACTTGGCGTTCGCCCCGCGCAGCGCATCCTCCGGCTCCACCCCCAGTTTGCGCGCCAGGTTGGCGACCACGAACAGCAGGTCGCCCATCTCCTCGCGGGCCTTGTCCAGGTCGCCCGCCGCGATCTCGGCCCTCAGCTCGGCGACCTCCTCGTCCATCTTGTCGAACACCTCGTCGGTCGAGGGCCAGTCGAACCCGACCCGCGCCGCCCGCTTGGTCAGCTTCGCCGCCCGGTGCAGCGCCGGCAGGCCCACGGGCACGTCGTCCAGCACCCCCGTCTGCGCCTTCGCCGCCCGCTCCGCCGCCTTGATGTCCTCCCAGCGCAGCTTCTGGGCGGGCCCCGAGATCTGCGCGTCCTCGTCCCCGAACACATGGGGGTGGCGCCGGATCAGCTTGTCCGACATGGCCTCGGCCACGTCGTCGAAGGCGAACAGCCCCTGTTCCTCAGCCATGCGGGCATGGAAGATCACCTGGAACAGCAGGTCGCCCAGCTCGGCCTTCAGCTCGCCCATGTCGCCCCGCTCGATGGCGTCGGCGACCTCATAGGCCTCCTCGATCGTATAGGGCGCGATGCTGGCGAAGGTCTGCTCCACGTCCCACGGACAGCCGCCGTTGGGGTCGCGCAGCCGGACCATGATGTCCTTCAGCCGATCGACCGGGCTCATGTCGTGGCTCCGTCACGCGTCTCGAGCGCGGCGCGGATCTCGGCGTGGCGTCCTCGGTCCAGTGGATAGCGGCGCAGCGCCAGGGCCGCGAGCAGCAGGCACAGGGCGGGCAGACCGGCGAACATGATCTGGAGCCACATCAGCGCCGGACCCGAGTTGGCACCCCCCAGCTCTGGATCGAACCCGGCCATCTGCAAACCGGCGAAGGTCAGGACCGAGACGGCGTAGCCCAGCTTGGAGGTTGCGGTCAGGATGGAGAACAGCAGGCCGGTCCGGTCCGCCCCGTCCTCCAGCCGCACCTGATCACCGACGTCGGCCATCATGGCCCTCAGCAGCAGGTCACCCGAAGCGAAGGCCAGGCCGACCAGCGCCACCATCGCCCCGGCCAGCAGCAGATCGGCGTAAGGGGCAGGCGCTCCGGTCAGGCCCTCGAGCGCCGCTTGCGTCGGCCTGACCAGCATCGGGGCGAGGAAGGCGGCCAACATAAGGGTGACGGCGAAATAGACGCAGGCCCAGATCAGCGCCGTATGCTTGCCCAGCCGCACCGCCAGCCAGCTCCAGGCCGGGGCCCCGAACAGGCCGAAGACGAAATAGACCAGCAGCAGGATCGAGGTCTCGGCCCGCTCGAACCCCCGCGCCGCCTCGAAGAAGTAGAAGAACAGCGCCCCCACCACGCCGCGCGCGACGCCGAGCGCCAGGTCCGCGCCCAGCAACCGCTGGATCACCGGCTTCTTGAACAGGGCCAGATAGGCGAACCGGCCTTCGGCCTCGGCGCGCGGTCCCGGCGGCGGCTCGGGCGTGAAGGCGAAGGTCACGGCCAGGGCGATGGGCAGGGCGATGATGATGAACCACCCCTGCCACTGCACCGCCCGGGCATAGTCACCCCAGCCCATGTTCTGGACGATCACCGGAACCATCAGCACCGCCAGCACGCCGACGATGTTCGCCGTCTGCCACCAGCCGTAGATGCGCGAACGCTGGTTGTAGTCGGACGACAGGGCCGAGGCCCAGCTGACCTGCGACAACAGGCTGACCGAGAAGCCCAGCGACAGGACCACCAGCCACAAGGTCAGATAGGCCGCGCCCGCGCCGGGCCGGGCCATGAACAGCATGCCGACCGCCAGCATCAGCACCGGGGCGGCCAGCCCCATCCACAGCCGATAGCGGCCGAAGCGGCTGTTGGTCCGGTCGATGACCATGCCCAACGCGGGATCGATGACGATGTCGGCCATGCGGATGACCAGGAAGACGATCCCGACCACGGCCAGATCGACCCCGACGTGGCTGGCGTAGAACTCGGGCAGGGTGACGTAAACCGGCAAGCCCAGCGCCGCATAGGGCAGGCAGCTGGACGCGAATGCCGCCAGCGTGGCGTTAGACCGCCGGACGGGAGCGGGCGCGGGAGAGGCGGCGTCGGTCATGCGGGGTCCGAGTCGGTGAGGGTCGCGAGCATGCCAGACTTGGCCCCGACGCGAGAGGTCTTGCTTGCGCCGCAAGCCTGGGGCTTCCTCTCGCCATGCGGTTGGGGATGCTCGCGATCATCGTGGCGACGATCCTGGTCTGGCTCACGCCGGGCCGGGCGGACGCGCAAGGTGCCTGGACGCCCCAGTGCGACGTCCACGAGCAGGCCTTCGCCGGGGCTGGCCTGGCCAACGCCGTCTCGGTCTACACGATGGAGTGGGCCCCCTTCGGCCCCGCCGAGTGGGGATGGGTCACCTATGTTCCCCTGCTGCAAAAGGAACTCGGGACCGACTGCCAGGCCGGTTCCCCCGACTTCGCCGAGGCCCTGTCGCGCTTTCAGGCCCGCTACGGCCTGACCGCCACGGGCGTGTTCGACGCCGCCACCTTCGAAGTGCTGAAGGGCGTGCTCCAGGAACGCCGCCCCTTCATCCAGGCTCGATTGCGGGACGAATGCCCCAACCCGCCACCGATCCGTCTGCTCGGTTATCTGGTCGCGGAAGAGGAACACGCCGACCGCCTGACGCGGCTGCTGCGCCGCGACGTGCTGGACGCCTATCGCCGCATGGTCGCCGCCGCCCGTGCCGAAGTGCCCGAGATCAACGCCGACCGCGAACTGCTGCAGATCTTCTCCGGCTTCCGCGACCCTGAGGCTGACGCCGCCCGCTGCGCCGCGCAAGGCAACTGCGACGGCCTGCGCCGCGCGGTCTGCTCCGCCCACCGCACCGGCACAGCCGTCGACCTCTACGTCGGTCAGCTGTTTAACTTTGGCGTCGACAACACCTCGGTTGCCAGCCGCCAGCACATGAGCCAGGGCGCGACCTATCGCTGGCTGGTCAAGAACGCCGGCCGCTTCGGCTTCGTGCCCTATCTGTACGAGCCCTGGCACTGGGAGTGGGTCGACCCGAACGGCCAGACCCTGATCTCGGAGTGATCCGCTCCCTCACCGAAGGCGAGCGCCATTTGATCCGAGGCGAGTTCGGCGACGCCGTCCACCTCGACGAAGTCCGCTTCGCCGCCATGCCCTGGCCGCTCTACCGTGCCTTCGTTCCTGGCCGGGTCTTTGACCGCAGCTGGATCTGCTGGCCGGTGCGGGGGCTCCCGGAGGACTTCGCCCTCGCGCCCTTGTCGCTCCAGGCCGTCCTGATCCATGAGATGGTCCACGTCTGGCAGGCCCAGACGGGCGTGAACCTGTTGACTGGCAAGCTCCGCGCCGGAGACGGCCCGCGCGCCTATGCCTATCCCGACGCGCCCTGCGACTGGGATTCGCTCAACATCGAGCAGCAGGCCATGACGGTCGAACATCGCTTCCGCGCCGGGCGAGGGCAGGGGGTTCCCGTCGCTCATGGACATTTCGCCTCCGTCTGCCCGATCGGCTCATCGAAAGCGGCCTGAGGCCCTTGCATCCCGCCGGGCGGGCGCTACATCTGCTACCGCAGTCGTTGCAGAACGATAACTCTCAGGAGCGATCCATGACCAAGGTGCTGGTTCTCTATCATTCGACCTACGGCCACATCGAGCAGATGGCCTATGCCGTCGCCGAAGGCGCGCGCGCGGTCGAGGGCGTCGAGGCCGACGTCAAGCGCGTGGTCGAGACCGTGCCGGAAGAGCTGGCCAAGCAGTCGGGCTATAAGCTCGATCAGGCCGCCCCGATCGCCAGCGTCAACGATCTCGAAAAATACGACGCTATCATCGTCGGCGCGGGCACGCGCTTCGGCACCGCCGCGGCCCAGATGCGCAACTTCTGGGACCAGACCGGCGGTGTCTGGTTCCAGGGCAAGCTGGTCGGCAAGGTCGGCGCGGCCTTCACCTCGTCCGCCACCCAGCACGGCGGCAATGAGACGACGCTGATCGGCCTGATCCAGACCCTGCTGCACCATGGCATGGTGGTCGCAGGGCTCCCCTATGCCTTTCAGGGTCAGATGACGCTGGAGGAGATCTCGGGTGGCTCGCCTTATGGTGCCACGACCATCACCGGCGGCGACGGCTCGCGCCAGCCCAGCGCTAACGAACTGGCCGGGGCCCGTCACCAAGGCGAATACGTCGCCCAGTTGGCGAAGAAGCTGAAGGCGTAGTCCCGTGCGCCAACCGGCGGTCTTCTTCGGTCACGGCTCGCCGATGAACGCGCTCGGCGGCCCTCATGCCGAGGGCTGGCGGCGCGTGGGCGAGGGACTGGGCAAGCCCGCCGGCGTGGTTATGGTCTCCGCTCACTGGGAAACGGAAGTGTTGGGCGTCACCGCGCAGGAGCGGCCGCCGACCATCCATGATTTCGGCAACTTCGGGCCGGAGCTGCATGCCATGCAATATCCGGCGCCGGGATCTCCGGCTCACGCCCGGCGCGTGGCCGAGCTGACCGGGGCCGTCCCGACCGACAGCTGGGGTCTGGATCACGGGACGTGGTCCGTGCTGGCCCATGTGTGGCCCGAGGCGGACGTCCCTGTGGTGCAGCTGTCTCTGGACCGACGGCTGGACGCGCGCGGTCATTTCGAACTGGCGAAACAGCTCAAGCCCCTACGCCACGAAGGCGTGGTCATCGCCGGCAGTGGCGACTTCGTACACAATCTGCGGACCTGGAAGCGCCACGGGGGCGAGCCCTATGGCTGGGCTGTCGCCTTCAACGACGCGGTCAAGGCGGCGCTGACGCGCGGCGATCATGAGGCCTTGGTCGACTGGATTGGGCTGGCAGAGGAGGCCCAGTTGAGCGTCCCGACGGACGAACACTTTCTGCCGCTGCTCTACGTCGCCGCCCAGGCCGAGCCGGGCGATGATGTGAGCTTCTTCAACGACGTCATCGAGGGCGGTTCGATTTCGATGACGGGTGTCCGGATCGGCTGATCGCCTACTCCTTCTTCAAAACCGCATCGACCGCCACCGAGCCCGGCCCGGCGAAGAAGACGTACAGGAAGACCCAGCAGTAGAGGGCCGCCAGTTCGCCGCCGTTGACCATCGGATAGAGGCCTCCGGACAGGGCATGGAACTGGAAGTAGGCTACGGCCATCATGCCCGACATCAGGAAGGCGACCGGCCGGGTGAACAGGCCCAGGATCAAGAGAACGCCGCCGACCAGTTCCAGTACCCCGCCGATACCGATCTGACTCATCAGCTCGAACGGACCGCGCGCCGGCGCCGGGAAGCTGAAGATCTTCTGCGTCCCATGCTGGAGGAACATCAGGCCGGAGACGATACGCAGGCCCGAAAGGGCCAGCGGGCGGTGACGCTCGAACGATTCGAACATGGTGTCCTCCCTGTGACGGACGAACTCTGCAACACACACGGTATCGGATCAAGCGGCCTTGATCAGGCCGCCTTGTCCACCTCGACCATCGTCTGGATCGTGACGTAATCCGTCTTGCCGGTGCCGAGCACAGGCAGCTCCCTGACGCGCATGATCTTCTTGGGTATGGCCAGCTCCGGCGCCCCGTGCTCGCGCGCCCACTCCGCCAGTCGCGTCACGTCGGCGTCGCCCCGGTCGGTGACGAGCACCAGCTTCTCGCCCTTCTTGCTGTCGGACACTGCCACAACGGCGTGCCGCGCCTCCGGATAGACGGCGGCGACCAGGCCCTCGACGGCCGACAGGGACACCATTTCCCCGCCGATCTTGGCGAAGCGCTTCAACCGCCCGAGGATGGCGATGTAGCCCTCCGGGTCCAGGTCGACGATATCGCCCGTGTCGTGCCATCCGTCGGGGAGGGGCTCGACGCGGTTTGGATCGTCTGCCGACATGTAGCCGGCCATGACGTTGGGGCCGCGCAGATACAGCCGCCCGCCCTCGGTGATGCCCTCGACCGGCTCGACCCGCGCCTCCATGCCGGGCAGCAGCTGGCCGACGGTGCCGGGGCGGTTACGGTCGGGATGGTTCACCGCCACGACCGGCGCGGCCTCGGTGGCCCCGTAGCCTTCCAGCAGCTTCACCCCACCGAACTTGGTGTTGAACAGGTGGTGGGTCTCGTCCCGGACCCTTTCGGCGCCGGCGACCACGAACTGTAGGGTGCGGAAGTCGTCGGGCGAGGCCACTCGCGCCCACTGGTTCAGGAAGGTGTCGGTGGCGAACAGGATTGAGGCGTTCACATCGGCCAGCAGCGAAACGATCTGCTTGGCGTGGAGCGGAGAGGGGTACTGGAACGCCTTAAGCCCGTTCAGCAGCGGCAGCACGACGCCGCCGGTCAGGCCGAAGCAGTGGAAGGTCGGCAGGGGATTGAACATCACCCAGTTCGGATCGAGCGGAATGTGCGTCGCGACCTGACGGGCGTTGGCCACCAGGTTCTTTTGCGTCAGCACCACCCCCTTGGGCGCACCGAAGCTGCCGGAGGTGAACAGAATGACGCCCGGATCGTCGGGCTGGGTCTTCACGCGGAACCGACCCGGCATCAGCCCGGCCATCAGGCCGAACAGCTTGTCCTGCAGGCCGATGGAGGCGCGCACATCGTCCAGCCAGATGATTTCGGCTTCCTTGGACAGCACCTCGATCAGATCATCGATCTTGGCCTGGTCGACGAACCGCCTGGCCGACAGGATACGCTTGACCCCCGCGGCCTTGATCGCCGCCCTCAAATTCAGCTCGCCGGCGGTGAAGTTCAGCATCACCGGCACGCGACCGAAGGCGTGAAGGCCAAAGAAGGTGACAACCACCCCCATCGACGACGGCAACAGGATCGCCACCCGCTCCTTGGGCTCGGTCATCGCCGCGATCTTTCGTCCCAGCACGAGAGCGGCGCGGATCAGGCCGGTATAGGTCAGGGGCTTCCTGTCCTGGTCCTCGACGATCTCCTTGTCGCCAAATCTGGCGCGCGCGGCCACGAGGGCGTCGAACAGGGATTCTTCACCCGCTGAGGGGTCAAGGCCAGGACGGAACAATACGCGTCTCCTCCGGGGGACTTGGGCCGCCCCCTCGCTGTCAGGGCGCGCAACCTAGTTAAGCGGCGGCGCGCTGAAAAGATGCGTTGCGCAGGGTGAGCTTGCCATGACGGTCCCAAGCGACGACATAGCGGGTTCACGCCCTGCTGGAGCCCGGCCCGCCTCGATGGTCACCGTCATCGACACCCTGACGCGAACGCCGTCCGAATTGCGTCATCCGGAGAAGGCCAATCGGCCCGAGACGGCGGTGCTGCGCAAGCCCGACTGGCTGCGGGTCAAGGCGCCCGGCTCGGGCCAGTACAACGCCACCAAGGCGATCGTGAAGGACAAGGGCCTTCATACGGTCTGTGAAGAGGCCGCCTGCCCCAACATCGGCGAGTGCTGGAGCCAGAAACACGCCACCCTGATGATCATGGGCGACACCTGCACGCGGGCCTGCGCCTTCTGCAACGTCAAGACGGGCCTGCCCCAGCCGCTGGATCCGGAAGAGCCCGCCAAGGTGGGGCTGGCGGTGGCGCAACTGGGCCTGAACCACGTCGTCATCACCTCGGTTGACCGCGACGACGTGCATGACGGCGGTGCCGCCCACTTCGCCGAGGTGGTGCGCGAGATCCGCCGCCAGGCCCCGGCCACAACCATCGAGATCCTGACGCCCGATTTCCTGCGCAAGGACGGCGCGGCCGAGGTCATGATTGACGCCAAGCCCGACGTCTTCAACCACAACCTGGAGACCGTGCCGCGGCTGTATCTGAAGATCCGGCCCGGCGCCCGCTACTTTCAATCCCTGCGCCTGCTGCAGATGGTCAAGGAGCGCGACCCCAACCAGTTCACCAAGTCCGGCATCATGGTCGGCCTCGGCGAAACCAAGGAGGAGGTCATGCAGGTCATGGACGACATGCGCTCCGCCGGCGTCGACTTCATCACCATCGGCCAGTACCTCCAGCCCACCCGGAAGCACGCCGCCATCGAGCGCTTCGTCACGCCCGAGGAGTTCAAGGCCTATGAGGCCATCGCCCGCGCCAAGGGGTTCCTGATGGTGTCGGCCTCACCCCTGACGCGCTCGTCGCATCACGCGGGCGACGATTTCGCCCGGCTGAAGTCGGCAAGGCAGGGAATAAGTTCTAGGGGCTAGGTTCTAGGGAAGGCCAGTCCGCAGCAGGTGTCTGTGTCCGTGTTCCAAACCCTAGAACCTGAAACCTAGAACCTCATCCCTGATCCCTCGAACCTAGAACCTCATTTGGCCATCCACCGCGTCACCCGCATCCTGCCCTATGCTCCGCACCAGCTCGCCGCGCTGGTGGCGGACGTCGACGCCTATCCCCGCTTCGTGAAGTGGGTCACGGCCATGCGCGTTTGTAACCGCCGCGAGGAAGCGCCGGGCGTTCACGTCTTCGACGCCGAGGCCGCCGTGGGCTTTTCCTTCCTCAAGGAGCGGTTCTCGACCTGGGTGCGCCACGACGCCAATGCGCCCTCCGTCGAGGTCGGCCTGCTCCGCGGGCCGTTCCGGCACCTGAAGAACCGCTGGGACTTCCACGCCGTGCCTGAGGGCACCCGGCTGGAGTTCGTCATCGACTTCGCTTTCAAATCGCCTCTGCTGAACGCCGCGCTTCAGGCCAACTTCGACCGCGCCGTTTCGGCCCTCATCTCCAGCTTCGAGGCCGAGGCGAAGCGGCGCTACGGTTCGGGCGGATGAGCTTTGACTTCGACGCCACGGTCGTGGGTGCCGGAGCTGTCGGTCTCGCCTGCGGCCGCGCGCTGGCGAAGCGGGGACTGAGCGTCCTCGTGCTCGAAAAGGGAGGCCACATTGGCCAGGGCGTCTCAAGCCGCAATTCCGAGGTCATCCACGGCGGGCTCTACTATCCGACCGGATCGCTGAAGGCGCGGCTATGTGTCGGGGGCCGGCGTGCCCTCTACGCCTTCCTGGAGAGCCACAAGGTTGACTACCGCAAGTGCGGCAAGCTGGTGGTCGCGACCGAGGAGGCCGAGGTCGCGCGCATCGAGGCCATCTTCCGCCAGGCCACGGCCAATGACGTCGAGGGGCTGGAGCATCTGACCGGCGCTCAGGCTCGGGCGCTGGAGCCGGGGTTGAACGCCCACGCCGCCCTCCTGTCGCCCGAGAGCGGCGTCTTCGCCAGCCACGACTACATGCTGGCGCTCCGGGGCGAGATCGAGGACACGGGCGGCTCGGTCGTCATCGCCACCCCCTTCGAGCGCGCCGAGCCTCTGGCGGCAGGCGGCTTCCGCATCACCGCAGGCGAGGAAGGCGGCGCGACCCTGACCACCCGCCTCCTGGTCACCGCGCCGGGTCTGGAGGCGCAGGACGTCGCTGCCCGCATCGAAGGCTTCCCCGCCGACCGCATCCCGGCGCGCCATCTCGGCAAGGGGATTTACTTCCGCCTGACCGGCAAGGCCCCGTTCGAGCGCCTCATCTATCCGCCACCCATCCCCGGCGCGCTTGGCACCCACTACCGCAAGGACCTGGGCGGCCAGGCCGTGTTCGGCCCCGACCTGACCTTCGTCGAGACCGAGGATTATTCCGTCGATCCCGCCCAGGCCGAGACCTTCGCCCACTATATCCGCCGCTTCTGGCCGAGCTTGCCCGAAGGCGCGCTCAGTCCCGACTACGCCGGCATCCGCCCCAAGCTGCACGGCCCCGGTGAGCCCCAGCCGGACTTCCAGTTGGATGGTCCCGGGGTTCACGGCTTGCCCGGCCTCGTCGCCCTGTTCGGGATCGAGAGCCCCGGCCTGACCAGCTCCCTTGCGATCGGGGAAGCGGTCGCCGACAAGCTCGGCCATGAGTGAGATCGACATTCGTGATGCCGTGCCCGTCGACATTCCGGCGCTGCACGCCCTTATCGAAAGCGCCTATCGGGGAGAGGCCTCGCGGGCGGGTTGGACGACCGAGGCCGACCTGTTGGACGGCCAGCGCACTGACCCCGAGGAACTGGCCGACATAATAGCCGCAGAGGATCAGGGGCTGCTGGTCGGCTGGCACGGCGAGGACGCCGTCGCCTGCGTCAGGTATCAACGGTTGACGAAGAGTGTGGGCTACTTCGGCATGCTGTCCGTGAGGCCGGGCCTTCAATCGGCGGGGATCGGGCGGCGCATGGTCGAGGCGGCGGAGCGGCGGCTGGCGGACCACCACGGCGCACGCCGCATGCGCATCCAGGTCTTCCCTCAGAGGGACACTCTGATCGCCTGGTATGAGCGGCTCGGTTACGGCCTGACGGGCGAGACCGCGCCCTTCCCGTATGACGACGCGCGGTTCGGCCTGCCCCGGCGCGACGACCTGCATTTCGTCATCCTGGAAAAGCCGCTGACGTGACCGTGATCCGTACTGAGCGGCTGATCCTGCGCCACGCCCGGCTGGACGATATCGAACCGCTGCACGCCGTCCTGTCGGACCCGGTTGCCATGCGGTGGTGGTCGTCTCTGCCGCATGCGACCGTCGATCAGACCCGCGCCTGGGTCGAGGCCATGATAGCCGGCAACGCGGCCGGGGCCCCGGACTTCGTCGTCGAATGGAACGGCCGCGCCATCGGAAAGGCGGGCTTCTGGCGACTGCCCGACGTCGGCTACATCCTGCATCCCGACGCCTGGGGAAAGGGCCTGGCGCGCGAGGCGGTCGGTGCGGCCCTGGACCTCGTCTTCGCGGTACGACTGACCGACATCGTCGCAGCCGACGTCGATCCAGAAAACACGGCCTCCATCCGCCTGCTGGAGCGCCTTGGCTTTGTCCGCACCGGCTCGGCCGAGCGCACCTGGAACATCGGTGGCGAGTGGAAGGACAGCCTCTACTATGCGCAGGAACGAACGGCTTGGGCCGCCAGGCTCAATAGCGGGTCGTGAGCTCCGTCAGCCACGCGGGCGAAGCCTGAACCAGAGCTGTCTCGATCGCCTTGTCGAAGCCGAGCAGGATCATCACCCCGATCAGCACCATCAAGCCGCCAAGCACATACTTACCGGCCGAGCCCGCCGCCAGCATGCGGCCGCGCAGCCGAGCGATGGCCTGACGCGACATCAGGCCGATCAGCACCAACGGCGTGGCCGCGCCGACGCCGAAGATCAGCATGGTCAGGGCGACCCGCCCCAGGTCCTGGCCCTGAGCGGCCAGGAGCGACGCTGCACCGAGCGTCGGGCCGACACACGGTGCCCAAACCAGACCCATAAGGCCCCCGAGGCCCAGTTGGCCCCACGGACCTCGCCCATCCAGCTTCCGCATGCCGCCGTCGGCCCAGGTGGCCAGGGGTCCACCCACAGCCGCCAGACGAACCTGCGCCGCCGGGACCAGCAGGATCAGGCCGATCCCGACCAGCAAAGCACCTCCGATCCGGCGGAACAGGTCGCCGTCCAGGCCGATCGAAAAGCCGATGGTCGCTACGAACAGCCCGACGACGGTGAAGCTGGTCGCCAGACCTAGCCCCAGGGCGACCGGCCCCCAGCGCCCCTCGGACTGGGCGCCGCCCAGCACGATCGGCACCAGCGGCAGAACGCAGGGGCTTAGAATGGTCAGGACTCCCGCCACGAAGGCGATGGCCAGGGTGCCGAGGCTCGCGATCATCGGATGTTACCGGGTCGAGGCGACCAGGCGGGCGATGCTCGCGGCGTTGGTGTCGCCGACAGAGCGGCCGGTCTCGGTCTGGCCGTTATAAGCGATCAAGGTGCTCTGGCGCTGGGCACGGAAGCTGCGGACCACGTCGCGCTGGTTGTCGAAGTCGACGCGGAACACGACGAGATCGGCGTTGGCGGGCTGGGCCTGCAGGGACTCGAGGATAGGCTCCTGGGCGCGGCACACCGGGCACCAGGGGGCGTAGATGTCGATCAGAATCGGCTTGCCGGCCGCCTGGGCCGCGTCGAAGGCGGCGCGGCTGAAGGGCACGTGCTGGGCCATGACGGTGCCGGCCGAGACGAACAGGGTTCCGGCCGCGACGGCCAGGGCGAGGAGGGTGCGACGAAGCATGGCGATCATCCAGACGGTGAGAGAACACCGGCCTGTTCGGTCTCAGCCCCGGCTTCGTTACCTGACGGCGCAGTATTCCGTCCCGCCCCTTGAAATCACCGGGATGATCCGGCATAAGCCCGCGCTCGCTGGCGGCTCATCCCTTGGGCCGCCGCTTTTCGTTTTTCGCGCTGCCCGGTTCGAGGACTGTGCAGCGCCAGCCTTCAGATCGAGACGGACATGGCCGTTCCCAAGCGCAAAGTATCGCCCTCGCGTCGCAACATGCGCCGCGCCCACGACGCCCTGGGGACCAACCCCTACACCGAGGACAAGGACACGGGCGAACTGCGCCGCTCGCACCACATCGACCTCAAGACCGGCACCTATCGTGGCCGCCAGGTCCTGACGCCCAAGGAAGACTAGGACTTCCTTCTCCTGTGACGATCTGGGCGCCGCGCGGACCTCTGCGCGGCGTTCTGCGTTTTCGGCCACGCTCAGCTATGGCAAACCTTGCGCAGTTATGATCGGAGGTTGCTCTCATGAGATCGGCCGAGCAACCGAACTGGACCTTTCGACTGGCCGACGCGCGGCGGGTGAGCGCCCGCCCACCTCTCGTCGCGTCGGGCAAGGTCTTCGCGGTCTTTTCTTACGAGCGGCGTGACTTTTTCGAGTCGCTATTGATCTGTTTCGACGTTTCAAGCGGTTCGGAGCTCTGGCGCGTCACCGTCGATCACGTCCTCAGCGAGCCCACGATTGGCCCCGCAGGAGCCGTTCTTGTCTCAAGTTTCGGCGGCAACGTTCTAGCGTTCGATGAGCACGGACGGGAACTCTGGCGTGGGCCGGACGCGGATCGCAATCTTTGGAGACCCACGGTCCTTTCCTCCGATCGGATCGCCGTGCCCGAAATCGCCGCAGGCGCGCGCCATACTTGGTGCCTAGACTCACGAACGGGTCGTGACGTCTGGAGGTTCGACAGCGGCGGCCACACCCGAGAGGTCTGCTCGGCAGACGACCGGCTTGTTCAGATCACCAGCTACAGCGGCCGGAAAATCGGAGAGTCGTACAACACGCTCATCGCCCTTTCGGCGAAGGACGGCAGCCTGGCATGGTCGGCGCCCTGCGCCCGCGACGCGCTTGCCCTAGCATGCCTCGGCGAGCGGGTCGTCGTAGGCACGCGAGGTGCGCTTCTCGTTTTCGATCTCGCCTCAGGCCGTGCTCTGGCAGAGATGCGGGTTCGGGATTCGGTGGAACTGACGGCGGTGGAGACTGCCGGCGATCATTCCGTCGTCGTTGCAGACACGGCCAACACCCTGCGGCGCGTTGACATCAAAGGCAGACGCGGGCTGCTCGGGACGAAAGTCCAGCTGGAAGGAGGCTGGACCTGCCAGCTGTCGGCCGAAGTGATCGGCAGGCCAGTGGTCTGCGCACCCCATGTGGTGGTGCTCGACAGGTCAGGACGGGTCCGGTTCCTGACCGTGGACAAGGGATCCCAAGCTCATGAATTGCGGATGTCGGTCGAAAAGACGGCAGACGGCGGTGGCATTGGTATGGACGACGGCCGCCTCGCCGCTACGCTGGGCAGGACGTTGGCGGTTTTTGAACCGCAGAATTCGGTCCCAGCCACCGCTTGACCGAGCTTTTGCCATGCACGCCCATGTGGACGGCAGGAACCCCGCGCCGTTTCGTGCGTGTAGGTGTCGTCATTTCCGTGGAGGCTACCCGATGCGCGCGCTTGTCCTGACCTTTACCGCCGCCGCTGCCTTGGCTCTGGCCGCCTGCAGCGCCCCCGAGTCGGCCCAGACGCCCCCCGCCGAGGCTCCGGCCGCAGACGCTCCCGCCACGGCCCCCGCCGATCCCAACGTCTTGACTCCCGAAGGCTTCGGTCCGCTTCGGATCGGCATGACAGTCTCCGAGGTGGAGGCCGCGCTCGGTCCCGACAGCGATCCGAACGCCGTCGGCGGGCCCGAGCCCGAGACCTGCGACCAGTGGCGGCCCGCTCGCGCGCCCGAGGGCCTGCTGGTGATGATTCAGGACGGCGTTCTGACCCGCGTCTCCGTTTCCGAGCCCGCGACGATCGGGACGACCAGGGTTTTGGAATCGGCGACACGGCCGCCGCCATCAAGACGGCTTACGGTGACCAAGCGATGGTTCAGCCGCACAAGTATTCCGCGCCGCCGGCTGAGGACATCACCGTCTGGACCACGGGCCGCCGGGCGCATGCGAACGCCTATGTCCAGGACGCCGCCGCGCGCGGTGTGCGTTACGAGATCGGCAATGATGGCACCGCGCGGATCATTCACGTCGGCGGCCCTGCGATCCAGCTGGTCGAGGGCTGCCTCTGATCGCCTGACGGCCTGAAGGTTGGCGTTCGGCGGGCGCCGGGCTAAACCCGCCCGCCGATCCACCTTCTTTGCGCCAAGGCCCCGCCATGACCGACATCGCCGACATCGTCGCCCGCCAGATCCTGGACAGCCGGGGTAACCCGACGGTCGAGGTCGACGTGGTTCTGGACGACGGCTCCTTCGGCCGCGCGGCCGTGCCTTCGGGGGCTTCCACCGGTACGCACGAGGCGGTGGAGCTGCGCGACGACGATCCGGTCATGTGGGGCGGGAAGGGCGTCCAGAACGCGGTCGATGCCGTCAACGGCGAGATTTTCGACGCCCTGTCCGGCATGGATGCCGAAGACCAGCGCCGCATCGACGAGGCCCTGATCACGCTGGACGGCACTGAGAACAAGGGCCGGCTGGGTGCCAACGCCATCCTCGGCGTGTCCCTGGCCGTGGCCAAGGCCAGCGCCATTTCGGCGGGCCTGCCGCTGTATCGCTATGTCGGCGGCATTTCGGCCCGCGTCCTGCCCACGCCCATGATGAACATCATCAACGGCGGGGCCCATGCCGATAATCCGATCGACATCCAGGAGTTCATGATCCTGCCGACCGGCGCTGAGACCTTCGCTGAGGGCCTGCGCATGGGGGCCGAGATCTTCCACGCCCTGAGGAAGCAGCTCAAGGCCGCCGGCCACAACACCAACGTCGGTGACGAGGGCGGCTTCGCGCCGAACCTCGCCTCGGCGGATGAGGCGCTGTCCTTCATCACCAAGGCCGGCCAGGCGGCGGGCTATCTGGCGGGCGAGGACTTCCACCTCGCGCTCGACGTCGCCGCCACCGAGTTCTTCAAGGACGGGGCCTATCAGATGACGGGCGAGGGCAAGACCTTCGGGGCCGACGGCATGGTCGCCTATCTGGCCGACCTGTGCGAACGCTTCCCCATCGTCTCGATCGAGGACGGCTGTTCTGAAGACGACTTCGAGGGCTGGAAGCACCTGACCGATGTGCTGGGCGACCGTATCCAGATCGTCGGCGATGACCTGTTCGTCACCAATCCCGCGCGTCTGGCCGCCGGCATCGGCGAGGGCCTGGCCAACTCCATTCTCGTCAAGGTCAACCAGATCGGCACCCTGTCCGAGACCCTCGATGCGGTCGATATGGCCCACCGAGCGGGCTATACCGCCGTCATGAGCCACCGCTCGGGCGAGACCGAGGATTCGACCATCGCCGACCTGGCCGTCGCCACCAACTGCGGGCAGATCAAGACCGGCTCGCTGGCCCGCTCGGACCGGACGGCCAAGTACAACCAGCTGCTCCGCATCGAGGAGATGCTGGGCGACCAGGCGTCTTATTACGGCGACGGAATGCTGCTCAAATAGGCAGCCAAGCTACCATTCCTTAGGCATTTCCGGTCACGGATGATCAACCGTGTCCCGCGCTCAGAAGGAGCGTCCGAAGTGCCCGAACGGATGAAACCGTACGCCCTGTCCGCCGTCCTTCTGTTGCTCGTCGTGTACCTCGGCGTTCAGGCCCTGACGGGGGAGCGCGGCCTGCTGTCCGGTTCCGCGCGGGATGCGAGGCTGGCCGACAGCGAGACCCGGCTTGCCACTCTGCGGGAACAACGCGCCGATCTCGAAGTTCGCGTCCGCTACCTGAAGGCCGACAGCCTGTCGCGCGACCTTCTGGAGGAGAGGGCGCGGGCTGTGCTCGGCTTCTCGGACCCCCGCGACTATGTGATCCACGTCTCGGCGCCGCCCGCGCCCGCTCCGGCCGCCGCCCGCTCCTGAACTCTTGTTACAGCCCGGGCTGCGCGCTTTGCCTTTGGGGAAGGAAGGCTGCTACAGCCCCATTCCGTAACGACAAGAAGCCCTGACGGCGCGTTTCGCCATGGGCTCAGCCCGGAGACGCCGGATGGCGAGAGCCGCCCAGAAGACCTCGGATTCCAAGGCCTCGGCCAAGATTCCCAACACGCCGACCGCGACCAAGGACGAGCTTCTGTCCTATTACCGCGAGATGGTCCTGATCCGTCGCTTCGAGGAGCGGGCGGGGCAACTTTACGGCATGGGTCTGATCGGCGGCTTCTGCCACCTCTACATCGGCCAGGAAGCCGTGGCCGTCGGCGTCCAGGCCAGCGTCAAGCAGGGCCACGATAAGATCATCACCGGCTACCGCGACCACGGCCACATGCTGGCCGCCGGCATGGACCCCAAGGAGGTCATGGCCGAGCTGACGGGTCGCTCGGGCGGCTCGTCCAAGGGCAAGGGCGGGTCGATGCACATGTTCGACGTGCCGACCGGCTTCTACGGCGGCCACGGCATCGTCGGCGCCCAGGTGGCGCTGGGCACAGGCCTGGCCTTCGCGGGCAAGTACAGGGGCGATGACTCGGTCGCCTTCGTCTATTTCGGCGACGGCGCGGCCAACCAGGGGCAGGTCTACGAGAGCTTCAACATGGCCCAGCTGTGGAAGCTGCCGGCCATCTACATCATCGAGAACAACCAGTACGCCATGGGCACGAGCATCGAGCGCTCGTCCTCGACGACCGAGCTCTATATGCGTGGAGCCAGCTTCGGCATTCCAGGCGAGCAGGTCGACGGCATGGACGTGCTGGCCGTGCGCGACGCCGTGCGCCGCGCGGTCGAGCGGGCGCGAGCGGGCGAGGGGCCCTTCATCCTGGAGGTGAAGACCTACCGCTATCGCGGCCACTCCATGTCGGATCCGGCCAAATACCGCACCAAGGAAGAGGTCGATGAGGTCAAGAAGACCCGCGACCCCATCGAGCACATCCGCGCCCTGCTGGACGCCGCCAAGGCCACCGAGGACGAGATCAAGGCCATCGACAACGAGATCAAGGCCATCGTCGCCGAGGCCGTCCAGTTCGCCCAGGAGAGCCCGGAGCCTGATCCGTCCGAACTCTATACCGACGTCTATGTGGAGACCGCAGCGTGACCGACATTCTGATGCCGGCGCTGTCGCCCACGATGGAAGAGGGCACCCTGACCAAGTGGCACGTCAAGGCGGGCGACGTGGTCAAGGCGGGTGATGTGATCGCCGAGATCGAGACCGACAAGGCGACCATGGAGGTCGAGGCCGTCGACGAAGGCGAGATCGCCGAGCTGCTCGTGGCCGAGGGCTCCGAGAACGTGAAGGTCAACACGCCGATCGCCCGTATGGCGGGTGAAGAGGGCGCGGGGAATTCGAAGACGCCTGCGAAGGAGAATTCGACCCCTCCGGCAGAGACTTCGAAGACATCGACGACCGGTGATCCGGAGAAGGCCCCGGCCGAGACCGGCACACCGACCCCGAAACCGGCCCTGAAAGACCCCGAGATCCCGGCCGGCGCCAACATGGTCAAGACCACCATCCGCGACGCCCTTCGCGACGCCATGGCCGAGGAGATGCGCCGCGACGAGGCCGTCTTCCTGATCGGCGAGGAAGTCGCCCAGTACCAGGGCGCCTATAAGGTCAGCCGCGAACTGCTGCAGGAGTTCGGCGACAAGCGCGTGGTCGACACCCCCATCACCGAGCACGGCTTCGCAGGCCTCGGCGTCGGCGCCGCTATGGCGGGCCTGAAGCCGATCGTGGAGTTCATGACCTTCAACTTCGCCATGCAGGCGATCGACCACATCATCAACTCCGCTGCCAAGACGCTCTACATGTCGGGCGGCCAGATCCGCGCGCCCATCGTCTTCCGGGGGCCCAACGGCGCCGCCAGCCGCGTGGCCGCCCAGCACAGCCAGGACTATTCGGCCTGGTACGCCCAGGTGCCCGGCCTGAAGGTCATCGCCCCCTATGACGCCGCCGACGCCAAGGGCCTCTTGAAGGCCGCCATCCGTGATCCGAACCCCGTCGTCTTCCTCGAGCACGAGATGATGTACGGGTTGGAGTTCGACGTGCCCGAGGGCGACTACGTCCTGCCGATCGGCAAGGCCAAGGTGCGGCGCGAAGGAACCGACGTCACCGTCACCGCCCACAGCCGCATGGTCGGCTTCGCGCTCCAGGCCGCCGAGCAGCTGGCGGCGGAAGGCATTTCGGTCGAGGTGATCGATCTGCGCACCCTGCGTCCGCTCGACCACGAGACCATCGTCGAGAGCGTGAAGAAGACCAACCGCCTGGTCTCGGCCGAGGAGGGCTGGGGACCGATGGGCGTCGGCGCCGAAGTCGTGGCCCGCGTCATCGAACACGCCTTCGACTACCTCGATGCCCCGCCGCTGCGGGTCCATCAGGAGGACGTGCCGCTGCCTTATGCGGCGAACCTCGAGGCGCTTTCGCTTCCGGGCACGGACAAGATCGTCAAGGCGATCAAGGCGGTGCTCGCATGACCGACATCCTGATGCCCGCGCTCTCGCCCACGATGGAAGAGGGCGTGGTGGCCAAGTGGCACGTCAAGGTCGGCGACACCGTCAAGGCCGGGGACGTCATCGCCGAGATCGAGACCGACAAGGCGACTATTGAGGTCGAGGCCGTCGACGAAGGCGAGATCTTGGAGATCCTCGTCGCTGAGGGCTCAGAGGGCGTGAAGGTCAACGCCATCATCGCGCGCCTCAGCGGCGACAGCTCTCCGCCTCCTGGGCGGAAACAGGCGGCGGAGCCGCCAGAGGCGGGCCAGTCACCGCCGGCTCCGTCCGCGTCTGTTCCGAACTCGCCCCCCTCGGCTGCTGCGCAGCCTCTCCCCCCAGGGGGGGGAGAGCCGGGTGATCGTATCTTCGCATCCCCGCTCGCGCGTCGTCTGGCCAAGGAAGCCGGTCTGGACCTCAAGTCCGTCAAGGGCACCGGACCGCGCGGCCGCATCGTCAAGGCCGATGTCGAAGCCGCCGACAAAGGCGCGCCCGCGACATCTGCCGCGCCTGCCACTTCCACCTCCGCGCCCGCCGCAGAGCCCCGCAAGGTCCAGTCCCTGGCCCAGATGGGCATCCCCGACGGCAGCTACGACCTCGTCCCGCTGGACGGCATGCGCAAGGCCATCGCCCGCCGCATGACCGACAGCTTCCGCGACATCCCGCACTTCCCCCTGACCATCGACTGCGAGATCGACGGCCTGATGGCGGTGCGGGCCAAGGTCAACGCCATGCTGGAACCGCAGGGCATCAAGGTCTCGGTCAACGACTTCGTCATCAAGGCCTGCGCCCTGGCGCTGAAGGCCGTGCCGGAAGCCAACGCCAGCTATTCGCCCGAGGGCCTGGCGATGCACCACCATGCGGATGTGGCCATGGCGGTCGCCATCGAGGGGGGTCTGATCACGCCGATCATCAGGAAGGCCGAGACCAAGTCCCTGTCGCAGATCGCCACGGAGGCCAAGGACCTGGCCAAGCGCGCCCGCGACCGCAAGCTCAAGCCTGAAGAGTTCCAGGGCGGCACCTTCAGCGTGTCCAACCTCGGCATGTTCGGCATCAAGGCCTTCGCCTCGATCATCAACGAACCCCAGGGCGCGATCATGAGCGTGGGCGCGGGCGAACAGCGTCCGGTCGTCAAGAACGGCCAGCTGACCATCGCCACGGTGATGACCGTCACCCTGACCTGTGATCACCGCGTGGTGGACGGCGCGACGGGTGCCCGGTTCCTCCAGGCCTTCAAGCCCTTGATCGAAGATCCCGTCACGATGCTGGCCTAGGCCATGACCACGGTCTTCGACTTCACGGCGACCGGCATCGACGGGGCCGAGGTTCCGCTGGAGCGGTTTCGCGGTCAGTCGCTGCTGATCGTCAACACGGCGTCGCGCTGCGGCTTCACCGGCCAGTACGCCGGGCTTGAGGCTCTGCACGAGAAGTATGCCGATAGGCCTTTCCAGGTGCTGGGCTTTCCGTGCAACCAGTTCGGCGCCCAGGAGCCGGGTCGGGCGGCGGAAATCGCGGCCTTCTGCTCCTCGACCTACGGCGTGAAGTTCCCGCTGTTCGACAAGATCGAGGTCAACGGCCCCGGCCGGCACCCGCTCTACGCCTGGCTTACGGAGCAGAAGAAGGGCTTCCTCGGCAGTCGCGATATCAAGTGGAACTTCACCAAGTTCCTGACCGACCGCGAAGGCCGGATCGTCGGCCGTTTCGCACCCCAGGTCGAACCGGCCACGCTTGAGCCCGAGATCGAACGGCTTCTATAACAGCTGATCGGAGTTCGCGGGGAGGGCGGATGACCGCCGCAGACCCCGTGTCACCCGCGTCCTGTGCCGCCTGTGAACAACCTCTGGCCGGTCGGTTCTGCCACGCCTGCGGTCAGGATTCGCGCAGTCGCATCCGGCCGTTGCGCGACATGGCGACTGAGGCCTTCTCCGAACTGAGCCTGATCGACGGGCCGGTGGCGCGCACCATCGCGGCGATGGCCATCCGGCCGGGTCGTCTGCTGGAGGCGTATCGCAGCGGCGCCAGCACGCTCTATGCCACGCCGCTGAAGTTGTTCGTGGCCACGACGGCGCTGTTTCTGGCGGTGCTGAACTTCGGCGACACGACCCTGTATCAGTATGTCTGGAAGGTCGATCGCCCCGGACAGACCCTGACGGCGTCCTACGACCCGGTCGACTACGAGGTCACGATCGACGGCGCGACCAGCCAGGAGCGCTGGCTCCAGCCACGGATCGAACCCGCGATCGACCCCGAGGTCGTCGCGACCCTTCAGGCCGCGGCCGTCAGTGCCGCAACGGCCGAAGAGCGCGAGGCGATGCGCTATGAGCTGATCTCCAATGAGGATGAGGCGCGCATGAGTGAGCGCCTGTCCGACTGGCTTGGCAACGTGCTGTGGCTCTTGACGCCCCTCTACGCCCTTGGGCTGACGCTCCTGTTCGGGCGCAAGCGGCTGTTTGTGGAACACATCATCTTCGCCCTCTGGGCCCACGCCGTCATCTTTCTCCTGGCCATGGGCCTGGCCGGTCTGAACCGTCTGGGTCTGAATCTCAGCGCAGGCCTGCTGGCCATTCCATATCTCGGCTACTTCACACTCGCCGCCCGACGGTATTACGCCATGACCTGGCTGCAGGCCGCCTGGCGCGGCGTGGTCCACCTGCTGATCTATGTCTTTCTGATCCTGCTGCCCGTGGCCTTCGCCATCTATGCGACGGTGATAGACTGGGACGCCTATATCCGCTGGCTGAACAGCTGATGTCGGATCGGTCACGGCTGGTTACGGGCTGGGCGGCCAGGCTTTCCGGTTTCCCGACGGGCCGCTAGAAGCCGGGTGCAGACGGAAACGGAGGCCCTGAATGGCCGATACCTTCGACCTCATCGTCATCGGCTCGGGCCCCGGGGGCTACGTCGCCGCCATCCGCGCCAGCCAGCTGGGCCAGAAGGTCGCCATCGTCGAGCGCGAGCTCTTGGGCGGCATCTGCCTGAACTGGGGCTGCATCCCCACCAAGGCGCTGCTGAAGTCGGGCGAGAAGTACGAGAGCCTCAGCCACCTCAAGGACTACGGCCTGTCGGCGGAGAAGGTCGGCTTCGACTTCGACGCCATCATCGCCCGCTCGCGCGGCGTGGCCAAGCAGCTGAACTCGGGCGTCGGCTTCCTGATGAAGAAGCACAAGATCGAGGTGATCGAGGGCAGCGCGAAACTGGAGAAGGGCTCGGCCGCGCCCAAGGTCGTCGTGGCGCTCAAGGCAGGCGGTTCGCGGACGGTGGAGGCCAAGGCGGTCATCCTGGCCGTCGGCGCCCGCGCTCGAGCCCTGCCTCAGATCGGGCTCGAGGCCGACGGCGACCGCATCTGGGCCTATCGCGAGGCCATGACGCCGAAGTTCCTGCCCAAGTCGATCGTCGTCATCGGCTCCGGGGCCATCGGCATCGAGTTCGGTAGCTTCTACCGCGCGCTGGGCGTCGAGGTGACGGTCGTCGAGGCCCTGCCGCGCATCCTCCCGGTCGAGGACGAGGAAGTCTCGGCCGCCGCCCGGAAATCCTTCGAGAAGCGCGGCATGAAGTTCCGCGTCGGCGCCAAGGTCACCAAGGTCACCAAGTCGAAGACCGGCGTCCAGGTCGCAATCGAGGCCGAAGGCAAGGCCGAGACACTCGAAGCCGAGGTCTGCATTTCGGCCGTCGGCATCACCGCCAACACCGACGGCATCGGGCTGGAGGCGCTGGGCGTCGGGATGGAGCGCGGCCACATCAAGATCGACGGCCACTGCCAGACCAATGTGAAGAGCCTCTACGCCATTGGCGACTGCGCGGGCGCGCCCTGGCTGGCGCACAAGGCCTCGCACGAGGGTATCCACGCCGCCGAATACATCGCCGGCTTCAAGACGCCGCATATGAACAGCCCCATCGCCGGTTGCACCTATTCCCAGCCCCAGATCGCCTCGGTCGGCGTCACCGAGCAGGGCGCCAAGGAGGCCGGGCGGGCCGTCAAGGTCGGACGCTTCCCCTTCAAGGTGAACGGCAAGGCCATCGCGTCCGGTGAAACCGACGGCTTCGTCAAGACCATCTTCGATGCGAAGACCGGCGCCCTGATCGGGGCCCACATGATCGGCGCCGAAGTCACCGAGATGATCCAGGGCTACGTCACCGCGATCACGCTGGAGGCGACGGAAGAAGAGATGCACGGCATCGTCTATCCGCACCCGACCATGTCCGAGGCCATGCACGAGGCCTCGCTGGATGCCTGGCAGCGCGTCCTGCACATCTGACGCGCCAGTGGGGGCCCGGTCAGGCCCCTTCGACCACCACGGCGGTGCCATAGGCCAGCACCTCGGTCACGCCCGGCATGATCTCATTGGACTCATAGCGGATGGCCAGCACCGCATTGCCCCCGGCCGCCCGGGCGTGTTCCAGCAGCAGGTCGAACGCCTCCTGCCGGCCCACCTCGGCCAGCTTCACATAGGCCCCGACGCGCCCGCCCAGCATGGACTGCACCCCGCCGATGGCGTCAGACACCAGGTTCCTGGACCGCACGGTCACGCCCCGGACCACGCCGATGTGGCGCACGATGCGGTGACCGTGGATGTCGTTGGTGGTGGAGGTCAGCATGGGGAGGGCTCCTGATCTCAGCGGCGTTCCAGAACGCGGAAGACGAAGGGATGATCGTCCTTTTCGCCCGCATCATGCCGTTCGCTGGCCGTCTCGACAAACAGGCTTTCGTCGAAGGCCGGGAACCAGGCGTCCCCCTCCGGCTCGGCCTCGACTTCGGTGATGTAGAGCCGACGCGCACGCGCCAGGGCCAGATCGAACAGGGCGACCCCGCCGATCACGCAGACCTCGTCCACCCCGTCCTCGACCGCTTGCTCGCGCGCGATCTCGAGCGCCTCGTCGAACCGCGTGACCGGTACGGCGCCCGTCGGCTCGAACGACTCGTCCTTGGACAACACCAGGTTCAAACGACCAGGCAGGGGCTTGAGCGGCAGGCTCTCCCAAGTCTTGCGCCCCATGATGCAGGGCTTTCCCAGCGTGATGGCCTTGAACCGCTGCAGGTCCGACCTCAGCCGCCACGGCAGATCACCGTCCCGGCCGATCACGCCATTGCGCCCACGCGCGACGACGATGGCGATGTGGGGCAGCGCCATTCTAGACCGCGACCGCCGCCTTGATGTGCGGATGGGCCTCGTAGCCGCTCAGCACGAAGTCCTCGCGCTCGAAGGCGAACAGGTCGGTGCGCGGCGCGATCGTCAGGGTCGGCAGCGGCAGGGGCTGGCGGCTCAGCTGCAGCTGGGCCTGTTCGATGTGGTTCAGATACAGGTGGGCGTCGCCGAAGGTGTGGATGAACTCGCCTGGCTTCAGGCCCGTGACCTCGGCCATCATATGGGTCAGCAGGGCGTACGACGCGATGTTGAACGGCACGCCCAGGAAGACGTCGGCTGAGCGCTGATACAGCTGGCAGCTCAGCGTGCCGTCCGCGACGAAGAACTGGAACAGGCAGTGACAGGGCGGCAGCGCCATGTCCTCGATGTCGGCCGGATTCCAGGCGGACACGATATGGCGACGGCTGTTGGGGTTGGTCTTCAGCCCCTCGACCAGCCGCTGGATCTGGTCGATCGACTGGCCGTTCGGCGCGGCCCACGACCGCCACTGCTTGCCATAGACGGGCCCCAGCTCGCCTTCGACATCGGCCCACTCGTCCCAGATGCTGACGCCGTTCTCCTTGAGCCAGCGGATGTTGGTCTCGCCGCGCAGGAACCACAGCAGCTCCACGATGATGGAGCGCAGATGCAGCTTCTTGGTCGTCAGCAGGGGAAAACCCTTCGACAGGTCGAACCGCATCTGACGGCCGAATACGCCGAGCGTCCCGGTGCCCGTCCTGTCATCCCGCCGCGCCCCGTTCTCCAGGATGTCGCGCAGCAGGTGCAGATACTGCCATTCAGGGTGATCGGCGGGCGCGGCGGCCTGGGCTCCGGTGCGGTCCTGAAGATGGGCGAGGGCGGCGAGCGCGTTCATGGAGCCAGTGTGCCGGTGATTCGCGACAGCCGACAGCATGGCGAATCAGTTGCTCACAGGAACCGGCGGAGCGAGACCACTGGGCCGCCTACCTGGACTCGGGCAGGGCGGCGACTGGCTCATGGCTTGCCGCCTAGTGCGACAACAATATCAATCAGTTGAGTCTCGTTCCTAACTTTCCGTGTCAGAAGTTGGACTCGTTGGACTCGATGCCTCCAGAGTCCAATCCGGCTCAACCCCCGAACCCGCCCCCATCCAGAAACGCCTGCTCCTCCGGCGTCGTCTCCCGCCCCAGGGCCGCGTTCCGATGCGGGAACCGCCCAAACCGCACGATGATGTCCCGGTGGATGTGCGCGAACTTCAGCGTCTCGGGCATGTCGGCCACCAGCGGCAGAAGCGCGTCCTGATCCGCCAGGGCCTCCGAGTGCATCAGGGGCATGAACAGGAACTGGCGCAGGTCCGGCTCGAACGCGGAGGGGTAACCCTTCGCGATCGCGTCTCGGCAGAATAGCAGCGCCAGAGGGTCCGTCGCGAACTGGTGCGCCGTGCCACGAAAGCTGTTCCGGGGGTATTGATCCAGCACGATCATCAGGGCCAGCGCGCCCTGCGGCGTCAGGGTCCAGTCGTCCAGCTGGCGGCGCGCGGCGGCGAAATGGGCGGCCCGCATCTCCTCGCGCACCCGCCAGTCGAACTGGGGGTCCTTCTTGTACCAGCGGTCGGGGCCCGCCTCTTTCCAGAAGCCGACAATGGTGGAAGGCGTTATGAGACCGGGCATGAGCCAGACCTTACCGCCCGAACCCCTGCCTGTCTTCAAGGACAAGGACTGCGACCTGTCCATCATCCGGGGCAAGCGCGTCGCCGTCATCGGCTATGGCAGCCAGGGCCGAACCCATGCCCTGAACCTGCGCGACTCCGGCGTCGCCGACATCGTTGTCGGGCTGAAGCCCGGCTCGCCGACCCGCGTCAGGGCCGAGTCCGACGGCTTCCCTGTCCTGACCGCCGGCGATGCGACGGCCGGCGCCGACGTCGTCGCCGTCATGGTCTCCGACGAAGCCCATCGCGACCTATGGGCGAACGAGATCGAACCCAGCATCCGCCCGGGCACCGCCCTGATCTTCGCCCACGGCCTTTCGGTCCGCTTCGGCCTCGTGACCCCACGCGCCGACCTGGACGTCATCCTGGCCTCGCCCAAGGGCATCGGTCCGCGCATCCGCGACCTCTACGAAGCCGGGGAGGGGGTGTTCTGCCTGTTCGGCGTGCATCAGGACGCCACCGGCGGGGCCCATGCGCTCGGCCTCTCCTACGCCGCCGCGCTCGGCTGTGGTCGCAAGGGCATCCTCGAAACCACCTTCGCCGCTGAGTGCGAGAGCGACCTGTTCGGCGAGCAGGTGGTCCTGTGCGGCGGCGTGGCCGAACTGATCGATGCGGCCTTCATGAAGCTGGTCAACGCCGGCTACCCGCCTGAAGTCGCCTGGTTCGAATGCTTCTACGAGGTCAAGCTGGTCACCGACCTGATGTTCGAGCGGGGCGTGGCCGGCGCCTTCGCCAAGATCTCGAACACGGCCGAGTACGGCGCCTATCTCACGGGTCCGCGCGTCATCGGCGAGCCGTCGCGCGCCGCTATGGACCAGGTGCTGGGCGAGGTGCAGGACGGCTCGTTCGTGCGTCGCCTGATGGCCGACTACGATGCCGGTTCTCCGGAACTGCTGGCCCGACGGCGCGCGCTGGGGGACCGGCTGATCGAGTCTGTCGGGGCCCGTCTCGGCCGGACCGCCACGACGCCTTGATGGTTGAGGGGGCCGGTCATCGAGACGACGGGTGACGGCCTCTCGCCATTGCGGCGGATCCGCCGAATCGTTTCGATCCCGGGAAAGATGGTCGGAGTGGCAGGATTCGAACCTGCGACCCCTGCGTCCCGAACGCAGTGCTCTACCAGACTGAGCCACACTCCGACTTGGAGGCGGGCTTATAGCGACGGGGTTGGGGGGCCGCAAGCGCCGTTCTGGCACCACCGTAAAATGTCCGGCAGGCGGGTGTTGCATCCCCCCCGGCCTTGGCGTATCTGACCGCCCTCCCGGCCCGACAGGTCCGGGCTACGCCGGTCCTGCTGGGGAATGGTGTAATGGTAACACTCCGGTTTTTGGTACCGTCATTCTAGGTTCGAGTCCTAGTTCCCCAGCCACCGTCTCCGGCCCGCGATACGTCGCAAGTGCGGTGTTCCCAGCATCGGATCAGTGAGGCGTCTCGCTGCGGATCGGCAGACGAATCCGCACACCGACGCCTTGGCCGGGCGCGGTCTCGATGCTCATTCCCCCGCCCAGATGCTCGACCAAGCCCTCGACCAGCGCCAGACCGTCGCCCCGGGCCAGAGCCGAGGCGCCGACGCCTGAATCGCGCACGACCAGGCTGACGCCGTCGCTGGCGCGCGAATAGGCGATGGCTATGGATCCCCGATGACCGTCCGGAAAGGCGTGGCGCACGGCGTTCGACATCAGTTCGTGCAGGATGATCGCCAGGGGCAGGGCGTGACCTTCGGGCAGGTCGGCGGCACCGGCGCGAATGTCGATCCGGATCGCTCGCTGTTCGCAGGCGCGCCGCCAGAACCCGGCCGCGTCTTCCAGATAGGCGGAGAAGTCCACCGGACCGCCGCCGGCGGAGCGCCGCGTCATCAGGCCCATCGCGGCGACCACGTCGCTCAGCCAGGTCAGATGTCGCCGGCTTTCCGGATCGGACACGCTGCGCAGGCGGATGCTGACCAGGGCCTGCAACAACTGAAAGCCACCGACGAGTCGGCGCTCAAGTTCGGCGATACGGATTTCCGCTTGTGCGGTCATTCGCCCCTCGAGCGATACTGTTACGGACTTTTCATTACGACGCGGCGAACCAATTCGCCAAGTGCACGTTGGCTGTGTTCGGTAACCGACACAGTAACGTTGATCGGGCCGGGGGACGCGCCATTGATTGAGGAAGCTTCCGATCTTCGGATCATGATCGTCGAAGACCAGGCCATACTCGCGATGGAACTGGAACTTGTGCTCGCTGATCTGGGCTGCGACGTGGTGGGCAGCGCCATGGATCGTGACAGCGCCTTCGCCGTGGCTGAGCGCGAGCGGCCCGCCCTGGCCCTCGTGGACGTCAACCTGAGGGACGGCATGACGGGCCCGCAGATCGCTCAGCGGCTGGTCGCCGACCACGGCACGGCGGTCGTGTTCCTGACGGCCAACCCGGAACAGATTCCGGAAGGGTTCTCAGGCGCTCTGGGCGCGGTGTGCAAGCCGTTCGACGCCCAGACCATCAAGTCCGTCGTCGCCTTCGCCCAACAGTTCATTCTGCATCGTACGGTCGGCCAGCCTCCACGCCGCTTCCGTCTGGCGCCCTGGCTGATGACCCCGCCTGCGGACATCGCGCCGCACTGAGCCTCAGGCGAGACCGCCGCCCAGTTGTAGCCCCGGTGCCGTGGGCGGCTTGCCGTCGGGGTCGAGATCCAACTGCATCAGGACCACATCCAGCCAGCGATCATGCTTCCAACCGACCTGGGCATAACGTCCGGCGGGTTTGAACCCCATCCGCTCATGCAGGGCGACGGACGCGTCGCTGGTGGTGCTGTCACTGATGGCTGCGATCAGGTGGCGCAGACCCAAGGCGCGAACCCGCTCGATCAACTCGGTCAGCAGGGCGCGCGCCACGCCACGGCCCCGCGCCGCCTCCTCGACGTAGATCGAAACCTCCACGCCATAACGATAAGCGGGTCGCGGTCGGAATGGCGACGCATAGGCATAGCCCATGAAGACGCCGTCGACTTCGGCGACCAGCCAGGGCAGGCCCTTGTCCCGCACGGCCTGGAACCGCAACGTCATCTCGGCGAGCGACGGCGGCTCCAGCTCAAATGTCGCCGTGCCGCCCAGCACTTCCCGCCCATACAGGGCCGTCATGGCGGGCAGGTCGCCGCCGGCGGCGTCGCGGATCACGCCCGCTCCCAGCCCCGCTCGATGGCCCAGACGGCGAAGGCATAGTCGTGGGCGACCTCCTTCAGGAAGTCGAACCGGCCCGACGCTCCGCCGTGCCCGGCTTCCATATTGATCTTCAGCAGGACCGGGTTGCCAGAGCTCGTCGCGGGTCTCAGCTTGGCGACCCACTTCTGCGGTTCCCAGTAGGTCACGCGCGGATCCGACAGGCCGCCGGTCGCCAGGATCGCCGGATAGGCCTTGGCCCCCACCTGATCATAGGGGCTGTAGCTCATGATGTAGTCATAGGCCTCGGGGTCCTCCAGCGGATTGCCCCACTCGGGCCACTCCGGTGGCGTCAGCGGCAGGGAGACGTCCGACATGGTGTTGATCACGTCCACGAACGGCACCTGGCCGATGATCCCGGCCCACAGCTCTGGCCGCATGTTGGCGACGGCCCCCATCAGCAGGCCGCCCGCTGACCCGCCTTGCGCCACGATGTTCCCGGCTCGGGCGTAGCTTCTGGCGATCAGGTGATCGGCGGCGGCGGTGAAGTCGGTGAAGGTGTTCTTCTTCTTGAACTTGCGACCGTCCAGGAACCAGCCCCAGCCCTTGTCCGATCCGCCCCGGACGTGGGCGATGGCATAGATCCATCCGCGATCCACCAGCGACAGCCGGCCCGTTGAGAACCCGGCCGCCATCGGGATGCCGTAGGAGCCATAGCCATACAGCAGCAGCGGCGCCGACCCGTCCACCGGCGTCGATCGGCGCCGAAGCACCGTCACCGGCACCAATTGCCCGTCCTCAGCCGGGGCGTTCAGCCGCTCGACGACGTAGTCGGCCGGGTTGTGGCCGCTGGGCACCTCCTGCACCTTCCGGAGCGTCCGCTCGCGCGTCGCCAGGTCGTAGTCGTAGGTCGAGGTCGGCGTCGACGGCGAGTTGTAGCCATAGCGCATCGTCGTGGTCTCGAACTCCGATGCGCCCGCCAGTGACAGGGCGTAGGCGGGCTCGTCCACGGCGATCTCGTGCTCGGCCCCCTGACGATCGCGGATGACAATGCGAGTGTTGGCGTCCGCGCGTTCCTGACGGGCGACGAAGTCCTTGACCAGGGACACGCTCTCGATGAACCGGCCCGGCGTGTGCGGCACCAAGTCGGTCCATGCGCCGCGGTCCGGCTGGGCCGTCGGGGCTTCGACGATCTTGAAGTCGATGGCGTCGTTCGCATTGGTCCGAAGCACCCACCGATCGCCCCAGTGATCGACGTCATAGCGCTGGCCGACGATGCGCTCGGCGATCAGGCGCGGCTCAGACGTCGGGGCGTCTCCGAGGATGCAGCGGGCTTCGGACGTCTCCTGGTTCTGTATGCCGATCAGGACGAATGCGTTGTCGGCGGTGCGGCCGACGCCGATGAACATGCCGTCGTCCTGTTCCTCGTAGACGAGGGTCGTCTCTCCGCCCCGCGCAGGCCGACGGAAGATCTTGTCCGGGCGGCCGTTGTCGTCCCGGTTGGTCCAGAAGATCCAGCGGCTGCAGGGTGAGAAGGTGAAGTTGCCGTTCGCCGACTGGATCGGATCGGGCAGCACCTCGCCGGTCGCCAGGTCGCGCACATAGATCTGGTGCACCTCCGACCCTTGCGCGTCCTCGGCATAGGCGAACAGGCTGTGGTCCGGGCTGTGCTCGGTCGCGGCGACCTCGGAATAGGCCTTGCCCTCAGCGAGCGCATTGGCGTCCAGCAAAACGGTCTCGGCCCCGCCACCGCGTGGCCGACGGCAGTACAGCGGGTGCTGATCGCCGGTGTTGAAGCGAACGTAGTACTCCCACGGCCCGTCAGCCGATGGGACGGAGCTGTCGTCTTCCTTGATGCGTCCGCGCATCTCCTGGAACATCTCTTCCTGCAACGGCAGGGTCGAGGCCAGCATCGCCTCGCGATAGGCGTTCTCGGCCTCCAGGTGCTCCTTGACGTCGGCCCTGATCAGGGTCGGGTCGCGCAGCACGGCCTGCCAGTTGTCGTCCTTCATCCACTGATAGTCGTCGGTCCGCGTGCGCCCCAGTTGCTCGATGGTGACCGGAATCTTCTTGGCGACGGGGGGAACAGGCGGCATCTGGGCTCCGGGGCGGGCGAGGGCGGGGGAGGCGGCAGCGGCGACCGCCGTGGCGGCGGTCGAGGCGACGAATTCGCGGCGGTTCATGACAGGCTTCCCCTCTACGTTCTGATCCGGAAAAGTGTCAGCGGTTTTCCGGGCGGATCAGACCCCAGAAAACGCCTGAACCTTGATTCACGGCATCGGCGAGATTCCGAAGCGATCTCACTTCATCCGATCAAGGTCTAGGCTGGACGCGCAAGGTGTGCGACCCGGTGGGGGTCGTCAAACGCTTCCTTCCGCCGAGATCGCATGGTTCAGGTCCCGCCCGCCGACGCCGCCCCACCGCCGGTCCCGCCGCCGGTTTGGGATCTGACCGTCGGCCTGATCGAGGCGACGGTGCAGCTGGACCAGCCGTCCGGCCCGGCGACCCGCACGGTGGGCACCGGCTTCCTGATCCAGGCCGAACGCCCGGATGGGACGCCGCGCATCGTCCTGGTCACGGCGGCCCACGTGCTTGAGCGCATGGAGGACCCCGAGGCGCGGATCGGTTGGCGCACGGCGCTGCCCGACGGAAGCTGGCGGTTCGACCCCGAGCCCCTGACCATCCGCGACGACGCCGGTGCGCCCCTGTGGACCCGCCATCCGGATCGCGATGTCGCGGTCATGGAGATCGAGGCCCCAGAGGCCTTCGCTCGAGCCGCGATACCGCTGGGCTGGCTGGCGGATCAGAACGCCTTCGATGCCTGGCAGGTCGGGCCGGGCGACGAGCTCTTGTCGCTCGGCTTTCCGCGCGGACTGTCGGCCAATCGGGCGGGCTTCCCGATCCTGAGAGTGGGGCGGATCGCCAGCTATCCGCTGTCGCCCGTCGAGGCCTTCCCGACCTTCCTGCTCGATTTCACCGTCTTTCCTGGCAACTCCGGCGGCCCGGTGTTCTGGACGCCGAGCGCCAGGAAGCGCCCCGGAACGACAGAGCCCGAGAACGCCTTCATCGCCGGCCTGCTGAGCCAGGAGGTCCGGGTGGGCGAGGATCAGCTAGACATCGGCGTGGTGACCCACGCCGTGTTCATCCGCGAGGCGATCGAGCGGCTCGGCGTCTCCTCCCTGTCGCGCAGCGATGGGGCTGCGGGCGGCTCGTATACGAGCCGTCCTCAGGCTCCGTAGCGAAGCGGAGGAGACGGAGGGGTTCTCGCCGCGCCGTCGGTACCGTTGCGCCCGCGTCCAGAAACCCTCCACCGCTTCGCGGTCCCCCTCCCCATCGCCCAAGCGGGCGACGGGGAGGAGACGATCACGCCGCCCCCAGCGCTTCTTTGGTCATCCGCTGGAGGAGTGCACCGCCTTGGCCCACGGCCGCCAGTCGGCTGGACGCATGCCCCAGCACGTTCGCGGCATAGACCTCGTACAGAGCGATCTTGCCTTCCAGCCACGCCGGATCGCCGTCTCCAGCCGCCAGCTTCGCCTTGGCGGCCAGCGCCCCCTTGGCCAGCATCCAGCCGCCGATCACATCGCCCATCAGCTTCAGATACGGGTCCGCCGCGGCCAGAACGTCGGCCGCGCCGTTCGCGTCTGCCTTGCGGTCCAGCAGCCACAGCGTGGCGTCCTGCGCCGCCTCGATCGCCGCCGAGAACCGCTCGACCGGCTTGCCGGAATAGAGCGCCGTCAGATCCTTCAGCGTCACCGTCATCTCGACGATGATGGCCCGCGCCGAGGCCCCGCCGTCCTGGCTCAGCTTGCGCCCCACCAGGTCCATCGCCTGGATACCGTTGGTGCCCTCGTAGATCGGGGCGATGCGGGCGTCGCGATAGAACTGGGCCGCGCCGGTCTCCTCGACGAAGCCCATGCCGCCGTGGATCTGAACTCCCTGAGAGGCCACCTCGACGCCGATGTCGGTCGACCAGGCCTTGGCGATGGGGGTCAGCAGGTCCTCGCGGCCCTTCCACAGCCGCCGCTCCTCCTCGGTCCCGGCATGCCTGGCCAGATCGGCCGCCACGCCGCAGGACAGGCAGATGGCCCGCGCCGCCTCGATCTTCGCCTTCATCACCGACAGGGTCCGGCGCACGTCCGGGTGATCGAAGATCGGCGCGCCGGCTTCGCCGGTCCAAACCGACCGCCCCTGACGTCGGTCCAGCGCATAGGCGAGCGCATGCTGATAGGCCCGCTCGGCGATGCCCACGCCCTCGACGCCCACGGCGAGGCGGGCCGCGTTCATCATCACGAACATGTGGGATAGCCCCTCGTTCGGCTGCCCGACCAGCTCGGCCCGCGCCCCCTCATAGGCCATGACGCAGGTCGGCGAGGCGTGGATGCCCAGCTTGTGCTCGATGCCGACCGGTCGGAAACTGTTGCGGTCGCCCAGCGTCCCGTCGGTCTTCACGTCGAACTTGTTGGCCAGGAACAGGCTGATGCCCTTGGGCCCCGGCGGGGCGTCGGGCAGGCGGGCCAGCACCATGTGGACGATGTTGTCCGTGGCGTCGTGGTCGCCCCAGGTGATGTAGATCTTCTGCCCCGTCAGGCTGTAGGTCCCGTCCCCGTTCGGCACAGCCGTGGCCGTCAGGGCGCCCAGGTCCGACCCGGCCTGGGGCTCGGTCAGGCACATGGCCCCGGTCCATTCGCCCGACACAAGCCGGGGCAGATAGGCGGTCTTCTGATGCTCGGTCCCGTGCGCCTCCAGCGCCTCGATGGCCGCCAGCGACAGCATGGGGCACAGGCCGAACGCCATATTGGCCGAATGCACCGTCTCGTACGCCGCCAGCTCCAGCGCCTTGGGCAGGCCCTGACCGCCGGAATGGGCCGGCGCCGCCAGCCCGGTCCAGCCGCCCTCGGCGAACTGGCGATAGGCGTCGGCGAAACCCGGTGCCGCCGTCACCGCGCCATTGGCATAGGTCGCGCCCGCCAGGTCGCCCGGCCGGTTCAACGGCGCCAGCACCTCTTCGGAAAACGACCCCGCAGCCTCCAGCACCGCGCCCATCACGTCGGCGTCGTAGTCCGGGAAGGCTCCGGTGGCGACCAGCGCGTCGATGCCGGCCACGGCGGTCAGGGAAAAGGCGATGTCACGGACGGGCGCGCGATAGGTCATGAACGGTCCTCGATGTCGTGCGTTGTCTTTGCCGCCATGCCGTCGCGGCAGGCAAGACTTGGCCCATCGTCGCTTCTGAGCCAAGCTGTCGCGGTCGCAAGGACAGGAATCCCGCATGGCCGAACCGCGCAACCGCTATTCGACGGTCTCCCTGGTGTTCCATTGGGGGATCGCGGCCGCCGTTCTGGCCCAGGTCCTGCTGATCACGGCGCACGAGGCCAATGAAGGAACCCGCACCTTCATCAGCGCGCACAAGGCGCTGGGCCTGGTGATCCTCGTCGTGACCCTGGCCCGAATCGGCTGGCGTCTGATGAACCCGGCCCTGCCCATGCCGCCGGGCACGCCGGGCTGGCAGAGGATCGTGGGCCGCGCGACCCACGTCGGCTTCTACCTCCTGCTGATCGGCCTGCCGCTGGGTGGCTGGGCGGCGTCCAGCGCGGCCGGGCGCGACATCGACTTCTTCGGCCTGTTCAACTGGCCGCTCCTGCCCCTGCCGCAGAGCCGCGAGCTGGCCGGCCAGTTCATGGACGCGCACGAGGCCGGGGTGAAGGTGCTCTACGTCCTTCTGGCGCTGCATGTGCTGGGCGCGCTGAAGCATCACTTCATCGACCGGGACAATGTGCTCCACCGGATGATCCCGCTGATCCCGCGCCGGCCATGACGGCGCTTCGGGCCCTCGCCATCGTCCTGTTCGGCGTCGGCCTGATGCTGGGCGTCGGGGCGCGGGCGGATGTCCAGCCCTGGGCCGTCGTGCCTACTGAATCATCCATCGCCATGCGCGTCGGCTCGCCGCTGGGCCAGCGGTCCGGCCGGTTCGAGCGATGGAGCGGCGACATCCGCTTCGATCCGCAAGCGCTGGAACAAGCACAGGTTTCCATCGCGGTGGAGGCCGCATCGTTGCGCATGGATGACGGCGCGCTCACCCGCACGGCGCTGGGTCCGTCCTTCCTCGACACCGCCCGCCATCCCCGAATCGTGTTCCAGCTCCGATCGCTCGAGCCGACCGGCGCCCAGCGGTTTCAGGCCCAGGCCGACATCACCATGAAGGGCGTCACCCGGCCCGTCAGCTTCCCCGTGACCTTGCGCAGCGACGGTCGGACGGCGCAGATGACGGGCGGCTTCTCGCTGGATCGGGCGGCCTTCGGCATCGGGACGCGCGGACCTTGGAACGCAATATTGGGACGGCAGGTGAGGGTGGACGTGGTCCTGGCGACCCGTCCAGCGAGCTGAACTCCGCCGTCGCTGCGCTCCGCGCCGGCGACCTCCTGATCCTGCCGACCGAGACCGTCTATGGCCTCGCCGCGGACGCCTCGAACGCCCAGGCCGTGGCCAAGATCTTCGAAGCCAAGGGCAGACCCCGCTTCAACCCCCTGATTTCCCACGTCCATGACGCCGTCGCCGCCGAGCGCATCGCAGTCTTCGACGAGCACGCGCGCCGCCTGGCCGACGCCTTCTGGCCCGGCCCCCTGACCATCGTCGCGCCGCACCGGGCGGGCGTCTCCGACCTCGCCCGCGCCGGTCTGGACAGCGTCGCCGTCCGCGTGCCGGGCCACGCCCGCGCCCGCGCCGTGCTGGCGGCCTTCGGCGGCCCCGTCGTCGCCCCCTCCGCCAACCGCTCCGGCCGCCCCAGCCCGACGACCTTCGCCGACGCGATGGAGGAAACCGGCGCCTTCGCCTCGGCCAGCCTCGACGGTGGCCCCTGCGCGGTCGGTGTGGAAAGCACCGTCGTCTCGGTGCTGGGCGGGTCGGTTTCTCTGCTCCGTCCCGGCTCGGTCACCCGCGTCGAGATCGAGGCCGTCGTCGGCCCCCTGACCGAGAGCCTGGAGGGCCACCGCTCCCCCGGCCGCCTGACCCGCCACTACGCCCCCCGCGCCCCCCTGCGCCTGAACGCCGAGACCGCCCGTGACGGCGAGATCCTGCTGGGCTTCGGGCCTGGCGTCGGCGACGCCCGCTGGAGCCTCAGTCCGTCCGGCGACCTGCGCGAGGCTGCGGCGAACTTGTTCCGCATGCTGCGAGAGGCGGATCGGGAGGAGCCGGTGGGGATCGCGGTCTCACCGGTGCCGGGCGAGGGGCTGGGCGAGGCGATCAACGACCGGCTGAGGCGCGCGGCTGGTTTCGTGGGATAATCCCGAGTGTCCGAGATGGGTGTTTAGCGGACATTGGCGAGCTTCACCACGAACGGTAGCTTCGGAACATGATGAGCTTGAGCTACGTCCATTTGCCCCCGGGCTCACAGCCTCCCGCCATCGGTGAAGCCGGACCGTTCAGAGCGGTTCTCGTGCTCGAACAGGCCGTAGCTGACGATTGGCAGGATCAGGTCAGCGAATGGCTAGTGCGATCGGGCTGCCTCTACATGATGGCGTGGGGCGTCCGGTGCAGTTCGTGGGACGATAGCGTTGACTGGGCAAATCACACTGTCACGGGTCTGGACGACATTCCTGACGACCAGTTCGTAATGACCACATGGCATGACGACGAACCGCTCGCGGAGACGTTTTGGTATGCAGGCTTCACTGCACACCACCCAACTGTCGCTTTGGAACAGGTAGCCATCATCGACATTGGCCCGACAAACCGTGAGGCCGAGATGCTTGCAGCCTATGAAGCAGCGCAGGCGTTGATGGACTAAATGTCCTCGCTGGGTCGTAAGCGGACATTTCACTGGCGGCCTTCACCCAAACCGCGCCTGCAAATCCACGCTCGACGTCCGCCCGACGCTCTCGACGCAACTCCCCAGCCACTCGTCCGCCGCCGCCCTCCCGCGCGCCTTCAGGTCGTTCAGGAAGGTCCATTCGGTATTGAACTTGGAGCCCAGCGACAGGTCGCCCAGCCAGCCGTCGGCCTCGATGGCGTGCATCAGGATGTTGCGGTAGCGGTCGCGCTCGGACGGCATCAGCCGGCCCTCCTGGATCAGCTCCTGCACGAAGGCGACCGCGCGCAGCTCGGCGACCAGCGGCGCGTTGAAGACCACCTCGTTCAGCCGGTCCATGATGTCGCCCGCGCCCTTGGGCAGGTCCTGGCGCTCGAAGGCGTTCAGGGTGATCAGCAGGATGTCGTCTGGCGTGTCCTCATAGAACAGCGGCCACAGCGGCGGATTGGCCAGATAGCCGCCGTCCCAATAGGGCTCGCCCTCGATCTCCACCGCCTGGAACAGGTGCGGCAGGCAGGCCGAGGCCAGTAGCACCTGGTCGGTGATCTCCTCGGACCGGAACACCCGCGACTTGGCGTGGCGCACGGCGGTGGCCGCCACGAACAGCTTGATCTCGGAGCTCTGCACGGCCTCGAAGTCGATCGACGCCTTCAGGACCCGGTCGAGAGGATTCAGGTTGAACGGATTGAATTCATAGGGCGACATCGACAGCGCCAGCGTCTCGCCCGCGCGCCAGAAAGCGCTGTCCTTCAGCCATCCGGGCGTCATGGCGTTGGACCAGATCGAGCTGTCGCCGAACACGTTCTTGCCGCCCGACTGATTGGTCTCGCGCCAGAGCTTGTCGAGCGCCGCCCGCGCGCCCTCCGGCCCGCCGGTCGCCAGTCCGGAGACCAGCGCCGCCCCGTTCATGGCCCCCGCCGACGACGCCGTGACCGCCCGAATGTCGAGCGCATCGGCCTCCAGCAGCCGATCCAGCACGCCCCACTGAAACGCCCCATGCGCCCCGCCGCCCTGCAGCGCAAGGCAGATGGGGCGGCGCGCCGGGGGTGGCGGGCCCTCGGCGGCTGCGGACGTCGCGCTCGCGAGCTTTCGTTTGAACAGTGCCATGCCGCCCCCCGGCCATAGCCCGATGACCTATTGAGCGGTCCAGCCGCCGTCGATCGAGAAACTCGCCCCGTTGGCAGAGGCTCCCAAGTCGGAAACCAGATACAGGAAGATACCCGCCAGTTGGTCCGTCGTGACGAACTGCTTCGTCGGCTGGGCCTCCAGGATCACGTCTGTGATGACCTTTTCCTTGGAGATGCCGCGCGTCTTGGCCTGGTCGGCGATCTGGGCCTGGACGAGCGGCGTCTCGACATATCCGGGGCAGATGGCGTTGCAGGTGATGCCGTCGCGCGCGACCTCCAGCGCCACCGTCTTGGTGAAGCCGATCACCCCGTGCTTGGCCGCGACATAGGCCGACTTGAACGGACTGGCGACCAGCCCGTGGGCCGAGGCGATGTTGACGATGCGGCCCCTGCCTTGCGCCTTCATGATCGGGATGGCCGCGCGGGTGGCATAGAAGGTCGAGGACAGGTTGATGGCGATGATCTGCTCCCACTTCTCTGAGGGGAAGCGCTCGACCGCCTCGACGTGCTGGACGCCGGCGTTGTTCACCAGGATGTCCAGCCGCCCCAGCTGATGCTTGGCATAGGCGACCATGTCGGCCACCTCGTCGCCCTTCAGCATATTGGCGGCGTGATAGCGCACCCGCACGCCACAGCTGGCCTCCAGCTCCGCCCGCGTCCGCTCGATCTCGGACGGATCGCCGAGCCCATTCAGCACCACATCCCCGCCGCGCGCCGCCACCGCTCGCGCCAGCGCCAGGCCGATGCCCGAGGTCGAGCCCGAGATCACCGCCACCTGACCCTTCAGGTCATTGGGATCGCGATAGACGGGCCGCTCGGTCTCGCCGCCGTCCTTCTTGCCGGGCCACTGGAACATGGGTCTGTCGTCCGCTTCGTTTCTTGCCGACGTCAAACGGGACGCCGGGGTCAAGGTTCACCCGACCCTAGCCGTTCGCGGTTGCGAAGGCGACAGGGCTCAAGAATTTCCCGATCGGATGAATATCCAGTCCGTCTCCGTCGAGGCCGCCTTGTCGAAGGCATAGCCGTCCCGGTCAAAGGCCTTCAGGTCCTCGGCCCGGTCGATCCGCTGCTCAATGGCGAACCGCGCCATCGTCCCCCGGGCCTTCTTGGCGAAGAAGGAAATGATCCGGCTCTCGCCATCCTTCGCCTCGCGGAAGTGGCAGGTGACGACCGGGATCTTCAGCGCCTTGGCGTCGACGGCGCCGAAATACTCCTGGCTGGCCAGGTTCACCAGAGTGGGATCGGCATGCCCCTCGGCGTCGGCGTTCAGCTGCTTCGACAGCCGGTCGCCCCAGAAGTCGTAGAGGCTGGCCCCCCGTCGCGTTTTCAGCCTCGTGCCCATTTCCAGACGATAGGGCTGGATGCGATCCAGCGGCCGCAGCACGCCGTACAGCCCCGACAGGATGCGTACCCGATCCTGGGCGAACTTGATCGCATCCGCGTTCAACGACCGCGCGTCCAGCCCCTGATAGACGTCCCCGGCGAAGGCGAAGGCGGCGGGCGTCCCGTCGGTGGCCTCCGGATCGAAGGCCTGGAATCGCTCCCGGTTCAGCCGCGCCAGATCGTCAGAAATCCCCATCAGACGGCGCAGATCGGCCTTGGTCTGGCGCCGCGCGGTCTTCGCCAGGCTGGCGGTGTCCTCGGCGAGGCGGGGCAAGGTGGGCTCGACCGCGACCGGCGGCTCGGAGAAGTCCAGCCGTTTGGCCGGGGACAGGACGATCAGCAAGGCAGGAGGCTCCTTCGCGTTCCGGAGCGTCCTCTAGGCCGCTTCGGCGACGGTTTGAACCCAGGCGCGACGATCTAGAACAGCACCGCCGGGTTCATGATCCGCTTGGGATCGATCGCCTCGCGGATGGCGCGCATCGTCTCGATCTCCAGCGCCGACTTGTAGCGCCGCGCCTCCTCGGTCTTCAGACGACCCAGCCCGTGCTCGGCGGAGATGGAGCCGTCGTATCGCGCAACGATGTCGTGAACGACCTGCGACCCCGCCTCCCACCGACCCAGGAACGCCTTCAGGTCCCCGCCCGGCGGGCACAGGATGTCATAGTGCATGTTGCCGTCGCCGACGTGGCCAAAGGCGCTGACCCGCGCGCCCGGCTCGAACCGCTCCACCGCCGCTGTCGCTTCGTCCAGGAAGTCTGCGATGCGGCTGACGGGCACCGAGACGTCGTGCTTCCAGCCGCCGCCCTCGGGCTTCTGCGCCGCCGACTGCTCCTCGCGCAGCTTCCAGAAGTCGCGCGTCTGGGTCTCGTTCTGGGCGATGGCGGCGTCGACGATCAGCCCGTCTTCGAACGCCGAGGCCAGGATGCGCTCCATGCCCGCCTCCGCCGCGCCCGGTTCGCCTGAGGTCAGCTCGATCAGGACGTACCAGGGCTGGATGGTCTCCAGGGGCTCGCGTACGCCCGGCACATGGCGGATGGCGAACTCTACCCCGATCCGCTTCATCAGCTCAAAGGCCTCGACGCCGCCGCCGGTCTCGGCCTTGGCGATGGCCAGCAGCTGTATCGCGGCGTGGGCCTTCTCCAGACCCACGACCGCCGTCGCCCGGCTGCGCATGACGGGAAACAGCTTCAGCGTCGCCGCCGTCACGACGCCCAGCGTGCCCTCCGCCCCGATCAACAGCTGCTTGAGGTCGTAGCCCGTGTTGTCCTTCCTCAGCCGCTTCAGGCCGTTGAATACCTGCCCGTCGGGCATGACCGCCTCGATGCCGAGGACAAGGTCGCGCATCATCCCATAGCGCAGCACCGCCGTGCCCCCGGCATTGGTCGAGATCACCCCGCCGATCGTCGCTGTGCCCTCGGCTGCCAGGCTCAGCGGAAAGAAACGCCCCGCCGCCGTCGCGGCTTGTTGGGCCTCCAGCAGGGTCACGCCGGCTTCCACCGTCATGGCGTCATCCAGCGGCGTCACGTCCCGCACGGCCCGCAGACGCCGCGTCGACAGCAGCACCTCGCCATAGGGGATCTGACCGCCGACCAGACCGGTGTCGCCGCCCTGGGGCACGATGGCGACGCCGTGCGCCGCGCAGATCGCCACAGCCTTTGCGACCTCGGCGGTGGAACCGGGCTTGAGCATCAGCGGCGTGTGCCCCTGCCACTTGCTCCGCCACTCCGTCAGCCACGGTGCGATCTCCGCCGGGTCTTCGGTCCAGCCGGAGGGGCCGAGCGCGGCTTTCAGTTCGGCGAGGGCAGAGGGGGAGGGGGTCACCATATCACGCGGGCTCCGAGTCCTGACATGGCGTGATCCTTCGTCACCAGATCGAGGTTCTCCGCAATAGCCTGAGCCGCGATGATTCGGTCCCACGGGTCCTTGTGGGACCGATCGAGATTGGCCGCGATCCGCGCATGCTCTGTCTCGATGTCGAGCCATCGATAACCGAGCCTGAGACCCGCCGCCGCAAGATCGGCCGGAAGCACTGCGATCTCACGATCGACCGGACGCTTGTAATCCAGCTCGTACACTGTCGCTGCGCTGACCCAGACGGCATTGTCCGGGTCGGTGATCCGGTCCACGATCTGTTGAGGGAGTTTCGACGACCTCGCCAGAGCCCAAGCGAAGGCGTGCGTATCGAGCAGAAACCTCATTCCTCGGACGGGAAGATGCGGCTGGACTCCATCGCCTCTTCCAGTTCTAGGTCCGGCTTGAAGAAGACATCCTCGTCGAGTTCGAGGCCGAGATGGTCCCAAAGGCCGAGTGCGCGCGGCTGGCGCGCCGTCGAAGCGGCGGGAGCGGCCACCAGCTTCGCCGCGGGCTTGCCGTTGCGTGTCAGAACGACCTCTTCGCCCGCTTGGGCGCGCGCGACCAGCTCGGAGAGCTTGGCCTTTGCCTGGGCGATGTTCATGGTCGTCATGCGATGATCCTACCATACGCCGAAAGTTGGTCCAAATGACCTGGACCAACCCCGTTCCGGCCGTCGGCGTTGTCTGCTTGCGCGGCGACGACGTCCTGCTGATCCGGCGCGGAACGCAACCTCGCGCCGGCGAATGGAGCCTGCCCGGAGGACGGATCGAAGCGGGAGAGGGGGTGCGCGCGGCTGCCTTGCGCGAACTCCGTGAGGAGACCGGCGTCGAGGCCCGCCTGATCGGCCTGATCGATGTAGTCGACGGCCTCTTCCCGGAGGCAGGCCGACACTACGTCCTGGTCGACTTCGCCACCGAATGGTTGTCGGGCGAGCCGGTCGCGGGCGACGACGCAGCCGAAGCGGCCTTCGTTCCGCTGGCCGACGCCCTCTCCCGCGTCGCCTGGAGCGAGACCCGGCGGATCATCGAGGGCGCCATACGGCTCCGCGACCACGCCTAACGACGGCTCGCCGACGTCACGGATCGTCTGACGCACCCGTCCGGTTTCAGTGGCGCCACTCTCGCCCTCCCGCTACCGTCGCTGAGCAGGAGGACTTCCATGACCTATTTCGTGCTCGCGCTGGTGATCTTCGCCATCGTGTTCTTGTTCAGCCTGGTCAAGATCGTGCCGCAGGGCCGCGAGATGACCGTCGAACGCTTCGGCAAGTACACCCGCACGCTCAAGCCCGGCATCAGCCTGCTGACCCCCTTCGTCGAGCGCATCGGCCGTCGCATGAACATGATGGAGCAGGTCCTGGACGTGCCCCAGCAGGAGGTCATCACCAAGGACAACGCCATGGTGAAGGTCGACGCCATCGTCTTCATCCAGGTGATGGACGCCGCCAATGCCGCCTATCGGGTCGAGAATCTGGAATACGCCATCACCCAGCTGTGCTCGACCAATCTGCGTACCGTGGTCGGCTCGATGGATCTGGACGAGGTGCTGTTCCAGCGCGACGCCATCAACTCGCGCCTCTTGAACACCATCGACGCGGCGACCGAGCCGTGGGGGGTCAAGGTCAACCGCATCGAGATCAAGGACCTGACCCCGCCCGCCGACATCACCAACGCCATGGCCCGCCAGATGAAGGCCGAGCGCGAGCGCCGCGCCGTCATCACTGAGGCCGACGGCGAGAAACAGGCCGCCATCGCCCGCGCCGAGGGCGCCAAGCAGGCGGCCATTCTCGAGGCCGAGGGCCGCAAGGAAGCCGCCTTCCGCGACGCCGAGGCCCGTGAGCGCGAGGCCGAGGCCGAGGCCAAGGCGACGGCCATGGTGTCCGAGGCCATCGCCCGCGGCGACGTAAACGCCATCAACTACTTCGTGGCCCAGCGGTATGTGGACGCCTTCGCCGAGCTGGCGCGCAATCCGACCCAGAAGACCGTGATCGTGCCCGCCGAGATGAGCGGCCTGGTCGGCACCATCGCCGGCATCGGCGAACTGGTCGGCCTGGCCCGCGACCAGCAGTCGCCGCCGCCGCGCCCGGCCCCGCCGCCGCCTGCGCCCCGTTCGCGCGGTGGCAGCTCGGTTCCGACGAGCTGAGGGGGCAGGGATGGACGCCGTGATCGACATCTACACCAGCCAGCCCTTCTGGATCTGGCTGGCCATCGGGGTCCTGTTGCTGGCTGTCGAGGCGGCGCTGTCGACCGAGTGGCTGCTGTGGCCGGCGGTCGCGGCGGGCGTGGTCGCCGTCCTGACGGCTTTGGGCCTCGACCTGGGCTTCGCGGGCGAGGTGGGTCTGTTCGCCATCCTCACCGTCGTTGCGACCCTGTTCTCGCGCCGCCTGATTCAGCGCGTGAACCCCGACGACAAGCCCGACGTCAACGATCGCGACGCCCGCCTGATCGGCCAGAAGGCAAGGGTGGTCGAACCCTTCGTCGACGGCCGCGGCCGGGTCTTCGTCTCGGGCGCCGAATGGGCCGCCGAGATCGACGGCGAGGGGCCACCCGTGGGTGACAGCGTGATCGTCGAGGCGAGCGTGGGCTCCGGTCTCAAGGTCCGCCCGATTTAGGCCTTCGCCGCCAGCACTTCGTCGACCCCCAGGTTGGCCAGCGCGTCGGCTCGCTCGTTCAGCTCATGGCCGGCATGGCCCTTGACCCAATGCCACTTGACGTCATGCCGCGCGCGGGCGGCGTCGAGACGTTTCCACAGGTCGTCGTTCTTGACCGGCTTCTTGTCCGCCGTCTTCCAGCCCCGCGCCTTCCAGCCGTGGATCCAGCCGGTGATGCCGTCCATCACATATTTGCTGTCGGTGTGCAGATCAACGCGACAGGGCCGGTTCAGCGCCTCCAGCGCCATGATCGCGGCCGTCAGCTCCATGCGGTTATTCGTGGTCAGCCGCTCCCCGCCATGCAGCTCCCTGGCCTTGCCCGCGGACTGCAGGATCGCCCCCCAGCCGCCCGGCCCAGGATTGCCGCGACAGGCGCCGTCGGTATGGATGATGACGTGACTCATTTGCGCGGCCTTACAGCTTCCCTTGGCGCGTCGCCATCCGGTGGACTATAGGGACCGTATGTTAGACGCGGGCCGAGCCGGCCTGTTCGAGGAGAGTTCGCCGTGGGCGCAATGAGCATCTGGCACTGGGCCATCGTCATCGTCGTGGTGGCGCTGCTGTTCGGCGGGCGGGGCAAGCTGTCCGGCCTGATGGGCGACGCCGCCAAGGGCATCCGCGCCTTCCGCGACGGCCTCAAGGACGACGGCAAGGACGGCCCGGCCGAGGGTGTCTCCAGCCTGCCCCGCACCGAGGCCGAAAAAGACGAGCTGAAGCGCTGAGCCCTCGGGCGGAAAGAGCCTGACGCATGGGCGGCCTCGGCCCCGGGATCGGGGGCTTCGAATATCTCATCATCGCCGCCGTCGCCCTGATCGTCGTCGGCCCCGAGCGGCTGCCCGTCATGCTACGCCAGCTGGGCAAGTGGGTCGCCTCCATGCGGCGCATGGCCAATGAGTTCCGCTCCAGCTTCGACGAGATGGCCCGCCAGTCCGAGCTCGACGAACTGCGGAAGGAGGTCGAGGCGCTACGGACCGGGCAGACGATCGCGGGCCAGGGGTTGGTGCGGCTCGGCGCCGAGGCCGACGGCGCCTTCAAGGATATCAAGTCCGAGCTGGACAAGCCCGCCATCGCACCGCCGCCGCCCGTCGCTCTCAACAGTCCTGAGTTCCCCGAGCCCGCCATGACGCCGCTGCCCGTCACGGACCCTGCGTCTGCGCCCGGCGCGACGCCGGCGAACACGGCGGACGCGGCTGCTGCCACGGCGAAGCCCCGCAAACCCCGCGCGGTCAAGACCCAGGCCTCGGCGAACGAGGCCAAGGCGACGGTCCGATCCAAGCCCAAGCTTGGCACGGCCGCATCCCGTCCCCGAGCGCCCCGCAAGCCCAAGGCCGCCTCGTGAGCCTCGACCGCGACGATGCCGAGATCGAGGCGTCGCGCGCGCCGCTCATGGATCATCTGATCGAGCTGCGCGGCCGGCTGATCTGGTGCGTGGCGGCCTTCGGCGTCGCCTTCGTCTTCTGCTTCTTCTTCGCCGGCCCGATCTACGTCTTCCTGGTCAAGCCGTTCGCGGCGGCCAGCGCCCTGTATGCGGGCAGCGACGGGCACAACGTCTCGCCCATCGCCCTGATCGAGGTCACGGCGGGTCTGGCCCCCATGCCGCCGACCACGACCGAGGCGGCCCAGCTGATCTACACGGCGCCGCTGGAAATCCTTTTCACCAAAATGAAGCTGGCCGGCCTCGGGGCCATCTTCCTGGCCTTTCCGGTGCTGGCCTTCCAGCTGTGGCGCTTCGTGGCGCCCGGCCTCTATCGCAACGAGAAGGGCGCCTTCCTGCCTTTCCTGGTCGCCTCGCCGATGCTGTTCTTTCTGGGAGCGGCGCTGGTCTATTACGTCATGCTGCCGTTCGTGATGTGGTTCTCGCTGAGCCAGCAGATCAGCTCCGACACTGTCGCCGTGGCCCTGCTGCCCAAGGTGTCGGAGTATCTGAATCTGGTCACCGCCCTGATCCTCGCGTTCGGCCTCTGCTTCCAGCTGCCGGTCGTGATGACCCTGCTCGGCCTCGCCGGCCTGATCTCGTCCAAGCTGATGAGCGAGGGCCGCCGCTACGCCATCGTCGCCGTCGTGGTGCTGGCCGCCATCGTCACCCCGCCCGATCCCATCAGCCAGCTGATGCTCGCCGTCCCCCTCGTGATCCTCTACGAGATCTCGATCTGGTGCGTCCGTCTGATCGAGCTCCGCCGCAAGCGCGAGGACGAGGCCGAGGGACTGGTCGGGGCCAGATAGAGGGCAGGTGCCGCCGTCCGACCATTGTGAGGTTCATGCGTCTTGGTCAAAAGTGGTTCATGAGACAAATCTCGCAACTACGAGACCACTACAAAACCCTAGGCGCGGCGCGTTTCTGGGGGCTGATGCTCGCCGTCGCTCTGTTGCTCGTCGTGCTGATCGTTCCGTATGTCTGGCTCGCGGAAAAAATAAACTGGCCCGACGCCTATGGGTTTCGTTGTAGAGGTAGGGGTTGCTTTGTTCCTTCGCTCGCACATAGCGAGAAGTTGCTGCGCGGCAGCAGTTGGTATGAGTTGGCCTTGTTCATATGGCTGTGGTTGATGCCGACGGTTCTGGCCGGGTCGGCAATGTATGCGATCGTTTCTAGGCTTTGGCTGAAACGCGGACGGCGACGGATCAGGACCGCTGGGTGGGGGGACCGCCTCCGTTAGCCGTACTTTGGCGATAGCTCGGATGCCTGCTGCTGGCTGAGGAGGCCTTTGTGTGCGCAAAAAACCCCGGACGGCGAACCATCCGGGGCTCCTTCTGTCCGCTGATCCGACCGATCAGCAGCTGTAGTACATGTCGAACTCGACCGGGTGCGGGTGCAGTTGCAGCCGCATCACCTCTTCCATCTTCAGCTCGATGTAGCTGTCGATGAAGTCGTCATCCATGACGCCGCCCTTCTTGAGGAAGGCGCGGTCCTTATCCAGGGCCTCCAGCGCCTCCTTCAGGCTGCCGCAGACCTCGGGGATCGAGCCGCGCTCCTCGGGCGGCAGATCGTAAAGGTTCTTGTCGGCCGGAGCGCCCGGATCGATGCGGTTCTCGATGCCGTCCAGGCCCGCCATCAGCAGGGCCACGAAGGTCAGATAGGGGTTGCCCATCGGATCGGGGAAGCGGGCCTCGATGCGCTTGGCCTTGGGCGAAGACACCCACGGAATCCGGATCGACGCCGAGCGGTTGCGCGACGAATAGGCCAGCTTCACCGGCGCCTCATAGCCCGGGACCAGCCGCTTGTAGGAGTTGGTGGTCGAGTTGGCGAAGGCGTTGATCGCCTTGGCGTGCTTGATGATCCCGCCGATGTACCACAGACAATAGTCCGACAGGCCCGCGTACTTGTCGCCCGCGAACAGGGGCTTGCCGTCGCGCCAGATCGACTGGTGGACGTGCATGCCCGAGCCGTTGTCGGCGTACATCGGCTTGGCCATGAAGGTCGCCGTCTTGCCGTAGGCCGCCGCCACATTGTGGATGACGTACTTATAGAGCTGCAGCCGGTCGGCCATGGTCAGCAGATCGCTGAACTTCAGCCCCAGCTCGTGCTGGGCCGGCGCCACCTCGTGGTGGTGCTTCTCGGGCTGCAGGCCCAGGTCGCGCATGACGCCCAGCATCTCGCCGCGCAGGTCCTGGCCGGAGTCGACCGGGTTGACGGGGAAGTAGCCGCCTTTGGGCCCCGGGCGGTGGCCCATGTTGCCCTCGGTGTATTCCGCGCCGGTGTTGGCCGGCAGCTCGGTCGAGTCATAGGCGTAGCCGGTGTCGTGCGGCTGGGTCGACCAGCGCACGTCGTCGAAGATGAAGAACTCGGCTTCCGGTCCGAAATAGACCGCGTCGCCCACGCCCGACGACTGCACATAGGCCAGGGCCTTCTTGGCCATCGACCGGCTGTCGCGGTTGTAGGGCTCGCCCGTGTCCGGGTTCATGACGTCGCAGAACAGGAACAGCGTCGTCTGCTGATAGAAGGGGTCGATATAGGCCGTCGTCAGGTCCGGCTTCAGCAGCATGTCGGACTCATTGATCGCCTTCCAGCCGGCGATGGACGAGCCGTCGAACATGGTGCCTTCTTCGAGGAACTCCTCGTCGACCAGGTCCACGTCGAAGGTGACGTGCTGCAGCTTGCCCCGCGTGTCGGTGAACCGGACGTCGACGTATTTCACGTCCTTGTCCTTGATCTCCTGCAGGATTTTCTTGGCGCTCATGAGTGATGATCCTTTTCGCGTTTCTTCTGGGGAGGAAGGCTGACTGAACTCGATTAGACCGCCTGCGCCCCGGTCTCACCGGTGCGGATGCGGATGACGTCGGCGATGTCGGAGACGAAGATCTTGCCGTCGCCGATCTTGCCGGTGCGGGCCGCGGTCTGGATGGCCTCGACCACGGCGGGGGCCAGGTCGTCGGCCACCACGACCTCGATCTTGATCTTGGGCAGGAAGTCGATGACGTATTCCGCGCCCCGATAGAGTTCGGAGTGCCCTTTCTGGCGGCCGTATCCCTTGGCCTCCAGCACCGTCATGCCCTGCACGCCGATGTCCTGGAGCGCCTCTTTGACGTCGTCCAGCTTGAACGGCTTGATGACGGCTTCGATCTTTTTCATGGGCGCCCCGAGACCGTGCGGGCCCGGCCCTTTGCCGGTTCGCACGCTCGGGGATGAAAGGGACACCGCATTGCACAATATGGCAAGAGCCCGATCGCATTTTCAGACGTTCCGGGCGCGGAGGACCTGATGGCCGAGACCAACGACCCGTCCCTGTGGCGCGACCTCCTGCCGTGGCCGGACGCCACCAGCCACAAGCATTCGCGCGGGCGGCTGGGGGTGGTGTCGGGTGGCCCGCTGAACACCGGGGCGGCGCGGCTGGCGGCACGAGCGGGGCTGCGGATCGGGGCCGGGCTGGTGAAGGTGCTGTGCCCGCCCGCCGCTGCGCCCGTCGTCGCGGGCGCTCTGGAGGCCGTGATGATCGAGGCCTTCACCTCGCCGGAGGGGCTGGAGGCTCTGGCCGAGACGATGGATTCCGTCATCATCGGCCCGGCGGCGGGACTGAACGAGGCGACGGTTCAGAACCTGGCCGCGCTCGCCCGCACCGGAGCGGCCCTGATCGTCGACGCCGACGCCCTGACCATCTTCAAGGGAAGGGGCGTCGATCTGTTCGCCAGCCTGGACCGCGACGACGTCCTGACCCCGCACGAGGGCGAGTTCGAGCGGGTCTTTCCCGGCCTGCTGACCGGTGGAAGGGAGGCTGCCGCTGTCGAAGCCGCCCGTGAGGCTGGTTCTCACATCGTGCTCAAAGGGGCTCAAACCGTCGTCGCCGCCCCGGACGGCCGGATCCGCATCAATCCGAATGGATCGCCCTGGCTGGCGACGGCGGGCAGCGGCGATGTCCTGGCGGGTCTGATCGGCGGCCTGATCGCCCAGGGCATGCCGACCTTCGAGGCGGCCAGCGCCGCCGTCTGGACGCACGCGGCCGCCGCCGAACGGTTCGGTCCGGGCCTGATCGCGGAGGACCTGCCGGGGCTGATCCCACCGGTGCTCCAGGCGCTACGCAAAGGCGGATAGCCCCGGCGAAACCCCTCGTCCGGTGGGTCGAGCTTCCTTCTTCCTCCCCCTTGGGGGAGGGTGGTCGCGCAGCGACCGGGTGGGGGCGGCCCGGCCGTACACAGGCGATGGCGGTGTCTAGATCACCTTGCCGCCCCAACCCAGTCTCCGCTTGCGTTCACATCTGTCCCTTCTCCCGTTGTGGGAGAAGGTGGCAGCCGAAGGCTGACGGATGAGGGGTGAAACTCGATGTCGGGCGTAAGGGAGACCCTCAGCGCCTCATCTCAGCCATTACCTTTCACCCCTCATCCGACCTCGCTGCGCTCGGCCACCTTCTCCCGCAAGGGGAGAAGGGAGAAAAACGCGCTGTTTTTCTCAATCATCCAACGACGCCCGGATTACCTCAAGGAATCCAACGCCGGTTCTCGCTGACGAACTTTATTCGCGCCCGCATTGTCGGCTCCCTTAAAATGGGCCCTTGTCCCGTCGCGAGGGGGAAGGCGTCCTGGGCCCAGGACCCGGACGTGCGGCGGGGCGCGATCGAAGCGGGGGATGGCCGGACGACCGGTCGTCACAGCGCGTCGTTCACGGTAGCGGACCCTTTTTCCGGCTGGAGGCTGGAACTGTGGAGATCGGAGCCGGAGCGGCGCGGGATTGTCCGCGGGGCTGAAACCGCGGAGCCCGGAGGGCCTGAAGACCCTCCGCCCGTCGTGGGCCTCGGTTGGTTTAGGGTCTAAGCGGCGTGAAGGTTCGGGGAGACCCGACAGGCCGCACGAAACCCGCGTCCAACTGCTCACGAGCACCGATCGCGACGGAGCCTCGGCGCGAGCCGAAAATATCATCGGTCCCCGTAACGCGAAAGCAGGGGGCCACATCGGTTCCGGGCAACCGCCCAGGCTCCGTCACTTCCCCAACCCGTTCACAGCGGAAGAGCGTTGACGCATGTCCGACGCGGACGAATGGCTCGTGCTCTTCGGCCCTGATCGATCAGGCCACCTCCGCCAGCGCCTCCTCGGCGTCCAGCCAGGCGGCCTCTGCGGCGTCCAGATCGGCCTGGGTCTTGGCCCGCGCCCGGGTCAGGCCCTCCAGCGCCTTGGGGTTGGACACGGCCGCGTTGGCCAGGTCGTCGTCCAGACGCGCGATCTCGGCGGTCAGGGCCGTGACCCGCTCCTCGGCCTTCTTGACCGCATGCCGCAGGGTCGACGGCGATGGTCCGGATTTCTTTTTGGCCCGATCGCTCGCGCCGCGGGCGCTCGGTGCTTGAGGGTCGGGTTGGGCTTCTGCTGGCGCCGCCTCCGCCTTGACCTGGCTGGGACGCACCGCCGCCGCCTTGGCGCGTTCCAGCACGAACTTGGCATAGTCGTCCATGTCGCCGTCGAACGGCGTCACCGTGCCGTCCGCCGCCAGCCACAGCCGATCCGCGACCAGCTCCATCAGCGAGCGGTCGTGGGTGATCAGGATCACCGCGCCGGTGTATTCGTTCAGCGCGTCCAGCAGGGCCCGACGGCTGTCGATGTCCAGGTGGTTCGTCGGCTCGTCCAGGATCAGGACGTGGGGCGCGTCCATCGCCACCAGGTTCAGCAGCAGCCGCGCCCGCTCTCCGCCCGACAGGGCTTCGACCTTGGTCTCCTGCTTCTCGAACGGCAGGCCGAACTGCGCCAGGCGGCTTCGACGGCTGGACTCGGACGCGTCGGGCATGGCGCGCCGGATGATCTCCAGCGGCGTGTCGGTCGGGTCCATCGCCTCGATCTGATGCTGGTGGAACCAGCCCACCTTCATCTTCCGATCGCGATGCAGTTCTCCCGCCTGCACATTCAGCGCCCCGGCGATCATCTTGGCGAAGGTCGACTTGCCCGCCCCGTTGACCCCCAACAGGCCGATGCGGTCGTCCAGATCCATGCGCAGGTTCAGCCGCCGCAGGATCGGCTTGCCGTCCTCATAGCCGACGTTGGCCTGTTCCAGCCGGATGAGCGGCGGGGCCAGCGGCCGGGGCGGGGAGGGCAGGACGAAGGGGGCGACCCGCTCGTCCGGCGGCAGCTCGATCCGCTCCATCTTCTCCAGCTTCTTGACGCGCGACTGGGCCTGGGTGGCCTTGGACGCCTTGGCCTTGAAGCGGTCGATGAACTTCTGCAGGTGCGCCCGCTCGACCTCCTGCTTGGCCTGGGTCGCCGCCATCAGGCGCAGCTTCTCGGCGCGGGTCTTTTCGAAGGTGTCGTAGTTGCCGGTGTAGAGCGTCAGCTTCCGGTTCGAGAGATGCAGGATGTGGGTGCAGACCTCGTTCAGCATCTCCCGGTCGTGAGAGATGATCAGCGCCGTCGCCGGATACTTCTTCAGCCGCGCCTCCAGCCACAGCGCCCCTTCCAGATCGAGGTAGTTGGTCGGTTCGTCCAGCAGCAGCATGTCGGGCTGGGCGAACAGGGCCGCCGCCAAGGCGACGCGCATCCGCCAGCCGCCCGAGAACTGCGACATGGGCCGCTGCTGGTCCTCATGACTGAACCCCAGCCCCGCCAGAATCTCGGCCGCCCGGCTGGGGGCGCCGTCGGCGTCGATCTCGATCAGCCGGGCCCAGATCTCGCCCATCTCCTCCGGCTCGGCGGTCTCCAGCCGGGTCAGCAAGCCGTGGCGCTCGACGTCGGCCTCCAGAATCGTCTCGATCACGCTGACCGGCGTGGCCGGATGCTCCTGATCGACCGAGCCGATGCGGGCGGTCTTGGGCAGGCTGACCTCGTCGCCGTTGCCCGCCAGTTCGCCCAGGATGATCTTGAACAGCGTCGACTTGCCGATGCCGTTGCGGCCCACCAGCCCGACCTTGGCCCCGGGCGGAAGACTGACCGAGGCGTCGTCCAGAAACTGGCGACCCCAGGCGTTGAACGTCAGGTTGGTGATCTGGAGCATGGCAGCGGCGAACTCGGGTCGTCCCTCAAGCAGCGAGCGGCCGCGCCGCGAGCGTTAGGGACGCCTTGGAAAGAGGATGGGGCGTCGCTATAAGCCCGCGACCCTCAATCTCCCAAACAAGAAGACGACCTCCCATGGCCGAACGTACCTTTTCGATCATCAAGCCCGACGCGACCCGTCGCAACCTGACCGGCGCGATCAACGCCGTCATCGAAGGCGCCGGCCTGCGCATCGTCGCCCAGCGCCGCGTCAAGCTGACCGAGGCTCAGGCCAAGAAGTTCTACGAAGTCCACGCCGAGCGCCCCTTCTACGGCGAACTGGTCGGCCAGATGACGACCGAGCCGGTCGTGGTTCAGGTCCTCGAAGGCGACAACGCCGTCGCCAAGTATCGCGAAGTCATGGGCGCCACCAACCCGGAACAGGCCGCTGAAGGCACCATCCGCAAGCTGTTCGCCCTGTCGATCGGCGAGAACTCGGTGCACGGCTCGGACTCGCTGGACAACGCCAAGATCGAAATCGAGCAGTTCTTCACCGAAGATCAGATCGTCGGCTGAGCCAGCGGTTCGTCTTTGTTCGTTCAAGGGCTCTGGAGCGATCCGGAGCCCTTTTATTTTCCTCGCAGGTTCGAACAGAAGGCGTTCAGCGCCTCTGGATAGACTGCATGCTCCGCCGTCAGCACCCGCTGCGCCAGGGTCTCCGGCGTGTCGCCTGACAGGATCGGGACCCGGGCCTGGGCCAGCACCGGACCCTCGTCCACGCCCTCGGTCACCAGATGCACCGAGCACCCCGCCTCCGCGTCGCCCGCCGCGATGGCCCGGGCGTGGGTGTCGAGGCCCGGATACAGCGGCAGAAGGCTGGGGTGGATGTTGACCATCCGCCCTTCCCATCGCCCGACCAGCCACAGCGTCAGCAGCCGCATATAGCCTGCTAGGGCGACGACCTCGACGTCATGCCGCTCCAGCTCCGCCTGGATCGCCGCTTCGTGGGCCGCGCGGTCCTTGCCATAGGGTCGGCTGTCGATCGCAACGGTTTCCACGCCTGCGTTGGCCGCGATGGCCAGGCCGCCCGCACCGGGTACGTTCGAAACCACGACGGCGACGCCATAGGCGCTGTCCAGCCGGCGTGCGGCCTCGATCAGAGCGGCCATGTTGGAGCCGGCTCCGGAGATCAGGATGGCCACGCGGATGCGGCCGTCGGCGTCCGGCATGGTCAGTTCGCGGCGGGGGTCGGCGGCGGCGCGATGAACGACCCTGCCGGTCCCGGGAAGACGACCGGACTCTCATGGCCGTCCGCCGAGATGGCAGAGACGCCGAAGAAATAGTCATCGATCACCACGCCACGCAGGGTGAAGCTCGTGACGTTCCCCGCGTCGCGAAAGTTCGTCCACTGCGCCGCCGTGGTCGGCCGCCACCAGACGCGATAGGCCGTCGCCCCCGGGACCGCTTCCCAGCTCAGCGTCGTGTCGGGCAGGACCGCGCCCGCGATCGTCACGCCCTTCGGCGGCGCCGGGGCCCGAGCCAGCGACGCCATGGTCGCCACGTTCAGCCGCGTCGCCTGGGTCAGATAGTCGAAGTTCACGCCCTCGATGGTGTCGCCAAAGACCCGATCGTTCTCGGTGCGCAGATCCTGATGTTGACGATCGTAGTTCTCATTGCCCTCGACGATCCGGACCGCCGGATAGCCGGCGCGAAGGAAGCCGGTCTGGTCGCCACCCCGGCCATAGCGGTCGGTGCGGTAGATCATCTCGACGTCGAAATCCGTCAGATAGCGGTCGGCGATGGTGTCGATGTAGCGGGCCAGATTGCGCGAAGGACTGTCGACCTCGCCGCCGTTGTAGCGGCGCTGGTTCGCCTCCTGCGGGGTCTCGACCGTCCGGGTGCCCTCGGCGAAGACGCGGATGCGCGTGGTGTCGATGTTGCCGTCCTGGCCCTGGACGTTGGAGACCATGTCGTTGTTCAGATTGATGACGTCCCAGCCCTGTTCCCGGGCCCAGTTCGCCACGATCGTCGCCCCATGCAGGCCCTGCTCCTCACCGGTCAGGGCGGCGTAGACCAGTGTCGCGGCGAACCGCTCCTTCGACAGAACCCGCGCCGCTTCGATCAGAGCCGCCACGCCCGAGGCGTCGTCGTTGGCTCCGGGGGCGTCATCGGTGGCGTTCATCACGTCGGTGACCCGCGAATCGAGGTGGCCCGAGATCAGGATCACCCGGCTCGGGTCGCTCTGGCCGCGTTGCACGGCTACGACGCTGACCACCTCGGTCGGATTGGGGATGCGGGGCGGGGCGGTGATGACGGCGGCGGGAAGCTCGACCTCGATGCAGCCTCCGCAGGCCTGGCTGATCCGCTCGAACTCACGAGCGACCCAGCGGCGGGCCGCGCCGACGCCGCGCGTCTCGCTGACCGTGTCGGATAGGGTGTGGCGCGTTCCGAACCCGACCAGTGTTTCGATGTCGGCCCTGAGCCGCTCGGTCCGGACTTCGGACACCAGCCCGTGGATCGCCGGTTGATCGACCGACGCGGGCGTCTGGGCGAGCGCGGCGACAGGAAGGGCTGTCAAAAGGGCGGCGAGGGCGAACGAACGCATGCGGGACTCCATCAGGACGCGGCGGACTGTAGGACCGCGCGTCCTGTCCGCAAGCCCCGAGGCTCACACGTAGCGGCGCGGAACACGAGCCGTCACCGAGGTCAGAAGCTCGTAGCTGATGGTCCCGGCCAGGGCCGCGGCCTCGTCGAGCGGACGATTGGCGCCGAACAGCTCGATCTTATCGCCGACGACGATGTCCGCGTCGGTCACGTCCACGGCGATGACGTCCATCGAGACGCGGCCAAGAATGGGCCGGAGCGCTCCTGCCGCCCAGACCTGGCCGACCTGGCTCTGGCTGCGCAGCACCCCATCCGCATAGCCCGCCCCACAGGTGGCGATACGACGCGGCGAGCTGGCGACATATCCCCGCGAGTAGCCGACGCTTTCACCCGCCGGTAGGTCCCGTATCTGGAGCACCTCGGCCTCAAGGGTCGCCACAGGTCTCAGGCGAGCATCGGCCCGCCCCTCCGGTCCGCCGCCGTAAAGGCAGATCCCCGGCCGGACGGCGTCGAAAGCGTAGTCGCGTCCGAGGAAGCAACCGCCCGAGTTGGCGAAAGACCGGATCACGCCGGGGTAGCGCGACGAGACCCCGGCGAAGGCTTCACGTTGCCGCGCGTTCATGGGCTGATCTGGATCATCGGCGCAGGCGAGATGGCTCATCACCAGTTCCAGACCCTCGAACGGATCCGGAGCATTCTCGGGCCGGAAGCCCAGACGGTTCATGCCCGTGTCCACCTGAAGACCGCAAGGGCCGCCGCCCGCGGCTCTCCACCGGGACAACTGATCGCCGTGGTTGAGGATGGGCCGCAGATCCCCGTTCCGAAGCTCTGCGGCCGTCTCACCGACGCAGCCGTCCAACACGTAAATCACAGGAAGGGGGCCCAGCGCCCGACGCAGTCCCACGCCTTCCGCCAGTCGTGCCACGAAGAAGGTGCGCGCACCCTCCTGCACCAGGCGTTCGGCGACCCGGTCGGAGCCGAGGCCATAGGCGTCCGCCTTGACCACCGGGTGGACGGGAGCGCCCGCCACCGCTCCGAGCGCATGGAAGTTGTGCGCGAGGGCGTCAAGGTCGACGGTCAGGCTGGCGGTGGCGGTCATCGCCGCCTTATGCCGCAAGATCCTTGCGTTGGAAGCCGAAAAGCGGGGCGACCGTCTGTGAGCCTGCGGCTTGACTTGCGGGGGCGGGGAGACGACCTACGCGCCTCCCTGTCCAAGGTCGCGCCTGTCCATGTCCGTCAAGGTTCGTTTCGCTCCATCTCCCACCGGCAAGCTGCATGTCGGCAACGTCCGTACGGCCCTGGTCAACTGGCTCTTCGCCAAAGGGCAGGGCGGGCAGTTCGTGCTGAGGATCGATGACACCGACCTGGCCCGTTCCACGCCAGAGTATGAGCGCGGGATCGAGGAGGACCTGATCTGGCTCGGCCTGACATGGGACGAGCGGCACAATCAGTCGCAACGCTTCGACCGCTATCACGAGGCCGCCGAGCGCCTGAAGACCGCCGGGCGGCTCTACCCGGCCTATGAGACCGCCGAGGAGCTGGACCGACGGCGCAAGGTCCAGCTTTCGCGCGGCCTGCCGCCGATCTACGACCGCGCCGCCTTGACCTTGACCGAGACCGACCGCGCGGCGCTAGAGGCCAAAGGCAGGAAGCCGCACTGGCGCTTCAAGCTGGACGGCCGTCGCGTGGCCTGGGAGGACCTGGCCAAGGGGCATGTGGAGGTCGACACGGCGTCCATGTCCGATCCGGTCCTGATCCGCGAAGACGGGCTGTACCTCTATACCCTGCCATCGGTCGTCGACGACCTCGACATGGGCATCAGCCACATCATTCGGGGCGAGGATCACACCACCAACACAGGTGCCCAGATCGAGATATTCGAGGCCCTGATCGCCGCGTGCATGGGGTCGGTCACACCGCGCTTTGCCCACATGCCGCTGCTGGTCGGCGCGGACGGCGCGGCCCTGTCGAAACGCCTGGGGTCGCTATCGGTCGCGGAGATGCGCGAGCAAGGCTATGAGCCGCTCGCCATCACCAGCCATTTAGGCAAGATCGGAACGTCTGATGCGCTTGAGGTCGCCGACAGTCTGGAGGCGCTGGGTGCGAGCTTCGGCTTCGACAAGATGGGCCGCTCGCCCGCTCGCTACGACACTGACGACCTGGATCGGCTGAATGCCCAGGCGCTTCACGCCATGCCCTATGCCGCCGCCAAGCCACGACTGACGGCGCTCGGGTGTGATCTGGGCGAGACGGCCTGGGACGTCCTGCGACCGAACCTCAACCGTTTCCATGACATTGAAGAGTTGAGCCGCATGGTGACGGGGCCCATCACGCCCATAGTGGACGATGCGGATTTTGCCGCGGCTGCTCTGGAAGTGCTTCCAGAGACGATTGATGCAGGCGTCTGGGCGGTGTGGACCGAAGCCATAAAGGCCCGCACCGGCGCCAAGGGTAAGGCGCTTTTCATGCCGCTGCGCCACATCCTGACGGGACAGGAACGAGGGCCTGAAATGGGGACCTTGGTGCCGCTGATCCGGCGGGACCGCATTGTGCGTCGTCTCAAGGGCGAGGCGGCCTGAGGAGGGCGGTCACACCGCCCTCCGGAACGCGGATCAGGCGTTGCAGGCGGCGACTTGTTCTGCGGTCAGGGCGGTTCCACGCCAGGTGAACTCCGTCACGGCACCAAGGCGAGCGACGACGCGTCGGCAGGCGCGAGGCGCGGGCTGATTGTTTCCCCCCGAGGCTGTGCAGGTCGCGCCTTCGCAGCGCCAGTTGGCGCCGTCGATGATCACGGGCCGAGCGGGGGCGTTGGCCACGTCGGCCAGAACGAGACGCGTGCCATTGGGCGCTTGGGCGACGGCCGGGGCGGCCAGGGCAAGGCATAGGGCGGCGAGAGACAGGACAGAGCGCATGGGGAGACTCCAAGTATGGCGGCCGGGACGGCTTGACGCATAGTGCGTCTTGTTTGGAAACTGTCAAGGCGAGTAGCCAAAAACGACGGACAGGCGTCGCCCTGATGATCAACGATCACTTATCGGCGATCATATTTCAAGTCGCCGTCGCTGGTCGTCGAAGACAGGGCCGTCATCGCCTCTTCGACAGAGTTCACGACCGTCCAGGCCTGCAGAAAGGACGCGGGCGTGAAGCCGGTCTCCACGCTGTGCCGCATAAGGGCGAAGAAGGTGTCCCAGAAGCCGCCGATGTTCAGAAAGATCACCGGCTTGCCATGCAGATCCAGTCGCTTCCAGCTCAGCAGCTCGACGGTCTCTTCCAGCGTGCCGATGCCGCCGGGCGCGACCACGAAGGCGTCGGACTGATCGTACATGATCTGTTTGCGCTCATGCATGGTCTGGACGACCAAGGTTTCGACCTCGTCGAACAGGCGTTCGCGGCTGCGTAGGAACTCGGGCATCACGCCCAGCACCCGTCCTCCCGCCTCATGGGCCGCCCGTGCAGAGGCTCCCATCAACCCCACGCCCCCGCCGCCGTAGACCAGCCGCCAGCCGGCTTGGGCCGCGGCACGGCCGAAATCCCTTGCGGCACGGGTGTAGACGGGATCAGCCGCGTCCGAGGAGCCGCAGAACAGGCAGACTGATGAACCCTCGAAAGGCTGAATGGCGGAATGGGCGGGCGACATGGAACCTCGATGCGAAGAAGAGGACAGGCGGTCGTCGTCGCGCTATCCGGAAGCGGGTCTTACAGAGATGGCGTGAGCGATGAAACGACGGATCGTTGCGATGGCCGCCCTGTTCCTTTCCACGGCCGGCTGTGGGGATGGGCCGGGGGCGCAGCAGCAGAGCGGGGTCGCTGAGACCGCCTGGGTCACCCCGCCGGTCATTCAGGCGGCGGCGATAGAGGCCGGGTCGCTGATCCTCACGGGCTCCGCTTCCCCCGGCAGCCGTGTGGTCGTCAGTGAGCCCAGTGGGCAGCAGTTCGCCGTTGCGGCCGATGAGGGCGGCGCCTTTCGGCTGGTCATGCCAGGCCGGGATCAGCCGACCCTGTACACGGTCGAGATTCAGTCAGGTCAGTCCCGATATCTTGCGCCGGGACGGTTGTTGGTGGTCTCGACCAAGGCCGGGCCGATCGCCTTCGTCAGCGCCGGTGCGGCCACGCGTCGGTTCGATCCCGGCCCGGCCCTGGATGCCGTCGATGCCGACGGCCGCGCGGTGCTCTTGAGCGGGCGGGCCGAAGTCGGTTCAATGACGCGGGTCGAGGCCGGGGTCATGCGCGACATCACGGCCGACGAAGGCGGTCGCTGGTCGGCCGCACCGGCAGGGGCGCCTTCTTCCATTCGCGTAAACGGGCAAGTGTTCGAACCAGTCATTTCCGCGGATGGGCCCGAAGGCCTGAGCGTCACGCCCGGCGGTTGGCGCCTGATCTGGACTGCGGCGGACGGTGCCCGGCAGGTGACGTGGTTTCCCGCGAGGGCGACGGAGACCTCTGGTTAACCCAATTCGGTTGATCAAAGACGTGTCCTCTTGCAGGGCACCCACCATCACCGAACTCTATGCCCGGCGTCCGCGTCGGGCTTTTCTTTTGCGAGATGGCCGGGCTATTCGCGGCGCCATGACCCAAGCCGAAGTGCTCACCCGCATCGAAGGCCGTGTTGGCCGAATCACGCTGAACCGGCCCAAGGCGTTGCACGCCCTAAACTTGGCCATGTGCCAGATGATGACCTCGGCTCTGATCGCGTGGCGCGACGATCCTGACGTCGAGAGCGTGCTGCTGGACCACGGCGGAGACCGCGGTTTCTGCGCAGGCGGCGACATCCGCATGATCGCCGAGAGTGGGGCGGGGGACGCCGTCGCAGCCAGAGCCTTCTTTCGCGCCGAGTACCGGCTGAACCACCTCATGTTCGCCTATCCCAAGCCGATCACGGCCGTCGTGGACGGCATCGTCATGGGCGGCGGGGTCGGCATCTCCGAGCCGGCGGATGTGCGGATCGCGACGGAGCGGACGACCTATGCCATGCCCGAAACGGGTATCGGCCTGTTTCCAGACGTCGGCGGCGGATGGTTCCTGCCCCGACTTCCCGGCGAGACGGGCACCTGGCTGGCGCTGACCGGGGCGAGGCTGAAGGCGGCGGACACGTTGGCCCTGGGCATTCACACGCACTTCGTGCCGACTGAGAAATTGGAGTCTTTGAAGGACGCATTCCTCGCGGGCCGAGCGGACGCTATCTCAGGCCGTTCCGCCGATCTTGGGCCTCCGCCGCTGGCGCCGCACCGCGAGTCCATCGACCGGTTGTTCGGCCACGGCACGATCGAGGCGATCTTCGCGGCGCTTGAGATGGATGGATCGGACTGGGCTATGGCGCAGTTGGCGACCCTCAAGACCAAGTCGCCACAGTCCTTGAAGGTCACGCTCCGTCAGCTTCGCGCCGGCCGCCGCATGAACGACTTCGCCGAGGTCATGGCCATGGAGTATCGGCTGGGCGGGCGGATCGTTCGTACCCACGACTTCGAGGAAGGCGTCAGGGCGGTGATCGTCGACAAGGACAATGCGCCGCAGTGGTCCCCCGCTTCACTGCAAGATGTGACGGACACGGCACTGGACGCCCTCTTCGCGGTGTTGCCGGAGGACGAGGAATGGACACCGCTGGATTAGGCTTGCGTCATGACCGGTTCGCAGGCGTAGCTGCGGGATCACCCTGGGGCACACCATGATCCATCGTTGCGGTCTCCTTCTCGCTGTTCTGTCTGTGCTCGGCGGTTGCGCACCGGACGTGCGAGCCGTTGGTACTGTCGAAGGACCGGACCCAGAGCGCGTGATCCTGGCGGCGGTGGCCGATCCGCGTCGTCCAGCCGAGGATGTGGAGCGCGACGCTCTTCGCCAACCTGTCGCCATGCTCGCTCTCGCGGATGTGAGGCCCGGCCAGCACGTCGCCGACATACGGCCGGAAGAGGGCTATTTCACCCGTTTGCTCGCCCCTGTCGTAGGAGAGACGGGTCGGGTTTACGCCTTCGTGCCCACTCGAACGGCAACGCGTGAGACGCCCTTGGCCGAGGCCTTGGCGGGCGTTTATCCCAACGTGGTGCCTTTGTCCGGACCGCTGGATTCCATGATCTTCCCCGAGCCGCTGGACTCGGTCTTCATGGTTCAGGAGTACCACGACTTCCATATCCCGGCGTTCAACACCGACGTGGCCCGGATGAACCGGGCGGTGTTCGCCGCCCTGAAACCGGGGGGCTCCTTCATCGTGATCGATCACGCGGGGCGACCGGGTACGGGAGCGACCGAGGTCCAGACGCTCCACCGCATCGACGGCGACTTCCTGAAAGCTGAAGTCGAAGCCGCCGGATTTGTCTTCGAGGGCGAGATCGACGTGCTCCGCAATCCGGAGGACGACCGGACGATCAATGTCTTCGATCCCGCGATCAGAGGCCGGACGGACCAGTTCGTCTATCGCTTCCGCAAACCTGAGTGAGCGCACTGGCGGCGAACATCGTCAGAGGCTAACCCCGACCAAAATCAGAACGCTTCGGGAGACGCCTCATGACCGCTCGCAAGATCGCCTTCATCGGCCTGGGGAACATGGGGGGCGGCATGGCCGCAAATCTGGCGAAGGCAGGCCACCAGGTAAATGCGTTCGACCTGTCCGAGGCCGCTTTGGACCGGGCGAAAGCGGCGGGCTGCATGCCGGTCGGCTCCGTCGTTGAGGCCGTACGGGACGCGGATGTGGTCATCACCATGCTGCCGGCCGGACCTCATGTGCTGAAGGTTTATTCGGAACAGGTGATCGGCGCGGCGCCGACCTCGGCGCTGCTGTTGGACTGTTCGACCATTGACGTCGACACAGCTCGGAAGGTCGCAGGTCTTGCCAAGGATGCCGGGTACGCCTTCGCCGACGCGCCGGTGTCGGGTGGGACGATGGCGGCGGACGCGGGCACCCTGGCCTTCATGGTCGGCTGCGACGAGTCGGACTTTGGCCGCATCGAGACTGCGCTGGCACCCATGAGCCGGGCGACCTTCCGTGCCGGTGACCACGGGGCGGGGCAGGCGGCCAAGATCTGCAACAATATGATCCTGGGCATCACCATGCTCGGCACCTGCGAGGCGATCGCCCTGGCGGAAAAGTTGGGGCTTGATCCGGTCAAGATGTTCGACATCGTCGCCAAGTCCTCAGGGCAGAGCTGGAGTGTGACGACCTACTACCCTTGGCCCGGCCCTGTGCCGACCGCGCCGTCGAATCGCCAGTATGACGGTGGCTTCGCCACCGCCATGATGCTGAAAGACCTCAAGCTCGCTCAGGACGCAGCGGCCAACGCCGGAGCTTCGACGCCCTTGGGGGCTCAGACGGAGGTGCTGTATCAACTGTTCGACCGCCTGGGATACGGCGGTCGCGACTTTTCCGGCATCCTTCAGATGCTTCGTGGACGGCTCGAAGACTTGCCCAAGGTGTAATGAGAACCGTTATCAATTAAGGGCTTGCGACGTTTTCGCCTTGCCCTGCGTGTGGACTTTGCGGTGTCATCGGCGCAGAACCCGGCCACAGCCGCATAAGCAGAAGAAGCGCCGTTTTGTTCGATTATAGGGCCGCCTTTCAGAACGCAGTCGACCAGGTCAGGAACGAGGGCCGCTACCGCGTCTTCGCCGACCTGAAGCGTGTGCGCGGCCAGTTTCCGCGTGCCGTGCGGCGCCGGGCGGACGGGTCCGAGCAGGACGTCGTGATCTGGTGTTCCAACGACTATCTCGGCATGGGCCAGCACCCGGTCGTGGTCGAGGCCATGCAGGCCGAGGTCGCTGAAGCCGGGGCCGGGGCGGGGGGAACGCGTAACATCTCGGGCACGACGCGCTCGGCCGTCGATCTGGAGGCCGAACTGGCCGCCTGGCACCGCAAGGAAGCGGCCCTGTTGTTCACCTCGGGCTATGTGGCCAACGAGGCGACGCTGACAACGCTCCAGCGCATTCTGCCGGGATTGATCATCTTCTCCGACAGCTTGAACCACGCCTCCATGATCGCCGGCATCCGGAACGGCGGCTGCGAGCGTCACGTCTTTCTGCACAACGACCTGGCGCACCTCGAATCGCTGCTCGCCGCCGCGCCGGCCGACGCGCCCAAGCTGATAGCGTTCGAGAGCGTCTATTCGATGGACGGCGACATCGCTGACCTCGCCGGGACGATCGCCTTGGCCAGGAAGTACGGCGCCTTGACCTACCTCGACGAGGTGCATGCGGTTGGCCTGTACGGCGCGACGGGCGCAGGCGTGGCTGAGCGCGATGGAGTGCTCGACGGCATCGACATTGTCGAATGCACGCTCGGCAAGGCCATCGGCGTCATGGGCGGATATATCGCCGCCGATGCCGTGATCGTGGACGCGGTTCGCAGCTGGGCCTCGGGTTTCATCTTCACCACCAGCCTTCCGCCGGCATTGACCGCCGGAGCCCTGGCCTCGGTCCGTCATCTTAAGGCGCATCCCGAACTGCGCGAGGCGCACCAGGAGCGAGCCGAAACGTTGAAGCGCCGCTTCGCTGAGGCTGGCATCCCTGTCATGCCGTCCGAGAGCCACATCGTTCCGGTGTTCGTTGGCGACCCGGTCCACACCAAGATGATCTCGGACATGCTGCTGGAAGAGCATGGCATCTACGTCCAGCCGATCAACTATCCGACCGTGCCCAAGGGAACCGAGCGCCTGCGCTTCACGCCCTCGCCCGATCATGACGACGGCATGATGGACGCCCTGGTCAGCGCGATGGACCGGCTGTGGACCCACTGCAACGTCGCGCGGATGCCGGTCGCGGCCTGATGTCCGACGACCTCGGCGAGGTCATCGTCGAGGCTATTCGCAGCGGCCTGTATCTGAAGGTTACGGCTGTCCATGTCGCCACGGGTACAGAGGCGACGGCCGTCGGCCCGGCAGCTGAACCCAAGGCGGTCGAGCGCCTCGCCATGGCCAAGCTTCGGCGTCTGGTCGCCGCATCCTGACACAAGATGTTGTGGCGACAGCGTTGGAGGCCTAGATTGCTGGTCTCCCGCAACGCCAAGCTCGGACGCCGCCCGTGACCGCTCATTTCATTCATGACGCCTATTTCTCGCGCAGCCTCGACCAAGCCGATCCGGACGTCGCTGCCGCCATCAAAGGCGAGCTGCACCGCCAGCAGGAACAGATCGAGCTGATCGCGTCCGAGAACATCGTCTCGCGCGCGGTACTGGAGGCTCAAGGGTCCGTTCTGACCAACAAATACGCCGAGGGTTATCCGGGTCGCCGCTACTATGGCGGCTGCGAGTTCGTGGACGTGACTGAGGACCTGGCGCGGGAGCGGGCAAAGGCACTGTTCGGGGCGGCCTTCGCCAACGTCCAGCCGCACTCTGGAGCGCAGGCCAATCAGGCGGTGTTTCTTGCGTTGCTGCAGCCCGGTGACACGTTCCTGGGAATGGATCTGGCGGCCGGCGGACATTTGACGCACGGCAGCCCTGCCAACCAGTCGGGAAAGTGGTTCCGGCCGGTGACATACACGGTGCGCGAAAGCGATCACCTGATCGACTACGACCACGTCGCCGAAATGGCGCAGAGGGAAATGCCGAAGCTCATCGTAGCGGGTGCGTCTGCCTACAGCCGCCACATCGACTTCAAGCGGTTCCGGGAGATCGCCGACAGCGTGGGCGCATGCCTGATGGTCGACATGGCCCATTATGCGGGGTTGGTCGCGGGCGGCGTCTACCCGAACCCGGTGCCGCACGCCCATGTCGTGACGACCACGACGCACAAGACGCTGAGGGGGCCGCGCGGCGGTCTGATCCTGTCGAACGACCCGGAACTCGGCAAGAAGTTCAACTCTGCGGTCTTTCCCGGCCTGCAGGGTGGGCCGCTGGAACACGTCATCGCCGCCAAGGCCGTGGCCTTCGGCGAGGCCTTAAAGCCCGAGTTCAAGGCCTATGCCGGTCAGGTCGTGAAGAACGCCCAGGCCCTGGCAGCCGTTCTGGTCGAGCGCGGTCTTGCCATCGTGTCGGGCGGCACCGACAGCCATCTAATGCTGGTCGATCTGCGGCCCAAGGGCGTGACCGGCAAGGCGACTGAGCTCCAACTCGAACACGCCCTGATGACCTGCAACAAGAACGGCGTGCCCTTCGACACGGCACCCTTCACCGTGACCTCAGGTGTGCGACTGGGCACGCCAGCGGGCACGACGCGAGGCTTCGGCGTCGCCGAGTTCCAGCAGGTCGGCCATTGGATCGCCGACGTTGTCTCCTCGATGAACGGCGGTGACGAAGCCGATCCGGCCGTGATCGCCGATGTGTCGGTCAAGGTGCGCGAACTTACGGCGCGCTTCCCGATCTACGGATAGGCACCTGAATGAAGTGCCCTTTCTGCGGCAACGCAGACAGCCAGGTGAAGGACAGCCGCCCGTCGGACGACGGCGCGGCCATCCGTCGTCGTCGGTCCTGTCCCAACTGCGGTGGGCGCTTCACGACCTTCGAGCGGGTGCAACTGCGCGAACTGGTGATCCTGAAGCGGAACGGGCGGCGCACGCCGTTCGATCGGGATAAGCTAGAACGGTCCCTGGCCATCGCGCTGCGAAAACGCCCGATCCAGCCCGAGCAGGTCGAACAGATGGTATCTCGGATCGTGCGCCAGCTAGAGAGTCTGGGCGAAACTGAAATCCCATCCAGCGTTGTCGGCGACTTCATCATGAAGGCGCTGAAGGGCGTCGATGAGGTGGCCTACGTCCGCTACGCCTCGGTCTATAAAGACTTCCGCGCGACTGGCGACTTCGCCCGCTTTCTGGGGGACGAGGGGCTGGACGACGATCCGGGAGCCTCGCGCGGCTGATGAGGATCACGTGGAAGGTCGCGACGTCGCTGGACGGCCGCATCGGCACGTCCACCGGCGAGAGCCAGTGGATCACGGGGCCGGAATCAAGGTCACAGGGCCATCGGCTGCGTGCGGCGCATGACGCGGTGCTCGTGGGTGTGGAGACGGTGCTGGCGGACGATCCGCGCCTGACCGTTCGTCTTTCTCAGGAACCCGCGCTTGAGGTTAAGCAGCCGCTGCGGGTCGTTCTCGACAGCCGGTTGCGAACGCCGTCCTTTGCTCGGATCGCGGCGGCTGGCACCCTGATCCTGACCACGCGCGAACCGATGCAGATCGGGCCGACCGAGGTCGTGCGTGTCGCTGGCGATCAGCACAATCGGCCGAGCGTGGACGCGGTCATAGAGACGCTGGCCGCGCGGGGCGTGAAGAGCCTGATGATCGAGGGCGGCGGGAGGGTCGCGGCCTGCTTCATCTCGGCGGGGCTGGTCGACGCCATTGAATGGTTTAGGGCACCGATCCTCCTGGGCGGCGACGGTCGACCGGGCGTGGCGGCGTTGAACCTCGCCAGACTGGCCCATGCGCCGCAGTATCGGAGACTTGCGGTCGAGGTTCTGGGTGACGACCTGTGGGAACGCTACGAAAGGCGATCCTGAGATGTTCACCGGCATAATCACCGACATCGGCCGCGTTCGCGCGGTCGCCGAGACGGCGCGAGATCGTCGTTATGAGATCGAGACGGCGTGGGACATATCGGGCGTCGATCTGGGAGCGTCCATCAGCCATTCCGGCGTCTGTCTGACAGTCGTCGAAAAGGGGGCTGGATGGTTCGCCGTCGAGGTCTCTGGTGAGACGCTATCGAAGACCACGCTGGGCTCCTGGTTGGCCGGGACGAAGATCAACCTTGAACGCGCGACGCGGGCCGGGGACGAGTTGGGCGGCCACATCGTCTCGGGTCACGTCGATGGACTGGGGACCGTGGTCGAGATCACGCCGGAGGGCGGGTCCCACCGCATCGTCATCGAGGCGCCTGAGCCGTTGCATCGCTTCATCGCCGCCAAGGGGTCGATCACGGTCGACGGAGTGTCTCTGACGGTCAACAGTGTGGAAGGCCACCGCTTCGGATTGAACATCATCCCGCACACCTGGGAGGCGACGACGCTGGGTCAGCTGCAGGTCGGCGACGCGGTCAATCTGGAGATCGACATGCTGGCCAGATACCTCGCCCGGTGGCAGGAGACCGCGTGATGCACCTTGCCGCCGCCAACACCGACAGTCCGATCAGCCCGATCGAAGACATCCTGGAGGATGCGCGCAATGGCCGTCCCTACATCCTGGTCGACGCCGAGGACCGGGAGAACGAAGGCGACGTCATCATCCCGGCCCAGTTCGCCACGCCGGACCAGGTCAACTTCATGGCTCGCCACGCGCGGGGCCTGATCTGCCTCGCCATCACCTCAGAGCGCGCGCGGGCGCTGCGACTGCCGCCCATGGCGGCCGAGAACCGCACCAGCATGGGTACGGCCTTCACCGTCTCGATCGAGGCGAGGGAAGGGGTGACGACCGGGATCAGCGCGGCGGACCGAGCCCGCACCATCCAGGTCGCGGTCGATCCGTTGAGGGGCGCGGACGACATCGTCTCGCCAGGGCATGTCTTTCCGCTTGTCGCCCGCGACGGCGGCGTCCTGGTTCGCACCGGTCATACTGAGGCTGCCGTAGACATCAGCCGCATGGCCGGCCTGACGCCCGCCGGCGTCATCTGCGAGATCATGAATGACGACGGGACCATGGCGCGCCTGCCGGACTTGGTCGCGTTCGCCCAGCTGCATGGCCTGAAGATCGGCACCATCGCCGATCTGATCGCCTATCGTCGCCGCACCGAGCGTTTCGTCGAGCGGGTGATGGATACGCCGTTCGAGAGCGTCCACGGAGGGCCATTCCGGCTGATGCTCTATCGGAACACCATCGAGGGGGCCGAGCACGTCGCCCTGGTCCATGGAAAGATCGAACCCGGGAAGCCTACCCTCGTGCGTATGCATCAGGTGGATTTCGCCGCCGACCTGCTGGGCCATGTCGAAGCGCGCCAGAGCTATATCCCCAACGCCCTGAAGACGATCACGGATCATGACGGACCCGGCGTGGTGGTGTTCCTGCGCGATCCGACGCTGCAGGGGCTGGCGGAACGCCTGTCCGGCGCGGACAAGCCGGTGGCCATCGACCGGTCGCTGCGGAACTATGGCGTCGGAGCGCAGATCCTGCTGGATCTCGGCGTACGCGACATGATCGTGATGAGTTCGACCCGGCCTGAGCCCGCCGCCATCGAGGGCTATGGGCTCAACATCGTCGGTTGGCGCACCATGGACGGAGAAGACCCATCCTGAACGAAGCTCCCCGCGTCCTGATCGTCGAGGCGCGATTTTATGACGACCTGGCCGACACCCTGCTGGAAGGAGCGAAGGACGCGCTGACAGCCCGCGGCGTGGCATTCGACGTCGTCTCCGTGCCGGGCGCGCTCGAGATTCCGCCCGCCATCGCCCTGGCCGACGAGGCTGGCAAGTTCCCGACCGCGCCGCGCTACGACGGCTACGTGGCGCTCGGCGTCGTGATCCGCGGCGAGACCTATCACTTCGAAATCGTGTCGGATCAGTCGGCGGCGGGCATCATGACGCTGGGGGTCCGCGGCCTGATCATCGGCAACGGCGTCCTGACCGTCGAGGACGAGGTCCAGGCTTGGGCCCGGGCTCGCTTGTCCGAGGGTGACAAGGGCGGCGGGGCGGCGCGGGCCTGTATGGACCTGATTGAACTCAAGCGCCGTTTGCGCCTAGGGCTCCACGGATGAGCGAGCCCGCGTCCCCCAACTCCATAGCCTCCGTCCTCGAGCAGCTGGCCGAAGCCGAAGCCGCGCGCGCCGAGCCGCAGCTGACCAGCCGCCAGCGTCGGGCTCGGACAGTGGCGCGCCTGGCGGCCGTGCAGGCGCTCTACCAGATGGAGCTTGCCGGGGAGGGGGTCGAGACCGTCATCTCCGAGTTCGAGAACCACCGCTTCGACGCCCAGATTGAGGGCGAGATGCTGGCCGAAGCCGACGAGGACTGGTTCGCCGAGATCGTGCGCGGCGTCGTGACGAGCCAGCGCGGCATCGACACGGCGGTGAAGGCGCGGCTGGCGTCGAACTGGCGGTTGGAGCGGCTGGACGCGACGCTTCGGGCGCTTCTGCGATGCGGAGCCTGGGAGCTGATGGAGCGGCCGGAGGTGCCCAAGGAAATCGTCATCGACGAATACGTCGAGCTGGCTAAGGCCTTCTTCGACGAGGCCGAGGCCAAGTTCGTTAACGCCGCGCTGGACGGCGTCGCGCGCGACGTCCGGCCCAAGAGCTGACGCCGTGCCCGCCGTCGATGTCGCCGGCGAGTTCGAGACCATCGAGCGGCTGCTGCGGCCGCTGGCGCATCCGGACTATGCGCGAAATCTGTCCGACGATGTCGCAGTGCTACCGTCCCGCCCGGGGTTCGATCTGGTTCTGACCAAGGATGCGATTGTCGAGGGCGTGCACTTTCTCCCTGATGACCCGCTGGATTCGGTGGCCCAGAAGCTGCTCCGGGTGAACCTGTCCGATCTGGCGGCCAAGGGGGCGGTGCCGTTCGGTTATCTTCTGGCCTGCCACTGGTCTGAACGGTGCGGCTGGCCGGAGCGCGAGGCGTTCGCGGCGGGGCTGGCGTTGGACCAGAAGGCGTTTGGCATCCATCTGCTTGGGGGCGACACCGTTGTTACGCCTGGACCGGCGAGTTTTTCAGCCACCCTGCTGGGGTGGGTCCCAAAAGGAACGGCGCCGATCCGGGCCGGGGCGCGCCCCGGCGACGAGGTCTATGTCACCGGCACGATCGGCGATGGCTGGCTGGGTCTGCAGGCGGCCCAGGGGCAGCTATCGCTGGAACCGGAACGGCTCGCGGTTTTGGCCGAGCAATATAGGCGTCCCATGCCAAGGCTACAGTTTGGGCAGGCGGTTCGCGGGCTGGCAAGCGCGATGATGGACGTCTCGGACGGACTGGTCGCCGATGCGGAGCATGTCGCCCGCGCCAGCGGCGTCAGGCTGGAGCTTGACCTCGAAGTGACCCCCCTGTCGGCAGCCGCCCACGCCTGGTTCGACAACCGCATCGACCCCGAGGCCGCGATGGAAAAGTTGGCTACCGGCGGCGACGACTACGAGCTGCTGCTGACCGCGTCCGAGCGCGACGAGGGGGCGCTGAAGCGCGAGGCGGATCGGTTGAGGCTGCGGCTGACGCGCATCGGCAAGGTTGTTCCTGGCGCAGGCGTCGAGGCGCGCTACCTCGGCCAGCGGCTCCGCATCGAAGGGGGCGGTTGGACCCACGGCGGGTAGCAACGGAATCTCAAGTCTCGTCGCGCATTCTGTATTCATGCGCCGCAGAGATCTTTTCGCCTTTGGTACCTTCGCCGTCGCCCTGACATCGGCCGGGCGGGCCTCGGCCGGTGGGCCGACGGCGTCATCGGGATCGGTCAGTCCGTCTCTGAACATCGCGGGCGTTGGCGTGCCGATTATCACCGGCGGCCGGATCAGGAATTATGTCTTCGTCACCCTGAGGCTCACCCTTGGGACCGGGCAGACGCCGGAGACCATGCGGGCCAAAGAGCCCTATTTCCGAGACGCCCTGGTGCGTCAGGCGCATCGCACGCCCTTCGTGCTGGCTGGCGACTGGACGCGGGTCGATTCGGAAGCGATCAGCGCCTGGCTGATGCGTGCATCCGCGTCCATCTCGGGGCCCGGGTCGATCTCCGGCGTCGAGGTGGCCTTGCAGACACCCCGCCGTCGCACGGGCGTTCGGGCCACCTGATCCAGCCTCGTCGAAAAACGACAGCCTGACAGCAAAAGCGTGGTTGCGCGGTTCGGTCGCATGCGGCACGGTTTAGCCGTAATTCCCGCTGGGACGGACTATTCGTCCTGACGCGCACGGGGGGACCGGAAGGCGGAAAGAGGCGAACAACGCCCGCCGCGCCAAGGGGCCGCGCGCCCAACTGAACCAGGTATGGAAACGCCAATGACGAACACCTTGTGGCTAGTGATAGCCGCGGGCGCCCTGGGGGTCCTTTACGGGCTCATCCAGACGGCCGCCCTGATGAAAGCCGACACCGGCAACGACAAGATGCGAGAGATCGCCGCCGCCATTCAGGAAGGGGCGTCGGCCTATCTCAAGCGACAGTACACGACCATCGGCATGGTCGGTGTGGTCATCCTGATCGCGGCCTGGCTGCTGATCGGGCCCTATGCGGCCATCGGCTTCGTGATCGGGGCGGTGCTCTCGGGCCTGGCCGGGTTCGCTGGCATGCTAATTTCGGTCCGCGCTAACGTCCGCACAGCGCATGCCGCCTCGATCAGCCTGTCCAAGGGACTGGATCTGGCGTTCCGCTCTGGCGCTATCACCGGCATGTTCGTGGCAGGTGGCGCCTTGCTCGGCGTCGCGGGCTACTACGGCGTGCTGACCGAGGTGCTGGGGCTGGCAAGCACCGGCCGCGAGGTCATCGACGGCCTCGTGGCTCTGGGCTTCGGCGCTTCGCTGATCTCCATCTTCGCGCGTCTGGGCGGCGGCATCTTCACCAAGGGTGCCGACGTGGGCGGCGATATGGTGGGCAAGGTCGAGGCCGGCATCCCCGAGGATGATCCGAGGAATGCCGCCACCATCGCCGACAACGTGGGCGACAACGTCGGCGACTGCGCCGGCATGGCGGCCGACCTGTTCGAGACCTATGCGGTGACGACCGTCGCCACCATGGTGCTGGCGGCGATCTTCTTCCGGGGCCAGCCCTATGTCGACGTGATGATGCTGCTGCCGCTGGCCATCTGCGGGATCTGCATCGTGACCTCGATCATCGGTGCCTTTTTCGTGCGCCTGGGCAAGTCGAACAACATCATGGGCGCGCTGTACCAAGGATTGATCGTGACTGGCGTTCTGTCCGTCGGGGCGGTCTGGTGGGTCATCACGACGCTGGTGACCGGACCGGTCGTGACCACCTCCGGGTTGCAGATCGAGCCCATGGCCCTGTTCTGGTCAGGCCTCGTCGGCCTGCTGGTCACGGCGGCCATCGTGGTGATCACCGAATACTATACCGGCTCGAACTTCCGGCCTGTACGGTCAGTGGCCAACGCCTCGGTCTCGGGTCACGGCACGAACGTCATTCAGGGCCTGGCGGTGTCGCTGGAGGCCACGGCGCTGCCGGCGCTGGTGATCATCGTCGGAATCGTCGCGAGCTTCCAGCTGGCGGGCCTGTTCGGGATCGCCATCGCCACCACCACCATGCTGGGCGTGGCGGGGATGATCGTGGCGCTGGACGCGTTCGGACCCGTGACCGACAACGCCGGCGGCATCGCCGAGATGGCGGGCCTGCCTTCGGAGGTTCGTCATTCGACTGATGCGCTCGACGCTGTTGGCAACACGACCAAGGCCGTCACCAAGGGCTATGCGATCGGTTCGGCGGGCCTCGGCGCGCTGGTCCTGTTCGCCGCCTACACCTCGGACCTACAGTACTTCGCCTCAAACCCGGCGGACTATCCCTTCTTCGCCAATATGGGTGTGGTCGCCTTCGACCTGACCAATCCCTACGTCGTCGTCGGCCTGCTGTTCGGGGGGCTGTTGCCCTTCCTGTTCGGCGGCATGTCGATGATGGCCGTGGGCCGGGCGGCCGAATCGGTCGTGGCCGAGGTGCGGCGTCAGTTCCGCGAGAACCCCGGCATCATGACCTATGAGGTGAAGCCCGAGTACGGCCGGGCGGTGGACATCCTGACCAAGGCGGCGATCCGCGAGATGATCGTCCCTTCGCTTCTGCCGGTGCTGTCACCGATCGTGCTGTTCGTGGCGGTCCTGTCCATTTCGGACAAGGCCAATGCGTTTGCGGCCTTGGGTGCCATGCTGATGGGGGTGATCGTCACCGGCCTGTTCGTCGCGATCTCCATGACGTCAGGCGGCGGCGCGTGGGACAATGCCAAGAAGGTTATCGAGGAGGGCTTCACCGACAAGAACGGCGTCCTCCACGGCAAGGGCTCCGAGGCCCACAAGGCCGCCGTCACCGGCGACACGGTCGGCGATCCCTACAAGGACACGTCCGGCCCGGCTGTGAACCCGATGATCAAGATCACTAACATCGTGGCGCTACTCCTGCTGGCGGTTTTGGCGAGCGGGACAATCGTCTGATCCCTGTGCAAGGCGAATGTTACGGGCGTCCCGGTCATGGCTGGCCGGGACGCCTTTTGCATAGATGGGGCGGGCAATCCGAGAGTCTGCCGCTCGGCTGTCAGCCCCCGCCGCACGATAGACTTCGGTCGGAAAACAGTTGTAGCTTGACCATTGTTCGATGAGACGGGTTTCAGGTCACACGGGCTGAATCCACGAGCCGGGTCAATGCGGGGGCGTGACTGTCGTGATGAAGATCTTCGACCGGGCGTTTCTGGTTGTCCTCTTTGCGGGGGCGGTTCTCGGCGTCGGCTGGTCGGTCTTCGACGGGATGCGGCGCGCGGAGGTCGAAGCAGCGGTGCGGCCGTGGATCAGTGAGAACGCCGTCGCCTTCGATCCTGATGCGCCCGACAGCCTGTGGAGCCCGGAGCTGGCCGGGGCGCTTGGCGGTGCCCGCCTGATCGGGGTCGGCGAAGCGACACACGGGAGCCACGAGGACGGTGCCGCCAAGGCCGCCATCATCAAGGGGCTGGTGACCTCGGGGGCCGTGGATACGGTCATTCTGGAGGTCAACGCCAATGGGGGTCGAGAACTCGACGCCTTCATCCGGGGTGAGGCCGGCGATCCCGCAGAGCGCGTACGTACCGCCAACATCTTCAGGGTCAACAAAACGACCGCTCTGGCGGATCTGATCGGTTGGCTGCGAGACTGGAACAGGACGGCCGCGAACCCCGTGCGCATTTATGGGATCGACTGTCAGGCGACATCGCCCGACGCCCTGCTCGCGCTTCAGGCGCTGATGAGGCTCGATCCCGTTGAAGCTCAGCGGCTGGCCCCCCGGTTGACGCCGATCCTGTCGCCGGAGGCGCAAGCGTTGAGGTTCCCGATGCTGATCAAGTCCCTGACCTCGGCGCAGCTGCAGGAGGCCATGGCAGCTCTGGTCGAGCTCCGCAGCGCGCTCGAACGCCACCCCGGCACAGAAGACGCCCGGTATGCGGCCCTGACGGCCTGGCAAGGGCTCAAGGCCTTCGAGCTCGAGACCTCTGACGGCCGGATCACGGGCGATGCCGCAGCCATCGCGGATTACTATTCCCGGCGCGATGTCTTCATGGCCGAAAACATCCTGAATGGGCCCGCACAGGGCGCGGGCGTGTTCTGGGCTCACAACAATCACGTGGCAGGCGGGGTGCCGGCCGGGACGGGCTACGTCCCCACAGGGGCGCGTCTGCGCGAGGCGCTGGGAAACGCCTATCGCGTGGTGGTGGTTGAATATGGAACGGTGCGTTTCAACGCGGTGCCGATGTGGCTGCCCTTCACGCAACCCTCCGCGTCGGACGCGCAGAGCGAGATCACCTGGAGCGTGCTGCACGGAAGGCCTGCGGCGCTTTTGTCTCGCGCACATTCGGGACCCTATTGGGTGGCACTGAGCGATCTGCCCGACAACGAGGCCATGGCGACGTGGCGGGCCTTGCCCTACACGCTCGACTGGCCGGGCTGGGTTGCCACGCCCGTTCAGTTTCTCAAGGTGCCGTTCAGGGTTCCGCTCGGAGAGATGTTCGATGTCGTCGTCTATATCCCGGAGATGACGCCGTCCCGGCCGGTTTGAATCCGTCAGCCCTGACGGGCGGTACGTCCCTATCGTTCGGGTCTTCCCACTGGCGAATGCACCAGGGGTGATCTGCGGGTCTCTTTGTCTTGAGCGAAGGTCGCGTGGCGTAAGAGGGCGCGGCCGGATCAGTCCGGGCGGCGCTGGCCGGGCACGTCTTCGTCCGTTCTCGGCAGCTGACCCCGGCCGACGTTGCCCAGCAGCTGTTCGATCACGGTCAGCTCGCGGCCTCGGGTCGGGGTCTCACGGTCGTTCATCGCGACCTGCTGACCGTCCTCAAGACCAAGGGTGCGGATTTCAGCGACCTTGTCGTCGGCGGCGAAGGTGATCGCCGTTACGGAGCGCTGAGACACCTGAGGACGGTTGTAGGTGTACCGCTCGGTCGTCTGGCTGATGTAGTACCAGACGTTCTCTTCGAAGGTCGACGTGGCCGAAGGTGATCCTAACTGGGCCAGCACGGTCGACTTGGTATCCTCGCCGATCCTGATATCGGCGGGGGCGACGTCGACGGTCTGGAAGCCGTGGGTGCCGACAACGGGCGCGCAAGCCGAAGCGAGGGCACCGAGGGCGGCCAGGACGGCCAGGGAGACGGCGGCTTTGTTCATGGATCGGAGCGCCTGCGACAAAACAAGGTCTTTGACCTAGACGGACCCGCGTCCTAGTTCAACGGCGCGGCGGAAAAGGGGCCGTCATCATGCTCCAGAAGCTCTTTCGGATCCGTCCCAACAACCGCGTCGGGCTCGATCTCTATTCCCGGACAGTCGAGCAAGCCCGCGATCCAGGATTCTACACGGCGCTGGGCGTCGAAGACGAGATCGACGCACGCTTCGAGCTCTACACGCTGCATGTCCTGCTTCTGATCCTGCGGTTGCGCGATGAGAGCGACGCCGGTGCCGAGATCGCTCAGGATCTTTTCGACGTCTATGTTTCGGCGCTGGACAACGCCTTGCGGGAACTGGGCGTTCATGACGTCACGATGGCCAAGAAGATGAGAAAGCTGGGCGAGGCGCTCTACGGGCGGATGACCGCCTATGAGACGCCGATCCGGGCGGCCGACCGGATCGGTCTCGCCGAGGCCCTGGGGCGCAACGTCTATGCCGGTGCCTCCGCCGAGGTGGGCGAACGTCTCGCGGATTATGCGCTTCGGGCGCGGACAGGGCTCGCGGCCCAGTCGCTTAAAGAGGTTCTGGCTCGGCCGGCCTGGGCGGAGGTGGTCGCGTGAACCCGGATCATCGCCTGCCGTTGACCGACGTTCTGCGCGTCAACGAGATCGGCGCGGGCGTGACCCGTCGGCTGATCCCCGACGAGATCGAACGGGCTCGTATCGTCAAGGCCCTGGACCTTGCGTCGCTCAGCGCCTTCGAGGGCGAGATCACCGTGGTCCCGGCCCGCACCGGGTGGACGCTGTCCGGGCGGGTGAAGGCCGAGGCCGAGCAGGTCTGCGGAATCACTCTGGAGCCGCTTCCGATCTCCATCGATCAAAGCTTTTCCGTCGCCCTGGTTGAGGAGGTCGATGTCTCGTCCGAGGTCGAGGTCACGCTGGACGACGATTCGCCAGACGTCATCGAAGAAGGTCGCATCGATCTGGGTCAGTACGCCGTGGAGCAGTTCGCCCTCGCGCTGGATCCCTTTCCGAGGAAGCCGGGAGCGACCTTCGTTCAGCCGGATGAGCCGGCCGAGATCTCGCCTTTCGCCGTGCTCAAGCAGCTCCGGCCAGAAAGCGACGACGGAAAAAGCTGACGCAACGTCCGCCCCGATTGCATCCGTCACAGCGGACGGTATCCTTGGCGTACATAAGACCGCGCCCCTGAAGGCGCGCCGGAGCATCCGACCCCCTTGCCAGCCCCGACCGTTATCTCGCTCGACGCCATGGGCGGCGACCATGGCCCGCCCGTCGTCGTGGCGGGCGTGCGTGACTACATCCGCAGACATGGCGGGCAGGGCGGGCAGGGCGTCCGGTTCCTGCTGCACGGCGACGAGGCGGCCATCGTCGCCGAGATGGCTCGCCACGATCTGACGTCCGAGGTCTGCGACATCCGCCATACCGACAAGGTCGTGGCGATGGACGAGAAGCCCGCCCAGGCCATGCGGCGCGGCAAGGGCTCGAGCCTGTGGAACGCCATCGAGGCGGTGAAGGCGGGCGAGGCGGGTGCGGCGGTGTCGGCCGGCAACACCGGCGGCCTGATGGCTATCGCGAAGCTCGTCCTGCGGATGTCGGCGCAAGGCCTGGAGCGACCCGCGATCGTGGCCAGTTGGCCGACGCTGAGGGGCGTGACGGCGGTCCTGGACGTCGGCGCCAACGTCGAGAGCGACGCCGAGCAGCTGGTCGAGTTCGCCATCATGGGCGAGGCCTTCATGACGGCGGTTCACGGGATCGCCCGGCCGACCATCGGCGTGCTGAACGTCGGCTCCGAGGACATGAAGGGTCATGAGGCCGTTCGCGAAGCGTCGCGGATCCTGCGCGAAGGCGGGCTCGGTCTGAACTATCACGGCTTCGTCGAGGGCGACGACATTGCCAAGGGCACGGTCGACGTGGTCGTCACCGACGGCTTCACCGGCAACATCGCACTCAAGACCGCCGAGGGCGTGGCGCGCTTCATCTCGGCCTTGTTGAAGGAGGCGTTGACCTCCAGTTTGCGGGCCAAGGCAGGGGCCTTCATCGCCATGCCGGCCCTGAAGGCCATGGGCCAGAAGATCGACCCCAGCGCTATCAACGGCGGGCCGCTGCTGGGGCTGAACGGCATCGTGGTGAAGAGCCACGGCGGCGCCGACGCCAAGGGCTTCGGCAACGCCATCCGTGTCGCGGTCGAGCTGGCCCGCAGCGACTACCTGGAGACCGTGGGGGCCAACCTGGGCCGGCTCGATCGCCTGATGCATGCGGACGTTCCCGCGATCACCCCCCGAGAAGAGACCGTTTCGTGAGCGTCATCCGCAGCGCCGTCACCGGCGTGGGTTCCTATCTGCCCGACCAGATCGTCACCAACGACGACCTGTCCAAGATCGTCGACACCTCCGACGAATGGATCATCGAACGCACCGGCATCCGCCAGCGCCATAGGGCGCGAGACGATCAGCCGACCAGTGATCTGGCGACCGAGGCCGCCCGTCGCGCCCTAGCTGATGCGGGCCGGGATCCATCCGAGGTCGATCTGATCGTCGTGGCCACGACGACGCCGGATATGACCTTTCCGGCAACAGCTTCGATCGTGCAGCGAAAGCTCGGCGCTCCGACCTGTATCGCCTTCGACGTCCAGGCCGTGTGCTCGGGCTTCGTTTATGCGCTGAGCGTCGCCGACGGCTTCGTGGCACGGGGGCATGCCAAATGCGCCCTGGTCATCGGAGCCGAGGAGATGAGCCGGCTGATGGATTGGACCGATCGGTCAACCTGCGTCCTGTTCGGCGACGGGGCCGGGGCCTTCGTGGTCGAGCCGCGAGAGGGGCAGGGGACGACGGCGGACCAGGGCGTCCTGGGCTTCGCGCTCCGCTCGGACGGGACCAAGACGGATCTGCTCTACGTCGACGGCGGCCCGTCCAGCACCGGCACGGTCGGTCATCTGCGGATGGCCGGCAACCAGGTGTTCCGACACGCCGTGGTGAATATCGCCGAGGCCATCACGGCGGCCTGCGCCGAGGCGGGCATCACCGTGCCTGAGGTCGACTGGTTCGTGCCGCACCAGGCCAACCAGCGGATCATCAAAGGCGTCGGTGATCGCCTGGGACTGGACGAGAACAAGGTGATCTCAACGGTGGCCATGCATGCGAACACCTCGGCGGCCTCCATCCCGTTGGCGATGGACGCAGCCATTCACGACGGGCGCATCAAGCGCGGCGACCTGATCCTGCTGGAGGCCATGGGTGGCGGCCTGACCTGGGGTGCCTGCGCCTTCCGCTTCTGACCGTCCGCGTCTTAACGACGGCGACGCTTTGACTTGGCGTCATTTTCCCCTTTTATGGGAAGGTTGGACCTTGGGGGACGATCCGTGGGCGAACTGCAGACACTGACCCGAGCCGACCTGTGCGAGGCCGTTCACGAGGAGGTCGGCCTTTCGCGCCAGGAATGCGCGAACCTGGTCGAACGCACGCTGGACCTGATCGTAGAGGCTCTGGAGAAGGGCGAGACGGTGAAGCTGTCGGGCTTCGGTGTCTTTCAGGTCCGCGAGAAGCGCGCCCGCATGGGGCGCAATCCCAAGACCGGCGAGCCGGCGGCGATCAATCCACGTCGCGTCATCAGCTTCCGCGCCAGCCAGATCATGAAGGCCCGGGTGCATGGGGCCAACGGGGCCTGAGATGGCCAAGTCCGCCCAGGCCTTTCGCACGATCTCGGAAGCCGCCGAGGCGGTGGGTGCGCCCCAGCACGTGCTGCGCTTCTGGGAGACCAAGTTTCCGTTCCTGACGCCGGTCAAACGGGCCGGTGGGCGGCGGTTCTATCGGCCCCAGGACGTGGTGATCCTGAAGGCGATCAAGAAGCTGCTTCATGAGGACGGCCTCACCATCAAGGGCGTGCAGAAACTGCACAAGGAGCAGGGCCTGGCGGCGTTGGTCGCCCATGGCGGCGGCGACGCAACGATGAGTTTCGGGGTCTCGGACCCGGCGTCTGTTCCAGTGGAGAGGACCGATTCGGTTCACGCGTCTTCCGTCGCCTCGACGGACCGGCTGCGGGCGGTTCTGGCCGATCTCGAAGCGGCCAAGGCCCGTCTGGACGCTGTGCTGGCGGCCTGATCGGCAATCGCTGTGGTCGTCGCTTTTAGGGTTTGCGGCGGCGCGGCCCCGCCGCTATAGGACCGGCCTCTCGGAGCGTGGCGCAGCCTGGTAGCGCACTTGACTGGGGGTCAAGGGGTCGCAGGTTCGAATCCTGTCGCTCCGACCATCTTCCCTTGACCCGTCGCCGATCGATTGGCCGCCCAGCCTGGGTGGTGGCGTTAGAACCCCTTCACGAGTTGGATGATCCAGCGCTGATCGAACGGCTCGTCGTCGCTGACCGGGAACTCGACACCCGTGAGCAAGAAGAGACTGTCGACCAGGCGTGTACGAAGCGCGGGGGTCAAGGTGACCACGCCGTCGCCGTCGTCCGGCTCAAACCAATTCATCGCCAGGGAATAGGTGAACTGACCCAGCGGCGCCGCCTCGGCCGGCGTCACGGTCTGGCCCAGCGCCAGGCTGAGGCCGAAGCCGTCGGCGCCGTCCTCGTCGCGGGACGCGTAGGCGACGCGGCCCCGGAAGGAGACGCCGGCGCCGAGGTCGGTCCAGAGATTGACCTGGGGCGTCACGCCGAAGATTTCGCCGGCCCCGACCGAGTCGTCGCCCGTCGGTAGCTCGAAGCCCAGACCCGCGTTCAGCGACAGGTCGCGGGTCTCGGCCAGCATGAGCTGGGCGGTGACGCCGACGTCGCCGAAGCCCGATCCGCCGCCCTCGATTTCCTGATAGACGGGAACCTCGATCCCGACCCAGAAGCGGCGTGACAGGGGATAGTTGAACCGACCGATGACGCGATGGGCGTCGCCCAGTTCTGTCTCGGTCCAGTCGTAGGCGAGATGGACCTCGCGGGTGAAGAAGCCGTCCGGGGCCCCAAGCCAGCCCTGACGAGGAGCGCCGCTCGAACCGTCTGGAACCGGGATCCAGGACTGGGTGAACTCGTCACCGAAGCGGTCGGCATCCAGCGGTGTCCACGTCTGGGCCAGGGCCGGCGCAGCAGCGCCGCTGGCGATGACCGCGATCGTGACGACGGCGGCGAGGCTTCGGGCAGGAGCAGTCATGGTCGATCCCTGGGGCGCGGGAGGCGCGCCATCGCGGGCGGCCCCTCTGGCCGCCGCATGCCCAGTAGGACCCAGCCGAGGCTGCTGATCTTTCCAGCGATTGGCGTTCGCTTGTGCGGGCTTGCCCTAGCCGCCGCGCTTGCGCAGGAACGGCTTGCCCTCGGCCCAGCTGAGAAGCGGGAAAAGGGGGACGCCCCAGAGGGTGCCGGCCAGGGCGTAGTAGGTCAGCTGGGCCAGCGGGTTGGCCGGGACGCGTTCGCCGACGACGGTCGCGGCCCAGATGTAGAAGCCGAGGAAGACCAGGATGCCGGCGGCGGCGAGAAGGCGGCGGGTTCTGAGGCCCATCAGCGGGTGTTCCGGAACAGGTAGAAGGTGAAGAGGCTGAGGATCGAGCCCGCGCCAGACCAGACGGTCCAGCCGAGTTCGTCCATCGTCGCGGCGCCGAAGACCCGCACGGCGAGAAACCAGCCGCAGACAGCCCCCGTGGCCGAGACCAGGCTGGCCCCGAACAGGCCCCGGCGGCCCGTCATCTGATCGGCGGCCCAGGCGAGGACCAGAACGGCCAAGGCGGCGATGGCGATGTCGGCGTGCTGCACTCGGGCTCCTTGATCTGCGCGTTCGGCCGCATGCGACCTCGCGTCATGACAGCGACTTTGATCTTGCCGCGATCGGGGAGCATACCGCCTCTCGTCGCGTTTGGCGGCACTGTATCGGTCGGAGCGTCGGGCGTCGAATGAACCGTTTCGGAAGGGTCGAACAGTCGCGGGCGGTGGCCGTCTGGCTGTTCTTCACCGCGGCGATGGTGTTCGCCATGGTGGTGATCGGCGGCATCACGCGCCTGACCGGTTCGGGCCTGTCGATCACCGAGTGGCAGCCGATCATGGGGGCGCTGCCGCCCCTGAGCGACGCCGACTGGAACGAGGCCTTCGAGAAGTACAAGGCCATCCCGCAGTATGCCCTGGTCAATGCGGGCATGAGCCTGGACGAATTCAAGTACATCTTCTGGTGGGAGTGGTTCCACCGGCTGTTCGGGCGTCTGATCGGGGTGGTGTTCGCCCTGCCGTTCTTCGCCTTTCTGGCCTTCCGCCTGCTGCCGGAGCGGTCGGTCCTGGGGCGGTTCGCCCTGCCGGACCGGTTGGTGTGGCGGTGCGCCGTGCTGCTGGTCATGGGCGGGATGCAGGGGGCGATCGGCTGGTGGATGGTGTCGTCCGGCCTTTCGGAGCGGATGGATGTCGCTCCCGAGCGGCTGACGGTGCACCTCGGCCTGGCGCTGCTGATCTTCGCCGGATTGATCTGGACCGGGCTGGAGGCGTGGAACGGGCCGGAGACGTCGCGGTCGCCGGCGGGTTGGAGCCGGGGGGCGGCGGTCCTGTGGGGCGCGGTCTTATTCCAGTGCCTGCTGGGCGGGCTGGTGGCGGGGGCCAAGGCGGGCTTCATCTATACCGACTGGCCGCTGATGAACGGAGCGATCCTGGCGCCGGTGGACTGGGGGCAGGGAGCGCTGGCGTTCCTGCACGACCGAGCGCTGGTGCAGTTCAATCACCGGATCTGGGGCTATCTGCTGGTGATCGGGGCGACGGTCTATGCGGTTCAGGCGTGGCGTTGGAAGCTGGCCGAGGGGTTGGGATTGGCGGCGATCGTGGTGGCGGTGTCGGTGTGGTTGCAGGCGGCGCTGGGCGTGGTGACGCTGGTGAATGTGGTGCCCATCTGGCTGGGCGGGCTGCACCAGGCGGGCGCGGCCGTGGTGCTGGCGTTGGCGACGGCGAACCTGTGGCTGGTTCGCCGGTCCCAGCCCCGGCTGTTCATGGGCCGCCCTCGCGCCTGACAGGGATCAGACGCGGACGCTGTCCCACGGGCCGGTGATGGCCACGGTGATGCCGGGGAACTGGAGGTTGACGAACAGGGTCGTGCCGTCGGGCGAGAAGACGGCACCGGCGAACTCCGAGTTCCCGGGAAAGACGTTGCGAGCGATCGTGTAGAGCTTCCCCTCAGGACTGACGCCCTTCAGGTGATTGCCGAGGTCGTTGTCCTCGCAGACGATCAGGTGGCCGTGCGGCGCGACGGCGATGTTGTCGCACTTGTTCATCATCTTCAGGTCCGTGGTCTCCACGAACAACTGGATGCGGGCGGGCTGTTCGGCCTCTCCGGCCTGTCCCTCGGCGGCGGAGGGCACATAACGGAGGATCTGGCCGGCCTGGATCGGTCCGCCCGAGGTCGCCGTGAGATAGAGCTCGTCCTGACCCCAGAAGATGCCCTCGCCGCGCGAGACCAGGGCCGCGCCGGCGGCGTGGCCGCGCATCCGCAGATCGCCGTTGGGGCTCTCGACATCGTCCAGATCGATCCACTCGACCTCACGCCAGTCGCCGACCGACCAGAGACGCTGATCATGGTTGGCCGTGTTCGCTGACGGCAACCCCTTCAATGCCATGGCCTGGAGCCGACCGCCCTCGGCCAGCTTGCCCGGCGTGGTCGGGATGAAGCGGTAGAACAGGCCGTCGCGCGTGTCCTCGGTCTGATAGACGATGCCGGTGCGGGGATCGACGCAAACGGCCTCGTGGTCGAAGCGGCCCATCGCCTTCAGGGGCACGGGGTCTGCCAGGCCGGTCTCGGTCGCCGGGACCTCGAAGACGTAGCCGTGTTCCTTCATGACGTCGGCGTCGGCGGGGGTCTCTTCGGTTTCCTCGCAGGTCAGCCAGGAGCCCCAAGGCGTATGACCTCCCGCGCAGTTGGTTGAAGTGCCGGCCAGCGACAGGTGCTGGCGGACGACCTCGCCGGTGGCCATGTCGTAGATCAGGGTCGTGGTGCCGCCGGGCAGGGGGCGACCGTCCTTGTAGGTGTCATAGGCCTTTTCGACCGGCAACCGGTCGATTAGCGCCTGATCCCGGCCGCCGGGGCCCCAGTTGCGGTGATTGGCGTTGCGACCGCGCAGTTCGTGGTTGCGGACCAGGGCGACGCGGGTGCCCTCGAGCGCGAAGCAGCCCATGCCGTCGAACTGGCCCGGAACGAGCAGGCCGTCGGCCATCGTCTCTCCGCCCTGGGAGAGGATGCGATAGGAAAAGCCCTGGGGCAGGTCGAGCATGCCGTTCGGGTCAGCGATCAGGGGGCCATAGCCCTCGACCTCATTGACGTAGGTCTCGGTGGCCGACTGGGCGGCCACGCTTTTCGCCAGGCCCCCGAAGGCGAGGGCGGCGGCGCCGGTGGAAAACAGACTGCGGCGATCGAGACGCATGAGAGACCCTCCGGATGACGGTCGAGGTTTAGGACAGGCGGATCGCCGGGGTCATCATGGTTCTGTGACGCGAGGTGCGACGCAGGCATGCGTCATTGTCCTCGCGCTTTGGCAGCGAGGGTTGGGGAAGTGACGGAGCCTGGGCGGTTGCCCGGAACCGATGTGGCCCCCTGCTTTCGCGTTACGGGGACCGATGATATTTTCGGCTCACGCCGAGGCTCCGTCGCGATCGGTGCTCGTGAGCAGTTGGACGCGGGTTTCGTGCGGCCTGTCGGGTCTCCCCGAACCTTCACGCCGCTTAGCCCCTAAACCAACCGAGGCCCACGACGGGCGGAGGGTCTTCAGGCCCTCCGGGCTCCGCGGTTTCAGCCCCGCGGACAATCCCGCGCCGCCCCGGCTCCGATCTCCACAGTTCCAGCCTCCAGCCGGAAAAAGGGTCCGCTACCGTGAACGACGCGCTGTGACGACCGGTCGCCCGGCCATCCCCCGCTTCGATCGCGCCCCGCCGCACGTCCGGGTCCTGGGCCCAGGACGCCTTCCCCCTCGCGACGGGACAAGGGCCCATTTTAAGGGAGCCGGCCATGCGGGCGCGAATAAAGTTCGTCAGCGAGGACCGGCGTTGGATTCCTTGAGAGAATCCGGGCGTCGTTGGATGACTGAGTTTTTCTTTCGTCATTCCGGGCGGAGAGGCAAAGCCTCGCAGACCCGGAAAGAGGCGGCGCCGAAGCGCAGCGGAGGCGAAATGTGTCCGCAGATTCGTGCGTGGCAGGTTCGCGCTCTCGCGCGCCGCCTGGTTCCGGGTCTCCGCTACGCTACGCCCGGAACGACGAAAGGAAGAGAGGCCTGGGGGCGACTACCCGCGCTTGCCGACGTCTTCACACGCGGAGGAGGCGTTCTCGCAAGGTATTTTAATACCGCCTCTATAAAGTGCATAATAAACAAATGGTTATATTAATTCCGCTCCCGAAACCGCCATTGACGCGGCCCCCGTCCTCCCCTAGAAGCGCGCCTTCGCTCGTTCCGGCCCGCCGGGGCGATCCCGTTTCGTCTTCGTCCCAGGACACCTCAATATGCTGAAGAGCACCACGGCTTCGCTGAAGCCGGCCGAGGTCGAGAAGAAGTGGATCCACATCGACGCCGAAGGCGTGGTCGTGGGCCGTCTCGCGACCTTCATCGCCATGCGTCTGCGTGGCAAGCACCTGCCGACCTACACCCCCCACGTCGACTCGGGCGACTACGTCGTCGTGACCAACGTCGACAAGGTGGTGTTCACCGGCAAGAAGGCGACCGACAAGGTCTATTATCGCCACACCGGCCACCCGGGCGGCGTCAAGTCGACGACCCCGGCCAAGGTGCTGGGCGGCCGCTTCCCTGAGCGCGTGCTCGAGAAGGCCGTCGAGCGCATGCTGCCCAAGGAAAGCCCCCTGGCCCGCAAGCAGATGACGCACCTGCGCCTGTTCGCCGGACCGACGCACAGCCACGAAGCCCAGCAGCCCGAGACGATCGATTTCGCCGGCCGCTCGGCCAAGAACACCCGGAGCCTGTAAGCCATGACCGACGTCACGCAAGACACGGCCCCCGAGGCGGCCACGGGCTTTGACGCCCTGAAGGGCCTGGGCACCGCCGGCGCCGCGGAATCGGCTCCCGAATACGTCCAGAAGCTGGACGCCCAGGGTCGCGCCTATTCGACCGGCAAGCGCAAGAACGCCATCGCCCGCGTGTGGGTGAAGCCGGGCACCGGCAAGATCACCGTCAACGGCAAGGAACTGAACGCCTATTTCGCGCGTCCGGTGCTGCAGATGATGGTGGCCCAGCCGCTGGAAGTCACCGATCGCGTCACCCAGTTCGACGTGGACTGCACGGTCCAGGGCTCGGGCCTGTCGGGCCAGGCCGGCGCCATCCGCCACGGCCTGTCGCACGCCCTGACCCACTATGAACCCGGCCTGCGCCCGGTCCTGAAGCCGCACGGCTTCCTGACCCGCGACAGCCGCGTCGTCGAGCGCAAGAAGTACGGCCGCGCCAAGGCCCGCCGTTCGTTCCAGTTCTCGAAGCGCTAAGTCGCGAACCCGCGACGGGGATTACAAGGGCGCTTCGGGGAGACCCGGGGTGCCCTTTTTCTTGGCATTGGAGTCAGCGATGCACCCCTTTCCGCCGGCCAATGAACTCGCGTTTGTCCTCAACGCACCGTCGCGACTGGTCCAGGTGGCCATCAACGCGACATCGCTACGCCTAGTGTTCGAAAATGGTTGTCACGTCGATGTCGCGTTGAATCTTGTCTACGTTCGGCCTGATGGAACCGAGATCGCCTATGACGTCGAATGGTATCGCGAGAAGCCGCTCGAGTTTCACAATCTTCTTGAACAGGACGCGGTATCCCTCGAGACCGAGGGACTGGAAATGCGGATCGGCTTCAGTGGCGGCGGCGCTTTGCGTTTGTTCACCGATATCGGCCCCTACGAGGCCGTGGCCGTCGTGAAGCGGGGCGGCCCAGAGTTCTACATATGACCCACACCATCTTCATCGACGGCGAGGCCGGGACCACGGGGCTGGAGATCCGCGAGCGGCTGGAGCGGCGCGCCGATCTGGAGCTGATCCTGCTGGGCGAGCGGCGGCGCGATCCGGCGGCGCGGGCCGAGGCGCTGAACGCGGCGGATGCGGTGATCCTGTGCCTGCCTGACGATGCCGCGCGCGAAGCTGTGGCCATGATCGAGAACCCGGACGTGCGGGTCATCGACGCCTCGACGGCCTATCGCACGGCGACGGGCTGGACCTATGGCTTTCCCGAGATGGACGCGGTGCAGCGGGGCGAGATCGTGGGGTCGCACAGGGTGTCGAACCCCGGCTGCTATCCGACCGGCTTCATCGGCCTGATGCGGCCCTTGGTGAAGGCGGGGCTGGTGCCAGTGGATTGGCCGGTCACGGTCAACGCCGTCAGCGGCTACTCCGGCGGCGGCAAGGCGATGATCGCCGAGTTCGCCCCCCGATCAAGTCGAGGGGTGACGACGCCAAGCGGAGCGCCGGCCTATCGCGCCTATGGGCTGACGCTGAAGCACAAGCATGTGCCGGAGATGACCAAGCACAGCGGCCTGCATGTGCCGGTGTTGTTTTCGCCGGCGGTGGGGGCCTATCGGCAGGGGATGCTGGTCGAGGTGCCTCTGCATCTGGCGGCCTTGCCTGAAACGCCGTCGATCGACCGGCTGCACGGCTGCCTGGTCGAGGCCTATGACGGCTGCCGCTTCGTCGAGGTGGCGGGGCTGGACGAGACCGAGGCGATGACCGGGCTGGATCCCGAGGGATTGAACGGGACGAACAAAATGCGCCTGCATGTGTTCGGCGACCGGGGCGGGAGCCAGGCGCGGCTGGTGGCCTTGCTCGACAACCTCGGCAAGGGGGCGTCCGGGGCGGCGGTGCAGAACCTGAACCTGATGCTGGGCCTGGACGAGGCGACTGGGCTGATCTGAGGGTGTATCGCGGGATGAGGCGCTCCCCTTGTGAGGTCATGAACCGCTAGGTAAATCTGCTGCCCGGGCAAAGCGGAGGCTGCGCGTGAACCTGACTGCTATTCTTGCCGTGGCGGCCATGGGCACCTCGCCCGTTCCTCAAGAGCGGCTCGCCGACGTCTCCTGTGATCGTCTGGCCGAGTATCTAACGGCCCTTCACGAGGACAGCGTGGCTTTTGAGCAGGAGGTGGGAGAACCCCTCCCGTGGCTCTTGGGACCTGACCCCGGGAGAGATCGTAGAGATGCCATGACGCGCCGGATGCGGGCGGTGGCACGCTATATGGCCGCCCGCAATCTGCGGCCGAGGATGACAGAGAATGATGGGGTTCTGGATCGCTCGACCGAAGCGCAGTTGATGACCGAGTTCGAGCGACGTTGTGGAGTCTGAGCGGGCTGATCTGACGCCTTGAAACCTGGGCCGCGATGCCGACGTAGTGGGGGCCATGACCCAGCCCCTGAAACTCTCTCGTCGCGCCGTGCTGTTGAGCGGATCGGCCGCCGCGCTCGCGGCCTGCTCCTCGCCGGGGGAGGCGGATGCCTCGACGGCACAGTATGCCAGCTCGCCGTTCCGCCGGATCACAGACGCCCAGTGGCGCGAGCGGCTGCCGGGGTTGAGCTATCAGGTGCTGCGCCATGAGGCGACCGAACGGCCTTATACCAGCCCGCTGAACGATGAGACCCGGCACGGGACCTATGTCTGCCGGGGCTGCGAGCTGCCGCTGTTTCGGTCGGAGACGAAGTACGATTCAGGGACCGGTTGGCCGAGTTTCTATGACGTCATCGACGGGGCGATCGGGACCAAGACCGACTTCGCCATCGGCATCCCCCGGACCGAGTATCACTGCGCCCGCTGTCTGGGGCACCACGGCCATGTGTTCAACGACGGGCCGAGGCCGACGGGCCTGCGCTACTGCAACAACGGCGTGGCCCTAATCTTCCGGGCCGCTTAAGTCCGGGCGCGCGGAGCCTTCATGGCGGAGCGGACGGTGTAGCCGAACAGCACCGAGGCGATGACCACCAGCAGCCCATAGTCCCAGCCCCGGAAGAAAAAGGGGATGACGGCCAGAACCGTCACGACGCCGGGGAAGATGGCCGCCCAGATGGCCGAGGTCGGCGCGCGCATGTCGATCATCGGCGGCCGATCGGGGTCCATGCGCATCAGCTTCGACACCGGCCGGTGCAGCACCACGAACATCGCCGTGTAGAGCCCCGCCAGGAACGGATAGCGCCACAGCGGCCCGGGCTCGCCGTAAACCGCCGAGGTCAGCGTCAGAAGGAGCAGCGGCAGGCCGGTCGAGATCGCGAGCAGCAGATTCGGTTCGATGCGGATCAAGACTTCACTTTCACATAGGACCCAGGCGCGGGTTCTAGCGGTGAAAGGGGGCCATTGTTGGGATCGCGGGCTGCGACCCATTCGCCTGAGCGGGCGTGCAGCCACTCGGCCCAATGCGGCCACCAGCTGCCCGGGTGCTCCTTCGCCACCGCCTGCCATTCGGCGAGGGTGTCGGGCAGGTTCGGGTTGACCCAGTGCTGGTACTTCTTGGCCGAGGGCGGATTGACCACCCCCGCGATATGGCCCGAGCCCGCCAGCGTAAGGGTGACGTCGGCGTTCCGAAACGCCCTGGCCGAGCGATAGACCGAGTTCATCGGGGCGATGTGGTCCTCGCGGCTGGCCTGGAAGTAGAGGGGGATCGTCACCTTCGACAGGTCGATGCGTTCGCCACCGATCTCGCACTCGCCCCGGGACAGTTTGTTCGCGCCGTACATGCTGCGCAGATAGTTCATGTGCAGGGCCTTGGGCATGCGGGTCTGGTCGGCGTTCCAGAACAGGAGGTCGAAGGCGGCCGGCTCCTTGCCCATCAGATAGTTGGACACGAAGAACGACCAGATCAGGTCGTTGGCGCGAAGGGCGTTGAAGGTGTCGGCCATGGCCGCGCCGGGCAGCACGCCGCCGGCCGCGTCCATCTGTTTCTCGATCTCGTTCAGCCAGTGCTCGTCGGTGAACAACAGCAGGTCCCCGGCCTCCTCGAAGTCATGCTGGGCGGCGAAGAAGGTGGTGGCGTTAACGCGCTTGTCGCCCTTGGCGGCCATGTGGGCGAGGGCAGCGCCCATGAGCGTGCCGCCGATGCAATAGCCGACGGTGTTCAGCCGGTCCTGACCGGTCTGTTCCATCACCTTCTGCGTGGCGCGGTAGATGCCCTTCTCCAGGTAGTCGTCGAAGTCGTTGCCCGCCATCGAGACGTCGGGATTGACCCAGGAGCAGACGAAGACGGTGAAGCCCTGAGCCGACAGCCAGCGGATCATGGAGTTCTCCGGCTGGAGGTCCAGGATGTAGAACTTGTTGATCCAGGGCGGGAAGATCAGCAGTGGGATGGCGCGCTGCTTGTCGGTCGCGGCGTCGAACTGGATGAGCTCGAACAGCTCGTCGCGCCAGACGACCTGGCCCGGCGCGGTGGCGACGTTCTCGCCGACGACGAACTTGCCGTAGTCGGCCTGGCTGATCTTCAGGCTGCCCATGCCGCGTTCCAGATCGGCGGCGAAGTTCTGCATGCCCTTGACGAGCGACTCGCCGTTGCTCTCGGCCATCGCCTTCAGGGCGGCCGGGTTGGAGGCGAGGAAGTTGGAGGGGGAGAAGGCGTCGGTCAGGAGCTTGGTGAAGAACTCCGCGCGACGCTTGGTGCGGGGATCGACGTCCTCGACGGAGGAGACGAGGCCGTTCATCCAGTCGGCGGTGACCAGATAGGACTGGCGCATGACGTCGAACATGGGGTTCTCGGCCCAGGCCGGGTCCTTGAAGCGCTTGTCTTTCGACGGCTGGGCCGGTTCCTCGCCGGAGACACGGCGGGCCGTGGTCGCCCACAGATCCATGTAGCGGTTGAACAGGTCGGCCTGGGCGGCGAACAGCTTGTCCGGGCGGGCCGCCAGGCTGGTCATGACGGAGTTCATCGCCGGGCCGACGTTGAACGGGTCGGGCGACAGGGCGGCGGGGCGGTCGGCCTGGGCGAGCGCGGCCTCGGCGATCGCGGCCTGGGCGGTCATGGCCGCCTTGGCCAGGTTGACCGAGAGGGTCTCGATCATCTGGCGCTGCTCCTCGCCCGGGAAGGCGAAGGAGTTGGCGGTGGCGGCCTCCGGCGCGGGTTCAGGCCTGGGACGGGCCGGTTCGGCGACAGGTTCCGGAGAGAGGGATGGCGCGGCGGTCTCGGCTTCGGGCACGGCTTTCGTGGCGCGTGGGGCGCGGGGCTTGGCGGACGTGGTGCGGCCGGGCTTGCGCGGCTGAGACGCCACGGCGAGGGGCTTGGGCGGGGTCTTGGGGGCCTTGGCCATGACGTCTCCGGGCGCGTTCTGATGAGCGGCGGGCGTTCGCTTCGCCCTTTTGCCTGTCACGATCATGGCCTAAGACCGGCGCGAGATGAACGCGCAACGAGCGAAAATCCTGATCGGGCTGACGCTGGTCGGCGGGGCGGCGTCGGGCTGCGCGGGGGCCTTCGTCGCGGAGACCGACGTGGCCTCGCCCATCGCGCCGCAGATTCAGGCCCTGGTGGACGCCAATCGCGAGTATCCGCGCTGGGCCGATTTTCCGCGGGCCGCGACGGACGCGCCGACCGCGACCGAGGTGGCGGCGCGTGTTCAGGGACTGTCAGGGGCTGGATCGTCGCTGCAGGCGGAGACCGCTCGGATCGAATGGACCCTGGGCGATCCGACCACCCTGGCCAATGAGATCAACGCTCGGGTCGATTCCCAGCAGATCTCGCCCGTCACCGCCGAGACCCGAGCAGAGGTCGAAGCCTTCGCCGCAGAGGCTCGCCGCAGGGCCGAAGCCCCGCCGCCCATCGACCGGACGCCGGCGCCCACCAGCGACGAGCCGCGCTGACCCTTTCCTATCGCCCGGTCGACAGAATCCGGGGATCATCCGCCCTCAGGAGCATGCCCATGGCCGACACGGCCCCCTTCGCCTCAACGCTGGCTGCAGACGCCGCCATGGTCACCGAACTGGCCGCCATCGCCAGCTGGGCCCAGATCGGCCGCGGCGACGAGAAGCACGCCGACCAGCTGGCGGTCGACGCCATGCGCACGGCGCTGAACCGCCTCGATATCGACGGCAAGATCGTGATCGGCGAGGGCGAGCGCGACGAGGCGCCCATGCTCTTCATCGGCGAGAAGGTCGGCACCGGCAAAGGCCCGGCCATCGATATCGCGCTCGATCCGCTGGAAGGCACGACCCTGACGGCCAAGGCCATGGCCAACGCCCTGACGGTGCTTTCGATGTCGGCAGCCGGCGGCATGCTGCACGCGCCCGACACCTATATGGACAAGATCGCGATCGGGCCGGGCTATGCGCCGGGCACGGTCGATCTGGACATGACGCCGGGCGACAATGTGCGATCGCTGGCGGCGGCCAAGGGCGTGCGGCCGGACCAGATTACCGTCTGCTGCATGGACCGTCCCCGCCACGAGGCCTTGATCGCGGCCCTGCGCGAGGTCGGGGCGCGCGTCATGCTCATCACCGACGGCGACGTGGCCGGTGTGATCCATACGGCCGAGCCGGAGACGGGGATCGACCTCTATCTCGGCTCGGGCGGGGCGCCGGAAGGCGTTCTGGCGGCCTCGGCGCTGAAGTGCGTCGGCGGGCATTTCCAGGGCCGACTGCTGTTTCGTAACGACGACGAGCGGGCGCGCGCCGAGCGCACAGGGGTCACCGACTTCGACCGCAAGTACGACCTGCATGACCTCGTGTCCAAGGACGCCGTCTTCGCCGCCACCGGCGTGACCAAGGGGGCGATGCTGGACGGGGTGGTGATGCGGGACGGTTTCGTCACGACGCACACCCTCGTGATGGATTCATCGACCAGGACGGTGCGGCGCATCCGTACGACGCGACCCGTCTGATGGCGGATGGCGCGGCCACAGGACTGACGCCGGGCTTCCTGGACGTCGCGCGCTCACTGTCCGGCCGCGCGTGGAGACAGAGGCCTGCAGAGACCGCTGTGATCCGCGCCCACATGCAAACGCTCGGGCTGTCCGAACCGCTGGCTCGGGCCCTGGCGGCGCGGGGCGTCGGGGCGGAGGAGGGTGCGGACTTCCTGACGCCGACGCTGAAGCGACTGTTTCCCGATCCGTCGTCCTTCATGGACATGGACAAGGCGGCGGACGCCATCGTTTCGGCGATGCAGGCCGGTGAGAGCGTGCACGTCTTCGCCGACTATGACGTCGACGGGGCCTCCAGCGCGGCGCTGCTGGTTCGCTGGTTCCGGGCCATGGGCGCGGAGCTGCCGATCTATGTGCCCGACCGCCTGACCGAGGGCTATGGGCCTAGCCCAGCGGCGTTTGACCGACTGAAGGCCATGGGCGCCGATCTGGTCGTGACCGTGGACTGCGGAGCGGCGGCGAACGAGGCCATCGCCCATGCCTGTGCCATCGGGCTGAAGGTCGTGGTGATCGACCACCACATGATGCGCGAGGAGCCGCCCCAATGTCTGGCGGTCGTCAATCCAAACCGGCCGGGCTGCGGCTCGGGGCAGGGGAACCTGGCGGCGGCGGGGGTGGTGTTCGTACTGTTGGCGGGGCTGAACCGCGAGGCGCGGCGGCGCGGCATGTTCGAGGGGCGGCCGGAGCCGGATCTCCGCCAGTGGCTGGATCTGGCGGCGCTGGGTGCCATCTGCGACGTGACGCGGCTGTCGGGCTTCAATCGGGCGCTGGCTGGACTGGGGCTGGGCGTCATGTCTGGCTGGAGCAATCCGGGGCTGAAAGCCCTGCTGGCCGTGGCGGGCGCCGAGCCGGGGCCGGCCAAGGTCAATCATGCGGGCTTCATCCTGGGGCCTCGGATCAATGCCGGTGGACGAATCGGGCGGGCTGATCTGGGGGCGCGGCTGCTGTCGACGGACGATCCTGATGAGGCGCGGGCCCTGGCCGAGGAGCTGGACGCGCTGAATGTCGCCCGGCGCGAGGTCGAGCGCGAGGTGACCGAGACGGCGGTCCGCCGCGTCGAGGCGACGGGGCGTCATGAGGACGGATCGGCCGTGGTCGTAGTGGCGGGCGAGGACTGGCATCCGGGCGTCGTCGGCATCGTCGCCGGGCGGCTGCGGGAGCGGTGGCGAAAGCCGGTGGTCGTCATCGGCGTGGACGCCGTGGCCGGCGTGGGCAAGGGCTCGGGTCGCTCTCAGTCCGGCATGAACCTGGGTCGAGCCGTGCAGGCGGCCTGGAATGACGGGCTGCTGCTGGCCGGCGGAGGGCATGCCATGGCTGCGGGCCTGACGGTACGGCCGGACGGGATCGAGCGCCTGCGGGACTATCTCAACGCGGCGCTGGCCGACGAGCAGGCCGAGGCGGAGGCGCAGGACTGGGTCGAAGTCGATGCTCTGATCGACCCGTCGGCGGCGACGCGGGCCCTGTTCGAGGATTTCGAGCGGCTGGCCCCCTTCGGGCCCGGCAATCCCGAGCCCCTGTTCGCCCTGGGCGGTGTGCAGGCGCGCGAACCGGTGCAGATGAACGGCGGCCATGTGCGGTGTCGGCTGGTCGGGGCTGATGGCGCGTCCGTCCGCGCTATCGCCTGGCGCTGTGCCGATCTGCCGCTCGGGCGGGCGCTGTTGGCCGGGCAGGGCGGACTGAGCGTGGTCGGACGGCTGAAAGCCGATGACTGGAACGGACGGCGCGGCGTGCAGTTCGAGATCGAGGACGCGTCCGATCCGAGGATGTCCATTTAGCGACACGGGGTGCTTGCGCCCCTCGGAATCGCCCGCTATATCGCCCGCTCCCCGCGCAGCGGTCCCTTCGTCTATCGGTTAGGACGTCAGGTTTTCAACCTGAAAAGAGGGGTTCGATTCCCCTAGGGACTGCCACGCGGGGCTTTCCCCAAACCTCTGTGAACATCGGCGACCTCAGCCTTGCGAGCCGCAGCGGCTTGGCTGGGTTCGGCGGCCAGGCGTCCGCGCGACCCAAAGCCCGCCCGTTGATCGTGCGCGAAGGACCACAAACTTTGCGTGCGACCGACGGGTGCAAGGTGAGCCGTTTCCTGAAACAAAGGTTTTTCCGCTTTTCAGCCGTTCACAGAACCGTGTTAAACATGATCCGTTCGCAGGGTACGCGGACGGGGGGCTGAACGTGTCGGAATTCGAGGGGCTGGATGTTTCGGACACCGTCCGAATTGTCGGGCGGGTAAAGTGGTTCGACCTGGGCAAGGGCTATGGCTTCATCGTCCCTGACGATCCCAGCCGGACGGACAACAAAGATGTGCTGCTGCACATCAGCAGCCTGCGCGATGGGGGATGGGATCAGGCCGGTGAAGGGGCCTCCATCGACTGTGACTGCGCCCGGCGGCCCAAGGGCTGGCAGGTGACGCAGGTGCACGATCTGGGCGAACCCGAGCCGGACGCGGTCGCGCCGCGCCGGGGCTATGAGAGCCTGAAATCCGATCGGCGCAGCCTTTCGATCGACCCAGATGTGGCCGGCAATCTGGAGACCGCGACGGTGAAGTGGTTCAACCGCACCAAGGGCTACGGATTCGTGGTGCGCGCGGACGATCCGGGCGATATCTTCGTGCATATAGAGACGCTGCGGCGCTGTGGCCTGGACGATCTCGTTCCGGGCGAGACGGTGTCGGTGCGCTTCGCCAGCGGGCCCAAGGGCCTGGTGGTCGCGGAGATCAGACCGGGCGACTGAGGCGTCGCCCCGAAAGGGTGACGATGTTTTCCAAACGGAACCTGCTCGCGGCGGCCTTGGCCCTGGCCGTCGCCGCCTGCGCCAATAACAGCGCGCCGGTCGACGCGGCTGGGAATCCTCTAGAGCCTTTGACGATCGTCACGGCCAGCGGCGAGCACGCGTTCATGGTCGAAATCGCCGACGACGACGCCGAGCGGGAACGCGGCCTGATGTTTCGTCCGCCGCTGGAGGACGACCGGGGCATGCTGTTTCAGTTCCCGGACGTGGCCGAGCGCGGCTTCTGGATGAAGGACACGCCGAGCTCGCTGGACATTCTCTACATCGATCCGACCGGCCGGATCGTCTCCATCGCCCGGCACACCACGCCCTATTCCCAAACCATCATCCCCTCGAACGGCGGCGCGAAAGGGGTTCTGGAGCTGCGCGCGGGTCGGTCAGAGGAGATCGGGGCCGAGCCGGGCGATACCGTGCGCCACCCCTTCTTCGGCAACTGAAGCGATCACGCGTTGCTCGCACGGGCCGCGCGTGGCAGAGAGCCCGCCTTCGGAGTGTAGCGCAGCCTGGTAGCGCATCTGCTTTGGGAGCAGAGGGTCGCAGGTTCGAATCCTGCCACTCCGACCAGTCCCTCGCATCGCTGACGGCGTCCGCGCGCGGAACGCCCCGCGTGAACCGTTCTGATCGCCATCAAGATGTTGGGGAACCCGAGTGGCTCCGCGGGTAGGGATCGAACCTACGACCAGCCGATTAACAGTCGGCTGCTCTACCGCTGAGCTACCGCGGAATACACACTCGGGAGGCGCGCCTATAGCAGCGGCCTTCCGCGTCGCGCAACGGGAAATCTGATCCGTGTCGATCCTGACTGTCGAAGACCCTGACGATCCTCGCGTGGCGGCTTTCCGTGACATCCGCGAACGCGACCTGACCGGACGCGAAGGTCTGTTCGTGGCCGAGGGGGAGGTGGTGCTGAATGTACTTTTGTCGCCCCAGTCCCTGTGTCGGCCCAAGGCTGTGCTGATGGCGGCGCACCGCATTGAGGCGCGCGCCGGGCTGCTTTCCCGAGTTCCTGAGGGGGTGCCGGTCTATGCGGCGTCGCAGGCCGTGCTGGACCGCATCGCGGGGTTCGAACTCCACCGCGGCATGCTGGCGTTGGGAGGGAAGCCGGTCGAACTCGGAACCGAGGCGCTGCTGGCGCGGCTGCCGGAGAGAGCGGCCGTGCTGGCCGCTTCGGGTATCGGCAACCACGACAACATGGGGGGATTGTTCAGGAACGCGGCGGCTTTCGGGGCGTCTGCGGTGCTGAGGGATGACCGCTGTTGCGACCCTTTTTATCGCAAGAGCATCCGCGTCTCGGTGGGGGCGGTCCTGAGGACGCCGACGGCCGTCGGCGGTTCGGTGGAAGCGATGGTGGATCGGCTCGAGGCCTCCGGGTTCGATCTCATCGCCCTGTCGCCGTCGGGCGGCGAGCGTCTGTCGGCGGTTCGGCCGGGAGGCCGGCAGGCTCTGCTGGTGGGGTCGGAGGGACCTGGCCTGCCCGGAGCGATCCTAGCCCGGATCCGATCGGTCGCCATACCGATGGCGGGAGGGTTTGATTCGCTGAACGTGGCGACCTCGGCCGCCATCGCCTTGCATCAGGTTTGCGACCCGCCCGTCACCAAAAATTCAAGTCGTTAACACTTCGTCCACCTTGATGAACCGCGATTTCCATGTCGCTATGGAAATCCGGGGAGGACGACATGGCTGGGCTGTTGAGCTTCATGGGACGCAATGCGCGGATCGTCGTGGCTGTCACGGTCGTGGCCGCCAGCGTCGGCGCGGCCGGAGCCATCGGCTGGATCACCGCGCCGATCTGATCTGTCGACGATCCGAGAAGGATCGCGATGGAGGCCTGACCGGGAATCGAACCCGGGTGCAAGGATTTGCAGTCCTCTGCGTCACCACTCCGCCATCAGGCCCTGAGACCCTTCGAGAGGGCCCCGCGATCGCGAGGGGCGTTCGCTATCAGATCGACTTGAAGCCTGCAATGAGCGCGCCGCAAACATTGTGGCCCCGTGCGCGCGGACCTATAAGCGCGCCAGTTTTCCGCTCAACGCCGCCAGGACGCCCGCCCCATGGATTTCGCCGCCGCTCGCAAGATCATGGTCGACAGCCAGGTGCGGGTGAACGACGTGACCGACCGCACGCTGCAGGCCGCGCTTCTGGCCGTGCCGCGCGAGCGGTTCTGCGCGCCCGACCGCGCCTTCACCGCCTATGGCGAGGTCGAGGTCGAGATCGCCAACGGCCGCCGTCTGATGCAGGCCCGCGAGGTCGCCAAGCTGATCCAGGCGCTGGATGCGCGCGAGGGCGAGACGGCCCTGGCCATCGCCGCCCCCTATGCCGCCGCGGTCCTGGCGCGCATGGACCTGAACGTCACGGCGCAGGAGGCCGATCCGGTCGTGATGGACGCGGTGGCCCCAGCCCTGAAGGACGCGGGCGTCGGAACGGTCGTCGCTCCATTCGCCCAGCCGGCCTGCGAGGGCTATGACGTGATCGTGTCCGAAGCCGCCGTGGCTGTGAGGCCCGAGTCCTGGCTGGCGGCGCTGCGGGTCGGTGGCCGCCTGGCCGTTGTCGAGCGGACCGGGCCGAACGGTCGGGCGGTTCTGTACGTCAAGGGCCAGGGCGGCGTGTCACGGCGAGAGCTGTTCGATGCGGCCCCGCCGGTTCTGGCCGAAATGACGCCGGCGCCCGCCTTCGCCCTCTGATTGTCGGATTGGCGCGCCATCAGTCTGGCGTTCGCGTGAAAAAAACTTAACTGGCGCAAGGCGAAGCTCTTACGCACTACGCCGCTCGTGGGATACCGGCGCCGGGTCGGCGCACCGAAGGATCAGGTCATGTTCAAACGCTCGCGCGCGCTCGCCTCGGTCGCCATCATCGCCGTGGCGGTCTCGACGGCGGCTCCGGCCTTTGCAGAGACGTTGCGGGACGCCATCGCGCTCGCCTATCGCACCAATCCGACGCTTCAGGCTCAGCGGGCCAGCCAGAGGGCGCTCGACGAACTGGTGCCCCAGGCGCGCGCCAGCCTGCGGCCGGAACTCGGCGTGTCGGTTTCGGCCGACTACAGCCGCACGGATATCGACGCCACGGCAGGCATTCCCGGCAGCGGCGGCGTCACGGAAAGCGACACCGGCAGCGCCACCATCAGCCTCAGCCAGACCCTTTATTCGGGTGGGCGCATCGCGCGCGCCATCGATGCGGCGGACGCCGACGTGCGCAGCGGGCGCGAGGGGCTGCGGAGCGTCGAGCAGCAGATCCTGGCCAGCGTCATCCAGGCCTATGTCGACGTTCTGCGCGACCTGGAGATCCTGCGCATCCGGGAGGCGAACCTGGAGGTTCTGCGCCGCCAGCTGGACGAAACGAACGCCCGGTTCGAGGTCGGCGAGATCACCCGCACCGACGTGGCCCAGTCCGAAGCCCGCCTGGCCCAGTCCGAGGCGGATCTGGCCGGAGCCCGCGCCCAGCTGTCGGTCTCGCGCGCGGCGTACGCCAGCGTGGTCGGCCAGGCGCCGGCCGACCTGACCACGCCGCCGGCCCTGCCGGGAGTGCCTGATGACTTCGACGTGGCGCTGGACATCGGTCTGGCGGAAAACCCGTCGGTGCTGTCCGCCGAGTACGACCTTCAGGCCGCGGAGGCCCGCGCCGCCCAGGCCCGCTCCGCCTTCATGCCGTCGGTCGGCGTGTCGGCCTCCTATGGCGGGTCCGACGACCTTGGATCCTTCAACCTGTCGTCCAACACGTCCTTCCGCGCCGGGGCGACCCTGACGGTGCCGCTGTTCACCGGCGGACTGAACCGCAGCCGTCTGGCCCAGGCCCTGGAGCAGGCCAATGCCGCCCGCTGGCGTATTCGGGCCGAGGAGCGCACCGTGCTGCAGAACGTCAGCTCGTCCTATGCCCAGATCATCTCGGCCAACTCGCAGTTGTCTGCCGGTGAGGAGAGCGTTCGCGCCGCGCGCATCGCCGCCGAGGGCGTCCGTCAGGAACAGCAGGTCGGCCTGCGCACCACCCTGGACGTGCTGAACGCCGAGCTGGAACTCAGGAACGCCGAGATCACCCTGGCCCAGGCGCGACGCAACCAGTACGTGGCCCAGGCCAATCTTCTGTCGGCCATGGGGCGTCTGAGCGGCGAGGATCTGGTGCCGGATCTGGATGTCTATGACGCGGCGGCGAACGGCACGCGGGTGGCCGGACGCGGCGGCCTGCCGACCGATCTCGTCGTGGAGGCGCTGGATCGCATCGCGGCGCCGCCCGTCACTCCGGCGGTGGATGGCCCCGAAGCCCCCGTGGACGAACAGCTGGACAGCGAAATCATCCGGACCGCGCCGCAGGGCCGGTAGGGACGGTTTCGGCGCTCGATTAACCAAAGAGGCGAAAAAGTCTCGTTGATTCCGATGGGCGTTGGTGCGACGAACGGGCAGGAGGCCGGCCGGGGGGTTGGTCTCACGTCTCTCGTCCATGTTTTCGCCTTCCCGAAGGTTCGCTCGAGGCCCGACCATGACCGACACGACCGCTCAAGAACCGACGATGGAAGAGATCCTGGCGTCGATCCGCCGGATCATCTCTGAAGACGACGCGCCGGCGGCGGAAGCGCCTGCTGAAGCGCCCGAGGTCGCGCCGGAGCCTGAGCCGGAACCCGTCGTGGCGGCTGAGCCTGAGCCGGAACCGATCCCGGCCGCGGAAGAGGTGCTGGAGCTGACCCAGCGCTATGAGCCCCCGGCGACGGAGAGCATCGGCGATCTGGACGTCACGGCCCACGAGGAGCCGGAACCCGAGCCTGAACCCTTCCCCGTCGCTTTCCAGCCGGAGCCCGAGCCCGTGCATCATGCGCCCGCCCCATCCGAGACCGCCGCTCCGATCGAGCCCCTGGTGGGCGCCGGCGCGGCCGCCAGCGCGGCTTCGGCCTTCGCCGGCCTGACCGCCAGCCTGGCCCGGCCCGAGCCTGCCTCGCTGGTCGGCGGCAGCGGCCCGACCATCGACGCCCTGGCTCGCGAACTGCTGCGCCCCATGCTGAAAGAATGGCTGGACGAGAACCTGCCCGGCATCGTCGAGGCCGCCGTACGCAAGGAAGTCGAACGTATCGCCCGCAGCGCGGGCTAGCCCCGCTCGCTGACAGCGACTAGATCGAACGGGGCGGTCCAGACGGGCCGCCCCTTTTTCCTCGTCATTCCGGGCGAAGCGAAGCGGAGACCCGGAACAGAGCGGCGCCGCAGCGAAGCGAAGGCGAAATGCTTCAACAGCGGTATGCGCGGCAGGGTCGCGCTCTCGCGCGCCGCCCTGTTCCGGGTCTTCGGTCGCTGCGCTCCCTTCGCCCGGAATGACGAACTCAATGAACGAAACGCCGACCATGCTCGACAAGACCTTCGACCCCAAGGCCGCCGAACCCCGCCTCTATGCGATGTGGGACGGCTCTGGCCTGTTCGCGCCAGAAACCGACGGGGCCGCCGACGCCTATTCGATCGTCATCCCGCCGCCGAATGTGACGGGGTCGCTGCATATCGGCCATGCGCTGAACAACACGCTGCAGGACATCCTGGCGCGCTATCACCGGATGCGCGGCAAGGCGGTGCTGTGGCTGCCGGGGACGGATCACGCGGGCATCGCCACCCAGATGGTGGTCGAGCGCAAGCTGGCCGCCGCGGGCAACGTCGGTCGGCGCGACATGGGCCGCCACGCCTTCGTGGCCAAGGTCTGGGAGTGGAAGGCCGAGAGCGGCGGGACCATCGTCCAGCAGCTGCGCCGGCTGGGCGCGTCCTGCGACTGGAGCCGCGAGCGGTTCACCCTGGACGAGGGGCTGAACGCGGCGGTGCGAAAGGTGTTCGTCGAGCTGCACAGGAAGGGCCTGATCTATCGCGACAAGCGGCTGGTGAACTGGGACCCGCAGTTCCAGACGGCGATCAGCGACCTCGAAGTCGAGCAGCGCGAGGTCGACGGCCATTACTGGCATTTCGCCTATCCGTTGGCGGACGGCGTGACCTACGAACACCCGATCGCCTTCGACGAGGCGGGCGAGGCGACGGAGTTCGAGACTCGCGACTACATCGTCGTGGCCACGACGCGGCCGGAAACCATGCTGGGCGACACCGGCGTGGCGGTGCATCCGGAAGACGCGCGCTATGCGGGGCTGGTCGGCAAGTTCGTGACCCTGCCGATCGTCGGGCGACGCATTCCGATCGTGGCCGACGACTACGCCGACCCGACCAAGGGCTCGGGCGCTGTGAAGATCACGCCTGCGCATGATTTCAACGATTTCCAAGTCGGCAAGCGGGCAAAGCTCGACGTCATAAATGTCATGGATCAGTTCGCGAGGATTCGCGGGCCTAACGATCTGACCCGAGAAAACAGTCTTGAGATCGCGCGCGCCGGTACCTCGTATGTGCATCTCTCGATCGATATGGTCGAGATCGACGCTCTAGAAGCGATCCCCCGCGAACTCCGCGGGCTCGACCGCTTCGCGGCGCGGAAGGCCATCGTCGCCCGCGCAGAGGAAGAAGGCTGGCTACGCGAGATCGAGAAGACCCGCCACGTCGTCCCCCACGGCGACCGCTCCGGTGTGGTCATCGAGCCGTGGCTGACGGACCAGTGGTACGTCGACGCCGCGACGCTGGCCCAGCCCGCGCTGAAGGCGGTGGAAAACGGCGATACGGTCTTTGAGCCGAAGTCCTATGAGAAGATCTATTTCGAGTGGCTGCGGAACATCGAGCCCTGGTGCATCAGCCGCCAGCTCTGGTGGGGACACCGGATTCCGGCCTGGTACGACGCAGACGGCAAGATCTATGTCGCCGAGACGGAGGAGGAAGCGGTTGCTCAGGCGGGCGGCAAGGCCCTGACCCAGGACGAGGACGTCCTCGACACCTGGTTCTCCTCCGCTCTGTGGCCATTCTCGACCATGGGCTGGCCGGAGGACACCGACGACCTGAAGCGCTTCTATCCGACTTCGGACCTCGTCACCGCCGCGGACATCATCTTCTTCTGGGTCGCCCGGATGATGATGATGGGGCTGCACTTCATGGATGAAGTCCCGTTCCGACGGGTCATCATCAACGGCCTGGTCCGCGACGAGAAGGGCCAGAAGATGTCGAAGTCCAAGGGGAACGTCATCGATCCCCTGACCATCATCGACGAGCTGGGCGCCGACCCTCTGCGCTTCACCATGGCTATCCTGTCGGGCACACGCGACATCAAGTTGTCGAAACAGCGCATTGAGGGATATCGCAACTTCGGCACCAAGCTGTGGAACGCGGCGCGCTTCTCCCAGATGAACGACTGCGCCCGCGTCGAGGGCTTCGATCCCGCCACTGTGACCCAGACCATCAACCGCTGGGTCCGGGGCGAGCTGACCAAGGCCGAGCGCCAGGTTTCCGAAGCGATCGAGGGCGGGCGGTTCGACGATGCTGCCTCGGCGCTTTATCGCTTTGTCTGGAACGTTTTCTGCGACTGGTACCTGGAACTGGCCAAGCCGGTGTTCCAGGGAAGCGACGAAGCCGCCAAGGCCGAGATGCGGGCGATGACGGCCTGGACGCTGGACCAGACGTTGAAGCTGCTGCACCCGGTCATGCCCTTCATCACCGAGGAACTGTGGGACGAACTCGGCAAGGTCGGCGCGACGCGGAACGAGGCCATGCTGCTGGGTGCGGCCTGGCCCATGTTGCCGGACGCCTTCCTGGACGGGGATGCCGAAGCGGAGATCGGCTGGCTGGTCGATCTGGTCGGCGAGATCCGCGGTCTGCGCGGCGAGATGAACGTGCCCCCGGCCGCCAAGCCGCCCCTGACCTTCGTCCAGCCCGATGCTGTGGCGACCGCCCGGATCGAGCGACACCGCGACCTGATCTTGACGCTGGCCCGGGTGTCGGAGATCGGCGTGGCCGAGACGGCGCCGGACGGGGCCGTCACGATCGTTTCGGGGGGCTCGGCGGCGGCCCTGTCTCTGGCCGGTGTCATCGATGTGACGGCTGAGCTCGCTCGCCTGTCCAAGGAAATCGCGGCGGCCGACAGCGACATTGGTCACGTCATGAAGAAGCTGGGCAACCCCAACTTCGTCGAACGGGCCGCTCCGGCGGTGATCGAGGAACAACGCGCCAAGCTGGCGGAAGCCGAAGCGACCAAGGCGCGGCTGGAAGCTGCCTTGGGACGTCTGGCGGGGCTCTAGCGCATTCGGGGCATGGAGACGCTGACGTTCTCGGCGGCGACGAGCATGCCGCGCCGGGTCGCCGGGATCAGCAACAGGGCCGCCACGAGGATGGCGAGGGCGAACAGGACCGAGATCACGCGCACTTTGGCCTCCTGAAACGGAAACGGCGTCCGGCTTTCGCCGGACACCGTCGCCGCGTTACGGGGAGGGGATCAGCCGAGCGTGGCCGGCATGTATGGGCTGACGGAGTGGCCCGCGATCAACGTGTCCTGACCGCCGCCGATCGGCAGGACCAGGACGACGCCCGCCAGGATGGCCAGGCTGAAAAGAACGGTCAGGGTGCGCATGGTTTTGGGCTCCGGCTGCGGCGCCGACCTTGGGGGAAGGCCGGCGCCGTCTCGGGGGGAGGGGATCAGGCCGCGCGGCGCGGCTCGAAGGCGTTGGCCTGGAAGGCGGCGTCAACGGGGGTCTCGGCGATGTGGTTGACGTAGTTCGAGATCGTCTTCAGCCCGACGCCCAGGACGACCTCCAGCACATTGCCCGCCGTATATCCGGCCGCGATCAGGCGATTGACATCGGCGTCCGACACCCAGCCGCGCTCGCGCACCACGCGGGTGGCGAAGTCGCGCAGCGCTTCCAGCTTGGCGTCCGCGATCGGGTCGCCGTTGCGGACGGCCTGGATGACGGTCTGGTCCAGCTTCTGGCCTTGCGTGACCGTGGTGTGGGCGGCGACGCAGTAGTGGCAGGCGTTCTCGACCGATGCGGCGATCAGGACGACCTCGCGCTCCAGCGGTGTCAGGTCCGACTTCTGATAGGCGCTTGCGAGCGCCAGATAGCCCTCGATGACGGCCGGGCTCTCGGCGAACTCACCGACCAGGTTCGGCACGATGCCGAAGGCGGCCTTGGCGCCAGCGATGAAGGGACGGGAGGCCTCCGGGGCGGTGTCGAGCGTGTGGATAGGGAACTGGGTCATGGCGATCTTCCTTGTGGGTTCAGGGCGGCGCATCAGCGCGTCGTCGAGGGGGAAGGTGCGCCGGGATGGGTCCGCGCAGTAGCCGGTCGGATCGGCTTTGACTTATGCAGCAGACGCATGAATAGGGGCGCATGAAAGGGGGCTGCATGGACCGTCTGTCCGCCCTTCGCCTGTTCGTCCGCGCCGTCGAGAGCGGCAGCTTTTCTCGCGCTGGGAGGGATGCGGGCCTGTCGCAGTCCGCCGCCAGCCGGGCCATCGCGGGACTAGAAGCGGAGCTGGGCGCGCGGCTGCTGCTCCGGACCACGCGGCGGCTATCCGTTACCGAGGCGGGGCAGCGGGTCTATGAGCAGGCATTGCGGTTGCTGGAGGAGGACGCGGCCCTGGTCGAGGCGGCGGCGGGCGCGGATCGGGAGCCGATCGGGCGGCTGAGGGTCTCGACCTCGGTGGCCTTCGCCACGGCGGAGGTCGCGCCGCATGTCGATGGCTTCCTGCGGGAATGGCCAAGACTGAGGCTGGATCTGGCGGCGACGGATGCGAGGATCGACGCGGTGGCGGAGGGAGTCGATCTGATCCTGCGTCTGGGTCCTCTGACCGACAGCAGCCTGACAGGGCGCAAGCTCGGGGCCTATGAGCGATGGCTTGTGGCGGCTCCTCGGATGGCGGCGTCCTTGGACAAGGGCGTGCCTCTGGCGGAGGGACTGCGGGAGCGGTGCGTGGTCTTTTCCGGAACCAGTCTCGCTCAAAAATGGCGCCTGGAGGGGCCCGCCGGTGTTCTGGAACTGGAGCCTTCGGGACCGCTCAGCGCCTCTGCCGGCGCGGTCGTGTTGGGACTGGCCGAGGCGGGGGCGGGGGTGGCCCTGATGCCGTCGTTCGCGGTGCGCGACGCCGTGGCCGAGGGCCGGTTGGCGCGGGTGGCTCCGGAGTGGTCGGGGCCGGCCATGCCATTGACGGCGCTGTGGACCCATCGCGACCTGCCGAGGAAGGCGCGGCTGTTCCTCGATCACCTGACGCCGCGCTTGAGGCTGGATCAGCGATGAGCATGCGGCTGGACGTGCTGCTGGTCTCGCGGGGCCTGGTCGAGAGCCGGGCACGGGCCAAGGCCGCGATCCAGGCGGGCGGGGTCACGGTCGACGGCCGTCCGGCCCGCGCGGCTTCCGAGACGGTCGCCGAGGACGCCGTGCTGACGGTCGAGGAGCGGCATCCGTGGGTCGGGCGCGGGGCGCTGAAGCTGGTTCATGCGCTCGACCTGTGGGGCGTCGATGTCGCGGGGCGGACGGTGCTCGATGTCGGTGCCTCGACCGGCGGGTTCACCGAGGTTTGCCTGAGCCGGGGCGCGGCGCGGGTCTATGCGGTCGACGTCGGGTCCGGCCAGTTGCATCCCCGGGTCGGGGCGGACGCGCGCGTGGTCGATCTGGAGCGGACGGACGCGCGGACCCTGACTCGCGACCTTGTTGTGGACGCGCCCCACCTGATCGTCTGCGACGCCAGCTTCATCAGTCTGATCAAGGTACTGCCAGCCGCGCTTGAGCTCGCGACGGAGGGGGCCGACCTGATCGCCCTGGTCAAACCCCAGTTCGAGGCGGACGGGCCGAAGGCCATCGGCAAGGGTGGGATCGTCAAGGACCCGTGGGCGCGGGCGGCGGCGGTGGAGCGGGTGTCGGCTTGGCTGGAAACAGTCGGCTGGAGCGTCAAGGGCAGGTCCGAAAGCCCCATCGTCGGCGGCGATGGCAACGTCGAGTACCTGCTCTGGGCCACCCGTCGTTCAAGCAGCGAACCGCAGCGCGGCGAGCGGTAGCGACACTCAAAAAGCAACCGCCGGCGGATTGCTCCGCCGGCGGTGCCCGTCACGATCCCGATCGACAGGGGGGCTGAAAACTAACCGGGACCGCGAACCCTGTGCAATCAGCGCGGAAACCAGCCCCGGCGCGGATCGTAATAATAGAAGCCGTCGGCCGAGACCTCGTAGCCGTTCTCATAGCGGCGGTTGTTCCGGCGGTCGTTATAGTGGCGGTTGTCATAGCGGCGGTCGTCGTAGCCATAGCCGCGATCGTCGTACCGGCCATAAGACGAAGCCCGGTCGTTGTAGTGGTCGTAGCCGTAGGCGCGATCGTCATAGGATCGGCAGTTGTCGTTCGAAGACCGTCCGACCTGCGAGCCGATCACGGCGCCGAGCACGCCGCCGATGATGGAGCCTTCGGTCCGGTTGCCTCGGCCGGCGATCTGCGATCCGGCGACCGCGCCGATGCCGCCGCCGATCAGGGCGCCCGCGCCCGTCCGGCCCTGACCCAGGGTGCGGCAGCGGTCGTAGGATTGGCCATAGCCGTTGTCGTAGCCGTAGGGCTGGCTGTATCCGTTATTCGAATAGCCGCTGTTATGGCCATAGCCGTAGGACTGGGCCGAGGCGGCGGCAGGGACCATGGTCGCGGCGGCCGCGAGGGCGGCCAGGGCGGCGACGGGCTTGAATATCCTCTTGGTCATTGGAGAGACCCCTGTTCCTGCGCCGGGACGATCCGGCGTCTTGGAAAGGGTTCTAGGCGTCTCAAGCTGAACCGGCTTTGAGCGGGCCGTTCATCTACGTTCATGTTTCGCGCACCCGTCGGGTCGGGCTAGAGACCGGCGATGACGACGATCCTGACGATCGCCCGGGTGGCCGGGCAGGGCGACGGCGTGGCCGAGACGCCCGCCGGGCCCGTGTTCGTGCCTTTGACCCTGCCGGGCGAGGTGGTGCGGGGCGAGGTCAGGGACGGGCGGCTGGAGAGCGTCGAGGTGCTCGAGCCCAGCCCGGAGCGGTTGGCGCCTGTCTCACCGCATTACGGCGACTGTGGCGGCTGTTCGCTGCAGCACTGGGCGGGCGGGCCCTATCTGTCGTGGAAGCGGGATCAGGTGATCGCGGCCCTGGCGCGGGAGCGGATCGAGACGGAGGTCGAGGCGACCGTGGCCGTGCCGCCGGGGACACGGCGGCGGCTGGCCTTGCATACGCGACGGCTCGAGGACGGGCGGGTGGTGCTGGGGTTCAAGGCCCGCAAGTCCTGGCGGCTGGTCGAGGTGAGAGAGTGTCCAGTCGCCGATCCCCGGCTGGTGCGGGCGTTTCCGGCCTTGACCAAGGTGGCGGGTGCGTTTCTGGAGCATCCGAAGTCTGCGCCGACGCTGCATGTGACCTGGACGCTCGACGGGCTGGACGTCGATGTGACGGGGGTGGAGCGGCGCTCGGGCGGACTGTCGGCGGATCGGCGGGCGCAGGCTGTGCGGGCGGCCGCTGAAGCTGACCTGGCGCGGCTGTCGTTGGCGGGCGAGACGCTGGTTATGGCGAGACAGCCGCGCGTCGTGTTCGGCCCGGCGACCGTGCCCTTGCCGGCCGGGGGCTTCCTGCAGGCGGTCCCTGAGGCGGAGGCGGCGATGGTGTCGCTCGCGGTCAAGGCCGTCAGGGGCGCGAAGACCATCGCGGACCTGTTCTGTGGCGCGGGGACGTTCACCTTTCCGCTGGCGACGGTGGCGAAGGTGGTGGCGGCGGATGCCTCGGCGGCCGGGATCGTCGCCTTGAAGGCAGGGATCGGCACGGCCAGGGGGATCAAGCCCATCGCGGTCGAGGCGCGCGACCTGTTCCGGCGGCCCCTGACGCCCCACGATCTGAGGGGCTGCGAGGCCATCGTCTTCGATCCGCCCCGGGCCGGGGCGATCGAGCAGACGGCGCAGATCGCGGGAACGAAGGCGGGCGTGGTGGTGGGCGTGTCGTGCAATCCGGTGACCTTCGCGCGGGACGCCCGGGTGCTGATCGATGCGGGCTTTCAGCTGGAGCGAGTGACGCCGGTCGATCAGTTCCTGTGGTCCAGCCACGTCGAGCTGGTCGGGGTGTTCCGGAGATGACGATGGACGAGCGGGAGCCGGATTTCGGCGACGATGGCGGGGGATTCGACGTCGACGACTGGCGCAGGCTGGCGCCGTTCATCGACCGGGTCGCGACCCTGGACGACGTCCAGGCCAAGCGGGCGGTCTTCGCCCTGAGCGACACCGAGGACGCCCGCCCCATCGACATGGACCTGCCTCAGCCGGTGATCTGGTGGGACGAGGACGGGGAGCAGGGGGCGATCGCGGTGCAGGCCGAGACCCACGTGGGGCCGGATGACGAGGTGTTGGATGTGCTGGGCCTGATCCTGCCGGACGGGGAGGGCGTGGTGGCCCTGCTGGAGGACGTCGATCTGGTCGACGACACCGATCCGACCTGGCGCGCCCTGGTCGAAGGCGCGGTCTGAGCCCTCAGGCGAACAGCTCCAGCTGAGGGCGGGCGTCGGCGGGCACGCGAAAGGCCGTGACGTCGAGCTCGTGGCGCGGGCCATCCAGGCCGTAGCGCTTGACTGCCGCCTTGAACCGCGCGGCGATCAACTCTGCGACGGGGCCGGTGCCCTTCATGCGCTGGGACCAGTCAGGGTCGTAGTCCTTTCCGCCGCGCGTCTGACGGACCAGAGACATGACGCGGGCGGCGCGCTCGGGCCGGGCCTCGGCAAGCCACTCGCGGAACAGGTCCTTTATCTCCAGGGGCAGGCGCAGGGTGACGTACATGGCGGTCGTGGCGCCGGCCTTGGCGGCGGCTTCCAGAACGGCCTCTAGCTCATGGTCGTTGAGGCCGGGGATCACCGGCGCGAAGCCCACGCCGACCGGTACGCCCACCTCGGCCAGACGGCTTATGGCCTCCAGACGTTTCGTGGGGGTCGAGGCGCGGGGCTCCATGGCGCGGGCGAGACGACGGTCCAGCGTCGTGATCGAGACGAAGGCGCTGGCCAGATGCGCGCGGCCCATCGGCCCAAGGATGTCCACATCGCGGGTGATCAGGTTCGACTTGGTGATGATGGAGAGAGGCTGGTTGAAGCGGCGGCAGACCTCGAGGATGGACCGCGTGGATCCCAGCTCACGCTCGACCGGCTGGTACGGGTCGGTATTGCCGCCGATGTGGATGCGCTTGCAAACGTAGCGGCGGGCCGAAAGCTCCTGTTCCAGGAGACGCCCGGCCTCGGGCTTGAAGAAGATCCGGCTCTCGAAATCCAGGCCCGGGGATAGGCCCATGAAGGCATGGGACGGACGGGCGTAGCAGTAAATGCATCCATGTTCGCAGCCCTTGTAGGGGTTGATGGACCGGTCGAAGCCGATGTCCGGACTGTTGTTCTTGGCAATGATCGTTCGGGCATGTTCCGGCGTCAGGGTGGTGCGGATCTGGGCTGGAGGCTCGTCGTCCGCCGTCCAGCCGTCGTCGAAGGCTTCGGTCGCGGTGGGTTCGTAGCGCCCTGTGGCGTTGGAACGGGCGGCGGGTCCTTTCGTCGAGAGAGGGGCGGTGGACATGCCGCGAGGATGATGGAAACTCGGGAACAAAGCAAGAACTTCATGGGCCCGATCAGACGCGCGTCATCGCTCTTCCGCTGTGAACGGGTTGGGAAGGGCGGGCGGAGCTTGGGCGCGAGGCCCGGTTACCGTGATATGTTTCGTTTCGGCTTCGCGTCTTCTGCTCCGCGCGGCTGGTCGGATCGGAAGCGGACGGCCCCGCGTCGCTTGGATGCGACGGACCGGGGACCAACGGCCCTGTTAGAGCCTTGCCGTTACCTCAGCCTCCGGCGGGAAGGTCGGCGTGCTTGCGAAAGCCGATCCCCTGAACGGTGCCGGTCTTCTTCCGACGCCCTTATCGGTGGGCTACCGCCCGGAACGCGGTTCCGGGCTGCTTGAGCCCGGGACCCTCGCTTCGAACGGCGGAACGCCCACGCCACCCCGGTGTCCGATGCTCCGGAGGCGCAGCCTCTGGCAAACGGACCCGGAGCCCCCGCTCCAACCGCTTCCGCCGCGACAAGCTCGCAAGGCCTTGCGCCCTTCCCAAGCGACGGAACCGGGAGCGAGGGTATCACTTGATCCAATGCGGGCGCGGTCAGGGCGTCTCAATCGCGACGGGCGTTGATTGCACTCGCGGAATCCGGGCGTCGTTGGATGATTGAGGAAAACAGCGCGTTTCTCTTCCTCCCCGTCCCGGGGAGGGAAAGTAAGCGTCAAGCCCGAAACAGCAGCGAGCCGTCGCCGTAGGAGTAGAAGCGGTACCCGGTGGCGATAGCGTGGGCGTAGGCGGTCTTCATGGTGTCCAGCCCGGCGAAGGCGCTGACCAGCATGAACAGCGTCGACTTCGGCAGGTGGAAGTTGGTCATCAGCACGTCGACGGCGCGAAAGGCGTAGCCGGGGGTGATGAAGATGGCCGTGTCGCCGTGGAAGGGCTGGATCACGCCGTCGGGCGTGGCGGCGGATTCCAGAAGGCGCAGCGACGTGGTGCCGACGCAGACGATGCGGCCGCCGGTGGCGCGGATGGCGTTGAGGGCGGCGGCGGTTTCCTCCGACACCGTGCCCCATTCGCTGTGCATCCGGTGGTCGGCGGTGTCATCGGCCTTGACCGGCAGGAAGGTGCCGGCGCCGACGTGCAGCGTCACGGCGTGGGTGGAGACGCCCCGGGAGCGGAGCGCCTGGAGCAGGGCGGGGGTGAAATGCAGGCCAGCGGTGGGGGCGGCGACGGAGCCGTCATGCGTGGCGTAGACGGTCTGGTAGTCCGAGCGGTCGCGGTCGTCCTCGGGCCGTTTGGCCGCGATGTAGGGGGGCAGCGGCATGACGCCGATCGCGCGGATGGCGTCGTCGAGCGCCGGGCCCGCACGGTCGAAGCGCAGGGTGACCAGGCCATCGTCGCCCTTGGACTCGATGACGGCGGTCAGGTTGGCGAAGGCGATGTGGTCGCCAGGCTTCAGCCGCTTGCCCGGCTTCATGAAGGCGGACCAGACATCAGGCGAGTCGCGGTGATGCAGCGTGGCCTCGACGTCGACCGTCAGGGGTTCGCCGTCCGGGCCGGGCCGGGTGCGGACGCCGGACAGCCGGGCGGGGATGACGCGGGTGTCGTTGAAGACCAGGGCGTCCCCGGGCTGCAGCAGGTCAGGAAGGTCGCGGACGACGCGGTCGTCCAGCGCGCCGTCCCGCACGACCAGCAGGCGGGCGCTGTCGCGGGGCTCGACGGGACGGAGCGCGATGCGGTCCTCGGGCAGGTCGAAGTCAAAGTCGGCGGTCTTCATGGCCGGATCGCATAGAGCATGATCGCTTGCGACAGAACCGCGCCGCGGTTCTGGCGAACGAGTGAATCATGCTCTCCCTGAGATCTGGAGCCTGATTCACGGCATCGGCGGAATCGCGAAGCGATTCCCCCTCAGCCGATCAGGCTCTGGACGTTGACGGTGCGGGCGCCAACCGCCAAACCCGCGCCCATGCTGACCGATCTCGTCCCCCTGGCCCGCGAGGCCAAGTCCTGGCCGTTCGAGCAGGCCCGCGCCCTGTTGAACCATGTGCTGAAGAAGCGGCTGTCGGACGCGGAGCGGGATGCGGCCAGGCTGCTGATCGACGCCGGCAAGGCCGATGATGCTCTGGCCACGTTCGAGGCGCTGAACCGGCCGGTGCTTCTGGAGACGGGTTATGGGCCGTCGGGCCTGCCGCACATGGGCACCTTCGGCGAGGTGGCGCGCACGACGATGGTGCGGAACGCCTTTCGGGCCCTGACCGGCGATCACTGGCCGACGCGGCTGGTGGCGTTCTCGGATGACATGGACGGGCTGAGGAAGGTGCCGGAAGGCGTGCCGAACCCGGAGATGCTGAAGGAGGATCTGCACTTGCCGCTGACGAAGGTGCGCGATCCGTTTGGAACCTACGACAGCTTCGGCGCGCACAACAACGCGCGGCTGAGGGCGTTCCTGGACGGCTTCGGCTTCGACTATGAGTTCATGAGCTCGACCGAGACTTATCGGTCGGGGCGGTTCGATCAGACTCTGCTGACGCTGCTGGAGCGGTTCGATGCCATCATGGCGATCATGCTGCCGACGCTGGGCGAGGAGCGGCGGGCGACCTATTCGCCGTTTCTGCCGATCAGCCCGGTGACAGGTCATGTGCTGCAGGTCCCGACGCTGGAGCGGAATGTCGCCAAGGGCACGATCGTGTTCGACGATCCGGCGGGCGGGCGCACAGAGGTGCCTGTGACCGGCGGCCATGTGAAGCTGCAGTGGAAGCCCGACTGGGCCATGCGCTGGACGGCGCTGGACGTCGACTATGAGATGAGTGGCAAGGACCTGATCGAGAGTGTGCGCGAAAGCGGCAAGATCTGTCGGGCGCTGGGCGGGGTGCCGCCCGAGGGGTTCAACTACGAGCTCTTTCTCGACATCGAGGGCAAGAAGATCTCCAAGTCCAAGGGCAATGGCCTGACGATGGAGCAGTGGTTGCGCTACGGCACCCCCGAGAGCCTGAGCTGGTACATGTTCCAGAGCCCGAAGTCGGCCAAGAGCCTGCACTTCAACGTCATTCCTCGCGCCATCGACGACTATCTGAGCTTCATCGACCAGTATCAGGGCCAGGAGCCGGCCAAGCGGATCGACAACGCCGTGTGGTCGATCCACGCGGGCGACCCGCCGGTCGTGGCCAGCCCGGTTTCGTTCGCCCTGTTGCTGAACCTGGTCGGCGTGGCCAATGCGTCCAACAAGGACCAGCTTTGGGCCTATATGGCCAAGTATCTGCCTGAGGCGACGCCACAGAGCGAGCCGGTGCTGGACCAGCTGATGGACCGGGCGCTGAACTACTACGTGGACTTCGTGCGGCCGACGAAGGCCTATCGCGCGCCGACGGAGGGCGAGGCCGTGGCGCTGATGGACTTGGCGGCACGGCTGAAGGCCCTGCCGGCGGATACGACGGACGGCGAGACGATCCAGAACGAGGTCTATGCGGTCGGCAAGGCCCACGCCTTCGAACCCCTGAGGGCGTGGTTCGGGGCGCTGTATGAGGTGCTGCTGGGGGCGACGCAGGGGCCGCGGTTCGGTTCGTTCGCGGCGATCTATGGCCTGCCGCAGACCATTGAACTCATCGAGGCCGGGGCGCGGGGAGAGCTGGTCGGATAACGCAAGACCTCTGGGCTCCGGCAGCGAGCGACCGCGTCGCGAGCGGTAGCCCACAAAGATGAACCGAAAACAACGCGCCGTTCAGCGGAGCCGTAAGCGGCCTCAGGCATTATGTCCGTCATCGACGAACCTCGATGACAGGAGAGAGACATGTCGAAGACCTTGAACACCTCGCTGGCCACGGCCGCAGCCCTGGCCGCACTCGTGACCACCGTCCCCACAGCCTCCATGGCCCAGTCCAACGGCATCACCAGCTGTGACGCCCCCGGCGGACGACAGACGACCGGGGCCGTGATCGGCGGCGTGCTGGGCGCTCTCGCCGGGAGCCGGATCTCAAGCAACGAACGCACGCTGGGTGCCGTCGCCGGTGGCGCGGCGGGTGCTGCGGCGGGGTCCTATATCGGCTGCAACCAACAGCGCGCGCGGGCCGAGGCCCAGAGCAACTCCAGCGGGGCCCAGTACCGGGCCGCGACCAACCTGCGCATCCGCTCAGGTCCGGGCACCAGCTATCGCCAGGCGGGCAGCTTGTCGGCCGGACAGCCCTTCACGGCCATCGGCTCGCAAGGCGAATGGGTCCAGATCGCCGGCGGCGGCTGGGTGAACGCCAACTACGTTCAGCCTTATTGATCCAGGGGCATTACCGCTCGCGGCTTGGGCGAGAGAATGACCCGTCAGACGCAGGAAGGCCGTCCCGAAAGGGGCGGCCTTTCGCGTGTCGGCTACTGGCTGACCCAGAGGATGCGGGCCATCCAGGCGATTTCGGAGCGGGGCAGGGCGCGCGGCGCATAGGCCGGATTGATCGAGACGAGCGTGACCAAGCGCGCCGCCAGGGCGCCGATCTCCTTGGCCAGGGTCTCGCCGGACAAGGTGCGGACCACCACGCGGTCGCCGCGACGCACACCGGTCCGACCGCGATCGACCAGGACGCGGTCGCCCTCGCGATACAGGGGGGCCATGGAATCGCCTGAGATCCGCAGGCTGAACAGGGTGTCCGTCGGGGCCGGTAGGTCGGTCTGGTCCCAGCCCTCGCCGATCGGCAGGCCGGCGTCGTCGAAGAAGCCGTCCTGACCTGCCTGAGCCATGCCGATCAGGGGCGCGGTCGCCACGCGCGGCGCGGCGTCGTCCGCCAGCGCCGCGAACTCCGCGAGCGTCGTGTCGGTGGCTTCCAGAATCCGGTTCAGGCTTTCTGTCGACGGCCAGCGTGGTCGAGGTGGCTGACCGGGCCCGAACCGCTTGGAGGGGTTGAAGGCCGTGGGGTCCAGGCCCGCCCTGCGCGCCAGCCCCGACGGCGAGAGACCTTCGCGGCGGGCGAGGCCGTCGAGCGCGGACCAGAGGCGATCATGGGACAGGGGCATGACAGAGCGAATCGCCGAGCGGGACCAAGGCTGGCAGCCTATCTAGGAAGGAAAGCCTATTCCAGACCGGCGGCCCGGCGATCCTGCCAGGCCCAGAAGGTGCCCACCCCGATGGCGATCAGGATGCCGTAACCGGCGAGATTGAGCACGGTGTAAAAGGCCTCGATGGGCGCGGCATTGACGAGGGGGAAGGCG